>OGJI01000010.1_pt1 | contig 209415 bp, 268 predicted proteins | sample 1572031 | NCBI WGS metagenome assembly OGJI01 (sample SAMEA2582119, study PRJEB24529) | metagenome | biome: Human gut stool | place: China | collected 2011
TACTACAATTAGTGTTCTACTCATAATATCTCTTCCTTTCTATACTATGTATTGTGGTTTGTAATTCATTTTACTACTATATGTAGTGTTAAACTTACCATGAAATGTCGGATTCAATTCTCATCTTCATCATCTGGCAATTCTCCATTTTCGTTCCAATTAGGAACTACATCGTTCCAACAAATATCATCCCAGTACATATCTGTGTTATCCATAATCGTTACCTCTCAGTTACTTATTCTCCACTCAAAATCTCTTTAGGACAATAAATAATATTCTTACCAGCTTTCTGAGCTTTACGAATTGTTGACCATACACCACCTGATTTATTGCCATCCCAAATTGCAAGTAAAATATCACAATGGTCAACCATATACTGATCTCTTACATTATCACAGCCTTTATAAAATTCATCTGATAATTCAATCCATTCATCTGCTTCGTTTCTGAGCTTGCTATAATATTTATTTGATGAGTTATAATCCCTACAAGGTAAAATGCAATGCAATTTTAAATCTCTATTCTTTTCAAATTCTTCAGAAATACTCCTATAACTCTCTTTGATAACACAAGTATTTAGACCAATTAAAATATCTGAGCCATTAGCCATTCCACAATAAACATCAGAAGCATCTAAAATCTGATTCATAATCCAATGTCCAATCTTGCTCCACTTAATATCTAATTCATCTTCTGGCAATCCTAATCTCTGAGGTCTATGACCTGTTAATGCTACTCTCATATTCTCTCCTTTAATCCGTTAATATCAAATGTATATACTGTCCTATACGACTACCGAATTCTTCTTTTAAATCATGACCACCAATTATAAGTTCATCAATATAAAACCCTGTAATCGTCCATTCAGAATATCCAGTATAATGCCCTTGTGTCAGTAAATTTCCTGTAAGCATATAACTGTCAAAGTTCATCTGCGCTTCTTCTAAGGTACATTTTTCATCAGAAAACCAACAGCGCAGATTCGCATTTGTAATCGAAGTAATTTTCTCACCAAGTCCTCTGTCTACATTTTTATAATTGAAGTAATTCATAATAGATTCTGCTATTGGTTCATAGTAATCATCAATTTCTTCGGCTAATCCTAAATTTCCTTCACTATTACATCCTATCCAACCTTGTAATATTAATTCCATTCTGTTTCACCTCTCAGTTATTTTTTCTCTCATTCAAGATTTTTCATCTCACAAGTAACATTTTCATTTCTTATCGTTTCTGCCAGCTTACATAAACCAAGTTGAGTATCAATATGATATGTGTCAACAAATCGTGGCTGAGTTTTATCATCATGAATCACATCTTTGTATGTTTTAATAAATTCATTAAGACCAACCTTATCACGATATTCTTCCATTTCTTTTTCATAAATTGGATTGTATGATTGAGTAATCGGAGGCTCGTTACCACAATGACCACCTGCTCTAATATTTAATTCTTTGTACTTCTTATACATTTCATTTGCTATATCAAGAGGCATGTCACCATGACAAATCCAATAATTCCACGCTCTATAAAACACAAAACCATTTAAAATACCGATATATTTTGTCTTGACTTCTGTGTTCATGTAATATGGCAATCTGAATACAGGTATACTTGCTATTTGAAGTTCTTCTTTTACTTTGTAATCAATTTCTCCATCGTATTCACGTCTTGCGAAGTTATCCATTTTTTCACCTCCATTTGTATATTTTTTACTTTTATAAAACTCAAACAACTTTTACTTCCCAATAATTAACATCTTCGGGATTGACTCTCCATTGCATAGCTGCATGATTATATTCTTTTAAATCTTGTTCCGTATAATTTCCGATATTTGGACTATTTACATCTACTTCATAATCCCACGAAGGTAGTTTAAATCCATTTTTTGTATGAATTAAAATTATTTTCTTCATTACATAACACCTCCAAATGAAAGACAGGATTCTTGTCATCCTTTAAATGTAATTAAGCCACTCTGGGTTAATTTCATAATCCATATTTTTGATACCAAATTTTCTTCTTATTCTTTTATGCTTTTTTCACATTTTTAGCATAATATGTTCCGTTAGGATGTTTGAACCCTTTCTCAATATCCCAAAAACAACAAAATGTCGGTGAGTATGCTTGCTCAACGATAAATCCACATCTGCTGCAACTTCCATGCTGTTCTACTGTTCCCCATCCGAATTCAGAATAAGAACAATACTCAAATGTTTTTGCTTTACAGATAGGACATTTATCAATTTGATAACCCCATCTTGGTTTTCTTTGTTTCTTCATGGTATCATTCTCCTTCAAAATATTCACAATCTTCCAAGCTATTATCATCTACAGTCGCTAATAAAGCTCTACCAAGGGTGTTATCAGTTCCAATGCCAAAATAAATTTCATCTACAATTCTCTTATAAGAAGCATACCAACCACAATCATCTTTACAATTACATTTTTCACAAATCATAGTATTATTCTCCTTCAAACTCATCCCAATTAATCAAAACATACTGCTTATAACATGGATAATATGTAGTAGCTCCTGTTTGATCTTTACACCATGTATCTAACAAATTTTGCAGACCACCAATATCACACTGTTCATAAGCATCTTCATGTAACTCTTCGCAAGCATTGTCAACTACATTATCAGCATCAATATGAATCTTTTCCACGCTGCACACCCATAATCTCTCAGGTCTGCCGTCATCATTAAATTCTTCATCTGTATAATGCCCAAAATAATCGTCAAAGAAATCATCAACAGTATCGTAATACTCATCAAATTCCTCACAGTAAAGCATTGTATCTACGTCTTTTTCATCAACTGGAACTGCCTTAGAAACCTTTTCGTTCCACTTCTTTATTTTTTCTTCTTCATCAGCTTTCTTCTGTCCTTCGCAGTCGCAATGCATATATGACTGATTCTTATATGGTTGTCCACAATAAAGACATAATCTCTGTACTCCATTGAAACAACTTCGGCAGAACGAAAGTGCTTGATGCTTATATGGGAAATATTCTCGTCTACCAGCTTCAGAATCATCACCTTTGATGCCATAAATATTATTTTCAATTCTCATTCCAAGACCATTACAGACAGGACAAATCCTTTCATGTTCTGTTAAGTCTTTTATGAGAATTTTAGGAAATGATTTCTGAATTGCTTCGTAAAGATTTACTTCTTCTCTATGTGTTGGATTACTCATTTACTCCACCTTTCTTCACAATATCAACAGCATTGTCTCTTACAATCAAATTGTGATTCATCATAGTTCCATCACCAATGTCTATATTTGCATTAAAAGTCCATTCATCTAATTCTTTTACAACTTTGTCTACATCATAAGCACATTTCTGATTTCCAAGAATTTGCATCACATCAGACTTTCTTACAAAGCCCATTTCAGATGGTAGCTTGGACAATTCTTTTCGTAATACTGCTTTATCAATTAATTGTCCCATATGATTATTCTTCTTTCTTAAAAAGAAATGCGAGTTTCATTAAACGAGATAATCATAAATATCTCTTACATCAATAAATACTCTACCATCAGCAACATTGAAGAATGTTACTTCATAACCAACACCTAATACATTGGTTATCTCACCTTCCTTGTCACCAATTTTTACTTCTCTACCAATCAATTCAGACATATTCATATCTCGTTCACCTCGTTATATTACTCTCTCATCTCAAACAACTTTTCTACAGCTTTCACTCTCTTATTGTTGTCAATAGTTCTATTAACTTCCTGTTGCCAAATGCATTCCCATTCTGAAGGTGCTTCATGCTCACTAACAAGTACGATGTTATTTACACTCATCTTTTCAGCCCAATTCCAAAACCTATCATAATCAAAATTCTTACTTGATCCATACTGCTTTGTATTCTTGTATGGAATATCACAATAGAATAAGCAATCAATTCTATCAGAATATAACTCTTCATAATCCCCACATTGGAACTGAATATTCTGCAATCGTGAAATCTGCTCGACTAGATTCTCTTTTGCTTCTTTATAATAATTTCTTACTATGATATGGTCTGTTGTTTTACTTTTTGAATAATTTGTTTTTGCAAATCCACCATCATAGAATCTGCCGTTATAACTTCCAAGAAAACCGATAGCTCCAATATACCAATCAGGATATGTATTTAATCCTTTATTAAAACATTCTCTTACTTCTGAATAATGTTCCCTTGTTAATTCATCTGGAAATTCGATGACTTTTTGTGCATTCTTCAGCAATGCAATTAAATATTTTTGATTATCTGATGCAATTTTTGTATCGCATTGAACCTTATCAATTACATTACAGCCACCGCAAAATGGCTCTATGTATGTTTTGATATTATAATCTCTCAATCTCTCATGTATAATCGGTAGAATATTATCAACTATACGTGATTTAGATCCCATATATTTCATTTAATCTACTCAGAGCGAAATTTCTTTAAGGCTGCCACTCACTCCTTTCGTATTAATATTCTCTTATCTTAAATTACCACCATTATCACATCTGAGTTTATTTAACATATCAGCAAGTCCTAACATGAGGTTTTCAATTTCTGTTACATTCTCAAATTCATACATTTCTTTTGTGCAAAAACCACCTTTATTTCCTGTAGACAAACCATATCTATTCCCATATGGAACTTTGTATGAAAAAATCATCTCAACGTGTTCTCCATCATCATTAAATCTTCGTAAATTTCCATTATCTTTTAACATCTTTGTATCTACTCTCCTATCTCAATTCAATCTCACCATATTTTAATGTGTTATCTTCAAACATCTTGTAACCTTGATACCTACCAATACAAAATAAGCAATTTTTCTGTATCGAGTTGCTTTACTATTGAAAATTTTTCTGCCATTTAGTTATTCTCCTACTCGTCATACCTGTGTTCAAATTCATATTTTTCATCACTGCTTTTAAAAGTATGAATGCATGGATTATCCATTGATAATATCCTGCGACAGCTTGTATTAGGACATGTAACCTTACAATCTTTAGGATCAGGAAAAGGTGTTCGTGGTCTACTAATATCTTTACTGTCAAAAATAAAAACAGTATCACAATAAGGACAAACACACCCATATCCTAAGCTTTCTGTATCTTTTTTAATGTGTCCATTGTTTAATGATAAAATTTTCATATATCTATTCCTTTCTTATTCTTAATAAAAATCGCTTGAAAGATTTCTTTCAATGTATTGCTCATTTATGTATTCTCCCAATCTAATTTCTGACCACAATCACAATACATCGCATATATACTCCGGTCTAGGTATTGTTTGCATGATGGGCACTTCCCACCTCTGCCAGATGTCCCTAATCTAAATTGTTCAGTCGGTTTCTTCGACTTCTGCTTCTCGATTGCTTCTCTGCATTCTTTCACCGTGCCGATTGCACGATACTGCTGAATTTCTTCAAGTGCTTGTATCGCCATTCCATAAGCATTTTCAAAAGAACATCCCCATGAAGTATCACATGGAATTGCTTTACCAAGTTCGTTACAATCATATTTTAGTTCTTCGATAGCTTCATTCTCTGTCATTTACTTCTCCTTTATATTCAGCAACTCTCTTACTTCCAACCTCAAAAATTTCCTTATCCTTCTCAAAACATATGTAATTTCTACCTGTATTCATAGCTGCAACTGCAGTTGTACAACTTCCCGCACACGAATCAAGAACTAAATCGCATGGATTTGTGTATGTCTTGACAAAATACTCACACGCTTCAACAGGCTTTTGGCACTGATGTAAGCTACTTTTCTGAGTATCCCACTTGAACTGCAGAACATCTCTTGGATATCTTTGTGTACTGCCACCGCCTGAAATACCAATCTTTGTAGCACCATAACAGTTACCATCTGTTGTATGTTTTGTATAAGAATGAACAGGCGTATGTCCTTCTGTCATTTGTGGATTGTAAGTAGGGAGTTTCTTATAGAAAATCAAGACATTTTCATGTGCCTTCATAGGCATTTTCTTAGCGTTTAGATGACCAGTTGCTTTGGTCTTTTCGATAATCCATTCGTAGCGATACAATTTTTCATTACTACAAGCGAGCCTCTTATCAAAAGGTGACTGCGCCCATAATGCAATACAACCATTATCTTTGATAATTCTCTCATATTGTTCCCATAACGGTTCGAATGGAATTAGTATATCCCATGAATTCTGGGTTGTTGAAAATGGCAGATCCGTGAAGATAAAATCTATTGATTTATTATCAATCTTTTTCATACCTTCAAGACAATCTTCGTTGTATATTTTGTTAATCTCTAACATTTCTTACTCAGAGCAAATCCAGATTTAATGCTGCAGCAAATCTCTCGCTCCTTTCAATATTCTTATTCTCTTAATAGATTTCTGTCCATTCACTAATTTCTACTTTATTATCAGGATAGCCAGATAAACTCCATTCATTGTCGTTATATACTACTTTCCACATAGCATTTTCTCCATGTGGATTACCTTTAATTTTGCCATAATATAATCCTGAACATGGTGGTAATTCTTCTTCAATTTTTCTCCAAATTGGCTTTTCATAAACCTTATTTATATCATCTACTGCTTTTGCTAAATCTGTCGTAATTGTATTGAAATATCCTTTTTCTAAATCAATCATTTCAAGTATGTAAGTATGATTGATCTTAAAAGAAATCCCAAGCCCAATAAGTGCTCCTATACAAATCCCTAATAATCCAATTAATACTGTTAAATAAATATCCATATCTTACCTCACTTTCTTATCATCCGAAGAAAACTTCGGATTCTTGTGCTTCTTAATCTTTGTCCAAATTTAAGATTACAACCCCATTTTCATAGTCAATATTATAATCTCTTACCCAATATCCTTCTTTCAAATTGATAGTAATATCATCAAAGATAAAATCATCATGACTACTTATAGTGATTGTTTCATGTTTATTCGCACATCCAGTCATTCCAAAACATAATGTTAATCCTAATACAACTGCTAAAATTTTCTTCTTCATTAAGATTTATTCTCCTTTATCATATCCAGTCTCTTCAAGGAACTCATCAAATTCCTCTTTTGTCATATTGTTTGAATAATACATGTCAACCACCATATCAAACGGCTTTAAATAATTATCCAACACATCTTCAGCGTCTTCTTTTGCTTCCTGCATTTTCATATTGATATAATCTTCTCTTGTCATGTTCCATGCCGTAGGACAATCCGTGACACTCGAAAATCTACAATATAATCCATTTGGCTGTTTTGATACAAATCCTGCCATATTATTCTCCTAACTCTTTTAGTGCATTAACAAGTTCGGCGAGTCTTGGATTCTCAGGATGCTCCTTCGCCATTTTTTCATATAAAGCAATATTATTCATCTTTTCAATCTCAGACTTTAATTCCTTCTCAATAGAAGCTTTCTGCTTTGCAATTTCTTTCTGACGATTTTCCTCATCAATTCTTGCATTGTATGCGTTCATATTAACTACGCCAACAACCTGAGCTGTCACATTCTTACCATACTCTTTGACTGTTTTAATTTGTTTTATAATTCCAAGAACTCTATTATCCTTTCCTCTTGCATTTACAACCACATACAACGGATGCTTTGTATCATACTCAATAATTTCATCAAAATCTTGATTATATAAAGCAAATCCATAATCCTTCTGATTATAATCATCTACTAAATTTACAATTGCGACTTTACTAAATCCTGTCATTTTATTATCCTCACTTTCATCTCTAATAATATCTAATTCACTTCTTTTGAACCAATATAATCCGTTGGAACTTGCCGTATTACACATTCCGTCAATCCGAACTGCTATTGAACCACTCGTAGTTTTAATAACTTGTCCATATCGACCAACAATATTTTCTTCTCTGTATTTTCTTTTCTCAGTATATGTAACCTTTACTCGCTGATTTTGATATTCTTCATAATCATATATCTTGCTCATCGCATCACCTCCTGCTAATATATTCTCCTTCTAACTCAAAGGTATCATTTACAATTTTTTGACAATTTTCAATTATCCTACAAATCAATCTCTTTCCATCATCGCTAAAATAATCATTATTTTTCTGTTGATTATAATAATCTTCAAGTTTGTTATTAGCAGATTTTAACCTTCGACATACATTGGCATAATCGCACTTATTATCACATTCTGCTGAATATTCTTTATTGTATCTTAATTTACATTCCATACATGGACTGTACATTTTACACCTCCTGTTGTTTTATTCTCCTTTAAACTTAATACCATTGCTTTTCATTGTACTTAATAATTCTTCTAATGATCTTCTTCCAATATCTTTCCAACAAATAATTTCATCAGGTGTGTAACTACTCATATCTTCAATGTTTTCAATTCTGTGTTTATGTAAAATTGTATATAATCTAAGTGAAATATTCATTTCTGCAATTTTCAAAATATTAATTTTCCTTCCCAATTAAGATATTATTCAAATCGTCTATAATGTCATCACATATTGCAATTTTCCCACGCAGATACCCTTTATCCCAAAATCCATACTCTGATAGTTCACTATCATCTGACATCTGAGAAAGCTGCTTCTCATACCTTAGTTTTCTTTTTTTATATTTTTCAATTAATCCCATTTAAACCTCCAAAGGAAATCTATGATTCATGATCTTCTTTTTTCTTTTCTCTTAGAAAGATCAATTTCAGTTTTGGATTTAACAATATATGTTTTATTTTCATAATCAATTAAGAATACATATCTTACATCCATACTTACACGTTTAACTGTTACTTCAAAACGTGCGATATTATCTTCTAATGCAAACATGCATGATTCCTCATCAACAGATCCATCAGATAATTCTTTAAGAATAATTGGAGTCTCACTTGCCCCTTTATAAATATGTAATGTGTATACTTTTTTATCTGGTAACATATAAAATGTATTTACCCAACTCCAATCGAGATAAAAGTTCACGATGTTTCCAGAAGTATGTTCAATTATTCTTGACAATTGATCAATCCTATCTGATAACCCTCTAATCTTTTCATCAAACCCTCTAATCTTTTCATCATAGTTTTTTTGTGTTTCTCTAAAAACATCATCAGTTGTATAATCTTTTAATATTTTAAATTTTATCTTTTTTAATGGATTATTCATCTAATTTACCTCCTCTCTGTTCTTTCATTACCAAATGGCTAACGTTTACTGCTTCTCTCATAGCTTCTGCAAACTCATAAGCACAATCAGAAGTAAATCTTTCCTGCACTTTTGCAATATCATTTGTATCAACTTCACTATGAATCCTTGCGTCAATAATATATTTTCCGTCTTTACAATGAATGTCCACCATTTATTTGTCCTCCTCATTTTCACCTAAAATTTTCTTTCTTAATGAGTTCCAACCATCATCATAACCATCGCAATATTCGTCTAAATATTCCTTACTATGTATTTCATCTGGTAATTCTTTTAATGGACACCAATTTGGTTTTTCTTGGCAGTATCCATTTTTACTATCAATTATTCTACAAAGAGTATTATCATTTAGCTCATCCATTAATTCACAACATGCTTCGATACCTTCTTGTATTTCTCTACAAAAATTACAATCACAACAAGTTTCAGGCATATCTAACACTAAAACAGCTTTACTCATTTACTTATTCTCCTATCTTCTAAACAACCTATCTTTCCTCAATAAAACCATCAGGGATTATATCTTTATTTACAGTTACATATGGAAGTTCACTTCTGTCAAAAAAATTACAAGTCAAATATAAATTAGCAATATATTTTTCTTCTCCAAGGATTGTTTCAGCGTTGTCTACTATATATTGTCCACAATATTTAATTCTCTGAATAAGTTCATTACGAATAGACTGCTTTACGTCTTTTGTATCTCTAGTTATTCCTTCCATATTCTCTCTCCTTTCGTTAAAAAAAGAAATTCCGCTTTTATTGGAACTTCATAAAATTCAAAATGTGAGCAATCACATCAACAGTCCATCCGTTGCCAATTGCTTCAAATCTTCTTGTCTTAGGCATTACTTTTACATTGCCACTCTCATCCATTCCAAACTCCGTATAATTATCTGGAAGTGTCTGAAGTCGTTCAATCTCTAATGGACATGTCTTCTTATATTTTTCTCCACCAAGCCAAACATTAAATTTTGTTTCGGTTCTACAACGTGGAACTGTTGGTGCTTTCTTATCTAAGAAGTACATCCTGTCCTGCTGCGAATAATGACCTTTACCACCAAGATCATATTTTATGTAATTCTCACATTTAATCATTGTATTTCTAATTCTGTCATCAAAATATTTGACTAAATCTAGATCATCACAGATAACATCTTTTACTAATAATCCTTTATCATCAGGAAGTGTGATATTTGGTATGTTCGTCCAATACAGACGTTTTCTTCTCTGAGCTGATAATAACTGACTATCAATCATAATTGGTTGTACACCCAATTCCTCACTAATAGCATCTTGAATCTCATCAGCCATTCCATAATTATTTTCATATAGGAAATATTTTGGATTTGTGTTATTCTTTGCTTCCACAAATTTTTGAAACAACTTCCAACCTTCACCTTCTGTATCAATTTCTCTCTTTAATTTTGCTGTTTTGTTACACTTGGCTTTTGACCAGAACTGGCAAGGAGAACCGCCCATTAATAGATCGACTCCATTAAAATCCTTGAAGTCGGTAGAAAATACGTCACCGTATCTTTTAATATCAGGATAATTGTACCTACTGATTTTAATTGCATTCTCTTCAATTTCAAATGCGTTATACTCACTGACTGGAATATTGGCTTTATCTAATGCAACTCTTCCACAAGAAATTCCATCAAATAAACTTAACACTCGTAGCCCTTGAGAATTATTTTTTTCATTATTCTCTGTCAAAATACATTATTTTACAGAGGTTACGTAACCATAATTACCTAGAATTACTGTTAAATCCTTTCTTTTTAATATTATTTTGTTGTAAAATCACTCGAAAATAGACACGTCTGCCTAATCAAATGAAAAAATATTTCTTGTTACTTTTAATTGAAAAATTTGGCTGATCAGCCGTGAATAGAATTACTTCTATATTAGATTATTCTCTACTTGAAACTTCTTTAATTCATCTTGAATCATTTTCTGCATATCTTCTTTGTCAAAAGATATATTTGCAACTGGAATACTATTTGCATTTAGATTAACTTCACCAACAATAGCTTCATCAAATGCTTTTATAAACATTTCAGCTATTTCCTTTTCATAATTGCCACACAATCCACTACAATCTATATCTGCAATTACTCTTGAAAAGAAATCTTTGAACTTATCACCTATAAAATCTCGTTCATATTCTCTTGGTATATTAATCGTTAATTTCACCGTTTTACCTCACTTACCACTTTTACCTTACATTCAATTTCTACAACTTCTAGCTGCCTATCAGCGTTATAACGTCTTGACATAAATTTTCTAACCGCATTCTCAGCAGTTTTTCTTGTTTCCCAATATTTGTGTCGAGGGTTTGTAATATTACTTACTAATTTTCCTGTTAATTTATCCATTACACCATATAATGTAAATTCATTTTCCATCTATTTCACCTCACTTATTCTCTATATGGTTCAGGACATTTCTGCCACGCAACCACATCTACGGTGCTACCACTTGGTAAAACATTCCATGTCCAATTTCCCTTTGGATATTCATATCTATCAGCTTGTCTTACCTGTCTCCCGAAAGATGTTTCTATTGTTACCAAATATCTTCCTTCTTTCTGTGGTGGATTTTTAGTTCCCCATTTTGCCATTTATCTCACCTCACTCTATGGGTATCATTCTCGTTATGCTATCACCCATATGTTCAACCGCATGATAATCTGCAATTGGCTTTAAAAAATCACATCTATTAGGCTCACATCCTCTTCCTTGATATAAATTACACGTATAATTACCACGCAACTGATTTGTACATTCAGAAAAGATACATTCTTTTGGTTCATTTGGCATTTTATCTACAATAATTTTCATATTCTCACCTCACATCCATTTATCAATCTCATTAAACACATTGCCCAATGAATCAACAATCATTAAATCAGTATCACCGTATAACAACACTTGAATTTTCTCTTTATTGATAACAACCAAATGTCTACCACTAAAATATGAAATATAATGAGCTGCTGGATAAACTTTTAATGAAGTGCCACCAATAATCAACATTTCAGCATCTCGAATAGCTCTGATTGCTCCATTTACAGCTTCATTAGGAAGATTCTCTCCGTATAAAGTCACATCAGGTCTAATCAGCCCACCACATTCACACTTTGGAATAGCATCTTTAGTGTTAAACAAGAAATCAGAATGATATTCCATTTTACACTTACTACAATAATTCCTCTGAGTAGTTCCATGAATCTCAAAGACATTCTTACTGCCAGCTTTCTGATGAAGTCCATCAATATTCTGTGTTACAATAGCTTTCAACTTACCTATTTCTTCCATCTTAGCAAGTACCTTATGAGTAATATTTGGCTCAATATTTCTTGTATCCATCTTCTGACGATAGAATTCATAAAATACTTTTGGGTTGTTATATAAACATTCTCTACTTAAAAGATATTCTGGATTATATTTTTCAAATTGAATGTTATGCTGATTATATAATCCATCCTTAGATTGGAAGTCAGGAATACCACTTTCAGTAGATACACCTGCTCCACCAAAGAAAACAATATTGTTTGATTCTTCTATATATTCTCTTAATTGTTCGTACATAGTTCTTACCTCACTCTATCATCTCAACTTTGATTCTGAATTTTGTTGTTTCTATATGTTCATTTTCTTGATAAGGACGATTATAATCAAAATGCTGATGACGGACAGTTGCAATCAAGTGAGCATCGTTGCCAGAGACAAATTCCGTATCTGTCTCATAAGTATCTTCTGAGCCATCACCAAGTTTAGAGTCTGTACAATATATCTGATTTGCGTCTAATGCATCTTGAATAATTCTGTAAATGTCTCCTGTGTTATACATAGCTACTCCCATTCTACTATCCAAAGATTTCTTCAACAACTTTTAACTTGATACTCTGACTAAATTCAGATCCAGCAGCTTTCGGATGACCACCACCGCCAAATAAACTTGCTACATCTTTTCCAAGATCAATATCTTCTTTAATAGTTCTGTAAGAAACAGTACAACCATCAATATCAATCATTGCCACATAATCAATTTCAGGATGCATCTTGCAAAGCCGATTTCCTAATTCACTAACATATCTATCAGCAAATACAAATCCACAAACCTTGCTGCACATAGCACTCGTAAACATTGTCTTGTCTTTTTCTTCAATATATCTGTCAATCTCATCCTGCTTAATTTTTAATACAACTTCATCTTTTGCATATAATCTTGGGAATACTTCATCATGAATTTCAGAAATGCACCAATGAATAAAATCATCACGACCATAAAGATATAATAAATCATTGACCTGTTTGCAGATAATTCCGTCATCACTGAGAGTTGACCATCTCCAAGTGTCATAGTCTCTTACTAATTCAGCAAATCTCTTTAACACTTTATTATTCTCTAACTCTTTGCTCAGACAACCGTTCATACCTAACCAATGATAAAACAACATAGTTCCCGATGTTTTAATTCCTTTGGAATCTTCGATAACTACATCACACCAGTCATACTTATTTAATCCAAGAGCTGTTGGGTGATGGTCTAATAACTGGACATTGCCTCTCTTGTCCAACAACTCAGCAGTTTCTTCATTCACACGAATGTCGGTAATATAAATTGGAATTGTGTTATTCTGCTCCATTTCTAAGTATTCTCTTACGCTTGAATCAATATTGTCATAATCACAATATGAAATTTCTACATTATCTTTACCAAATGCAAGTTGTGCTAAAATGCCACAACCGATTCCGTCAAGATCTGTATGTGAAAATAATCTAACCATTATATTTTTCTCCTAACTTCATCCATTCTTTTGTTGTCTTAATATATTTAAGTAACTCACTTTTTTCGTTTGGATATGCACCTTCGATTACCAATTGTAAAAGACAATTCAGTGCATTTCCTATTTCTTTTCCTGGCTTATATCCAATCTCAATCAAATCATTGCCATTAACAGCCAAATCTTTTAGTGAGAAACATTCGTCTTTCTGTAAAACTTCCTCTAAAATATATTCGATATTGTCAATTTTCTGAAGCCTACTCTCTTGCTCTGTATAAGCCTGCGCTTTAATATCAGCTCTACGAACATTCAGTAATCTTCTAAATTGTTCTTCTCCAATCTTATTGAGCCATCTCTTGATATACTTTTCACCCACTTCAAAAGTTGCATCATGATAATAAACAAGCTGCACTACTTTTTCTCTTGTATCATTATCAAAACGAAGTCTTTTCATAATTGTATTAGTCATATCAGCACTGACTTTTCCATGTCCTTTGAAATGTCTGACACCATCTTCTCCATCCTGATAACAATGTGGTTTTCCTATGTCATGAAAGAACACTGCCAATGATGTAATTAAATCTATGGGATTTAAGTCTTCTTCACAATCACAAGAATATGCTTCTACTGCATGAATTGTATGTCCCCATACATCATAGATGTGATATGGATTATTCTGTAAAAAATCAAACATATCTTTAATTTTAGGAATGAATAACGAGAATACATCGTTATATAAAACCATCTGTACACAGAAATCACTTGATGCAGCGATTTTACAGAACTCACTATTTATCCTCTCAACGGATATATTCTCTAATTTTTGATACATCTTATGCAAAACATAATCTGTATTTGGCTCAAGAACAAAACTTAACTGAGAAGCAAATCTAATAGCACGTAAAATTCTCAAAGCGTCTTCTGAAAATCTATCTTCTGGCTTACCAACACACTGAATTTTGTGATATTTTATATCCTCCATGCCATTAAACGGATCTACAAGACCAACTTCATCATTGTATGCCATTGCATTGATTGTAAAATCTCTACGCTTTAAATCTTCTTCAAGACTTTTTGTAAAAGTTACTTTGTCTGGTCTACGATTGTCAGAATAATTACCATCAATTCTGTAAGTTGTTACCTCGTATGGTTCGCCATCAATGATAATTGTTATTGTTCCATGCTGTAAGCCAGTTTCAATAATTCTTTTGCCCTTGAATATTTCAAGCATCTCATCAGGTGTGGCAGATGTTGTAATATCATAATCGTGAATTGTTCTTTTCAGAATGCTATCACGAACACAGCCACCAACTAAATATGCTTCGTATCCTTTATCTTGAAGTGTATGAATAATCTCATTTGCACCAGATGGGATTTTAATTCTTAATCTTTTCATCCAAACTCACCTCAATTTTGGTATATTTATAAAATATCACTTATTCGTTATCATATCCAAAAACAACAACGCATCTTTCTTCAATGTGATATCATAATCTTTCCACTTTTCCATAAGCCCCCTTGTATCAAATCCATGCGGAACTACAATCGCAAACCCATGTGGTGTCTTATGACAATTCATATCAATAAGTTTTATACCAGAAAAATGATTAATGTCTGATAAAAAATCTGCTGCTAATTCTCTATTATCCACATCAAAATCAAACAACCACTTACTCTCATCACGATTTTGTACTTGCTGTGCAACTGAAGCTAATGTACGATTAAGCTGTGTCATACTTGGCTTGTCTCTCAGCAGACGAACAATAAATTCTTCCCTGATTTTTTCTTCGTTCCTAGAATTAACTGATCTATATAATCTTGTCTGTTCACCATGAACTCCTTTAGTTGCAAAACTTTTAAATTCTTCAATTATTTTGTCTTCATTCTCTTTATATTCAAGAATTGTCTTATCTCGTTGCTTAAAATTTGGAATATCCTTATTATCCTTGTTACGAGAACGCATTAGATATACATATAAGTTTGACATTGTATTGTTCTCCTAAAATAAATTTCCTTGACTATCTACCATACCTTTGTAACCACACCATTTACATTTACAATGCATGGAAGCACCATCGAAACTTTCTAAAATATAATCTTTTTGATGACAATGCCATCCTATTTTGCAAAAGAACTTTTGTAATGGTTTAATATAATCTGCTAACATGTATGTTACAAATAACAAAATTAATAAAACTATTACAATTAAAATAACAACATATTTCATGTTTACCTCTTTACCTCACTTATCTTCTTTCCAATCAACCATAATAAATGATAAAAATCCCAAACATGGCTCTATTAATAAAATTTTCCATAATTCAACTGGTTCAGGAAAAATAAAATTCATTAATAAATTTAATGTCATAAGCCATATTAAAAATCTTATTGTAGATTTATACATGCTATTCTCCTCTTACTTATTCAAAACAATCAGAATGTTACTTAGATATAAAGCATAGAAGACTAAATACCCACCACCTGCCAAGAATAATAATTTGAACACAAAGTTGACAACATTCTTTTTCGTCCATGTTATCCCAACAATAAGGTTAAAAAATTCCCATAATTAATAAAATAATGTTTAAAATATTCATATTTCACCTCCGAAATTCCTGAAGAAATGTGCGATTCATTCTAATGTAAAATATATACCATATATAGTATATATTGCTTATTTCAATACTATATATGGTATATTTGTAACAATTACTCACTTAATTCTGCAAGTGCCTTATCCAGATCCTCATCAGACATATTTTCAAGTGCTGCATCCTGTCTCTTAGCCTTGATTTCAAGCAATCTCTGTCTCATCTCAGCATTCTTCTTAGCGTCTTCTCTCTTCTTCTTTTCATCCAGTTTCACACCAACAATGTACTTAACAATTTCAATCTTATTAGAAATCTCTTCATCTTCCTTTGACTTAGTATTCAGAAGACTCTCTTCCTCAGACTTCTTTGCTTCCGCATTGAGTGTTTTAAACACTGAGTCCAGATTTGTGAGAGATAAATCCCATAAATCAATTACGTTAATCATTCCTCTGAATGGGAACTGATAGTTTGCTCTTGTTGCATTGATAAATAATTCATTGTTTGTCATAATAATAATCTCCTTTTCTAATTAAAATTTAATCTTCATTACACGCTCTGTTGCGCCTTTAACCTTAACAACTAAATCTGCTCTCTTAGTCATAGAGAATCCAATTCCTGAAAGCTGATCATCAGTATCTTCTACATGGCACTTAGCACCTAAAGCCTCAAATACTCTCTTGTGCTTTTCAAGGTCACTCTTTAAGAACTCATTGTAATAGCCATTAGGACTTTCGTTGTTCACACAATCCTTCAGGAAGAAGAATAAATGTCTATGACCAATTCCATCCTGCTCGTCAAAATAGTTTGGGCTGTAACTAATTACTGATACAGGAACAAACTGATTTGTATTTACACCCCAAATCTCACGACTTGAGATAGATGAACTTCCAGACAGCTTTTCCTTAATTGAGAAGTTGCCATTCTCGTCAAGTGTTACCTCTGCCACCTGAACTTTCTCACCAGTTCTCATAGGATTGCTATAATCAAATGAATAAATCTCTCCATTGAACTCAACTTCTGCTCTGAATCCATGTCTTACTGCACCTGAATACTGATGTACAAAAAATCTATATGTTCCTGGTCTCATTCTTGATAAATCCTGCCAAGTAATATTCTCTACTGCAACTTTTCCACATGGATCAATTACATCAACATCTAACTGACCACCCATAGAAGTAATTCTTGGTGCTTTGTAACTACCATAATAGATTTCTGTTCCGTTTGGTTCAACGCAATGAGCATCAAGATCATAATTGTCATGTCCATCTTCGTTCCACTGAATTGAAAATCTAAGTATACCATCGACATTACCGCCAGCAGCTTTTACATTCTGCTTCATATCAGAGTCAGTAATGTTTCCTGAATAAGCCCAAGATAATCCATTATTCCATTTGAACATTGTCTTAGCATCTGAATTAACAGGTGCAATCATAGAAACAAAGTTCTTCTCATGTTTATTCTCTACAAAAGCTTCAATCTCCTTTGCAGTTGGAAGTACCTTATCAACGAAATCCTGTGCTGAAATCTCTTCAACCTTTGAAAACTTCTTAGGACTTACGGCTACATCCTTCTCCATCTGACCGAAAATATCATCAGCTCCAACCATTCTTCTTGCGGCACTCTTATTTGAAAATAGTACATTATTGACAGTAATATCATTCAGATTAGCAAATCTTCTCTGTAGTGAATCCATATATCCAAGCTCTGTGATTGTCTTCTTTGCATCATCAAGCATCTTCTTTGTGAAAATAGCCTTTGGTCTTTTATAATTGCTCGGAGCGGTAATCTGCTCATACTTCTTAACTGCTGTATCTAAGTCCATATCCTCGCTTACATTAATAAGAAGTGTACCAATAGAATGATTTCTAATTCTACCGATAGCCATACCTGCTGTTACCGACTTCTCCCAAGTATATAAATCCTTTTCAGTATCAGATGTCAGCTTATCATATTCCTTCTTATACTTCTTGAACTCTGTGAGTACGCCTTTCCACTCTTCACCCTTGTAAAGTGTATTTGAATTGATAAGTTCAAGAATTGTATCAAGTGCTTCCATAGTAATCTCATCAAGAGAACGCTTAAATACATTTCTTGTATCTCTGAACTGTCCTTTAACTTCCTCGTTTGAACGACTACTTCTATTTACGAACTTACTTGGAAGCTCTAAGAAGAAATGATTCCACTGATGAGACTTTCCATTGATTTCTTCAAAGTTAAAATCTGTACCAATCTTAGAGAACTCAGTTGTGTAAATATCTGTTACTGTATGAGCCTTTACAAATGCGTCAAGTGCATCACATACTGGCTGATATGTTGTATCACTAAGATTCAGTTCCCAAATTGTGTGAATCTGATTATCCTTGATAGTGACAGCAGAACCAATATTCTTAATAAACTGTCTACAACAACTGCAATCATGCTCTCTACGCTCTCTGAAAATCTCATTTGTACCAACAGGGAAGCTATCAAGATATGTATTCCATAATTCATCCTTATCTACATTTACCTCAAATAAATGTGTTGCCTCTTTCTGCATTTCATCAAAATGCTTCTGTAATGCCTTTTTAAACATCATAAATCCATCCATGTTTTGTACCTCTTCTTTCTTATATTTATTTTTGTTAATTGTTTCTACTGTTATATTCTCCGTTTTATAAATTAAAAGGTTTATTTTATTGCCCTTTGATAGAGTTAGTAGGCTATGACACCTACTAGCCCTTGAATTATTTATTCTTCTTACGTTTTCCTACAATAAAACCTGTTCCAAAGCATACACCGAGACAGATTACGAAAACTCCAATGTTTAATACAATCATTATTTATTACCTCTCTGTCTCTTCATATCATCAAGAATCTGACGAGCATTGCGCTCTCTTTCTGAATTAGCAAGTCTTCTCTCATTTGCCTGTGCACTAGAATCATATGCAATTCTACTTCCTTCTGCACGTTCTCTTGTCTTTCTTGCTCCTTCACGAACTCTTTCAAGCATTCTATCGCTCTCATTATTCGTATTAAGACTATCCATACTCTGATGAAGTTCGATAATCTGACTATCGGCTTCCATCTGAAAAAGAACCTGTTCCTTTTCCTCTTTAAGTTTCTGCAATTCTTCGGCTGCTTGATCACGAATGTCTTTCTGGTGAGCCTGTGCTTCTTTCATCTCTTCGATTGTATCTTTTAGTACATTAATCTTATTCTCCAAAGTAGACTTCTTCATTGCATACTGCATTGCCTCATTTTCTTTATTTTCATCAAGACAAGCATTAATCTGCTGTGTGACACGCATAATATCTTTATTTGCCTGATATAAGTCTTTTTCTGCTGTATCACGCTTTCCTGAAATTTCAGCATATGTAGTAGATGCCTTGTTATAAAAATCTTCCTTTTCTCTAATGGCTGCGTTGTAATAATCTCTAGCACCTTCTGGTGTCTGTGCATCCTTGCGCATTACTTCATCCGTTCTTCCTTTAAACTTTACTCGAAGCTGTTTACCAAAAGGAGTAAAGAAAAGAATCAGTGCAATTAATACAATCGCCACAATTATAATAAACATAAAATTTGTCATACAATCCTCCTACTCTGCATCAATTCCATACTGATTACATAGTGCCTTTAATCCACCGTTATAGCCACTTCCTACAGCCTTAAACTTCCATTCACCATTATGTTTATAAATTTCAGCTACGACTAACGCAGTCTCAATAGAGAAGTCTTCACTTAAATCAAAACGAATAAGTTCTTCGCCTGTCTCTTCGTCTACTACACGCACATATGCATTCCCAACCATACCGAAGTTCTGAAGTCTACTCTCAGCATCATAAATTGTGACCGTCACAGCAAGAGTCTCATAGTCTGATGGGATTTTATCAAGTTTAATCTTAATAACCTCATCATCTCCATCTCCCTCACCTGTACGGTTGTCTCCCATATGCTTTACACTCTTTGAACTATGTTCAAGATTACCATAGAAAATGAAATCCTCATCCTTGCCAACCTTGCCATTCTCTTTTGTCATAAACACAGAGGCATCTAGATCAAAATCTGCTTCTCCATCATAATTATTAATATCCCATCCAAGTCCAACAAGAATGTTTTTTAATGATGGTCTACCCTTTGTTAAATCTACTCTCTGTCCTTTACTTAACGAAACTGACATAATTAAATCCTCCTACTTGTATCTTCTTGTTAATTCACTAACACTTGAATCATTTGTTCCCTGACCGATAGCGTTAAATTTCCACTCTCCATCTTTCTTATAAACCTCTGCAAATACCATTGCTGTCTTGCCAGCATAATCATCTGAAAGATTGTATTTGCAAATTTCCTTACCAGTTGACTCATTAACAAGTCTAATATATGCATTCCTAATAAGACCAAAATCCTGCTTTCTTGAAATGCAATCGAAAATGTTTACTACAAATATAATCTTCTCAACCTTATTTGTAATATTGGCAAGATCGACTGTAATCTGCTCATCATCACCATCTCCATCTCCTGTGAGGTTATCTCCGTGATGATATACACATCTATCTTCTGCTGATCTGTCACCATAATAAACACATGTACGATACTTATCATCTTTTCCTAAAATAATTGCCGAAGCATCGCAATCAATGTTTGGCTTAGAACCAAATAATCCTTTCTTAACAGCATCCCATCCAAGTCCTACCATAATCTTTGTAAGACCACCTGCTACTTCCTTAGATAAATTAATTTTCTGTCCTTTGACTAAATTTACTGACATATATATTCTCCTTTCATTTTATAAATCCAAACCAAAATTTCTACCAATAGCAGCTAAACCACCATTGTAACCTGAACCAACTGCATTGAACTTCCATTCACCGTTCTTACGATACAACTCACCTGCAATAACACCTGTCTCTAATGAGAAATCCTCATTAAGTTCATATTTAAAAAGTTCCTCATTTGTATCAGCGTTGTATGCTCTAATGTACGAATTATCAACCATTCCGAAATTCTGTAAACGATTTTCTGCATCATAAATTGTCGCTGAGAAACTAATTTTTGTAATATTAGATGGAATCTTATTTAACTCAACAATCATTGTCTCGTCATCGCCATCACCTACACCTGTTCTATTATCGCCAGAATAAATCAATGCTCCGCTTGGATGCTGTGGCTGACCATAAAATACAAAATCCTGTTCGCCTGTTACTTTTCCTGAATTATCAGTAAAAAATGCTGATACATCCAAATCGAAATCTGCATTACCATCGTATCTATTTGTGTCCCATCCAAGACCAAATACGACTTTGTTTAAACCTGCATTGCCTTTTGTAAGATCAATCTTCTGACCTTTAACTAAACTAATTGACATATTGTTTGTCCTCCTTATTCTTGGGAAGGCTGTCAACCTTCCCTTTTAATAATTTAAAAGAAATTGGAAATGTGAGTAATGTCAGAAAAATAAATGGAATAAAGCGTGTAATACATGCTACAACAACACTAATTGAAAAACATATAAGAGTAATACTCTCTACTTTTTTATAACTTTTATCTCTCCTTATCATGTTCTCATCTCCTCAATTACTTATTCTCTCTTTTCTTCTCAATAATCTTTCTAATAAGATCAATTGGAATAACCATAAACGCTAAAATTACAACTACTACCCAATGTTTGAAATCTAAAGCTGTAACCTTAATAAGATTTTCTGCAAAGTTGCAAAGAGCAAAAGTCATTACAAAAATTCCGATTGCAATGGCTGAGAACAGTTTGTTCTTCCCAATACCATTGAATAAATTAATGTGTTCTGTACGAATATTAAATCCATTAAATACTGCCATAAAGCATAACAATGCGAATCTAGCTGTCATAGCTTCTGTTTCAGATGCAAACATATTTGCAATAGGACTGAATGTAATAATTCCATAAAGTGCAATAAACGCTACTGTACTGATTGCAATACGTTTCTTTGCACCTCTGATGAATAAACCAGAACCTTTCTTAATAGGTTTTTCAGTCATATATTCATCCTTTGGAGGTTCGCCACCAAATGATAATGAATTAAGAGAATCCATAATGATATTTACAATCAGAATCTGAACCGATGCAAGTAATGCACCTGTTGCAATCATTGGATAGATAACACTGAGAATCAGAAGTGAAATATTGATAGGTAACTGAAATTCAAGGAACATCATAATATTATGCATAAATGTTCTTCCAAGTTCTACTGCCTTTACAACGCTTGCAAAGTTATCATCTGTCAATACAATGTCTGAAGCTTCTTTTGCTACATCTGATCCACCTTGCATACCAAAACCAACATCAGCTCTCTTTAAAGCAGGACTATCATTTACACCATCACCTGTCATTGCAACTGACTTTCCAATCTCTTGTGCTAATGTGACAAGTCTGAGTTTTGTGTTTGGCGAGCATCTTGAAATAACTCTCAATCGAGGAATTATACTCTTTACTTCATCATCTGACATCGCTTCAAATTCATCATTTGTGAGTGCTAAATCTCCATTTTTGTAAATTCCACACTCTGTAGCAACTGCAACCGCTGTCTCAATACAATCACCTGTAATTTCAATAACTTGAATACCAGCATTATGTGCTATTTTTACTGCACTCGGCACTTCATCTCTTACAGGATCTACAACACCGATAATTCCAAGGAATGTCATGTCATTTGGTATTTCATTCTCTACTAAATCACCATCTGCCATTGTAACTGCAATGCATCTCATCGCATTACTTGTCATTGCTGTAATTGCATTACTTAATGTGTCATTGTCGTTATTCTCTATAATTTCACCACTTGAGTCCATTACTTTCGTGCAATGCTCAATCAGTTTCTCAGGTGCGCCCTTATAGTATGTAATTCCATCCTTTGTCGTAAAAGCTGAATACTTATTACTACTATTAAATACCTGCTTTAACTTAACTAGATATTTTTTCTGAATGTCAGCATATGTTTCAGGATTTACAAGGCTAAGAACTGCTCTATCAATTGAATTACCACCTGTAATATTGTTTTCTGAATCAAATGTTGCACTATTATTTAAAGAAATGTTTGCCTTGATATTATTCCAAAGAACTGAATCCTTATTTACTTCATTACCAAAGCCATCAATAATCTCCTTTGGAGTCATAATACCTGTCGTAAGAGTACCTGTCTTATCAGTACAGATAATATCAACATATGCTAACTCTGGAATTTTACCAGGATTCTTAGCAAGAATATTGAATTTCTCCATTGTCTTTACATTCTGTTTTGTTACAAGTTTTACAATAAGAGGCAATCCTTCGGGAACAGCAGCTACAATAATTGTTAATGCTACTGAGAAGTTCTGTGCGATTTTCTGAATAATATTCAGAACACCACCGCTAAAATATTCTCCAAATCCAACCTGTACAATTCCTGAAATTGTAAGTACCGCAAATGTAATAACGGCTGCGATTGTTCCCCACTTAGAAATGAAGTCGCTCAGATTATCAAGTGCAATATCAAGTGCTGTCTTTGGCGCTTCAAGTGTTTGCATTTTAACAAGTGTATCACCATTTACTGTATTCACACCTACATCAGTAACAATCATTTTTCCTTCGCCTGACATTACTGTTGTGCCAGCAAATAAACAATTCTGATTCGTATAAGCATCTGTTGAAGTAGTTTTCTTATGAACGTATCCTTCAATTGGTGTTTTCTTACACTCTTTTGTTTCTCCATTAATAGCTGCATTGTTTACAGAAATCTTACCTTCAATGAGATATCCATCTGCAAAAATCTCTTGTCCCATTCCTACACAAACAAGATCACCAACTACCAATTCATCCTTATTAATTGTTTGAACTTTGCCATCACGAATTACGCCACAATACCTGACTGATGTTTTGGCTCTCAACTCTGCTGCTGATTTTTGAACACCAAGTCCAGTCTTAACAGCAATACATGTTACAATTGCTAATACAACAAGAATCATAATTGGATCTGATAAATCCATTACTCCCATGACTCCAAGGAATAACTGCAATACTGCAATTGCAATAAGAATCATTGTGATTTTCTCACTTAATGCCTCCTTTGCGAAGTCATACCACTTGTCCAACTTTGGTTCAGGAAGTTTATTACTTCCATGAAGCTCTCTACTTTTGAGAACTTCTTTACTACTCAATCCATTCATCTGTTTTACTCTCCTTTTCTATAATTTTTATATATGAATGTTAATTGGTTACATATCTATATTCTCTTTTTAATTTGGGAATTTTATTGAGCTGAATCGCTCAGAAATTTTTTACAATGAATCGAAGTTTCTTTCTACTTCCAACCACTACAATCTCTACAACCTAATGCATATACATCACACTCTTTAACCGCACAAGTTTCACATTTATATGGTTCTCTGTATGATGTAATTTTATCTTGTAGTTCATTAATTTCTTCCATAATAGTATCAATATCTTTTAACTTAATTCCAAAAAGAATCTTTTTCAATTCTTCATACATAAGTTTTTTTGATACATTTTTATCACTCTTATTTGGTTTATATTTAAAATCATATTTCCATTGGTCTATTTCTCCATATCTACAATTCTTAACAATTGGGGAATCTGCTATTGGATGGCAGCTGTTCTTATTTGAACAATAATAATTATTTCTCACATAATCATGTTCACATCCATATTTACAAATATCACATGATACTCCCATATAAAATCTCCTTTCCAATTTACCAAATGCCGTTTACCGTCTTATCAATAGCCTCTCTCATCACTCCACCAGTCATTTTATTCATTGTATCTGCAACAAGACCTTTAAACTCTGCTCTTATTCGTCTATTATGATGAGTACATGGCGTTGAACAATAATTATTTCTTCTACATTTTTCACAGTTACCATTCAATTTCCACTGTTCATTTTCCTGAATCTGTTCCATAACTTAGCCTCCTCTTCTATCCAAAATCTTCTGAATGGTTTTCTTATCTTTTTCAGATAAACTATCCCAATCTAACCTAAAACTTTCACAATTTTTATGGCGATTCCAACCATCATCACAATCATAAGAATAACGATACGCACAATAATCACATGCCATTTATTTTCACCTCTCTTCCAAAGAAAGAAAATTTTTATTTTATCTGATAATAATTTTAATATTTCTTTGTGAACTTCTGCCATTTTGTTCTGAATCTATGTTAAATTAAATATATCTAAAACAAGAATTATTGTTACATGATGGTATGCCAGGTTTTGTATCTATGTTAAATTAAACATATCTAAAACCTCAAATCACACAGATACTATTAACATAGATTCTAACGAGTGCCATTAATTAACAACCTCGCCATTCAGGTGCAAAATCACCTGCAATCTTTCGATTGATTAAGTAGCACTTAGGCTACTTTATTATTCTCCGAATCATTCTTATTCTGTTCATACTTTTTAGAGATACCATAATATTCTCTTGCTTCCTGCTTACTCTTTTCAGTAACTTGTCCACTTTCCATCCAAAGAGTTGACATTGCAATGTTTCTGGCAGCATTGAAGTCAGCATTAAAACCAGTTTTTTCATATTTTTTATGACTATCACAATTCTCATTTGCACATTCAAATACTGACTGTGACTTTCTCTGACCAAACTCCCAATTACCACATACACTACAAATCTGTGATGTATAACAAGGATTGATTTTTCTTACTTCTATTCCGTATTTAGCTGCTTTATATGTAATATAATCTTGAAGTTTATAATAACTCCAATTTCTCAGGATAAAATCGCTTGTATCATATCCAGTTAAATTCTCAATATTTATGTATTTAGCATTATGCTTTAAAGCAAAATCAACAACTCTTTTACTTATCATATGACAATATGTTTCAACAAAATGTGCTTCTGCTTTCTGTAATCTCTCTAATGCTTTCAGCTTCTTTGCTCTACCATGACCACCAGAAGTATTTCTCAACGACTTCTGTAATCTTTTTCTCTGAGCTTGCATTTTAGTTCTTATTCTTAGAAAATCATCTGCATTTCCAATTGCCAATCTCTCGTAAAGATTATTGTTTAAAGCACACATAGCAGGAACTGCAATGCCTAAATCAACACCTACTACTATATTTTCATCCAGCTCTCTAAGTTGTTTTGGAATAGATATTGAGAGATTCAAAATGATTGATTTGCCATCAATCTCAATGCTGCTTCCTTGTACTTTATAGTTCTCTTCTAAGATATTCTGTATGACGGATCTTAATTCTAATGACCTATGCGGATTACCAAACACAACCTTGAATACAATTTTATTAACCCACTTAACATATACCGTCAAATCACAATCATTAATTTTATCCAAGAAATCTTGATATGTTTCATACTCATGATAAAAAGTTAAGTTTCTACCTCTTGTAATAAGTGGATTAGTTCTCTTATAATTTGTTACTGTTCTTTCACCCTTTGCCAATCCATTCTTCAAAGCTGTACTGAAATCCTGCTTGACTTTCTGCGTAACGGCTGATGGTGTATCTACACCAGTTGCAAAATCAATATCTTTTAATATGATATTAGAGTTTGTCATTATTTCTTTCTGTCTTGCCTTAAATTCTTCATTCTTAATATCACGATTATATTTGTAATATTCACTCATAAGCTGTCCCATAAGCAGGTTACAAGCCTGATATTGAGCATACTGACCATTTCTAATAAAGTCATACACTCTGTTGATTTCTTCCTTATCTCCTACTGGAAATAATTTAATTTTTCTACAAATTGTCATTCTATCGTTTCCCATAATTTGTAAATCTCCTTTATATTTTTTTGTAATTTTAAATATCTCTAAAACTTCATCTACAGCATAATCAACAAATGGTCTGTTTTATACCTATGTAATTTTATATACATCTAAAACTTATAATCCTCATCATTGAAATTATGATAAGTTTTATACCTATGTAATTTTATATACATCTAAAACCTCAAAGTTATTACACAGATTTTCATGAGTTGCATTACACTCACGATTCGGCAGTAAAATCTACCGCAATAGAATTGATTTTAATTTCATTTATATATTCTTTTAATGAGATGTAATTTTATATACTTCTAAAATTTTATAACTTATGTCGATATATATTATGTAATTTTGCTAGTATGTAACTATACTTCCAAAACAACTGAAACATCTCCTCTCTGTTGCCAGATATTTTGTTAGTATGTAATTCCATATACTTAAAAAACTTTGCTCAATGATAAAACCAGTTGAGGTACATTTTGTTAGTATGTAATTTCATATACTTCCAAAACCTCAAATTACATACAAATTACATACTTTTTAGTGAGTGACATAATCCTCACTATTCGGACTCAAAATAGCCCGTAGTCAAAAGACTATTGTTATAGGATAAACTGGCTTGAATTAGCCAAATAGATTTGTTACAATAGAACAAATATAGTTTATCCTATATTTTATTCTCTGAGCAGATTGTTAGGTCGCCAAACTTGTGCAATCTGTTCTCTACTTAATATCTTCCCAATCAGCTTCATCCTTATCATTAGTAGAATTCATGAACAAGTGAATATATAATTCAATAATTCTCTCTTTTGATAATGCTTGTAATTGCTCCCTTAATTCTTTTCTTTTAGTGACATCTCTATCCATATATTTCTCCATTCATAATTTTAATAATTGATTAATTTTATCTTGTTGTTCTTCTTGTCTATGTCCCAGTGCCCAGGAAAGTATTCAAACAAAACACATTCTTGATTTTTTGCATATAAACATTTACTACAACCTGTAAAAATACATCTACATTTTATATTTTCCAACATATCTAAAAATTCATCGTCATTTATAATTTTCATAATTCTAACCTAACATCTTACTAACAAATTGCTTATATCATCAGCAAGTACTTCTCTATCAGTGACAACCCATTGACATCTAAAATCTCTATCTGCACATAACGAAGTAAAATCAGCATAACTTTGTATTTTATCTGGCTTCGCTATTGCTCTATAACATTGTCCTCTTCTTTCGCAGGTTTGACTTGCACACATTGTTATATCAGGCATTTACAGTTACCTCCTTTACTCTATTAGCTAAGTAATCATCAAAACTACGCTTCATATATGTATAGTTAATTTTCTGAGAAGGACTAAAATTAGTTCTATCTTTATAATTTTGAATCCATTCTTCAAACTCTTCATCTTTATCTTTATTTGCTGCATATGTCATAAGTGCAATTAAAGCAACATAACAATTTTTATATAAAGGTGATGTAATACTAATTTCATATTTATCGAAACAATCTTCTACACAATCTACATATAATTCAACATCTTCCGTTGTTAATTCTGAACCAACATTTTCTTTAACAAATGATAATATTTCATCATCACAACCCGTATTCTGTTCAGATTCATTATCATTTGTTACCTTATTATCAGAAGACTTTATATTATTCTCTGTTTCAGTTATGTTTTCACTAACTTCTGAATGTGTTTCTTCCTTATTATATGTAGCTTCATTTTTATCTTCTGTTACATCTGTTATATGTAAATATTCCTTCATAAGCTGTTCAATCATATCTAACTTAGCATTAACAACCTTTTTATCCTTAGTCCCTTTGTTAGCATCATAAGTATCAAAACTTTCGTTTTCATATTCTGTAAATATCTTACTATGTAATGTCCTCTGAAATTCTTCGAGAAAATTAGCAAATCTTATATCTTCAATTCCAAACTCAGTGAATTTATGAAAAGCTGCAAACCATATAAATGAATTTTTTGCATTAAATAACTGCCCTACTGTATCCTGGTTTATTATTTTATATAATCTATTTAGTTCGCTTTCAAATATTTCAAACTCATCATTTGTAGCATTGTCATTAAGGTACAAACTTATCTGTTTTGCTGCCTTTTTCCAATTATCAAGATGAAACATTGTCATAATAGACTCACATACAATTCTATTGAAAACTTCCTTTGTGTCTTCTTTCGGATTGTAATTTCCACAATCCTTAAAGAAACGATTGCTGACGAGTTTTTTTATCTCAGGTGCTATCTTCCAAGCAACCAAAATATTTTTCTGATTTACATTCATACTTGTTTGTCTGTTATATCTTGCAATATGATAGGCTATTTCTTCATCTGTACAATCAAGATGTTTGACTATATCTACAGGGTAACTATCAAATTTTTCTTTTAATTCATCTGGTAAATCTTTATATCTTTTACCTCTAAGATCATATTCAATAACACTTACTTTTCCATTTTCGTCAACTCCTTGATAATACATAATTGGCATTTCAAGATTAGTTTTAATTGCAAATGCATTATTTCTAAATGATTCAAGAACTGTTAATCTCTGTAAGCCATCAATAAGCCAAAGAATGAATTCTAATGAACTTAAAATCTGTTCACATATTTTAATAGAATCAATATCTTCTCCTTTTATAACAGAAGCAGCAAGCCCTGACTGTGCTTCGTCATTCCACTGATCAGGCTTTCTCTGCAAAGGATGATTTTTGTTAATCTGACCTCTTCTAAACTGATTAAGTAATGTTCCCAACATCATCTGATCTCTTTTTACTTTATCTCTTCCTACCATTGTCATAACTTGCTTCCTCCTAATTAAAATAAAATTGATATGTATTCATACTTTCTTAATCCTACTAAACAATCATTATATTCACTTGCAGTTATATGTAATATTTCTAATATTTCATCCTTTGTATATTGCTGAGATAATAGTCTCGCTACCCTTTCCTGTTTTCGTGGTAATTGCTGTAAATATAATTCAACTTTGCCAGTATATTCTTCTGAAAATATCTCTTTCTCTACATTCTCTCTTGAAGGTAAATTGTCTTTAATATTTATCACTTCGTCTGTATTCATATCTAATGAGACATTCATAACAATTTGAGGATTACCCTTTTCATCAAGAATTAATTTCCCATTTTCGTCTTTTAAGAGATTCTGGCGTTTTAATCTATATTTATTATCTCGCATCCATGTGCTTGTCTTCCTCATGATATTTCCTACAAGAAATGTTTCTAAACGAGCTTTTTCATTATTGTATGTAATTAATGTTTCTATAAGACAATCAATCGCTACATCATATAACTCATCATAATCACTTCTATCGAATTTTCCATACCAAATTCTGTGACATATTTTTTTTAGTTTTTTCATATCATTTTCCATATACGAATTAACAACCTTCATCATCTCAGGATCACTATTAATAATCCTCATCATCTCTTTATTGATCATTTCATCTACCTGCCTTTCGCAATTCTTTATTCATATATTCCCCGAAAGACAATTCAGAATTCATAACTTTAATATGTTTAGTTTCTCTTTTACATTTTGGACACTTACAATATCTATCATGTCGATTTCTTTCTTTTGGTTGAAAACTCATAATCTCTACCATTGGAATTAAGCAGTTTTTACATATCACCATAATCAATCCTCCAATATATCATTAGCCATTTTCCAATATTCCGTTCTTCCCTTGTAATCATCGCTAGTGACTTTACTAAGTTCTAATTTTATCTTCTCAATGTTATATCCTTTGGTTATTGCTTCTTGCATAACCTGAACATATCTTATACACTGCTTTATTCGTTTATGTTTATCACGAATATCATCAAGCAAATATCCTATTTTTGCCACTTTATGAGCTTGTGGTTTCTTACCATTATGTACTTTCTTATACTTCTCTAATGCATGATTAATATCACTTTCTGCACTATCGCACTTTGATAGTTCAGTATTTAATAAATTTTTATATGTAATAAGTTGATTGTCGTCCCAACCTGCTAACCCTAAGATAGAATTGGCTTCTGACTTAATCTTATCTAATAAAGCATAATCGAAATTACCTTCGTCTCCTGTATAAACATTTGCATTTCCTCTATAATAAAGAGATTTATCAGATTTCTGTCCCGTATCAACATCAATAAGATTATATTTCTTAATCCATGAATATTTCTTTCTACTGTTCTGCACTAACGACCTCGCTTGTTTGTAAGTAAACTCCTTTGCCATAGAACTTGAAGTCGTTATCATATACTCACCTGACTTCATAGGATTTTCCATAACATAATTAATTCCATTTGCTAATATAAACAAAAAAATCACTCCTTTCTGATTTTTGGCGTACTTTAATAAGCTTTGGGTATACCAAAGAAAAATTAAAATACTATTAAATTTGGTAATTTCTGGAAAAATATGCGAAGTGCATATTGACTAAAAGAAACATAATAACATATAATATGTATGTGAGTAGCCCCATTAGGTGCTAACTCTCCTTTGTAATGGGATTGTAACTGATATAATAAGTGCTCCCAACACTTTTATATCATCAAAGTTACAATCCTTTTTTTATTTCTTTTTTATTTCCATATTTAGGATTATACTCCGAACGTCTGTTCGTGTCAATGCTTTTACAAACAGGTGTTCGGTTTTTCGTGTGTTTTTATTTAATTAATCGAACACTTATGTCAAAAAGCTAATTGATATTTTCTAAAACTTATTGTGAATTACCTTAATAAAATATCATGCATAATTCCTCTCTTAATAATATTCTCTATATCCTGTTCCGTATTAAATAATTGCATATGAGGAAGGTATGCATCTTCATTCATTATAATTGTTTTTGATTTTCTAACTAATAAACACCCATCATCAGGTGTTGCAATTTTCTTTGAAGAAGTATTATTATCAAAATCCATTGTAAGTATTACTACATTCTTAGGATTTTTTCCTTCAGCTTTCAGCTTTTGTAATCTTTCAATTGCTTCGTCAATTGAGGTATAATCATAAGTTTCCGTTTTCATACAATTTTTCTCCTCTCTTACATCATAGCCAAACTTATTTTCATTGCTTCCATAACACGAATACTATCTTTTTCAGATAATTCACCAATTTTAAATTTCAACCTATCTTTATCAATTGTAGTAATTTGCTCAAGAGCTACAACAGAATCATGTTTTAATTTATTAACTTCATCTTTATGTAACTCGACATGCGTTGGCAATTCTCTTTTAGACTTCGTAGTTATAATTGCAATAATTGTGGTAGGGCTAAATTTATTTCCAATGTTATTCTGAAGAATAACTACTGGTCTTCTACCACTCTGCTCAGAGCCTTTAGAATCATATTTAGTTATATCAGCGAAATATATTTCACCACGCTTAATTTCCATTATGTTAGCCCTCCTTCCTTTTTGTTTACCTTTGATATTTCATACTATACACTATCAACAATATATTGTCAAGCATATAATGTTAAAATTATATTTATTTTGTTAAGATTATATGTTAAACTACATATTGTTAAGGAGGTAAGTATATGAAATTAAACATTAAGCCTTTAGTGGATGCAAAGGGTATGAATCGAAATCAATTGTCAAAAGAATTAAAAATTGGTTATCAAGCAGCTTGTAATTTATATTCAGGAAATGTTGAACGAATATATTTTGATACCTTAGAGAATTTATGTCATGTTTTAAATTGTACCCCTAATGATATACTTGTTTTTGAAAATAAGGACGATACAAAATAACTTTGCATCGTTCTTTACATATAGCATGTTACATATTGTTTAATACATCTTTCATTCCAACAGCTCCATTTGCATAATTTTTGACAGTTGTTTTTACACTACTATGCCCAAGCTGCTGTTGTACAAATGCAAGATTTCCATTTTGATTCATTACAGTAGCATAATAATGTCTCATCATATGTGCAGTAATACCATTCCCGTAATTTTCAAATATCTGCTTAATATTTTTCTCCGTTGTACGTGTTCCGTTTTTATTAATAAAAACTGCTTCAGTATCAATAATATTATCCAATGTCAACCTATACTCTAACCACTCTCTCAATGCTTTTAAGGCTGATCCGCTAAGATATACGGTTCTATTTTGTATTTCTCTGTACACACCTTTGCCAAGAATAGTAATATATGGCATTTCTTCCTTCAAATGTAAATCAGATAAATCTAAGCCAGCAAGTTCTGACTCTCTTATACCAGTACCCCTTAATACACGAAAAATAGCAATATTCCTATTTCTTACTGGAATATCCTTTTTCCACATTATCTTCTCTTCCATGTCATTAAGTTGCCTTTCTGTTGGAAGTTTTTTTATTAAATTATTTCCAGATGGGATTCCCTTATATTTAATCATTTTGTAAAAATCTTCTATCTTACTATAAACTTCTCTCAACAAACACTCTCTGTATGAATAAATATCCTGTATAAAACTTTTAATGATATTTTTTCTTGTTTCTGTTGTGGTTGGTGACATTCCATTTGTTTCCTTATATCTAAGATATGAACTAATATTTTGTGGTCTTAGATCATTAAAATCAGAAACTTCTATTTCAGAAATTAGTTTCTTATTAATGATATTATTTTCAATTAACCACTGTAAAAAATCTTTAATTGCCACCAGATAATTTAACGCTCCGTTTTTGCTTTCCAGCTCATTCAAGTAATCTCTTAAAAACTGTGGTGCGTTTAACTCATCCAACTTCCTATTAAGCTTTTCGGCATTTTTGTTTTGTACTTCTATTTTGTAACACATATTTATCAACCTCACTTTCTAAAATATCCTGTATAATAATTCTCTCTTTTCTCTAATGCTTTTGTATAAATCTCTTTATAATCATCACAATACCTTACTTCCATATTTTTAGTTTCGATTCCACCGCATAATATACAAGTAAGATCTTTAATATGAAATTTCTCACGTTGCTGCTTACGTTGAATTCCTCTTGCCAACATATTCTCATTCATACATTTCATACATATGAATCGACTTGCATACTTTGGATTTCCGTTTTTATATCTACTCAAATATTATTCACCTCATTTTTTGTAATTAAAAAGCAACTAGATCTCAATCTAGTTGCTTATATTTATTATAATATTTAATTTTATATTTTTTAATTACCAGTCAACTTTTGAAGTTAATCCAAGGGAAAACGACAGTGCTGCATCTGACCATTTCTCACTATCCTCAATATCACAATCTAAGATGCTAAGAAAAACCCCATTTAAAAATTCAGTTTCGCCTACAATACACATATATTGTTTTGTGAAAGTTTCTCTCAACTTTTTCTTAAATGGTTCTATCTTATTCCCATCGAGCAACTTCATCATCCATGTTTCTCTACCTTTATAAATTGTATCTGGTAGTTTACTATTCCTTAAAACATAATCTACCCATGCACCACAAATAAATCCCCATTCTTCGATGTTGTTTACACGGAATGTTTTATTTTCTGCACCTTCTTCTACTCTTTTAAGAAGCTTCTCCCTTTCATCATAATTCATACTTGAACCTCCTATTATATTTATTCCCGTAAAACGGTACATCTTATGTTATGGTTTATGTTTTCCTTTATTTTAACATATTTACAAATAAAAGAAAAGAAGCAGATTATTTCTGCTTCTAATTTTTACTAATATTTAATTAGAAAAGCAATTTTTCTTTGGGTTATTCTTCCAGCATCTTCTCAACCTTATCCAGCTGTGACTGATCCATTGACTTTCCAGTTCTATTGAGCATTAAGAAATATTTTAATACTGCCTTTCTATCTGCTTCTCTTACTTCTCCTTGCACAATATGATGGTTTAAGAAAACATTCTTATCTTTAGCCGATAAGTCATTGTAATAAACTCCGTTATATGGAAATCTATTCTCATAAAAATCAATAATTGTGCTTAATCTCTGCTTTCCATCAAGTATTTCATATCCATTACCTGTCTCAGCCCATTTCTTATCATCCAAATGAATAAAAGCAAATTTACCTATATCAATATTATTAAATATACTATCTATAAGTAACTGTTTATCTTCTAACTCCCATACATATCCTCTCTGATATTCAGGATTCATATCTACTCCAAATGCATAATATTTATGGATAAGAGACTCAATCATTGAATTGGCAAAATTGATTTTTACATCCTGATTTTTACTAAACCTTGAATTTCCATTAGTAAGTGGTCTAACGCTAGTCCATCCAGCAACTCTATATACTTCTCTATCATAAGGATTTCCATAATTTTCTTCAGTAGAAATACAATGTAATCCGTACACCCTTCCATTATATAACACTTCTTTTACTGTGCAGTCTTTTAATGCACCATATTTTACCTTATCTCCTACTTCAAATTTATAGGTTGGCTCATTCAGATGTGGTACTTCATCTTTAATAAAGCTTAATCCATTTTCTCTTTCTTGCTGTAACTGTTCTTCTATGGTTAATTCTTTATTTACTTTCTTTCTCGCCATTTAATCATCTCCTTCTATTTACCAAGAAATCGTCATTTATTAACAATAATTATCCAATGTTGATATGTATTCACTTGCAACAATATGCTCGTCTTTTATTTGTGGAGCTGAATCAATAGACTCGCCATTAAAATTAACTAGGGCTATTGTGTCACTTTCAATGCAAATAATTTTCGCCTCAGAATTATATACCTGAATTCTTTTTAAAATCGTTTCAATTTTGTCAAAACATTTTTGCATATCACGAATGTCTTTCTCTTTAATGCCATTAGTCATTTTATATCACCTCTTCCAATCTTCCAAGTAAATCATTCTTTCTTTGTATTGTGGGCGATGGGACTCGAACCCATTCTTACCAGTAGCCCAGCGCTATCAAACTGATTCTCGAAATCAGACTTCTTATATGCATTAAGAAAACACCTTGTACCCACAATCATCTTATTACCCATGAAAGTCGAATTTACATTTATATTTACTTATCATCATTGAGATTCATATAATATATATGACTTCTTGTTTCTATTATATAATTTATTTGAGCCAGCCATTCTTGTTCAGTAACCATCGGCTCTATATTATTTTCTTCACATGCAACTATGTATATTATTTTGTAACTTTCAGAAATAATAATATTTCTTCCCTCTTCATCATACCCCTCAAGTGCATGTCCCATCTCTCTTCCCATTCTCAAATGTCCTTTTCGTCCATAATAGAACATGTTTGGATTGTTTAAATACTGAATCGCTATCTTCTGTTGCCATTCTAAGTAATCCCTTGCATTATCTTTGTTTAATAACATAGTTTAAAATTCTCCTTAAATATAAATTTTACTTAGTTTCACTTTATTATTCTCCGTTTATACTTAAAATCGTTCATTTTAAGAAAAATCTCATAATTTTTTATAAATAATATCAATAAAATTTAATATCATATACTTAAGATTAAATCTCGTCTTGATATGGTTCTGGTAACTCAGCCCAATATAATACTTTCCAAAAAACGATTCTATCATGCCAACACCATGTTGGAGTATTCTTTATGCCTCTCTCTTGATATGTCATAATGACTGTTCTTCTACCTTTTATATTCCCGTTTGAATCATATTCAACAGTAACCAAATATTCTTTAAGCGTACTACATTCTTTTGGTGGTGTTTCTGCACTAATCCATTTAATCATTTTAATATTACCTCCTGAAACTTAAAGTTATTTGGTTTCAATCAAACATTTTCAGTTCTGGCATATATTTCTGTATAAAGTAAAATGCCTGTGTCCAATCAATAACATTATTTTTATCTGCAAATAATATACTTCTTAAGACTTGCGCAGCTCCTTGGTCTGACATTTTATCAAACACTTCTTTAGACAGAATCTCTTTTACTTGCAACTCTTTTGAACCTGGATCTGTATTATGTATTAATTCTCTCAAATGTTCCACTATCAAATCTTTATATTCATCTACCTTATTAGTATTATTATGTTGTGAATAATAATCTAATCTATCTAAATCAGTCTTTAAATAATGTATTCCATGTAATCCTTCCATAACATTTTCCTTTCCATTCGTAAGTAAACTTAGATTTCCTTGTGTATCAACTTGTCAGGATAACCTACATCTACATTCATATCTAATGACATATAAATTATTTCTTTTAAACGCTCTGAATTAAGACTGCAAATAAATTAAACTATATTTTGTTCTATTTTTGTTATTTCTCTTTGTATTTCTGATATGTCATATTCTCTATAGTCCATATATCGTTTTTTCTCTTTTAACTCAGCAAGTTTTTGTTTATTTCTGAGATATTCGTCTAATAAAATTGCTTGTGAACCATACCATCCCATAATATTCTCCTTTCCAAAAGAAAACTTGGTTTCTTGTTACTTTAATATTCTCTGTTTTAATAAGTAATGGTGCTATAATTTATACAGCACCATTATCTTCTAAAAATTTTCTATACATGTTTTCAATTCTATTCAAATCATCTTTGTGCAAATCACCGATTTTGAATATAAAGCTATCTTTTGTAAGTAGCGTTACTTTTGATACTCTCGCAGTTAAAGCCAATCTTAAACTCGCTTCTTCCCAATAGATAATAGGAGTATCATAAGGATCTTCTTTTCTTACCTTATGCTTTGTTATTTTGACAGATAATACACCAAGTAAATTTTCATCAAGCACCACAACAGGTCTATTCAGTATTCTACTTGGATCTTCTTCTAATGGAAATTCAACAAACCATACTTCTCCTTTGTTCATTATTCGATACCTCTTTCTTTTTTCATTTGCTCAAACATATCATCCCATTCTGATTCAGTTGCCCAATCGTCAACAGAAGATATTGTCGCTTTCCCTTCTTTATTGTAATTTGTATTTTTCATTGCTAACTGATATGATTTCAAGCCATATATTCCCGTATTCATATCAGGCTTAAATGGTAATGCCTGCTCTCTCACAGCCTGCTTAGCTGCCATTGTAAAGAAAGTAGTCATGTCCATTCCAAGATTTGACATAAGCTCCTGTAATTGAGCTTTCAGTGTTTCATCAATTCTCATTGTTACATTTGTATTTGCCATATATATCACTCCTTTCTTTAATATTATTATATTCTACATTTGCATCACTGTCAATACATTGTTATAACATTGCACATAAAACTATTATTTATTCATTAATTTAGAACATTATCAACAGCTTGTTTTATAATATTTATATCGTATCCTTTATTCTTTAATTCCATTAAATCATCTTCTAAATCACACGCAAAACTTGTAATTATGTATATTTTTACATAATCTAAAAGCTTGATATCCCAATTTTCACAATATAAATCTTCTTCTAAATTTTTATCTATCATTTCCATCACAGGTTCAATCATTTCACAAAAATATATAGTTTTATTTAGAACTGTAACGTCCATGCCTTCGCACACATCTGATAGCCAATCTTTTATATCATAACTACTTTGTTCATCAACATATTTTCCTACAACCTCTCTTTCATTGGGGATAAGATACCATTTTTTGTCACTTGCTATAAAACAATTATTTTCTTTATATAATTTATTTTTTAATTTTCCTGACAGATCTTGATTTAAAACAATTTTCATATTTAAATTCTCCATATTTCCTAATATTTTTATATTATTACGCAAAAATATTATTTACTTATATCTGTTTCAAGCATTCTTCATATGACTTTTTTAAGCTAATAAAGCTTTCACTGCTTCCACCATTATCGGGATGGACTATTTTTAACAACTCTTTATATGCCTTATCTAATTCCTCTTTTGTTGGATAATCATACTTAAATCCAAGATTTTGAAAACATTTTGAGAGCAACTTCTTTTCAGGTAAATATTTCATTCCTGATATCCAAACAGAAAAATCATAAATATTTCTCTCTGACATTCGTGCTAAATCTTCTAATGTTAATACAAGCTGTGCTAAGCAATCCGTTCCATATGTCAATTTATTTTCTGGTGTTGCCTTATGATCAAATTTATAAAATTCTCCCTTGTAAGTAAATTTTATATATGCTGAATCTTTATCCCAGTTATAATCATAATCAGTAACATGAAGTCTTAGCATAACCTTATTAAGCTTATCAACATAATATTCAATTCCCTTATATTGTGGATTTTTAGCAACGATTTCTTCAAATAGTTTTTGTACATTAACATTTTCTCTTGAAATAATGTTATATTGTTCATCAACTTCCACTATTATATACCCTGAATTTTTATCAATATTTACACATTCCTCTATAAGTTTTTTTAAGTGTACCTTTGCATTTCTTGAGCTTTGGAATTTCTTTGCTCTTTCAATATTATATATCGAAACACGCTTTTGCTTATTACTTTGATAAACTTCATAATAATAGTCTTCTTCTTCTTTATGTTTATTATATTCATCTTTGATTGATAGAATTTTTATAGCAAATTTTGTGTTCATTGTAGATTCCTCCAAAATAAATAATTACATTTCAGAACAATTATTTATTATATCAAATTGATTTATTCTACACAATATCACTTAACAACTCAATCACTTCATCAAGTTTCTCACTCGCTTCTTCCATACTATCAATTGCATCTTCAGAACACATTCCTCTATAACTGCTTTGTAATCCCTCTGGCATATTATCAAATGCATCCTGTTCTTCACTTAATATAGAAGACAATTCACTCGAAATTTTCTTTAAATCGGTTTTAATCAAATCAATTTGAGTTTTGAGTTGCCTTATCTTTTCTCTTCTTTGCTTATTCATTTTATCGCCCCCCACAACTAATGAAAACAAGTATATCCCCATAATTTATTTAATACTTGTCCATCGCTAGGTATATTACTATAACTGCTTAACACTGTATTTAGCTTATTGTATTCTTCTTCTGTAATGTCGATGCCATAATCTCCCTTAGCAGTGTTTCTCCAATCATATTTATCCTGGCATTCAGGGCGAAAATACCATTTCTTATAAACCATTTTCCCCGTTTCTGGATCTTTACCAGAAAATAGACAAGTAATTGTTCTGCCAGTAGCAATTTCTGTTGTAACAGACCTTCCAAAGTAAGGGTTGTACTGCATATAAGCTAATTTGCCTCTTTCAATTGCATCTTGTTTTTCATGTTCACTCATCGCAAATAACTGTTGTGTACCTCTTCCATAAGAAGTGTCGTACACCTTACTGCTATTCACACCAACTGTAGAATATAACTTGACTCCGTTTTTATCAGTTGTTTCAACTCTCTTTACTCTTTCTCCATTGATATACTCATTGCATAATCTATCTGCATAATGCACATTTCCCTTTTCATCAACTGTACGAGTAATTTTCTTCATGTCATAATTATCTTTAGCTGCTTTCGCAGCACTTCCTGCATAAATCCCTAAGAATGCTAATAGCCCTCCGAACATATTCATCAACCACCTTTCTTATATTATCTTCTCCATTTTTCCATTTCATCTACAGACTTTTTATTGAGATTATTATACACATCTCTTCTTTTTCTTGCCTCTTCTTCCTTACCACTTCTCCAAAATGCAAACATTAATACTAAAAATATTATACTTATAACTGTACCCATAAATTAAATCCTCCTATTTAACTATTCACGTCTCATTGTTACTATTCTAATTCTATCATACAATTTTAAATCTTGCACTATATATCCAAGTGTTAAAATGATGCATATAAATGAGTCTTAATTCATGCTCAAATCCTTTAATGATATCTGATGCATATAAAAATCCTTTATTATATCCTTCATAATTATTATTGGGTTCAATAGTTATATAATCTCCATGTTTATGTACTTCATGTCCTCTTTTAGACATTTCCTTCTTAAATTCTTTATAGTCAAACATAGTAATCACCATTCCTTTCCATAAAAATAAGAGATTGGATATTCCAACCTCTTATATATTCTCTAAGTAAATTTCCGTTTCATTATATTTTAGAAATCTACAACATGACAAGGAACACTAACTTTATCTCCGTGTTCTGTTGTGACGGTTAATTCCTGCCAGCTATTACCTTTTACAATTTTGTTTATAAAAGATTCTGGAATTGCAAATAAATCTTCATGATCAATCCATGTTGAACCGCTGATCCATCCATCCTTTCTAAATACAATTAGCTCTCCAACCTGCGTATGTTTTAAGCAAAATTCTTCTACTGTCATAATAATCACCATCCATTTAAATAATCGTTTCTATGCTTTTTTCTTAGAATAATACTTAACAATTTTCTTGAAATCTTTATTACTTGCATAAGCAACTCTAGGCTTACTTCCATCAATGTTAAATTCTGTTACGCTTAAAATTGCATATCCTTGTACCGTTAATGTGGCAAGATATACAAGTAAGTTCAATTTGTATCCAATACTGTCAAACTTGATTTCTTTTCTTAGTTTCTGTACTTCTTCATCATAATTATCATCTACTTCAATAATATGTGCAGAAGCATATGTATTAACTTTATACAATCTATTGTTAATTTTTCTTACCATATTATTTCCTCACTTTCTATTCAAATAATTTATCAGCTATATGGTTTACTTCCTGACATATATCTTGTACTAATGCATTCTCATTAATAGTATCAATATTATCTTCACACCATACCTCAAACTCTGTATATCCGTTTGTCCTACAGTATTCTAAATAACTTTCCAATAAACCACATATCTTTTCTTGCGTTTCGTTCATATTATCACTCCTAACTAAATAGCCGATTCGTTAGATTTCCGTTTCATATTAATCAAGTATGAATCGGTTTTCTTTTACGTTACTTACTCTATAAATTCCATTTATCTCTTGCAAAGAATAATAAGTAGTATTATTTCTTATATACTTATTGGTGATTTTACAAGTAACTAATCTGTCCCATTTTTCTGTTACATAAACAGATATTTTTACTGCATCACCTATTTTATAATCCATTCTAATCACTCCAATCTAATTTAATTCCTGTTTACATTCTTCTAACAAATCGTCTACAGTCATTCCATCTGTATTTCTCCACCATAACTGTAAATTATCGTCTTGTGTGTTGACTTCTGCTAAAGGATCATCGAGCATTGGAATATTTTCATTATTACTTTGCATATCCCGTACAAATGCTTTCTTTGAATCCCATTCATATTCCACATATTTTCCATCACAATTGATAACAACTATATTAATCATAATTTGTTTTCCTCCATTCTTCCAAACTTTACTCAATTGTGATATATATTCCGTCTCTTTTATCCCATGCGAAAATTTGAGTATTTAATAACGTTTCCGGTAATTCAGATATATCACCTTTGAATAAGTCTTTATTTTTAGTAGCAACAATAATTGAATTTGCATGATTTTCTTTTCGGCTATTTAATAACTCCTTTAATGTTGGAGCTTCTTTATAAGTTCGTACCATAATATTTCCTCCAATCTTATCAGTAAATCATCGTTTCATTTTGTTATAATGTGGAAAATTTTTCATAACTGTTGATTCTTTCTAATTCCCTACACAAAGAACCATCTGTTACATAAATATCTCCTGTGTCGTCTACCCATTTTCCATCTTTTGCAGTGCTGATGTTGACTAAATTAGAATAATCTTTGTCTTTTGACGCATCGTATTCCTCGTCTTTGTAAATATGAAGAACCAAATCACTATTCTTGCCAAACTCAAACACTTCTAATTTTTCATTTGCAGCAAGGTCGTTACAATAATCAATAATTGTATCAATACTTGGTCTATTTAATTGATATACCGCCATAACATTTTCCTCCAATCTAAATTGCTTATACTACTTTATGCCCAATTTCCGACAGTACCATCTTCGCTTCCAGGGTGTCTTCCACGTAGTCTGACATATTAAACAAATCAAGCACATCAGGACTATTAGCCATTTCTTCACACCACCCATCTTTTTCAATATCTTTTCTTATTTCTGATATTGTACGATTGGTTTTGATTTGTACTACTTTATAATAACTGTCGTCATTTGATGGAGAACCGTCTGCGTTCCAATTACTTTCCTTTGCGTATTCGCATAATAAATCTACAATAATCATTTTTTCTGTAATTGTTTTCATGTAAATTTCCTCCGTTCTTCTTATTAAATCCTCATTTCATATTATTCTCAATTTCTTTTAGTCTCTCTTCTGAACCGCCAAATTCGTAACACTTACATGGTTCATTATCAACAGATACATCTTTTCCGTATTTCTTTCCGAAACATCTTCTAAGCCATTCTTTTCTACATAATTGGCAGTTATGCATATTCATTTCATGTGTTATGTGCATAATTATCACTCCTTTTCATATAATTTTATTTTCCCAATTTTCTTCCACATTCAGGACAATATTTTATTGGGATATAAATAGAACCAACACCCTCTCCGTTAAAATAACCAGGACAAGTGAGAATTAATTCTGGTGTAGCTGTTTGATAATCATGAATAACACCATCCCATTTATCATTTTCCAATACATTTCCATTCAGTCTGCCTTCGGTTAGATTATTACTATGGTATGGAAGTTTCGGTTGTTCCCATCCAAATTTTACGTCTGTTCTTCTTTCACAATACATGCACATATTTGTTCCTCCAATCTTCACAGTAATTTCTTATTCAAAGTAATTTATTTAACTTTTCCATAATTTCATTTTTAAATCCAATCACATTAAGAGTCTGGATAATACCCTCTGCGTATCCTCTGTGATTCCATGCCTTTGTTTCCAAAATATGTCGTTCTGTTGTATCATAACATCGTGCAGCTTCTTCAAATTCTTTTTTAGAATTATTTGCATTCTGTATTGCTTCTTCCGCTAATTTTTCACACTTAATAATTTCTAATCGTGTCATAAAATCCTCCATTCTTCAAAAGAAACTCTTGTTTCATACTTTGCATTCTCTATATTCTTTTTCAGTTAATAGTCCTTCATCGCACATATTTTCAAGCGTTCTATATACAGCATTAGCTCTCCAACTTGCATATGAAAAACCATCAAACTCTCCGATAAGTGCATCTCTGTTTTCTTCACTTTGTTTTTGTAATTTTTCTGCTAATATGGAGTTACGAAAGAAATATGCTTTATACATAGCTGCTTTGATTCTAAGATTCTCAACTTCATATTCTTGAGAAACTAATTTCTCTTGAGCTTCTAATAACTGTAACCCCATATTCCCTAATGGGCTTCTTTCAATTCTGTTTCCAAAATAAGTATAATTCATATCTCATCACTCCACTTCTATATTAATTCATCAACTTCAACTACATCAGGATTATCACTAAACCATGAATCATTCTCTGCAATTTCCTTTAACTCAATAAAATCTCTTTCAGAATCAAAGCAATCGTTGTGTTTCAAATAAGCTACTTTCACCTTTTCTCTTGCATCTTCATATGACTCTGCCTTTACAATTCCAACAGCCAATTCTTCAATTCTGTATGCATATAAGTTTGTAATATCTAACATATTAAGCACTCCTTTCCGCACTACAGAAGAAATCATCTTCTGTGAAACTATATCCATCATAGTGTTCATAAATAAATTCATCACTAACATATTCATCAATACTTGCAATCATTTCATATGACGGCTCATTGATATTAACTCCCATCACTTCTGCAAAAGTACCTTCATTTACAAGTTCTGAATAATATGCCTGTTTCAGTTCGTGTAACTGATCTCTATTTAATTCTTTTACTGTCATAATTTGTCACTCCGTCCTTCCTAAATAACAAATCTAATAATTCCGTTTCCATTAGGTAAATTCATAAATTCACCTATACCTCCATGATATAATTTCCGTGCTTCTGTTCTTGTATAACCACATCCATCACACCAGTCTGAACAAAAATCTTCCCAATCTAAATACCATGCACAAATTTCTACTTTTATATTGTATCTATTTGCATGAGATTCTATTTTCTGCTTGATTTTATCTGTAAGTTTTATGTATCGGCTTAAATATTCTTCGCTTTTCTTATCCATAAAATCACTCTCCAATCTCAAATAATTCATCGCCAGAAAAATCGTTCATATCTTGTAATACAGCATGAGCAAATTCTTTTGCGTAGTCATTCCATAATAATTCTTGTAATTCTTCTGGATTAGTCACTTCTTTTAATTTATAGTCTCTTAACTCATAATCATGGACAAATTTCTTAATCAGATTTTTCATTCTATACTCATAATTTTCTTCTATTGTCGGTATATACATAATCATCAACTATCCTTTCTCTCATATAAACATATCTCTTCTGGATATGCAGCAATTTTATCTCCGTTCTCAAACTGAATGTGCCACATAGGTAAGCATTCAAGATCAGCTCCATTTTCTTTATCTTCTGTAATTTCTTTTACTCTACCAAGTACAGTGAATTTCATTCCTAAATACTTCTTTTCCCCTGTGTATGGAGTACCAAAAGTATCTGCAAATCCAATGTGCTCATATAATTCAAAACAATCATTTACAAAATTTCTTTCTTCACTTTCCGTCAAATCATCCCTTGTTATATATGGATTATCGAATCCATATGCTTTATGTAATTCTTTAAAATTTTTATACATATCCAATCACTCCAATCTTATTTTGAAATTGCTATTTCTTAACTCTTCCATCCCAGTTTTCTTCATTGATCCATTTCATAAAATACTCTGTATCAACATCTCCGTATTCATCAGCAGTTCTTTCAACAAATTCATCATAGATTTCCTCTGTAACTGAATCCAAACAATCAAATATCTTTAAACCATCATCACATTCCAAAACTGCTGAATATCCGTTGTTCCAAGCATATATTAAACAAGCCAAGAAATAATACTGTTCTACGCTTATTCCATTTCCATCGCAATCATAAAATGGTTCGTCCAGCTCTAAGTCCGAAATAAGAAATCTGACATAATCTGCAAATTGCCTTTTATATTCTGCCGACATTCCTTTTGGCAGCCATCTGTTTGCTAAATCAACAAGCCTCTTTTCATCAACTGCCATGCGCTTACCTTCTAATGTATATGTTGTCATTTCCATCACTCCTTATACTAAATTCCATGTCTTAATTGGTGTACTCACCGAAATATCAAAGTGTTCATCATTCCGTAAATCTTCAATTTCCTTTCTCAGAACAATGCATTCAAATTTCTTTTCCTTAATTGCCTTTCGGATAACATTCATTGCACCTGCTTTTGACTTGTAATCTCTATCAAATGTTGCTCTCTTGTCTTTATCAGGAAACCCAACAACCTTATAGAATACTCTATCAGTTGCCTTCCAAAAGTTTTCGCTAACGGGTATAAGCAAATACTGTTCGCTCATCCGTTTAAAATCCTTTTCTGTTTTACTGATATATGGATTGCTACCATCTGCAAATTCTATATGCTGCCACATACTATCTCACCTCCACTAAATTATTCTCTTTAATCAACCGTAACTGCACCATCTTATTCAGATCTTTATTTACTGTAATTTGGTTTTTACCATTCCCATAAACAAAATGACTACCACGACTTCTAATTTCGTGATAGCCATTTGCCTTGAGAATCGGTTCAAATTCTCGCAATCTTTTCGGTTTATGTTTACACATTTTAATCACTCCAATCTTCTAATAATTCATACACTTCATCCTTATTATCATACATGTACTGATTAAACGCTTCATAATCTCCATCTTTATCAGGAAATTCTTCAATAAATCTTTCCCACATTACATCGGACACCACATTTTCATTGAATAATTTCCCCTTGTATTCAAGTTCTGCATCTGCCCATTCTCCGTGTGAAATATATCTAATATCTTCAATTCCACAATAATTGGGACGCTCTTTCAATTTTCTATTTTCATATGCTTCTTTAACCTTCCGTAACGTTTCTCTATCAGGACACATATCACATAGTCCCTGCTCACAATATTTACACATCACATCTAATGCACTTTGTACTTCTTTTACATTTTCCAATGTCATATCACTCATCCTCCTCTTCTTCATTTTTAAAGAAAATCTCAAACGAAATATTGTTCTCTTCTAATTTGTTGCCAATCCAATCTGCCATTGTTTCGCTATAAGCATCCTTGTCTGTCCAATAAGTTTCTTCTGCTTCACTTATAATTTTTTCTACCTTTGAAAAACTTTCGTCTATATCAATTACAATCATAAAATCAATCCATGTATTCAAATCTGAATAGACATGAAATCCGCTTGTAGGTTGTACCATTTCAATCACTCTCCCTTATAATTTTTCAAATAATCAGCTTTCTGTTTTTTATATTCTACTTCAATTTTATCTAGTCTTTTCTGTTCTTCATCGCACTCTTTTTGTGATTCAAATACATCATAGTAATGTGTATCTCCATCCCAACGACATCGCACAATTTTATCTTTCTCTTCATCCGTTAATTGATATACTCTATACATGCTAATCAATCTCCCTTCAAATTAGGACACAAACCAAGACCACCATCAATTTCAGGTACTCTTCTATATGCTCCTCTGTGTGGACATTCTTCTCTTTTACATTCAGTACAATCGCATTTCTGATATTCCTCATAACTCATTTTCCAATTTGTCTCTTTAAATCTTTCTTTTGTCATCATATTAATCACGCTCCTTTATAAATCTCCTAAAATCCAATTCTCTACAAAATCTAATACAGATTCTGGAAATTTTTCTGCATCTTCATCATAATTAAATGTTCTACCTACAAGTCTTGTTTCAATGCTTTCGCTTTCCTCATATGTAATTTTATATGTTTTTACATTTCCAATTTCTCTTACTAATTCAACTCTTAATACATCCATGGTTTAAACCTCCTTTATACTTCGTTTCCGTCTTTATCTGTTATAATAGCGATTTCTGATAAATAAATGCTTTCAAAAGCTTGATTTTCATATTCGCCCAATCCATTCTTTGCTATTTCTTTCGCTTCCTCTAAAGAACTCGCTTCGATTGTTTGATCAACTTGTGCTGTATAAGTTAGTGTATATTTTTTCTTAATTCCTATAAACTTTTTATATCTATTATAGTTAGGAATGTATTCAAATGACTCAGGTGTAATTTCTTGAATAATATTACTTCCCTTCTGTCCATATTCTTCTGATACAACATAAATATTCTTAGTCTCTGTGTCAAAGAAACTCTGACTTTCCGCAAAGCCCTCAAACATTACAAATCTTTTATCCTGAAACCAATTCTGATTTAACATATTCAATCACTCCTTTAAACAATCCTTATCAACAACAGCAAATAACTTAATTTCATTTTCCACTTCGCTTTCATCAAGATCCAAATCTTTAAGTAACTCTGCAAACGATTCATCAGTAAAATCTTCCTTATATAAATACACATTATGTACTGTTGGAGTACACAATAAATGCAATCTAATGAACTCTATCAGTTCAATCCATTTGCATTCATTACATATACGTCTTGCACATCTTACTAATGATTGTATAAAATCTTGAGTCATTAATCCGTTGCCTTCGAGTTTTTCAATCTGCTCGTCAGTAATCTCCTTTACGTTGCTCATACCTTTGTCCATGATATAAGAAACAACTGCATTTTCCATTCGTGAATCGAACTCTTCCTCAATAATCTTTCCTATTTTTGTTTCATAGTATGTCATATTACGCTACCTCCTAATAATCTTCATCAATACATTCATCAGCTTCACTATAATATTGACCGTCATATCCCTTTTCCATTAATTTTTCCCCAACAATCATTACACACTAATCTAAAAGTGATTCCATGACAGTCTCTTGTGAAATTCATATCATTTCTTTCTACTTCCTTATTACATACTGGACAAATTCTAATATCTTTTTCTTCCATAATTATTGTCTCCTATTCATTGTAAACAGTTCTTTCATTTGGATTTATCCAACTGCTTTCCAATCAACTACCTGCTTATATCCATCTGCCTGTAAGATATGAATTTCTTCATCCTTATCAAGTTCGTAATGGTTTCTGAAAAATTCTTTTAAACCCTCTTCTCTTTCTGCTCTCCACAATTCATCATGAGTGATTACATCTCCAAATTCTTCCTCGTCCGTTGTTACAGTAATATCAGCGATTTTTCCAAAATACATTGCTTCAAGTAAATCTGTATCCACATCTCCCATGACAATGTAATCTTGCCAATCTCCCTGGCTATACCCTCTGAGTGTTCCAGTTTTAAAGGTGTCTTCTGGATAAAGAAGTCTGATTACATCAACAAGAATATCTTCTGTACATCTGCATTTATCATACATTTCTTTTAATTTTGCATTCACTTCATCAGATACATTCGTTGGATATTCGTCATAACAATCAATATCATCCAAAATCTCTTTTGCATTCTGATACCATTCTGCCTCAGTGCAGCCTGTAAAATCTCTATTACCTGTAAGAACAACCTGTTCATCGAAGTTTTCACAACCACAATAATCTTTCCAGCCCTGATTGCTATTGTACAACCACCATGTTCCATCGCCTGTGTTATCTATTTTAATTTCTACCATATCAATCAACCTTACTTTCTATGCTATCTGCCTTGCTATATCTTCAATGTTTCCATTCATTACAATCACAGCATCTTTGTTATCAGGATGTTCATTCATGAAATCTCTTAATCCTTCAAACCGTTCATTATCCGCATTTTCAATCATCTGCCTTACATTTTCATTATGCAGCTTTATCAGATAAACCTTTTCATAATACTGTTTGAATAACAGATTTTTCTTTTCACAATACTGCTTAATCAAATCAATCTGTCTTTGTTCCTCTTCTCTGATTGCTTTAACCCTTGCCTTCTCATTGGCTTCTGCTTGTTCTTTTCGCTTACGATTTCCAATCAGATGATTGAATAATGAGTTTGTTTCGCACAGATCCTTAATAACTGCATTGTCAATGTCATATACATCAGGATTATCTTTATCAATCCACCATAAGAAATTATCAATCGTCCTATTGAAATTCTCTTCAAAAATACATCTGTTACCAAGATTTCTGTTGTAGATTTTCTCTCCGTTTCGCTCAATCCGTAATGATGTATATACATTTTCATCTGGCTTGTTACTGTAGATAGTCCATTCATATCTATTCAGTCTGCCATATACGGTTAATCCGTATGCACTGTATAGCTGCTTCTCTTCATTCTTTAAATATAAAAGTCCCATTTCGCTTACCTCCTACATATCTTGATTCGCTATACTATCCAACTCTTCAACAATATCATTCATATTTGTGTTAGTAAGTTCTCCAACCGCATATAAAATTTCTGTCAATTTTTCATATGCCTTAGCACCACCTTTAGTAAATGGTTGCCTTCCACCATCCACATCAATAATTACATTATTTAAAAACGGCTTCTTACTTCCCAATGCTACTAAAATATCTTCTAATGTATTCATAATCACATCTCCATATTATTGTTAATCCAAGCATTAATCTTTGCTGTAATAGTTTCTGTGTTATCAAAGAAAATACCCTCATATCTACCAACAAAAATTAAATCCCAATCTGAACGAATTGAAATATAAACTTCTGTTTGAGTTTCATCGTTATTAGGGCAACAGAAAATATATAAATCTTCTATATCTTTATCCGTAATTTCTCCGTAATCTTCCCAATCTTCAAATGTAGTCTTATATCCAATTTGTTTTATAGGTGTAATTAAGTCACCTGATTTTACTTTGAATACACAATCAGGATCACCCACCTCATACCGTGAATCTCTTTGCAATATAATCATTTCATTCGCTCCTTCCATTACAAAAGGCAGACATATTTGTTTGCGTCTACCTTGTTATTCTCTGTATTAGTCTTTAATTTCTACAATTCCATTATCTTCAAGAATTGTCTTTACCATTTCAAATTGCATATCTCTATCTTCTGTATTTTCAACTGCATCTACAATAGATTCAATTAGCAACTCCATACTTTCACTTGTCAATCTAAATTCCATTTCAATCACACTCTTTCTAAGTAAATTACAATTTCCTTTGACTATATATATTCAACGATATCCGTGTTCGTATTTCTAATTTTACCTTCTGATATATAATCAGATTTCTCTCTGCCACTCTTACAGTTTCTGTAATAGTTCAGCAACATTACAAGATCGCCATCAGGAATATTGTAACTATATTCAATACCTCCCTTGCTGTCACAATGAATAACTTCTATACCTTGTGATTTGTTCTCTAATACAATCTTACATCCATTGTTTACTTCAATTTCTTTCATATAATCACGCTCCTATTCTACCGACCAATTACCAACTTTATTTCCTTTGATTAGATATTCTCTAATTCTTCATTCAAGTCTGCAATTCTCTCTTTGATTTCGTCAATGTCTGACTGATAACTGTCAATGATTTCTGCCCTCTCTTCTGTTGTCAGATCTTCATCATCCAAATCATCAGCCAGATTGTTCTGTAAATCTTCAAGTTCACTTTCTGCGTCCTTAATCTCTGCTCTAATCTGCGTTTCACTTCTCATTCCAAGCCATTCATATACTGATTCAGAATCGAACCATAACAGATCATTTAGTTCTGTTTCTGTCATACCATCAGGGTATGTATCTTCAAGAATCGCTTCAAGTTCCGCACATTTGCCTTCTCTTCTTACTCTATCGAGTGTATCAACTGCACCACTCCAAGCCTTGAAACTGTCTAAATCTAATTCATATGTAATTGTCATACTACATCAGCTCCCTTCTAATAATTCAGACTTACAACTCTACCATCATCGAGTTCAAGATAATTTTCATCTTCATTGACTAAATCTTCTCCAAACTTGTCGTAGTCAAAATATCTTTCTGAAATCGTATCTCCGTTTTTAATATATCCAAGTGACCATGCTTCTTCATATCCTAAATCCGATGAATCACTGAATACGCTACCAATAATCCCTCTATCTCTGTAATCCAGATAGTATTCATTAAATATCTTTTCAATATCTTCATCAGATAATGAATACTCTTCCTTCATGTATTCAATTTCGCTTTCAATGATTTTCTGCTGAAATTCTTCCGCTTCTTTAGATGTTAGCTTATCAAATACATGCTGTATTGACTTTGATAATTCAATTCCCTTTTTATAACGCTCGTCTCCTTTTGTAATTCCATAGCCTAAATTGTGAATTGCTTTATCAAACTGAATCAATTCGTTATATTCAGTTTCTGTTAATACAGTTTCAATGTCTGCATAAGCAGGAAAATCGTGTCCACTATAGCAAGCACCACATAAATTTACACTACCAAAATAATGATCACACTCAAATCGTGGGTTCTTTGAATCAATGTATGCACAACAATCTCTGTCATCGGTTGCCTTTTCTCTATATAAAAATAAGTAACTCATAATCATACCTCCTACTGAATTTCGCTTAATTCTTCCATCTGTTTTTCTGTAAAGATTCTTGTTAAGTCTTTATATTCTTTGATTACTGCAATATAAATTCTTTCTGCTGTTCTACTATCTTCGTCATATCCAAACTCTGAACAAAAATCTTCAAATGTGCCTACATCATATTTCTCTAAACAAGCCAATACATTATATTCACTTGGAACTGCTTCGGCTTTCAACTTCTTCAGTTCTCGCTCTGCTTTCTTTCGCTCATAGTATGGGAAATCTGAATATCTGCGTTTTAATTTCTTTTCAACATATTCTTCTAAAGTCATCTGAGAAATTTCTGTATTATTTATGCTGTCCCAAAATACATAACTCATTTTACCTCTTGGCGTAGTAATCGTTACATCGTACCAATTCCTTTTTTCTTTCTCTTTCCAATTCTCATTCCGTGAAATGCCACCATACACAATTTCACACTTTGCATTCGCCTTATTTAAAAAATTCTTTGTCTGTTCTAAATATTCATTCATAATCGTTTCCTCACTTTCTTGTAATAAAATAGGCAGCTAGGTATTTATTCTCCTAACTGCCTTTGTGTTTACTATAAATTTATTGCATTTCCATCTTCATCATATTCAATCGGTGCAATGTGAACTGCATAGCCGATTTCTTTTTCTTTGTCGTAAATCTCCATTGTGCCACCTGCACAAAATTCAAATGAGAACCGCTTGTCATTCGATTCAATCAGCTTAATCAGATGATCCGTGAGTTCATTTAAGTTCCGTGCGTCCTCTTTTGACTTTTCAATAGTTGTCATTTCTCTTCACTCCTTATCTAATTTCTTCAAAAGGTTTTACATTTTTGATTCGTTCATCATAAATCAACGTGTAACCATTATAATAAAACCTTTCTCTTTCGTTTGGTTTTGTCCAGACGATTGTTTCTGTTCTCAAACCATCACAAGGAGAAGTCTTAATGTCTGCCATTGTTACTCCATTTGATTCATAAATCCGTACTGCTATAGCATAAGGCTTATTTTCCATTGATTTTTACCTCCAATCATACCAAGAAATCTTAGTTTCCTTTACATTTTAACTTCAAAAATACGCCAATCGACATTATATGAATCTGATTGAATATCTGCATAGAAATCAGTAATATTTGTTTTATCATCATCTTCCATCAATGCTTCATATCTTTTTTTCATTTCTTTATACGCTTCTTCATATGTATCATATATATCTGGTTCGCTGATTCCTTGATTTTCAACTTCAATTAAAATCCATTTGCTAATGCTCATCTCTTTTACCTACCTTTCTAATCTAAAGAAAAGCGAATTTCAAATACTCATTGTTCCATCCAAATAATCATTTAAGCCTTCAAAATAATCTTCGTTTGGCTGTTCCTGATGAACAAATCTCTCTTCGCACTGTTCTTCATAAGCTGCCTTCTGTGTCTCTTTATAAATAATTTCATCAATTCTATTCATTTCTCTTGCCTCCAATTCTAACGAACACGAATTAGTCTGCTGTTTCTTTTAACATAGCCTTCAAGTATTCATGTCTGAATTGCATTTCAAATTGAAACATCAAATCATAAAAATCAATATCTGGATATTTTTTAAGAAGATTACTTGCTGTTTCCTTTGCAAATTCGTTAATTCCATTGATTCTTGTTTCCATCATATTATTTTTTCTATTAACATTCTGTCTTTTCAAATCGACACCTCCTACAAATAAACATGTATTTATTTACTCCGAAATCTCTTTATATGCTTCTACTAAACTACAAGACAAATCCTGCATTATCTCTTTGCACATATCCGCAATATTCTGAATATATGCATTCTCTTCTTCTGCTGTCAAATCTCTTTTCTCTTCTGCTTCTGTTTCACAAATCCAAGAGTCAAGAGTATTATCTGCAATCATTAAACCTCTAATAATATCAAAATTTGTTCTTGCCATTTTTATTTCTCCTTTCTAATGAAAAACGTATCTACTCACTTGTTTTAAAGTCATCTTCTGTACATATTCTCGTGCTTCCACCTTCAAGTAATATTTTATATCCTGTAGGTGCATTGGCATTGAAAACATTGGAGTTTATCAAATGAGGATTCCATAAATCAAAGACAATTCCTTTCTGCCCATCACTATTCATTGTTACCTTAGTTCCAACTTCCATTTATACCTCCAAAAGAAATACACAAAATTTCTTTATTCTGTGTCGCATAATGTATATCCCATTCCTGCCAATACATCTGGCGCATTATCATAATTGATTTCCTCAAAATCTTCTTCCACCCATGATAAAGTTCCCTTACAATCACATTCGGGACAAGTATCATATCCATGATTTATCAACATTACTCTTCCACAGTTATTACATTTCACAAAATCGCAACATTTACTTTTATTTTCATTTGTAACTCTGTCTAATACAATGTTTTCATCCATTTTTAATCACCATTTACCTTTCTTAAAATCCATAAGAAACACTCATTGTTTACTTTTCATTTACAGCTTCTACTAACAAATCATGATATAAACAACAATCAAAATTGTTATTCCAATCTAACCTGTGTCCTACCTTTTTCTCTGCATCTTCCCAAGATAAAAGATAAGAGTATTTACGTTCAAATTCCTGAAAACTCATTATTTTACCTTTACCTTTCCTTGTGAATTATCCATTTCTTAATCCTCATCAATACTATTTGCGCCATCTGCAAATCCGTCATCATAGCCCTTGTTGTACATAGGATTCTCAAACTTTGTGTTTGCTATCGGACTATCTTCTTCAATTCCGAAAAATTCCTTTTCGCTTTCATCCATCTCACAGACTTCATTAAAAAATTCCATTGCGGACTCTCTATCGTCTTCAATAAGTCCGTCTTTAAATTGCGTTGCAAGTTCTTCAAGTCTGCAACGTGGGATAAAATCAGAATTTATCTTTTCCATAAAGCAATCATAAGCTGATTGAAGATATAACATCTTCTTAGAATTATTCTGGAAATAAGTGAAATATATTCCACTTGACCATTGTTGATTTTCTGGCTGTGTTGGATCATAGCCACTTACAACTGCATACTGTGTATCACTTTCGCTTTGCAAAAGAGCATATTTATCTTTCCGTAATAACTCTGTCCACTTCATTCTTTTTACCTCCTTAATTCATGTTCTCTTATCAATCTCCGTGCAAGTCCTCCGTTGATATCTCCATGCACAGGAATTGATATACTATCTGTAATTGTCTTTTCCCATACTTCATGACCGCCTTTTGAACGGTCATGCTTAAATCCATTTGCCTTTAATATATCTGTAAAGTCTTTGTAAGGCATTGGTGGTAATCGTCCTGACATAATCTCACTTCCTTTCTTTTACCCGTATAGCCTGATAGTGCAGCTTTATATGTATATGTTCTCTTATTCGCAAATTGCTTTCGCTAAAATATCATACATTTCAGCATTACTCTTAACAGGTGCAATCTTATTTTCAAAATATGAAGCTCCCTTACAATTCATAAGAAGTCCCTCAATAACTGTATTATTTTCGTAATTTGCAAACAGTTTCTTGAATATATGGAATGTTCTAAGTGTAAATGCATTCTTTTCACTTCCTGTCCAATTAAGGGCTTTAATTGTCTTAATTGTAAGTTCTAATATATCTGTATTATTTCTTACCATTCTCAATAATGTTCTTGATGGTGTGACTTTACCTATTGGGTTTTCTAGCTTGTCATCATCTGTCACAATCTGAATATTATAAGATTCAAATAAATTTTTAAAATCTATATATTCTCTTATGTTTGCCCTTACACCTGCCCTATATGTATCAGCAACAGTCATTGCCTTTCTTGCTGATTGCTGTCCTAAAAATGTAAGAACTGCCTCATACTCTGAACAATTAAGTACTTCTACAAGCATTTTTATTTCTTCATTTATTACAAATGCAACTATTCTATGTGCACCATCGGCTACATACAGTTTTCCGTTTTTGTTGTATACCTTAACTGGATCAAATTTATCTTCATTAAAGTTCTGTGCTATTTCCTGCACCTTTGCCATATCTGTATCTCTCTGCCAATCTGGAATATGTATAAATGTTGGGTTAATAAGAATATATCGTTTTGAAGCAATACTGAAAGAGTTCTTTAATGCACAATCTACTTCTTTAACCTCCATTGACTCTTCTGCGTTTGAATGTGCTTGTACAAATTCCTCTGTCTGGTGTGGTGTCGAATAACGAACAAAGTCTTTTTTACGTCTTGCATAATCTACTGTTCTGCTTATGCCTTGTGTAAAGCTGTATCCTACATCAGAAACCTCAATATCATTTTTGTTTATCTTTAAAAGCAGACATATTTTATCTACTACTTTGTCACTTGGGTTGGCTGTGCCTATTTCATATTTCTCTATAGATGACTTAGACATTCCAATTTTTGTAGCCAGTTCTTCTCGTGATAATCCTTTTTTCATTCTAATTTCGCTTAACTTCTTCCCGTTAATTTTGCACATAATTAACTACCTCTTTCCTTTTAATATTTTTAATATGTATTTTTTGTATAAAAATAACGGCTTGCTTTCGCTTGCCGTTTAGTTACTAAACTTTTCAAGCCATTCATCTGTTTCCAGATAATCTTGATAGTCTATATCAATTAGTCCTAATTCATCTGCTATTTGATATAACAAGTCCTTTGCTTTTTCACTTCCATCTTCTGCAAGTAATTTACAAAGTTCCTGAATAACAGGCATTACTTTTTCTTTTGCCTTAGACACTTCAAATTCCACAAGATAATCATAGGCACAGCAAGCTATTTCCTTTGGTGTGAAGTTACCTTTCCAATTTGCATTTCCATATTCTGCAATATCATAAAAATCTCCGTATGTCATCATATTTCACCTCTTTCCCTTAAATAATTTCTATATGCATTTTCGCTTTCAAACTGCTGATATTTGCCTATACTTGGTATAAATCCCATATAAGCAAATCCGTTATAATATCCCTTCATGTATTATCCTCCTTGCAAAATTCTTTACCTTGCCAATAATTGTTGGTTCGGCTGCCTTCTGCCATCTCTTTTGTCTTTCTGCAAAATACAGACTGTTTTCTACATTGATATAATCCATCATCTGAATAGGTGTTAATGAGTTGTACGGAGTTGACAAAGTATTGTCTATTATTTCAGCTCCGTTTGCTGTCTTAATAATTCTAAAATTAAATGCTTCCATTTTGCCTTATACCTCCTGTGATAGTCTTGCATTTCTCATAATATTTGATATTTCGTTTTCTGTTTTTGCTTTATGAATTGCTTCTATAATCTCCGTTGTATAACGAAAATCTTTTGCAATCCGTACAGCTTTGCGTTTGTAGTTATACATTTCTCTGCTCATTAGTTATATTCTCCCTTCTTATTTTGTTATTGTGAAATCATAGCAATCTGTATCTGTATAGATTGTTATGCTATTTCCGTTTTGCGTTACTGACGTTACTTTGTTTAAATTCAAATAATCGTATTTACTAGGTATATTTTTGCCAATTAAAAAAGCACTCATATTGAGTGCTAAAGTGATAATGATATATATAATTTTTGCTTTCATTTTGTGCTTACCTCCTAACATGCTATAAATTCTATTGAAGCAAGGCATTCATTTGCTTTTTTATTTTCATATGCCTTTGTCATTGCATAGATATAGCATTCTTTTTCTATACCTATGACTTGACTATCAACTTCGATTTTTCTTGTGATTTCTTCTTCGGTATCCATGTTTGTGTAATGTGCTTCAAAGATATACATTTTGCATTTTCCTCCTTGATTTTGGGTATAAAAATAGCACCTAACAGATTTTTATTTCCATTAGATGCTATAACTAAATTCTATTGTTTTATCTCTTTACAAGTTGTACTTCATATCCAAGCGCATTTATGATACTATAAAATAAATTCATAGATGCACTGTGCGTTTTTTTCTCAAACCGTGAAATAGCTTGTTGAGAGTTCCCAGTCATTTTTGCAAGTTCTGACTGAGAAATGTTTTCACTTTTGCGTATTTCAACTATTTTGTCTATAAGTTCCTTATCATTATCTGCAACATAAAAAGTCGGGGCTGGCATATTTTTTCTTTCTGTTAGAGGAATATTTCCCTTCTCAATTTCAATAGCCTCTGTTAATGCTCTTTCCATATCTTCGTAAAAGCTCATATATTACACCTCCTTTAATCGTTCTACTAATTTTGCAAGTAGTTTCTTTTCCTTTTCTGACAAATTAGTTTGCTCATTTTTTGCATAAACATCAAGCAAATATATAGATTCTTTTACCTCTATATCAATATAAATTACTCTGCCACCACTGCGTTTGCCTATTCCATCAATAGGGATTCTTATTTTTCTAATTCCACTTGCACCTGGAATTACATCACCTATTTTTGGATCTTTTAACAACAATTCTTGCAAGATGACTAAATCATCTTCTGTTAATCCCATTGATTTCCATTTCTTAGTAAAGGAATCAATTTCTATAAATGTTCTGTTTATGTCCATTAGTATATTCTCCATTTCGCCTTTGTTTTTCTTTTCTTTACAATACATCAAATATGTTGTATTGTCAAGTTAAAAATAGCACCCTTGCGTTTTGCGTTGGGTGCTTTGTTAGTGTGGTTATTATATTTGACGCAGTTAGTCTTCAAAATTATAATTTGCGTCTATGTCTGCAATCTGCTCATCATAATAAGCTCTTGCATTTTCGCAACGAAGTTCATAGTTACTTCCGTTGGATGGATAGCCTTCAGCTTCACATTGTTCGGCTATCTCATAGCATTCATCTTGATATGCCTTTTCAAATTCGCAGATTTTATCTATATCTGTCTTTGTGTAAACTCCTGCTTTGAGCATAGAGTTACGCATTTCTTCGATTGTTTGCATATTTATTTTCTCCTATTTATCAACTGTAATAGATATACCTGACTTATCTATTACAAGCTTACATTTTCCCTCATTAAAATATTTCATAAGGGCTTCAAGAACAGTATTTGCTTTCATGCCATACTCTTCACAAGTTGCCTGGAATTGTTTTAAAATCTCTTCATCATAGGTTGTACCCCATTGTTTTTTTGCCATTTACATTGTCACCTCCTAGTTGTTTTATTAATTATAGTATGGCATTAACTTGTTGTCAACTATTAAAATAGTGTATAAAAATCTACACTATAAAAGCGGTAAAGTTTCCCTTACCGCCTCTAACTATAGATTTTTATTACTTTTCTGCAAAGTAGTGCTTGATTACAATATTACTGATAGTGCTTGCAAGCCCAGAGTAATCATATTCCATCTTGCCTGTCTTACGATTCTTTTTTGCCTTTACTAATGTATTAACCTGACGCTCTTTGAAAGAAATTGTATCCTTCTTGTCGTCAATGTCAAATTTATTAATGAATCCCTTTACATAGCAATCGTTAAGAAGTTTCTTGTCCTCTGCTGTCAATTTTACTCTTGTCTTTGCTGTGTATGGAGTTTCAAAAGGCAGACTGAAGGTTGTCTTAATGATTGTTTCAAGTTCTGTACTTGCTTTTTTGTATGCCTCTTTTACCTCATTTGACATTGTTATATTGCCATTTTCCCCTGCCTTAGAATTAATATGAATTGTCTCTAAAGCATTATATAATTCTGGTGACTGAAAAGCAGGAATGATTGCATATTTTACCAACTTAGAGTTATCCCATGAAGCAAGTACCCTAATAACTGTACGGACTACATCCTTATTATTACCAAAATGGTCTTTATTCTTATAAGTCAATGAAGCAAATACCTTGTTGTAAACCTTAAGGGTTTCTTCCTTAGATGTTTCAAGGTCAGACTTTTCCTGCTTAACATCCTCAAGTTTCTGGTTAAGGTCATCAAGTTTAACCTTCTTTTTATCCTCAGACATGTCTTCATTTTTCTCAAGGTTTGCTATCTGAGTGTTTAACCGTGAAATATCAGCTTCAGCCATCTGAATGAGCATTGCACACTTTTCATGTTCAACTGCTGTCATTAATTCCTGCTTCTTCTCATCTGTGATTTTTTCTGCGTAAAAATTGATTGATAAAGTTCTCATAATATACCTCTTTCCCCGACTTAACGCAATCGGTGCAATATAATATTTTTATTGTGTTTATAATTGTAGTGTTATGCACACTATAAAAGGTACAAAATTAGTGTCTCGTGTGTTTATCTCGTTCGTTTTATCCGTTCCGACTAATTATAACTACATACTTGCTAGGTGTTTATGCATCGCTTATTTAGCTCAAACGCATCCTGATATACTTATGAATATACATATATCCTATTCTGGCACCCATTTTATGAGAGGTCATCGTTATAAACTGTACTTGCTATATTTATATAGTAGTATACAGTCGTTGCACATAGGACAGTGAATATAGTACGAGCTTTAACAGTTCACACTTTTGTACCTTCTAACTATGTATAACTTTTGTAGGGAACGCCTCACCTACTAGCGTAATGAGCATATTAATATTAAATCCAGTTAAGAGGATAGATACTCCATGAGTATACTTATTGCAGGCATTACCCTACTAATAAATAAATGCTTGTAGGTTTTACCCTGCAAGCTATGTTATATCTATCATTAACCTTTTATATTTTAGTTGCTATCAGCTTGGTTATCGACTTCACAACTTTAACCGTGATTTAATCGGTTAAGATTTTTTATTGACCGTCAACTACTACCTTGTAAACACTCACACCTAGAATATAAGCTGAAGGGGTTCGCACTTGAGCCTTATGTCTTTTCTGACATCTTCCTCCCATTACTGGCAGGGTAAAGGCACACCACTTTAATATGATGCAAAGATTATTAATCTTAGGGCATGTATACCTATTTCAAGGTATAGTCCAAGCCGTCCTCATAGAGTTTTAGAGTAAACCCATCAAACCTATTATTCAATTTGTATAGCCTTAACCCAATGGGATAACTAGACTAGATTTTATATTAATACCCATCTTTCCACCCTTGAAAGTCTAGGACTTTTCAAAGAGGTATAGAGTTCCTCTATACTGCCTATGACTAATGTTTTCAGCAATCCGCTTAATATACATTAGGGGCGTAAAATATAAAATTGTTTTTTCCTATGGACTTTGTGCAAGAAATTTGCTAGAATAAAGATTGTTGAGGTGCTTTATTCTTATAAAGTCCTTATGTGGTGTAAGTCCTGCAAGACTTATGCCACTTTTTGATATTAACTTGTTATCAGTTTATCAACCTTCTTTCTTGCTTCGTTGTGATTATGTTATCACATTGTTAGTTACTTGTCAACAACTATTTGATAGAAAGTTAAAACATTGTTTTCAATCTCGTTTGTTATCTTGTATTTACTTGTTGCTATCTTGTTGTTGACATTATAATATCAGATTAACTTGTTGTCGTCAACAAGTTTTTTAAACATTTTTAAAGTTTATCTAATATTATATTAAAGTGGTGAGTTATCCCAATTTTAGATGGGTTTTTAGGTGTAAAGTGGAGTATGTAAACCTAAGAATATGTCATTTTGTGGTTAAAGTGGTAAATGATATTTATATGAATTGTTAAGTATAAATAAAAACTATAATAAACGATATTAATATAAGATAAAGCTATATCAAATAATAATATTAATACCATCTGACATAGTATTAAAAACTACATTGATTCTGCTCAAAAATCCCAGTAAAAAAGAATGGTTAATATATATCTATTAGCCATTGTTTTTGACTAACTGGGGGTAGTTAAAACTAACTAAATGGACTGAAAATGCAGCAGAGCATGTAGTTGGTTCATCTGCACACTAACTCAAAAATCCATCCTTTCCCAACTTCAAAATCTCCAATAAAATCAAGCAAAATCCCAATTTTCCCATCTCAAACCACTTATCGTACCCCATATCGCTCAACCCCACTAAAATCAAGCATTTCAGCCACTTTACAACCCAAAAATTGAATTTCCACTTTACCTAAGATCAAATTGTAAACAAGATTTTTTTCTTATAAATAAACCTTTTTCACGATGCCAGTTTTCCAACATAAAAAAACAATATTTCAACCAATAGGAAGGGTTATATAAAACCGCAACATAATTTCAACAAATAATACAAAATACACCTGTAAAAGCACTAAAAATAATACTTTCAGTCCAATCATTTATACTTCTACAATACATTTCTCATCCATTTTATCCATCTATTCAAATATAATGTCCATTATTACAAAACACAAAATTCAAAAATCTCTCATATACCATTCATAATCTTCATATACAAACCGACTTTTTCACCCTACCAATAACACCTAAAATCATTTTTACCCACCTAAATACTCAAAATACAAGGTCAATTTTTTACAACACCCAAAATTGCATTAACTATTTATATACATTCATCATATTTACTATAAATAATATTATCAATTCTCACACCTATATAAAAATCAATTCTCATAGCTCAAATTTCAATTTTTACCCTCTACCCTAACAACTAGCCACCTGACATATAAAAATCCAAAATAGACTCCGAATCATTAATTTTATTCCTTATATCCTATATGAAAATATTGAGTTATTTTTTAAACAGAGAATAAATAAATACACCACCAACCAATCATAAATAAATAAATAAATAAAGGAGATATGAAATATGTATGAGAAGATTTCAGATGAATCAAAAAGACAAGAGAAAGTTAATAAGTTAAAGAGTAAGATACTAAGTGATATAAATAAAAAGATAGATGTATGTAAATTTGAATTACATTCAGATACTACTTTAGATGAAGATTATTCTTTTTGGGTATACAGATGTTTTTATCTGTTGGAGTTAAAGAAATACATAGAAGGTAAATATACATTTATGTGTTGGACATATGAATACGAAGATAAAGACATCAGAATTTATGTGATAAATGATCTTTATCTTAATATCTGGCTTCAAGATGATTATTCATTTGTTGATACTTTTTTATACAATTTAGAATTTAAAACAGAGATAGAAAGCAATTTCAGTAATATGTATTCTTATCTGAATGATAATTATTTCGGTTATAATTTTACAAGCATTATGGATGTTGCTAGATATAAACAAGATCATAAAAATATAAATTAAATTGCTTCTTAATCTATTTAGGGCGAAAATCACATCTCACAGAAAAAATTAGCACTTTTTTCTCATACCCTTATAAGTTATCACCTAAGACATAAAAATTTAAAATCACTCTCAAAAACTCATTTTTAACCCACAGATAGGGGTATGATAAAACTATATACAAGCTCAAAAAGATAGTATGTGCGTAAGCACAAGATGTAGCCCTTTGATAAGGGCGGTCTTTTCGCAGCGTTAGCAAGAAAAGAACATCTCTGGGTAGACAATTGAAAAGAGAATAATATATTAAAGGAGTAATCTATGATACAAGAACATGAAATACCCAAATACAAAAAATCTAAGAAAAGCAATATCTCAAAAAGCAATCATAAGTCCAAACACAAACATCAATATGAAGAATGCTTGATTCAATATGATTCGACATTTGTTGGAAAAATAAATAGACATACAGGATTAACTGGATATTGTACTATTTGTGGAAAAATGGGTTCAGTTAAAAATGGAAAATATGAAACTGAACTAGAACAATTAAGAAAAGAAAGACAAGGTGATAGTAAATTTTATGTATTTATATCAGATGAAGAAATATATGAAAGATACCACAATAAGTTACCTGTATTTTATATTGATGATCAATTTGCTGATTATGTTGTTTTAGAAAGAGAAAAATAATTTAGAAGGAAAATGATATTATGAAAAAACCAATTTTATTTAAAAGAACAAGAAAATCTGTTATAAGAAAATTATCAAATCCTTATATAAGAGAAAATCTTGAATATTTTGGATGCATATTTTCAATATTAGAAATATGTTATATGCTATTTCACTTAAAGGAAATAAATAATATGTTTCAAGATCAGAAATAATATAGGTACATCTCATATGTATCTAAATGAAAGTATCAATCAAAAACACCATTTACCTAAATCAATCAATAACAATCAAACAAAAAATAAAGAGCTTGTATGAAGCGTAAGCGAAATACAAGCGTAATAGTTTGTCTTATTAATAATGTTATATATCTTCTTTCAGTTCGGCAAAGTAGGTTTCATCCCCTACCAATTTCAAAAATAAAACAAACAAGTGGGGGTTCAGACCTACTTTACTGAACGCTCGTAAACTCATCTTTATTTATTTTCAAAAAAGAGAACAATTAAATATCACATAAAAGGAGGAATTTTTTTATTGCAACAGAAAACAGAATATTTTACACGTTTTCCAAATGATTATATTCAAGGGAATATAAGAACCAAATATGGAGTTAGTCGTAAATTCTATATTACCTATATCCTTATTGATAAATATAGGTCTTACGAAGACTATAGTTGGATTACACTTAGAAAGGTTTTAAATTTCTACGGATATAAGACACATAAACGTAGACCAAAAGCAGTTCAAGAAATTCTTGATGTACTGGAATATATGATTAACAACAAAATGATTGAAGTTCAACAGGATCTTGACACGCTTGGATATGATACTGGTATTGAAATTAAGATCATTCCTGAAAATTTTGATGCTGCTGACAAATTCTCAAAAATCACATCTTCTCAGCTTGATTTTATTATGATGAATGAATCTAGCATCAATAAAGAGAATATACTAATGGCTTTCTTATATATTAACTCATATATCTTTATTCGTCCTAAAAATAAAGATGATGAAGATTCCATGTATAATCCTGAATCCAAACCAGAAGCTTTTTGGCGAAGTATAGAATCTATGTCAAAAGAACTTTGTATGTCAAAGGATACAATTAATCAATGTATCCAATATCTCACTTCTTCTATTGGAAATAAAGAACCTCTCTTAATAAAAAAAGAAGTTGGCAGTGTTCAACCAGATCCAAAAAAACCACCCAAAAATGTTCCAAATATATATGTATTAAACAAACAAGGATATGAACAAGAAATTGAATGGGCTATTGCTAAGATGTTGGAAATTTATAATGTAGATTCATTTGGAAAAATTAGAAACGGCAATTAAGAATAATTTTAATAAAACCCTTTTGTAATAAGGGAATATATAAATGTAACAAATAAACACGTATCACACTATAAAGGAGCGATGATATGAATAAAAATTTTTATTTAATAAGGAGAACAAACATTTATGACAAAGGAAACACAGAATCATGTAATGACAAGAACTATGGAACTTAAGGCTCGTAACAAGTTAATCTGCTCACCATTGTTATTAAAATCGGGAGCAGATTTTGGTGGAACTGATTTAGATATTGTTGCAAGAATTTTTACAGATATTAAATTTGATCGGGACAGACAGAAGGAATGTGACGTTAGAGATACTAAGAAAATGGAGGAAACAGCTTAATGAAATACGAAATAATTGGAGATACATCAATAATAATAGATTTACATAATGGATGTTCAATCCTTGCAATGAGTAGATGGAATAAAGCAGAAAGATTGTATAACACTACTTTATACATTAAGAAGAATGACATAGATAGATTTGATCTCATAGATTTTGCTCTTAGTGTTGAAACAGATAATAAAAAAGAATTATGTATGAAAGTTCTTAAATATGTTGAAAATACTGATTTTACTTATTATGTTAATCGTACTAAGTATGAACTTGATTGTTTTGAACGTGGAAATGCATTATATGAGAAAGAAAAGTTAAATGTTAAGTAAAAGTGATTATAAATATTACGAGAAAGCAAAAACGGCTGCGGATTTATCAGATTATAGAAAAACACATATAGGTTGTATAGCCGTTTATCAAGGAAATGTAATAGGGATTGGTTGTAATACAATTAAAACGCATCCTATACAGAAATATTATAACAGATATAGAAAGTCTTGGAATAAGAACGGTATTAAACCAACATTACATGCTGAAATTAATTGTCTTAATTCTATTCGTCATCTGAATATAAATTTTTCCAAAGTAAAATTGTATATTTTCAGAACAAGATTTGATAAAGAGTTTGGTATGTGTCGTCCTTGCTCTAGTTGTATGGCAGCTATTAAAGATTTAGGAATTAAGCATATTTATTACACTACAGATTATGGATTTTGCTATGAGAAAATAAAATGTGAGGTATGAAAATGGCTTGTGAATATTGCGGAAGAGATTTTGGACATGCTGAAAGATGTCCATTACACGAAGATAGGAAGAGTAATTACATATGTTGTTACTGCAAAGAGGGAATATTTAATGGAGATGAATTTATAGTTAATTCTGAAGGCGAATATCTTCATCGAGATTGTATATTTAGCTATGATTTTTTAGTTAATTGGTTAGGTTATGATTTTAAAGAAATGGGAAAGGAAGGATATTATGATAGTTAATAAATTAAGAATATTTTTTGATATTGATTATAAAACAAATGTTGAATATTGGATTCCTATTGGTGAAATAAAGATTAAGAATATGTTTCTTGCTACTCCACCTAGTTATTTTAAGTATAGAAGAAAACTTAATAATTTTATTAAGTATGGTGAGCTTAGTCCTATTATCATTGACAGGAATTTTGAATTAGTTGATGGGTATATAAGTTATCTAATTATGAAAAGATTTAGTGTTGGAAAAGTACCTGTTTATTTTCAATAATGTGTAAGTAAATAGAAATTTCATTTGGAGAATATATAAGTGTAAATAAAAAAGGAGGATTTAAAGTGTATTGTTTTCAGAAGAAAGATGGAACAGTAAAAAAATATTACAAAGAAGCCATCGACTACATTTTAACTGCAACAGTTCAAAAACATGAAATAATGGTTGGAAGATCTGATGAAGTTGGAAAAATATATGAATGCTATACAACTAAAAGGAAAAGATTTTTAGAACCCAAACGAAATACAATTCAATCTAAAATCATTGGCATATGTGCTGAATTTGATTGTTATACAAATCCGTGGTATAGCGGTTATCAAGAAATTTCACTTGAATTACATGGAGATAATGTGGAATTTATGCTAAATGAACTTAGAAAATATTAATAATAAACAAAAGGAGGATTTATGGCTGGTATTAGCGTACCTCAATATGAGATTTTTAAAATTGGAACAAATAAACTAAAGTATTCTAATTGGGATTTACAGATTACCAAAGAAGAGGCTTTCAAATATCAGGAACTCATATCACTGTTTGAAGCTCAAGAGTTCCGTATAATGGCAAATAAGATTTTAGAAAAACCTATTTGGAGTATTGATTTTTCAAAGATATTTATGCAGGTAGTTGTTGATAAAAAATCTGATTTTGCAAGAGTGACTGGTAAAAAAGGTGTTACCATAAATGGTGTTAATTATAAACGCTTCGTTGGAACTACTGGTGGATTAAAAAACAATACTCTTCTCTTCTGCAATTCACAATACATTGACAAATTAAATGAATTATGTGAATGCAAGAGAAATCCAGATACTAAATTAGTTCCTGCAAAATACGAAGCTTACAAAGCATTAACATGCTCTGCATCGCAACCGATTTGTGATCCACATGGAATTTTGGTCGTAAAAGATTGTATTACACAATATTTTGCAGATGTTATATCACTCGATGATGGTGATGATTCAAAAGAACCGACAAGAGAAATTATTAAAGATAAAGCTCTTGAAAACAATGTATCTGATGGTTTTAATCTTTGTACTATACAATATATGCAACGAGTAGCTGAATCTTTAGGTCTTGATTATATTCCTAGCGGTGTGTGCTTGAGAAACGCATGGTTCAAAGGAATGCTCTATCCGTTCCCTGTTTATGAATTTATTGAAAAATATAATAATGGTAATTATATGATTGAAGATATTTGGGGAAATATCCAAGATATTCGTCAATGTGAAATGATTGTCACAGAGTCTTCTCTTAAATTATGGGGAGCATATGATAATATTGAACAATATGTGAATGCATATAAGGAATGTGGATACGGATTTTCTGTAACAAAAATTTCACCACATGTTCTTGAAGAACAGAGAGAATTGAACTACCAATATCTTCAGTCTTATGAATTTACAGACGAAGATGTTGAAGAATTGTGTGCGCCAACAATTAACTATTTAAAAGATGCTATGTGTGGTGACTACTCTTCTACTATTAAATTTCTTGGTATTAACGAAAATACTGATGTAAATTCATGGCAACGTGCTTTATATACAAGCGAATATATGTTGGGAGATCCATATATAATCGACTCTATACATAGATATATCAAGAAAAAAATGAATGATGCGAAGATTGGCAAATTGTTTGTAAATGGTAATTATCAGATTGCAAGTGGCGATCCATTTGCTCTTATGCAATCTCTTTGTGGTTTGGAAGTTACAGGCTTATTAAAAGCAAATGAATGTTATTCAAAATTTTGGATTGATAAAAATGAAGATGAAATTGTACTCTTTAGAAGCCCAATGACAAGTCATAATAATATTCGAATGTGTAATATTAATAATTCGGATGAGTGTCAGTATTGGTATCAATATATGAATACTATTATGATTATAAACGGTTGGGATTCATTTTGTATGGCTGAGAATGGGGAAGATTGGGACTCGGATCTGAACCTTTCTACTAATAATCCAGTTATGAAAAGACGTTATAGATACTTACCTGCTATCGAATGTGTTCAGCGAAATGCAGAAAAAATTGTTGTCACTGAAGCTGCCGTTAAAAAGACAAATAAAGCAGGTATGGGAAATCAAGTTGGAACAATCACTAATTATGTCACATCTATGATGGAAGTTCAATCTCATTTCGAGAAAGATTCACCTGAATATAAAGAATTAGAATATAGAATAGAATGTGGTCAGCTCTATCAGCAAAATGAGTTGGACAAAATTAAGGGAATTATTGCAAACCCAATGGAAAGCAGTTGGTACAATTTAGGGGCTTGCGGAGAGAATAAATATTTGCAATCTCTTTGTGCATATAGAAAACCATACTTTATGATTTATGTTTACGATGAAACAAAAAGACAGTACAAGCAATACATTAAAGAAAGTAATGCTAAATGCTATGCTATCTATAAATGTTCTATAGAGGATTTGTATAATAAAGATGACCTTACACAAGAGCAAGAAGATTTCTTATTTTGGTATGAAAGAAAAATGCCAGTGGGCACAGGAAATTGTTCTATGAATCAGATTTGTAAATATGTTGAAAGTCAGTTAGATGGTTATAAATCTCAATTACATAAGGATTCTTCATTTGATTATAATACATTGAAGGTTAAAAGGCGTTGTACTGAAGATCACAGACAAGCTCTGCGAGAACTTGAACAATATTATTGTGAATGCATTAAAGAATATAAAAAGAAACAGGGAAAAGAAAAAGGAATACAGCTAAATAGAACTGATATCTTTGATAAACAGGATGAATTCGACAAATATTATCAACGTGCAAGTATGGTTGAAATGTTTAAAAAGAAAGCTGAAGAAATATGCCCAAATGATGATGAACGTATGAACATCATTCTTGATATGACTTATGGATATAAAGGTAATAGACAGTTTTGTTGGGATTGTATTGGAGAACTAATTATTAAACGTTTAGAAGAAATGGAGGAAGAAGTTGTATATACTGAATGAAAAAGAATATATTAGAGAGATATTAGCGTCTGGCAACAAACCAGACAATATCTCGAATGGATATCTAATAACATTGATTGCTAAATATTATTTTGATAGAGGTAAAGATCCAAATATTCTAATTGATACAGTCAAAGTAAAGATGCTTGAATTCAATATTGAAGGATATCAAGAATATAGATATGCCAATAAAATCAAAAAAACATGTATTGATTTATATGATTCAGAATTAAAAAATCTCTTTAGGGAACTTGAGTATGTTCCTATCTATGAAAAAGAATTAAAAATCGTGGAGTCTCTTCCAAATGATCGCCAAAAGAAATTTATGTTTACATTATTTGCCATAGCAAGATATATGGACTGTGATGGATGGATAAATAAAAAAGATTCAAAAGGTCTTTCAGAAGTATTTAAACTTGCCAATGTTACTCTCTCATCTGATAAAAAGAATGAATTGTTACATGAATTATATAGTAATGGTTATATTCATTTTGGGAAAAAAGTGAATAATCTTAATATCAAAATAGATTTAGGAGACACTGATGATGATATTGCTTATAAGGTAACTCAATTTGAGAATATTGGCAATCAGTACATAGGGAATTTTAAAAAAGGTTATAAGCAGTGTTCCAATCCTGGTTGTGGAAGAAAAATAAAAATAACAAAAACTGGTAGACCAAAGTTGTATTGTGAAAAATGTGCGAAAGAGATAAATAAAATTCAAACAAAAGATCGTATGAAAGAATTGAGAAACGCTTAAATGTTTGAAAAACTCAATCTCGTGAACCCTTGATTTATAAGGCTTTTTGGCACATTTTCACAAAAATTTCGTTTTTCTTAAATGTAGATATAGTGAAATATTCACAAAAATACGATACAAAAACGATTGTCATGGAAGAAACAAACCGACAATCTTTGTATGTCTGCTCTGCTACTCTTTTGAGTGGCATTGCAGATTTAGAATGAAATCAGCTTTTCTTATATCTCGTCCTATAGGGATATTTTATAAACTAACCTCTCTTTCTTATATTGGTGGTTGCATTATTTAAAAAATTGTGTAATCACTGATACTCTTCCCATATAGTTCAATGGTAGAGCAACGGATTGTTAATCCGTAAGTTACAGGTTCGAATCCTGTTGTGGGAGTTATCCTATTTTATAGGACTGGTCGGTTTCGGATCAGAGAATATTAAATTCTAAAATAAGCATGGTAACATGTATAAAGTGGTTCTTATCGCATTATAAGACTGCGACTGTAGTGATATAGTTTGACGGAAAACACATAGGATTTATACCTAACCTAAAATCAGAGGGCTACTGCTAATGATATGGTTCGGTAGGTGTCATGAGAAAGGCACTGTTAATTAACACAGAAATGTGGGGATAATCCGTGTATGGTTGGTGGGAATACCGCAAGTATAACTGCTGGTCAGATTTTGATAATATCTCTTAAGTTGAAAAACAGGGATAGAATCAAAAAGTAAGGAGATCGCAATCCGAGCAGGATGGTGATGATTGGGCTGTACTCAAAAGGTACGGATGGTCAAATGTACACCTCATCGTCCAAAATAAGTGCATACTTTTGGAAGAAATTAAATTATTTTAGGTAAATAATAGTTAAAAGAAGATTACAAAACAGCAAAAGTGTGTGCGACCACAAAGAGAAAAACAACTTATTCACCTGCAATATGGTGACATGTAACACTCGCAAGGTGTTATGTGAGAAAGTACAAGTACGTGCAACTCTAATAGGCTGCAACCTATGAATCTCGCAAGGAAGAATGTGCAGAAAGAAAATCTATAATACTTTGTGGTAAGAGTTTGCCGATTATGTCAAAATCGGTGTTGTTGCTACCTATTGTCTAATCGACAGTGTGATAAATTGTGTCCAACCGCAATAGATGGTAGTGTATTGAGTCAATATCTCAGCTCAATTAATTAATATTTTTATACCTCCGTGTGAGAATATTATTCTGGTTTAGTTCAGTTGGTAGAACGCTTGTCTTGTAAGCAAGATGTCGGGAGTTCGAATCTCTCAATCAGAACTATTCTGCTATGCAGAAAATATAAAGTAAAGGTCGTGAACAATATAATACTTATTACTCAGAGAGAATCTGTAGAGTTACAGGAATTAGGCTATAAGTTTGGTAATGAAGAAGTTTTACATAAAAGCAAAAGTTCTCATCCAAAATATTACCTCACTGAAGATAAGAGAGCTCTAAAAGATTTATACAAATTAAGAAAAAATTCAATCGTCAAATAGGCGAAATATATGAGGAAGGTGGTGTCTAAGCCATCGGAAAGAAAAAACATGAAATAACTATAGAAATTGTTGGTGGAAATGCGGAAGATGTAACAGGTAGTGCTACTCTTATTAAAACACCCGAACATAGTTATTTATTTGAATGTGGTATGATTCAAGGTGAACACACTATATTGGAAAATTATAAAGCAAATATGAAATATATTCAAAGAATTAAACCACAAGAACTTGATTATATTATAATTGGACATCTTCATGCTGATCATATTGGTATGATTCCAACACTGTACGCTCGTGGAAAATGCAATGCAAAAATTGTTGTCCCAAAAGGTTCTACTTCTATCTTAAAAGAAATGTGGCTAGATAGTTCTTATATAAATTGCAGAGACATAGAAGTGTTGAACTTAAAGAATGACAGATGTTATGAACCATTTTATACAGAGGATGTTGTATATAAAGCATTAAATTATGTTATAGAAATTGATTCAGATAAAATTACCAATCTTTCTAATGAATTAGCAATTAGATATACAAATGCAGGACATATACTTTTATCAAAACAATGTGAGGTATATATTAATGGGCATTCTCATACACGAAAAATTTTATTTACAAGTGATTTAGGAAATATTGCTACTCAAGATTCAAGAATATTTGTTGAAGATTTTCAGCCAGTCACATCAAGTAATATTGTAATTGGAGAATGTACTTATGCAGCCAAAGGTAGACAATGCACCAAAGAAACTTATAAAAAAGATATAGAAAAAATCAAATCTGTTATAGAACAATATTGTATTGATAACAATGTAAGAGTTCTTATTCCGTCATTTTCTCTTGACAGAACTCCATATATCTTATGGATTTTATATTCCCTATTTGGAAAAGATGAAAATTTTAAGACCCCTATTTTAGTCGATAGCCCTTTAGCAAATCGACTTCTTGATTGTTATTCTTCTATTCTTAAAGACAATAAAAAAGAATTATTTGACAAAATGATGTTTTGGAAAAATATCAAAAGAATTATTACACCTGAAGACAGTAAAGCTGCAATTTCATCTAATGGAGCTAAAGTTATTTTAAGTAGTTCAGGAATGTTGACCGCAGGACGCAGTGTAAAATGGGTTCAGAGTGTTTTACCAAAAGAATCAGATTGTATTCTATTTATGGGATATGCAGGTGAAAATACTTTGGCATGGAAAATCAAGCATGAAAAAGAACACAAAACTATTAATATTAATGGAAAACCTTATAAAAATAAATGTCAGGTATATGATTTATGTTCTTTTAGTTCTCACATGCAACGAAATGATTTGATTAATTATTATAAAAGTATAAATTGTGAAAAAATATTTCTTGTTCATGGTGATTCCAATAAAATTGAATTTAAACATGATTTGGAAGATGCTATCTCTGATTGTTTAAAATCTACAAAAGTTGTTGCAGTGAACAAAGGGACAAAAATCTCATTATAGAGAAATATTACGAAATTGGAGGCAAAATGCCTATGAATAAAGATTATTTACAGTTAGAGTTTGATAATTTAGGAAGTGAAGCGAATTACAAACTTGCAGATCCTACTCTTGTTGATTATTACAAGCGATTAAATAATCGTGAAATTCTTATCAATCAAGATATTGATGACGGAATTGTAGAATGGACTCAGGAAATAGTTGAATGGAATCGTGAAGACAAGGATATAGAAATTGTCGAAAGAAAACCAATTAAGATTTGGATTAATTCAAATGGTGGCTCTCTCAATGCGATAAATGAGCTTATTAATATTTGTAATCTTTCTAAAACACCAGTATATGCTATTGGTATGGCAAAGTGTTACTCCGCAGGGGGACTTTTACTTATGGGTATTCCAAAGGGTAACAGATATATTCTGTCATCCACTGAAGCACTCATTCATGATGGTTCTACAGGTAGTTATGGAGATACTGGTAAGGTACTTGATGACTTAGAAAGAACTAAGAAGATTGAGGAAGATACAAAACAGTTTATTCTTAGCCATACAAAAATTACTGAGAGCGAATATGATAAGAATTATCGTAAAAATTGGTGGTTAGACGCTAACGAAATTATTGGAAAAGGTGTGGCTGACCACATTATTACAGATATTGAGGAATTATTTTAACAATGGAGGGCGTACTGCTCTCCTATTTTATTGGAAGAAAAGGAGATTTTAAAAATGGCAAATTTTGTTTTTAAGGAAACCAAGCAGACTTCTATGAAGATTGCAGGTATCATTGACACAGATAATATGACCATTGACGTAGATGGCGAAGAGAAGAAACTTGCTACTCTTCTATCGGTATTTAACGGTGGTGGTGTTGAAATAAATGTGAAGGTAAAAGAGGAAAATGAACTCGATGAGCCTACTGAATCTAATGAAGAATAGAGAGTAGGTGAACTATATATATAATTTCGAAGAAGAATTAAAAAAATATGGGCTAACCCCATCAACTTATGAACAGGTTTTACAAGAAATTTCTAATAAAATGTCTGGAATATCAGATATAGATTGGAAAGAAATTGTAGATAAATATGATATAAAATGTCATTATGATAGCGTCAGAAAGGCTAGTCAGACCATATTTGGCAATTATTTTGTTAGAGAATATTTAAAAGCTAAAAACATAACAGAAAAAAGTACTACTCTTGATGATGCTAAAGAAGTATTAGGTGAACAATATATTGTTAAACAGCAAATACATAATGATAGATTGAAACTCAATAAGTTAAAAAGAGATTTAGTTCCTTGTATTACAGTTGCAGATGAATTGAAGCAGTATATGAAAGATAATAATTTCTCAATGGAAATTCCTAAATACATGTACTCTTCTATTGAAGAAGAATCTGATTATACTATGATATGTCATATTACCGATTGGCATATTGGTTATATAATCAATAATTGTAATGGTAATAATTTTAATTGGGAAATTGCTAATGAAAGAATAAATCAATATATTTCTGAATGTAAAAAATATATTGAATTGTATAATATCCGTCAGGTTTTAGTTATATCAACAGGTGATATGATCGAGAATTCATATATGAGAGAAACACAAGCACATGATTGTGAATTTTTACAATCTATGCAGATACATAAGGCTACTAAATTGATATATAGACTATTAGTTGCTTTAGCTGAAGATTGCAATGTTGTATTTGGTGGTATTGCTGGAAATCATGATCGTATGTCAGGTGACAAGAAAAAGAATTATGAGGGCGACAACGCAAATGTGCTTATTACTGAACATATTAAAGATTTGGTTGATGTAAGTGGCTGTGAACGCATTTCTATATTAGATACAAATTATAATGATTCTGAGATAAATATTACTGTTTGTGGTTTATCTTGTAAATTTATTCATGGTGATAAATATAAAAATGATAGATATAATCTTGCAAAAATTATTTCTAGTGATAATCAGTTCTATGATTTAATCTTTAGTGGACATCTCCACAATTTTTCCATTCAGTCAGAAAATCATGGTAGATATGCTATATCTACAGGCTGCTTAAGCGGATTCAATGATTTTTCCAAAAATTTTTATTGTAGTAGTGTAGCATCTCAAACAATAGTAATTTTAAAAGATAACGAAGTTGAAATGATAAAAGATATTCAGCTTAGTTAATTATATTTTGTTCTTATGAGGATAGTTTGTACTACCCTCTTTTATTTTTATTTATTTTATATAGGAGGAATATATAATGTCTACATATAATGTACATGCGGGTCACTGCCCACAGGATGAGGGTGCTTATGGTGCAGTTGGTATTTTACAGGAGTCTGTTGAAGATAGAATTGTTAAGAATGCCGTAATTGCCAAATTAGAAAACCTTGGACATACTGTTTACGATTGCACTTGTGATGAAAATACATCACAGAATGGTTGTTTGGCAACAATTGTTGGCAAGTGTAATTCACATAATGTTGATTTAGATATATCTATACACCTTAACTCTGGTAGAGATGATTACGAAGGTGATGATTCTACTGGCGGTACAGAAGTGTATGGATATGATAACGGAACAGAAGAAATAGGTTCAAAGATATGTCAGGCAATATCCGAGAAGCTTGATATAAGAAATAGAGGTTTTAAAACCAATCCAGGACTTTATGTTCTTAGAAACACAAATGCCCCTGCTATTTTGATCGAATGTTGTTTCGTGGATGACAGAGATGATGCAAACAGATGGGATGCTGAAGCCTGTGCGGATGCTATAGTCGAAGCCTTAACAGGCGAAGTAGTATCAGAAGATTCAAGTGAAGATTGTTCTGACAATGATAGTTCGGATAATAATGAAACTACAGGTGGTAGAACTAATGATTTAGGTCATGTTGATGTTTACTATAGGGCTAAGACAGACCGTTGGTGGGACGAAGTTCATGACACTGACGACTGGGCTGGTGCTAGTGATGATCAGGCAATTACAGGTATTGCCATTGGTGTTAGTGAAGGTTATGTAAGGTATCAGGTTCACTTACTTAATGGCGGTTGGCTTCCTGAAGTTGATGGTTATGACATCAATGATGATGAAAATGGTTACGCAGGAAACGGTAGAACACCTATTGATGCGTTAAAAGCAGTATTCTATACGCCTGGTGATTATGAATACCAGTGCTTATATATGCAAGTATCACCACAGGGTATGGACGAATATTACCCTGTTCAAATAGATGATCAGACTGTAAATGGACAGGACGGATATGCTGGTTGCTTTGGTAGATATATTGATAAGGTTCAGCTTTGGGTTGAATAAGATTTTTTGAGGGAGTAGACCGAATTGGCTACTACCCTCTTTTAGATTAAATCGACACTATTATTGAAAAGTGTTAGAAATATTAATAATGATTAAAAGGAGATTTTTTTATTTATGAATAAGACAGAATTAGTTACAAAAACACAGGAAAATATTGATATAAATGTATCAAAGAAGGATTTAATTACTATTGTTGATGGTGTAATAAAGTCAATAACCGATGAACTTATAGCAGGCGGTAAAGTTCAGTTAGTTGGTTTTGGTACATTTGAAGTAGTTGAAAGAGCTGCTAGAGAAGGTAGAAACCCACTTACAGGTGAGTCTCTTCACATAGAAGCTTCAAAAGCACCTAAGTTTAAAGCAGGCAAGGCATTAAAGGATGCTGTAAAGAATGCTTAATTTTTTGAGGTGAATTTATGAATAAAATAATGGATACTTTACATTATGATTGTATAAATGAATGTGCTGATAATATTTTTCATATATACAATGAGCTTACAATATATGACGATTTAGCAAACATTAATATAATTGCTAAATATAATGAAGCTAAAAAGTTTGTTGAAAGGTTTATTAGACTTGGATTTGACATTGTTAGTATATCTGAGTTAAGCGAAGCTGATATCAATGGATATAATGATGAATATGTTATTGCTTTAGATCGAGATGGTTTGTGGTGTACGCCAGCTAAGTACGAAGACAAATATTTATATGTTAAAGCAGATGTTGTGTATATATTAGATAATTGTTGTTCTAAAGTAATACCTAATATTGAAAGTAGAATTAGTTTTGAAGTTGAAATTAATGACGATTGTGAAGACAATGAAGAATATTCTTGCGAATGTGATGGAAACTGTGCTAATTGTTATTGCAATGATAATAATGATGACGATTTTGATTATGAAGAATATTCTATAAACGGTAAAGAGATTACTGAGGAAGACTATAAGAAAGCTCTTGATGGTATTTCTGATTTTCTCGGTTTTGTAAATAAGATTTGGGAATATATCTAAGATAAGTAATTGTACAGTTTAGAGTGTGTGGCGTATGTTGCACACTCTTTTTTGTATGGGTAGGTCGTATAGCGGCAATTACACCTGACTGTAAATCAGGCGCTTCGGCTTCGTTGGTTCGAGTCCAACCCTACCCACTAATTTAATGTTTTCTGTGAATGGAAACAGAGAATAAATATATGTACTCATGATTAGTGGCATAGCTGATTATGGGATTTATGGAATGGGACAAATCGGAGTTGCAAACCGATTTGAGCAGAGTTTATTACCTTACCCCTCTCTCCCATTCTATTTTTTATTGGTATTGGGTAAGGTGAAAGGGTAAAGGTAAAAATATGTCAGCAATTATAATGTTAAAGGTTGGAGCTAAAGAAGTCCAATCTATTAAAGTAACTTATGACGATTTGGTTATTTTGTATAATCAATTTATTGATACTTATGGTGAAGTACCAGTGTATGCAAAATGCGATTCTAAACATAATATGCCACAAAGAAGAATTATTAATCGTGTATTAAAAGAGAATAATATTACATATAACGATTTTTTATTACAATTTGGAAAAGTATCTCATGTAAGAACAGAAAGCAAAGATTATGATTTATATGTTAAAAGATTTAAAGAAGTAAGTGATAAAATCGATCATCCATTGTGCGGAAATGAGTTGATAAATAATAAATATGGCTTACCAAATCCAACATGGTTTATAAAATATTGTCCAGACAAAAATGTAAAGACATATGATGATTTTGTACTTTGGTGTGGTTACGAAAGTAACAAACTTAAAAGAGAAAAAGAGGGTATTATAAATACTCTTGTAAATCTCGAAAAGGAATTAGGTAGACCAATTTTACGAGAAGATATTTCACTTGAAAAAACTGGTTTTTCGATGATTGTATTGGTAAGAATATTTGGCGGTCTTAATAAGGCTAAAGAAGAGATTGGTCTTATGCCAACGCCAACAGATAAACCTATTTATCCATTTGAATATTACAGGAATACTATTACAGAGGCATTAAATAATCTATATGAGAAAACTGGTAGAAAATTTCTTACATGGCAAGATTTAGAAAGTGGTTTATATCATAAAAATAATATTGAACATAAATCAATGACAAAAGCATTTAAGCGTGAAGGTTTAGATATATTTGCTTATATTAAAAGTCTTGGATTTGAAATGAATCCAAATAATTTTAGTTTTAAATACACGTTTGATGATGGTGAACGTGCTGTATCAACTATGGAATTTGATTTTTCTACATATATACGTTCTCTTGGATATGAATATAACAAATCATATTTTAGAGATGTAATGTATAAGACTTTTACCAATAGTGATAAGAAACGAAAAACAAATTGTGATTACTGTATGCTTTTACCTAATGGTAAAAAGTTATATGTTGAAATTGCAGGTGTTATACCTAACGACACGGCAGATTGGAGACATTATGAATACAAGTACAAACATCATCAAGAGTATCAACAGAAAATGTTATACAAAGAAAAAATACTTATAGAGAACAAATGTAATTATCTATTTCTGTTTTCATCTGAAATGAAAAATGGAAGTTATAAAGAAATATTGCAAAATAAAATAAATGAGATTTTACAAGAAGTAGTTTAGTTTACCACTATCCTACTTCTTTTGTTATGAAAGGAAGTGATTTAGTGGCACATGTAATAAGGGTAAAATATTTTACCAAGGATAAGGAAAAATTTATAAACCCTGATAACTTGAAGAAATATAAGAAATATCTCCAATCAAATATTATTAAAAATCAGGATGTTAAAGACACTACATATAAAAGATATGAAGGATTGTTTCGTCATTTTCTTATGTGGTTAGGTGAGAACTATGGTGATTTAGATTTATATTCAGATGAGTTTATGGAGAATGCCGTTGATATTATGGAGAACTATATTATGTTCTGTCAAGAAACACTTCTGAATCATAAAAAGATTATCAACATGAAAATCTCTGCTATTAGTTCATTCTATATTTGGTCTATGAAACGTGGTTTTGTTAAATACCATCCTTTTGATGGGAAACTTGATAGAATGAAGAAAGCTAATGAGGAACATATTTTAAATTCGTATTTCCTTACAGAAGAACAAGTTCAGACAATCCGTAGAGAATTATCTGAAAATGATAAGTATTCAATTCAAGATCAGATTTTATTTGAAGTAAGTTTTGACTCAGCAAATAGAATTGGTGCGTTGTTAAGATTGCAGTTATCCAAACTTGATTTAGAGAACAATATGTTTGTAGATATAAGGGAAAAAGAAGGATACCGTACACAGGTAGTTTTCGGGGATGTTGCAAAAGAGCTTATTCAAGAGTGGCTTGAAATGCGAAAGAATGATTATGACCACTTGGAATGTGATTCATTGTTGATCACAAAATACAATGGAGAATATAAACCTATGGGTGACAGTGCAATCAGAGATAGAATGAAGAAATATGGCGAAATTATTGGAATTTCTGACTATAGACCTCATTGCCAGCGTAAGACTAGGCTAAATCTTATATATGAGGAAACTGGTGATTTAGCATTAGCAGCCGAGCTTGCCAATCATCGATCCACTGAAACAACTAGAGAATTTTACTGCCGCAAGCAGACCAAAGCAGAGGTTATGAATAAAATCAATGCTCTAAGAAGCAAAAATTCTAATGTTGCTGACGAAGAGAATAAATAATCCTTCCGAAACCACTCAGATGTATGTCATCCGTGAAGACACCGAAGATGCCAATGAAGCTTTCGTCTAACACTTCTTCTTATTCCAACACTTCTTCACATAACAACCAAATTTAATAATTTTACCCCCTAGAATACCTATCCCTTTAATTATAATCTTAATAAGAAAAATAACTAAGAATACTTCTCCGCATACAAATGCATATTTGTAGATCACGCTTTCATTATTAAATAAAGCTGCAATTATAAATGACATATAAATAATTAGTCCATCTACTGCACAATAAAATATAAACTTATCATCTTTAGATAAATATTTAACACTTTGTATAAAATTAGGTTCAAGATATCCTAATCTTCTACGAAGATATGAATTTCTGTCATATATATTATTTTTAAAATTGTTATAATTATCTTTGTTTGGCTTATCCTTTAAAAGTATAAAAGAATTATATGTGGATCTGTCAATATATTTCATATTATGTTTGTTTATATAAAATGATATTTGTTTTATAATTTTCTTGATATTTTTAATTTGTTTATATTCTTTATTACTATATATAATTTTATATAAAGGATAATAAACTTTATTATAAGATATTTCCATTTTATCTAACGGTACATTTTTACTATAATTGTATTTAGTAATAAAAAATGTAAAAAATCCAGTTATTATTGCTGGAAGAATTATTTTTAATATTTCAATAAAATTTTTCATATTCATGATACACATCTCCAAATACATTCTTGACGTTTAAAAAAACTATTGTATAATAGTCTTAATAAAATAAACAGATTTCTTTAGACGGTTTAGAGTCAAATGTGTGGTTGTATTTGGCTAAATAAATGAATATTTAATACAAAGCAACTGGTATTTGGTTATCTTTGTTTTTCATAACTTAAAATGTTAAAAATCTGTTTGTTGTTTACACTATATCATATCTGACATTTTCTGTCAAAATATTCCAAAATAGAAAATAAAAATTAAAATCAACAATGGGTATCAGTTACTAGGCTATCCAATTAATAAATTGCATTTTAGTAGATTTGTCTATGGTAATGACAAGGGTAAAATAAAAAAGAATACTATCACTACTACTCTATGACGGTTTGAATTATACCGAAATACACGATTAGAATATGTATTGAATCAATGTAAAACATTGCAGGTGAGGTATCCTGTTATAGCTTAGTGCACAAGCAAGAGTTAAGTGGTGCTTTATAATCCATTGGTATTTCTCTACCAGCAAAACCTACCACAGAGAGCAATATAACATAAGCTGCTTACACTTATATTAGAGTAAGGGCGGTCTATTAATTTGTTGATAGATTTTTATAAACAGCGTTGATGTCGTCTTACGTTATATAAAGACAAGGTTTCGACTGGTTATAGAAGGCAAAGCTATTCTTTTCTCATACCAAAAACTAAAGTGAGAATATTCTTGGCATTTGCTATTCACATAGCATTGTAAGACCTACTACTGCATTTTGGTAGAGCCGACTATATAACGACTCTAGTGCGCACGAAACCTTAATGCAGTATATCTATCGTGCTTCTCTACGTTAATGAGAGCCTTAATAGTATTACCAACGCAAGATACGTGATACGCCCTTATATCAATGAGTTGTAAGTATATGATGACAATAAATGCTGTACTGCTATCAGTGTTTATTCGAGTATTCAAAGGTATGCTTAACCCTAAAGCAGTGTAACGAAAAACGTGAAAGAAAAGCACTTGCAAGAAAATTGACGGATAAGAGTCATTAAACCTTATCGACAGATCTTTGCTCCGAAGACTGAAAATATGTGGAGAATAAAAATATTATCCAGGTCATCAGCATGATTGAAACATGCGTCTCATATCAGAGAAGATTTCGGTTTGATTCCGATGTGGCGTTGCAACTGGAAAAAATAATGGAGTGTCACTATATAAGCGCAATATATTTGGGGTGACACAGGTAGTAATCTCCTTCTCGTGCGTTGGTTAGCGAGTAAATCTGATTAAAGTGATTTTGAAAAGCATGGATACCTAGTGTGTCTAATTTATAAACTGGATGTGTACAGTCCAATATCAGCTAGTTAGTGCTTTATGCTGATTATCATAGCGGAATGACGAGCAATGGAAGCTCACTTGGCTCATAACCAAGAGTATGCAGGTTCGAGTCCTGCTTCCGCAATTCAATGATTAAAAGGAAAACGAAAAAATAAAAGAAAGGAGTATGTATTATGGCAAGCAGATTGATTATTGAGCAAGAGCCATTAAAAGTTGGACAGGTTCGTAAAGTTACATCCAATAATGGTGAAAAAATAGATTCTATTACTTTACTCTTGAACAACAACGTGGAAATTTTGTTCGTGCCACGGAATGACGGAACATTAGATTTTTCAGTAAGTGATCCACAGTTTGATACGTCAAATTTAGATTGCTCTATTGATAAAGAAGTATTGCGTGATTTATTTATGGCTATTAGAGACGGATATAAACAAGTAATTACAAACGAAAGCGAGGGTACAAATTCATGAAATTAAATATTAGTAAAACTATTGATGAAAACGTTATTAGTGTAGATATTTCTGTCGCAGAATTAGGTACATCAGATACCGATGCTGCTACTGAAAAAGATATGTTACATAATTTTGTTAGAACAATCGAATATTCTAAGATATCCTTTAAATCTAATATGAAAGCTGACTCTAATGGAGATCCAGTTACAACTGATAGTGAAGTTGATGATTCAACTATTATTTCTGTTGAGTTAAAAGATATTATTAACCAGTCATTTGTTGTGGATGAAAATCTTCATATTACATTCTCTGTAGATGTTACAAAGATTCCAGAATCAGAAGTTAAAGCACCTTTTGATAGTGCTGAAAAGATTGGTAAAGCAAAGGTTGAACTTTTCGCTACTAAGATTCAAGAAGAAATTGGTAAAAAACTTGCTGAGATTCGTGCTTTAAATACTAAGTTTGAAGGTGAAACAGAAGTTATTCTGTAAAAATAATGGGTGGTACTCTTCCACCCTAAATATGCTCGGTTAGTCAAGTGGTCAAAGACCTCCGACTTTCTATCGGATAACATGGGTTCGAATCCCATACCGAGTATTATGCGGTAAACCTGATGCCAAAACCTATTTTTTGGATGCATACGAAACTTAGGTGTGTAAGCTCAACACTTACTACCGCCCTTATGTCTATTGCGGTTTTCAAACAGGTACTGTTGCAACAATAGGATATGTTATATACAGCTTAAATGAAAGTTCGGAGTTTGAGAACTCAATGAGAAAGACAATAAATTTTCAATAAATAGCTGATACTTAAATGGACAGCGAGGCTATATGGTATTTATATAGTAACAGAGAGTTGCTTCATGAGGCGACTCTCTTTATCTGTAGTATTGGCAGAGTTGGTATTGCACCTGATTGCTAATCAGAGGTCATCGTTTATTCGGTGCATAGGTTCAAGTCCTATATACTACGCTCATGCCGTGTGTCCGATTGGTCGAGGGTGCTGTCTTGAAAACAGTCTGGATGTAAAAGTCTTTGGGGTTCGAATCCCTAACACGGCGTATGCACCTATCTTTTGGCAAGAATGAAGTCTCCAAAACTTCTAACCTGTGTTCGATGCGCAGTGGGTGTGCTAAGTGAAGTGAATTGCACTTTCATTGAAAATTTAATATTGGAAAGTTTGAGAAGTCATTTCGTATGAAAAGGCTTCTTTTTTATATTGAAATAAAAGGAGGTGGTCGTTAGTTTGGCTACGACAAAAGAGACACAGCCTACAAAATTAACGGCTGCACAATTAAAGAAGAAAGTTGAAACACAGGAAGAGAAAATCAAGTCACTTAAAGAGGGGGCTTGGTGCTATATGTGTGATACACATAAAGCAAGGGATAAATTTTATGTGAGTACTGATCCAATGAATAAAAGTGGTCTTACTCCAATTTGTAAAGACTGTGCAAAAAAGATAGCGTTAAGAACTACAAATGGTGTTGATCAAGAACCTACAAGGGAATCAGTGCAACTTGCCCTTAGATATTTGGGGAAACCTTTTCTCGAAAAGGTATGGGACTCAAGCATTCAGGAAGTTGAGAATCTTGCTTCTGGAAAAGTTAAATCTAATGTATGGACAGCGTATGCACGTCAAATTGCTATGCCAAATTATATAGGACTAACATACTTTGATTCAGACCATTTTGTTAAGGATAAAACCGAAAATGAATCAGTAAAAGAACTTACGACTGAGGAAGAATTAATTGAATCTCATGCAGGACTAGATACATATGATAGTTTCTTAAAGAACAAAAATGATGTTATTAGATTGCTTAGTTATGATCCTTTTGAAAAAGAGGACATAGCTGATCAACCTTTCTTATATTCGCAATTATTAGGACTATTAGATTCTAGCGAAGACGCTAATGAAGATATGATGCGTACTTCTTCTGCTATTTCTATTGTTCGTGGATTTTTACAGCAGTCTAAAATTGATGACACTATATCAAAGTTGATGTGTGACATTTCTAATATTGAACGAAATTCTGCAACAATTAAATCTTTGCAAGAAAGTAAAGGTAAAATAACTTCGGTTATTACAAGTCTTGCTCAAGATAGTTGTATTTCATTAAAGCATAACAAAAACGCCAAGAAAGGTGAAAACACTTGGACTGGTAAAATAAAAAAAATTAAGAGTCTTAACTTACGAAGTGGTGAGGTTAATGGTTTTGATATTGATACATGCAGAGGTATGCAACAGGTTCAGGAAATCAGCGATGCTTCTATTATGAAACAATTGGCACTTGATGAATCTGAGTGGTCAGATATGGTTTCTGAAATGCGTGTCGTTAACACTGGTCTTAGAAAAGAAAAGGATGCTTACCAAGAAATTAACAGAATATTATTAAGAGAAAATCTTGATTTAAGAGATACATTAAAAGAAAACAATCTATTAAATGAAGAACAGTTAAAAGATTTAAAAGATATATATTCTGTCTTTGCAGAGTTTGATGAAGTTGAAGAGTCTCCTGACGATGAAACAAAGGAGGTTACTGAAAATGAATCAGAATAAGCAAATGATTATGAATTATTATCAGAATGAAATTTTTGATTATGACAAAGATTTTTATAATCAATATGGAATATATGTAAAACCACATGGTTATTCTATCTCATCTCGTAAAATTGAGTCTTATATTCAAATTGCTGAAATTCAAAAATATTTGCAATGCAACCCAGTAAAAGCTATAGATCTTTTTTTCAACATAGAGCTTTTAGATGGGCAGGCACTTCTTGTACAAAGAAGTTGGGTTTGTCCAAATGTACTTGCTGTATGTACTCGTGGATATGGTAAAAGTACAGTTATTGACCTTGAGATAATGTCAAAAGATATGTGTTTTTGTAATGTATGGACATACATTGCAAGTGGTACAGGCGGTCAGGCTGAACAAACTTTTACTACTTTGGAACGACTTGCCAATGATAACATTGATACATTTTACGGTTCAACTGGTTCTTTATTTAAGAACGAGATTGAAATTAAAAATGCAGCAGGTGATGGATTTTCACACTCGTCCAATGGTTTTTCCTATTCATGTTATAACGGATCTATGACTAGGACATTGAACGGAAATATAGATGCAAAAAGAGGTATGCGAGGCACCGTAATTTTTGACGAAAGTGGTTTCTTGTCTGATGAAATGATGAATGTATATGGTGCATTCGCTGTTGTAAATAAAAGTTTAAAAACAGGTAAAGATATAGATGGTAATTCAATTGATCCTATTCGTCAAAGATGTTTGCCAAGAGATTTATCGTATCAAAAATATTATATCAGTTCAGCTTCTTCAACTGATACTCAGTTTTGGAGATTGTATCGTGATTTTTCTAAGCAACAAATTATGGGAAATCCAGATTATTGTGTTTTACATATAGATTGTGAGCAAGCATTTAAACCAACTCTTAGAGGCGAATTAGTTACTCCTCTTCTATCTCGAAATACTGTCGAGTCCGAAATGAGGACAAATCCAGAAAAAGCAAGACGTGAGTATTATTGTATTTTTACTACTGATGCTGGCACGGATGCAATTATTCGTAGAGGTGTTATTACACGAAATGAAGAAACTAGGAAACCTCTTCTCTATAATGATACAAGTGATAAGAAATTCGTTATCACATATGATCCAGCTAGAAGTCGAGATAATTCAGTAATTCTTGTTGGAGAAATTTATGATTATGAACAAGTAGATGGTAGTATTGATAAAAGAATGCGATTAGTAAACTGTATTAATCTTATTGATGTTGGTAAAAAAATCAAATCTCCTATGCAGACACCAGACCAAGTTGAATATTTAAAAAAAGTTATTCTTGACTATAATGGTGGGGCTGATGCATATGAAAATATTGTTGGTATATATATTGATGCAGGTAGTGGTGGTTCGGGCGTTAATATAGCAGATTATTTAATGTCTGATTGGACTGATGCCGCTGGCATTGTTCATAGAGGTTTGATAGATAAAGAATACTCTGCTGAATATGTAAAAAAATTCCCAAATGCAGTGGACAAAATACATCTTATGTCTCCTGCTGGTTATAAATCTGAAATGTATGAAGCAATGATAGAACTAATGAATCAAGATAAAATCAGTTTTACCGCACCTTACGATGGAAAGGATTATTTAACAGTTTTTGACGTTGATGAAAAGAAAATATCAAAGGAAAAAGAGCGTATATCGAATGAATTAAAATCCAAAAATCTTAATGAAAAAGAATTCGAGATAAAACTTAATGAAGAACTTGAAAAAATTGAATCAGTCAATACAAAAACGATTAAATTAGACTGGATGGATAAATTGGCTTTGGCAAATATGGATGCTCTAAAGGAAGAGTTGGTAAACATGGTTCGTAAGAAACGTGAATCAGGGAAAGACTCATTTGAATTAACGCCTGAAAAAGCTAATAAGATGCACGATGATAGAGCATATACAGCCTGCCTTGCTTCTTATGCTTTAATGTGTGAGCGTAGAAAATCTATTACACAGAAAAAGCGCACCCAATCCCCATCCGACATAACAAAATATTTTCATGTCAGAGCACCAAAGAAATCTACTAGATACTCATAGAAAGGAGAAACATGGACGAACAAAAAATAGAAAACTCCTCTTCTACTGTTTCTCCACCCAAGAGAAAACGTGGAAGACCACCTAAAAATAAAAATGTAAATTCTACTTCTAATTCTTCTCAGAAAAAATCATATGAAATAGAATCTAAGCCAACAGAAATATTGGTAAAAAATAATGATAAAAAAAAAGAAAATTTCTCATCTCGTCCTCGAATGATTAATTACGAAGAAGCAAAACAGTTACTTCTTCAGGATGTGAAAAAATCAACATCTCGCTCATTTACTCAGTATACAAAATCCCTTGTAAAACAGTATATGCAAAATCCACAGACTAATAAAGATCGTATTCGTGGATTATCACAGTATCTTTTTAGAGCAAGTACTCTGTATCGTAAAATTATTCTCTATTATGCGTGTATGCCTTTGTATAACTATTATGTAATAGAAAAAATAGATTTAACTAAAACATACAATGCCAATAAATCTATGAAAAATTACAACAACATCATACAAAAATTACAACAGATAAATTTTAAGAACGAATTTGCTCAGATGATTGCATTAGCGATATTAAATGGTGCTTATTATGGTTTTGTATATGATACAGGAGATGGTCTATTCTTTCATTCGTTAGATCCTCAATATTGCAAAATAAAAGGTAAAGATGGTAATGGAAACTGGATTATAGCATTTGATATGTCATTTTTTTCACAGGGTTCAAATTCAGAATTTGTAGAAGGTGTCAATGGTGATACTACAGGTTGTTGGGATGAAATTTTTCAACAAGCTTGGCAAGAGTACCAATCTGACAAGCAAAATAAACGTTATGCAATTCTTCCGACTGAAAGAACTATGTGTTTATTGGCGAGTCTTGATGACGAATTTGATTTATGCTTGCCGTTTTTCTTAGGTATTTTTCTACTTCTTATGGATTGTGAAGATTATGCAGATATTATGGCTGATAAAACGGCTCTTGAAAATTATAAATTGTTAGTCAGTAAAATTCCATTTATGGACGGAAAAGATGCTGCAATTGATGATTTTAAACTTTCTCTCGAATTAAGTGAAGTTTTTCAAGATATGATTGATGCAATTTTACCATCAAATATTGGTTCAGTAAGATCTCCTATGGATTTGGAAGTTATTGATTTTGAGAAGTCAAATACTACTTCTGATACTGATATGTTGTCAAAATCTATTGAAAATGTCTTTAACAATGCAGGTGCTTCACAATTAGTTGTTGCAGGTGGATCAAGCTCCAACTCTATTGGACTTAAACAGGCAATTGCAAACGATGCTTCTCTTACATTTACATGGGTTTCACGTCTTGAAAATAATTTCAATTATTGGTTAACACAAAATGGATATGATGGATATATGTTCTTCTTTCATAGGCAGACTTGGTATAACAGAGATGATTATATTAATGAATTAAAAGAGTCTGCAACATTAGGTAATAATCCTTTACTTTATCTTACCGCCCTTGGTCAAACTCCTTATGAAGTTGAGTGTGGACTCAGAATGTCTATACAAAGTGGCATAAGAGATATGTTAGTGCCGTTAAAAACAACCTATACCGATTCTGGTAATACTGGTGGTTCACCTACTAAAAGTGATGACGAATTAAGTTCAGAGGGTATTGCTAGTCGTGAAGGTGAAAAAAATGAAGGAACTAAAGCAAATGAATAATTAAGGAGAAAAAGGATGAAACAGAATTTTATAAAGACATCGGATTCTGAAACAGTTTCTAAGATGATAAATCTTGGTTTTCAGAAAATTGATGAACAAAATGGTATTTATACTTTTTTGAATACTGGAACAATTCAGTTTTCAAATGATGATATAGATAAAAAGAAAATTCAGTACAGTAATATGCTGAGTATTTAGCCACTCTCTTATTGGGAGTGGCATTTATTATACCAAGAAAGGAGGAAGAAATGCAACATAAATATTTTACAGTAGAAGATTTAATTAGATTCTGTGAACAAAAGAAAATGTATAATTTTTCTTCAAAAGAATCTGGTAAACCTATTGTTATACAGGCAATTCAAGACTTCTCTTCTGCCGATGTTGAAGAAACGTCAGATAATAAGTTATATGCAAAAGTACGTGTGTGTCACACATTACTTAATCGTAACGGAAGTTATATATCAGAAGATTCTATGAAAGCAGCTATGCCTAGTCTTAAATATTCTCCATTGCTTGCAAACATACATCAGTTAGATGATGGAACATGGGATTTCCATTCACATGATTATCACATTGAAAAAGATGAAAATGGTAATGAGACGATTGTATATGATGAAAAACAGGTAGGAACTTTTACAGCAGATGAACCCTATCTCGAATACGACAAAGATATGGATAAAACATATGTTGTTGCTCGTGTAGCTATTCCTGAATCGTACACTCGTTGTGCTGATATTATTCGTGAGAAAAATGGTACGAAGGTAAGTTGTGAACTTATTGTCTATGAGTGTTCTTATAATGCAAAAGAAAAATATCTTCAGTTAGAAGATTTTGAATTTGCAGGCTGCACTTGCCTTGGTTCTGAAAAAGATGGGACGCCTATTGGTGAGGGAATGCTTGGGAGTAAGATAACTCTTGAAGATTTCAGTGAAGAAAATAACAGTTTAATTAAATTTAATAAAAAAATGGTTGAACTACAAGCAAGACTTGAAAAACTTGAGACTGCTTGTTTTGACAATAAAGAAAATAATTCTAAGGAAGGAGGAAACGAAAACTTGAATAAATTTGAAGAATTATGTCAGAAGTATGAAAAGACAGTTGATGATATAACATTTGATTATGATAATATGTCCGATGATGAATTAGTCGAAGCGTTTGCAAAGGCATTCGATGAAACCGATTCTACTGATGATGGAAGTGAGGGTGTTGATACTCCTTCTGGCGGTGAAACTACAGAAGACGAATCAAAGAAGAAAGTTAATAATGCGTTAACAAGAACTTTTGAAATAAGTCATGAAGATATTCGTTATGCTCTTTATAATCTTTTATCTTCATATGAAGAGGCAGATAATGAATGGTATTACATTACTGGGGTATTTGATTCATATTTTGTATATGAAAGTTGGGATGGTGGAAAAATCTACGGTCAAAAATATACAAAAGATAATAATACAGTTTCATATGATGGAGAGAGATACACATTACATAAAACATATCTTACAGATTCCGAATATGCAGAACTTGAGTCTATGCGTTCAAATTATACAGCGCTTAAAGAATTCAAGGAAAATGTAGAAAAGAATGAACTTCATTCTAAGAAAGAGTCTTTGCTCGCAGATGAAAAATATTCTGTTTTATCAGAAAATGAAGCATTTATAGAATTAAAGAAAAACATGGATAATTATTCTCTTGATGATTTAGAGACAAAGGCAAAAGTTATTTTTGCTGATTATGTATCATCTATTGGAGCATTTTCTGCGAAACCTGAAGTTTCAAAAAGTCCAGTTCTATTTATGTCCAATTCTAATTCAGAAAAGGAATCCAAAAAGAAAGCACCTTATGGTGGAATTTTTGAGAAATATAATAACTAAAAAATTAAAAAATAATTGATTAGATCGGCTTTATGTCGGTCTTTTTTTTATTGCAAAAAATAAGGAGGATTTATTAATGGTAAACGCATATTTAAAAGCCGTAGAAAAGCACATTGTTGCAGAATCAACAAATCTTAGTGCAACAAATTATGGCAGACATATTTTTAATGTAAAAGCTTCTGAAGATATCGACAATGGAAAAGTCGTAGATATCGACAAGATGAAGTATGAGAAAAATGAATATTACACAATGGTTGAGCCTACTGCTACTTCTCGTGTAGGTTTAATTCTTTCAGTTGCAGTTGGTGCAGATGAAAAGCCTTTAGCTGCTACTTATGAATACAACTTCTATAACGGCAAGGATGAAATTATGAGGGTATATGAACTTGCAGCAGGTGATAGATTTACTATTTCCGCAAATGGTATCTCTGGAACTCCAAAGGTAGGTTCTGTAATTGAGGCAGAGGGTTACAACTTAAAGGTTGTTGAAGGAGAGTCTACTGCAACATTTAATGCTGAAATCATTGAAGAAATTAAGCGCACAGGTGGAACGTTTTACAAAGTTATTGTTCGTAAGAATGGCTAATTAAATAAGGAGGACATACATAATGAAGAAGAATTTCTTAAATTTCAGTGCTGATATTAAGAGTGCATTTGAAAATGATGAAACAAAATATATGGGATTTTCACAGCTTTTAAAAGATTATGCTAAAGGTGAATTTGAGTCAGGTATTTCGAAGGCTGACGCAGACAAGGAAATCAAGGAAACTTTTAGACTTATCATGGGTCTTGATGAAAAGGCTTCTGCAAAAGAAATACGAAACGCGATTAGACGTAATAAAAATGAGATTTTTGAGGTTATTGAAGATACAATTGAAGATCTTTTAACTTCTGGTTGGCAGGATAACGAATTCTTTAATGATTTTGTTGAAACAAAAAATCTTGCAATGGATGATACAAATGAATTTGAATCAGAGGACAAAACTGTATTAACAGTTGGTAAGCTTTCTGGTAATCATTGGGATCTTGATCGTCAGAGACTTGGTATTAATGAGACATTCCGTGTCCCTACATACTGGGTTGGACTTTCTGTATACGAGGAGTTTGAGCGTGTTATGACGGGTCGTTCAGATTGGTCAAAACTTGTAAATAAGATTTATGAGGCTATGGATCAGTATGTTCAGAGTCTTGTTTATAAGGCAGTGATCTCTGCTGGTACACAGGTTCTCCCTGGTTCAGAGCAGTTTTATAAGACAGCAGCTCTTGATAAAGCAGCTAAGACAACTTTCGTAACAATGATTGAGGATGTTCAGGCAGCTAACCGTGGTGCAGAAGTTGTTATCATGGGTACAAAGACAGCTCTCTCAAGACTTTTTGACCTTGCAGATGTATCTTGGATTAGTGAGGATGACAAGAAGGATCGTAGAAATCTTGGTCGCCTTGGTATCTGGGAAGGAACTCGTGTAGTAGAAATTCCACAGGTATTCGCAAAGAATGATACTTCTACAAAGATGGTAGATTCTAATGTACTTTTAATCATGCCTATAGCAGATAATAAGTTTATTAAGCTTGTATACGAGGGTGATTCTCAGATAAAAGAGGTAACTGATTCTACTGAAAAGAATGATATGACATATGAGTTTAAGTATATGACAAAACTTGGAGTAGGTACTATAGTAAATAGATACTTTGGTACATGGAATATTGTAGCCTAATATTGGCTTTTAAAACGAGAGTTTATATTTTATAGACTCTCGTTTTATTTAGATTGGAAAGAAAGGAATTTATATATGGCAGTAACTAAGAAAGCAACTACAAAGGCAACTACTTCTACTGTTGCAGAAACTGAAGTAAAAACAACTAAACCAAAAACATTTTCTCAGACAGATACAATTTTATGTAGGTCTGTAACCCCAGGTTGGCTGGGAGTTCCAGGAAAATCAGGAATGTATTATGTTTTTGCCAACTATGGAGATGAAACAGAAATAGAATATGGAGATCTTTTTGCATTAAAAAATAGTCATTCAAGATATATTTATGATCCTTTATTTGTCATTGAAGATGAGGAACTTTTAGAAAATCCTCGTTGGAAAGATATATCTGAATTTTATTCAGATAAAGTTTATGGAATGGATGATATTAATAATGTATTAAATAAACCTAATAATGCTTTTAAAAATACACTTACAACACTTCCAAAAGGCTTATTAAAAGCAATTACTGTAGAGGTTGCAAAGCGTATTGAAGATGGTACTTTTGATTCTATTAGAAAAATCAAAGTTCTTGATGAAGTCTGTGGTACAGATTTCGGAAAAATGATTAATACGGCTGATTAAAAAGGAGGTAACTTATGCCTTCTCTTAAATACGAAGATATATACAAAAGAGCATTAACAATGATTAATGATCTTGAACTTGCAACTTATACAGAAGAAGATTTTTATAGTGTTCTCCGTGAATGGCTGCATACAACTGCTTCTTTTCCACTTCTTAGAAAAAAATTCAGTACTTATTCTTTTGATGATGAAATAATGAATATTAATTTTACATTAGCAAACAGTGTAGATGATTTCTATGATTCCGAATTTGTTAAAACTATTTTGGCAAAAGGAATAATCATAAATTATTTCCCATCAAAATTAGAAAATACAAAGAATTTGGCAACTATGATTGGTGGCAAGGAAGAGAAAAAGCTTATAGATAATTATTCAAAAAATATGGAAAGGCTCACACAATTAAAGCGTGAATGGGAACTCGAATTGTCTCGTCACACTTATTATTTTGGTGAGTATGGTGGATCTAATGGATAATTTAGTTCCACATAAATATGGAGAATTTAAAATTTCTCAAATTAATTACTATAAGCAGAAATTACGAAAAAAATTATTTTGGCTTGTTTTGTATACAGATAAAAACACGAAAGAAGATTTTGAAAATATAGATGTTGTAAAATATCATAAGAATCTATTATTTGAAATTTCTAACTGTAATAAGCTATTACTTTATCCAAAGGATTTTGTAGAGATTATTAACAGTCTTGAATGTGCATTGACAGTATTACAGTCAGAAGAATTTGATTTTAATAAATATAAGAAGCTTGTATTTGATGCAGGTGCTTTGCTTCAAAGAATGAAAGTTGGTGATGAGTAATGTCTGTATATGATTTTTATAAAAGAAAAATGCAAGTAGATACTCATTCAACTGGAAAGAGCTATCCTACTCTTGGTGAAAAGTTAAAATCTGAAGCAGATCAATTGATGGAACTCACATGGGATAACGATCTTGCAGCAAAGACTTGTTACATCTATGACTATTTTCATGACGACTTCTTTACAGATGAACATGGAATTACACGTTCTTTTGCTGAAGGTATGACTTATGAAAATACCAATAAGACGAAGATAGATGCAAAATTTATTATCAAATCTTATCAGTCAATGGACAAAGATCAAGTGGAATACTATCTTATGTTTCGTCCAAGTCAGTCTGTAAGATTTAATGAAGGTGATGACCTTTATTATTATGAGACTGATTTTAGAAAACGCTATGGAGCGACATTCCCGATAGGGCTTTTCGTGGACGTTCCAGATGATAGAGGAGTTTATCATAAGTGGATTGTCTGCCGTGATGAACCTGCAAATCAGTTTCCAAAGTATCTGATTTTACCAGTAAATTACGAACTTACATGGATTGAAAAATCTAATGGCAAGCACATCAAGAGACGTATGTGGTGTTGTTTAAGACAACAGAATTCTTACACGATTGGAACTTACACAGACCGATATTTTACACACACAGATAATCAGGATAAGATATGGTTGCCAATGAATTCTATTACAGAGAAGTTTTGGTACACTTCTGAAGATTCTAAAAATATGCGAGTTGTAGTAAGTGCTTTAACAGAACACCCTACCGTATGGACAGTGACCAAGGTTGAAAATTCAATGCCATTTGGTATTCAAAAACTTACTATATATACGGCATTTTGGAATGAGCATACTGATTATGTCAATCTTGAAACAGGCGAAATGTATGCGAACTATTTCGATTCAGAAATCGCCCCAACAGATCCATTTACTCCAACCGCTCCCCCATCTTCCATTACAGCAAGAATTTCAGCATCCACTTCAACAATAAAAGTTGGTGGCAGCTATAAAAATCTCACAGTAAATCTATTTAATGATTCCAATGAAGATATTACAACTGAATATGCTGATGCAACTTTTACATGGACTTGCTTTATTGATAATGAAGATTGGACAGATAAAGTAACATGGCGAACTGGTACAGAGTACAACCAAAAGAAAGTAAAGTTTCCTAATGGCACTTCTGTTATCGGCAAAATATTGTCTGTTAAGTGTGAAATTGTTAAGGATAACTTGCCGATTGAATCAGAAATTTTGCCGTTGGAATTAACTGAATAGGAGGAACTATATGGAGGAAAAAATACTTACAAAAAACGATTTGTTAAATAAACTTCGTGCATATAAAGAATCTCCTGATGATGATGTGATTCGTATCAAAAAGAAAATTGAAAAGATTTTTCTACAGTGTCCTGAAATATTATATACACTTAATGAAAAAAAACTTGAATCAGAACTTTTTGATGATGACGGAAATATTAATTGGGAATGGAATGAAGAATTAGGTGAATATGAACCACTTGGAGAATGGGATAATTATATTGGTAGTACAGCAAATATACGTCCATTCTTATTTATTCCTGATACTCAGACAGAAGTTAAACATTATATTTGTTATCAAGTAGGAACTGATGAAAATGTCAGATATAATCCTACTGAAAAACTTCTTAATATTACATTTACCATTTTTGTACATGGAAATGATAGAGTTGATAAATTAACTGGTATACCAAGACATGATTTATTAGCTGCACTTATTAGGGAGAATTTTGCATGGACTGGTTTTGAAATTGAAAAACCTACACCAATAGGTAATAAAGAATCTACAACAGATAATAATTATCTTGTTCGTACATTGCAGTATCAATGTGTACTTCCAAATGATCTTGTTATTTCTTCAAATGGTACTACTTCTTATAAGAATAAGAGGTGGTAATAATGGATAAAATGTTTTCTAATAATTCTTTTATTCAGCAAACTATAGAACAACAACTTTCAGATGAGCAGATTCAAGAAGTTGAAGAATTAGGATTCAATCCTTTAAAAATGTATTTTGGCGAAGATTATGTAATAAATGAAAAAATTATAATTCATCAACCATCTATTCAAGACTTCATTGATTCAAATAGTGATACTGATATTTATGGAGTAATTACACCATTTGTATCGAATACAACTGCTTATAGACTTCAACTTTGGGATATGGGCATTGATTGGAATAAAATCAGTAATCTTGAATTGTTCTCAATTCTCATAAAATCAATAGATTTCAATTATTCAAAATTAATATTTGGAGATATTGATTTTTCCACATTTAATTTATATCAAAAACAGGTTAATAGGAATACTGTATCAACTCTATATAGTCAAGAATTAGATTTGGAGATAGACGAAAATACAAGAAATAAGATGTGCAAATATATACAGTTTATGTTTAACTCTTTCCCACCAGAAGAAGAATTCACATCTAGTAAGACACTTAAACAGGATTTGATAAACAAAGATAGACAGAAATTAATTCAAAAGAAAAAAGAAGTCTCTGAAAATAAAAATCAGCAAAGTCTTCTATCAATGATTGCTTTTTATCTTAATCATCCTGGTTGTCATTACAAAAAAAATGAATTACGTGAAGTCGGATATTTTGAATTTATGTACAACATTCAGCGACTTCAAATTTATGAATCAACTCGTGCCCTATTTGGTGGAATGTATAGTGGTATGTGTGATTTAAGTAAAGTGGATAAAAACGAATTTAATTTCATGCGTGATGTAAAAATCACAGCATGATTTTTTATTTTATAAAAACAATTTTAAGGAGGAATAAAAATATGGCTTTTAGATTAGGCGATAAACTTTATAAAGAAATTCTTTATGGCTATGCAGAAGATTTAACTACAACAAATCCTTTGTATGTACTTACTCAGTTATCAGATGGTAGTGTTGAAATAACTGCTGAATCTACAGAAGTAAAGGATAAGAATGGCAATTTAGTTAAGAAAATTTGGAAATCAAAAGCTGGTACATTTTCTGCTAAAAATGCATTCGTTAACACAAACATTATAGCTGCTTCAGCAGGCACAACACCTATTTTTGCTTCTAATGGCAATAAGGTAACAATGCCAAAAATGTTCCATGTTAAGAAAGGTGCTGATGTTACAATCAAAGATTATGTAACAGGTAGTGTAAAAGTTGCTCAGTATTTTGGTGATGGTTCTATTGGAAAAACATATACATTGGGTGAAGCGGCAGATACAGAAAAGTTTGCAATAGAGTCTACTTCTGGGAAACTCTCTCTTCCTACAGATACAGAAGCCGATATGTTCTTTATTAAGTATCTTAGAGAGTCTGAAACAGGTGCTATGATTCAGAATAAGGCTGATGAATTCCCAAATTCTGTAAAATTCATTATTAAGGCTACATATTACAATCCATGCAAGAAGAATGAATTAAAGGCAGATTATATTGAGTTCCCATCATTCCAGATATCTCCTGAGACAACAGTTCCAATTAATGCAGATTCTGCTGAGATGGACTTTAAAGGAGATCTTGAGATTGATTACTGTGGAGCAGACAAGGTACTTTATAACATTTATGATGCTGATGAAGTTGACGCAGAATAATTTTTAGAGGGTGGATTATTACCACTCCCTTTATTTATGTAAAGGAGTGTGAACTAAAAATGGCAAATAATAGAATTTGTCTTACTTGTGGTAAACCTTATGAGTATTGCGGTTCTTGTCCAAGCAGTTTGAATCTCCCTGTATGGAAAAATATTTTTGATACAGAAAATTGTAAAACTGTGTTTGAGACAGTTAGTGATTATGCTCAAAATGCGATTACTAAAGAATCAGCAAAAGTAAGATTATCAAAATGTGATGTTTCTGGTGTTTTTAAGAACAATATAAAAAAACTTATTGAAGATATTAATAAAGAAGATATTAAAAACACAGATACCAAAGACAACGAGTTTAAAATAAAAAGTGGAAATAAAAAGAAACCTATTTCTACAATAAATGATTGATATATGAGAGTGTGAATTTTAGGGAGTACATTTTCATATGTTGTGAATTTTGTATTCCCTATTTTTTACGCTTATGGAATGAAAGGAAATTATGAAATTTGACAAAGAATATTCGACTTCCTATGTAGAAGAAATGAAATTTCTTCGTGATAAGGGGATTCGTTACACATGGGTATACATGAACGAAGATAAAATTTCAGTATGGAAGTATAAAAAAGAAAAACGATTATGGGATGCTTTATCTGAAATGTATTCTAAATATAATTTAGATTAGGTGGTGATTGAATGTACTTAGATAATGCAGCGACAACTCCATTAAAATCGGAAGTTAAGGATTACATTATATCTCTTTTGGATACATACCAGAATCCATCGTCAATGTATCAATCTGGTGTTAATGCGAAACAAATAATTACCACAGCACGAAATAATGTCGCCAAATTCATTAACGCTAATCCTGAGAATATTATTTTTACATCAGGAGGTTCGGCGAGTAATACCCTTGCTATTAAAGGATTTATAGGAAATACTATTAATTATAGTGTTTTATACTCTCCTATTTCTCACAAATCTATGCTTAAATGTGTAGAATCTTTACATCCCCATCAGTGTGAAAAATTAAAAGTAGATAATAATGGATTTATAGATCTTGATTATTTGAATGACTGGGCTAGTCATAGAGAACATACTAAGTTATTAGTGGCTATTGATTATGCCAATTCTGAGATAGGAACTATTCAGGATGTAAAGAAGATTGTAGAAATTGTACACAAGTATAAAGGTTATGTATATCTTGATTGCACTGGTTCAATAAGTCAGATATCTATAGATGTTAAAGCTCTTGATGTAGATATGATTGGATTTTCCGCACATAAGTTAGGGGCATTAAAGGGAACGGGTGTATTGTATAAGAAATCAGGTATACATCTTAAGCCACTTATTTACGGTTCACAAGAACAGGGATTGGTTGGTGGTACTGAAAATGTCCTTGGTATAGCTGCACTTGGTAAAGCATTGGAGAATTATGATTACTCTACCATTACATCTGAGAGTAGAGACTATATTTACAATTATGTTACGAGTAACATATCTGACGTATATTTGGTTGGTGCTGATTTAAAACATAGATTACCACATAATTTATATATGTGTTTTAAGGGTATTCAGGGAGAATCGCTTATGACGCTACTTGATATTAACAAGATACAAGTATCAACTGGATCAGCATGTACAAGTGGTGACTTAGCCCCTTCTACTACTCTTTTGGCAATTAATATGAATAAAGAAGATATTAATAGTTGTATCAGAATATCATTCAATGGAAATGAGACAAAAGATGAATTGGATTATGTATGTATGAAACTTAGTAGTAATGTGAAGTTATTAAGAAATTTGAATAAATAAGGAGGAAAATTATGGACTTATCATTTTTATCAAATTATGCAATACCTATTATAGTAGGTATATGCCTTTGTGTAGGTTATGTAATTAAGAATTTAATAACAACAGATGTAATTAACAAGTATATACCATTAATAATGGCAGTATTAGGTATAGTGCTTAATATATGGCTTAATATGGCATTTACACCTGAAATATTACTTGGCGGTATGGTAAGTGGTCTTGCATCAACTGGTCTTTACGAAGCATTTAAGAACCTTATCTCTAAGAAGAATTAGAGAAAGGTCGGGTGCTTATGAATGGGAGCAATAGAAAGATTAGCTGACATAGATTATGTATTAGTAATACTTGGATTCTTTGCTGTTCTATTTGCGGCAAAGGAAATTATAGAAATATTTGGTTATTTTAAGAAGAAATGGCGTATTAAGACTGGAATTGAACAAGATAAAGAAACATTAGAAAGCCGAATAAAAACACTTGAAAAACATGATAATTGGCAGTATCAAGAAATTCAGAAAATATCTAAAGGTATTGATGATATTAAAGATAATCTTGTAAAAAAAGAACTAAAAGATAAAGCAAAAACAGTCGCTACTCTTCGAGGACAGTTGTACGGATTACATGAAAAATTTGTAACCAAAGGGTATATTGATAAATCAGGGTTAAAAACATTTATTGAACTTGGAAAGATCTATGAAGCTGCTGGAGGCGATGATATTTATCACGACAAATTATATCCTGAAGTTATGGCTTTGCCAATTAAAGAAGATTAATTTTTATAATATCACATATTTGGTAAACTTTGCTTAACATATATTTATGTATAATACTAATATAAAATAAATTATTGGAAATACTTTATGTATATGAAGAACAAAGTTGATGAATATCGTTGTAAACAAAATATGACATTACAGCAATTATCAGAAAGAACAGGTATTTCAAGAACCACTCTTTCAAAAATTGTAAATAATCAAACAAATGATATTTTATTAAGTCATGCAATCACCTTATCTCGTGTACTTAAAGTAAATCTATATGAATTATTCTGTATACAGAAATAATGGAGGAATGTTTATGACATATTTTAATTTAATTTGCGAAGAATTATGTATAACGGGAGGAAAGGTTATATATATTGATACAAATGTTAGAACTCTTGAAGAAGTACATAAGATAGTAACTGATAATGCTGAAAAATATCCAAATGGCAAATGGGAATTATATCCTATGCAATTAGCAGTGTAAATAACAATTAAATATTATTAGTAAAAAAGAGTGATTTCATTACGGGATCACTCTTTTATTATAAGGAAGAAACTCACACAGTTCATAGTAGATTTTGTAAGAAAAGAAACTTTATGAGAGTTCGATCCTGACTACAAAATGAACAAATGACTACCTATTAGGTAGACTGCGATAGTGCTGACAAACAGACTCCCATCGACCAAGACGAAAGCGTTTGTACTTATGCACATAAACACAATATTTCTCAGTTGGAAACAACATAGACTTCACTTGACCTTTCTCGGTGATACCGATATGAACTGGTGAGTTTCATAATGATGATTATAACACATTTAAAGTGTCTTTACTACTATCTAGCCATGTAGTAAGGGCATTTTTTATTTAAAAGGAGAGTGTGTGGCTAGACCACTCTCCTACCCTTAAATAGAAAGGAATGAATGCTTATAGCAAAAAATATAGGTAAAGTTTTTGAACAGAATTTTAAAAATTCGTGTCCAGAAGATGTATTAATTTATAGACCACCTGATGCAGCTCAGTCATTTGATATGAGTTCTAAGTTAAGATTTAGCCAACACAGTCCATGTGATTTTATGATTTTTAGTGGTGATAGAAATACATTTTGGACATTGGAATTAAAGAGTTTTGAAGGTTCTTGTTCGTTTGAACGAACTAAAGAAGACAAAGGAATTATACACTACTATCAGGTGGAATCATTAATGAAGTTTTCTACTTATAAAAATGTTTGTAGTGGATTTGTTTTAGATTTTAGAAAAACAGGCAATACATATTTTCTTATGATAGACGAATGGGATAATTTAATAAATTCTATATCTAAGAAAAGTTTCAATGAATATGATTTATTGAAATATTGTAACCCAATATTGATTAATAAGAAAAAATTAAAAGTGAATTATCGTTATGATATCAATACTTTTCTTAACGATACAAGATTATAAAGGAGAATAATATAATATGAAGAAAACAATGAAGCTTTACGAAGCAACAAATATATATGAGATAACAAAAGGTATTATAGAGAATAAAGACTCTAACATTACATCTCTTTCTAAATTTAAGCTTCTTGGTATAATAAGAAGTTTCTCTGGCATCTATACAGACTATGAGCAGACAAGACAGGATCTTGTTAAGAAATATGGTGAACCAGTTCTTGATAAGGAAGGCAATAAGACAGGAAATATAGAAATCAAGAAAGATTCCGAAAATATGGATAAGTTTGTTGAAGAGATGAACGTACTCAGAAACCAAAATATTGATGTGGAATTTACTTCAATGACTGTTGATGAATTGTTTAGTTTAGGACTTAGTGCAGAATTATATGCTATATTTGTGCCTATCGTAGAAGAATAATTTATAAAGGAGAAAAAGGAATATGAATAAGATAACAGTTAAAGAATTTGTTGAAGGATATAATAAATGTGTGGATTCATTAAAAAATAGATATATACAGGAGAAGTTAAGCATTATATCCTACTTACCTGTAAACATTAAAGACGCTATTGCAATAGTTATTACAGATAGAACTATGTTTGAACAGGAAAAATATACTAATGAAAATGGTGAAATAAAATTCCGTAAGACTGATAATATACATATTAATTCATTCGTTCAGTATATGCTTTTTGTTAGAGAAGTTATTGAAAAATATACAAATCTTATTTGCAGCGATGATACTAATTTTATGACAGATTATGACTTATTAAAATCTTCTGGGTTACTTGATAAATTAATAATTGGTGAAATTGTAGATAGGAAAGAAATTCCACCACTTATTCCTATAAGCGAGATATCTGAAATAAGAACTCTTATTGATATGCACAAATCTGATATTATGCAGAATATGTACGAACCACACGCATATGTTAGTCGTCAGGTCGAAAGATTTGAAACTTTAATTAATACTCTCGTTGAACCTTTTATGGAAGCTGTGCAGAAGAAAATTGCAGATAATCCACAAGAAGATGTACAGAAGGTCGTTGAATTTGCTAAAGCTGACAGCTTTAAGGAAGTGGAATAATGATATGTGGAATATTATACGGACTTTTATGCGGACGCTTTCTCTCATGGTTCAACGTTAATGATATTTGCATTAAAGTCTTACAACCATTTATCTCATTTGAATTAACTACTGCGCACTATTATTTTGTGTTTGGACTGGTTGGTATGATATATGGAATAATACATAATTAATAAAAGAAAAATAGCACCGTATTTCTACGATGCTATTTTCCTATCAATACTCCATCTTCTCCTGTAAAAAACAATTTTATTTTTGAGAAGCACAATTAGCCAAATTGTGTCCATTAGATAAGGTTTATGGAATTCTTATTTTGCTCATTGTTAATTATATACATTATATATAGTATTTGTCAAGATAAATACTTTCTCTACTTGTTTTATTATACCTCAAGAACTTATGTAAATATAGGATTTTGTAATTATAATTTTGTGTAGAAAAAGGTGGCTGGTCTTCTTCCCGTTCTATTTAATTCATAATCCAAGTAGATACTCATATTTATTACAATATGATTATAAAATCATATTATTTTTTGTTATTATCTTTATCTCTGTAGACTGTATATACAAATCCTAAGACTGTAACACAGGCAGAAACTATTGAGCAAAATGTTTCCATTTTTAGTTTCTCCTTATCTACCTATATTTACCACAGATATTAATATAATAGCATATATTCCTTTATTTAGGAAGTGTAATTTTAGGCTCTATACGTGTCACAGCGTATAGGGCTTTTCTTATGGAGAGTGGTTATACTGCTCTCCTATTTTAGTGTAAAAATAGTGAAATTATAGTGAAAATTTTGGAGGTGATGAAATGGCAAATATAAGCCCAGAGTTAAAAAAACAGTTACATGCTATTGCACAAAAACAGGCTGAAAAGATAGCAAAGGAATTTGAAGATAAAATGACTGAACATTATAAAGGTGTTCTTGATTGGTATTATGGAGAGCCATATCAGACGAATCCTCCACATTATAAAAGAACGTATAATCTCAAAAATAATTCATATGTCCCATATTTCAAATCTACTAATTCAAGTGTTATTAGTGGAATTGAAATATCTGGTGAAAGTATGGATGATTATAAACCTGATTTTTCTGGTGAAGATTTATTGCGTGGTTTTTTCTTTGTACCAGGTATGCCTTCTGTAACTTGGCATGGTGGTGATTGGCATGGTGGTAGAGGTACTATGGCTAAGTTTAGTGCCGCTGAAGAAATGTATAGATTTTATCACAATATAGTAAAAGATTTTAGGAAGAAATATGAAATATAGGAAGGAGAAATTAAATGGTTGAAGAATTAAAACTTGCCATAAAAATTGATGATGCGACTGTTGAGCAATCACTATTGAAACAGTTTGCCAATGCACAAAAAATGGCTGACAAGGTTGTTATCGATTTCAAAAATGTAAACTTCGATGATAAACAGATTGAAGCTAAATTTAAGGAAATGCAGAAGAAGGCAGGTCAGAATCCTATTGATTTAAGCATTAATGGTAATACACTTGATATGCTTGGTCAAATTGATAAAAGACTTACTGAGATTTTCAGTATTGGAAAAGGGAAATCATTTATTGACTCCTCTTCTACTGTTGCTGATATAGGCAAGATAGAGAATAAAATAAATGAACTAAACAAGAAGTACGAAGAAGCTCAAAAAAAATTATCCTCTATCGGTTCAGATAATATTTCTGGTAAAAATGTAAATCTTGTCGATAATGAAGAGTTTAAAAAATTATCTCAAGAAGTATCTGAGTTAAAAAATCAGTTTGATGATTTAAAGACTCATATGCAGTTGCTTGACGATTATACTGTTCCTACCGATAGATTTTTTGAATTGCAGTCTCAGGTAGAAACTACAACTGTTAAAGTTTCTGATTTAGTAGAGGAGTTTGCAAAGTTATCAAATGCACAGAAGGCACTCTCTTCTACTCCACAAGAATCGAATATTTCTTTGTCTTCTGATTCTACTGTTGAACAGCAAATCAAATCTGAATCAGAGTTGAATGCTGAAATTGAAAAAAGAGAGAATATTACCAGAGAGCTTCAACAGTTACAAGAGAAATTAACTGTTCATGAAGATTTTCATGGTAATGACAGGTATTTTGCAGACCAATTACCTACAGAGGAAGAAATTCGTGAAGCAGATAAGAGAATTAAACAATTAACTGGTACTAATAATATCTTTAATGTTGACAAACTTATACAAGATAGAAACGAATGGTTATCTGAAGTAAAATATAGTCTTGAAGAGTATGATAATTTAATTAAGGCAAATGATCAAAAAGCACTTGATGAATATACAACAAGAGGTTTATCTCGTATCGGTGGGGCTGAATCATTTTTTGGATATGAAGATAATAATTTTTCTATAGCGTCAAAATTTGTTGAGGAAAAAGAAAAAATCCAAAACGAGATAAATGATCTCTATACAGATTTAGATAAGTTGGATGAAAAAATGAATTTAGATTCCAACAATTCTTCAGTTGATAATACAGTTCAATCTCAAGAAAAGCTTCAATCTGAATTAAAGGAAACTCAGAAACAAGCAGAGAAAACTGCTCAAGCTGTTAAGGAATCTACTGCTACTGATTCTACCGAGCACAGGAAAGACGCATTTCCTGATAAAGATGTTTCTGCTTCTGTTGAGGCTGCTACTAATTCAATTAAAGAAGAGAATAATGTATTAGAGCAGAATACTCAGAAAGTTAAGGAAAATACACAGGCTAAAGAACAAAATGTCAATGTAAACCTTAACAAGTATGATAAGCGGTTAGATTCTTATAATGGTAAGATTGATAAATACAAGACAACTATTGATAGATTTAATAATGGTGGTTGGACAAGTAGTACATATTTGGAAAATGTGCAAGCAGTTAAGAATGCTGTTAAAGAGTATGAAACTCTGCTCAATGAATTAAAAGACAAAGATACTAGTTTGGTGACAAGTGAAGATATCAACAAATTAGATAACTATGAAAAGAAAATAAAAGATACTATCGCTACTGTTACTAATATGTCGGCTTCTGAAAAGGGATATAACTTTGTATCTGGTCAGAAAGAATTAGATAAGATTCATAAGCTTTTAGCAGAGAATAGTAAGATGTCTTCCGAAGCGAAAGCTAAAATTAAAGCTTACTATGCAGAAATTGAAAGTGGTAATCCTAGTATGAGTCTTGACAAAATTCATGGTGAAATCTTAAAGATTTATAATGCCGAAGTCGAAGCTGGTCGTGCTGGCAGAACTTTGTGGGATACCATGAAGAATAGCGGATTCCATCAGATTGCTGCACAGATGGCAGGTATGGTTGGTATTTACGATGTTATTAATCTTGGTAAAGAAGGTTTTAATGTTGTAAGAGAACTTAATACTGCCCTCACAGAAATGCGAAAAGTATCTGATGAATCTTTGCAAAGTTTAAAAAATTATCAGAACACAACATTTGATACAGCAGATGCGGTAGGTACAACAGCTAAACAGATTCAGGCAAGTACTGCCGATTATATGCGATTAGGTGAAACTCTTGATGAAGCTGCTGAGAGTGCAAAAACCGCAAACGTGCTTTTAAATGTATCAGAATTTGATAATATAGAAGATGCAACTAAGTCGATTGTTGCTATGGGACAAGCTTATAAAGACTTAGATAAAATGATTATCGTTGATAAGCTTAATGAGGTTGGTAATAACTATGCAATTTCAACAGATGAATTAGCCACTGCTCTTCAAAAATCAGCAGCTACTCTCTCTCTTATGGGGAATACAATTGATGAGGCTGCTAGTTTAGTCACTACAGCGAATGCAACGATTCAGGATGCAGATAGTGTTTCAGCAGGTTTACGTACAATTTCTCTTAGATTGGTTGGAACGGAAGAAGCCGAAAAAGAACTTTCTGCAATGAATGAGGAAGTAGATGCTTTCGTAAAAGCAACAAATTCAAAAAAACAACAGATAATCAAAGATTATACTGCCGTGGATTCTAATAATTATCAAGGTTTTGATATTCTTGATAGTAATGGAAATTATAAAAATACTTACGAAATTCTTCTTGGAATTGCCAAGGTTTACAAAGAAATTCAGGAACAAGATAAAAAGTTGGGAACAAATCATGCCACAGCTTTAATTGAAGAATTAGCGGGGAAAAACCGATCGAATATTGCTTCAGCGATACTGCAAGATCCGACACAACTTGAAGCTGTTAAAAAGTCTTCAGAAGAGGCTATGGGATCAGCGCAAAAAGAATTAAACTCTTATCTTGATAGTATTGATGGTAAAATGTCACAGTTGGAGAATCGTGCCCAGGAGTTCTGGTTTAAGGTAATCGACTCCGAAACTATTAAGAATGGTATTGGTTTATTGTCCACTCTGTTTAAAGGTGCTACTGATTTTGTAGATACAGTTGGATTGTTACCAACTATTCTTGCCCCAATTGCAGCAATTCTTGGTAAAGGTAAATCAACACAACGATTTTGCCCTATATGGTAGTGATACCATATTGCAATCGCCAAGTAAAATAAAGATGGGTGTCAAAATATATTGTCGAGGATTGTATAATTAACATCATGCAAAAGTATATGATAGAGAATATTATATATGATAGAGTTGAAAAACAGGAAAAGTTGATGTTTGTTCATATGCTAACCAATAATGCTAAGTGGACAGTATGATAAAATAGGCATTATTATACGAGATTACATGTTCGCAGCCAAGCGAAAGGAATATGGAAAATTCCCCTCCTACTCTTTGAGAGGACGAAGGTTCAACGACTGGAAGGCACGATATCTCTATGAGATATGGAAGTACAGTCTGGTTTCTATTATATAAACATAATAGTCTATGCTCGCTGGTAATCAGACCAGCTAAAGAAGTAGTATAGAATGAATATTGAATATAATTAATTGATTTGATGTACACTGCGATTTCGGAATTCAGCAATGTACTTGAGTGTGTGTTTAACTCAACTAGAAAATTCCAAAAAAAATAAAACTTATAAAAAGAGAATAACATAATAGGACTGTCGTGAGACAGCCCTACCAATGGAATAAAAGGAAATATGAATACAGCATATACAAGAAAATATTATAACATCATATTAGTGATGTCTTTTACTTTACTATCAGAAAGTTCAGTATGTTTACAAATCATGCTTGTGACAATGACTTTTCCTAAAATGGAACGTAAATTATACTTACCACTTCCGATAATACTTGTTAAAAAGTTTAACATGTCTCGCCTCCCTTCTCTATAGAATAGAAATATAAATTAGGGAAATATGCGCCCAGAAAGGGCAGATTCATTTTTCCGAATGCCATAAAAATAGACATTGGAACAACCTTCGGTTATAGAGTGTTATGGCACACATCTATGTTGTTTCTCCAATGTCTATATTTTACCATTGTATTTAATTCAATATAATCCAGAACAGCAGTTCTAAATTTATAATTGTGAATCAATATACTCTTCTCTTTCGGATTTCGTCATTGAGAAGAATTTTTCAAATTCTATATCAAGATTTTTGCATTCAATGTTGCATGTTCTGCATATACATTTAATGTAATGTGTGTATGTGACTCTATGACAATTGGGACAGTAATGAATTTTTAGCATATATAACCTCTGTTTCTCATTGATATAATTGCAAAAATATTTTATATGTGATATGTTATATGAAAATATTAACATATATGGGAGGTATAATAAAGTATGGATTATACATCTAAAACTCGCTCCTTACAATCGCTCGTTAAGGATATGGATAAGGGTACAATAAATCTTTCTCATAAATTACAACGTCCAGAGGGACAGTGGAATCGTAAACAAAAATCAGATTTGATTGATTCACTACTTCGTCATTATCCAATTAATCCAACATATGCAATTGTAGAAGAAGATGGAACTTTATCGGTTATTGACGGTGTTCAGCGTTTATCTACTATAAGAGATTATATTGAGAATATATTTGCTTTATCAAAGGATATGAATAGTGTTATTATTAATGGTGAAGAAAAAAATTTATCAGGATTAAAGTTTGATAAACTTGATGAAGATGTTAAATCTGAAATTCTTAATGCAGAATTGCAGATTTATAGAATGACTCAATGTACAGAAGCAGATATTCGTGAAATGTTTCGTAGGCAGAATGCAGGAAAGCCTTTGAATTCTAAGCTATTGCGTGTAGTAAAAGAATCTGATGAATTTGGCGATGTAGTCTACTCTCTTGCTAATCATCCATTTATGAATAAGCTTATGTCCCCTGCACAGAGAAAAAATGGTACTGATAAAGATACAATTGTTCAGACTTTTATGTTAGTTGCAACAAATCAAGAAAATGATTTCACTTCATTCAGAGCCAAAGATATTGATATGTTTGTATCTCAGTATGCAGATCAGTATATTAATAGAGCTGATATATTAAAAGAAGCAATGAATAAATTTGATGAGTCTTTTGATGAAATCAAAATTCCTGTTACTTCTATTCCACAAATTTTATATAGCGGCTATAGGATTATTAAAGATAAGAAGTCGTTTACAAAGCTTGTTGATAAGGTTGCCGACTTCTGTGTTAATTACGATTCTAATAGTGAGTATAAGCAGTTTGTTCAGAATGGAACAGGTTCAAAGGAAAATGTCCGTGGACGTTTCGATTATTGGAGAAGTATTGTAAGAGAACTACAGTAAAATTTTAGAGAGTAGTCATTAATTGGCTACTCTTTTATTAAAATAAACAAATGTTCTGATGGAAATATTTGTAAATATATTTTATAATCATAATAGAAATAAACTTAAGAAGTTTATTATTATGTTATTGGAGAAAAATATGAGGAACAAATTTTTCATTGATAAAAAATTAGTGAAGAAAATTGAAAAAGACTTAAAGAAGCGATGTTCTATCGAAGAGGATTTAAATAAAGATTTAGAACTTTTTAATGAAGAAATAGATGATAAAACTGTTCTTTCTATATTTAAATATATTGAAGATTATGGGAATAAGAAGCAAAAAGATTATTTAGTAGAAATACAAAGTAGATATGAGAATTCTACATTACTCATTGATGATACTTTAAAACTTGCTGATTGGTATGATAAAATGTGTAATTTCTATAATAATATCGATGGAATGGATTTATAAGAAAAATGAATAAATATATAGTGTTAAGTAAAAAGAAAAATCTTAGTCAATTATATTGTATTATTAAAGATTTAAAGTTGAAGAATACATTGAAAAATAAAAGAACTTCGATATGGGAAAATAATGATTTGGAAATTAGTATTGACAAATACATAATTAGAATAACAATTTATTCAAATGAAGATGTTCAATATTATACTAATTATATTTTACAAAGGTGATAATATGGAAAAAAAAGAAAGATTAAAGATGATTAATTTTTTAAGCGATATTTTAAGTAAATCAAACATATCAGATTTTAAACATATTGAGTTAGAAAATGATAAAGATGTTAATTTTTTAATTAGTCCAAAAATTAAATACAAAAACAAAGAAGAAAATATACAACTACAATTAATGATTTATTGTTCTGACAATGAAAGCTTAAGTATATATTGTCCGTTATTGTATAAATTGTTAGATAAAGATAGCTTAGTATATACTCTATCATCAATTAATGAAGTTAATAGCAAAGTTGCTATTGGTAAAATTTATATGAATAAAGATAATAATTCTGTGATAAGTTATATTTATAGAGCTTTATTTAATAATATTTATGAAGAATTAACACCTCAATTAATTAATGATTATATAGATGCATTTCTATTAGCTTCTATTGAGTTCTATTCTAAAATGAAAGAGGTTGTTGATGAAGACAAATAATAATGGTCATTTTATTTTATTATTAGGAGTTTTTATTTTTGCGGCTTTTATTCGCACAATATTGAATTCTAGTAAAAATATAGTTAGTGTAATTGCAAGTATTAACATTGTATCATTATGGTTTGTGATATATTTAATTCTTGAAAATGCTCAAAACAAGTTTTATATTAGGCTTAAAAATAATACTGTTTTGGGAAGGCAAACAAAAATAAAAAAGAATAATTATTTCAAAAAAGCTATAAAATGGATAGAAATTGTTATATTTATTTTAGGTATTTCTTATGTAATATTTTTTGCAAATAGTATTATAAATGATATTATTGGATCTTTTTCATTATTTTTATCTATTGAAGAAGAATATATTTATAATTTAGTTCAAGATATTTTTTATAAAAAGAAATAATAAAAAGAGCAGGACTAATCTCCTGCTCTTTTATTACATTACTCTTCTATCCTATTATCCTATCAGTCTTTATCTTCACTTCCACTGCATTCGTCACTATGTTCGCAAAATTCACAACAGCATTCATCTGTATAATTACCTGTTTGCCAACATAGTTCTGTTGGAAATACATCATCGTTCATAAACTCACCATCCTTTGCCTAAAAATATATTTTAATTATACATTTATTATTTTATTTTATCAAATTATATATGAGGTGAATAAATCATGGAAAACAATAAAATATGGGAAAACATTAGATATAACAACATGAAACGTAATGGAGTAAATAATCCTATTAAAGTTGATAAATTTGTTTACGAAATCTATTCATTAATGAAAGAACGAGATTTTTCAATTATTGAATCTGACGAGATTGTAAAGTCTCTGTCCGATTTAATTGAAAATGATAAAAAGTTAATATTGAGAGAGCCACTAAAAACAGTAGAAAAATATAATAAAGAGGGCTAATCGCCCTCTTTTATTTAGTAATCGCTTAATTCATTTTCAAAATGACGTAATGCCTCATTATAGAAACTTTTATAATAATAAGCATATTGTTTGCTATAATCTCTGAATGATGTTGCAATATTGGCTGAATTTACATTTATTGGAATTTGTTCTCTCTGAATTTCTCCAATACTTGCCTGAGTGAGTATTGTTGCAACGTTGTGTGCGGCTAATTTTGAATCAAATTCTGTATTATCCATAGTAAATATCCTCCTCTATAATTTGATAACACTATCATACTACTTTGAGGAATATTTTACCATTCGGAACATTAGTTCCCATTCTTAAAAATTACTCTTAACAAAAACCTTATAATACTCATCATCTAAGCTAATAAGACTCTTCTCACCGTCTTTCCACTCTACAGCAATAAGATACTCTTTCTTCTTTTTACCATTGACTCCTGCGATTGCACCTAATCCACCAAATAATGCTACGCCTAAAGCACCTTTCCAGAATGAATACTGGTCTTTGTTGGATTCGTCAATTACAGTATAGGAAGAAATATAGCGTTTGTTTAATGGTTGAAGTTCAACATCTATATCTAATGATAAACCACCTAAAATTTTCCTATTTTTATATTTACCTTCAACGACATAATTTTTATTCATAATCCCACTCCTTATATAATTTATAAAAATTATATCAAATTAATTAATTATATTCAATATTCATAAATAGAAAATCAAAGATTTCATAAAACAAATACAAGAAGCTGAAAAAGTTATAGAAAAACTTACGGATCTTGGAATAGATGGCTCAAAATTATCTATTGGTCAATTAATACCGTTAAAGGATTTTAAACCAGATGAATTAAAATCTCTTACAGAAGAAATTCAATCAATATCTAATGCTGATTACGGTGCATTTGATGCGCTTAAGATTCAGGAATATGCTAATGCTCTTTCTGACCTCGAACCAAAACAAGCAGCACTTTTATTAAGCACACAGGGATTGTCAAATGCTCAGATTGAACAGGTATTATCTGCACAGAAATTAACACCTGAATTGCAGTATCAGGCAATGCTTGAAGCTGGTTTGTTAAGTTCTAAGCAAAAACTTACTACCGCACAAATTGAAGAAACTCTTCAAACTGTATTAGGTTCTGATGCCGATGTACAAGCAACAATGAGTGCAATGGAATTAAAAGTTGCTACCGATGCACAAGGTAATTCAGTTGCTAAACTTACGAAGAGAAATATTGAAGCTGCTGTTGCTAGTGGCAAATTAACACAAGAACAGGCATTACAACTTGCTAGTATGCTTGGTGCGGATATGGCTATTAAGAAACAAACTTCTTCTACTCTTCCTAAATGGATAGCAACATTAAAATTAAGTGCAAAAGCAATTTGGGAGAATATTACAGCAACATTAACATGGCTTGCAACTACTCCTGCTGGTTGGGCTACATTGGCTACTATTGCAATAGTTGGTACAACTGTAGCAATCGCAAAACATACCAAGTCATTAAAAGATTTACAAGAAACTGCACAAGATTCTAAATCTGCTTATGATAGTACTATTTCTGAAATTAAATCTCTTAACGAAGAATTAAAAACTACACAAGATAGAATAAAGGAATTACAAGCAAAGGATTCACTTACATTTACAGAGAAAGATGAACTTGAAAAACTAAAGAAAACTAATGATGAATTAGAACGTGAATTGAGAATAAAAGAAGCAATTGCACAAACTCAAGGTCAAAAATCTGCCAATGATGCCAATGCCGCAATTACTAAGAAATCTGAAAAGTATAATCTTAGTTATAGTGATAACGGAACTTCTTTTGATACTGGTGATAGAATTGATGCTACACAATGGAATATAGAGCAAGCAATCCAAAATAATAAGGAATTGGAAGATTTATATTCCAAGCGTAAGGAAATTGAGGATAAATTTAACAATGATGCTTCTCAATTTAAAGACGATAAAGAATGGAAACAAAATGAAAAGAACATAGAAAGTAAAAAGGCTTACATTAAGACGGTTGAGGAACAAGCTGCCACATATATCAAAGCTCTTATGGACGAAGATGATGCTTTATATGATTCTAATGGTAATGTTATTGCTGGTCAAGAAGATTTAGTTAATCGCCTTAAAGCATTATATGGTAATTATGACGAATATAATCAAGGTGAAACGTATTCTGATACTTTTATAAAGCATTTACAAGAAAAGGGTATATCTGAGAATGTTGCAAATGAAATTAAGAGTCAGTTAACTGATAATGAAATTGAAAAAGCGTCAACATTAGACATTTCTCCTTATATTGATGAAAACGCAACTGCTGAAACTGTTAGAAAAGCAATCGCAAAGGCACAAGAAGAAGCTGATAAAAAGCCTATAAAAGTAACCACTGTTACTCCAACCGAGCAATTAAAAACTTCTATTGAAAATAAGAATAGTCTTGATTCAATTTATTCAAAATATGAAAAGAAAAATGGAGATGAATTAAATCTTGAGCTAACTGATGATGAAGTTGCATCTATGCTCAAAGAGCATCCTGAGTATATAGAATATCTTACAAAAGTTGGTGATACCTATAAACTTAATGAACATGCAATGGAACAATGGACAAAAGCTAATGAAGATCAGAATAAATCTGTTCAAAACATGCTAGGTTCATATGAATTTATGAAGAATTATTCTACTCTTCTTAATAATATAAAAGCACCTAGTTCACATGGTATTGACGAAAATGGAAATATAAGAAGTGGTTTGGGTGACACCAAGGTTACTAAGCTTGAATCATCTGATTTAGATGGTTTATTAGATATTTCCAATGAATTAAATAATTCTCTCGCAGAAGGTGTTATAAATGCAAAAGAATATTTTGATGGAATATCCGAATCAATAACTTCTAGTGGGTTAGAGCAAGCTTTAAAAAATGTTAATTTACAGTTTGATGAAACTACTGATTATATAGAAGAAGCTACGGCAGCTATATCTGGTGAATTATCAGATGCTCTTTTACAATCTAACAAACAGTTTGTATTGGGTCAAACTACGATGTCGGACTATGTTGGGGAACTTAAATCTGGTGTATCAGCAGAGAAGAAACTTATCGCAGCAACTTATAATCTGGAAGAAACCGAAGATGAACGTGGTGAATTAGCAACTCAAGCTATGGGTGCAACAAACGATGCTACTCAAAAAGCTATAGATAGTTATAACCAGTTGAATAAAGCAGAACAAGATCTTGATGCAGTTAGTCCATTAATTACGTCTCTTAGTGATAATGCAGATTTTCTTGCTAACTATGTGGATTCTTATGGTACTTTAATGGATAGCATAATGGATGATGCACAATTTACAAATTATGTGTCTTCATTATCTCAAGCACTTGTTGATTTTGCGAATAGTTCTACTGAAAATTTATATGCGGTTCAAGATGCTTTAGTTCAAAACGCCTATGTTAGTGCAGCACAGGCTGCCGATTTGGTTAGTCAAGGTTCTGACGCAATTGCTGAAAACATTGGTGGTTCATTAGATGCTGTTGAAGGTTTAACAGCATTCTCTATGGGTGAAGTCGGAAGTAGTATTCAAAATGCTTCCACTTCTATTGGTAATGTGTTAAGTGCATTAGGTGACGCTTTATCATCGTTTGATTATAGTATTAAAGCAGAACCTTATATAAATACAAGTAATATGGGGTTAACATATGATGAACATGGACTTCCTAACGGAATAAATTTACCTAGTTTTGGATTTAATATTCATGGTGAAGGTGGAAGTAGTATAAGTAATTTATCTGCCAGCCTCTCTTCTGCTGGCTCTTATTTTAGCAATTCTGGGAAAGAACAACTTAAAGCAAGAGCAATGGATATTAATTCATATAGAAGCAAAGGTAATTCGTCATTTACTAGACCTTCTGTTGCAAGACCTTCTACTATTGAAACCATGAATGATTCTAGTGGCTCATCAGGAAGCGGAAGTGATTCATCCTCTGAACCATCGCCACAGGATTTCAACTGGGTAGAACCTCTCTTATCTAAAATCTCTAAAGCCTATGACCGCTTAAAGAATAAAGTATCTGATACAACACGTACATGGCTTAATCGTAATAATGCCCTCTCCGATTCTATGGAAACATTGTTATCAGAGATTAACGCACAGTCAGATGCTTATGACTTCTATATGGATAGATTCAATTCATATGACTTAAGCGATTATTACAAAGATCAGATTGCAAATGGTTCATTTAATATAGAAACTGTCTATGACGATGACCTTAAAGACGCTATTTCAGATTGTCAGGATTTATATGATAAGGCACAAGACGCTGCCGATGCTGTACAATCATTAAACATTGAGATTAGACAGCTTGCTAAGAGTAGATTTGATAACATCCAATCACAGTTTGAAGGTGTTATAGGTAAAATAACTGCTATTCGTGACCTTTATGGCAAGGAAGATGACCTTATGCAATCGCAAGGTTGGTTCGCTTCTACTCTGCTTAATAATTCTATGATAGAACAAGAACAGAAAAACCTCGAAAAGCTCGAACAGGAAAGAGATGCACTTACAAAGGCACTTAATTCTGCTGTAAGTTCTGGCAAGATAGCACCTGAATCAGAGGATTGGTATTCTATGCAAGCTTCTATTGATGATTGTACTTCAAGTATATTTGATGCTAAAAAAGCATTAGTTGAGTATGATAATACTATTAGACAGATTAAATGGGATGCATTTGACCGTACTCGTGATGATGTATCTAATCTTATAGACGAAACAGAATTCCTTGTTGGATTGCTTAAGGATAAAGGTATTACTGATGATAATGGTAATATGAATGACAACGGCAAAGCTGCACAAGCATTAATTGCACAGAAGTATCAATTATATCTTAATCAGGCAAAAGCTTATAAGGACGAGATACTTAAGATTGATGAAGAGTTGTCTAAAGATCCTTATGATAAGGAATTGCTTGACAGAAAGCAAGAACTTATTAAGGCACAACAGGATGCTATTAATTCAAGCATATCTGAAAAAGAAGCTCTTAAGAATTTAGTTCAAGAAGGTTATGATGCATTTCTTGATAAACTTGATGAAGTTATCCAAAAGTACAAAGACCTTATGAGTCAGCAAAAGGATGCTTATGATTATGAAAAATCTATCGCTGAAAAAACAAAGGCTCTTAATGCTTTAGAGAAACAATATTCTGCCGTTCAAGGAGATAATTCTGAGGAAGGTAAGAAGAATATCCAGCAGCTTAAAGACCAAATTAATACTGCTAAAGATGATTTGAAAGATACTGAGTATGAAAAGCTTATAAGCGATACTCAAGCTATTTTAGATAATCTTGCCGATACTACAAAAACGTGGCTCGATGAGCGACTTGATTCGTTTGATATAACTATGCAGGAAATTATTGACCAGTCTAATGCTAATGCAAGTAATATTGCGGATACTATTACATCTACTGCCAATGATTATGGCATTAAACTCAGTGAATCTATGTCTTCTATATGGAGTACAAATGCCAACAACATAACAAATAGTATTAATAGTGTATTAGGTGACTTTAGCAACAAGTTTGTAGAAGGCAACAACGCTATTAATAAGGTTTGTGGTGATATTAATGCTGCTGTACAAGGTTTATTGAAGAATAGTAATGATGAAGCACAAAGAGTTGCCGATGAGATTGCAAGACAGCAGGCAGAACAGAATGCTAATACCAATGGTGGTTATTCTGATGGCGGTGGTTCATCTGGTGGTGGTGATGATTGGTCTGATAATTGGGATAACTCTGATAGTGGCTCATCTGATGATGGTGGGTCTGATGGAGTTGATTGGATATACTCGCCTGACGATTTCCCGAAGGACGAATTGGATATATCAAGCTCGATCGTAGATAGAATTAAGTGGCATGATTATGATTCATCTTTTGCAGCTCGTAGTCAGTATTATGATCAGATGGGCGGCGAAGGTCAGTATTATGGCACTTATGACCAAAATATCTTTATGTTAGATTGGATGAAATCTCACGGCTACCGCAAAGGTACAAATTCAGCAAAGCCTGGTATTCATCTTACTGATGAAGATGGTCTTGGTTCAGAAGTTATCTTCTCTAAGAAATATGGTACTCTTCGTAAGTTAGATGCTGGTGATATGGTATTTAATGCAGACCAAGTAGAAAAGCTTTGGAATCTTTCTAAAGGTATTACTACTCCGAATATGTATATGGATAACTTAGGTGCTAAGTTACCTGATATTCCTAATATATCGAATAGTTTGGCTAATAAGGTTGATGTAGAATTTGGAGATGTCACATTATCATTACCTAATGTTAAAAATTATGAAGATTTTATGAAACAGATGGTAAATGATAAGAGGTTTTTAAAAGCAGTACAGGAAGGTACATTGGGTCAAGTGTTAGGACGTAATTCACTTAATATGTTGACATTTAGGTAAGGTTTATGGGCGTACTAGCTTTATGTTGGTATGCCTTTATATTGATTAATAAATCAGATTTACAAATATATGTTCTTGTAGTATTCTGTCGATTATTGGTATATAATATTATATATTAGTAGTTGGAGGTAGACACGTATGAGTTTAATACAAGCATATATAACTAAAAACTTTATTCTTGTTGGTGGTGATACTCGTGGTACAAATGGTGACATAATTGTATCAAATGGGGTTAAAAAAGTTTTTAAAATAAATAAAAATATAATAATAGGAATGACTGGAAAGGTTAATGGCAACTGTGTTTTATTTGAAGACTTTATTAAATTTACCGATAATAAGTTTGAGTTTAAAGACGTTAATTTTGATCAACTGACATATAAAGAATTCACAAGTAAAATAAATGAATCTTATTATAATAATAATGATTATCTTCAAGAAAATTCTATACATAGCATTGTATGCGGATATGATGGAGAAAAATTAATGGCAACAACTTATATCACAAAAGATGTCAATAAAAGTCTTAATAAACCAATAGAAATAATTCCTTTAAGCGAAACAGATGTAAGAGTTATAAATTGTGGAGAAGAACAACACTATTTAAATGCATTTGAATTAAAAGATAAAATAAATGCATTAAACATATTACAATTTAAAAATTTATTTAAGGATGTACTACAAAAAGGAATAAAATACGATAATACTATTAATAACAATGCTGATTTTGAAGCTATTAGATTAAAGGATGTGATCATATAAGCTGTATTATTGCCACTTGGACAATAAAAAATGTTAATGAAATGGACTTAACTAAAGTTTTAAAACCTTATAATGTTCTAAGTGAAAAAACTATAGATAAATATATAATTCAATTACAACTAAATACACAAATCACAAAAAGACGCATTAGTTTAGGCTAGTGTGTCTTTTATTATGTTAGAAATTATTAAGAATTATTAAAGATATTAAGATTGAGGATAGATTGGAGAAAATAGAATGTCAAATAAGTTAGTTAAGAGTAAAAGTAAACGTGATAAGGAATTAGAATATTATAAAAAACACTCTGCTCTACTTGAAAAAGAAAACATTGATTTAAAAAATAGAAATGATGAAATGAGTATTTCCTTTGCTATGAAAAACCCCTCAGAAGTTTATGATAATCTTTCCTTATTAATTAAAAAGGCAAGAATGTCTAAGAATATATATGAAATGTTATGTGTGAAATATAATGACCGAATTAAGGTTTTAGATGAACAAATAACTGAAGTGGATAAAGTTAAAAAAGAATATACAAAAAAAATGCAAGAACTTGAAAAGCAATACCAGAAAATGCTTGATAATTTATTAAAAAAATAAAATATTAAAAAGGATGGTGAAAATATGTTTACTGATTTCCAATATGGTGATGAGTTGGCTAGTGATTATGGCTTATATGTAGTTAAATTTGATTCTTCTTCTGGTGGTAGTGAAACCATTTCCTCTGGCTCTACACTAACATTTAACACTGTTAAATCAGTCGGACAAGATGTTTCTGAGTTATATGGAAGTACATATGACGAGGATTACTCTTTCACTATTCAATTAGGCAGGTTAGACAACCACTGTAATCTTCTTCCATTAATGCCAGAAGAATATGGGGCAATAAATAGATGGTTAAACAGAAAAACTTTTGATCAGTTTAAAATAAACAAAGAAGGTTATGAAAATATAAGATTTTACGGCACATTCAATGTTCAAGCTGTGAAAATTAATGAAGATATATATGGAATTGAATGTACGTTCACTTCTAATGCACCATATGGTTTTGCTAAAGAAAGAACTCATACTTTTTCTAATGTAAAATCTTTTTATATATATGATGATTCGGACGAGGTTGGAGAAATATATCCTTATACAGTTATAACTTGTAATGAAGCTGGAACTCTTACACTTACTAATTCAGCAGATAATGAATTATGCCAAATAAATAACTGCACTAAAGGCGAAATTATTACTATAGATAACAAACATAGAATAATAACTTCCAACAACCTAAATCATAAAATTGCAAATGATTTTAATTATAATTTTATAAAATTAATAAATACATATAAAAACAGGGATAACTACTACTCTTCTACACTTAATATAAATGTAATTATGACATACTCCCCTGTTAGAAAGGTAGGAATTTAATGCAGAAAATCAATGTAAGAAATTTACTTAGAATGCAAAAAACTGGACAGACAATTAGACCGTTACATATTATTCTAGGCAATAGAAATCTTGAAAAATTTGGTGAAATAGTTAATATTCCTGCCGATTCTATAACATATCATCCGCAATTCAACGCTGTGGATGAGTTATCTTTTAACATATATAGAGAACGAAATGGAGAAATTGAAAATCTTTGGAATAAGATTATTGATTTTAAGACAGTATATGTTAAAGAATATAATGAATGGTTTGAAATTTCAGTTAGTACAGATGAATCAGAAATAAATACAAAGAAGGTTGTAACAGCTAAATCATTATGCGAGGCTGAACTTGGACAAGTAATTTTATATGATGTTGAAATCAATACAGAAGATGATATTGCTCGTGAAGAATATACAGAACCAACCATATTCTATAATCCTAATAAGAAAAGCTGTTCTTTATTAAATAGACTTCTTGAAAAAGCCCCTGGCTACACTATTGCTCACGTTGATGAAACTCTTTTAAATATTCAGCGTTCATTCAGTATAGATGGTACAAGTATATATGACTTTTTAACAAGTACTCTTTCTCAGGAAATTGGCTGTATATTTTTATTTGATTCAAATACAAGAAGCATCTATGTATATGATATGGAAACTTGTTGTTTAAGTTGTGACTATAGAAGTGAAGATTCGTTTACAGTTTGTCCTGAATGTGGAGGAACAATTTTACATGAACCATATGGCAAAGATACATCAATATTTATTGATAAAAATAATCTTGGTTCAGATATTCAGTTGACTTCTGAAACAGACAATATTAAGAATTGCTTTAGGGTTATCGGTGGAGACGATTTAATTAATGCAACTTTAAAGAATATCAATCCTAACGGCAGCGATTATATTTATTATTTCAATCAAGATACTTTATTGGATATGCCATGTGAGTTGCAAGATAAAATAAAATCTTATGATGAACTTGTCAATGAATATACTAACAATAAATCATTTTCTTTAGAATCTTCTCTTGTAAGTCAATATAATAACATCATTGAATACATTAAGACATATTATCCCGAAACTACGTACTCTTCTATTCAGGCACAGTATAAGGGTTGGAGCAACATAACATCTGTGTATTATAATATTATAGATTTATACTCGTATCTTAATAGTTCTATGATGCCAACTTGGAAACAGCAAGATAAAACGGCAGCATCTCAATTAGCTTTACTCACTCCTTCTAATTTATCTCCTGTGGCGGTAACCGATGTAAGTAAAATATCTGTTTATACTGCTAACAACGCAGTTCTTGCAATGGCGAAAGCTATCATTGATACATCTGTTTATAAAGTTGAAATTCTCGATGGTTCAACTCTCAAATCACAAACTTGGACAGGTCGATTCAAATTAACAAGTTATTCAGATAAAGAAGATACGGCTGAAATGAAAAAGGCAATAAGCATTACAATTAACGATGATTATATTGCCTATGTTAATCAGCAAGTCGATAAAGCAATGGGGAAAGTAAACGATCAAGGGTTACAAGAAATATATAAAATCGAATCTTTAGATACATTTAAAATAGAATTGCATAAATATTCTGCACAAAGATTAACTTCTTATCAATCAGCATATCAGACTGCTATTAATGTCCTAACCGAACAAGGTGTTGCATCTGAATCTTCTAGCTTACATAATTCTATTTATCTTCCATATTATGAACGTTTTATCGCTTTAGAGAGCGAATTATCTTACAGGAATTCCCAATTAGATACGCTTACAGGTCTTGAGAAATACATTGAAGATTTGATTTCAAAAACTCATAATGAGCTTGATTTTGAATCGTATATAGGTGAAAAATATTGGAAGTTATTTACTTATTATAGACGTGAAGATGATTATAGTAATGACAATTACATATCTGATGGACTAACTAATACTGAATTAATTGACAAGGCAAATGAATTATTGGTGGTTGCCAAGAAGGAATTAGTTAAATCTGGCGAGAAGCAATTTACTATTTCGGGAACATTACAAAACTTCCTTCTGTTAACAAATAAAGACGGAAATAGAGTTTTCGAATCAATACTTGATGATTTTACACTTGGAAATTTTATAAGAACCAAAATTGATGGGAAAATTTATGTAATGAGATTGGCAGATATTTCTATATCTTATGGTGATTTAAGCAAATTATCAGTTACGTTTTCGGATGCATATAGATACGGAAATTCAGATGTTAATATAGTTAAAGACATTCTTACGAAATCTCAATCTATGGCAACAAGCTACTCTTCTACTGTCAAACAAGCTTCTCAGGGGGAGAAAGCTAATCTAACATTTGAAAAGTTACAAAAAAATGGATTAGACTCTGCTTTATATAATGTCCATAATACTAATTCGACTGCAATATTTGATGAACATGGTATTCTTATCAGAAGTTATGATGATGTGTTGGATGATTACAAAGACGAACAAGCTAGAATATCTTCTAATGAGTTTGTTTATACAACTGACAGGTGGCGTACTGCCGAAACTGCTATAGGAAAACAAAAATACATTCTTAATGGAGTTACTTATGAAGAGTATGGTGTTAATTCTAAGTTTGTCATATCTGGTAAAATAATTGCTGGTGATATTTATTCAAGTAATTATACTACTAATACAAATGGTGTATGTACATCTGGTACACATTTTAATCTTGATAGTGGCGACTGTGCTATAGGTGGTGATAAGCTTGTCTATAATTCCAAGAAAAATAAATTATCTATAAAAGATGTTAATATTGACTGGTCGAGTTCCTCTAGTCCAGCAATTAGTGATATCGAAGATTTAGATAATAGACTTAATGAAAATACAAATGCTATTAGAAATAATGAGAAAGCTTTAACTGATTATAAAGCCGAAGTAAAATTAAGCAATGAAGAATTTAGTAGAAACTTTACCAAAATGGTTACTGATGAAAAAGAAAGAGCAACAACAGTTGAAACACGAATTTCTGAAACTGCTGGTAAAATTAATTGGCTTATCAAAGATGGAACAAGTGAATCAAGTATGTCCTTAACTTCAACTGCTTACGATTTAATAGCCAATAATATAAATCTTACGGGGAAAGTTACATTTAACTCTTTTGATAATTCAACAAAAAATCAATTTAACACTATTTCTCAAGATTCATCGGCTGCGAAAAATGCTGCTGACAAAGCACTAATAGCAGCGAATAATGCAATTAAAAGTGTAGATATTGAATATTATATATCAACTTCTCCTACTCAATTAATTGGTGGAAACTGGCAAACTAATGCACCAAAATGGTCGAATAATACTTACATATGGTCAAGAACCAAAACTTTAAATGAAAATAATCAAATATCTTATAGTAATCCTGCTTGTATAAGTGGATATACGCCTGTTAAAGGTGTGGATTATTTTGATGGTGTTTCTAACTACATATGGATAAGATATGCAACCGATTCAAAAGGTTCAAATATGACTTCAACACCATCTGCATCAACTATTTACATTGGAATAGCCACTACTACTTCTTCTACTGCACCAACTAATGCTTTAAGTTATGTTTGGACTCGTTATGTTGGTGAAAATGGTATTCCTGGAACTCCTGGTGCTGACGGAAAAACTACATATATTCATATTGCATACGCAGATAGTGCTGACGGAAAAAGTGGATTTGATACGGTAAATGGAACTAATAAAAAATATATAGGACAGTATACGGACACAACACTTGCTGATAGTAGCGACCCAAGTAAATATACATGGAGTTTGATTAAAGGTGCTGATGGTGAAGACGGTCTTGGAATCACTAAATTAATAGAAGAATATTACTTATCTACTTCATCTACATCTTTAACAGGTGGTTTATGGACAACAACTTCTCCAAAATGGAAGGAAGGAACTTATATATGGACGAGAAGTCATATTTATTGGGAAGACGATTCAGAAACAACAACAGATCCTGTGTTAGCTGATGCATTAAATAATGCTAACAGCAATGCAACATCGGCAAATAAAACTGCTAATGGTATCAAGGATAATATTTATAAGCCAGGTACAACCTTGATTAATGGCGATAAAATTTTTACTGGTAGTATTACTGCAAGTAAAATAAGTATAGATGATTTATCGGCTTTAAATGCAAGCATTGCACAATGGAATATAGTTAATAATTCTATTAATTCTATCACATCGGATGACAAATATTGGGTAGGAATGACAACTCCATCAAAAGGTTCAGATTGGGTATATGCTACTCTTACAAATGAAGGAACTTCTACATCGGAAAATTGGAAAGAAAAATGGTATGTTTGTGCTAATGGCTTTATGTATGCAAGTAATGCATATATTGCTGGAACTGTTAGTGCTTCTGAAGGTTCTATTGGTAATTGGCATATTTCGAATGGTGCATTAGTTACTTATCAAGCTAACAATAATAAAGGTATATTAATGGATCAAAATTATATTAGGTTATATTCTTGGTCTGATTCTGAGGAAAACTTTGTCGGAGGATTAACTACAAGTATATATACTTATAATAATGAAAAAAGAAGATCTGTAGATTTATATTGCGATACAGGTGATGTGTTAACTTTGTGCTATTATTCAGATGAAACTTATAATGCGGCACTTCGTATCAACAATTATATGGACGGTTCTATAGAGTTTATAAGTCCTATTCACGAAACAATTAATTTTTCAAATGGTGCGAGAATCGAAAATCCTTTTGAACAGGATTTAAGATTCTTTGCTTCTGGTGAAGATCATTATGGTATTTCTTATGGTGTATCTTATGATGTTAATCATGATGTTATATATGGATGGCACTTTTCTCCTAAGATGAATGCAATGGATCTTGGAACTTCTTCTTGGAAATGGGGACAAATTTGGGCACAAACAGGAGAAATAAACACATCTGATAGAACCCAAAAGCATAACATACGAATTTTAGATGAAGACATATGTGTTCAGATAACTGAAAAGTTAAAACCTTCGTCTTATATAATGAATAATAACACTTCTGGTAGAACTCACTATGGTTTTATAGCTCAAGACATCGAAGATATGATTTCTGAGTTAGGAATAGATTCTAAAGAATTTGCAGCTTTAATAAAATCACCTAAAGTTAAAACCGTTCAAGATGAAAATGGTATAGAAGTGTGTGAAGAAATACCAGATGAATATGTATATTCTCTTAGATATACTGAATTTATTCCTATTGCTTTTAGAACATTACAATACTGTATTAAGGAAATTAAAAGCCTCAATAAACAAATAGAAACTTTAAAGGATGAGTAATTTATTGCTTATCCTTTAAAAATATTATGAAAGGAGTTAATTAAAATATGGCTTCAAATCAAACAATTACTTCCAAAATAACGCTTGATTTATATGCAAAAAATGTGGTCGCTGTAAATGCAAAACAATATGATAACAAAACACGTTTTGTTGAAATTACCTGTGTAGAAAATGGTATTATATTTCAAGTTGATAAATTAACAATGAGTGCATTTATTCGTTTTAAAAAACCCGATGATAATGGTGTTTTTAATGAAGTTGAAGTTACTTCCGATGGAAAACTTAAAATAGAATTAACAGAACAAATGTTGGCAGCTCCAGGAAGGGCTATAGCAGATGTTTTTCTTTTAAGAAAAGTTTTTACATCCGAAGAAAAACCAACCAATACTGATGATATATATAAAGTCAATGCACCTATTATATCAATTATGGATTTCTATATAAATATTACACCTACAGCATTAAATCATTCTCAAATAGAATCCTCTTATGAATTCAATGCTTTAACTAACGCTCTAGCTCAAATTGATTATAACAATAAAAAAGTTGTTGAACTAGATAAGACGTTAACTAGAAACGAAAATATTAGAAATAACAATGAATCTACACGTCAAAATAACGAACAGACACGTATTAATTCTGAAAAGCAACGTATAAATGCAGAAGATATTAGGAATACTTCTGAAGATAAACGTACTAAATCAGAGAACGAAAGAATTAAACAGGAAAATATCAGAAATACTAGCGAACAACAACGTATATCTTCTGAAGATAGTAGAATTATTAATGAGAACGATAGAAAAACAAATGAGAATATTAGAAAATCTAATGAATCTCAAAGGCAAACTAATGAAACAAATCGTATATCTTCTGAGGATAAAAGACTTTCTGCTGAAACAGATAGACAATCTAACGAAACAGCACGTCAAAAAAATGAAAGTGCTCGTCAAACTAATGAGAATACCAGAATTTCTAACGAAACAGATAGAGCTAATGCTGAAGCTGAACGTGTAAAAAATGAAAATACTAGAATATCCAATGAAAATACTAGAAAAAAACAAGAAGCAAAAAGGCAAGCTGATACAGCAACAGCTATAACAAATGCTAATAACGCTGCTAAAAATGCTAATGATAAGGCAAATGATTTACAAAATAAATTAGATAATCATCATTTTGTTCTTACAAATGAGCTTGAAAACAGTGTTTCATCTACTTCTACTACTCATGCTCCTACTGCTAATGCTGTTAAAATAGCCTATGATAAAGCAGTATCTGTAGAAAATACCATAAATTCAAATAAGAATAACTGGAATGATAAATATACAAGAAATGAAATTGATAATAAATTTTCTACTTTAGAAAGTAATATTTACTGGAAAGAAGCAGTTTCTACATACACAGATATTGCAAAAACATATCCAAATCCACAGGACGGATGGACGGTTAATGTAAAAGATACTGACTATACTTATCGTTACAGTGGTACATCATGGATTGCTATTTCGGCAAATGCAATTCCAAAAGCTACTCAATCTGTTGATGGTTTGCTTTCTAAAGAAGATAAAACAAATTACGATGACACCAATTCTAAAAAACATACACATTCGAACAAATCTGTACTTGACGGAATTACTTCTGCACTAGTTACAACTTGGAATACTGTGACAAATAAGTTAGACAAAACAGGAGACGCAAGTAATGTAACAAATACAATTACTACTGCTTCTACTCGTGCCAATTTATCTACAGGGGAAAAATTATCTATTTCTCTTGGTAAAATCGCAAAATGGTTTAGTGATTTAAAGACTGTTGCTTTTAGTGGAAGTTATAATGATTTGTCTAATAAGCCAACTTCCCTTCCTGCTAATGGCGGTAATTCAACTACTGTTAATGGACATACTGTAAATAGTGATGTTCCTGCTAATGCTAAATTCACTGATACTAATACTTGGAGACCTGTAGAAACATCCTTATTCAATCAAAATTTAAACGATATTAAAACACCTGGATTTTATAGTGCAGGTGGAGGTAATTCGGTAAGTAACAAACCAAGTGGAGTAGATAATTTTGGAATGCTTGTTGTTCATTATGCAAGTGGAACATATTATGTACAAAAATTATGGAACAGTGATGGGTCTAAACAATATACAAGAAAATGTAACAATGGTACATGGAGTTCTTGGACGGAGGATAAGTTAACCGACACTAATACCTGGCGTGGTATTCAAAATAATCTTACATCAGATAGCACCTCAGATTCTCTTAGTGCAGCACAAGGTAAGGCATTAAAGGCTTTAATTGATGCAAAAACATCCACTACAGGCACTCTTACTGGAATCAAAATGAATGGCGTTTCAAAAGGTACATCAGGTGTGGTCGATCTCGGAACTGTTCTTACAGCTGACAATTACACTAATTATGCCGCATCTAAATCACATTCTCATTCATATAATGATCTTACTAATAAGCCTTCCATTCCATCAGTAGGTAATGGTGTAGTAACAATTACTCAGAATGGTGTTTCCAAAGGTGCATTCCACATGAATCAAAGTGGTGCTACTAATATTGATTTATCTGATACTTATATTGAATATCCAATGTATTCTAAAATTATAGATGGAAATTATGCTACAAAATTTAGAACAGAAACAAAAGGAAATACTTCACATGGGGGATACATTTCGACAATAAGAAATAATACTGCTAACGTTGCAAATTCTCCTCAGTTTGGTTCGGGTATAGCTTTTGGTTTGGACGATACACATGGATATTTATATTTAAGTTATAGTTCTGCTGAAGCTTATTTAGGTGGAGGAAATGCAGATAAGTTAAATTGGAGAAAACAAATAGCATTTACTGATTCAACTGTAGCTAATGCAACAAAGGTAAATAATCATACTGTAAATGCGGACGTTCCAAGTGGAGCGAAATTCACAGACACTAATACATGGCGACCTTTGGGTACTACTGCTGATAAAGCATGTGCAGGAAATGATAGTCGATTAAGTAATGCAAGACCTGCAAACGGAGGAACTTCAACATATGCAAATTACGTTTACGCAACTTCGCATCAAGGTTCATGGTATCAAAATTCTCAATGGGATGGTACATATTTCCAAACAAATTACAAAAATGGTAATAATGTATTGCCTATGAAAGTTGGTTATTCTGGTCATGCTGATTCTGCTGGTTCTGTAGCTTGGAGTAATGTATCTGGCAGACCGTCTTCAATGCCTGCTTCCGATGTATATTCTTGGGCAAAAGCTACTTCAAAACCAACATATACAAAAGCTGAAGTTGGTCTTGGTAATGTAGATAATACGGCTGACTCTACGAAAAGTGTAAAATATGCAACAAGTGCAGGTAGTGCTAGTTCGGCATCGAAAGCAACAGGTGTTGTTGATTATGGAAATACTGCTAAAACCATTCAAATAGGATATAATGGAAATGGAATTTCTGGTGATAATATTAAATTTATTGCAGGTTATACAGCAGGAAATGGTTCTGATGTAACTGCAAAAATTAAAGATATTTCAAAAGATGCTTTGAAATCATGGTTAGGTTTAGATTCTCTAGCTTTGAGCTATGGTTCAAGCGATAAGTATGTGTTTTCGGACTGCTATGGTTCAAGATCTGGTACTAATTATTACTATATTCGATACGCTAATGGAATTCAAATGATTTTTATTGAGACGCACAATGATGCTGGCACAAATAATTACCGTGGAGGTAATAAAACAATATCTTTTCCAGTGTCGTTTGTAAATAATAACTATTTCGCCTTCGGTAGACAAAATGTGTTCTCAGATGGTGGTGGTAATACTCTAGTTAGTTTCAGAAATAAAAATACTTCTTCAATCAGTGTTTATCTTTATTCAACTGGATATAATGAAGAACCAGATTATCTTTCAATGTTTTTTGTAGGGAGGTGGAAATAGATGTTTTATATAATTTATGATGAAAATGGACAATTTTATGGCTTCCAAGATTCTAAGGAGTACGCTCAACAAATTGTCAACGATAATATTTCTTTAAGTTTTCATGAAATATCAGATGGAATGCATTATTTTTTAATCAATTCACAACAAAAATTTACAGTAAATATAGAACTTATCTCTGATATCGAATGTCTTGATGAAGAAAAATATTTTTTATTTGAGGTTTCAAAATCTATTAACATTGAGAAGATTAAAGAAAATATTGTCTCTTCAATTAAAAATAAATGTCAAGAGTTTATTACTAGTGGGTTAAATATCGAGCTGTCGTCAGGCGAATCTAAGTTGTTTACGTTTAAGATTGAAGATCAGATTAATCTTAAAAATATGTATGAAATGTATTCTGAAAAAAATGTTATTCTTTATCACGCAAGTAATGAATCTTTTGAGAAATATGCGTATTTCGATATTAAACATATATATATAACTTTACTCAATAATAAAACTTATAATCTTATTTATTGTCAAGTGTTGTGTAAATGGATATTAGATAATTACACAGAAGAAATGTATAACAATAAAGATATCATAGAATATGGGTATACTAATGATTATATTACAAGTGAGGTTGAAAAATATTATGAAACACAAAAAATATCAGAATAAAAACAATGAAGACATTTACATACTTCACTTCCCAGGTACGGGAATTATAGGACATGAAAATATTATCAGTGAGAATTTGGACAGACCTATTCAAATGGATAGCAATCTGTCCATTATTTCTATTATGAATCAAAATTGTTACGATAAATCATTCGTTGTTAAGCAATGTGCTTATAATAATATTCCTATTTTCAATACGGCAATTAATGAAGAAAAATGGAATAACTGCATGAAAATTAATCATATTTTAGAATGTTTGGAACAGATAAAAACTGATTATGTTTTAATTTTAGATGGACGAGATACTTTGATTGTTAATGATTTAGATACTACATTTATCGAAAAATATCTTTCATATAAAATCCCCGTGATATACAATGCCACCCCTATACCATATCCTCATACAGTTATAGAGCCATTGCAGGAGCTGCTAAAAATTTCTGGCAATTACAAATTCTTAAATGCAGGTGTGTGTATAGGGGAAAAGGTTGCGTTGGTCGAATTTTATAAACAAGCAAAAACAATTAATAATAAAATCTATAATAACTCGTCAGAACAATATATTATTCGATTGGCAAAAGAAAAAAATCCTTCTTTAGCAAGTATTGATAATCACCTTAAACTTTTTAGAATTGTTCATCAATACGATACGATTATAAAAGAGAATAATAATATAGTACAATTAATATAATCTGTGGAGGATAATTCAAAATGAAAAATTTAATTTGTGGTTATGGTAATATTGGAAAACATATTTTAAAGGAGTTTGCGTCAATATCTGATTCTTTTAAAATATACGATAAGTATATAAACAGATATAATTCGACTGAATTATTAAATGAGCATTATAATTTTGCTTTTGTTTGTGTTCCTACCGAAATGAGGGAAAATGGAGCATGTGATATTTCTGAGGTTCAATGGATTTGTGATAAAATTGATGCAGATGTCATTATAATTAAATCCGCTGTACCAGTAGGCACTTGTGAGTTACTTGGTAAAGACAATATAGTAATTTCACCTGAGTACTATGGAACAACTCAACATAGCTTAGAGTCTCCTAATTTTGTAATACTTGGTGGAAATGAAGATTATTGTTGCAAAGTCACTCAACTATATTCAAGGGTCAAAGATGGAACTTTTAATTACATCTATGTTGACTGGAAAACTGCGGAATTAGCGAAGTACATGGAAAATTGTTGGATTGCCACCAAGGTAACGTTTTGTAATGAATTTGCTGACATTGCCAAGGCTTTTGGAATTCACTATGAGCGTTTAAGACAGTGTTTTGTTGCTGATGAGCGAGTTAATCCATCGCATACTTATGTATATCCAGAGCAACCTTATTATGATTCACATTGTTTGAATAAAGACATTCCTGCGTTGTTGGTTTCTTGCAAAAGTAATAAAATTAAAACGCCACTAATGGATAAGATAAATACGATAAATCTTGAACGAAAATCAAATTAATATTCTAGGCATACAGAAAAAAATCTGTATGCCTATTTTTTACGTTTTTAACTTGACTACGCACATTAAAATTAATATAATAGAACAAGTGTTTGCTATTGGAGGTATTGTATTTTATGAAACAAGGTGTGACAGCTTATATTATAGAAAGCAATAAAAAGATCAGAAAGGTCACTGTAGCTCATGTAACGGGCAATATGGCACTTGTTAAGTTCGATGAAGGCGGTGGAATCAGGGTTCATTTAAGTAGGCTATTTGAGAGCGAGGAAGCTGCTAGAAGGTATCTGGGTATTAAGGGGTTTGTACACGATAAATATAATGGACAATTAATGTAAGATGTAGACACATTTAGAGTAAAATAAAAAATTTATTATTCAATCTTCTGTCATCCTTTATTCCATTTTTAAAAGGCGTTAAAAATTTCTTTGTTTCACATTTCCACATATTTTTTGAAAATTTAATTATAATCAAATATAAAAAAGAGAAGAACATTACTAAGTTCTTCTCATATTTATATCACGCAAATAGCTTTATTTAACTGTTTTATTTGTACACCATTTTCATTATGTCCGTACACCATTTTTACACCATTTTGCCATTGAAATACATAGAGATATGTGGATTTTTATGGTGTAAGCACTATTTTATTGTATCTATAAAAACGTGCTAAATGCCGTATTTTCACTACTTTTCGTTAAGATCATAAGGAGTTGTCTGGTATACATAATAATTAAGCCAGTTAGTATATAGATTATTCGCATGGCTTCTCCACGATAACACCGGCTTTCTGTTGCAGTCATCATCAGGATAATAGTTGACAGGAAGTTCTGGTTCAAGCCCCTTATCATAATCTCTCTTATATTCCTGGTCAAGTGTCATTCTGTCATATTCCGGATGTCCCATAACAAATATATGCTTTCCATCCTGTCCTATAACGATATATATGCCTGCCTCCTGTGAATCAGCAAACACCTTAAGCTGCTTATTATTAAGGATATCCTCTCTGCATGCTTCTGTATATCTTGAATGTGGTGCCATAAAATAATCATCAAACCCTCTTACAAGAGGTTCCTTTCTGTTAAGGACATGATGTCTGTAAACACCCGAAAGTTTCTTATCAAGAAGAACCTTCTTTATACCATAATGATAATAAAGTCCTGCCTGTGCACCCCAGCATATATGAAGAGTTGATGTTACATGCTCCTTTGACCACTCCATAATCTTTGTTAATTCATCCCAGTAGTTAACCTCTTCAAAGTCGAGTTTTTCAACTGGTGCACCAGTTATTATAAGACCATCAAAGTTTTTATCCTTTATGTCTGTAAATGTTTCATAAAACTTCTTAATATGTGAATGAGATGTATTCTTTGAAATGTGTGATTCTGTCTGTATAAATGTCACATCTATCTGCAATGGTGTGTTAGATAACGCACGCAAAAGCTGAAGTTCCGTATCCTGCTTTAATGGCATAAGATTAAGGATTGCTATCTGCAGCTCCCTGAAATCCTGCGAAAGCGCCCTGCTTTCATCCATAACAAATATATTTTCTTCTTCCAGTTCATGCTTGGCTGGCAGATCATTCTGTATCTTAATTGGCATAATGTTCCTCCGTTCTTATATCTCACATTATATTACAGCATATCCACTAATCCCGCAAGTCTGATGAATTCTTCTTCTGTAATAACAGGTACATTTAGCTTAGCTGCTGTTTTATTCTTTGCAGACTGTGACATAGAATCGTTGTTAATAAGATACGAGGTATTTCCCGTAACCGAACCGGTAACCTTACCACCCATGCTTTCTATAAGCTCTTTTAACTCTTTCCTGTTTGCAAAATGAGTCACACTGCCAGTTATTACGAATGTTTTTCCTGAAAGTTCCTGTGAGTTTTGTGTATCATCCATTTCTTTTAAGCTCACTTCACCTAAAAGCCTTATATATTCTTTTCTTTTTTTCTCATCCGCAAAATATTTTACATACGAATCGGCTATAACTTCTCCTATGCCATCTATATCTGTAAGCTCCTGCATATCAGCATTCATAAGTGCTTCCTTATCGCCCTTAAACTTCCTTACAATAAGCTTTGCTGTTGACAAACCTATGTTATCTATCCCAAGTCCATACAATACTCTTACCAGATCTGTATCTCTTGCTTTCTCAACCGCGTCTATAAGATTGGCATATGACTTTTCTCCAAAGCCATCCATGGCTACTATCTCGTCCTTGAATCTGTCAAGATGGAATATATCAGTCTTATCCTTAATAAAGCCTCTCTGTATAAACTTTTCAAGCGTTGCCTCAGACAGTCCGTCTATATTAAGTGCATCTCTTGACACAAGAAGTGCAAAGCTTTTAACATGCTTTGCCTGACACTCAGGATTATCACAATAAAGTGTTTTGACATCATTTATCTCACAGATTCTTGTAGGCTGTCCACATACCGGACAGACATCAGGTATTACAATATTGCCACTTTCTGTAAGATTCTGTGCTATCTGAGGTATAATCATATTAGCCTTGAACACTCTTATATCATCACCTATTCCAAGCTTAAGACCTTCCATAATACTTATATTATGGACACTTGCTCTTGACACCTTAGTTCCCTCAAGCTCAACCGGATCAAATATGGCTACCGGGTTAATAAGACCTGTTCTGGATGCACTCCACTCTATCTGCCGTAGTACCGTGTCTGCCGTTTCATCTGTCCATTTGAATGCCATCGCATTTCTTGGAAACTTTGCTGTCCTTCCTAGTGATTCACCATATGCAATATCATCATATATGATAACAAGTCCATCTGATGGAAAATCATTATCAGAAATAGCTCTTTCAAACCATCCTATAGTATCTATAATGTTATCTTTATCAACAACCTTATACTCTACAACATCAAAGCCCTGACTTTTCAGCCATTCGAACTGGCACTTTCTTGAATTCTTAAAATCAACATTCTCTGCCGATACAAGTGCAAATGCAAAGAAATTGACATTCCGCTCTTTAGTTATCTTGTTGTTAAGCTGTCTGACTGAACCGCTGCATAAGTTTCTGGGATTCTTATACTTTGCATCCATCTCAGGAAGCTCCTCGTTTATCCTGTTGAAATCAGAATAAGTTATTATAGCTTCACCTCTTAATACAAGCTTTCCCTTATATGGAATAGTAACCGGAACATTCTTAAACACCTTCGCATTGTTTGTGATTATTTCGCCTATCTCTCCGTTACCTCTTGTTACTGCCTTACTAAGTCTTCCGTCCTCATATGTCAGAACTATTGTAAGTCCATCCAGCTTCCATGACAGAAGTCCTGTCTGGTCCTTTAACCAGTCTCTTAGCACTTCTCTGTCCTTTGTCTTATCAAGACTTAGCATCGGTGACTCATGTCTTTCCTTTGGAAGCTCACTAAGTACCTCATATCCGACATTAACTGTTGGACTGTTAGATAGTACACAGCCTGTTTCTTCCTCTAACTTCTTTAATTCATCATATAATTTATCATATTCATAGTTGGACATTATCTCTCGTCCCTCTGAATAATAACTTTTTCCAGCTTTATTAAGTAATACAACTAACTCTTTAATTCTATCTAACTTATTCATTATTCTGCTCCGTCATATAATGTTTTATTATCTTTAAGCCCTCACAGCTTCTCTACTTCATCATAAGCTTTCATAAAGCATGCTCTTTTCTTTACCTTCTATTATTCTGTACTCACCAATTTTAAGTCCGCCAAGCTCTATGTTCATTATTCTTACGCGGGTAAGACTTTCGACCTTATAACCTGATTCCTGGCACATTCTTCTTATCTGCCTGTTAAGTCCCTGCGTAAGTATTATGCGGAATGTATAGTTATTTATGCGGCTTATGCTGCATGGCTTTGTAATAACATCAAGTTCTTTAAGATATACTCCATCCGCCATGCTCTTTAAAAATGTATCTGTTATTTTTTTGTTGACCTTAACCACATACTCTTTCTCATGTCCGTTAACAGATCTTAATATCTTATCAGTTATTTCACCATTATTGGTAAGAAGTATAAGTCCATCCGAATCCTTATCAAGTCTTCCTACAGGATATATTCTTTTATCATATCCTATATAATCAACTATATTATTCTTTCCCTGGTTATCTGTTGTTGTACATACTATTCCTCTTGGCTTATTAAACGCCATAAGTACATCCTGCGGCTTTTCATCGCTTATTCTGCTGCCATCTATACATATTACACTATTATCATCCACCTGCTGCCCACACATGGCAGTAACACCGTCCACAGTTATCCTGCCAGCCTCTAAAAGCCTGTCAGCCTCACGGCGTGAACATACCCCCTGTGCACTCAGATATTTATTAATACGCATTATATATAACTTTCCTTTCGAATCCAATACATTGCATTAATCGCCTTATCACTTTGCAATTCACGCAATCATTTTATCAAATAACATTAATAAAATCAAAAAGAAAAATTATAAAGCTTTTATCCGCTTGCCCTGATAAGCAAAATAGTGTATTATGAGTAATGGCTGTGTGCCATGTACATGTAGCTCAGTTGGATAGAGCGTTCGCCTCCGGAGCGAAAGGCCGTGGGTTCGACTCCCATCATGTACATTTATTTATGCCTGGCATATATATTTCATATGCCAGGTTCTTATATTATATGGCCGGTTTTTATATATGCCAGGTACGCATACATATTAAGTCCGCCTGCATTCCAGGTTTTCCTACATGCTAAGTTCGCCTGTTTCCCTGTCATATTCATATACTGTATATGACAATATCTCATCCATGGCAACTCCCTCCGCATTTACCTCCCTGACCATATTCACAAGCTCCTGCTTATTAAACATAGCAAACTTAGGAAGTATAATAACCTCATGTATAGATGAAGGCAGTATATACAGATTGCTTTCTATGCTGTCAGCAAAATCCTTAAGCACATTCTCATAAAGCATGCAGGCTGCACCATTAATACGGCAGTCGTTTGTAAGCACATAAAGCTGGCAGTCCTTAATCTCCTGAGAATCTATACAGGCATCCATCTTATCATGGTCATCATAAGCTTCAAAAAGCTTCGACATCTCTGTTATGCCAGCAGGCAGAATGCGTGCTGTATTGTTCAACGCTGCTCTGTATATATCCTCCTCCTTCACTTTCCAGTAATTCATGTTGGAATTATATATAAGTGCTGATGTATTTCCCTCTTCATTCTTTTCAATCATACAGCAGAACACCATCGCAAGGTCAAGTATCTTTTTATGTGGTACAAGGCTTAGCAGCTTTCTGTTTGCATTATAGTTTATCAGCTTGAATACAACCTTATCCCTAATCCCATTAAAAGTAGCAAAGCTGTCTGTATCAACTGTTATTCTGTCTTTATTAAACAGATAAAGTTCTTTGATTCCTGAAAATACACTTTCAAAGCTTTTTCCTTTGCAATACTGTTCATAATATCCGTTCAGATATATGGTTGGTGATATTTTACACCCTTTTCTTAATATAACCAAACCATCATATTCACATCCGTTATTCTTAATAACATGTGTAACCTGCACAGTCCCCTCTGTACCTGCTACTGATTCTGACATTTTCTTTATCTTTTCAACAAATTCTGAATACTCCATAACATCCTGGCATAAACTTTTTTCCATAAGCAAAATATAATCCTTTCAAGTAAAATAAAATAATCCTTCTCTTTTTAATATTTCCGGCCACGAAATATTAAGCTTAAAACTGGGAATAATCCGGCAGGAAAACTGCCACGATAATCGCTTGCGATTAATGATCATAAACTAAAATGTTATCAACAACATGAGAGTACTACTTTTTCTTTTGTTTGTCAATACTATATTTTTAATCGTATAAAACAACAAAAATGATGTAAAGCCCCCTGTTTTAGTTGTAATAAGCAGAATTTTTGTAGTAATATACCAAATTCTGTGTATATTTCCAATATCCATATATGGCGTTATATTATTTAAATATTCTATTGTCTAAAGCGCATATTATTTAAGTATCATTCATAACTTTCTCTCCTGACAGACATTTATCAAGAATATCAGCAAGCGGCTCCATAGCATTCTTAACCTCTTCAAACGTATTAGTCTGTGCACCCGCCTCTATAAGCATCGATCTTCCTCTCTCATGAAGGCAATATCTGTATGCATTTACATATATTCTCCTTAAGAAGCCCGGATAATATGCCTCACCTATAAGCTGCATCTGAAGACTCATGGCAAGATTATCATCCCTGTATGGATTATTAAGATACGCTATATCTCCATTAATCTTACTATAGCTAAGGCCATTAAAAAACATTATTTTAGCCATACTCTTTCCATCCATCTGTGTTACAAGATGAGTCGTATCCGCTACACCATCTCTGTGAAGGTCAATAACAACTTCTATTGAAGGGTTGTCATTAAGAATCTTTGCTATTCCGTTTTCTGCATATGTATACGCCTTGCTTCTATCCAGCTTCCCATCGACATAATCATAAACTGTTGTATCATGAATAACATTATAACCATACCGTTCTGTAAGAAGCTTTGTAAGATAATCACCTACACCAACTATAGTTGTTTTTGCATCTGCTTCAACTGAATCGATAAATCCCTCCTGTGAATGTGTATGGAATATAAGTATCTGTGGCTGTCTGCTGCTTTTATCTATGGCAAGATTTCTGTTTATAAAATCATCAGGTCTTAATATGCTCTCTGTAAGCTCAGTTATAGATGTTATTGTATAAAAATGATTATGAACAAATCCATAATCTGAAAGCTCAGTTTTGTTATAAACCGTTCCTGTTATTTCCTTTCTTTGAATCACATTCTGTACTGCAGTATCCGTATCAGAACCTGTATCAGCCTCGCCCAAAGCAGGCGTTGTTACTTCATCTGTATCTTCAACAGGTACGCTTTCTTTCTTAGAAGTCTCTTCTGCTTTATCACTGGTTTCATATATATTTTCATAGTCACACGCATTATCAGCAAGCATAATATAGTCATCGTTATTTCCTGGAAGCATGGCACTTACAGGAACAGTTGTCTTCATAAGTTCATCAAACACCGTGCACTTAAAAAGCTTCTGCGGATTCATATAACATGTTGCTCCCGGCATAGTCATATTCACACATCCACTGATAAACACATCCTCCATGAAGGAGGCAAGTCCTATATTTTTTTCAAAAAATACTGCAGATAATAATATCATTACGCCAGCTATCATATATAACAGCCTGTACCCTCTCTTCATAGCCCCTCCAATCTCCTGTTATTTAATTGTATTAACAAAAAGTAATAATATTACATTCTTATAAAATATTTATATATTCTTTTAAATATGCAGCACCTGATTCAATGCTTCTGATATAACTCCACTTATATTCTGTACATCTGTGTCTATAGCCTTAGGTGTCACATACATATCGCTTATACCTTCCATATATATCCTTGATAAGAATTCTTCCCTTTCCTCTTTCGTGCAGTTTTTTAGTAACGGACTTACAAGATCTACTGCTATGGTAAATGCATCTATAACAGTCGGTACACCAAGTGCAAGCACAGGAACTCCTATATTATCCTTATTGATCCCTACTCTGTGGTTTCCCACTCCTGAACCAGGATTAATCCCTCTGTCAGATAACTGTATTGTAGTGTTCAGCCTTGATATATTCCTTGCAGCAAGAGCATCTATGGCTATAACCGCTGATGGTTTTACCTGTTTTGCTATGCCTCTTATTATATCTGCTGTTTCAAGTCCGGTATCTGCCATGACCCCCGGAATAACTGCGCATATTCCACCATCTCTTCCCTGACCTGTCTGAATATGATAATCAACCTCCAGCCCATCCACAACAAGTGGGCCAAGTGAATCAGATGTTATACATCTGTTGCCAAGTCCTGCAACAAGAAGCGTTGTATTAGCATGAGCCTGTTTTTCTATATTACTTTCTAGCAGTTTCCTTATATAATCAAGCAATATATCTACTATCTTTTTCCTGTAAGACTCACCTGCCTTACTAATATTTCTGGCCTCTATAGTTATATATGACCCCTGTGGCCTGCCTATAGCTTCTGCTGCTCTTTTATTGGTAATCTTTATCTCTGTTACCTTGATCGCTGCATCGCTATCAGTGGATTCGTTCACTATTATCCCCTTTAAGCTGCCGCTTTTCTTTGAAATGCTTTCATTAAGTTCAACTGCAAGGTCCGTTCTTGCCATATCATATTCCATGCACATTTCCTCTCTCTTTCATCTTTTTATCCATCATCCTGTCAGACATATAGTATGTAATATTGAATATTTTATTCGGAATGAATCATTTCACAAACATTTTTATAAATTTATAGTTGACATATTACATTTTCTACTATAAGATATATGAGTATGTTTACATTAGATCGTCCGTGTCCGGCTTTAATGCGAAACATTTAACTATGAATTTTATTAAAATTTGGAGGTGTACGGATTGGCTAACATTAAATCTGCTAAGAAGAGAGTAATAACTAATCAGGTAAGAGCTGAGAGAAACAAGGCAATTAAGTCTAGAGTTAAGACATATGTAAAGAAGGTAGACGCTGCTGTTGCTGCTGGTGACAAGGCTGCTGCTGAGGCTGCTCTTCCTGTTGCTATAGCTGAGATTTCTAAGGCTGCTTCTAAGGGAATATTCCACAAGAACACAGCTGCTAGAAAAGTATCTCGCATTACTAAAGCTGTTAACACTTTAGCTTAATTATCACAGGATATTATTTAAGGACAGATGCATACCCTCGCATCTGTCCTTTTTTCCTGTTATAAGCTATAAAACACATCTTTATATGTATTCTATACCGAATATTTTATTATAATCATTTCCACGCCAAGCTTTTCCTGAAGTCTGCCCTGCTTGATACGTTCTTCAACATCTGCACATTCCCTTAATATTTCTTTTATCTTATCTGCAGTAAAATACTTCGACTGCGCAAGATACTTTCCTGCTATAAACGGCTGTATCTTCATATAAGAAGCCACTTCCCTTGATGACATTCCTGATGCTGCATAATCCTTAGCCTGTAATATTCCGTTGAACTGTCTGACTATCAGGTACAAAATAAGCATAGGTGACTCTTTGAGCTCAAGAAGATCATAATACAAAGAAAGTGCCTTATCTCTGTTTTTTCCAGCAACCGCTTCTATCATCTCAAATATCCTGCTCGTCGTCTGCGTAGAGCACACAGCCTCCACATCCTGCGGCATGACTGCATCACGGCCAGCACAGTAGCTTATAAGCTTATTGACCTCATTTCTTATAAGCTCCATGTTAGCACCTGTCTTTTCAAGAATAAGGTCACAGGCTGCCTCTGTTACCTTATAATGTTCCTTTGACAACATTCCGGCTATCCACTTTTTAAGCATTGCTGGTGTCTGATATTTCATCTCGGTCACATAACCACAGCTGCTTACCGCCTTATATACCTTATTTCTTTTATCAACATTTTTCTCTACGAAAATCAGCACAATATAACCAGGAAGCTTCTTTATATAATCAGCCAGCTTGTCATTTGCATTTTTAAAAAAAGAGCTGTCACTAACTATAACAAGTCTTCTATCACTGAAAAACGGCATAGTTTCGCACATTGAAATAACATCCTCTGCTTTCGTGCTATCTCCTTCAAAATAGCTGTAATTAATGGTGTCATCCCCGATAATAGCCGCCTTCATTCTGTCACGGTACTGGTTTTTCAAATATTCCTCTTCACCATATATAAGATATACCTTCTGATATTCGCCTTTTTTAATATGTTCATTCAAAGTTTTCATAGCTAACATTGTACCATTTATCTGCTGTCATTGTAAACCTGTACTTTTATTTTATCAGCACTGACATTTATCATTATGGCACCGTCTTCATCTGTCCGGTATGGCTTAATATCCATATTATGAAGCCTTGTCAGCATCTCTTTATGAGGATGCTTATATCTGTTGTCCTTACCACAGGATATAAGCGCTATCGCAGGATCAATACTCTCAAGAAAAGCTTCACTGCATGAATACCTTGAACCATGATGTCCTGCTTTAAGTGCAAAAACTTTAAGCTCTTTATGCTGTTTCCAGTCATTCATCATACATTTCTCAGCCTTCTTGCCTGCATCTCCCATCATTAGCATGGAAAAGTCTTTATACTCTATCATATAAACCGCCGAATAGTCATTAGCATCCTCATAATCGTACGATTCACACGGATGCATACAAGTTATCTTAAATGCCGTGCTGTTATCACATACAAGTACATCCCCAGCCTTCTTATAGCTGATATTAATGCCTGCTTTATGCGCATATTCTATCATGCCAGCATATGATTCTTCACTATCCTTATCTTTTATATCAGGCATGACAACTTCACCCACAGTAAATGAAGCACCACTCATATCTATAAGTTCTTTAATACCATTCACATGGTCAGCATCACCATGACTTATCACAGCATAATCTATCCTCCGTATACCCATATAACGCAGAGTTTTATATATCCTGTACTTTCCTGCCTGTTTAACATCCGTGCTTCCACCATCGAACAGATAACTGATACCATTTTCATCACGTATATATATGCAATCACCCTGACCTACATCAAGCATCATAATATAAAGTCCCTTGGGATGAACATATCTCATATTGACAGCAGCCAGTATTAAAAGCACAATTAGAATAACACTCTTAATATTATGGCTTATATTACATGAATTTCTATATATATTACGCAAACTCCTGCCTGCTCCATGTAGATTACACACATTACTTACATTCTGCCATATATCATGTACATTACACACATTACTCACATTCCGCCATATATCATGTACATTACTCATATTACTTACACGATATATGGTACAATATTTCACATATTCAGAATCAGCTGCTATCCATACGGCTAAGATAAACATATAAAGGACAAGCTGCCATACCTGTGGTCTTCCTGTGACGTATGTTCCTGCCTTTATATCTGCACATGCTTTACACAATATGTCATAAAGCTTAAGCACATAGTGGGCTGCTCCTGCCATAAACCATGCACATTTTATCGACACAAGTCCTGCTAATCCTGAGACTATACCACTTATCATCACAACCGGCATAAGCGGTATGACAATCAGGTTTAATATAACACTTATAAATGAAGTCTCATAAGATACATATAACAATGCCGGCAGCAGCATAAGCTGTATAGCAATACAGCCACTTAATGAATCACATAAAAAATATATAACTTCATCCTTCAATGTCCGATTTTTTCTATTTTTCTTTTTTATGAATACAAGTGTCTTATCTGCTGATGATATAACCGGAAGCACCAATGCTATACCAAGCATTGCAAGAAAAGACATAATATATGACGTATTACATATTATATATGGATTGTCCATTATCTGCATAACAGATGCCATGGAAAGTGCCGTCAGCATATCATAGGTTCTTGCCCTTACATCCGCTATTATTGTCATAACAAGCATACATACCGCCCTTGCTGCCGATACTGATTCTCCTGTAAATATCAGATAAGATAATATAACCAATATTCCTGCGAGTGCCGATATCTTCTGATTCAGCCTTTTTCTAAGCATATTATATACACTCATACCCGCTATTGATATATGCAGCCCGCTTATGGCAAGAAGATGTGACACACCACTTTTCTGATACATATCTTTAACATCTGCTTCAAGCTCATATTTATCACCAAGCACCATAGAATTCATAAGCTGGTTATCATATTCATCATAAACCGTATTATATACAGCCTTAAACCGCTGCTTTAAACTGTACAGCCATGCATTAAAGCTGTCTTTACCGCTATGTATAACCGTTATCCTGTCTGCATTACATTTATATGGATAACCACATGATATATAATATAAACGGCTGTTAAAGTTTCCGGGATTATGAGCTTTCTCCCACATACTGACTTCTCCCGATACCTTTATTTCATCATCGATACCAGCATTATAATCATCTGTATAATATGAATACACTATTATCCCCTGCTTATTCAGGCTGTTATCCTTAATATAAAGCACCATATAATCTTCTTTATAAACTATATTCTTAACAGTTCCTGTAAAGCTCTCACAGCCATAACTCTGGTTCAGGTCGTTAACAGCAAGCATCATTGATATTGTTGTAATGGGATATAATATAAAAACAAGAAAATAAAAGACGGATATCCTGCATAACCTTATATATAATGCAAGAATACCATATAACAAAACTCCAGCAAATGATGTAACAAGAACCACTGACAGCATATCCTGCTGCCCGGTTCCCATACACCAAAAAGATACACATGCGGCTATAAGCTGTATCATAGCCGCAATAAACAAAGGTCTTCTCAATACTATATTTTCCGTTCCTTTCCGGAACACACAAAGTCATATGAGCAGATAACAATATATTAATACTGTTTTACTCAACAAGCGACTGATTAAACTTATAAAACCTGTCAAGACTGATATTATCTTTAAATGTGCTTGAATAATCGCCATTGATAAATATCTTGACCGATTCTATGTTATCAAGCGAACAGAGCGAATTCACTATAGAATATATCTCAACCTCTGATGCAACATTTACAAGTTCATCTGCAAACTCCTCACTAAGATTAACATAGCATACTTTATCTACAACAGATACTCCTAGCAGCTTTACTGCCTCTGGAAGTGTTGAATAAGTATCCTGTGTTGTTGGACCACTTATAAGACGCTGTACCACCATTCTTTCTATAGGCATGTTTTTATTGTAAGCTAACATTTCTTTTACTTTAACAAGTCTTGTTCCACTCTCATCTGCATAAAACAGCTGTACATTACGCCAATCCATCTGCCTGATATCATTATCAGAGCTTGTAAAGTCAGAGCTCTTAAACATACCCATAACACTTCCATCTTCATATAAAGCTTCCTTGCCATCCACATAAAAATGAACATACGAAATATCATCAAGCTGTGTCAGTGTCTTTACAACTGCTGCCCTGTATAAAAGTTCTACCTGTGATGGCATCTGCTTATATGTTGTTGTATAGTTTAAAGATGCTGTTTTACCTTTAACACTGGATTCTAAAAGATTAACATTATCTGGCTTTATGATATATTCATCCTTGCTTGAAGAACGTACACCCATGTTATCAAGCAACGTTCTCACCTTATCTTCAACAGACATAGAATCATCAAGCATACATGAACTCCCAATAAGCTTATCCTTTGAACTGTTAGTATAATATATTGTATACTTTTCATTCTTACTCTCTGATGAACATGCAGGCATAGACATTGTTATACCGATGCATATTAATATACACATTATTCTTACTACGAACTTTTTAACCACGTACTTCTCCATTCTGCCTGTTAACTTGCTGAATATTACTAATTTTCATTCTCTTCTACATAGTTGAGAGGTATCCTGAATGTAAATGTTGTTCCCATGCCTTCCTCGCTGTACAGCTTAATAGTACCATGATGCATAAGAATTATATTCCTGACGATAGATAAACCAAGTCCGGTTCCACCTGTTTCCCTTGATCTGGCCTTATCTACCCTGTAGAATCTGTCAAAAACTTTGCCCTGACTGTCCTTTGGTATGCCTATTCCAGAATCTTCAACCCTTACATAAAAGAACTGATGATCAGCATTAAGTGACACATGTACCCATCCATCAACATTATTATACTTTATAGCATTCTCAACCAGATTAGATATTACCTGGGTAATCTTAACCTCATCAACCTGTGCAACAACCGGTCTGAAGCTTTCAAACAACAGCTCTATATTCTTCTTTGCTGCAAGCGGCTTTAACCTCTTTAGCACAAGCTCAAGCAGTTCATTCATATTAACAGACGATATGTTAAGTGCCGACGAAGCCCTGTCAAGCCTTACCATACATAACAAATCCTCTATAATCTTATTCTCCCTGTCGATTTCACTTACAATATCAAGCATAAACTCCTTATACACCTCAACAGGTACATCTTCCTGTGTGTTAAGCGAATCTGCTAACACCTTTATGGATGTAATCGGTGTTTTAAGCTCATGTGATACGTTTGAAACAAACTCTGACCTTGAAGAATCAAGCTCGTTATTCTTGTCCATTATACTGTTAAAATGGGCAGCAAAGCTTCTAAGCTCTGTTGAGCCCTTAATCTCAATCCTCTTGTCCGTATAACCAACATCAACAGCTTCAACTATCTTTAATGCTTTATTGTAATGTCTCATATAAAAATACGATATCACTATAGAACTGACTATTATAAATGTGATAACAACAAACAACACTACATAAATACCATCAAAAGCATCTCCTACAAGAACTCTGATATCTGAAACATCAAAATTCACAACTAACACTGCAATAACAGTGCCCTCACTGTTATATACCGGTGAGACCGCCTCTATACTGCCCGACTTATGGTTATAATCCGCTACTGCCTTAGAGCTTTCATATACATCAATAACCTTTGAACTAATGATAGTTTTGCCATTGTCCACAGCATACGTGTCAAGGCTTACCATGTACTTTCTGTCTACAACTCTTATCCTCATCTGGTTAAGTGCAGAATAGTTCATAAGATTCTCATACATTCCACCATTTCTTGCATCTGAAAGGTCAGAATAATCCGTAAACTCTGCCGACATAAGCACAGCCTCGTTACTGATGTACTCTTTTCTTTTGTTAATAAGAGATTCTATATAAGAATATTTAAGTGCCAGCACTACAGAAATAACAGATATAACTGCTAATACTGACATCATAAGTATAATCCTGAAGCGTGCACTAAAAATGCACCTGCGGATACCAGTCAAAAGCTTTCCTGATTTAAATGACTTATTATGTGTTCCAATATCAATATGTTTAAACATTAAAATAATAACCTACTCCCCACTTGGTATGAACATACTTTGGCTCACTTGAGTTATCCTCTATCTTTTCACGCAGACGCCTTATATGGACATCTACTGTTCTTCCATCTCCTGGATAATCTGCACCCCATACCGTCTTTAACAACGCATCCCTGCTGTATACTCTGTTAGGGTTAAAAGCGAGCAGCTCAAGCAGGTCAAACTCCTTAGCTGTAAGATATATCTCTTTTCCCTTGATAAAAAGACTTCTGCTGTCACAATCTATCTTCATATCACCTACTACAAGCACATTGCTTTTAACAGTTTCTTTATCCCTGTTACTGTTGTTTCTTCTTAAGATAGCCTTCATCCTTGCCTTGACCTCAAGAATATTAAAAGGCTTGGTGATATAATCATCTGCGCCATATTCAAGACCCATTATCTTATCCATATCATCACCCTTGGCTGTAAGCATAATAATAGGTACGTTGGAGAACTCCCTTATCTGCTGGCATACTTCAAGGCCGTTCATCTTTGGAAGCATAATATCTAAAAGGATAATGTCATAATCGTTGTTCCTTGCCATATTCAGTGCCTCTTCACCATCATATGCACAATCAACAACACTATAATCCTGAACAAGACTGAACTTTATGCCTTTAACTATCATCTTTTCATCATCTACAACTAATACCTTACCAGCCATATCTGTTAATACTCCTTGTTTAAACACATATATAATCTTTAATCTTTGCAAATGCGCCATCTTTAATACCTGGCACTTTCTTAATATCCTCTATACTTTTAAAGCTGCCATTCTTACTACGGTAACTTATTATGTCCTCTGCTCTTGATGTTCCTATACCTGGAAGTGTGACTAACTGCTCCTTAGCCGCTGTGTTGATATTGATGCGCGTATTCTGCTGTGAAGCTCCGTAATCACCATATAACGATGCAGCATACTCCTGTGAGGTCTTATAAGAATCATCATCATAAATCCCCTGGCTGTAGTCTTCTCCAACATATGGAATATATATCTTTTCCCCATCAGATACCTTACGTACAGGGTTAATACAGCTTTCATCGGCGTTTGCTGTATAGCCTCCACATAACTCTACAACCTCATACACTCTGGAATCCTTCTTACATCCAACCACTCCAGGATTGTTAACTTCACCATATACATAAACATATATCAGTTCTTTATCTTCCTGTGTGCCTCTAAGGACTGCAGCATCCAAAGAGTCACTATCCACACTACTAACAGAAGCCCTATCTGCCCCGCTTTTATCTTTACCGCTGCCATGCATACCATAATATAGCGCCCCTGTTACAAGAACTATGATAGCCACAGCGAAACACCTGATATATGTTTTATACTGGTTGTATAATTTAATTATGTTCATGTATACTCCTTATAAAAAAAATATAAGGTTCCTTCGCATACATATTCATTGTACATAATAATAAGAAATAATACAAGCTAAAACAATAAATAATTCATCAATATTATTTACAGTATTTTTATATTTTGGTAATATATGATGATGTAAGGGTAAAAGGATATCTGGCTCTTACTGATGTATTTAATTAACTAACAGGGGGTATCGTTTTGGATTCGCTTAACAACAATTCTATTGATTTATCAAAAAAGTCTAAGAAACATTTCTGTCTTTTTGACAAAACAAATAGTAATATTCCAAGTGGTGGAATAACTTATATCATTGCTTTTATAATCCCACTTATCATAATGACAGCCTTATATATAGCAAGAGAAATATATCCTTTTGGAAACAACTGCTACTTAAGGTCAGATATGTATCATCAGTATGCACCATTTTTCTCTGAGCTGTGGAACAAGCTAAGACATGGGGAAAGTCTTACATACAGCTGGGATATCGGCATGGGAACCAACTTCACAGCCCTATATGCTTACTATCTTGCCAGTCCATCTAACTGGTTTATAGTGCTGTTTCCTCAGAAATATATGATTGAAATAATGAATTCCATCATCATATTAAAGCTGTGTTTAAGCAGTGTTACATTCACTTACTATATAACAAAGCACTTTAATAACAGAAAATGCAGTATTGCACTGTTTGGTATGTTCTACTCTCTTTCAGGCTTCGTAGCTGCTTACAGCTGGAATATAATGTGGCTTGACTGTCTTGTACTTCTGCCACTCATAATACTCGGTCTTGAAAGACTCGTTAACGAAAACAAATGTTTCCTTTACTGCATAACTCTTGGTTTATGTATATACACCAACTACTATATAGCTATCATGGTATGTATATCAGTTGTTTTATACTTTATCGTACTTATTATCGCATATAGGGGAACAAGAAAGCCTGTCATATATTTTAAAAAAATACTGAACTTTGCTATATATTCACTACTTGCAGGTGGACTTGCAGCATGTCTTTTGTTACCAGAATTCTATGCTTTCACACTTTCAGCATCCAACAACATAGAATTTCCAAAGAAGCTGACACTATACTTTAGCATACTTAACACGGTTACAAGACATCTTATAGACGTTCCGGTACACTTAGGACTTGAACACTACCCTAATATATACTGTGGTGTAGCAGTACTGCTTTTATTCCCTCTTTATATTATGGATAAGAAAGTAGATTTAAGGGAAAAAATAGGAAAGTCAGTTCTTATACTTGCGTTTCTTACAGCTTTTAACCTTAATATACCTAACTTTATCTGGCATGGCTTCCACTTTCCTAACAGTCTTCCATGCAGACAGTCCTTCATATATGTGTTCTTTCTTCTTACTATGTGCTATGAAGCATTTACACATATCCGCAGTATGACGACTAAACAGCTTGGTGCGGCACTCTGGATAGCTATTGGCATCATGCTCTTTATAGAACAGGTATTTGCAGTAGATGAAACTTATGACTTTACTATAGTTTATCTTAGTGGTGCTTTTATACTTATATACGCACTTCTTATGGTTATACACATGAAGCATGATTTCAGGGTTCCTGTCATTCTTTTTATTACATTTTCTTTATGTATCATAGAATGTACTATAAATATGGACTCTACCGGCATCGGAACTACAAGCCGTACCTCTTATCTGCTTGATTATGATGCCGTAAAAACAGTCACATCCACTGTGGCAGAGGATGACTCATCCTTCTACCGCATAGATAAAAAGTTCGGCAGCCGTTCTAACAATGATGGTGCATGGCATAACTACCACAGTATGTCAACATTCTCATCAACCTCGAATGGTGCTATGGAAAAATTCCTTGGTAAGCTTGGTTTTGAGCACTCATTTAATGCTTACAAATATAACGGTGCAACTCTTGTAACTGAAAGTCTGTTTTCCGTTAAATATGCCATATCAAACCGTATACTTACAGAAAGTCCTCTAAGGACATATTACACAGGTGATGATGGAGAATTCATATATAAAAACACCTACACTCTTCCTATCGGCTACATGACATACAACGACCCTTACGGATGGGAAGGAAGCGAGGCTATAGGCTCAGGCATAGACAACCAGAACTCGCTTATAAAGAATCTTACAGGAATATCCAACGTGTTCACACTGACATATGAGAACTCTACTGATACCGGCTTTGAAGTAAAACCAGTGAAAGCCGGACACCTGTATATGATCACTAAGAATACTGCCTGTGACACAGTAACCGTCACTATACATGGTTCTGAATATACCTACAAAGACCTTAAAAAAGGTGGAACCATCATAGATCTTGGATATGCTACTCCTGAGGATGTGATAGTAGTTTCAGCTGACACATCCATGAATGCCAGTGTATACACACTTGAAACTTCAAGATTCACAGAAGCCTTTAACATACTTAACAACAACTCGCTTAACGTATCAGAATTCACTAACAACAAGATAAAAGGCACTGTTAATGCAGATAAGGATGCAACTCTTATATGCTCTATTCCATATGATAAAGGATGGTCAGTATATATAGATGGTAAAAAGGTTGAAACAAATGATATATATGATGCTTTTATAAGTGTACATGTTCCAGCAGGTGAACATAATATAACACTCAAATATACACCTGTTAACCTTATTTTAGGTTGCATTATCACTTCGCTCTGCATTATTATATTGATAGGTATATACTTCTTTAAACGAATGTGCCGTATGAATGTTATAAGCACAGACAGCTGGCCTGTACTTATACAGGAGCTTATATGTGAAGATGATATGATTCTGATGGACAGAAGAAAAACAGAAACACAGTCCATATATGATGATGATATTAATCCTCATGATTCACCTATGCCACTTGATGACTTCAGTCTTGATGAGCTTGATGATTTTGATAATCTTGACAGCGATGAAAGCAATCATGCTGATTAAGCAGCAGCTATATTTAATAAAGATATAAATCTGCATTTATGCATTTATATTATGTCGGGGGTCAAAAGCCACCGACTATGATAGAATATTATTAATTGGGATGTTATAATAAATTATAATGATGTGATAATACGACAATCCCAGGAAAGAGGTAAACAATGAAACTTTGGGGCGGACGCTTCACTAAGGAAACTAACGAACTTGTAAACAACTTTAACGCTTCTATCTCATTTGACCAGAAGTTCTATAAGCAGGATATAGAGGGAAGTATCGCACATGCCACTATGCTTGCAGCACAGGGTATCATATCAGAAGACGAAGGAAAGCAGATCACAGATGGCTTAAAGGGCATCCTTTCTGATATCGAATCAGGAAAGCTTGAAATCACTGATGAGTATGAAGATATCCATACATTCATGGAGGCTACTCTTATTGAGCGCATCGGGGATGCCGGAAAGAAGCTTCATACTGGAAGAAGCCGTAACGACCAGGTTGCTCTTGATATGAGACTATATACAAGGGACGAAGTTAAGAATGTTGATGAAGAAGTAAGAGAACTCATGGAAGTTATCTTAAGAATAATAAAGGAAAATGTTGAAACTTATATGCCAGGTTTTACTCACCTGCAGAAGGCACAGCCTGTAACAGTGGCTCACCACTTCTCAGCTTATTTTGAGATGTTTAAGCGTGACAGAAGCAGACTTCACGATATCTATAAAAGAATGAACTACTGTCCTCTTGGTGCTGGTGCCCTTGCAGGAACTACATACCCTCTCAACAGGGAAATGACAGCCAGTCTTCTTGGCTTTGACGGACCAACACTTAACAGTATGGATTCTGTGTCTGACAGAGACTATGTTATAGAGTTCTTAAGCGCACTCTCTACTATCATGATGCACTTAAGCAGATTCTCTGAGGAAATATGTATATGGAATTCTAACGAATATAAGTTCATTGAGCTCGATGATGCATTCAGCACAGGTTCAAGCATCATGCCACAGAAAAAGAACCCTGACATAGCAGAGCTTGTACGTGGCAAGACAGGACGTGTATATGGTGCACTTATGAGCATACTTACAACTATGAAGGGAATTCCTCTTGCATACAACAAAGACATGCAGGAAGATAAAGAGCTTACTTTTGATGCTATTGATACTGTAAAGGGCTGTGTAAGCCTGTTCAAGGGCATGATTGATACTATGAAGTTCAACGATGCACGTATGGAAGACTCTGCTAAGAAGGGCTTCACTAACGCAACAGATGCTGCCGACTACCTTGTAAAGAAAGGTGTTCCTTTCAGAGATGCCCATGGTATCGTAGGACAGCTTGTACTTATGTGCATAGATAAGGGAATCGCTCTTGATGACCTCTCACTTGATGAATACAAGAAAATTAGTCCTGTCTTTGAAGAAGATGTATATGAAGCTATAAGCCTTAAGACATGTGTAGAAAAGAGACTTACTCTCGGTGCTCCTGGTCCTGAGGTTATGAATAAGGTCATCGGTTTATATGATGAATATATGAAGGATAACCAGAAGCTGTAATTAACAATGTCCAGCTTCGGACTCATTCTAATCATAAAGGTGCTGCCGCTTTAACGATTAAAAACCGTTGAGGCGACAGCACCTTTTGCTTTAGACTATTATCATATTCCTTTTATCTTACTTTCCCATCTTTATAACAACCTGTTTTCCTTTAAATGCCACACCATAGCAGTATATTCTATCTTCGGACACTCCCCTTTGTATCAGTTCTTCCTATTGCAACCGTCCTGCTCATGCGCCACATTCTCTATATAAAATATATAATTGCTATATTATTACATAACAAAAAAGCCCTTAGAGATATTATACTCTAAAGGCTTTTGGTTTAGCAAATATATTTATTTGTAATCTTAATTTTCGTAATCTTATTTTTATAATCTTACTTTTTGTACTTTGTATTACTTTTTCTTTACAAGACAACGCTTTTTATAGAAAGCTATGCCATAGCAGTGAATATGTTCGCTGTCATAAGCATCTTCAAAATCTCTGGCATACATTCTCTCATCTATCTGCTTCAATGCTTTATCACACTCCGATTCCAGATTATCCAAAACCGCTGCACGTTTGGCCTCAAAAATAGCTACGTGACCGTTTATAGTATCACAAACAATAATGTCACTTCTACCTTCACCATGTTCTTTGTTTGAATCCACCTGATATCCTGCACCAGCAAATATACCACTTAGAAATGCATGATAAAAATCTTCTCCATAATCGTGGTAGCTTATAGTCCTTCTTAGTAATGTGCTCACTTCTTTTGTGATTTTATCGCAATCACCACTCCATACAGCTAAAAACAATTCTTTTTTATTCCACTTTTTTGAGTTATCCTCAAACCACTTAAAAACTTCCGTTTCAAAAATCTGTTTAATTTCAAGATTCGGGATTTTTAATGCTATTGTATTATCTGTCAATTTTTCATCAATATCACAATCTCTGACTTGCGTTAAATATCCTGTTAAATACATCATACTCCAAAGATTCTCCTCTGATGAATGTAAATAATCGTAAGTCAGATTCTCGTCAACTCTCTGTAAAATATATCCGCCGCTCATCAGCGTTTCCATCTTCTTTGTAATGCTCACACCAGCATAATCAATGAATGAACGAATGATTGCATTATCACTTGTATCTTTCCAGTATTCATCTGGTTTTGCATCAGGATTGTTCTGTAAATCATCAACATAACACATAACATCCCAAGGGCAATAGACATCAACATCACCGAAATGATATCCATCATACCATTTCTTCATGATTTCTTCTTTACCATTTATATCTGCATCTTCAAGTATTCTGTCAACTTCACTTTGAACAAATCCATAGTATTCATTCAATCTGGATGAAGTGATAGTATTTGAAACAAAATTATTTGTGCCTGTAAATATACTTTCCTTTGCTATTTTCAAACAGCCAGTGACAACCGCAAGTTTAAGATATGAATTATCTTTTAATGCCTGCATAAATCCCTTCATGATTTCAAGCATTTCTTTATAGTAGCCATTGCTTGTCGCTCTCGCCATAGGAACATCATACTCATCTATGAGAATTATTACATTCTTATTATAATGTCTGCTTAAAAACTCCGAAAGAATATAAAGTGAACGCATTACTTCAATCTTTCCTGCATGCTGATAACGAATATTCCAATACAGCTTTTTTTCTTCTTCATTCAGTGCAGAGCTTTCCATAAGATATTCATGTTTCTTATAAAGTTCTCCAACTTCATAAACAAGCTGCATATATGCCGTTGAGAAGTCGTTACCTTCAACAGCCTTAAGACTTAAGCTCATCACTGGCCATTTATTCATCCATTCATCGCAAATATTCCTATGCTTCGAAATTTCAAGTCCATCAAATAAGCTTTGACTGTCTTTTTGAATATCTAAAAAACATTCAAGCGTACTCATCCCTAATGTCTTTCCAAAACGACGTGGACGGGTTATTAATGTAACCTGAGTACCAGATGACTTTAGGATTTCACCTATCAGCCCTGTCTTATCTACATAGTAAAAGCCCTCTCTACGGATTGTTTCAAAATCTGACCTTCCCTTCGGAATATTCAAAAAAGCCATGTCACCCACCCCTTTTAGATACATGTTACCAAGCATTAATCAATGTATTTTCTTAAACAAATATCACATCTTAACGTGATTTGATTTTAACATTTATAGGGGTAAATGGCAAGTATATCCCATGTTAAGGAGGGCATCCTTCATCTATCAATCTGCATTGCATTCCCCTCACATTATTCTTTGATTACACCTTAGTTGAACATTTGACAACGCTTTTTTACAAAGCTATTCTACAGTAACACTCTTAGCAAGATTTCTAGGCTTATCAACATCTAAGCCCTTTGCCACTGATACATAATATCCGAGTAACTGTAATGGTACTACTGCCAGTGATGCTGCGAAATGTTCATCTATCTTTGGAATGTATGTAGTAAAGTCTACTGTATCCTCAACCTCATACTTTCCATATGTAGTAAGTCCCATCAGATATGCTCCACGGCTCTTGCACTCTACCATGTTACTTATTGTTTTCTCATAAAGTTCACTCTGTGTAAGCACACCTATGACAAGCAGATTATCTTCAATAAGACTTATAGTTCCATGCTTAAGCTCACCTGCTGCATATGCCTCTGAGTGGATATATGATATTTCCTTAAGCTTAAGGCTTCCCTCCAGACTTACTGCATAGTCGATTCCACGACCTATAAAGAATATATCCTTTGAATTAGCTACTTTCGCCGCAAACCACTGGATTCTTTCTTTATCTTCAAGTATCTTTTCTATCTTTTCAGGGATAGTTTCAAGCTCTGATATCAGGCTTTCATACTCAGATAATTCCACCTGACCTCTTACATATGCAAACTGAAGTGCAAGACAATATGCTGCTATAAGCTGTGTACTGTAAGCCTTAGTTGTTGCAACTGCTATCTCTGGTCCTGCAAGAGTGTAAAATACATTATCAGCCTCTCTTGCTATCGAACTTCCGACAACATTTACTATACCAAGTGTCTTAAGGCCCTTATCCTTTGCAAGTCTTAACGCTGCAAGGCTGTCTGCTGTTTCACCCGACTGGCTTATAACTATGACAAGTCCATCCGGGGCAAGAAGCGGCTTTCTATATCTGAATTCCGATGCAAGTTCAACACGTACAGGAATCTTTGCAAGATCTTCCATAACATACTGTGCAACAACACCCACATGGTAAGCAGAACCACATGCCACTATGTATATCTGTGATATCTTCTTTATCTCATCATCCGTAAGTTCTACTGCTGATAAATCAAGCTTTCCATCCTTAAGAACTGAATTAAGCGTATCCTTAACTGCCTTTGGCTGCTCATGGATTTCCTTCATCATAAAATGCTCATAACCACCCTTTTCAGCAGCCTTCGCATCCCATTTTATCTCAACAAGTTCCTTCTCTATCTCATCACCATCAAGGTTATAAAATGTGATATGACCATCAGCCAGACGTCCTATCTCCATATTTCCAATATAATAAACATTTCTTGTATAATTAAGTATAGCAGGAACATCAGATGCCACATAACAGTCACCATCATTTACTCCAAGAATCATAGGGCTGTCCTTACGGGCAACGTAGATTTCTCCTGGATATTCCTTGAACATAATGGCAAATGCGTATGAACCACGTATACGCACCATAGCATGGTTAATCGCATCAACCGGTGTATGCTCATATTTTTTATAATAATAATCGATAAGCTTCACAGCCACTTCTGTATCAGTTGATGAGTAGAAGCTGTAACCATTTCTTGTAAGCTTATCTCTTAACTCCTGATAATTTTCTATAATACCATTGTGTACACCAACAACATTATAATCATCTGAAATGTGTGGGTGTGCATTAGTTTCTGATGGCTCTCCGTGAGTCGCCCATCTTGTATGACCTATTCCACATGTTCCAATCACAGACTGGCCATCGTTAGTCTTTTCTGCTAATACCTTTAATCTTCCTTTTGCTTTAACAATCTGAACCGGTGAATCACCATCCCTTACTGCTATACCAGCTGAATCATAGCCACGATATTCAAGCTTGGCTAAGCCGTTTAACAGGATTGGGGCTGACTGGTTCTTTCCGGTGTATCCTACTATTCCGCACATAATTTATCTCCTATAAACAATTCAATATTTTTTTAATTTGAGTAACCTCGTAAAAATATTTATAATTCTTTTTCTTTCTATTAAAATAACAATAAATATAACAAAGATTACTAATAATCTAATTAATGGATAATTATAAGTAAATAACATTGCAAAACCAACTATAATAAATGGTATAGTTATTGCGAATATTTTTTTTACACTATAAGGTTTGACTCCATTACATTCCTTACTACATATTGAATTCATTAATATATAATGTGCAATACTATAAATAACATAACATATTAATGTTGTATATCCAGCTGCAATATAACCAAATATATTAATAAAAATATAATTTAAAATAATGTTAACCACAGCACCTACAATACTTGCAATCATTACTAAATTTGTTTTTTCATAATAAAATGCAAATTTAGCAAATAAATCATAACTGTACATAAAATATACACTCATTGCAACTGGAGGAATTATCCAAATAGCTTCATAATACGACTTAGGTGCAAAAATAGCCACTGCTTCAGGTGCAAGTAGAATAAGTAATAAATTAACAAATGCTATTATAATTAATGATAAATAAGCAATTGGAGCAATACTTTTTATATCTTGTTCCTTAATTTTTTTATAAATCCAAGGATTTAATGTTTGCATTAAAGCAGTATTAAAAAGTGTCATAATTGAAGACAAAGAATATGCCAAACTATATATACCCGCTTCACTTTCGCCTACCATACTACTTATCATAATTCTATCTGCACTATTTAAAACAATTTGAGATAAATAATGCGGAATAAGCGGTAAGTTAAACAAAATTGCATATTTCCAATATTTTTTTGAATAAAATATTTTTCCTTTTTTTATTTGAACAAAACTCAACCAAGAATATCCAATCATCTCAACTAATACAAGACCTAAAATTCTTGCTATAACCTTATCATTTGCATTTATAACTAATATAATACCAATAACCGGTTTAGCAATTGATACAATTAATGTTATAATAACTAATGCCTTATATTTATAATCAACTCTTTGATCATTTGACCATAAATTAAAAACAGATGTTGTCCAAATCATAATTAACATTGCAATCATTTGAACTGTTGTCAAATTAAAAAGATAATTCCAAAAATCATGAAATAAAAGATAAATGATTGTCCAAAACAAAAACAATGTCATAGTTAATCCTTGAATTGATGATGCAAATATATTTCGTTCTTTTTCAAATTTAACTAATCCTTGTGCATATACCCCACCAGCTAAACTAAAACTCACAAATATTGTTATAATTCCCAACCAAGAATTGAATACATTATATTGACCATATTCTTGTGTTGTTAAAAGTCTTGTAAATATAGGTGTTGAAATCATAGATATGCCTTTTTGTAAAAAAGCACATATTAAAAACCAAAAAGATGCTCTTACTTGTATTGGTAACATTTTATATTTATTTATTACACTTTTCATTCAGTTAAATTCTCCTAATGACATTGACTACAAACTATACAAATCGACTTTTAATTGATTAAATGATACTTTGATTATTACCTAATAATACAATTTAAAATATTATTAAAAAAACATGGGAATAATATATATTCCAAGTGCTGTCAGTGTTGCTATAACAGTTATAATTTTCCATACTTTATATTCTTTATCCATTTTTTCTTTTGTTTTTAAATCCGGTTCTTCAATTTCACCAATTTCTTCTTGAATTGTTGGCATATAATAATTTCTATTATGTGAATATGAATAATAAAAAATTATACATACAACTGTGATAATTCCAGCCGTTAATAAAGCAACCTTATCTGCAAAAAACAGCATAAAACAATAAATAAAAATAGTAAATATACAACCTATTTTCCCTAAAGGTGCTTTATATGGTCTATTCATATCAGGATATTTTTTACAAAGACCTAAATATGACAAACAACCAATCATATAACATATTGCTAGAGAAATTAATGAGACTGAGGCTATATAATTAATTGAACCTGTTGCAATCAAAATAAAATTTATTATACCAACAAGAATTATTGCAATATAAGGGGTTTTATATTTTGAATGCACTTTACAAAGATATGATGGAAGCGCACCATCTTCTGCCATTGTATAAATATATCTTGCAGGTGCTGCTATACCTGGATTAATTGTAGATAAATCTCCACCAAAAGCTATCCCTATACATAATAAAATAATTGGAAATCCAATTAATCCCACTGCTTTTAATCCTTCTGCATAAGGTGCATCCGCAACAGCTAAAATACCATATAATTCTTTAGGTACAAGACCAACTAAAAACCATTGAAATAATGCATTTAATGCAAATACTAAAAAAACAGATATTTTTAATGCTCTAGGTAATGTATATTGAGGATATTTTGTTTCAGCTCCCATAGAAACACAGGTTTCAAATCCTGTATAACACCACCATACTAATCCAAAGATATACATTAATTCATTAAATGGTGGTAACTCATTCATTGTGATTCCACCAAAATATTCTATATGTACTTTAGGAATCATATATAAAAACCAACATATAGCACATCCCCAGAAGAAAAACATAAATCCAGTTTGTGCCTTTCCGGACTGCTCAATTCCTCTAAAATTCAAAATAAGGAACAATATTATTAATACTATAGCAATAATTCTTGAATCAAGCCATTCAATATTAATATTAAATTGTTCAAGTAATATCTTGAAATAATTAGAAAATGCAAGCGTTTCACCTGCTCCAATAGCAACAACAGATACTATATAATGCCAGCCAGCAATATTAGCCCATATTCTATTAAGTCCACGTTTTGCATAATTATACGTGCCTCCCGCACAAGGTAGCGCTGCAGACATTTCTCCATATATTAGACTAGGCCAAATTGAAATTAATAATGCAATAAACGTAAAACCAATTATCCAAGAACCAACTTTACCAATTTGAGCAGAACCACATGTAAATAAGCCAACACCTACAACTGTGCCAATTGTCATACTAATAGATTCTTTAAGACCTAATGCACGAACTAACTGAATCTTTTTCTCTTCCATAATACATCACCATTTTACAAATCACTTACGTGACAACTTTCTTTTTATTTGTTTTCTATGAGATTTAAAAATCGTTCAAGACACCATATTTGCCATTTTTGATTTCCTGTAAATTTAGACATATTAATATCTTTCTTAAATTCTGGTCTTGTTGGACCATTCCAATTTTTAAAATATATATCAACTGGTCTTGGCATTGGAATTTTTTCAGGAAGTTCAAGTTCTGGATAACACTTTCTAAATAATTCTCGAATTAAATATTTAGATTCTCCATTTCTTACTCTATTTAAATCTAAAGGTTCTCCCATTTTCACCATTGCTGATGGGTCAAAGAAAGGTGTATATTTCATTCCTGCAGTTATAAATGCATTACAATATGAACCACTAGATTCATGTGCAAATACATCATCTATAAATTTTAAATAATCTATTTTATTTTCAGGTAATCTGTATCTTTCATATAGATAATCCATTGAAACTGGTTTAACTAAAACATCTTCAGGCTTACAAAATGTATAAAAATCAACCCATTCATTAAAATCCCAATCTTTTGATAACATACGATCCATTCCTCCAAATACGAGGTCACTACCATCTGCCGCTACCATCATTTCCACTCCGTCTTTTTGAGCTTGAATAGCTCCTTCCATTATTTGTGGTTCTATTGAATGTACAGGAGCACCCTTTGTAAGCATTAACTTATCAATATTTTTTTCTACGGTATTCCAATCAATATCAACTGCATGATGTATTAATCCATATTTCTGACAATATTTTTCAGCCCTTTCATAATCAATATTTCCAAATTCACCACCCAAAAATCTAAATGTATAAGCATGTGTACCTGGTTTCATAAAAGCCGCTAAACAAGCTGAATCCACACCACCTGAAAGTAATATTCCTAAATTAATATCTTTTTTTGATTCAAATGCTTTCTTATATGCATCTGCAATATCATCTGCTGTATAGACAATAGTCTTTTTTTCTTCTGGATATGGAATATCTTTCGTGTGGTGTAAGCCAGCTGCAAATTCCATATCATCACGCTCAATATATCTAAATGCCAAATATGAACTCATACAAAAATTTTTATCAATCATTTTCATTTACCTCTTTCATTAAATTTATTATTTTACATCATTCAAATCATCTTTTCGAACTGCTTTAAGAGCCGCTGTAATTTTAGTAGAAGAAATTCCCTTAGTATATGGGAAATATATAATCTTTATGCCTTCCTTATTAAATTCTTCTTCGTACTTTTTCCATTTATCCGTACCATACCAATCATCACCAACAAAAAGATATGTTGCACCTAACTTTTTACATGCAGTTAGCTTGTCCATATCATATTGAGGAACAGCAGCATCCACAAATTTACAAGAACGTACTAATTCAATTCGGTCTTCAAATGGAATCATTGCATTTTTTCCTTTATATTGAACAAGTTCATCAACAGTGACACCTACAACTAACTTATCACACATTCCTTTTGCATTTTTAAACAAATTTAAATGTCCAACGTGAAATAAATCATATACTCCAGCTGTATATCCTATTATCATTATTTCTGTACCTCCTCTTTAAATGCCCATAATTTTGCATTTAGATTTGCTTTATTGGGATCAAAATTATATAAATATTCTGATAACTCGTTTTCTATTCGTTCTACATCTTTTTTCATTTCTGGAAATCTTAAATATAATTGAGTATTTGCTATTGATATAGAAGGATCAAAATATTTTTTCTTTTTAGTATGTTTTTTGATCTTTAAGAAATTATCAATTTTGTTTGTGGTATTTTCATAGTCGTATATTAAATCCTCAAATTGAACATATAGTACTTTTTCTGATAAATTTGAAATTATTTCCATTTGATCACGATAAAATATAATAAATTCTTCAACATCAAATGTAGGTGTAAATCTCATTTCCCAACCATTTGCCAGTTGCTTTGAAATTAAATAAACATCCCTAGGATCTCTATTTACAATTATTGCTTTACAATCATCTTTAAAATATTTAAAACAACACTCTGGGTTATTTGATGGAAATGGCTGATCTAATGCAATAATAGGCTTCGATGTATCACACATTATATTAATTAAATCACTTATATATTTTTGCGTATTTTTAATAAAAACATCTTTATTATGGATTGGTATGTACATACAATGACCTAAAAATTTTCTAGGCTGCTGTTTATTTAATTTATCGAATACTCTAAGATATTTTCTTCCCAATTCATATTTTATTAAATGTCCTAGTTTTCCAACTATTCGCCTGTCAAAATGCCATAATCCGCCATCATATTTCATTTTTATAAGCGAATTGATATATTCATCTGATACTCGATAAAATTCTTCAACACTTAAAAAACGTTTGGCATATCTTTTTAAATCATAAGAATATATAATATTTCTAAATCTTTTAATCGCCGCATCTCCACTATAAAACCTTATAGGTCTATTTACTAATCTGTCTTCTAATTCAAGTACACCATCTGGATCATATAAAAAAGAAAGCTCCATATCTCCACCAGCAGATATTTCCTCAAATTCTCTTAAATAATCCATAACAGCACCAGAACCAGTACTTCCAAAACCACTTACTCCTACAATCATATGTTTTTTCCTTCCATCTTCTTATCAATATCGCTATTTCTTCTTTTATAGTAAATTTTACAAAAAATATTTTGCGGCAATATCTTATAAAGCATTCTGTAAATTTTTGTTTTCCACCCTATATATTTAGGTTTAAATTCGAATAGCATTTCTTTTGGCAGCATATTATAATATTTCATCCAACATTTAGAATATGGATTAATATTATTGCTTTGCCATGGTCTTCCTATTACAGAATCTGTAAAATGAATAATAATAGGATGTTTTCCAGCATATTCCAGTTCGTTCTTTTTATAAAATGATATTTCATCACCACAATATCCTTTTAATTGAGCATCTCCTGACCATGAATATTCTGGATAAAAAACACAATATTGAGGATTTAATGTAACAATTTGATTTTTAAGCAATATATTTAATGCATCTTGATCAGGAAAAATATCATTTGAATGCTCATTGCAATAATCATAAAATTTATTAGTTAAATTTCTTTTTCGCCATTCTTTTGCATTTATGAGTAAAGCACCTGCATTATAATATTCTCCATTTTTAAATCCCATCCAAGTTTTATATGTATTAGGTAATACATCTTTAACACCTGCTATAACTTTATCTTGCATGTTATATGAATATAATTTTTCAAGGTCACCTAACACTAATGTATCACAATCCAAATATATAAACTGTTTTATATTTTCATCTAATAAATCTGACATATATAATCTTGCATAAGTTACATATGAATTGTTGTTTGCCCAAGCATTATTAATTTTCTTTTTTATATTATCAATATAGTCATCTACACTATAAAATTTTATTGATGCATTATACTTATTGCTCATTTCTTGTAATAAATTCTTGTTATTATAACTCATTCCATATTCAAAAATATGTAATGTCAAATTTTGAGGTTTATTTGTATTATCTAATATAGATAAAATCAAAACACTCATTATAGGTACATAGTTATTATCTGTAGCAATGCAAATGTCCATTTTATTTTTTCTCCATTAACTCTTTATAAATATTATTTAGTTTTATCATTAAAGGCTCAATATCAAATCCACTTTTATGTAGTTCTTTTTTAGGATAACTCCTATCAACTAAATTATTTTTTAATGTGTTAGTCCTTTGTAAAAATCTAATTATTTTATCACTCCATATATATGAGTCACTCTCACTAATTGGTAGATATTGGATTTTAGAATTAATCTGTGTATCTTTAGGTATTACATTAGAAGCAAAACATTGCAATCCACAAGATAATGCCTCAATCAATACTAACCCCAGTCCCTCATATCGTGATGGCAAAATAAAAGCATCCATAAGTGATAAGTAACCTCGTATATCATCAGTGGAAGATATATAAATAATGTTATTTATTTTATAAGATGCAGCTAAATTTTTCATTTTATCTTTATCAGGTCCATCACCAATCCAGATGAACGTAAAATCGTATTTTTTTTCATTCATATTTTTAATAATTTGTATAATAAATTCTGGATTTTTCTGATAACAAAATCTTCCTATTGTTCCAATTACAAATCGAGATTCTATTTTATGATATTTTTTAAGATATTCTCGTTTATTTATATCAAACATATAATCTTCCGTATTAAATGCGTTAAATAAAGTAGTGTATTTATTTGATAAATAAATCCTTTTGGTGAACGACCATTTACCTGCATTATCAGAACAAGCGGTACAGAAATCAGGAACATTTTGATATATTGTTTTAATAATATTATTTAATAACCTTTTAATATGAACATATGGAGCTTCTGCATTATCCCCATGAGAGTGTAAAATATATTTTGTATTTGGACATATCTTTTTCATTTCATTCAAGAACATGTATGAAGTAAATATAGAATTATGAAAATGTACAATATCAAAATGTTTATTTTTTACAGCATTGCATACTATCTTTTTTCTACTCTTGTATTTTTGTAAGGCATTACCATTGATTTTTTCAACTGGTTCAATTATTGTAACTCCTATCTCCTGCAATTTTGCTGTAAAAATAGACTCTCTTTTTTCTATAGGAAGTAAATATATATTATATTTATCAGGTGATAAATTCTTACAATATGTATAGACCACTTTTTCAATCCCACCATTGCCCCACACACCAACAATATATAACAGATTAATCATCCTATCTTTTTTGCTCCTTACTATTAAATTTTAAATCACATCCATACAGACCATTGACAGCCATATAACTCATCATACCATATATGCAATGTATACTTTGTATATATGCTTCCACTAACGATGAGGCCAATAAAGTTATAGTGATAGCCATAATTCCTACTGATATGACTTTATCGTTTGCTTTTACTGCTAACTTAAACATACGTATAAATATAAACGCATAAGCTAATACTCCCAACAAACCACTTTTTATTAATATATTTAGCCAGGCCATTTCAAGCGAACCATCATACCCAGTTGTTGACCTTACTGCCATAACATATGAATTACTTTTATCATAAAATGATTCTGCATTCCCTAAAATCATATGAAAACTATCGCCATTATAATAATTAAGATAGTTTAATAATCCTCTAAATCTATATGCATATGTACTAAAACGAAGTATTATGTTATTAAAAATATTTACAGTAACTAATCCTATTATAATAATAGCCAATAGAACAATAAACTTTCTATATTTTTTTGAGATACTATATATTATTGAATAATTTGTTGAAATAACAAAAATTGCAAATAGCAATAAACCTCCTCTTGAATTAGATAATACACATAAAATTAAACATAATATTTTAGTTAGTTTATCTATCGATTTTTGCTTTATATATTTACCATATATATATAAACTTATATATATAACAAGCAAGTCTGCTGAATAATAATTTTTAAATACTATTCCTCCATTTAATCCTAATGATATGCCTAAAATTCCCTCTCCAGCTTTAATATTATCAATTATTCCATCTCCACCTATTATTCCTAATAAGCTAGAAGTAATTATTCCAATTAATATTGCATATGCACCACCTCTTATAATGTCAAGTGAGCACATGCAATTAACTGATAATACAGATATCATCGAAATAGCTAAGATGGTAAATTCAAGAATAAACAACCTAAATTTTGTGATATCTTGAAACCACAATCCAATACTCGAAAGAATTAATATGACAATAAAAAAAATAAAATTTCCTTTTTTATCAACATAATTATCTTTTTTAAAAAAAGAAAATATTATATAAATAAGTAATATTCCATAACCAATATATTCAAAAAGATTGTCTAGACCTCTATTATTTATAAATATTGATTCAGATAATGTAATAATAAATATTGAAATATATATCCAAGTATATTTATTTAATTTCACTTTCATAATTATCTATTTTTTTGTACTATTTTAGAGGCAATAATTGTTGTAACATAAAGATGACAACGCAACATTAATATAAAAATCTTTGCGCTTTTAGGTAATCCTTCTAATTTTATATTTTCTAATGATTTATTATTACGTATACCTAATCTTATATGTCTGGAGGCTTCTAAAATTCCCTTTCCGCATTTTATTTCATGGAATACAGCCATAGTAACCCAATATGCTTTAAAAGCATTTAACTGTTCATCTAAGTCTTTATCTCTTCCATATAATTGTTTTTCCATATATTTGAAAAGATAATTATTATTTTTAAATCTATATGGATCATATGATTGATTCATAGCTCCTGGATTTAATTGATTATAGAAATAATATATTTTATTTTTAATATAAATATTTTCTGAATTCCAAACACACTCATACACAAATGCATTATCTTCGCCCATTCGAATTCTTTCATCCTTACAATAGTGTTTCAAAAGTAAATTCCTTTTATATATTTTGTTACAAGCTGCTGGAAATATAAGTCCCTTACAAAATGGTTTGCGTGAATCATACATCATATGTGGATAAATATCTTTGATTAGTTGTTCTTTTTTATATATTCCATCATCTAGGTCAGTAAATATTTCTTCTTTTCTATTAGCAAATAGTTTTACTATTCCAAATATAATCATATCTGGAGAGTATTTTTGAATGGAATCCTTATATATTTCACTCAACATGTCTTTATGTATCCAATCATCACCATCAACATAACAAATATAATCCCCTTTTGCTGCCTGTATTCCTATGTTTCTGGCACTTACAAGTCCTCCATTTTTTTTATGTATTACTCTTACCCTAGAATCTTTTGATGCAAAGTTGTCGCAAATCTGTGGACAAGAATCAGGAGATCCATCATCGACTAAAATAAGTTCAAAATCCGTAAATGATTGATTTAAAATACTTGTTATACATTTTTCTAAATATTTTTCCACTTTATATATTGGAACAATAACTGAATATATCATCTATATTTTCTCCATTTTACTTATTCATCTGTGCCGCAATATCAGCATCAACAATTTCTTCACCGCTTCTATCTTTTAGCTGTTCCATACTTGCTGCACTTAAACCATTATTTATAGTTGCACACATATCACATGTCGAACATTTGTCTAATTCTTCCTTTGTAACTTTTCCATCTCGATAATCTCTTACTATCTTGTTTTCATACATACTATATTTGCCACCAAATAGGCTCTTTAGCTTATGTGTGAATACCCACCAGGCAGGTTTCCAGATATACTTATGCATAGCTGGTGAAACCGAACCAATCATCCAGCAATTTCTGTCACAATGACGTACTTTATTTCTTACTTGTTCTGCTTCTGGTGAATTCCATAATTCTTCCCATGACTGAGTATTAAGATTTCCCATAACTTCTTTATCTTTTGTGCCATTACATGGCATAACATCACCATATGGGTCGATAAAAAATGTATCAAAAGACATATCGCAAGGCAGTAATCTGTTTTGACCATATATATAATTAATTAATCCGTGATTAAAATATGCTCTGAACCATTTCTTTGGACTATTGGATTTCAAAAGTTCATTTACGAGATTTTCGAAATTTTTTGCAACCATCGGTCTGTCATTAATAATATTTTTAGCTTCAACAAAATAAAAAGAATTATGAAGAGATGCTGTAGCAAATTCCATACCCATCTCATTTGAAATATTGTAAAGAGGCACAAGGTCAGGTGCATTTTTATCCTGAACGGTCATTCCAAATCCAACATCCTTCATTCCCATTTCTCTTAATTTTTTTAATGTCTGATATCCTCTTTGATATCCATTTTCAAGACCTCTTATTTCATTGTTTGTATCCTCTAATCCTTCTATAGAAATACGAATACCTATCTGTGGAAATTCTTTTGCAAGGTCAACTATCCTGTCTGTAAAAAATCCATTTGTTGAAATAACAATTCTATCTGACTTTTTATATAATTCTCTTACAATATCTTTTAAGTCTGTTCTTATGAAAGGTTCTCCACCTGTTATATTTGTAAAATACATTTTGGGAAGCTTTTTAATTGTTTCAATAGAAATTTCTTCATCTGGTTTTGATGGTGCTTTATATCTATTACACATAGAACATCTCGCATTGCATCGATAAGTAACTATTACCGTTCCATTTAATTTCTGTTCTTTTGACATTTTAATTCTCCTTTTTTTCATATAAATCTGTAGTCTGTCTAACTACATCATCCCAGCTATATTTACTACATATATAATCAGCTGCTTCATTTTTATATTTTTTTACTATATCCATATTTTCAACAAGACACTGTAACTTAATTGTTAAATCTTCAATATCACTTTTTCTGAAAATAGCTGCCTTATCTTCCACCACCTCTGAACACTCATCAATATCCGATACAAGGCAACAATTACCATAGCTCATAGCCTCCAGCAGACTCAACGGCATACCTTCAAGGTCGGAAGGTAATGTATATACATACGCATTACTGTATAATTCCTCTAATATTTTCCCCTGAACAAATCCTGTAAATATTATTCGGTCATCGCCTTTGGCAAGCTCTTTTAATTTATTTGCATATTCATCTGTGTCACTTGCTCCGCCTGCAATAACAAGTTTTTTATCTGTTTTAACTTTCTTAAATGCTTCTATCAGGTAATGAATTCCCTTTTCCGGTACAAGTCTGCCAAGAAATAAAACATAAGAATCTTTTGTCAATCCATATTTTTCAGTTATAATATCTGCATTACATATCTCTGGACGATTAACACCATTTGGTATAAATCTTGTTTCTCTTCCATATGTATTTTTGAAATAATCCTGTACACCTTTACTTAATACGATTATTTCGTCAGCATATTTAACCGCATTTTTTTCTCCCTGTTTTATGAACTTTGAACCAAAACCTGATTTCCATTTTTCTCTCTGCCAGTCTATTCCGTGAATTGTAACAATTACTCTTTTTCCAAACATTTTAGGAAGCCACGTAAAAAATGCCGGACCTTCAGCATGGATATGAACCGTATCATATTTACCAAGAGCACTACACAAAGCTGCAAAAAAAGAAGAACTAACCGCAGCTAGTCCTTTTTTTTCAATAGTTGGAACATATTTCTGACATATTCCAGCATATTCTGTTTTTTCTTTACTATCATATTCCGAACCACTTACATGATGCCCCGACCTGTTATAACAAGTGACGGAATATCCATCCCTTGCCATTCTTGTACAAAGCTCTTTTACTACTATTTCAACTCCACCTTCTCTTGTAAGTCTTTTCTGTCCGAACATTGAAACTGAATATTTATTTTCCATAATTCCTCTATGTTTTATTTGCCATATATAATTTATGGTATTTTTATTTTTTATACTTTTCTATAATCTCAAGCCCTATCTTTATATCAACATCCTGTTCAAACATCTGTGCATTTAAAACTGCCACTCTCTTATGTCTGTCTATTTTCTTGATTAACACTTCCATTCCCGACAATGGACCTTCTTTAACTATTACTTTGTCACCTTCAATTATTCCTACCGAAAGTGAAATTTCATAATTATCATTAACCATTGCCTTAAACATAGCTTCCTTACCCGCTTCAATCGGTGTAAATTCATTTTTATCACGGCCAAGCATTTTGGTTAATTCTGGTACACTTTTAAGATGTTCATATATCTGTTGCGGATTGTCAGAATCAATAAATATATATCCTGGAAACATAATTTCTTTTTCTTTATGCCATGTGCCATAGTATCTTTTGGCTTTATCAAATCTGATTACAAATATGTCATTATATTGTTTTCTATCTATAAGTCTTTTGCACATATCCCTTACAGTTTCTTCTCTTCCTGTCATAACCTGAACTGCATACCACATATTTTCCCTCCATCTCTTTCAGCCTTTCTGCCAATATAAGCATTTACAATGCAAGCTACTCGACTTACAGTAGGGCAGGCTCCGCCACTCCACAACAAAAAGTTACATTATCTGCTCTTTGTTCCGGATTTACTGATACTATGTCCACCCATCCTTATACCGTGTCAAAGCAACGTGTATTCCGATAAAGTTTCATGATTTTTATGTTTCTCGTTTTATATCTCCTAGTTATTTTTTTGCATTATCACACAATCTTATCTCTATATGCTTATCCAGTGCCGAAGCATACTTTTCAAGCACAACGAGTGTCGGAATGCGCGTTCCTGTCTCAAATCTTGCGAGATTATAAGGAAGTATGCCTGTTATATCTGCTACATCCTTCTGCGTAAGATTCTGGCGTTCTCTCTCATCCACCAACTCAGCTATAATCTCCGTAGATAACCCACGCAGATTTTCTTGAATAGCTTCCTGAAACTCTTCAAGTCTTTTCTTTCTATAATCACGTTCGATTATGTAATCTTCTCTGTTGATCTGCATAATACCTCACCTGCAATCATTTTTGATTCTGCCTGACCACTTGCAGTTTATTAAGTGCTGTTTAGCTTATTGTCGATACAACGTAATAAATATTATGTTGTATTATCACAGAATCTTCACAGATGATAGCACATCATAAATGATAAAACAAGAGAATATTACATATTTCATATAAAAATACAATATTTCGACATTATTAGTATATTTAATTTACATTATTACAGACTGAATTTTGTATATTATATGAGTCATTTCATATAAATAAAGCATTATAATTGTAAACATACATTTAATCTTATGCCATTTCAGGCGGCAATTCCATATAAGTAGAACAATTATACAACATAATATTTATTATGTTATCTACCCATATCTATTATCATATTCATCCTATCCAGCTGTCTTTTATGTTCCCTTCCAGTTGATTTTATATATATTCTTGTAGTATCTATGTTACTGTGTCCAAGTACATCTGCAAGCTTTGCGATATCATTTTTTATTTTATAAAATATTCGGGCGAAAAGATGCCTCATGTTATGTGGATATACTTTTTCTTCTCTTACTCCTGCATCATGGCAGAGGTTTTTCATCATTCTCCATACATTACTCCGGTTTACGGGATTACCGCAGGCTGTTATGAATATGCAGCCATGTAATATATTCATGTCTTTTGCATATTTTCGCAGTACTTTTAGCAGCTCACCAGGATACAATATACGTCTTACTTTTCCTTTATTATGAATATCTGTTATTCCATATTTCAGTGATTCAGCTGTTATATATTTAAGCTCGCTTATTCGTATCCCTGTACTTCCAAGTGTTTCTATAATAAGGGCAAGCCGTATATCACCTTTCTTGTAAGCTGTTTTTACGAGTTTTTCATATTCCTGCATTGTTAACTCTTTATTTTCTGGTATGAAGGTTTCGTGCTGTACTTTTATCATTTTCACTCTTATATCTGTCCATCCCATCACATCGCAAAAGTTATTGGCTGCTGCCAGATATGAATTAATGCTTGATATTTTATAGTTACCACATTTTTCAAGGTATTCTTTGTACTTTAAGAGAAGCTCCTTGCTTATGGTTCTGCCATTGGCATATATCATAAGTTTTTTTACATCTCTTATATATTTCTTTATTGTCTGTGTTTCTTTTTCCTCCATTATAAGCATTTTTTCATAGTATTCTATTGCTTTCTTTGTTATTATCCTGTTATCGTATCCACAGCTGTTTGTTTCGCTGTTACTTTTTTGACTTATTATTTTTAATGTTCCTGACATATCCTGCTGACTCCATTCTACTACAATATATTCATGGTTAATACACCTCACAGCCTGTGAGGAATTATCCATCTTGTTGCTACTTATTCTGAATAATATAATTCTTGCTGATATTACTTATTGTGCCGGTATATTACCCTTTTAAACATTATTATGTATATGTGGCTTACTAAAGCCTTGAATACATCAATGTTTAATTATAAAGTAGTTGAATATTTTATGATATATTATTGTAGATATATCATTAATGATATGAATACTGATGTATTTTATTTATATTTTTTATTAATTATATATTGACATCATTGCATTAATGTTTTATATTATTAATATACTTAATTAAGTCTTGAATATATAGGTTGTTATTATATGATGTATTTTCAGCCTTCTTATGTTCTATATACGCATTTATAGCTGGATCCAGTATCTTATTATCCCTATGCATAACAAGACAGAATATACTATGTTCAATCGTTGCAGATATCTACGCAGCTATATTATGGTTGCCATATTGTGCTCTCTTTTGCTTGTTATATAATTTGACAGATGTTACAATATGTTTATAAGTATATTATATATTGATTTCATAGCAGTTCTGTTTGTTGTTTTCACATTAACACTCATTTATTTACTATATTTACTAAAGGAGGTTCTGCTTATGAGATCTAACGATAATATCTATATCCAGCATAAAACTAAGAATGATGATAACTCATCTACTACTACCAAAAGATACAGTGACAATGTATTCTTGCTGTTATCGAAGCTGTAGATGAATGTATTAAAGATGATGTACTATCTGATTTCTTCATAAAACACAGGGACGAGGTGATTGACGTGAGTATTTTTGAGTATGATGAAGAGGGTGTTATGGATGTTATGCGTGAGGAAGGACGTGCTGATGCTACCTTAAAAGATATCAGAAACATCATGACTAAGCTTAACAAGTCTGCTGATGAAGCGATGGATATATTAGATGTCCCAATCAAGGAAAGAGAAACCTTAAAAACACAGTTATAGTCTATAATCTTGTTATTTGGATATCTTGATTTAATACCAGAATGAATGGAATGAATACCATACGTTCCATTCATTCCGGTATTATTTATTATTATTTGTACTCAATCTTTTTTTGATTTCTATTGATTTTCTTTATTAATTCTCTTATTAACTTCCTTTATCATCCCCTCATTGTACCATTTTATAATTTATGCTATACTATAAAAGTTATTGTCATATTTTTACATTATTTACATACAGGAGGATTTATGAGTCAGGAAACAAACTCTGCCCCTAGGGTAGAAAATAAAATGGGTACTATGCCCATAGCCAAATTATTATTTAACATGTCTCTGCCAATGATGATTTCTATGCTTGTTCAGGCACTTTATAACATTGTTGACAGTATATTTGTTGCCAAGTTATCAGAGAATGCACTTACTGCAGTTTCTCTGGCATTCCCGCTGCAGACTCTTCTTATAGCTGTTGCTACCGGAACCGGCGTTGGTATGAATGCCTTACTATCCAAGTCGCTTGGTGAACACAACTATAAGAAAGCAAATAAGATTGCATCAAATGCAGCATTTTTATATGTATGCAGCTATATCGTCTTTTTAATACTTGGTTTCACTATCGTTAAGCCTTTCTATAAAAGTCAGATGGGAAACGCTGATATGCAGATTATGGAATACGGAATAGATTACCTAAGTACAGTTATGATATTCTCTTTCGGACTCCTTGCACAGATTTTCTTTGAACGTCTGTTAACATCAACCGGACGAACCATATTCAGCATGACATCACAGCTGTGTGGTGCTGTTACAAACATTATCCTCGACCCTGTTATGATATTCGGTCTTTTAGGCTGTCCAAGAATGGGTGTTACCGGTGCTGCTGTTGCCACTGTTATCGGTCAGTGTGTTGCAGCCATAGTTGCCGGAACATGTAACCATAAGTTTAACCATGAAATCAAGCTTGATTTCCACAGGTTCAGACCAGATGCACGTATTATAGGCACGATATATGCCATAGGTGTGCCATCTATCATTATGCAGTCTATCGGTTCTGTCATGACTTACTGTATGAACAGAATCCTCATAGGTTTCTCTTCTACAGCTACAGCTGTATTTGGTGTATACTTCAAGCTTCAGAGCTTCTTCTTTATGCCTCTGTTTGGACTTAACAATGGTATAACACCTATTATCGCTTACAACTATGGAGCACAGAACAGGAAACGTATGCTTAAGACTATCAAGCTAAGCCTTATAACTGCATTTTTCCTTACATTTATAGGTTTCTTATGCTTTGAAGGAATCCCTCAGATTCTTCTTGGTATGTTCAACGCATCAGACGATATGTTAAGAATCGGTGTACCAGCATTACGTATAATTGGCATACATTACCTTATTGCCTGGTTCTGTATTGTATGCGGAACTGTATTCCAGGCACTAGGAAAAGCTGTATTCAGCATGCTTGTATCCATTATGCGTCAGCTTGTGGTACTCATCCCAGCAGCCTTCATACTTTCCAAGCTTGGAGGACTACATGCTGTATGGTGGGCATTTCCTATCGCAGAGCTTATATCACTCACTGTTTCGCTTATATTCTTTATAAGGATTAATAAAACGATTATATCTAAGATACCAGATGGCAGTGATATATTGTAATGCTGAGAATTTCATGAATTTCGTGCATCTCATAGTAATACTGCTATAACTTAAACATAATATTTCTAATATAAAAAAGCTTTTTCTGACTGTAGGAAAGAGCTTTTTTACTTTTGTATTTATATCTTGTGTCTATATCTGACATTATCATTTCATATGTATTCCCCTCGTGTCTGGATACCAGTTTAATATCAACTGGTATTATTATTTTTCTTTATATTGAGTATTTTAATATATCCAGATAAGTTCTATTATATCCACAAGTTACTGATTACTTAGTGTAATCAACCGGTCATGACATACTTGACATGATTGAACTGACAATGAAATATCAATATTTAAAAATAAGGAAAAGAGGTTATTTATTATGACAACTACTTCACAATACGAATTAAACAAAGGACTCGCCCAGATGTTAAAGGGCGGTGTTATCATGGATGTAACTACTCCTGAACAGGCTAAGATAGCTGAGGCTGCTGGTGCTTGTGCTGTTATGGCACTTGAAAGAATCCCAGCTGATATAAGAGCTGCTGGCGGTGTATCACGTATGAGTGATCCTAAGATGATAAAAGGTATACAGGATGCAGTAAGTATCCCGGTTATGGCAAAATGCCGTATTGGTCACTTCGTAGAAGCACAGATTCTTCAGGCTATAGAGATTGATTATATAGATGAATCTGAGGTTCTCTCTCCTGCTGATGATATATATCATATCGACAAAACTCAGTTTAATGTTCCTTTCGTATGTGGAGCAAGAGATTTAGGTGAAGCTTTACGAAGAATCAATGAAGGTGCATCTATGATAAGAACTAAAGGTGAACCTGGTACTGGTGATGTTGTCCAGGCCGTACGCCACATGAGAAAAATGAATTCAGAGATCCGTAAGATAACATCTATGCACAAGGATGAGCTTTTTGAAGAAGCAAAGCAGTTACAGGTACCTTACGACCTTGTTCTTTACGTTCATGATAACGGCAAGCTTCCTGTTGTTAACTTTGCTGCCGGTGGTGTTGCCACTCCTGCTGATGCTGCCCTTATGATGCAGCTAGGAGCCGAAGGTGTATTCGTAGGTTCTGGTATCTTTAAGTCAGGCAACCCTGCAAAGCGTGCATCTGCTATCGTCCAGGCTGTTACTAACTATCAGGATGCTGCTCTTATCGCCAGATTATCAGAGGATCTTGGAGAAGCTATGGTTGGTATCAATCCTAGCGAAATACAGACTATTATGGAAGAGCGTGGACGCTAGAAATGAGGTTTTGATTATTATGATTATAGGCATACTTGCTGTACAAGGTGCTTTCATAGAGCATGCTCATATGATTGAAAGTCTTGGACATACAGCTAAACAGCTTCGTCAAAGGGATGATTTAGAGGGGATAGATGGTCTTATACTTCCTGGTGGTGAAAGTACAGTTCAGGGACAGCTTCTTAACAAGCTGGATATGATGGATGATATCCGTTGTATGATTAACAACGGACTTCCTACTCTTGCAACTTGTGCAGGTCTTATACTTCTTGCTAGACATATAGCTGATGATGACACTGTCCACATAGGAACTCTTCCTGTCACTGTAAAACGTAATGCATACGGAAGACAACTTTCAAGTTTTATGACTAATACTGATATTAAGCATATCGGGAATTATCCTATGACATTTATAAGAGCACCATATATAGATAGTGTTTCAGATGGTGTTGAAGTGCTTGCAGCTGTTGATGACAAAATCGTAGCAGCCAGATATAAAAACCAGATTGGGCTTGCATTTCATCCTGAGTTAACAGATGACACAAGAATACATGAATATTTCTTATCAATGGTGCAGAATGCACAGAATTTATCATTAAAAATTGTGAGTTGATTTTTTATAACTTAATTTAAAAGCCGTGAATTTAAAAAGTACCAGTAGAATGAGGATATCATATAAAACAATATCCTTTCTACTGGTACATTTTTTATCTCACTTTATCATAGTGTGTCCACATTCTGATAACTTTAATGGTTCCCTCATATTCAGTTTCATTAATTACAACTGGCTGATTGTATACCTGATATACTAATCTATGCTGAATATTTATTCTTTGCGAATATACTCCCTGTAGAATCACTCTCACACTCTCACCTTAACTCCCTTAGTATCCCTATGTGCCATCTTCATCTTTGCAAAGTCTATATTCTTTCCCTTATATTCCATGGTGAATTCTGTTCCATCATCCATAAGGAATATCTCTTCTATATAATCATCCTTGCCAAGCTTGATACCTCTGACACCAACAGCACTCTTTTTCTTAACTGGTATCTCTGAGAGTGGGAACTTTAAGAAATATCCATTAGCTGTCTGTACAACAACGTTCTTGCTGCTGACAATATCTTCAACTTCACTTGTAGTACCATCCAGATTGAACTTGGAGTATGTCTGTACCTCTATATCTGCTTTCTCTATGCTTATTATCCTGTCATCATCCTGCAGCTTGGTTGCGGCTACTGTTCTTTTCGCCACATCGAATTCTTTAGAATCTACTATCTTCATCATGCCCTGGCTTGTAACGAAAAGAAGCTTCTGATCCTTAATAGTATCATATGCACACAGATAGATGATCAGTTCCCCGCTGCTGTCATAGTTTCCAAGATTATCTATAGGTGTTCCCTTATCCCTGAACTTTGTAGAGTAAGGTATATCCTTAACTTTAACCTGATGGAGCTGTCCGTTGTCTGTAAATATGCATATCTTATCTGTATTCATACATGTGAATACATACTTGAAATCGTTATATATAGCTTCCTTGTTACGCTCATAGGCAGCATTATCTATAGTCTTGGCATAACCGAATCTGTCCATGATGAATACAACTTCCTGTGCTGGAATTTCTTTTTCTACAAACACAGCAGCCTTTGCATCTGTTATAACTGTTTTTCTTGCAACTCCATATTCCTTCTTTATCCTTGCAAGATCATCTTTTATAACCTTAGCCATAGCTTTTTTACTGCCAAGTATCTTCTCATACTTTTCTATCTTTGCAAGACACTCATCATATTCTTTCTGAAGTGCAAGTATCTCAAGACCTATAAGCTTGTACAGACGCATTTCAAGTATAGCTGATGCCTGTTTTTCTGTGAAATCAAGCTTTGAAGCCTGTTTTTTTGATGCTTCTGACTTAAACTTTATGCCTTCTACATTACCATTTATAAGGCAGTCCTTTGCCATCTTAAGGTTAGAGCTTCCACGAAGTATCTCTATGATAAGGTCGATTATGTCACATGCCCTTATAAGACCTTCCTTTATCTCTTTATTAGCAAGCTCTTTGTTAAGAAGTGTTGTGTATTTTCTTGTGTTTATTTCATACTGGAAATCAATGTGATGCTTTATTATCTGGCGAAGTCCAAGTGTTTCTGGTCTTCCATCCACTATAGCAAGCATATTTACTCCAAATGTGTCTTCAAGCTTTGTTTTCTTATAAAGAAGGTTCTTAAGATTCTCTACATCTGCATTTTTCTTTAACTCAAGTACTATTCTTATTCCCTCTTTTGATGACTCATTTGATACATCTACTATATCTGTAGTTTTCTTAGTTTCAACAAGTTCCACTATATCAGATATGAACTTGCCGATATTAGCACCTATCATAGTATAAGGAATCTCTGTTATAACAAGCCTGTCCTTCTCGCCCTTCTTAGAAGCTGCTTCAAAAACAACCTTTCCTCTTAGCTTTATCTTGCCAGTTCCTGTCTCATATATACCAGGAAGCTCTGACTTGTTGATGACCAGTCCACCTGTTGGAAAGTCCGGACCTGGCATGTACTCCATAAGCTCATCTGTAGTTATATCCTCATTATCCATATATGCACACACCGCATCTACTACCTCACTTAGATTGTGTGTAGGGATATTTGTTGTCATACCTACTGCTATTCCATCAGCACCATTTACTAAAAGATTGGGAACTCTTACAGGAAGCACTGCTGGCTCTTTTTCTGTCTCATCAAAGTTAGGTACGAAGTCAACCACATTCTTATCAAGATCTGATAAATACACATTCTGGGTGAACTTCTTTAGCTTAGCCTCTGTATATCGCATAGCAGCAGCTCCATCACCTTCTATAGAACCAAAGTTGCCATGTCCGTCAACAAGTGCCATGCCCTTCTTGAAATCCTGTGAAAGCACAACAAGTGTCTCATAGATTGAGCTGTCACCATGTGGATGATACTTACCCATTGCATCACCTACAATACGTGCAGACTTTCTATGAGGCTTATCATAATTTAACCCAAGCTGATCCATAGCATACAGTACTCTTCTTTGTACCGGCTTAAGTCCATCTCTTACATCAGGAAGCGCTCTTGCTGTGATAACGCTCATGGAGTAATCTATATAGGACTTCTGCATCAGCTCGGAATATTCTGTTTTTATAATATTCTCTGCCATTATTATCTCCGTATGATTTTTTATTATCAAAGTCGTGGTTTTTGACCCCGACATCTAATATATTTAATTTTTTGTCAGGTTATGCCTGCGAATCCGATTGTACAGATAGAAAAGCCTTTACGCATCTATCTGCGCTTCATTTGCATGTGCATGTATGAATGCCCTTCTTGGTGGGACATCGCTTCCCATAAGCATAGACGTAACCTCTGTCGCCATTCTGGCATCTTCTATCTCAACCTGCTTTAGTATTCTTGTTTCCGGGTTAAGTGTTGTTTCCCATAACTGTTCAGGATCCATCTCACCTAGTCCTTTGTATCTTTGCAGTGTAAATGTTCCACTTGCATGAAGCTCCTTGTATCTTTCTAGTGCTTTATCATCATAAAGATACTGCACAAGCTTACTCTTATCTTTCCTGGAAGCTTTAAGTACAGAGCCTGCTGCTGTCTTTTTTACAGCCTTGTCTTCCTTAGGTGCCTTCTTAAGCTCTGCCCTGTATAGAGGTGGTGTAGCTATATACACATGTCCCTGGTTGATAAGCTCAGGCATGAATCTGTAGAAAAATGTAAGAAGCAGTGTATCAATATGTGCTCCATCCACATCAGCATCAGTCATTATGATAATCTTATTATATCTTAACCTGCTTATATCAAAATCATTGCCATAGCCTTCAAGGAAACCACATCCAAAAGAGTTTATCATCGTCTTTATCTCTGCATTGGCAAGCACCTTATCTATGGATGCTTTCTCAACGTTTAATATCTTACCTCTGATAGGAAGTATAGCCTGTGTACGTCTGTTACGTGCTGTCTTTGCAGAACCTCCGGCAGAATCTCCCTCGACTATAAACACTTCACATTCTTCTGCTTTCTTACTCTCGCAGTTTGCAAGCTTTCCGTTAGAATCTATGGAAAACTTTGACTTTGATAAAAGATTCGTCTTTGTTCTTTCTTCTGCCTTTCTTATCTTAGCTGACTTTTCAGCACATGCAATAACCGCCTTTAGCTGTTCTAGGTTTCTGTCAAAGTACAGCTGTACCTCATCGCTTGTGACCGCACTGACAACTGTTCCAGCATCTGGATTATCAAGCTTTGTTTTAGTCTGGCCCTCGAATCTTGGTGCAGGATGCTTGACAGCTACTATCGCAGTCATGCCATTTCTTACATCCAGTCCTGTAAAGTTGTTATCCTTATCCTTAAGAATACCAAGCTCTCTTGCATACTGGTTAATAATCATTGTAAACTTTGACTTAAAGCCAGTTATGTGTGTTCCACCTTCCTGTGTATATATATTGTTACAGAAACCAAGAATATTTTCCTCAAACTCATTGACATACTGGAAAGCGCACTCCACTTCTATGCCATCCTCACTCTTTTTAAAATATATGATATCTGTGACAGTTTCCTTACCGTTATTCAGCTCTTTTACATATGCCCTGATACCATCTGGCTCAGAATATGTAATCTTTTCTTCACTGCCGCTTCTTTTATCCTCAAAATGTATTGTAAGTCCAGGATTAAGGTAAGTTGTTTCATGCATTCTGCTTTTTATGGCATCTGACTTGAATCTTGTCTTTTCAAATATTTCTCCATCAGGTAAAAAAGTCACCTTTGTTCCTGTGTCACTCTTCCTGCATGTTCCTATTTTTTCAAGCGGAGCTGCCACCTTACCTCTTTCATAACGCTGCTTATATACACCGCCATCTACTCTTATCTCTACCTCAAGCCACACTGAAAGTGCATTAACTACTGAAGCACCTACACCGTGGAGTCCTCCTGATATCTTATATCCTCCATCTCCGAACTTACCACCTGCATGAAGTACTGTAAACACTACTTCAACTGCAGGTATTCCAGCCTTTGGATGAATCCCTATAGGAATTCCACGTCCGTTATCTATGATAGTAGCTGTACCATCATCATTAAGGGTTACTGTAATCTCGCTACAGTACCCTGCAAGATGTTCATCTACTGCATTATCTGCTATTTCATATATAAGATGGTTAAGTCCCTTAGTTCCTACGCTTCCTATATACATTCCCGGTCTTTTTCTTACAGCTTCAAGACCTTCAAGAATAGATATACTATTTGCATCATATTTTTCTGCCATCTATATTTTATAACCATACCTTTCTGTTTAGTTGATTGTTATTGTGTTGAATATATCTTCAAACTTAACATTATATATAACCGCTGAAGATACGCTAAGCTTTTCCCATTCGCTATCATTCCATTCAACATATTTACCTGCCTCATATTCTTCAAACTTTTCGTTGAAGGCAGCAAGCTTTTTGTCTGCTAAGATAGCTGACTTGTTGACCTCTGTTTTTGCTTTATCGTTATCTGATGTACATCTTATAATGTAATACTTTCCTTCTGCCTCTACTATGCTGCTCATCTCACCTGTTGATAAAGCATAGGCCGCTTCTTCAAACTTACTATCCATCTCGCCTCTTCTAAGCTCGTACTCATACTCACCATCCGAATTATACTTCTTTGCTATAGCAAAGAATGAGTTGCCCTCCTTAAGCTCAGCATATGCTTTTTCTATCTCATCCTTAGAATCTGTTACTATATACTGTATATTAATAACTCTTGAATCATCTGCACTGATTTCTATATCCATAAGTGAAGTCTGATCGTTATACAGCTTCTGGGCTATAGCAAACTCTGTAAACATCTGGTTAAGCTTATCCTCTGTTATATTGTATCTGCTTCTTTGTTCTTCTGTTAATGCAGCATAATACTTCTCTGCTGCCTTCTTAACGCCATCCTTTTCTTCTCTTCCAAGAACTATTCCCTTTTCCTTAGCCATGGCATTCATACATCTTACTCTGATAAGCTTTACCCTGATCTGGTCTTTTACATATTCTTCAAATGTTTTTCCATCTATCTGCTGTGACCATATTGAACTTGTAAACATTTCTTCATACTGTGACCTTGCATCTGACATAAGCACTGCTGCATCCATAGTGTATGTCTTTTGTCCATCCACCTTTGCAAGAACATCCTTGCCCATGCCTGTTGAAATATATATTCCGTTGCCGTTAAAGAATTTTATAAACACAAACACTGCTGCTATAGCAATTGCTATTATAAGAAATGTAACTATTCTTTTTTTCGTTCTTTTCATATTAATCTCCATTCTTGCGTGTGAAAAATCTTATTTTTCACACTAATCTCCATTTCTGCACATTTTTAATATCAGACATTATCTATGTCACTTATGATATGGCTCATTCTTCATTATCCTAAAGCTTCTGTATATCTGTTCTAAAAGTATAACTCTCATAAGCTGGTGTGGAAATGTCATTTTGGAAAAACTAAGCTTATAATCAGCTCTGTCTAACACTCTCTTATCAAGCCCAAGTGAACCACCTATAACAAAAACAATATCACTCTTACCTGATAACATAAGATTATCAATCTTTTCTGATAGTTCGACTGAATCTAACATTTTACCATCTATTGCAAGTGCAATAACATAGCTGTCATCTTTTATAAAGGAAAGCAGCCTGTCTCCTTCTTTTTCTTTAATCATCCTGTTAACAGTATCACTTGCACTATCCGGAGTCTTTTCGTCTGCTGCCTCTTTTATCTCAAGCTTACAATACTTGGATAATCTCTTTGAATACTCTGCTATCGCCTGGCTGTAGAACTTTTCTTTTATCTTTCCTACACAACATATAGTTATTTTCATAGTAATCCTCATTCTTGCGCTGCTTCTTTGCGCATTTCAAGTTTGTGCGAAGCACAAATCTTGCATGTGAAAAATCTTATTTTTCACACTATCCTCGTTTTTGCATCTTTTCATTTTGCATCTTTTCATTGTTAAATATACGATAATACATAATACCCGATAAGTACTGTTATGCTTCAACGAAAAAGTAGCCATGTCCATCATCGAGCTTGAATACTTCAAGCTGCTCCTCTATCTCTTCATCTGACATGCCTGATATATCCATGCCTTCATCATCCATAACCTGCTTTAACTCTTTAATGTTTTTACAATACTGTGCAAAGCAGTCCTCAAGGAATTCTTCTGCCTCTTCTACATCAAAAACTACCGGCTCGTCAAAAAGTCTCTTCTGATCTCTTAAAAATACTTCTGCACATTCTTTTATATGCTTATCCATTATTCATTCCTCCGTTAATCCTATATTATAATTCGCTATTCACTATTTAAACAACTATTTAAACAATACTTTAAATTAAACAACACTTCAAACAATACCGTAAGCATTTATTTAAATAATACTCTTAAAATTCTCACGCAAAGTCCCTTCTACCCAGTCTGTCACGTATTTTCCATGCTTCTTTATATCATCTGCTGCTGTCTCCATAACATATGAATATGTAACTGAATTAAGCATATCTATGTCGTTATAATTATCACCAAATGCCATACATTCATCCCTTGACAACCCAAAATACTCCTGAAGCTGCCTCATGGCTTTTCCTTTGCTGACACTGCTCTCCATAAAGTCAAGATAAAGTTCTCCTGATACCGCTATTGATGCCTGACCCTTCCACCTGCTAAAGAAATGTTCCTTCGAGTTGTTTATTCCACTAAGGTCACATACTGCAATCTTTAATATATCTTCATCTATATCTGAGAATTTATCAATAATAGTTGTTTTATAGTTAACTACCTTGGTCATCCTGTAAAGATATTCTTCTGTCTTAGGCTTAATGTATGCTGTGTGCTGTCCAGATATAAGCACCTCACAATGTGGCTGTTCATAAACATCTTCTATTATCTGAAGCGCAAGCTTTCTTTCCATGGCTGTCTTTGCTATAACCTCACCACGATACTCACTGAGTGCGCCATTCTCTGATATATATACAAGTCTGTCACTGATAGGCTCAAAAAGTCTTTTAAGGCTCACTATCTGCCGTCCACTCGCAGGTGCGAAAAGAAGTCCTGCATCTAAAAGCTTACCTATAACCTCTATCGTAGACTTATCAACCTTCTGCGCCCCATGTCTTAATATAGTTCCATCAAGATCACTTGCAATTAACTTAACCATAACTTCAACTCCTGATATACCCTTGATACTGGTAAACCGACAACATTGTTATAATCGCCATCTATACCTTTGATAAATGCAGCAAAGCTTCCCTGTATGCCATATGCTCCCGCCTTGTCCATAGGCTCACCTGTACTTATATAATCATGGATTTCCTTATCTGTAAGCTCATAACAGTATACATCAGTCCTGTTAGAAAAGCTTTTGCTGCTGCCATCACCATAAAGTAATGTAACACCTGTATATACCTGATGACAATCTCCTGATAATTCTTTTAATATGCGATATGCATCAGCTTCATCCACCGGCTTTGTCAGTATATGCTCCTTATGGCTTACGATTGTATCTGCTCCTATGATCACATAGCTGCCTGCCATAATATCGTTATACCATTCTCCACTAAGTTTGATATCGTTATCTTTATCTGTTAAGACATTCTGAAGCATATCATGTACTGCCTCTGCCTTAACGGATGACAGATATTCAACATATCTGGCTGGTTCCTTTATACTGGTATGCTCATCTGCTTCACTTGTTATGACTGTGAACTCAAGTCCAATCTGGCTAAGAAGCTCTCTTCTTCTTGGTGAACCAGAAGCTAGTATTATTCTTTTCATGTTTATTAGTTCCTTTTATTCAATCTGTTATTCTAAATAGTTCTTATTGTTTATTATTCTGACATCCCAGACATTACTGCGAACATGTTTTCGCTTTATTGTAACACATAAATAAGCAGTATGCAAAAGCTAATTTACGTCTTTTACATACTGCCTGTATTATAGTATATCTTTTTTCTTAGTTACTCATGCTTCTGTTCATAGCTGATTCTACAGCATCTATAGAAGCCCTGATGATATCATGGTCGATACCTATACCAAAGTATTCCTTACCATCTTCACCCTTGATGCCTACATAAGCTATCGCACTTGAGTCTGAGCCCTGTTTTAACGAATGTTCTTCATAGCACATTACATCACATGGCTTTCCAAAATGCTTTGCAAGTGCGTTACTTACCGCATCAAGACGTCCGTTACCGCCAGCATTGATAACAACATCCTTTCCGTCCTCTTCAATAGTGACTTCTGTCTGGATACCATCTATCTGCTTGAAGTGTACTTCTTTAATCTTAAATACTGGTGTGTACTTTTTATATCTCTTTTCAAATATCTCAAGTACTTCGTCTGGTGTAAGTTCCTTATGATGAACATCTGACACATCCTTTACCGCATATCCAAGGTCTTCTCTCATAGCCTTAGGAATGAGCATGCCGTAGTTGTGTTCAAGAACGTATGCAACACCGCCCTTACCAGACTGGCTGTTTATTCTGATAACATCTGAATCATATGTACGTCCAACATCCTCTGGATTGATAGGAAGATATGGAACTGTCCACTTAGATGGATCCTTTTCGATTCTGTAGTGCATGCCCTTTGATATAGCATCCTGATGTGAACCAGAAAATGCTGCAAATACAAGCTTGCCGCAGTATGGATGTCTCTCATCTATCTTCATCTGTGTAAGACGTTCAAACATCTCTGTAAGCTCTGGCATGTTAGAAAAATCAAGCTCAGGATCAACTCCCTGTGCATACATATTCATGGCAAGATTAACAATATCAACATTTCCAGTTCTTTCACCATTACCGAATAATGTTCCTTCTATTCTGTCTGCTCCTGCAAGTAATCCAAGCTCTGCATCAGCCACTCCTGTTCCTCTGTCGTTATGAGGATGAAGTGATACAACAACGTTCTCACGGCTATGAAGCATCTTGCTCATGTATTCAACCTGGCTTGCAAATACATGTGGAAGTGACATTTCAACTGTTGCAGGAAGATTGATAATACACTTCTTATCAGGAGTTGGCTGCCATATGTCTATAACAGCATTGCACACCTCAAGTGCATATTCCGGCTCTGTTCCTGTAAAGCTTTCAGGACTGTATTCAAAAAGGAAGTTACCACCATCTGCTTCTGCAAGCTCCTTAAGAAGCTTTGCACCTTCTATAGCTATCTGCTTAACTTCTTCCTTAGACTTTCTAAACACCTGTTCTCTTTGTGCTAAGGATGTTGAGTTATATACGTGTACAATCGCTCTTGGTGCACCTTTGACTGCCTCAAATGTTTTCTTGATGATATGTGGTCTTGCCTGTGTAAGAACCTGGATAGTAACATCATCAGGAATCATATTCTTTTCAATCAGTGTACGGCAAAGCTCATATTCAGTCTCTGATGCAGCAGGGAAACCTATCTCAATTTCCTTAAAGCCAACTGCTATAAGCTTGTTAAAAAATTCAAGCTTTTCATCAAGACTCATAGGTTCAACTAATGCCTGGTTACCATCTCTTAAGTCAACTGAACACCATGCTGGTGCCTTATCAATATACTCCTTTTTCACCCAGTCGTTACACTCAACTGGTGGCATAAAATAACCTCTCTTATACTGTCTGTAATCGAACATTCTTTATTCCTCCTGATTTTAATATAAGTGTTAAAGATAAATCCTTTCATGATATAAGTAAATACCTGTAAATCTATACATTGTATGATTATATACCGCATATTAGTTATCAGTTTATGTTAACATAAGAATCGTCCCTAAACTAAAAAAACTTTCGTCTCAGAGAACATACAGTCCAAAGAGACGAAAGATATAATTAATCTCACGCGATACCACTCTTATTCGCAGCTTGCACTGCGCTCTCACCGAATACGTGCATATCTTTTAAACTATGCATTATATTCTGTCCGCTTTAACGGTCGGCCTCCGTCTACGCCTACTCTATATCTGTACGATAAATATTTCGGGTAGCAGCTCCAAGGCGAGTTCAATAAGTTCCTTCCACTGTCTTGCACCATACGACAGCTCTCTGAAGCCGGTTCTTATCTAATATTCCTCTTCATAGCATTTACTTATTATCAATTAGCTAAATGATACCTCATATACCAGATATTGTCAACCACAAAATAGTAAACTTTATTGCATAACTTTATTCGTAAGTTTATTGCCACACTATTATAGCTTTTTCAAAAATTCTATATCTTCTTTTGATACTTCGCTGTCTGAATAACGTGCTTTTTCATAGTTCTTAGTTATTATGCTGCTTTTTTCCTCATCATCAGTTATAAGCTTTCTTGTTATCTCATCCGGCATCATTTCCTTATCCGGCTTAACACCAGACAGCTTGTTTTTTGTCATATACTTCTTTGATCTGGCATATTTTTTATAAAGTTTTCTATATTGGATATTATTCTTATCCGCAGGCTCTCTTTCTTTTTCCGGCTTTATACCATACTGTACTTTTTCTGAAGCCTTATTAAGATATTCCACCTCATCAACATCATCATCAAGTGATCTGCCGAAATTCTTAGCATATTTTACTATAGCATATATAATCCATATAAATATACCTATGATGGCTGTGATAGCTGCTACCTCCATAAGTGCATTAGCTATAGCATTATTCTGTGGCACAAAAAGGTCTTCGTTTGTACCAAACTCTGCCTGTGTAGTCGTTGTTTCTTCCTCATAGACGGTCGATGAGTCCGGTCCTCTTCCTAAAAGCTTTAAAAGAACCCACAATATAGCCTTAAGAACCGCCATGAGTCCTGCTGATATTGTCTGGAATATATTTCCATACTTTCCGCTGTAGAATATAAGCATTCCAATAACCATAAACGATGCAAACACTATCATCATGATAACATTTATACGCAATATTCTTCTTGCCGGAAATTCTGACTTTCCCTCATTTATAGAGAATATCTTATATAGTTCATTAAGCTGGTTATAAAAAAACTGACATATTACAAATGCTATAAACAAAAACAGCTGTATTCCCATAAGCTTATTATTATGCTTATAGCTTCCTGCTATGTAAAATGCAACCATGAATATACCATACGCAATATGCAGCTTTTCCTCTGCTCCTACCGCAAGCTTCATATCATCACTGCTTCTGCCTGAGACATCATAGCTTATCTCTTCTGCCCTTTCATACTGCTTTTTCTGTATATAAAGGCTTTTCAGCCTTATGGAATGTACTGCTATAGCCACTGCTACAAACACATAACCGGCGAATTCTATATCCGTTTTAGAAAGCTTAGCCGCTATAAAAACAAATACAATATTAATAAATATAAACAGTGGATAACTTGATACATATTTTCTTGAAAAATATGTTACCAATACAGGAATCAAAACTATAAGACAGTAATATGATGTATCAGGATTATTGCCAGCCAATCCTGTATACACACCCACAGCCATAGACATATATACAATACAGAGTATTAATATTTCAAGCAGAATCCTGCTGTTTCTAATGTGTTTTATCTGCATTATTCCTTCCTCATTTCAATACATTCTCATAATACATACTTCCTGTTCCGCTTATAACCTGTGGAACAATCCATATTTTATTAAACTGGCTATCCATCAGCACACGTGCTGCTTTTTTTATTCTGTCATTTTTATTGGCAGATATAAGAACATATACCATATCATTCTGCATGCCCATACCATCAGTAAGCACTGTATTATTCTCATATAATGCAGTTATCATATCAGAAAACTCATCCATATCCTGCGATATGTCTATTCTTGCAAGCTCCATATTTATCTTGTTAAAATGTGACAGACCTGAACCTGGCTTTATCGTTATATTCTGCTTTGTATCTATATCCCGTCCGTTAGAAACCATAGACACATTAACACCTCTGGCTGCTAAAAGCTGTGAAAGTCCAGCTGCTATACTTATAGCCTGTTCTACTATATCCTCCTGCATATATGCGCCTTCACTTTCAAGATTCAGAAGCAGACATACATTTCTGCTGACTGTCTCATTATAATGATTCACCATAAGGCTGCCAGTTCTTGCGTATGCATTCCAGTTGATATCCCTTATACTGTCGTAAGACTGATAATCCCTGATTCCTGCAAACACAAACCTGTCCTCACTAAGATACTTTCTTCTTTCAAGTTCTCCCATAATCATGTTGTTAACATCCGACATCTGCCCTGTAGCTGCCGGCTTTGGAAACACTGTAATGTTGCTGTATAGTCTGCTTTTATGTATCAATATTTCATTCATAAACGCACCTGGAAATACCATCTCTACAGCTTCAAGCCTATATACGCCTCTTCTGCTGCACTCAACCTCTATACGCCTTGTAACCTTCTGGTTAGAAAGCAGCGAAAACACATCGTTACGATATGTCTTATCAGACACCATGGAATTCGTATCCTTCTGTCCGAATATAAAGCTTCTGTCTATATCAAACTTTACATTCATGCAGAATACAGGAAGCTTTTTTGCATTTACAACTGTTTCTATTATCTCTACTTTATCGTCTTTCGTTGCTGTTGTATGTGAAAAGGAGACATCCGTACTAAGATTCTCATCCCATTTTTTCCTGTATACAACTGATATAACCTTGTAAACAATAACAACACCTATAAGCATCAAAACAATATTCATCTACTTAGTCCACTCCTCAGTTGGTACTTCAACCTGTGCAAATGCTGCATTAACAGCCTGTTCCCTGCTTCCCTTTGATACAAGTCCTGTACTAAATACAAGTCTGTGTGCCCATACACATACTGAAAGTTCCTTAATATCAGATGGCACAACATAATCTCTTCCGTTCACATATGCATATGCACGTGCAGCATTAACCATGGCTATTGAACCTCTAGGACTTATGCCTATGGCAACCTCTGACATCTTACGTGTCGCCTGTGCAAGTTCTGCTATATAGTTAATAAGTGATGGATGAATATAGACCTCCTTAGCTTTCTTCTTCATATCTGCTATATCCTGTCTTGTGCATACACTTTCAAGGTCTGTAACAGGGTTATTGTTTAAGAATCTGTTAAGTATCTTAACCTCTGCAGCCTTATCTGGATATCCCATCTCAAGCTTCATAAGAAAACGGTCAAGCTGGGCTTCTGGCAGCGGATATGTACCTGCTGTTTCTACCGGATTCTCTGTAGCAAGCACTATAAATGGTTCTTCAAGCTTAAGTGTATCTCCATCTATAGTAACCTGTTGCTCTTCCATACACTCAAGAAGTGCTGACTGTGTTCTTGGTGTCGCCCTGTTTATCTCATCTGCAAGTATAATATTGGCAAATACAGGACCTTTACTTAACACAAACTCCCCACTCTTCTGGTTATATATATGAAGTCCTGTTATATCTGACGGAAGTAGGTCTGGTGTAAACTGTATTCTTTTAAACTCACAATCAATACTCTTAGCCACCGTCTTTGCAAGCATGGTTTTTCCTGTTCCCGGAACATCTTCTAAAAGAATATGTCCTCCGGCAAGTATGCTTGTAAGCACCTTTACAACTACATCATCTTTTCCAACTATAACTTTACCAACATTGTCTAATATACTGTTTATATTCATAAATTCCTCTTTTCTATAACATGATGATACCAGAGTCAAAAGGTCTAAACCCACATGAGCTTGCTCATATTGGGGAGAATTGTGGGAGTGCGTAGCACGTAACAATTCGTAGGTATCAAAGTCGGGGGCTTTTGACCCCGACATCATGTTATTAACATATCGTTAAGTATAACAAAAAAGCTGCAGAAGTATCAATAACAACTGTAGCTTTTTCACAAAACTTTTTCAATATTGCTTTTACATTATATGCTATTCCTGTGGTTCTTCTCCTGGAAGCTCCTGGTTGACATCTATGCCCCTTGGTGCAACAGGCGTAGAAAATACTATCTGTGTACTTGTTCTTCCAAACTTCTGAAGCTGTCCTATGAATGTATCAAGCTCCATTGTACTTGGAAATACAACCTTTAACAGCATTGAATAATTACCTGTTACGCAGTTACATTCTACTACATTAGGGCATGACTTGATAAATGGATAAAACTCCTGCTTCTGTACTGGCGCTACCTCCAGATTAATAAATGCTGTTATGTGATATCCAAGCTTTAACTGGTTAATCCTAACCTCGTAACCTTCTATGATTTCTTCTTTTTCAAGCCTTTCTATTCTTGCTGATACAGCCGGTGAAGATAAAAAGACATTCTCAGCAAGTGCCTTAAGTGGCATTCTGGCGTTATTCTGTAATAATGTTATCAGCTTCTTATCGATTTTGTCCATAATTGTTCTCCATTTCCATATTTACTATTCTATAGGTTGGTAATCTTTATTAATCGAAAAGTAAAAAGGGAACAACTCTGACTATATACGTTAGAATTGTCCCCTTTGACTTCAAATATTAACTTATTTGTAATATACACCTTCTTTTCTAAGTTGGCAACCCGGAATATTGTATTTTTTTACGTACTTATATTATTTTATTAAGTTTTTTTATTTATTTGTTAAATATAAATTGCTATGATATACAATATATGTTAAAGTCTTATAGGAAAACTTTGTGTCACAGCGCACATGACACATCATTGTGATAAAACACCAACTAAAGATAACTTACTTAAGTTAACACAATATTCGTTAATATAAAGTGCGCAGAAATGAGGATTAATATGTCAGCTAATACAGATTACAATAACAATTCAGAATATTCATCTGTAACTCTTTCACTTGATGATGGTACTGAAGTAGAATGTGCAGTCATAAGAACATTCCCTGCTGGTGATAAGAACTATATAGCACTTCTTCCAATAGCAGATATTGATGAGGATGAAAGCGAGGTATATCTTTACAGATATTCTATCAATTCAGATAATGAACCTGTTCTTGAAAACATTGAATCAGATGAGGAATATGAGATTGTTTCCGATGCATTTGATGAGGAGCTTGATGCCATGGAGTATGAAGAGCTCTATGCACAGGAGGATTCTTAAACAGACGCTTCACTGATGAATCTTGACATAGCTGTATCTTGTCCATACCTTTTTTTCGGGTATACAAGATACAGCTTTTCTTTTGCCCTTGTCATGGCAACATACATAAGTCGCCTTTCCTCTTCTATCTGGCTGTCAAGTAACGCTTTATTATATGGAATTATTCCTTCACATACATCAGTTATAAATACTGCCTTGAATTCAAGTCCCTTGCAGCCATGCATTGTATATATATTGATGGCATCTTGTTTTGCAGCATCACTTTTATTTGTTTTTTTACTGTCATGATTGTTATATTTATTATATGACTGATGTTTTTGCTCTTCACTCTGTTCATGTATATATATAAGCCATTGCTTTATATCTGTATATTTTCTTAAAGACTGCTTCAGTTCTTCAAGTTTTCCATATACTTCTTCCCTATTAAGTCTTTTTGCTGTTATTTCTTCTTCTATATAATCTTCATAGCCTATGCCCTTAAGTATGTAATTAACTGCTGCATATGGTGTCAGCTTTGCAAGCATTTTTATATCAAACTGCATATCATTTATTCTTTCAAGCATATTCTGATTATCTTCATAACTGCATCTTAAGGCTTCAAAACTAAACGGCTGGGTTATCATGGCTCTCTTTACATATCTGACCGGTTTATTGATTATTCTTACAACATTTTCCCTGTCATATTTTCCTGCTGCAAGCTTAAAATACGCTGCTATGTCCTTAACAAGCCAGTAATCATATATGTTTTTTTGTATCATCTGTGTCCTGCAGGCGATACCCTCACACTCAAGCTTTGTATAATATATGCTGCTTATTATATTGGTTCTTGATATAACAGCTATATCTGACAGCTTCATTCCGGCAGCCGTCAGTTCTTTTATCCTTGAAATCACATAACATGCTTCCGCTTCTATGTCATCAGCCATGTATACATTCACCCTTCCAGCACACATGCCGCACGATCTGATATCCTTTGCAAACCTTACCTTATTATACGCTATAAGTGTTCCCGCCGCTGATACTATCTTAGATGAACATCTGTAATTCACGTTAAGATTTATCTGTGCAGCTTCATCATAATCTTTTTTAAAACCAAGCATTATATCAGGCTTTGAACCTCTAAAGCCATATATACTCTGGTCATCGTCACCTACCACAAAAAGGTTGGCCTGCTTTCCTGCTATAAGCTTTATAGTATCATATTGTGCCTTATTTATATCCTGAAATTCATCTATGAGTATATATCGGAACTTATTCTGCCATGCCATTCTATAGTCAATGCGGCTCTTTAACAGTTCATAGCACATCAGTATCATATCATCATAGTCTATCAGCCTTCTTTTTATGAGCATCTGCTCATACTCCTTATATATAAGCCTGAATGTTTCTATAGGACAGCTTACTGCCTCATAAAGTTCTGCATTTATTCTTTCACTTTTCACACGGCTTATCTCTGATATAATAGATGATACCATCTCTGACTCATCCTGATATTCCAGCTCAAAGCTGATAGCGGCATCTCTTATAAAACTATATTGTGTATCTGCTGTTATTATTGAACCTGCTGAATAATTATATGCCTGACGCAGCATATTAAAAAACACTGCGTGGAATGTACCAAATGTAACTGATACATAAGAATCCCCAACAAGGGATAGAAAACGCTGCTTCATAGATATTGCAGCTGCCTTTGTAAACGTAATAACTAATATAGAAGACGGCTCTATATTATGTATTCTTATAAGTCTTTCGATTCTGTTAATTATAACAGTAGTTTTACCAGAACCAGGACCTGCCAGTACAAGTGCAGGTCCATCCTTATAATATATTGCCGCCTTCTGTTCCTCACTAAAAACCATAAGACGCCTTTCAGTAGTTTAGTAACTCATAATATCATCATCTGAGTCATCCGTATTCTCTATAGCCAGTATATCTATGAAATAGCTTACATTACTGTTAACCACCACTTCAACCCTGTCACCAGCCTTATGGCCAAGTATAGCCTTTCCTAGCGGTGACTCTATACTTATAAGTCCTTCCAGGGAATCACCCCTTACAGTTGTTACAAGTTTTATCTTCTCAGTAGTTCCATCATCTTCATACTTTACTGTTATAGTGTTATTAACACCCGCCTCATCATCTGCCGAATCTTCTGATATAATCGTGGCTGTCTTTATCATCCTCTGAAGATATCTTATACGGCTTTCGTTCTGATTCTTGAACTTCTTTGCTGCATAATACTCGAAATTCTCACTCAGATCTCCCTGTGCTCTTGCCTCCTTGACATCTTCGAGTGCTTTTTTTCTTACTTCATGCACACGATATTCTATCTCATCTTCCATCTTCTTTATGTCGCCTGGTGTTAATTCGTTATTCATGACAACTCTCACTCCTATCAATAAGCCACTCTGTATTACCAGAATATTTCTTTATATGAATATTCACCCCTGTAATTAGATGCATTATAATCAGGATACTTATATGGCTTATATACATCCTCTCTTTGCTCATCATCCTGAGTGTATATATACATATAATTATAATCCCATGTAACTATTTCATCTCTTGCATCTCCAAGAATATTAACTGCTTCCGCACATAATGTTGGGTGTCCATCATCTGGGAACTTCACTACAGTAACTCCATCACCATCTATCATGCCGCCACGTTTTACATCTGCATTAAGCAGGATGAAGTCCTGTCCGTCTCCTGTCCAGTTAACTGGTGTAAGAAGATTGCCATTAAGCTCATTCTCCATCTCCCACAGCTCATTACCTTCGCTGTCATAAAAGTATATAATACCCTGATGACCCCAGAAGTTAACAACCGCCATCTCATAGCCTGGCTTATCTGGACAGTAATTAGCAAGGCTTACTCTCTGTGCATGTCCTATGCCATCCTTTTTTAATATGTTTCCATCAAAATCGCAGAGAATAAATCCCTGTGTTCCTGCAACGCATGCAAAAAATTTCTTACCCTTATTAGGTCCTGACTCGAATCTGCCAGGTACTATCTCATCTATATGATCATCCTTAAAAGGCATTGTCCATAATCTTTTACCATGGCAGTCAAGCATATTAAAACCAACAAGAAGCTCATCATGACCATCTCCATTGATATCTATGGCAAAAGGAAAATGTCCTGTATTCTTATCACTCTGGAAATGCCACATAACCTCAAGATTATCATTAAGTGCATATACTCTGCAGTATCTGTCTTTAATAAGAATATCTCTTGGCTTATCAAGTCCACGGAAATTGCATATTCTCATTCCATCTGGATTGATTCTGTCAAATGCATATTCTCCATCTGGTACTCCTATAATAGTGCCATCCTCAGCTGCTGTAGAATAAGGTGTCTTTGCTCTTTTCTTGACTTCGCCTGTACGTCCATCAAGAATAAGCACCTCAAAATTCTTTGCTGTTATAACCTCATCATAACCATCGCCATCTATATCGTATATCTGCATAGGCATATCTGCTGAAATGCTACCAATCTCAGTGTTATCTGTAGGCTCACCATGCTGCCACAATATATTGCCATCAAGATCCATAGCTGTAAGACAGCTTATTGTACCGTAAGCATCTCTGTTAACTCTCTTCTGGCATTGTGCCATAACCATCTGATATTCTTTTGTTCCAAGCAGATGTCCGAATCTTAACTGTCTTCCAGTACCACAGCCCTTAAGATCTATTTTTTTGGCAAGCTTCATCTCAGGGTACTTTTTCTGTGCTGCCTCACACTTTAATTCGTATTCTGTTCTGTCTTTTTCTATTCTTTGGGCTGTTGCTTCATCAACTGTTACCTTTACATAACCGAATGCAGCCGGTATTGTTGCTGTCACAGCTACTTTGCCACCATGAAGTGCATAATCTGTCTGCACATCTATATATGTACTGCCATCTACGCTGCATATAACATGGCTTCCCTTAACAGATACCTTTATGTTATATGTGTCATCACAATTGTAGTCAAAGTCAACACTTTTGATTTCTTCTACATTTTCTTTATGTCTGTATACAAGCTTCAGCTTCTTATCTTCAAATATACATGCAAGAATGTTCAGGGAATTCTGTGCGCAAAAACCAATACCTGCACTTCCCCATTTGGTATTGAACATTCTAAGTCCTGCTTCTATATCATAATCTCTCCAGAATCTGTCACCAGTTTCAAGTGTAGGGAATGTCCTGTGTGGTTCTGTATTGTGAAGCCTCATCTGTTCCATATAATGTCTGCCATTATACTCCATAATGCACCATGAGGCACCCTGTCCGTTATATCTATAGTTGCATACAGGGTCATACCATCGTCCATAAAATCCAGGATAATGTATAAAATGATATTCTCCCGTAGCCGAATGGTTTTTGTCATATGGGAACTCTCCTATAGGAAAATCCATGAAGTCCTCATCTATCAAGCTAATGTTTTTCATAAAGCAATCCTCCATTATATTATCAATACTCAGATGTGTATTGTTTGTATATATTGATATTATACATCTACCGTCTGATTGCAACAACCCGTAAATATTGTTCTTTTGCTTATATATTACTGATTATTATTCTTTTTTGCATTCCTATGAAGTGCTATTGGCTTTCTTGATACATTCTCTGTTTCTCTTTCATCGAGAGTATGCATCTTTCCGTTACGGTCTCTCTTATGCTTAGGCTTCTCTCCTACATAAACTGCTGTCTGGTTTTCTTTATTAAGCTTTGCCATACAATCAGGGCAAAACCTTCCATATCTGATATCAGCGCCACACATCTGGCATTTTATGTATGAATCTGAACCATCTGGAATCTCTATTCTTCCCTGATATAAAAACTTCTGGATGGTTTTTACACTGACACCTGTTGCATCTGCAATAGTCACTGCATTCTGAGGTCCATGTGTTTCAAGATATTCTCTTATTTTTCCAAAATCTGTATATTCTTTATTTCCACACTTTGGACATTCATATGTCTCTCCAAAAGCATATACCATTGTAGTTCCACATTTAGGACAGATTTTTGTCATAGAATACTGATCATCTATTTCTGCTCTTACGAACTCCCGTTTTTGTTTTTTTTCTAAGCTATTGCTTTCTGTTTCCCTCATAATTAGTTTCTCCAATTCCTTTTTCCCTTTTTATATACTGAATTCATTTTATTTACTGAATACTTTCTTAATTTGCTGAATTCATTTTCACTTAATACTTTTTTATTTTCCAGCTTTTATTGTCATGTTTTCTTTTTATTCACCTGTTTATTATTGTTATTAATATACTTAGGCGATTCTCTTAATGCATTTCTTATAGCCGCCCTGTTGGCATTAATCTGGGTATTCTTTGCTGTTGAAAGATAGTATCTTTGTTTTGCATTGATATAATGTACAATATCTGTGTTACATGATGTTAAAGCACATCCATATATTATCTTTTTTTCACCTGCCTTTACTTTTCTTACAACGACTCCCATAAGGCTTATGGTTTCATCTGTATCTTTAAATACAAGTCTAACTGGCGATTTATTAACCTCTATGTCTTCATTTCCCACGAATGAAAATCCATTCTCACTTATATCTTTTAAAATAACATTAACAGCTTTTTTATTAATACCTATCTGTGCTACTGCTCCTAATCCAAGAAACAGCCGGAATGCCTGTCTTCTGTTCATCTCATAGCCTTCCACGGATGAGGTTATCTTATACATCGGCTTTCCATTCTCAGTGACAGTCGATATGCCTACACCTCTCCATAGCACAGGATTCTTATCTTCCCTTATATATACAAGACTGACTGACAAAGTAACTGAAGCCTCAAAAGAGACTCTTTTTCCATCTATAATTATAGGTCTGGCATACAGATAATTCATGCCTGTATCTATACATTGCGACTTAAACTCCAGCTTTCTTGCAGCAGCACTGACCTCTATCGTAAGCTCAGCATCTTTTGGAACTTCTTTTATAAGCATTATATTCTCCGTCTTAATAATTATCTTCCCTGATAATTACAAAATATTTTCTTAATAATAACACTAAATCATTCAAAATAAAAGCCCCTAAAAAAGTTTAGTTTACATTATCCAACTCACTTACTGATTTTGATCAGCTGGTGTATATAAGGCAAATATAAGCTTTAGACAATAGACAGCATAAAAAAAAGGCAGGCCAAACCCAAAAGCGGGCCAGCCTGCCTCTAATACAATACATTAAAGCATTATTCTTCATCTTCTACTGGTTCATCCCAGTTGTGATAAACATTCTGAACATCATCCTCTTCGTCAAGAAGTGCAAGTATTCTTCTCATTTTCTTAATATCATCTTCTGATGTAAGTTCAACCATAGTCTGAGGTATCATAGTAACCTCTGCTGATGCGAATGTTACACCTTCGTTTGAAAGTGCATCACTTACAGTTCCAAAATCATCCGGAGCTGTTGTTATCTCATAGCAGTCATCTTCTTCATTAAAATCATCTGCGCCGGCATCAAGAGCAAGCATCATAAGGTCGTCTGCATTCTTGTCACATTCTTCCTTATCTACGATTATCTGTCCCTTGTTATCAAACATAAATGATACACAGCCAGGTGTACCTACATTACCGCCACCCTTTGTAAATGCATTTCTTATGTTAGATGCTGCACGGTTTCTATTATCTGTTAAAGCCTCAACTATGATAGCTGTTCCGTTAGGACCATATCCTTCATATGTAACTGATTCAAAATCAGACATATCTGTGCTTGCAGCTTTCTTAATAGCTCTGTCAATTGTATCATTAGGCATATTAGCTGCCTTACACTTAGTAACAACCTGTCTTAGCTTACTATTATTATTAACATCAGGTCCACCTTCTTTAACGGCAACCATAATCTCCTTACCAAGTCTTGTAAAAATCTTACCCTTAGCAGCATCATTTGCAGCTTTCTTATGGGCTATGTTAGCAAATTTTGAATGTCCTGACATTTTATTTCTCCTTTTTTAACTCAATTATCTAAAATACGCCGACAGATATTTTATCACTCTTTGCCGGACTTTTCAAGCAATAACACAAAATCTTCTATTGGCATAGGTCTGTAATAATAAAACCCCTGGGCATAGATACATCCATTATTAACAAGAAAATCAGCCTGTTCCTTTGTTTCAACCCCTTCTGCTATCATGTCTATTCCAAGAGCTCTGATCATCTGTATAACATTCTTTAACAGAATTCTTCCCTTATCCGTAGCTATATCATCCACAAATGTTTTATCAATCTTAACTTCATCAACATGTTCATCCTTAAGCATTCCAAGTGATGAATAACCAGAACCAAAATCATCCATAGAAAACCTGTATCCACAATCCTGAAGTGATTTAATCTTTCTATAAAGACTGCTCTCTTCACTTGTAAATGCGCTTTCTGTAATCTCTAAAGGTATAAGCTTTGGATTGATATCATATTTGCTTGTAATTTTTTTAATCCTGTCTATAAAATCTTCCTGATAGACATGCATTCTCGATACATTAATAGATATAGGAACCGGGGTTTTGCCTTCCTTTTCAAGCTGTTTTATATAATAGCACACCTTGTCCCACATATAGTCGTCAACGTCAAGCACATATCCATTCTTTTCTATAACTGGTATAAACTCATCCGGATATACCATACTTCCGTCCTCACGCTGCCATCTAACAAGTGCTTCACCGCCAACTATACGTCCTGTACGCATATCAACCTTTGGCTGTATATATGTCTTTATGCAGTCATTCTTAAGTGCTGGCAGTATATCATTCTCTATCTTTTTCTCAAAGAGCATTTTCTCACGCATATCAGTATCATAGAACTCATATACCCTGAATACCTTGCCCTTAATCCTATTTAATGCAAGATCTGCATAGTCACACATAAGGCTTATATCAAGATTTCCAGCATTGGTACATATGCCAAATGCCGGGATAATCTTACATGATATCTCATAGCTGTCTATCTCTTTCTTAATATACTTTGATATATCTATAAGCTGCTGTTCGTCCTCAAACTTCGTACACAGGGTAAATATATCTGCCCTCAGATGTCCTGCAACAGCATATTCTCCTATATATCTTTGAAACAGTTCTGATATATACTTTAACAGTTTATCGCCCTCCTGTCTCCCGCAGAATTCATTCACCGTTTTAAAATGATATATATCCATTCTTATTACTGCAAATCTTTTATCCGGATTTTTTTTCATCAATTCATTGGACTGATAGAAAAATGCTTTTATTCCATATAATCCTGTCAATGGCGACTCATTGCTGTTAATATTATTATCAGCCATTTTCTTTAACGAATATAAATATAATTCATCTCTTTCAACTTTTGAAGCGGTTATTTTCTTTTGTTGATTGTCTCTTGTATGTTCCATAAATAGCCTCTCTGATAAATGCAATACATTAATATGTACAATTTCTTTTGCTTCACACGTTTAATTTTCATCAATTATACCACATATCTGCATAAAAAGCAAAAAATATCGTTATACCTGGCATATCATAGCCAGATATAACGATATTTCGCACTACAACATTAATAAATATGATGTTATGGATTAAAGATTTGCCTTAATCTTTTCAATCATTTCTGCATATTCTGCATCTGTTAAATACTTTTTGTCAGGATTCATAAGGAATACCCCGCCCCATTCATATTCATCCTTGTATTTAGGGCAAAGATGAAAATGAAGATGATGTCCTGTATCTCCATATGCACCATAATTAACCTTATCTGGATTGAAAGCTTTCATGATAGCTCTTGCAACTCTTGCAACATCTTCAAAGTAAGCTGCTCTTTCTTCTGCTGTAAGCTCATTCATATCACCTACATGCTTTTTGTGAGCTACGATACATCTTCCTGGATGGCTCTGCTCCTTGAAAAGATATACCTTAGATGTTTCTAATTCACAGATTTTAATACCGAACTTTGCAACAAGTTCCCCTTCCATACAATATGCACAATTCTGATCTACCATGTCTATATCCTCCTTATAATGTAATATATTTATTCAGCATCCTTGATAGAGAAGCTTATTCTTCCCATCTTGTCCTTGCCCATACACTTACACTTAACAACATCACCAAGAGTAAGAACATCTTCTACCATATTGATTCTTTCCTTAGATATCTTAGAGATATGAACCATACCTTCCTTACCAGGTGCAAACTCAACAAAAGCTCCGAATTCCTTGATGCTTACAACCTTACCTTCATATATCTTTCCCTCTTCGAATTCATCTACGATAGTTCTTATATACTTCATAGCCTTATCCATACCAGCCTGGTCAACACCGCATATTGATACAAAACCATCATCTGTTATATCAATCTTAACACCGCATTCTTCGATGATTGCATTGATAACCTTACCACGCTGTCCAACCACTTCACCAATCTTAGCTGGATCTATAGTTGTCTGGATAATCTTAGGTGCATATTCACCTACTGTCTTTCTAGGCTCAGCAATAGCTGGCTTCATACATGTATCCATGATAAAGAGTCTTGCTTCTCTTGTTCTTCTTATAGCTTCCTCTACGATAGGACGTGTAAGACCATGAATCTTAATATCCATCTGGATAGCTGTGATACCTTCTGTTGTACCTGTTACCTTAAAGTCCATATCACCAAAGAAGTCTTCAAGTCCCTGGATATCTGTAAGTACTACATAATCATCATCTGTATCGCCTGTTACAAGTCCACATGAGATACCTGCTACCATGCTCTTAAGTGGAACACCAGCTGCCATAAGTGACATGCATGATGCACATGTAGATGCCATAGATGTAGAACCATTAGATTCAAATGTTTCTGATACAGCACGGATTGCATAAGGAAAATCCTTTTCTGAAGGAAGTACTGGAATAAGTGCTCTTTCAGCTAATGCTCCATGACCGATCTCACGACGTCCTGGTCCTCTTGAAGGCTTTGTCTCACCTACTGAGTATGAAGGGAAGTTATAATGGTGAATATATCTCTTAGTTGTAACGTTATCATCAAGTCCGTCAACCTTCTGTGCCTCTGATAAAGGAGCAAGTGTTACAACATCACATATCTGTGTCTGTCCTCTTGTAAACATAGCAGAACCATGTACTCTAGGAATGATATCAACCTCTGCTGCAAGTGGTCTTATCTGGTTAATAGCACGTCCATCAGGTCTCTTATGATCCTTTAAGATCATCTTACGTACAGTCTTCTTCTGATACTGATAAACAGCCTCACCAAGAACTGCAAGGTATTCTTCATTGTCAGCAAAAGCTTCCTTCATCTTTTCTGTTACTTCATCAATGTTCTTTTCTCTTGTCTGCTTATCATCAGAGAATACTGCTATTTCCATTTCCTCTGGTGAAACTACCTGCTTCATGGCCTCGAACATTTCTGCTGGAATAGCACAGCTTTCATATGAATGCTTTTCCTTACCAACCTCTGCTACAATCTTTTCAATAAAGGCAATGATTGTCTGGTTGATATCGTGAGCCTTATAGATAGCCTCTATCATCTTGTCCTCTGGGATAATATTGGCACCTGCTTCAATCATAATAACCTTCTGCTTAGTAGATGCAACTGTAAGCTGAAGATCACCTTCCTGCCACTGTGTCTGTGATGGGTTAACAACAAACTCACCATCAATCATACCAATCTGTGTCATGGCACATGGACCATCAAAAGGAATATCTGATATACATGTTGCAATAGAAGCACCTATCATAGCTACAAGCTCTGGACGACACTCTGGATCTACTGCCATAACCATGTTGTTGAGTGTAACATCGTTACGATAGTCCTTAGGAAATAAAGGTCTCATAGGTCTGTCTATTACTCTTGATGTAAGAATTGCGTTCTCAGAAGCCTTTCCTTCTCTTTTGTTGAAGCCGCCTGGTATCTTACCAACAGCGTACATCTTCTCTTCGTATTCAACACTAAGTGGGAAGAAATCGATTCCTTCTCTTGGTTCCTTAGATGCAGTAGCTGTTGAAAGTACTACTGTATCCCCATAGTGCATAAGTGCTGCTCCGTTAGCCTGTGCACATACTCTGCCAACATCAACTCTTAATGTTCTGCCAGCTAATTCCATTGTGTACTGTTTAAACATGCTTTCCTCGTTTCTGCCTTTTGGCTGTTTAGTTTAGTTTTTGAACAGAAGGTCCGAAACAACTCAAAAAAACACCACCGCTTCATAGTCATAAATAAAAATGATATTCTTTTGAGTGGTCTCGGTTATCCCTTCTGTTATATGCCTGTTTCTGCTGCTTTTTTATGGTTGTTTTATAGCTTCCCTTCTGTCTCTACATGGATATTTCCATATATATAGACACAAAGCAGGGCGAAGTTGTACATATAATATAGGTACAACTCCGCCCTTATAATTACTTTCTGATTCCTAAACGCTCGATTAAGCTTCTGTAGCTCTCGATATCGTTCTTCTTTAAGTAAGAAAGTAAAGCTCTTCTCTTACCAACCATCTTTAAAAGACCTCTTCTTGAGTGGTGATCCTTCTGGTTAACCTTTAAATGTTCTGTTAATTCAGCAATTCTTTCTGTTAAGATTGCAACCTGAACTTCTGGAGAACCTGTATCTCCTGCTTTTCTTCCATAGTTAGCGATAATTTCTGCTTTCTTTTCCTTAGATATCATTCTAATATTCCTCCTATTTTTTAATCACCTGTCACTAAGATCCGGGTCGGAGTGTCCCTAATCTGGGTAACGGCTCATACGCTATGTAATATAGCATATCTCCATCTTATAATCAAGTATTTTGTCAAAACATTTTCGCAAAATTTAGTAGAGACATCTATACAGACTAAAGCATAAACATTTCTTTTGCAAAGCTTGCATCACTTTCCATCTGTTTCTTTAAAGCTTCTATATTCTCAAACTTCATTTCCTGTCTTAAAAAATGAAGCAGTTTAACCTCTACCCTGTTTCCATACACATCTTTATCAAAATAAAAAACATTGGTTTCTACACTTATTTCATATCCATCACTGACCGTTGGCTTTGTACCAAGATTGGTCACTCCGTAATATTCGATGTTATCAATAAGTATTTTGGATGCATATACTCCATTTGGCGGGAGCAGCTTTATCTCTGTAGGATATACATTAATAGTCGGGATATCTATCGTTCTGCCAAGCTGGTTACCCTTGGCAACAATTCCAGATATTGAATATGGTCTGTTTAACAAAACATTCACTGTTTCCATATGTCCCATTTTAAGCTCTTCACGTACATATGTACTGCTTATATCTTTTCCCTGAAACTTTTCTTTTTCTACAACTATTGTTTCATATCCATATCTTGCTGCATTTTTTATAAGGAACTCAACATTGCCGCTTCTGTTTTTTCCAAAGCAGTAGTCTGTACCAACAACAAGCACTTTCGCCTTAAGCTTATCAACAAGAATATCTTTTATGAAGTCATCCGGTTCCATGTTCATAAGCTCTGTCGTGAACGGATATTCAACTTCAACATCAAGTCCATAATTCTCACAAAGATTTCTTCTCTCCGAATTCGTAGATAAAAAATGCTGATTCTTCTGCGGACATATGCTAAGCGGTATTCTGTCAAATGTAAACATAACTGACAGCAATCCAAGCTCATCCGCCTTTTCCCTGACTATCGATATCAGCTTCTGATGTCCAAGATGAACACCATCGAATTTGCCAAGTGTTACAGCACTTGGTTTATCAAGCTTGAAATCCTCAGTACCATGTATGTATTCCATCCTGGTATGCACCACCTTTCAGGTAACTGATTTTTCATAAAACATTTTCTTTGGAACTAATTGTCCTCCGATATATTTATATATGCCGACAAAATCCTCATCTGCATCATATATTCTGAATTCTTCCATATCCAGAAATTCGCTGTTCTGATCCTGCACTGCCTCAAGTGGAAGCTTATTGCCATTATAAAGGAGTTTGTTATATCCTACACTGACAACAACCTTTCTGTAGCCAGAAAACATTTTATCTATGCTGACTATGTACTGCTCTATATCACCCTTTAAAGTAAGCGCAGCTATCTGGTTAAGTGTCAGTGTATCATCTATAATAAAATCTCCGACTCTCGTTCTTTTAAGCGACATCATACAGGCTCCACAGCCCAGCTTTTTTCCTATATCATCACATAATGTCCTGATATAAGTTCCTTTAGAACAGTCTACTGTTATTGTTACTGTTTTTATATCATCTTCCAGATTAATATCATTAACTCTTAGCGAATTAATAACTACTCTTCTTGGTTTTCTCTCAACCTCTATTCCAGCTCTTGCAAGCTCATAAAGCTTCTTTCCATTAACCTTTAATGCCGAATACATCGGCGGAATCTGTTCGTACTCACCTTCAAACTGGCTGCATACCTCAAGAACTGTTCTTTCGTCTACATCAACCACCGACTTTGTTAAAACATTTCCACTTGTATCCTGCGTATCAGTGGTTGTACCAAGAATCATCACTGCCTCATATGTCTTAGTCCAGTCTGTTATCATAGATACCAGCCCTGTTCCTTTTCCAAGACACACCGGCAAAACACCTACTGCATCTGGATCAAGTGTTCCGGTATGTCCGATTTTTTTCATATGAAGAATACCTCGTAGCTTTGCTACTACATCATGAGATGTAAACCCTTTTTCTTTATATACATTAATTATACCGTTCATACCGCATGTACTCCTTTAATTAATTCTGCATATCAGAATACTGTTCTTCTATCATTTCTCCTATACGGTTGATTATATCATGCACAGTTCCTTTTGCCAAAAAACCAGCTGCCCTCACATGTCCACCGCCGCCAAAAGCCACTGCTATAGCACTGACATCTATCTCTTTTTTAGATCTTAAGCTGACTTTATATTCGTCATCTCCGGTTTCATATAAGAATATAGCAACTTCAACACCCTCAGTAAGTCTTAACTGCTCTATTATACCACCCAGTTCTTTTCCTGTCACACCATAAAAGTTCATTTCATCTCTTGTAACACTTGAGAATATGCATTTTTTATCATAGAAAAGCACGCTCTCAAGTAACGCTCTTCCAAGTATCTGGTTCTGTACATATGTTTTCTTATAAAAGCTGTTGTCTATTATATCAGAATAATCTATTCCCATCTGCATCATCTTTCCCGCTATTTCCATAGTATGAAGAGATGTACAGCTATACTTGAACACACCTGTATCATGTATAATACCTGTATATATACACTCTGCCACTGCTTTATCTATCTTTTCATCATCTAATGTATCATACAGCACCTCACATGCTGAACTGGCATCAGGAATAACCTGGTTAACATCTGCAAAGCTGTTATTACTTATATGATGATCTATGCATATAGTCTTATCAGCATTTTCAAAGCCTCTGGCAAAAGGCTCTATTCTGTCTATTGAACTACAGTCAAGAACAATGAACACATCAAACCTTTTGTCTTCTTCTAATGTATTCCTTATATCTGAATATCCGCTAAGATATGAGAATTCCTCTCCTGGCTGTTCAAGGTATACTGAAACATCCATATCCGGCATATTTTTTTTCAAATAATTATATAATGCAAGTGTAGAACCCGTACAATCGCCATCTGGTCTTATATGTCCAGTTATTCCGACAACATGTGCACCCTTTAATTCCTCAATCACATTCATACCTTATTCTCCATTCTTAACTAAAGCTTTTATCAGTTAATCATCTACTATTTATGACTCTCATCATCTTTTTTAGTCACTTCGTCTATAAGCTTAGACATATTAATTCCATACTCTATTGACTGATCAAGTATAAACTTAATCTCCGGTGTGTTACGCAGATTAACTGTTCTTGCAAGTTCTCTCCTAATATAGCCTTCCGCACTCTTAAGTCCTGCAATAGTATCCTGCTGTGACTTTTCATCACCAAGAACACTTATATATGCTTTGCATGTCTTAAGGTCTGGTGCAACCTCAACAGATACAACCGAAGTCATAGGATTAATCCTTGGATCTTTGATTTCACTGCGGATTATATTACTAAGCTCTTTTAATACCTCGCCATTAATACGGGTATTCTTTACGCTGTTTTTACGCATTGTATCCCCCTTTTCTGACACTTTTTATATGAATCATATTCTTTTACTTTAAAGTATCCGGATACTCATAACCCGGATACTTTAAATATATTGACATTTTTATCTTGGCACCTCAACCATAATATGTGCTTCTACAAGGTCGCCTTCCTGAATCTGTCCGAAGTTTTCAAATACCATACCACATTCAGAACCAGCCTTAACCTCCTTGACATCATCCTTGAAATGCTTAAGTGTTGCAATAGGTCCTTCGTATATCTGTTCTTTGTCTCTTGTGATTCTGACAACAGAATCTCTTGTGATCCTACCCTCTGTAACGATAGCACCTGCAATGTTACCAACACCTGATGCTTTGAATATCTGTCTTATTTCAGCATGACCGATAATCTTTTCTTCGTATATAGGTTCAAGCATACCCTTAAGTGCTGCTTCTACATCTTCAATAGCATTATAGATAACGCTGTAAAGTCTTAAGTCAACCTTTTCTCTTTCTGCTACTATTCTTGCCTGATTATCCGGTTTAACATTAAATCCTATGATAATCGCATTAGAAGCTGATGCTAAAACAACATCGGATTCGTTGATGTTACCAACACCGCCATGTATTACCTTAACAATAACTTCTTCATTAGAAAGCTTAACAAGGCTCTGCTTAACAGCTTCTACTGAACCCTGTACATCTGCCTTTATGATAAGATCAAGCTCCTTCATATTACCTGCCTGTATCTGTTCAAATAAAGCATCAAGTGAAACCTTATGCTTAGTATCATCAAGAAGCTTCTTTTTGCCCTCTGCTATGAATGTATCAGCAATATTTCTTGCTTCTTTTTCGTTATCTGTAGCCATAATAATCTCACCTGCATTAGGTACATCGTTAAGACCAAGTATCTCTACAGGCATAGATGGTGTAGCTTCCTTAACTCTTCTTCCCTTATCATCTATCATGGCTCTTATCTTACCATAGCATGAACCAGCAGCTACTGCATCACCTACTCTTAATGTACCCTTCTGTACAAGAATTGTAGCCACAGGACCACGTCCCTTATCAAGCTCTGCTTCGATTACAATACCTCTTGCCTTACGGTCAGGATTAGCTTTTAACTCATTAACCTCAGCTGTAAGAAGTATCATCTCAAGAAGCTCATCAATACCTTCCTTTGTATGGGCAGATACTGGAACAAATGTAGTAGAACCACCCCAGTCTTCAGCTATAAGCTCATATTCTGTAAGCTCCTGCTTAACCTTTTCGATGTTGGCGTTAGGCTTATCAATCTTGTTAACTGCAACAATAATCTCCACACCTGCTGCCTTGGCATGATTAATAGCTTCGATAGTCTGTGGCATAACGCCATCATCTGCTGCTACTACGAGAATAGCAATATCTGTAGCCTGTGCTCCACGCATACGCATAGCTGTGAAAGCTTCATGTCCTGGTGTATCAAGGAATGTTATCTTCTGTCCGTTAACATCTACCATATAAGCACCAATCTTCTGTGTGATACCACCTGATTCCTTATCTGTAACATGTGTCTCCCTGATTGCATCAAGAAGTGATGTCTTACCATGATCAACGTGTCCCATAACACAGACTACTGGTGGTCTTGGAACCATCTTTGACTCATCTTCTTCATCTTCCTTAAGAAGCTCTGCTATAACATCAACCTTTACCTCATGATCACATATACAGTTGAACTCAAGTGCTATTTCCTCAGCTGTATCATAATCAACTTCCTGGTTAATCGTAACAACCTTGCCCTGAAGGAATAACTTCTTAACGATAGCTGATGGCTGGACCTTCATCTTATCAGCAAGTTCCTTTATAGTGAGTGTATCTGGTAAAACAAGCTGCTTAATTGTCTCCTCTTCCTTCTTTTCTGGCTTTGGAACTGGCTTCTTCTCATGCTTGCTGTTAGCAAACTTAAGATTTTCCTTTGCCTCATTGTCCTTCTTTCTATCATTCTTTCTTGAATCATTCTTTCTTGAATCAGGTCTTCTTGAATCAGGTTTTGTTTCAAATATGAAATCTTCCTTAGGTGCTGATGCTGCTCTGTCATTTCTTCTTGCACCTGAAAAGCCCTGTCCGTCTCTTCCTGAACGTCCATTGTTATTTCCATTGCGGTCGTTATTTCTATAACCGTTATTGCCATCCTTGTTGTCTCTGTTTCCGTAGCCGTTGCGGTCGTTGTTTCTATAGCCGTTGTTGTTTCCGTCTCTGTTGTCTCTGTTTCCATAGCCGTTGCGGTCATTGTTTCTATAGCCGTTGTTGTTTCCGTCTCTGTTGTCTCTGTTTCTATAGCCATTGTTATTTCCGTCTCTGTTGTCTCTGTTTCCATAGCCGTTGCGGTCATTGTTTCTATAGCCGTTGTTGTTTCCGTCTCTGTTGTCTCTGTTTC
>OGJI01000015.1_pt1 | contig 198385 bp, 158 predicted proteins | sample 1572031 | NCBI WGS metagenome assembly OGJI01 (sample SAMEA2582119, study PRJEB24529) | metagenome | biome: Human gut stool | place: China | collected 2011
CTTGAGGTATTTTTTTCGTCAATCTCTTGACCTATTTAAAGTATACAGGAAGCTTCTTATATGAAAGTTTCGTACGAAGTAAGAAATAAAATATGTGATAAAGGCAAGTGCAGCAATAATATTAGGAATATGGGGATTCATGGCCTGGATATAATTTTGGTATGATTCTGGATGTAATTTGGACCATATTGAGAACAGACCGGCTGATATAATAAAAAGAATGCACGATAGCAATAAAGCGCTATTAGAATTATTCAGAATACTTTAGCACTGCTTACGGTACAAACAAATACACACATATCAGAAATAAATTGTGAATGATAGTCTTTATCTTGATTAGTCATATCTAAATGTTTCTTTGGCATATAGTACTGTCTTAATTATTCCATACCTGTATAAAAATGTTCTGCAAATTTTGAAATAGTGATTAATGCTGTAGTACATGAAATAACAAAGATTGCAGAGGCATGATCTGTAAAATACATGATGCCACTGATTACAATAATGAGCCCAAGCAGAATACATACCTGCTTGGGAAAACTGTCTTCAGGAGCATGCTTATAGTCTCTATAAACCTGAAAAAGAATTACACCAAGTGACAACGCAAGTATTATAAAGGATATCCATGAAGCAGGGGTAAATAACCTAACAAGTATGAGAATACATAATAACGTCATAAGAGATAAAAGAAAACATGACTTGTAAGTTTTAAGATGAAGACCACCAAGATAAGATCGTAATGGAATGAATATGGCAAAGAAGAGACATCCTTCAAGAGGCATCTTGAAGAGTGCAATAACGATAATGCTTACCAGAATAGACAAGCCATGTTCAAACATCATTTGTACGCCATAGCTGTATATGTTGTATTGCTCTTTACTAATATAATTGTGGGATAATAAATAATTTGATAATGCACGACAAAGATTTTCCATAGCTTGCCTTTCTGAATAAAGCTTACGCAGGTAATTATAATGCGATATATAATTAAAAAGTTAAAGAAGTTGAAAATAAGAAGTTATATGTAAAAATTAATATATTGCTTAGTATCTGCCCTTTTAAGAATATGAGTCTCACATAGGAAAAAGGTATTATATAATGTAAATATCAATAGATAGGGAGCAATACGAATGATACAAATAGCAATATGTGATGATGACATGACAACAACTTCTCAAATTGAAGAATATATTAGGCAGATTGAAATAGAACAACATATACAGGTACAATACCGTATTTTCTTTGATGGAAAATCTTTTATGCAAAGTGTTGAGAGCGGGGAAGCATATGACCTGATTTATTTAGATGTTGAAATGCCTTTGATGAAGGGATTGGATGCTGCAAAGAAACTAAGAGAAATGGAAATATCGTCTTTAATTATTTATATTTCCAATTATGAGACATACTGTGAATCCATGATTGAAACGGAACCATTTCGGTTCCTGAGAAAGCCAATCAATGATGTGGATCTGTTTAGAAAATACTTTATGAGTGCGTATAAGAAACTGGAAAATAGAAATGAGTATTATACATATTCCTATAAGAAAATTCATCATAAGATAAATATTAACGATATTATGTATTTTGAAAGCAACAATAGAAAAATATGTATACATACAAATGGAAATCAAGAAAACAATACATTTTATGGTCAACTGGATAAGGTTGAAAAGGAGTTGGAATCCAAATCATGTACATTTATTCGGATTCATCAGTCTTATCTGGTAAACAGTACGTATATCAACACGGTACAGCATGATGCAGTCATTCTGGAGAATAAAGATGAACTTCCAATCAGCGAAAAACGTCAAAAGGAGATACAGAGAAAGCTATTTCTGGAGAGATAGGTGGAGAATATAAGCAATGATATATGATCAGATTATAAATATATTGATGGTTGCCTTTGGAACTGAAATAGTAAGACTTTATTTCCAGGTATTTTGCTGGAAGAGAAGAAATCCACATAAAACAAGATGGGCTGTATGGCTTTTGTATGTCGTTTTTCAAATAATAATCATGATATACAATGCCAGTCATCCGTTGGCTATATTGATAATAAATATTCTGTTGGCTTTTCTAATATGCAAATTGACATACGATGTGGAGTTCAAGCTTGCGGTATTTCTGGCTGGAACATTATACGTAGTATGGATGTTAGTAGAGGTAGCCACAAATTATGCATTGACATTGACTGGAGTTGCACTACAAGAGAATGGATTTATAGTAGGAGTTATTATTTCCAAGATTGTTATGTATATTCTACTGCTTATAATGAGCAGATATACAAAAGCGGATTATATGGCTAATCTGCCATTCAAATACTGGCTGAGTTTATTTACAGTTCCTGTTGTAACAATATTTATAATCCATAATTCATTTATGATAACTGTTGGCAGCGATAGAAGTGTATTCTTTTTTACGTCAACAGTTTTATTGATTTGGGTTAATTATATGATTTTCGATGTGTATAACAGGCTGGGAAAGCAAATGCTGGATGACAGAAGGCTGTTAATATACGAGCAACAATTAAAGATCTGTGAGCAGCAGGCTAATACAAGAGAACAGGCTTATCAGGAGACTGCAAGGTTAAGACATGATCTGAAACAGTATTTATTGGCATTGTTTACTGATATAGAAGCAAAAGACTATGATTTGGCACAAAGTAAGATACAGGAGCTGCTGGATCAGAATCAGATATACCGTCAGGAAGTTGTACATAGCGGAAATATCTGTATAGATGCATTATTAAGTTATAAACATGCAGAGACAATACAGAAGAAGATAAAGGCGGAGTATGAGGTATCAGTTATACCGGAGCTGCCTTTTGAACGGGGTGACTTATGTGTTATTCTGGGAAATTTGCTGGACAATGCAATAGAGGCAGCATCTAAAGTGGAGAATTCTGAAAAATGGATGAAGACACAGATCCAATATAATAAAGGCTGCATCCTAATTGTCATAGAAAATGCATGTAATGATAAATTTATTAATTATGATCATGATAGATATATGACAACAAAATCGGATAAAGCAGAGCATGGTATAGGACTGGAATCAGTTCGGTATACTGTAGAAAAATATCACGGAACAGTAGAAATTGAGAAAAAAGAATCTATATTTAATGTAACTGTATTTATGTATGCCAAGTAATACCTGTAAAAATTACATATAAACCAGTAATTTCATCAATATCAATACAAAATCTTTACGCTGAATTATTATAAATACATAAAATTTTATAAAGGGGTGAAGACTATGAAGAAAATTAGAAATTGCCAGTTTATTTTTCAAGCCATTACGTCTTTGGCTTTCTCATTTGCAGTAGTGGCAGCCAACACAAGATGTGCATACATCTATCACCAGCCTAAAAAGCCGGAAGAATTAAAAACATTAAGAAAATAGAATAATAAAGACGTATGGAAAAGCACCGGGTCAGTCAGAAGATTGATAGGTGCTTTTTGCGTAACAGGAAGTAATAGACCGGACGCTTTGACTGTTCAACAAATAGAGAAAATATAATATTATTTTTCAGGAGGTGTTTTATGGGATCTACAGGTAGTGGAAGATTTGGAACCTATAGTAATGGTGGAGCAGGTTCAATCACTGATGGGGAGGAATGTCCTTTAGTTATTGAAAATATTCGACTGGAGGATGTAGCTATATCGGATTATTATTTAGATCATAGTGGTGTACCACTTGCAGGAGAAGCTGTTGAGTTGGCCCACAGATTGGTTAATAAAAGGTTGGTTGCTGTTCTGACTGGAACTCAAGAGATAATTGGTAATTTACCGGTATCTTATAATTATTTAAATATTTGTTTAAAAAAAGGAAAAAGATATTCAGGCAAAATTAAAGCATCTGGGTTATCACCCATTCCTTTTATTGTGGTAAATTTATATGGATAAAAGAAAAACACTGATAATTGGAGAAGTATATATAGACTAACATCTTGATATTAAAGAGAATGGGGTTTGCACATCCAGGTTAGGCGGAAGTTTTCATGCCGCAAGAAGTTGTGAAGCATTAGGTATGGAATATGCATTAGCATATTATGCGCCAAGTTATCTTGAAAAAGATATTAAAAAATTTGGAAAGGATGTTTTAGGGGCAAGTAATGCATACTGTTTAGGTAATGTAGATAAGGCTCCGAATGTGATATTAGTAGGTGAGTCGGATGAGAGTGGTAATCAGTTATATGAAAATATTTTATGCGAACAGGCAGAATATATTAGCAGATTGCCATTAAAACAGGTGTTGGATGATTTTAAACCTACTGATATTGTTATTTTCCCGGGAAGATATGACAATGTAAAGATTTTAAGCAACCTATCAGATTATGATGGGAAAATTTATATTGACATGAATTATGATTCTGATGATATTATAAATTTGGATATAATAAAAATTCAGACGGTTTTCTTATCAACGTCATCAACATCATTTGAAAAATTTTTTAAAGAACAGAGCTATGACAGTATACTGCAATGGTTCAGTAAAAAACGGGTGAGTCAGCTGTTAATAAAGGAAAATAGAGGCGGATCTTGGCTTTACGATTTCAATGAAAAAGTAAGTTATGAGGCACCGGCTTATATAGGAAAAACTATCCATTCAGTAGGGGTTGGAGATGTATATGATATAGCCTTTTTAGCTGAACAAATGGGAAAGAATATTACATATAATATGACATTTGCAGCGTGGATGTCAGGATTATATGCACGAACACTAAATCAAGAGAAATTTAAAGATGATGTAGAAGTTGTTGCTCATAACATGCAGGAGTTTGCTGAAATGGAAGGGATAAGAGTTCCGTGGAATGAAAGAGTAAACTATCCAATTTATATGGCAGCTCCAGATTTTGACTATGTAGATGTAGAAAAATTGGATCAGTTAGAAGAAGCGCTTATATATCATAATTTTAAACTACGGAGACCAATTAAAGAAAATGGACAAGTAGATAAAAATATGGATATCAATAAGGAATATACTATATTTGCTAAAGATGTGAGATTATTATTAGAATGCAAAATAATGATAGCAATATTGCTCTATAACGACCAAGGTACGTTGGTAGAAATTGGAAATTATCAGGCAAATGGAAAACCAGTAATACTTTATGATCCATATTCAAAATTAGACAATATGTTTCTGAAAAATGTATGTACACGTTACTGTAAAACAAAAAGTGAAGTAATTGATGCAGTATTTACTATAGTTAGTGGGATGGTGAAGAATGGAAAATAGTTTTGATTGTCTTTTGCTTGCATCAGGTGGGATGGATTCCACCGTTTTGGCATATAAACTTGCTAAAGAATCTAAGAATGTAGTTATTTTATTTATTGATTATGGGCAGCATTGTAAGGATAAAGAATATCAGACACTTTTACAAGTGCTTCCAGAAAAATATGTTAATAATGTGCGAACCATTAAAATTGGAGATGTTTATAAAGAATCTAATTCAAGAATGATAAAAGAAGCAAACTTGTGGGAAGATAGTGTTGTAGCAGAGGATATGTATTTACCATATAGAAATATTTTATTTTTATCGTTGGCATCAGCATATGCACAATCTATGGGAATTAAAGATGTTTATACGGCATTTATCAATAGCAATCATGCAAAAGAGATAGATTGCTCGATGGAATTTTTTACGAAACTAGAAAACTTATTATATGAATATGGATCTATAAGAATTAATATGCCGTTTCGTAAAATGACAAAAACAGAAGTAGCAAAGTTGGGTATAGAATTAGAAGCGCCTATTGAAAGAACATATTCATGCCAAATAAATGCACACATGCCATGTGGAGCTTGTCCTACTTGCGTAGATCGCATAAATGCATTAAATAATATATTAGAGGAAAAAATCAATGTATGATATAGATAAATCTGTTCAAAATGTTATAAATCTTATAGACAAAATCCCTCATAATTATGCTGAAATTACACAAAGAACACCATATTATAATATGGCAGCAACATTGACGGATGCGGTATTACAAGCAGGAATGAATTATAAAAGTGTGGTGTATCCAAGAGTTTATAATATTTTAAATAAATATTCAGAGTATAGAACAACTTGCGATTTTATAATACTATTTCAGACAATACCGATTGAAGAAATAATACAGTGGAAAAATAAAAGAAAACAGGATACAATTTGTGATTTAGCTTGGTATTTATATAAATGTAATGTAAATACAGAGGATGATTTGGCAGAGTGGATTTTGGATGATGAGAATGCAGAAAGCTTATTAAATATTAATGGAATAGGGAGAAAGACTATTGATTATATAAAACTATTATCTAGCCAGCAGGCTATACCAATTGATAGACATATGTTTCAATTTCTTGAAATAGCAGGTATTTTAACAACTAATTATAAAGAAGCAAGTAGAATAATGCGAAAGACAGCAGCTATTTTAGAAGTAGGCGAAAGTGTATTAGACAAAACTATATGGAATTATATGGTAGGAGAAAAGGCAGATGGACAGTTGTCAATTTTTGACATATGTGAAGATGTAATTATATAGCAGAGAAAGCGATAATAGAAGTGTATCTGTTTCAGATTTTCATTTCTAAACAGTATACTTGAATTGAGTTAGGTTTATTGACTTTATCGTGAATAATTTAAAAATATAAAACAGGAGATAAATATGCGACAGATAATTATAAAAAATACTAAGAATATTAAACAATTAGAATTTAGCATTCCATCCGATAATGGTGTTTACTTGCTAGTTGGTGCTAACGGTGCAGGAAAAACCACATTACTCACTTGTCTTGACAGAATATGTAATCCATATGCTTTTGCAACAAACTTTACGTCTGCGAATAATATAGACAGTATTGATCAGTATTCTGCTTCGTCAATTGAATACATAACAGAACATGCGCATATTAAATTTAGAAAAGGAACTCAGCGTTGGGCATGTACTCCCCGTACTAATAGTTCACCATTATTAAAAAGAGAGTTTGGTTTTGAAAACACAATTTTTATCAAAGCTGATTCAAAAAGAATTGATGTACCTCAGGAAGAAATTAGAAGTGGAAATTTGATTGATGTAGAAAGTACAATTATTGAATCATTAAACAAAATTTTTGAAACTTCAAAATATAATAACCTCAAACGATTAAGAAATGTCAATGGACGTGGAAGAAATTCAACCTATTTTTATATATTAAAAGATGGAAGAAAGTATTACTCAGAAAAACGTTTCAGTACTGGAGAACTTGCAATAATAAGGTTAGTAGAACGTTTACAAACAACTATGCCCAATTCTCTCTTTTTGTTAGATGAAGCCGAAATGGCTTTACATCCTCGGATTCAAAAGAATCTTTTGGATTATTTAAATGAGAAAGCTGCTGAGAAAGAATTAATGATTATAATTTCAACACATTCTATTACTATGATAAAGTCAACACATAGAAATAATATTATGTTGATGGAAAATGATACTAACTCAGGCAATACAGTTATTTCGACGCCTTGCTATCCTGCCAAGGCAATTGGTAGTGTGGATTTTGAGTCAAATATAATTTTCGATGCTATTTTTTTTGTTGAAGATGATATGGCCAGAAATGTTTTAAAAGCAATGATAGCTAAGTATGCCAATATCAATCCGCTCATTAAATCCATGATATATTGCATTGTCCCGGTAGGGGGATATGAACAGACAGCCTTATTGGCCAAGAATACTAGATACCAACTTTTTGAACGCTCTAGAGTTTATGCTCTTTTAGATGATGATGTATTTACAGAAGCAATACATAAAAATCAAAAATTTGCCCAATTATACGAACAAAACAGCAACTTCATATACTCATTAAAGTGCACGCCTGAATCTTGGTTAATTGAACACTTGGAAAATCAAGATGCCAATCTTATTTCTTGTATTCGTTCAAATTATCACTGTGAAGTAAGTACTATTTTAACAGATGGCAGATATACTGCGTGCAATGCCCAAAGTCCACGAAAATTATGCAAGCAAAAGATGGATGTAGTTTTAAAAATATTAGGAGAAAGATGTGGAAACTCTCAAGAATCCATTCTCAATTCTTTTGTCAATTTACTAATAGAACAGGAAATGGATATTGGAACAATTCAAAGCGTGTTAATTCCATTATTAAAGTATTAGTATAAGTGAATTATTAATTTCAGCATAAAAATATTGACATCCAATAATTGACTAAACATACATGAGCCGGGAAATGTTATAAATTCGATATTTCTTGGCTCATATATTTTTAGAAAATTGCTTAAAAAATGATAAATAGAAAAGATATAATAAAGAAATTTTTGTGGGGATAATAAAATGAAGAAGAAAATTAGCGAATGGTTTCGGGACAAAATACAAAATCGTATAGATGATGAAGAATTTGAAATTATGCAAAATGGATTCAAAAGAATAAATAGAGAAAAAGACCAAGTAAATCAATTATTTTTTTTCCTACGTAGTTTTGTACTTCATTTATTTATTGCATTATTAATATATAGGGTGCTTCCTAAATTATACTGTTTAAAAAGTACGTATGAGGCTATATATGAGGTTGTCGGATTCATTTCTTTTGACAAATGGCTATGGTTATATGTGATATTATGTATATTTGGATTGATATATTTTACATTAAAAGAAATCGCATTCTTTAGATGGGAAAAGTTGGATTTTGTAAAAAACAAAGTAGTAAAAAAATTTTATGAGTATTTTTTATATGAAATTCCTCAAAGATATTTAAATATTTTTGAGGGATTGTATGTTGTACAATACTGCTATTTTGTTATGTCTGCTAATACACATCATATTAGATGGATGGGCTTTTTTTATGTTTTATGTGGTATATTTTGTGATTTTAATTTTATAATAAATGATGACAGTAAATACTATTTTTTGCATTCGCAACGAATGGAATTAGAAAGTAGAGAACATGTAGATAATGATAATCCCATTTGCAATAGAAATGACCTAAATCATAATTTAAAAGAAATGTCTGATAATTTATTTGGATATATAAGGTCATTAACGCAGGAGAAGATGGGAATTATTGCAGTAACAGGAAGATGGGGAACTGGGAAAACAAGTACTGTACAAACGACACTATGGAGAATAAGGGAAAAAGTAGTTGACGAATTTTTTATTTGTGAAATAGATTGTAAGAGATTTACAAATCAGGAGTTATTGATGTATGTGAACTTATACTTAGAACAATTATTGGACAGATATAATGTTAATATTAGGGTTTTGGGATCTGCGTCAACATATATAGAAAGTGTGATAGAACTAATAACTGAGAGTAACCAAAAAACGAAATGGTTAAATATATTTACTAAGTTTCAAGATGTATATGAAGATTACTCTTTGCAACGTAAAAGATTTGAAATGAAAATTCAGAGCCTTCTAAAACGTAGTGGACGAAAAAACATTATATTTGTTTTTGACGATTTGGAAAGAAATGAAAACTACAGTGTTATTTTACCTGTATTAAATGATATATTAAACATTAAAGGTATAACGAGTATAATAATAGCAGGAGAAAAGATAGACGATACTCCTGATTTTAATAAATATTATAGTATTAAGTTTAGGGTAGAAGATGTGCCGGAAGAGCAAATAATACATAGAGAACAAAGACAATTCTTGAAATATTGTAATGCAAAGAATGGGGATACATTAGTGGATATACAACTGAAAAATGAGAAAACGTGGTCAATTTTTAATGACGAAAAAACAAATAAAATTAGCCAGATTTATGATCTTATTCAGTATGATGCATTGAAAAAAATGGATTATTCATTAGAAATGGATCCTTTGAAACAATATATAGAAAAAAAGTGTTGTAAATATTTGCAGTCATGTGAGGAATTTGCAATTAAGGTGGAAAATGAATTAGGAGAGATTGGATTGACTGCATTAATAAATATTGTGTACTTGGCTCAAAATATAATGAAAGTACAATATGATGAGGAAAAAGATTATTTTGAATTGGAAGAAGTTGATGAAGAGGAAATAAAAGAAAAGATACAAGACAGAATACTGGGGAATTTTAGCCCCCAAGAATTATCGCAAGCAGTACACATGGCATATATATGTTGTTCTGAAAAGCATAAGAATATACAAGATAGAAACACATATGAAATTGGCATGAAGCGAATAGAATATATTAAAGAAGTGATGGAGCGATATAAAAGTTTATTATCCAACATTGATATGATTAATAATAAATTAAGAGAAAATAAAGAAAGATGGAGAAGATCAATTTGGATAAAAAAACCATATTTGCAGTTGATAATTGAGGAATGCTTTGAAACACAATTAGATGAAAAGCAGAAAATAGAAAAAAGTCTATATAGTATGTATGCATATAATTCATTTGTTGATTTCCAAGATTATACATATGTAAGAGTTAAATTAAATGTAATAGATTTTGCAGAACATGGTAAATATATAATTAAGATTAATGAGTATTTAAGGGATAGTAAGCAAGCACAAAAATGCATATATGAATATAAAAAAATTGAGGGTACAGCTGCTGAAAGGCATCAACAATATAATAGTTATGTATCTGAATACATAAGAAGTAAAGAAAAAAAAGAATATACATATCTTGATAAAAAGAATATAATAGATATATTACAAAAAGTAAACAAATTGTAAGAACATAAGATATGAAACTAATGGAATTGAGATTGTAAACTACACATGAATCCGCTATACTAAATAATGAAATTGTATAGCGGATTTTTAGTAAAGATTTTGGTAAAAGAAAGTGTTATTAATTATCTGGTTTATGATATAAAAATGAGAATATGGAGGAGCGAATTATCATGGGCAGATTTTTGAATCCAGATAACAGTGCATTTCAAGTTGCATTAAATTCCAAGATTTATGTAGATAAGACAGAATTGCTGGATTTTACAAATCAATCGATTAATACGGATGTGGCATTTATATGTAATAGTAGACCTAGGCGATTTGGTAAAACATTGACTGCCAATATGCTAACTGCTTATTATAGTAAGGGATGTGATTCGAAGCAACTGTTTAGAGATTTGAAGATTAGTGATAGGGATTCATATAGGAAATACCTAAATCAGTATGACGTTATTCATTTTGACGTGCAATGGTGTATGATGGATGCTGGAACACCAGATAAAACGATAGATTATCTTAATAGGAATCTGATACAGGAGTTAAAGGAGCAATATCCTGATATTATTCCAGACGAGGTATCTACAGCATATGGGGCTATGTCTTGCGTTTATGGAACAACAGGAAATAAGTTTATTGTAATTATTGATGAATGGGATGTTTTAATTCGTGATGAGGCCCACAATCGGATGGTTCAGGAAGAATATATAGATTTCCTAAGGGGAATGTTTAAAGGGACTGAGCCAACCAGATTTATTGCGCTTGCTTACCTGACAGGTATCCTTCCAATCAAAAGACTGAAGACGCAATCCGCTTTGAATAACTTTGAAGAATATACGATGCTGGATGCGGGGGGATTAGCTCCTTATATAGGATTTACAGAGGATGAAGTGAAACATCTGTGTAAGATGTATAATAGAGATTTTGCGGAAGTAGAGCGCTGGTACGATGGGTATGTATTATCCGGCGAACAGATATATAATCCTAAGGCTGTCATAAGCATAATGAATAGAGGAACATTTCAAAGTTATTGGTCGCAGACAGGGACCTTTGAGTCCATAAGAGACTTTATTAATATGAATTTTGGTGGATTGAGGACTGCTATTATAGAGATGCTTGCAGGTAACTCTGTAGATGTGAATACTGCGTCTTTTCAAAATGACATGATTAGTTTCAAAAGCAAGGATGATGTTCTTACATTACTTATTCATCTTGGGTATCTGGCATATAATCAGAACGTGAGGAAAGCATATGTTCCGAATGAAGAGATAAGACAGGAGTTTATACTTGTTACACAAAATAATGACTGGAGTGAACTGTTAACTTTTGAGCAGCAATCACGTAAATTATTGGATGCAACATTAGATGGAGAGGCTGCAGAAGTGGCATCAGGAATTGAACAGATTCACACAGAATTTGTTTCAACATTACAATATCATGATGAAAATTCACTAAGTAGTGTACTAACAATAGCATATTTAAGCGCCATGCAATACTATTTTAAACCTATACGAGAGTTACCGACAGGACGAGGATTTGCTGATTTTGTCTTTATTCCTAAGCCTGAGTATTTGCATGATTATCCGGCACTTGTTGTAGAATTAAAATGGAATCAGAAAGCGCAGACGGCTATGAATCAAATAAAAAATAAAAAATATCCGGCTTCTATTAGGCAATATACAGGAAATATATTATTGGTAGCAATAAACTATGATAAAAAAACGAAAGTGCATAGTTGCATAATAGAAGAATATAAAAATACCGCACAAGGGAAGGTATAATACCATGAAAAAAATACAAAAGAACGATATGTATCATACAATTATAAGTATAGTCAGAACGTTACTGATAGTGATAGCTGTCTCTATGAAAATGACCTTGATTCCTTATGATGAGATTGATAATGACAATACTCTGATTAGGGCTATTTGTACAGTATTTCTTTCCGTAAACAGTTTTGGAATTATTCCATTTTTAGCAGTCCTATTTTTGTATAAACCAGTGAGAAGTTCTTTTTATGAACGTCATATAGATAATCGGGGAGTGTATAGGATTCCAGCAATACTTTTTTCGGCGTTTATGATAATAGGGTATTCATTTCAAATGGAGAATAGTTATTATTTGCTGTTTGGAGACTGGGATTTGGGGCAGACTTGTAAGACTGTGATTCAATTTGTGGGATACTATAATCTTTTCTATGTGGTGTTAGAGCATCTATGGAACTGGCTGCATAATGATACATTGTGGAGATATAAGGAAACAGATCATAAGGTTCTCAAGTGGATGTTTGATGAGCATCCTGTTAAGGCGGTATTCCTTATTTTATTTATTTTCTGGTCCATATATTTGCTTGCATTTTTTCCGGGATTTATTCAGGGAGATACTCCGGATCAGTTGGAACAGTTCATGGGAATTAAGGGCAGTACGGCTTCTTATCTGAATTTACTGTCAGAAGATGTATATTTGAATAATCATCATCCTGTACTGCACACGCTGTTACTTGGATTCTGCTTTAAAATCGGGCATGTGCTTGGCTCTGATAATTTGGGTATTTTTATTTATGTCATTCTTCAATATTCCTTAGTATGTTTTGCAATTGCAACAGGAGTAAAATACTTGAAGAAACTGCAATTACCTTATTGGATGAGAATGGTCATATTGGCTTTTTATATGCTTACTCCGATTTATGTTAACTATGCAATTTTAACGACAAAAGATGTTATTTATTCAGTGTGTCTATTATGGTTTACTTTGTATTTAGCAGAATTGCTTATGAAGAATGGAGAACCATTCTATAAAAACATGAGGAATGCATTAGGATTTGCCATTTCCTGTTTTGGATGTGTATTTTTCAGACATAATGGAATTTATATTTTGGTATTAACGCTTGCCCTGATAGCAATAATCTGGAAAAAGTACCGCAAATTCTCGGCAATATCAATAGTTAGTATGGTTGTTGCACTGATGTTGGTAAATTCTGTAATTTATCCTGCATTAAAGATTACGGGAGGAAGTAGAAGAGAGGCGTTGTCGGTTCCTTTGCAACAGACAGCGAGATATATTAGTGAGCATGGAGAAGATCTGACACAGGAAGAGTATGAGATTATTGATAAGGTGATTGATGTGGAGTTCTGTAAGTTCCATTATGAACCGGCATTTGCAGATCCAGTCAAAGCGACTTTCCATGAAGATGTGACATCAGAAGATCTACATGCATATTTTGTTACCTGGTTTAAGATGTTCTGGAAGCACCCTGGATGTTATGTACAGGCATTTGTAAATAATACATATGGATATTTTTATTATGGTGATGAGGCAGTATGGAAGTATGATAAGACAGAGAGTGAAAATGTACAGGGACTCATTAACCCGGAAGGCTTTGATATACATCATATAAGCCAGATACACAGTCTGAGTACATTGATAGAACTATGCATTGGTGTGTACAATAATCTGCCGATTGTATCCCTTTTCCATACAAGTGCATTTTATTCATGGATATTAATAATTATAACTATATGGATGTGGGCAAAGAATCGTAAAGCGTTGGTATTGATATGTCCTATGATATTGTCGTTATTAGTATGTCTGGTATCACCTTTAAATGGAACAAGTGATATGAGATATATGTTCCCGATTGTATTTCAGATGCCGGTTATGACAGGGATTGTAGCGAATATAATGTTCATGCATAGAAATACATCAGAAATTTGACATTGCGGATTTGAGACTCCTATAGTATATTATATATGATTAGTGCGATTTGTTAGCATATAGAATAAACTATAGGAGAATTGGTATGGTACAGGGATTGGTAATGTGCATCATGATGACGGTAATTGCTATAGTGGCATCGATGATTCACAGATTTGTTATTGCAAAGAGGACACAGGGGAAAGAAAACATTCAGTTTGTAAGGTCTGTTTTCTTTTTCTTTTTTTGTTTCTATTTTCTTATTTCGTTGATGAAATGGTATTTGGGAAGTCCGGATAATACCTTAATTGAGAGTCTCTGGGATGCGGAGTTCAGAACGTATATACATTATGGAATTTCACTGTTTATAGCAGGTATTATTATCCCTATAGTGGGAGATAAGATACTAAAAGATAAATCTATTGCGTTGATGGGCATATTTGACTCTGTTATGTTGCCAGGATTGATGGTTGCTTATATAAGTTGTGGAGTAATAAACAATGTAATATTTTCGCTCGTATTTATTGTTGCAGGATTGCTTTCGTTAGTAGTTATTTTCCTGTATAAACATGATATCGTTTATCTTCAGAAAACAGAGTATAAAAAGACTGCATTAGGATTGCTGCCGGCAGTTGGAACGTTGTTCTTTATGATGGGAGTATATTATCCTAACGAATTATATTTGAATAACCTAGATGAATTTCTGAATCCTTTCGGGCAATTCTTTGCAATTCTTCTAATAGGAAGCATTCTTGGAAGCATAATTGTAATCGCATGTGTACTTTTACTTCCTAAGACTTGGATACGCCTGTGTAACTATGTGATAGCCGGTATAGTAGTTATGGAATATCTGCAGGCAATGTTTCTGAATGGTGACTTAAAGGCACTTACCGGAGATGAACAGACATGGTCGCCTAAGATACAGATTGTAAATGGCATTATTTGGCTGGCTGTAATCGTTGCAATGTGTGTTCTAGGGTACTACAAAAATATTATAAGTAAGGTATGCAAGGGAATCTGTGTATATATTTGTTTAATACAAGCCGTTACATTGGGATATATGATTGTAACAACAGATGTTTCACAGAGTGGTCAGTCAGAGGCTCTGACTACACAGAATTCCTTGGAGCTTGCGACAGATGATAACGTATTAGTATTTGTACTGGATATGTTTGACAGTTCAGTATTTCAGCAGATTTTGGAAGAAGATGCGGATTTTGTAGAACCATTGTCAGATTTCACATATTATAGAAACGCAACATCAGCATTTGGACATACTAAGATATCTTTGCCCTATTTATTGACAGGTACGCAGTGGAAAGAAGGATTAAACCCAGAACAGTATCGTGCATATGCATATGCCAATAGTAATGCACTAGCGGATATTGCACAGCAAGATTGTAATGTTGGTGTGTATACAAAGGTTAATTATCTGGATTCGTCAGTATATGATGTAGTGTCTAATTATTCAGAAAGTGCATCAAGAAACTGTAATATCAGTAATACGTATAGCACAATGTTTAAGACATCTATGTATAAGCTGTTACCGTTTACTTTGAAATCGCATTTTTCATATTATACGAGAGATATTGTGGAAATGGTAGATTCTGGAGACATCTGGACAATAGAGAATGATTTACCATTCTATAATAAATTGACAGGTACAGGTTTGTCTGTGAATGAAGAGTACAAGAAGGCTTTCCGTTTCTATCATATGGTAGGAGATCATGAACCATTTTACTTATCAGAAGATTTGAAATATGACAGAACAGGAAGAGAAAACTCTGCATATGGACAGGCAAAAGGCTGTCTGAAGATTGTATATGAGTATTTACGGCAATTAAAAGAACTTGGAAAGTATGATGATGCTACTATTATCATCACAGCAGATCACGGTAAAATCGCTACATATGAGGAAGAAGTAGAACATCCGGCAGTAGCATCAGTGCCTATTATGTTGGTAAAGAGAGCAGGGCAGAGCCAAGCGGCTCTAAGCATTTCAGATGCTCCAGTCTCACATACGGAGCTTATGCCAGAGATTATGAAAGCACTTGGAAATGATAATTGGAGTGCGTATGGAAATACTTTTGAAGAGATTGATGAAGATGCAGATCGAGTGCGCTATTTTGTAGATATGTTGGAGAGTGTATATATGATTCAATTTGCAATAGATGGAGATGCAAATGATACGGATAACTGGATCATGAAACAAATGATATGGGAGAGCAGGCATGATGATTGAAAAGATAAGATTGAGTAGTAAGGCACAGAAGCTATATGCAATCTGGATTACCAGTATTTTGCTGGGATTTTACGCATATCAGCAACCATTGAATTGTTTGTTGGATAAGATCAGACAGGCAGGTATCATATCTATATCTTTTGGGAGTGTAAAAGAAAATTATCATACGGTATTGCAGGCAATCATCCCAACCTTGTTAATATGGCTGATGGCATTAATTGTATGGGGCATTCTGTTTGGGCTGGGGATGAATCGCGGAAAAAAATATGCAGAATTGCTGTTTGAGTGGCTTGCAGAAAATGAGCGATATGTAGAGATTCTTTTTTATGTAGGTATGTGGATTGAGATGGTATGGGCATCCTTATATTATGCTACTTTTCATATGCCACTTGCCACAATCTTGGTATTTATTGCAATGCAGTGCTTTGCATTTAGAATTGTGTTGACAGAGCATTCAAGAATAGAGTGGATATGGATTGCCATACTGGTAACTATAGGAGTAGCCTGTGAATTATATACAACGAGGGGATTTGTTTTAAGAGCTGTATTATTGATAGTAGCATCTAAGGGAATAGATCTTAAAAAAGTAATGAAATGCTATTTGGTGGTGAATGCGGCTGCCTGCATTATCATTATTGCAGCATCAGCGTTGGGTATTGCAGGCACTTGGATAGAGATAGATGCATATAGGGCAATCGACGAAGTACAGAATAGATATATCTGGGGATTTAATTCTCCTAATACAACACATTATGTTTTAATCAGGCTGGCATTAGTAGCAATGTATATCTGGTGGGATAGATTGAGACCTTGGCATGTCGCAGGTATTTTTATAATAAATTATGTATTATATATGTTGACTGATTCCCGTACCGGATTCATGGTTGGAGCTGTTTCCTGCATACTTGCGGTATTTTTCTTATATTTTAAAAAGATAAGGGAATGGAAGATATGGTATTATCTTGCAATGGTATTAATTATTGGACTTGCTGTATTTTCTTTGCATTTCCTGCATTGGAATTTCTATGAATATGATACGCTTCACACCTGCCCAATGTATGTGTATAGGATAAATGATATGTTGGTGGGAAGAATTCATCAGGCACTTAAATTTACACAAAACATTGAAATATCACCTATAGGAACCAGACAATCAGGAGTGTATTGTGATATGGGATATATCAAGTTCTTTTTACAGGAGGGATTCCTGATATATTTCATATATATATGGGCTGCATGCAAATTACTATTATGGCAGCATAAAACGAAGGATTATGCAGGTTATATTATTGTTGTGACAATAAGTCTCAGAATGTTTATGGAATCTTCATTTGTACCATTTGTTTTTCAAAATGTACTGCTTCTTTTACTGTTGGGAAACTGGAACAAACTGATAACACCTTTAAAAGAAAGAGGATAGAGATAGAATGAGTTATGATATATTGCAGAATATAAATAAGAAAATTCCTCATCATACGAAAATATGTATAATTGCAGGTTTGGTGTCTGGCTGGATCACACATTTTTATATGCTTACGCATAAATTACCAAACTGGGATGATGCAACGAATCTGGCTCAATATGGAAGTGGAGATTTTCTGGGCAGATGGTTTTTAAAATATATTCATAGATTAGGAACAAGGTACAGCATTCCTGCAATTCATGGAGTATTGATGATCTTAATACTTACATTATCTGCGTGTGTGGTATTAGAGATTCTCAATCTGCGTAGTACAACAGCTGCAGTATTGGTACCGACGCTGATGGTGACGTTTCCTAGTGTTGCGTGTACAATGACCTTTATGTTCATGTCGCATACTTCAGCGATTGCTATTTTCATGATGTGTATGGCAGTTTATCTGTTGCGAAGATATAAATATGGATTTATTCCCTGTATTGCTTTACTGATATGTGGCTTGGGAGTGTATCAAAGTTATATCAGCATTGCGATTACATTAATGCTTTTGGGTATGATTGCTGATTTGCTGGAAGATAAGGATGTGTGGAAAACCTTAAAGCAGGGAATTCTGTGTGTTGTTGTTCTATTGGTGACCGTTGGAATTTATATGTGGTTATGTCATGTGATTTATCCTAATATTGATAATGAAACATATGGTGGCATTGGAAATATGGGAGATATTGCAATCAGTGAAATGCCTGTCCTTGTGGCAAGATGTTATAAAAGATTTCTGGAGTTCTTTATCTGGAAGCCATTTCCATTTATGAGCAAAATTATGCAAGCTATGAATATATGTACCTGTATACTGGCAGTCGGTCTTGGAATATATCTTATTTATAAGGAAAAAATATACAGGAAAGTATGGAATTGTATTCTGCTGTGTATAGTTGCTGCATTTGTTCCCTTGGCAGCGGCCTTTGTATATTTTATGGCGCCAGAAGTTGATTATTCTATGTTAATGCTATATGCATATGTGTTGGTATATGTGGCAGTAGTGATGTTATGGGAGAAGGCAACTGTGATATGGCAAATTTCCGCACAGACTGAAAGTAAGACAAAAGCCTGGATGATAGAATTTGTATCAATTATTGTCGTAGCGGTAATGGGAATATCCTGTTATACCAATTATCTTGTTTCCAATAGAGCATATTTGCGGATGGAGATTTCTTATGAGAGAGTAATATCATATTTTAATCGTATCATTGCAAGAGTAGAGTCGACAGAGGGATATCAGAATGGTGATGGGGTAGCGATTCTTGGTGAGTTTTATTATAAAGACAATCCAAGTCCTGTTGAAATGGTAGATGTATTGGATACAGAATCGTTAAGAGACATGTCTGGTGTGGCATTGGAGAATGGTTTGATTACGTCAGGAGTCAGAAATTCATTTATTGAGACCTTTATAGGATTTAAGATGCCTTATCTGACATATGATGAGAGACAGTCAATTATGGAATCGGAACAATATTTGTCTATGCCAGTGTATCCGGCAGAAGAATCCATTCAAAAAATAAACGATGTGTGGGTTGTAAAACTGTGTGAGTAATGAGACTAATCTTGTTATTTGATATCACAGGTGATATAATTCTTTGAGATTACAATGAATTGTATAAGATAAGTGTATTGGGAGGTACGTATGCAGGCGATTATTCTGGCTGCTGGAATGGGCAAGCGATTGAAAGAGTTAACAAGCGAAGCAACGAAATGTATGGTCAAAGTAAATGGTGTAGCTATGATTGACCGTATGATGGGTGCTTTGGATAAATTAGGGTTATCAAGAATTGTAGTAGTAGTGGGTTATGAAGGTCAGAAATTAATGGATTACATAGATGCATTAGGCATATCTACACCAGTCGAATATGTGAACAACACAGTTTATGATAAAACAAACAATATCTATTCCCTGTATCTTGCCAAGGACTATCTGGTGCAGGAAGATACTCTTTTGTTGGAGTCTGATCTGGTATTTGAAGAGGCTGTATTGCAGAAGCTGATTCGGAATCCGTATCCCAGTCTGGTACTGGTAGATAAGTTTGAAAGCTGGATGGATGGTACTGTAGTAACATTGGATGAGCATGACAACATTCAGTCTTTTGTTGCAAAGAGGGAATTCGATTTCAATAGAATTGATGAATATTACAAAACTGTGAATATTTATAAATTTAGTAAGGAATTTTCACAGCTGTATTATGTGCCTTTTCTGGAGATCTATTGTAAGGCACTTGGAACAAATGAATACTATGAGCAGGTATTAAAGGTTATTACATTTCTGGAAGATCCGCATATTAAGGCTGTGAAACTTACTGGTGAGAAATGGTATGAGATAGATGATGTCCAGGATCTGGATATTGCAGAAACAATTTTCCTTGAAGGTGAGGACAAATTGAAGCGTTTCCAGAAGCGATATGGAGGCTACTGGAGATATCCAAAGATGTTGGATTTCTGCTATTTGGTAAATCCATACTTCCCAAACAAGAAATTGATTGCTGAAATGAAAGCAAATTTTGAGACTTTGCTGACTCAGTATCCATCAGGAATGCAGGTCAATTCACTGGTAGCTGCTAAAAATTTTGGCTTAAAACAGGATCAGATCATTGTTGGAAATGGTGCAGCAGAATTAATTAAGAGTCTGATGGAGGGGATTACTGGTAAAGTAGGTGTATTGCATCCGTCCTTTGAAGAGTATGCGAATCGTAAGAACAAAGATGAACTGGTGGCATTTGTACCAGATAATGTGGATTATACTTATACAGCAGATGATTTGATGGAATTTTATGATAATAAAGATATTGAGACGTTATTAATTATTAATCCGGATAATCCTTCTGGTAATTATATAAAGAAAGCGGATGTTTTGCGTATTTGCCAGTGGGCAAAAGTCAGAAAGATCAGACTGGTTGTGGATGAGTCTTTTGTAGATTTTGTGGATGTGGAAGAGGACAGAAGCTTATTAGAACAGGAGCTTTTGAATGAGAATCCACATTTATTCGTAGTAAAGAGTATATCTAAATCCTATGGAGTACCAGGATTGAGATTAGGAATTATTGCATCAGGGGATAAAGAAAAAATTGCTGCGATGAAGAAAGATGTTGCCATTTGGAATATTAATTCTTTTGCAGAATTTTATATGCAGATTTATGAAAAATACAAATCAGCATATACTGCTGCTTTACAGACATTTTACTCAACCAGAGCAGATTTTATAGATAAATTGGGAGAAATATCTTTCCTGCGTGTGATTCCATCACAGGCTAATTATGTATTGTGTGAAGTAAAGTCCCCATATACCAGTAGACGATTAACTTCTATGTTACTGGAAGATAATATTCTCATCAAAGATTTGTCAGAGAAGACAGGTTTTGAGGGGGAGCAGTATGTAAGAATTGCGGTACGTAATGAAGCTGATAATCAGGCTTTGATCACGGCATTAAAGGCAATGGAATTACAGTAAAAAGAGGTTGTTATGCAAATTATATATAAAGCACTGGAAGTAGTAATGAATGGCTGTTATGCACTGTGCCATAACTATGGTCTGGCAATTATTCTCTTTACGTTGGCGAGTAAGATTGTGCTTCTTCCGGTATCAATTTGGGTACAGAAGAATTCTATCAAAATGGTCAAGATGCAGCCAGAGATTAATTTCCTGAATGTAAAATTTTGGGGTGATAAGGATAGAATTGCAGAGGAACAGGCGAAGATATTTAAGAGAGAAAAATATCATCCGATGGCATCTATTATTCCTTTGATCATTCAATTAGTTTTGTTGATGGGAGTGATTGAGGTCATCAAACGTGGTATCAGTAATCCGGCAATTGATATGAATTTCCTGGGGGTGAACCTGAGCTTGGAACCAAGTAAAACAGGCATTTCATTGTTATGGTCTCCACTGATTGCAGGATTTTCAGCGTGGATATTATGTGTGGCACAGAATGCAAGTAATGTATTACAGGCAGAGCAGTCTAAGTTGAATAAATACGGAATGATGGCTTTTTCTGTAGGACTGTCATTGTATCTTGGATGGTTCGTATCAGTTGGAGTGGCCTTGTATTGGGTTGCCAGTAATTTATTTGCTGTAGTACAGTTGTACTTGTTGAACTGGGCAATTAATCCTAAGGACTATGTGGATTATGAGGCTTTGGAGCAAAGCAAGAAAGAATTACAGGCTATTGGTAATCTGGGAGGGGCACAGAGAAAGCGTTTTGGAGATCCATTGACAAAACGAGAGAAACAGGATTACAAGAAGTTTTTTTCTGTTGTGAATAAGCATGTGGTGTTCTATTCGGAAAGTAGTGGATTTTATAAATATTTTCAGGGAATTATAGAATATCTTTTGGAAAATACCAATATAGTGATTCATTATATTACCAGTGATCCAGAGGATAAAATCTTTGAGCTGGCTACGTCCAATGACAGAATCCGTCCTTATTATATTGGTGAGAAAAGATTAATTACGTTGATGATGAAGATGGATGCGGATGTTGTAGTTATGACAATGCCGGATCTGGAGAATTATCATATTAAGCGTAGTTATATTAGAAAAGATATCGAATATATCTATATTCCACATGGCATGGACAGTTTAAATCTGACGATGCGTACTGGTTCCATGGATCATTATGACAGCGTATTTTGTGTAGGTAAGCATCAGAAAGAAGAGATTGAGAAAACAGAGGTCGCATACCAACTTCCGAAAAAGAAACTTGTGGAATGGGGATATTCACTTTTGGATGAGATGAGGGTTGATTATGCTAAAATGTCTCATCAGAATAGCGAGGTCAAGAAGATATTGATTGCTCCATCATGGCAGCCGGATAACATTGTTGATAGCTGCCTGGAACAGATTCTGGATAATTTGAAAGGGAAAGGTTATCAGATAACAGTACGTCCTCATCCACAGCATGTGCGCCATAGAGGAGAATTTATGGAGCAACTCAAGGTAAAATATGAACAGGACAGGGATGTGGAGATACAGACAGATTTCTCGTCTAACAGTACTGTGTTTGAGGCAGACCTGATGATTACAGACTGGTCTGGAATTGCCTATGAGTATGCATATACAACACAGAAACCGGTATTATTCATTAATACACCAATGAAGGTAATGAACCCGGAGTATCAAAAGATTGATACAGTGCCGCTTAATATATTGTTGCGTGAAGAGATAGGATGTTCACTGAATTTGGAAGAGTTAGATCAAATCAGCGATAAGGTGCAAGAATTACTGGATCATAAGGATGATTATTACGAGAAGATTGGTAATTTTGTGCAGGAATATGTATATAACCATGGCACAAGTGCAGAGGTAGGAGCAAAATACATTATTAAAGAGGTTCAGAAAAGGATACAGGAAAGAAAGGAAGAACGAAAGTCATGAAAAAAAGTATTTTAAAGGTATTAGGAGTAGGATATTTTGCGATTGCATGTATGTTTCTGTTTGGAGCAAATGCACAGGCATATATTGATCCTTCTGTAGCTACTTATGCAATACAGGCTGTTGCTGGTATCGCGATTGCAGTAGGTGCTGCAGTGGGTATTTATTTTAGGCGTGTCAAGAAGAAGGTTAACGAGAAGCTTGGCGTGGATGAGAATCGTAATAAGGAAGTAGAATCCGATGATATAGAGATTAAGAAATAGATAGGTCAGCTGTTATCAGGAAATATGACTTTTCCTATAACAGCTGATTTTTTTATACAACCAATTTCAGGATAACGGCTATCTTTACTAACATCGTAATTATCTCCAAGAACGAAATATTCATTAGGGGATAAAATGATGGGTGTAGCAGCTGCGCCAGGATTGGCAATTTTTTTGCCTGGGGTTTGTGCAGAACTTGGGATTTGATTGACATATAATATTCCATTTATAATCTGGACGGTGTCTCCGGGCATGGCAACGATACGTTTGACTAAAGTGGTATGCAGAGTTTCACTTGAGAATGTAATAACATCTCCGTAGGAATAAGTTGTATTTAATTTGCTAACTATAACAAGCTGCCAGCTATGATAAGCAGGAAGCATAGAATCTCCTTGAATAAGAGTAAATTGTATGCAGTATTTTGATATACAAAATGTAATGATTAGTATTATAATCAATAATATAAAATTCTTTTTTCTATAAAACGGTTTCATAGTGCCCTCGAATTTGTATGAATTTTATATAATTATAACACAATGTAATAATTAATAAAAAGTAATAATGGAAAGGTAAATGAACAAAGGATGAGACAAAGAATACTGTTAGGATATATTCTGGGATTGGTAATAGGGATTATGCTGGGATGCGGCAAAGTACCATCAACATGTTTGGTTACCGATTTAAAAGTAAATTATCAGGATAATCCATTAGCTGTAGAGAAACCAGTTAATTTCAGCTGGAAAATGAAGGATGCAACAGAGCCTGGACAGTATCAGACAGCGTATCGAATTGTAGTTGCAGATGATATCGACGATTTGAGACACAGACGTTATATATGGGATTCAGGTAAGATCGCATCGGATTGTTCGGTGGCAATTCCCTATGAAGGGGAGTTGCTTGAGCCGGAGAAAATTTATTATTGGAAAGTAAGTGTATGGGATAAAGATGATGTAGAAAATACTTCATCTAAAGAAAGCTCTTTTTCTATTGGGTTGTCACAAAATGATTGGAAGAGAGCAGACTGGATTGGCGTTCCGGTGACAGGTTCAGGAGAGACAAATACTGGAAATTATACAATACAATATGATTTCCAGATGAAAGAGCCAGTAGAATCAGGATTCGTATGGGGGGCAGACAGGAGAAATTATGGAAGGCATTATACATGTACAATAAATACTGTAGGAGATGCCTTTGAACTAGTTATTTCTGATCTGGAGAATGAAGATATTCTTACGAAGCAACAATATGACCTGACTCAATATGGCATGGACAAGGAAGAGTTTCTGATGATGAAACATCATATGATAATGGAAATTGTAGAATGTTCATTGAATGTTCAGTTGGATGGGAATACTATAGTTGATAATTATCAGATGGATAATAGGGGGATTGGTAAAAGTATTGGTTTTTGCACTGCAAGAGGCGCATATTATGCATATTATGATAATTTGCAGATATTGGATGACAATGGAGATGTGCTTTTTCGGGAGAATTTGGAAGAATCAGAGACGATTTTTGATCCTTATTATGTCAAGATAGAGAATGGTTGGTTGAAGGCGTCATCTGGATATATTTTAACTCCGGGAGGAGAACAGCCGGCACCAATGCTTCGTAAGGAATTTCAAACAGAACAGATTGTATCGGCTAAGCTATATGCATCAGCACTGGGAATTTACCAAATTTATATAAATGGTGAAAAAATAAATGATGATTATTTTTCTCCGGGACAATCTAATTACGCAAAAAAAGTATATTATCGGGTATATGATATCACTAACTATATACAAGCTGGAAAGAATGCTGTTGGAGTTATTTTGGGGCATGGCAGATATAATCGAGCTAAGGCTGATTGGGGAGACACGACGGCTTTTCGAGGAATCATAGCTTTAGAACTTGCCAATGGAGAATATAAGTATATAGAATCAGATTCTTCCTGGATGGGATATGCAGATGGACCGATAAGAAGCGATGATATGTTTCGAGGAGAATTTTATGATGCTTCTTTCGAGATAAAAGGCTGGGATGAGGCAGAATTTGATAATATTGGCTGGAATTCAGTGGCTGTATATAATGATTCGACGGCAACCATGATAGCAGCAGCTGATGAACCTGTCAGATGCGTGGAAGAATTGGAACCTGTATCTGTGACAGAACCGACAAAAGGTATATATGTATATGATTTTGGACAAAATATAAATGGTATATGCCGTATTTCTGTAAAAGAAAATAAGGGCACAGTTATCACAATGCGTTATGCAGAAACCCTAAACACAGAAAATATGTCATGTACGGATGACGAAATTGGTACGATTTGGACACAGAATCTGTATACAGCAGATAATACAGATTATTATTGTACAAGTGGAGAAGGGATAGAAAGTTTTGAACCGGATCTGGTATGCAGAGGCTTTCGATATGTTCAGATTACGGGAGTGACAAGTGCAATACCTATAGAGAACATTAGGGCATTAGTTTTATCTTCGGATTTAGACAGGACAGGTTATTTTGAATGTTCAGATGCGGATATGAATCAGTTATATGAGGGCATTTATTGGACGCAGAAAGATAATTTTGTAGATATTCCCACAGACTGTCCACAACGGGATGAGCGATTTGGATGGGCGGGCGATGCACAGACGTATGAACCGACAGCTGCTTATAATGCAAATGTCTATCAATTTATGCGACAATATGTAACGGCATTAAGAGACGGACAGAATGCAGATGGTTCTTATCCGGAACTGGCTCCAAGTGTTAGTACGGATGGTGGAGCAAATGGTTGGAGTGACGCTGGAATTGTTCTTACATGGAGATTATATCAGCAGTATGCGGATTCAACGATTTTATACGAAAATTATGATTCGATGTGTAAGTATGTAGATTATCTGGTGAGTACCAGTGATAACTATTTGCGAGAATATAGTGGATATGGTGACCATAATGCGGTGTCAACATTGGATGATACATTGTGTAATACTGCACAATGTGCATATGTGGTAGATTTGCTTGCCAAAATAAGTGGCGTATTAGGCGAACAACAGCAACAGAAAAAGTATGAAGATATTGTAAGTAATTATAGGCAGACATGGCAGAATACATATATTCTGGAAGATGGTTCTATTGAATGCTGGCTGCAGTCTGCATATACATTAGGATTGGCATTTGACTTGTATCCACAGGAATTAAAAGAAACAGGGGCGGCTTGTCTGAATACGGCAGTGCAATATAATGAATATCACTTGAATACAGGGTATATTGCTACTCCGTATATATTGCAGACATTATGTAAATATGGGTATGAAGACACAGCTTATCAGGTGGTTCAACAACAGACGTATCCATCCTGGGGTTATATGTTTGCACATGGAGCTACAACTATTACAGAAGCCTGGAATACTTATTATGAAAATGATGATGGCACATTTGGAATAAATGGTTCCATGAACCATTATGGGTTAGGATCTGTTGGTGCATGGTTTTATGAGGATGTACTTGGAATCAGACCTGATGAAGATAATCCGGGATACAAACATTTTTATCTGAAACCACTAACGGGCGGAGGACTTACCTATGCGAAGGGAAGTTACGAAAGTGTGTACGGAACTATTTACAGTGAGTGGTATGTGGAAGGGGATAATATTGAATATCATTTTATTATTCCAGATAATACAACGGCGACTGTAACATTACCTGATGAAAAGCATCAGAATATGGAACTGCCTTCAGGGGAGTATAGATATACTATTTCTACAGTAATGGATAGGTAAACATGAGTTTTGCCAACATGTTATGGCAAGGCTTTAGTTAAAAATTTGAAAGTTGTGAATTTTACAGGCAATTTTCAATAAACATAGTAAAAATGTTTTATGTGATACTATATATGCATAAAAATGCGAGATAATATTCTATGGATAATGCTGTCGGGGAGCAGAACTTTTTGATGAGCATAATCAAATAGATATATCATTAAGGTGGAAGATATATTATAATAAATGATAGATAATTTTTAGTTATCTATCGATTTTAACAGGATAAAGCTGAGGGATAATAAGATATTATTTTTTTACTGTGAGGAAAAATTCTTATGTATATAGAATGGCAGAAAATATATGATTTGTACGATAAAAATAATAAATTAAGTGGCATGAAGTTTGAAGACATCGTATTGGAATATCTTTTAGAATATTATCCACAATATAGTTGGAAAAAAACACAAGCATCATGGGATGATAATAGAGATTTTGTGTCGCTTGTCTTAGATAATATATGTGCAGAAGCAAAATATAAAAAAAATTCTTCTGCTTTAAAAAAGCAGGATGTTGATCCTACTATGATGTCAGGATTACTGAATGGGAATATAGAAATTATTTTTTTCATTACAAATGGATATTTACCAGATACTATTATAGAACGAGTTAGACAGGCATGCCGTACATACTCATTTAATATTATTTGCATTACGAGGCTTCAATTAGAATATTGGTTACTTCTTCGACCCAAAATATATGAATGTTATTTTAAGGAAAAGTTGGAGTTTAAGGATAAACTACCAGCAAGTTCCATCATAAATAATATTGAAATAATTGATTATGCCAATCCGAATAATAATCTTATTTCTGTTAAAAACGAATTAATAGAAAATCATTTTTATACAATGAATATAACATTTGAAACAAATATACCATCAAAAGTAGAAATAATTTATAAAGATTATCCATTTTCATTTATAAACGCTCCGGGATATGCTATATCTACCGCTATCGAAATTTTTCCGGGTATTCAGCAAATACAATTATTGATACATACCAATAGATGTGAAAAAAATGACATAACACTGGAATATTGTATAAATGGTAAGGATATTTTAGTATTTTCAATTAATATATGTATTTATCCAAATCTAAAGCCAATATTAGCGTATAGCCAACAATTAAGATATAAAGAAGAAATTATTAATCTTTTGAGCGATAGTAAAACTCAAGGTCAAATAATCCCGTTGGCAGGAAAAAAGGGTACCGGAAAAACATATTTATTGAACGATATTTTATATCATTTTTGCAAAAACAGACAAACAATATATTTTAAGTTTTACCCTAAAAATGATTACAGAAACAAAATGTTATTTTGCAGATTATTATGCTATATCAATTTGGGGGAAATTATTAAAATATTTAATATTGAAAACACCGATATTTCCATTGATTATTATAAGTCGTTATTAGAAACAAAACTTGATCCTATCGGTGGAGATATTAATTTACTTTTAGAAATATTTGAAGGCTGTTATGATGAGGTTATGGCAACAAAGGTATTAGAAATGTTATGTGCAGATAATAATATAATTTCCAAAGCAATTATTCCTAAAATAACACCGATTTCTCATTTGGCTTTAATTGATGAAACTGAAAATTTAAATAAAAATGAGCTTGCTCTTTTATATAATATTATAAAGCAATCCATTAGTTGTAATAGCATGTCGTTTTTGGTAGCTGATTCCCGAAATATTTTTCCAATTAATTATGAATTGAATGGATTAACTACTGCTGATATAGAAGATAGCTTAAGGCATAATTTTCCCGATTGGTCAGATTCGTTCATTAAAGTTATCTCAAAAGAATTAAACAATAATCCAAGTTTTTTTTCTGAAACTATTCAATTTTTAAAAATTAATTTAAAAGGTGCAGTAGATGAGGATTTGTTATCGAACTATGTATTGCTTTCTGACAAAAAAAGACTAGTATATTCTCTGGAATTAAATTGTGATTTATCCCCAAAATATATACATATTTTAGGTTTTATATATTGTTTTAATAACGGACTTTCATCAAAAATATTAGACCACTTAGAAATTGCTCATGATCAAATTCAATACTTGGTTACGGCAGGATATCTCCAAAATATTTGCGGAAAGGTTATTGCATGTAGCGAGTTATATAGAAAATTATTTATACAAAAATATGAAGCAGAATTTGTAGATACTGTCATTTCCTATCTAAAAAAGATTCTTAAGATGTCACATGAGTATAGTGATTATATTTTTATACCAGATGTATATTCAGTCTATTGTAAATATGCAGAAACTGAGACCAACGATTTCTGTTTTGAAATACAGCATAAATTATGCAAATATAGTTATACATGTGATTATAAAAATTTATATGCATATGGAAAAATCGCATATTATTTTATTAATAAAAAATGCGTATCAGAATTAACGGAAGATGACTTTATTTCTTTGTTTTATTATGGAATTTCATTGTTGCATTGCGACAGAAAAAGAGGTGCCATAGAAATATTTAAATATATTAAAAATAACGTATCGTCAGACTTAGATATATATTATAGGGCATCATGTGAATTATATAATAATTTATATAATCGATTCGAGATAAAGGGATTAGACACAGAAATACTTATTACTCAATTGGAATTAGAGAGAAAAATTAGAGGCATAAGGGAAGAGGAACTTCAATCGGCATTAGATATAAGGATAGCGTATTCAACTTGTTTAAATAGATATATGATGATTTTATTTATGCAGGATATGTATGCAGATGCTAAAAGAGTTTATGAAAATTATTGCAAATATAACAAACAAATACCGGCATCAAAATATTCAGATAAATATAATTCCATGATAGGTGAATGGCATTTGGACTATGCACGAGGAATGTCTTATAAAAATCCTGTTGAAGCTGAGAGATATTTTCAAGCATCCATTGAAATGATTGGTGAAAACTACAATGAAAAAAGGTATATTTTGGCAAAACTTGATTTCTCTTTTTTTAAATGTGTTTATCTAATGGAATATGAATCCGAAATAGATAATATCCATTCTATGATTATGCTTTTAAAAAAACGAGGTTATGAAAATGAATATATACGTGGAATTATTCGCGAAAATTTTTGTAAACTAATTTATTATCTTAATAATCCTTTGATTTTAAAATCTTCAGGGCTTTCTTGTATAATAAATAGTATGAAAGAACAGGCACTAACAGCAGAGTTAGATACTATGCTTTATGTAAATGGACGTTTGGCTTATCAAGTGAGAAATTATTTTGCGGCATTAGATATAATGACAGGAAATTATACGTCGGCACAGTACTATTTAAATCAGAATTTAAAAATGATAAAGGATGCAGGAGATTCTTACAAAAATATTACAAAGCATAATTTAGAACATGTGCAAAAATTAAACACTATAATGTGGGGGACTTCAGAAAATAATCAAAATACTACAGCATTTTTAGTTGATCCCCGTATCTGGTAACAAAAGAGTTTCTAATTGTTTTTGTGTGGTTTTATATAGACTATTCCAATATACTTTGCCTTGTAGTGCTTTATCATGTAAAGCATTTGCAAAAGATGTATCACACATATACCTTTCTACTATATCTGCTATTGCATATTCTGACGGGGGGATGATTTCACCAAATTTTCCTCCCTTCAAAACTTCTTGTGTTCCAGGTGTATCGCATGCAATCACAGGAACAGACATGCATAATGCTTCTTGAATTGCAACTCCAAAAGATTCTGTATACGACGGACTAATATATGCCTGACAATTTTTAAAAAAAGGAAAAGGATTGATGGTGGAAGGATATAACTGCACATAAGAAAGAAGCCCATAGTTTAAAATCATTGTTCTCAATGTTTGTTCCAATTCACCAGATCCAACTATTACAATTTTAAATGTAACACATCTATTTTTTAATACCCAAGCAGCTTTGATTAACCTGTCAAGTCCTTTTTGTGGTGACAGCCGTGATAAAAGAAGAAAATACTTTTCTGTGATGGGAGGATTGTATTGTGCTGCATATTTTTTGCAAATTTTCGTATCAATAGGTGAATATATAACGTATTTATTCTGAAAATCATTCATTAATACATGATTAAATGCCCGTTTTGCTGAAAATGAGCAAAAAACAATTTTATCAAAAACCTGATACGCTTGAAATTCTTCAAAATTATCATTGTATGCATGTGCTGAAAAATGGTATTCCTCAAAATTTGAATGAATCCATGCAATTTTTGTGGATTTTTTATTAGGGCTATTGCTTACTATTTTTGTTGCATAGCTTTCCTGAAATGCTATTTCTATGTCATATTCTTTTCTGATATTCTTTTTGTAAACACTAAGCGGATCCTCTTTCATATTTTTTTGGTATTCATCTGTTTTTTGCGGAAAAAAGGATGAAACTGTACATTGATTTGAATTTAATAACCATTCGTGTTTAGAATCCAAAAGTATTCCTGAATTATATAATACATAAATGTCAATTTTATATCCAAGCGAGAAAAAAAACGGTAAAAATCGTAGTAACATTTTTTCTGCTCCACCGATATTAAGGTGCTTAGTAATTATTAATATACATTTTGACATAAGTATCATTCTCCTATTAATGAAATTAATCTTAGAACATTTCCGTTTAAGTCCATTATAATATCCTTCGGATTGTTACGATTTTTAATCCAATTATAATTTGAAGAAATTTGGGTAAACGAGTTACATAAAAATAAATACGGAACAGGGTAATATAAGGACGTAAAAGAAATACAATCATATAAATTAATAGACGGCGCAAATCTTTCTTGAAGTAGTATTTCTTCTGTATAATTTATTTTTAATGTCTCCAATATTCTCTTCCAGTCTGTAGAACTACTTATATTATAAACAATATATCTTTCAGATGCCATATCAGAATTTATTTGTTGTGACAAATAAATTTCTAAGTCGTTTGAAATGTAATTTGTCCATTGTTGATAAAAGTAAGCGCGCTGTCTACTAATATCAAACGGTACTTTTGTACGTACTAATCCAGAACAATGATATGCTATTGCATCTGCACAATACATACATGTATAACCGAAAATTGTCATTTTCAAAGTAAGCTCCATTCCTTCATGCGAATTATAATATTCTTCATTAAATCCATTCATCTTATAAAAAATACTTTTTTTTACGGCACACAATGCCATCGTCAAAGCCTGCCGAGGAGCGCTTATATGTATTAATGGATCATTACAATTTCTCATAGCAAATAATTGCCCACTTTTTACTTTTGAAAAAACGTGACCTGTACTTTGTACCAAGCCATTTTGAGGATATAGTAACAATGGTTGGACTGCTGCTATATTTTCTGATTGATTTAACATATTTATCATATTAGGAATACAATCATATGTAGGAAATATATCTGTATTAATAAAAATTAAATTTTCATATGTTGAAGCATTTACCCCGATATTGTTTGCTTTAGAAAAACCACATTTTTCTTTCAGTTCAATTAGTTGAAAACGGAAATCAGATTTCACTAGATGTTTAATATATTCTAAAGTGGAATAGTTATTGCATCCGTCAGATACAATAATCACTTCATCGTCTATTGTAAGTATAGGTGTTAAAAAACCTATAAAATTGCTCATCAAAGCATAACTGTTATCCATTGCTACTATATAACTAATCATTTGTTTTCCCTCAATAATCATAGAATATTTTTCATATTCACTTTTGTTATCTGTAATATAAAAATTTGCATCAAAATAATAATTTAGTATTTGCAAAGAAATTTCGTATCGTTTTTTTCTTTTAATGATTTTTTGTTTTTTATGGATTATACTTATTATCCCTCAACTTTATCCTGTTAAAATCGATAGATAACTAAAAATTATTTCTCGTTTTCATATGAAGAGTAGCAAAGAAAATTATGTGGTGTTAGAATACATTTGTTATTAATACGTGTTTTTATAGTTCAACTTTCATATTCTTTCTAGGATGTTTTCTGGTTAGAATTTCTTTTTGCTTTGAAAGTGTAACATGGGTGTATATTTCGGTTACATTGATGGAACTATGTCCAAGCATTTCCTGAATATAACGAATATCTACATCTTCTTCTAAAAGTGCTGTTGCAAAAGTGTGGCGAAACATATGAGGAGTAATATGCTGCCTGATAGAGGCAAGAGAGGTATATTTTTTTATCATTCTTCTTACGCTTTGGTCGGAGAGTGCCTTGCCAGATTGACAGGCAAAAAAATGATTACAGGAAACGATTTCTTTGTGATATTCTTTTTCGTATTTTTTTAAAATGTTTAATACGTTTTCATTTCCAATATATATCCGCCTTTCTTTACTGCCTTTTCCATAGATGAGAACGGAACCATCATAGAGATTAATCTCATTTGGGGTCAGGTTGCATAATTCGGATATGCGAATACCTGTTGCAAATAAAAATTCTATAACAGTCACATCACGAAGTGCATTTCTTCTTTGATACGGAGTACGTGCGGTCTGGTGTTCATGATAGATTGTTGCTAGGATGATTTCGATAGTGTGTAAAGGAATTGTTTTAGGTAAAATAATTGGCTCTTTGAAACGAGTGTGTAGTTTATCAAAAGGATTTTTTTCAAGGATTTCTTTATATTCCAGATAGTGAAAAAAAGCTTTAACAGATGCTATTTTACGCTTGACAGTTTTAGATTTATAATGTGTATGTAGAAAACTGATGTAGGATTCCAGAATAGAAATGGAGATTTCTTTTAAATCAGTATAGGCAATGAAGCAGAGAAACTGATTTAAGTCAATCGTATAAGCTTTAATGGTTTTAAAGTCCAGGCGTTTTTGAATTTGGCAATAGGTAAGATAATTCGAAAGATAAGATTTATTATGTGTATTCATTTTATAGAGACTCCTTTAATTAGTATTTAAATATATATCGGACTCTAAGGGGTAAAATGAGTGGTATTAGTGTTAATTGGTAAAATATGTAAAAGGTATATTGTATAACTTTGAAATAAACTGTAAAATATAAATACAGATTTAATATTGGATAAGGAGTACCTTGGAAAGGAGATACTTATGAGAAAGTTAATTGGAGTTTTATGTGCTGTAATAATTACATGTATTTCAATTTGTCCTATAAGCGTACATGCAGAAGGACAAGGCCCGGTATGGACATCCAATGGTGGTAATACGTGGACATACACAGATGGGCAGTCAACGAATCTGACAGCTAAGATTATAAATGATACACTTTATATTACGGGAACAGGTGCTGTGCCCGCTTATAGCAGGGATTGCCTTGGTAATAGACCATGGCATAACAGTACAGTGACAAGTATTGTATTTTATAGGGGAATTACAGCTGTTGGTGCAGAAGCATTTTCTAATTTGAAGACAGTGAGACAAGTTACAATGCCTGTTAATATCTATATAGAAGATGCAACGGCTTTTGGTGGTCTGTATGAGGAATGTCAGTTTAATATTCAGGGAATGGATATGGTAAGTAAAGACATCGGTAACATTCCATACAATACTTTAGACAGTATGATTCCTATGATGAAGCAGTATACTTCGTATCGATTCATCCTGGATAATTATTATATGATTGGTCTGGCACAGCAGGATGCAGGTGGAACATTGAAGAATCTTTACCCGAGTGATGCACTTAGTACTGCATATAATAAGGATTATCCGTTGATTGATTGTTCCAGTAAATTAACGATGGCAAATAGTTATGGGCAGGAAGTAGGAAGTTTGACTATAAATTGCAGACAGCAGGGTGTAGCTGCTATGGAAGCTTTTTCATTGGTAATTGGAGACAATCAGTATGTGGCATCTTATAATATGTCCATGAGTAATAGACAGGGAGTTGTGAAGCATACAGATGTCCCCATGCAGTATACTATGACAGTGCCTGCTACATATCAATATCCAGGCAGACAGTTTACTTTAATTCAGTTGGGAAATGGAGTGATCAATATGCTGGCTGATGAAGATACGAATGATGCTACGGTAACATTTACAACAGATTACATTTCAACAGCATATGCATTGGTATATACAGACATGATACAAGCACAATAAGTGCTGTAGTAATACAAGAAGAGCGAACTCTGAGGATGCATTAAGGAGTTCGCTTTTTAAGTAAAATTACTATGAATAACACTTACCTGAATTGACTACTTTATATCAATAATGCTATAATCAATTGGACTGCACGTAATAGTGCATACTGGTTTATAAATCACAGATAGAGTAAAGGATAAATAATGGAAGAGCTGCAACATTGTGAGATATTGAAGACAAATATAAATGTTACCAATATGTCAGATACAATCAAATATATCGGCGAGCATCTGGATGATTTACGTGGTAAGTACATTTGTGTTTCTAATGTGCATACTACAGTAATGTCTTATGAAAACGAAGAATACCGTAAGATACAGAACAGTGCTGCCATGGCGTTGCCTGATGGAGCTCCTCTATCAAGTTACAGCAGGAGAAAGGGATATAAGCAGGCACAGAGGGTAACGGGACCGGATCTCATGCTGGAGTTGTTTGCTATATCCAAAGAAAAGGGATATCGGCATTATTTTTATGGTGCAACAGAGGAGACTCTGCAGTCCATGAGAGAAGTTCTGGAGAGGGATTATCCAGGGATTGAGATAGCGGGTATGTATGCACCACCATTTCGAGCATTAACATCACAGGAAGATGCACAGATTGTGGCTAAGATCAATGAATCCAGACCGGATTTTATATGGATAGGTCTCGGCGCACCGAAGCAGGAAGAATGGATGTATCAGCATATGGGACAACTACAGGGAGTGCTGATTGGCGTAGGAGCCGGCTTTGATTATTTGGCTGGCTATATTAAGCGTGCCCCTCGGTGGATGCAGAGAATGTCGTTAGAGTGGCTGTATCGCCTGCTACAGGATCCGAAGCGTTTATGGAGACGGTATTTTACATCCAATGTGAAATTCATATGTCTTACACGAATGGATAAAAAGTAACGAGAGGACATATAAAATTGGACAAGATAGAAATATTTGAAGAAACAGACAGAAGCAAAAAGCAGGGAAAGTTATATATTGTAGTACCTTGTTATAATGAAGAAGAAGCATTAGAGACCTCAGCACATTCACTGATAAAGAAATTAGAAGATCTAATATCTAAAGAGTTGATATCTGAAGAAAGCAGGATTGTGTTCGTGGATGATGGTTCTAAAGATAAGACATGGCAGATCATACAGTCCTTATTTCAGAAAGAAGAGAAAGTGATAGGGCTTAGATTTGCACATAACAGGGGACATCAGAATGCTATTTTGGCAGGTATGATGTATGCCAGAGAATATTGCGATTTTGTAATTACGATTGATGCAGATCTGCAGCAGGATATTGATGCAATGGATCGGTTTATCAAGGAATATTATGCAGGAAATGAGATTGTATTTGGAGTAAGAAATTCCAGAAATACAGATTCTTTCTTTAAAAAGTCAACAGCTACGATCTTCTATAAATTAATGCATTTCTTGGGATGCAATATTTATGAGAATTCTGCTGATTATAGACTGATGAGTGCGAAAGCACTGGATGCATTATCTGAGTATGAAGAAGTGAACTTGTTCTTGAGAGGCATTATTCCTGATATTGGGCTAAAGACTTCGGTGGTACATTTCGATGTCTTTCCGCGTATGCAGGGAGAATCCAAGTATTCATTATCTAAGATGTTAACACTTGGAGTAGATGGTATTACGTCTTTTAGCATTAAACCAATCAGGATGGTGTTTATGATGGGAGTAGCGGCACTGATTATGGGATTTTGCATGATCGTGCACGTATTTTATGAACATTATTTTGGAACAACAGTAAGTGGATGGTCATCTATTCTGGCATCTATATGGCTGCTTGGAGGAGCGATTCTTCTGGCTTTGGGAATTATCGGAGAATATGTAGGGAGAAACTATATGGAGACGAAGAGACGCCCAAGGTATTATTTCTGGGATGTGTTATCCAGGGAAGATAAAGAATAAGGTGTCTGCCGTGCAAATATAGAAGAGGGCATGGCAGATTTTGCAGTTAGGGAGAACAGAATGGGACGGACAGAAAAGTATGATAGAATTGTTATAGGAGCTGGCTTGTATGGTCTATATTCTGCATTATATTGTGGACAGAGAGGTCAGAGTGTATTGGTGCTGGAATGTGACAGTGAGCCGTTTGGTCGTGCCACATATATCAATCAGGCCAGAGTACATCAGGGATATCATTATCCCAGGTCTATCTCTACAGCAATGAAATCAGCTGGATATTTTGAACGGTTTAATAAGGATTTTTCCTTTTGCATTAACAGAGAATTCAATAAAGTATATGCGACATCATCTAATTACTCATGGACAAACGGAGAACAGTTTATGGATTTCTGCAAGGCAGCAGGAATTCCATGTGAAGAGTTACATGTAGAGAAGTTTTTTAAATCTCATGTATGTGATGGTGCTTTTATGACGAGGGAATATACCTATGATGCGAAGATTTTAAGAGATTATTATTTGCACCAGTTAGAACCACTACAAAATGTTAAGATCCGGTATAATGTCAATATTACGGGGATTGAGAAACTACAGGATGCATATCTCGTGCGCACGGCAGATAATATAGAGTATCAGACGGGTTTCTTGTTAAACGCCACATATGCGGGAACGAATCAGATACTGGATATGCTGGGATATGATAAATTTGGAATTAAATATGAGCTGTGTGAGATTATTTTATGTGATGTGAATGAGCTGTTGCATGAATATGGTTTTACAGTTATGGATGGACCATTCTTTTCGATTATGCCTTTTGGAAAGACGGGACTGCATTCTTTGACTTCTGTTACATTTACTCCTCATACAACAAGTTATGAACCGCTGCCAACTTTTGCCTGTCAGGCAAGAAGTGATGGATATTGTTCATCTACACATCTGGGAAACTGTAATCATTGTACGGCTAAACCACAATCGGCATTCCCTTATATGGCTAATTTGGCTAGAAAATATCTAAAGGATGAATACGTATTTACGTATAGAGAATCTCTGTATTCCATGAAACCTATTCTGATGAGTTCGGAGATAGATGATTCCAGACCTACGGTAATTCGTACTTATTCTACGAAGCCTACTTTTGTAGGGGTATTATCTGGGAAAATTAATACAGTATATGATTTGGATGAGGTATTGAATGATGGTGAATAAAGAGAAGAATTTTATTTCTGCAGTGGTTTATGTACACAATGCACAGAATAGAATAGAAGAGTTTCTTCAGGCAGTTTTAATGACCTTGGAGAATAATTTTGAACATTCAGAGATTATCTGTGTTAATGATGATTCAACAGACCAGAGTGCAGAAGTGATTAAGAGAGTAAGCAAACAGGCTGCCACAGCAAGTGTTACGATATTGAATATGAGTTATTTTCATGGATTGGAAACGGCAATGAATGCAGGAATGGATCTTACGATAGGCGATTTTGTGCTGGAATTTGACGATACAATATTGGACTTTGAACCAAAAGAGATTATGACGGTATATCGTCATAGCCTGAAGGGCTACGATATAGTAAGTGCTGCGCCTGCTGGTAAACAGAGATTGTCTTCCAGAGTATTTTATGGAATTTTCAATCATTTTGCACATTTCCCTTATAAAATGAGAACAGAAAGGTTTCGGATTCTCAGTAGAAGAGTAATTAACAGGATTAGTTCTATGAATAAAACAGTGCCATACAGAAAAGCTGTTTATGCGGAGAGTGGCCTGAAGGTGGATCATTTGGAATATATGGCACAATCCGGACAAAGTAAAAAAGTGGATAAGGATGAAAGAGAATACAGAGTGAGACTGGCTATGGATTCACTGATTTTGTTTACTGAGGTAGGATATCGTTTTTCTATGATCATGACGGTTCTAATGATGGTGATGTCCATTTTTATGACGATTTATTCTATTGTAATTTATTCTACGGCGCATCCGGTAGAAGGATGGACAACGACAATCCTGTTCCTTTCAGTGGCTTTTTTGGGATTATTCGGCATTTTGACGATTATTATGAAGTATCTGCAGTTATTAGTTGATCTGGTATTTAAGAGAAAGCATTATAGTTTTGAAAGTATAGAGAAACTGACGAAATAAGGAGGGTGAGAAGTGAAGCTTGCAATATCTAATATAGCATGGAATGCGCAGCAGGATGAGCAGGTGTATGAACTTATGCGTAAATATAATTTTACAGGACTGGAGATTGCACCTACCAGGATATTCCCTGAGCATCCTTATGAGAAAAAGGAGAAAGCTGCCAGGTGGTCATGGGAGCTGGACAGAGACTATGGATTCTGTGTCCCTTCTATGCAGTCAATCTGGTATGGAAGACAGGAGAAGCTGTTTGGTTCAGAGGAAGAAAGAGCAATTTTGCTGTCGTATACCAGAAAGGCAATAGATTTTGCAAGTTGGATTGGATGCCATAATCTGGTCTTTGGCTGTCCTAAGAACAGATGTGTTCCAGAAGGAAGAGAAGACAAGACAGGTGTGAACTTTTTTAGAAAAATAGGAGAGTATGCAGCAGAACGTGGTACGGTGATTGGAATGGAAGCGAATCCCCCTATCTATAATACGAATTATATCAATGATACAGCAAGTGCTCTCGAATTGATAAAGGAAGTGGATTCAAAGGGCTTTTTACTCAATCTGGACGTGGGGACCATGATAGAGAATAAGGAAGATGTATCTGTACTTGCTGATAATGTGAAATATATTAATCATGTACACATCAGTGAGCCAGGACTTCGTCCTGTTGAGAAGAGAGAAATACATAAGGAATTGTATGATGTTTTGAAGAAGGAAGTATATCAGGGATACATTTCAATCGAAATGGGGAGATTGGACTCGATGGAACTGATAGAGAACACAATGCAGTATGTGAGGAGCGTATTCGGTAATGAGTGAAATAGAAAATAAAGTAATATATGAGAAAAGAAACGGAGTGCCAAAGTTCTCCTGTATAGAATATGCTCCGAAGAAAAAAGAGTATGTAGTGCTGATACCTATTATCAACGAAGGAGAGCGTATTATAAGAGAATTGACCAGAGCACAGAAACATAAGGTATCCGCTTATGCAGATATTGTAATTTGTGATGGTGGTTCCACAGATGGATGTACAGAAGAAAAGCGATTAAAAGCACTGGATGTCAACACGCTGCTTGTAAAACAGGATACAGGAAAACAGGGTGCACAGCTCAGAATGGGCATCTGGTGGGCATTGGAACGAGGGTATAAAGGTATTGTTACAATTGATGGCAATGATAAAGATAGCATTGAGGATGTACCATGTTTCATCGATAAATTGCAGGAAGGCTATGATTTGGTTCAGGGTTCCCGATTTATCAAGGGTGGAAAGGCAATTAATACGCCATGGATCAGAAATATATCTGTCAGATGTATTCATGCACCTGTAATTTCTCTTGCGGCACATCAGAGATTCACAGATACTACCAATGCATATCGTGCATACTCAGCTAGATATCTTCTGGATGAGAGAGTACAGCCACTTAGAGATGTCTTTATGACGTATGAGCTGTTGGCATATTTGTCTGTCAGAGCGACACAGATTGGAATGAAAGCTTGCGAGATTCCAGTGACCAGAGCTTATCCAGGGAAAGGAAAAACACCGACTAAGATTAGTTTCTTTAAAGGAAACTGTGAACTTATGAAAATTCTGTTTAAAAATTTGTTTGGTGTATATACACCAAAGGAAGGATAAAGGATGAAAGCATTAGTTGGATATACGGGATTTGTAGGAAGTAATATTTATGCGGCTGGAGATTTTGACGTAGTATATAATTCAGCAAATATTGAAGAAGCATATGGAACAGCGCCAGATTTGTTGGTGTATGCAGGGTTAAGGGCAGAGAAATATCTTGCAAATAATGCCCCGGATAAGGATATGGAGTTGATTAGACAGGCTCAGAGGAATATCGAGAAGATAGCGCCAAAGAAGCTGGTATTAATTTCAACAATAGATGTCTTCAAAATACCTCAGAATGTAGATGAGAATTCGATAATAGTTACAGAAGGGTTACATCCATATGGATATGATCGTTATCAATTGGAATGCTGGGTGCGTGAGAAATATCCGAACGCATTGATTATCAGACTTCCAGGATTGTTTGGGCAGAATATCAAGAAAAATTTCATTTATGATTATATAAATGTGATTCCCTTTATGCTCAAGGCAGAGAAGTTCGAAGAATTATCTGCAAAAGATCCTGAATTAAAGAAATATTATCAGTTGTTGGATAATGGATTTTACAAGGTGAATGTGTATGAAAAAGATAGAAAGCAGCTGAAAGAGAGGTTCAGGGTGCTTGGCTTTTCAGCTTTGAGTTTTACAGACAGCAGAAGTGTATATCAGTTCTATGATCTGAGCAGACTGTGGAAGGATATACAGACTGCACTTCATGCAGGAATTACCCTGTGGCATCCTGCTACAGAGCCGGTATCTGTAGGTGAAGTATATGAATACCTGACAGGTAAAGCCTTCATAAATGAATTAGGTGGAATTCCTGCGATGTATGATTATAGTACGGTATATGCGGAACTTTTTGGTGGAAAAGGCAGATACATATGCAGTAAAGAGGAGGTACTAAAGGCAATTAAGGAATTTACGGATCAAGAGATAGATAAGTAATAGTAATTATTGTACACTGTATACACAACACTTTATCAATATTATGCTAATAATTGTCAAAAAAATGCAACAAATGGTATTGAGAAAATCATAATAAAAATGTATAATTGCAACGTAAGGGCTGGATATGTGCTCAATATGGGAGTTTAAGGATTTCTGTTATGGGCAAGTAACGCAATGAGGATAAAAAATTATACAGAGAGTGGGATTTTATTATGAAGTATGAACTATCAAGGACAGAAGAGCAGATCATGGATTTTTTGTGGACGAACAACCGTCCGGTGAAAACAGGCGAGATCATGGATTACTTCACTGAGAATAAGGGGAAGGAATGGAAACGCCAGACACTTAACACTTTATTGATTCGCCTTGAGGAGAAAGGCGTAATCGTGAGAAGAAGAGGTATTGTTGAAGCTAAGTATACTCGCGCAGATCTGGAGCATATTGAGTGCAGGGATTTTGTAAAGACCAAATTCCAGAACAGTCTGAGTAAGTTTATGGCAGCTTTCGCCGGCGAAGAACGTATTTCTGAGAAGGAAGCCGCAGAGATGATTGATATGATTAATACACTGAAAGAGAAATAAAATAAAAGTTGGGACAAAAGTGATGATTTTGCCCCAACTTTATTATTTCAACAATATATTCAAAAATAGGCACATGACATTATTGCATCTTATTGTAAAATAAAAGAGTAGAAGTATTTGAAAGTATAGGCATAACAATTCGAATGAGGATGGTGATAGTGCAACATGGATTATGAAGCGATAGTCAAGAGGCTTGCTGCGTACAGAAAAAAATGTAATTTGCGTCAGAATGATCTGGCAAAGCAGTTCAAGATGACACAGAGTCAGTATAGTAAGGTAGAATCAGGTAAGATTAAGATTTCTTTTGACAATTTGTATGTGCTGCAGATGAAGGGCTATGATATAGATGCATTGATTTTGGGAGAGTCTAAGCAGGAATTACTTCCATGTCTGGAACAGTTGACACATGTAGAAGATGAAAAACAGTTTGTGAGTTTTATGAAACTGTGTGAATGGGCATGGGAACAGTGGGAACAGGACGGCGGTGTGCCACAGGGAATCGGTGGAGATCTGCTGAAGCTTTGGACTGGAATTGACGGACAGAAAGATACCAGATGGGTCAGATTGAGGAAAGCATACAATGATATTTCGCAGATCAACATGGCAAACTGTATTGGTGTAAATATTAAAAAATACCGTTTACTGGAGCAGGAAGATATCAAACCCGATGCAGAATTGTTATTACATATTTATGAGCAGACGGATTGCAAGCCGGGATTCTTCATGGATGAGAGAGGTTATTATTTATCCTTGATCAATGAAGCCTGCAAGGGAAATGAACGAAGAGAAGAACAGTTGGAAGAAATCCTTAAAATGATGGATAAATTCAAGTAGAAGCAGGAGAATGGCTATATCAGTGAAAGCTGGTATAGCTGTTCTTTTCTTCTATACTGTTGATTGCAACGCCTGTACAGGTATGTTATAATTCAGAAAGTACAGTATCCATGAATATATGAGGGAGCAATATGGAGAATATAAGAAGAAAGAACAATATGATAGAGACATACAGTATCTTATTAATTGATATGGTATGTGTATCAGTTTCATATTATCTGTCATTATTTATCAGATTTCATTTGATTGCGCAGGAAGCGTACCCCAGAGACTATCATTCCATGATAGGAGCGTATATTTTGATTTTATGCTTGATGTATACACTTTTTTTGGATGGTAATCGATGGTTCTTTGAAAGAAGTAATATACGAGAGCTGTATTATACCATCCGCTATACGGGAATTATTGTTGTGGGATTGGTTCTGATATTATATCTGACACAGCAGGCATATGAGTTCTCTCGTCTGGTATATCTGATCTTTGCGATCATTAATACGGTAATTACATTTATAGCACATATAGTTTACCGTAGATATATGCTGGATTATTACCGTAAAAGTGTAAACAGTACGAAGATGTTCGTACTGACCAGAGAGATAACAGCGAAGGATGTATTGGAGACTTTGCAGCAGGAGAAAGCCTGGGATTATGATATTACGGCTGCAGCTGTGTATGATATAGATATGGTAGGAGCTAAAATAGCGGGGATACCAGTTGTTGCTTCTATGGAGAATGTGTATGATGTAGTCTGTCAGATGATGGTGGATGAAGTCTTCCTGTCTTTACCTGGTGTGGAACCGGCAGAAATACGGGAAATGGTACATCGTTTTGAAGAAATGGGGCTTGTATGCCATTATCGTGTTGATTTGTTCAGCAAAGCAAATCCCAATACATACGTACAGCAGCTGGCGGGATATTCAGTTATTTCCTTTTCTCTTCAATCTCAGGATTCCAGAAGACTGTTGGTTAAAAGATTGATGGATATCATCGGTTCTCTGATAGGCTGTGTATTGACGCTACTGATTACGCCTTTTGTGGCACTTGCAATTAAAATTGATTCACCGGGACCCGTATTCTTCTCCCAGACCAGAATTGGTAAGAACGGCAGAAGGTTCAAAATATGGAAATTCCGCTCTATGTATACAGATGCGGAAGCGAGAAAGAAAGAGCTGGAAGCACAGAACGAGATCAAGGGTCTGATGTTCAAAATGGAAGATGACCCAAGAATTACGAAGGTTGGTAAATTTATCCGAAAGACAAGTATAGATGAAACGCCGCAGTTTTTTAATATTCTGGTAGGCGATATGAGCCTTGTAGGAACCAGACCGCCGACAGAGGATGAATTTGAACAGTACAACGGTTATTACAGACGCCGTATGAGTATCACACCGGGATTGACCGGTATGTGGCAGGTGAGTGGAAGAAGCGATATTCAGGATTTTGAAGAGATCGTCAAGCTGGATTTAGAGTATATTGATAACTGGAGTTTATTGTTAGACATTAAAATTCTATTTAAGACAGTATTTATTGTACTTGGGAGAAAGGGATCAAAATAACGTGTATAATGAAGAAGAACACATCTGGTTCCATGCGGATGACTATGGAGTGACACCTGAACAGTCGAAAAGAATCCTGGATTGTTATAAACAGGGGGTATTGAACAGCATCAGCGTATTACCCAATTCGCCAGCTCTTGTGGAATGTAGAGAGTTATTGGAAGAGGCTGATCCAGAACATCAGATCAGAAGAGTGCTTCATATAAATCTGGTGGAAGGTAGACCAGTAGCCGGAGCTGAGCGTGTAAGCATGCTGGTAGATGAACAGGGAATGTTTTCCTGTTCTTTTGTAAAGCTATGGTTATGGAATTATTTGTTGCATGGAAAGAAAAGAGAGGCACTCAAACAGCAGATTAAGTGTGAGATTACAGCACAGTTGAAGGCAGTCACTGATAAATGTGATTATGATATTACAGGAGTGGATTCGCATCAGCATTATCATATGATTCCCATAGTGTTTGATGTGCTGATGGAGGTGTTGGAAGAGACTGATATCAATGTAAAAGAGATACGGGTTCCGATAGATCCGCTATCACCTGTCATGATGGCGAAGGATAAACCATACAGGATTCCAATGGTAAATTGGATTAAATGGCTTATATTAAAAACAGGGGAAGGACATGCCAGGTGCATTTTAAGGAAGAAGGGAATTACAGCACCGGTTTTCTTTGGTATTTTCTACACCTGTGATATGAGATATGAAACAGTACAGGCTTTGTTGCCTGCTTACAGGGGGTATGCAAAACGCAAAGAGACCCAGCTGGAATTGATGTTTCATCCGGGTAACCTGATGTCCGGAAATGAAATGTTTGATACAAGAAGAGGGGAATTGGCTGATTTTTATATGTCTCAGAATCGTTATGCAGAGGCGGCATGCCTGAAACAGATCAGAATTTAGAGGAGCAAGGATATTATGAAAAAGAAACTAGCAGCAGTTATACTGGCTGGATGTATGATTATGACAACAGCTTGCACAAAAGAAGTGCAGCAGACACCGGCATCAACGGTGGAAGCAGAAGAGATATTCTCTGAGGCGGAGGCTTCGCAGGAACAGACTCAGATGCAGGAAACAGAGACTCAACAGACGCAGGCACAGCAGACAGAAGAACAAACGTCAACAACGGAAACAGAGAACACCACTGAGGCTCAGAGCCCTTCCTATGAGCACCCAAATGAAGCAGCAGGGCTGACAGAAGGGGAAAAAGAAGCTAGAAAGCAGCAGCAGGCTAATTTCGCAGAAGCAAGGGAACTGTTATTCAGTCTGCCAAACTCAAAGGATAAGACAACAAAAATCAATCAGATGGATAGACAGATTCTGGCGAATAATGCATACAACTTTGCGGGAACCAATATTGTTTTCATTGGAGACAGCATTACAGAAGGTGTAACTGCGGCAGTAGATCAGAATGGCAACCGGGTAAGCTATGTGACCTATGTGAATTCTTATCTGCACTTTGCCAATGTGTTGAATCATGGTAAGGGGGGCAGAATGTTTGGAAATTATGGTGGAGAAGATTATTCTCTGAATGATGATTTTGGAAATGTCACGAATGTGAATTCGGATATTATTGTAGTCTTTGCAGGTGTAAATGATTATCTGTCTGCATCAGCGGGCAAGAGATTTGGCAATGCGGATGATAAGCTTAGCACAGCGGGGTATTGTGGAGCAGTCAGGGCTTTCATGAATCAGTTACAGAGATATTATAGTGATAAACAGATATTCTTTGTCATGATGTATAACGTAGGGAAAACATCAAATGCTACATATTCTGATATTACGACACAGCCTACACTGAATGATTATCTTGATGTACAGAGAAAAATAGCAAAAGAGTTCGGTTTTCATATAATTGACCTGTATAAGCAGGGCTTTATGGATTGTAGTACGCAGGAATCCAGTGATTATTATTTGCATGATGGCCTGCATCCAAATGATAATGGCAATATCGTGTTAGGTGAACATATTGCTGCGGAATTATCTTTGTATTTCAGCCAGAAATAAGAGAAGAAGGTGATGGGTACAATGGAGAATTTGAATCAGGCAGAAGCGGGAATCCTGTTGTGGATACAGGAGAATCTGAGAACAGAGTGGCTGGATCATATTATGCCATATGTATCCGGAATCAATGATCATGGTATACTGGCTATTATTGGCGTAATTGTATTATTGTTATGGGGAAGATACCGTAAAGTGGGTATTACAGCATTCGGTTCCCTGGCAGTGGAATTTATAATTGTGAATCTGTTGATCAAACCGAATGTACAGAGGACCAGACCTTTCTATGTTTTAGAAGATTTGCATTTATTAGGCTCTTTACCAACGGATTTTTCATTTCCTTCCGGTCATACGGGTTCGGCATTTGCTGTAGCAACTGTAATGTTAATGTGTATGCCTGCAAAATATGGAGTGCCTGCAATTGTGGTATCCGCACTGATTGCCCTTTCCAGACTATATAATGCAGCGCATTATCCCACAGATGTACTTTGTGGAATGCTGATAGGTATAATAACAGGTGTAATTGCTTCTCTGCTTTATAAGAAGTATCAGAAGAAATGTAATGAAGGAGAATAAGTTATCGTGCAGATAATTCATTGGGGGATTCTGCTGGTCCTTGTGCTGGCAGTGCCTCTTATTTTGGGAATGATTCCAATCAAGCATATGAATAAGCTTCAAAGAACTCCCGCAATGGCTTATATTTGCGGTTGGTTTATAAGCTTTGCTGTGTTTGAGGTGGTAGCCGTTCCCTTTATTTTATTAGAACAGAGTTTTACATTGGTAGTGGTAGTATACACATTTCTAATATGTGTATTGCTTGGCATTTCTTTATGGAGAGGCAGAAATGTTCTTGGAGAGTTTGCCGGGCAGATAAAAGGAATAAAAAACTGGACATTATCCTGTAAAATCGGCTGGATTGTCGTATTTTTGCTTATCGCAGTGCAGATGTTCGTGGCTGTCTTTTGGGAGTATTATGATGGTGATGATGCCTATTATATTGCAACGGCGGTGGTGACAGACACCTTTGATACCATGTATCTGCGGGATAATTACACAGGATACCTGTATCCGCTGGATGGACGTCATGCCTTGTCACCGACACCGGTTTATCAGGCGTGGCTGTCGAGGCTGAGTGGCATACACCCGGCGGTGATAGCACATAGTGTACTGAGTGCAGTGTGGTTATTGTTGATGTATTGTGTATATGGGCAGATTGCCAGAAGACTGTTCCCTAAGAAAGAAGAGTATAGGCCGTTGTTTATGATCTTCATGACTATCTGGTATGCTTTTGGAAATATTTCATTGTATACAGCGGAGACCTTTGCCATGACTAGAACCTGGCAGGGGAAAGGTCTTATGGCAGGAATTGTCCTGCCTGCGCTTTTCCTGTGCTTTTTATATCTGGCAGATGAACATCCACAGAGGGGAATCTGGATGTTATTCTGTGCAGTCATCATTTCAGCGGTCTTTGCAACCAGTGTGGCTTTTATGCTGATTCCTACATTGGTAGGGGTAGCTGCGCTGCTGCTTGCCTGGAGAAAACATAGTATCAGGATATTGCTGCAGATGGGGGCATGTTGTATTCCGTGCTTTATTTTTGCCGTCTGTTATCTGATGGCGAAATAAAGAAGAAAGGCTGATTAGTGATATGAAAACGGCATTTACTACGTTGATAGAAGATATCATTTTATATAATAACAATCGCTTTTTAATTCTGCTGTTTCTGGTTGCGCTGATTTTTCTGTGGATTACGGAGAGGGACAAGCGTATCAAAACGGTACTTGTATATTTTGTGACAGCGATTACGGTGTTATTCTGTTGTCCACTCTATGCATGGATTGGAATGAAAGTAGATGCAGAGATCTATTATCGTGTATTCTGGTCAATTCCGATAGGGATTTTGGTCTGCTATAGTGCTGTGAGAGTAATCAGCCATTTTAAAAAGTTTATCAGTCGTGTGCTGGTATGCATTCTTACAGTATTGGTCATCTGCATGAATGGCAAATTCTATTTTACGAATACATTGCATTTTAAAGCTGTGAATGCATATCATATGCCGCAGGTAGTGATTGATGTAGCGGATGCACTGAAAATGGAGAAATATAAGCCAATCGCAGCGATACCGGCTGAACTGTTACCTTTTATCCGACAGTATTCAGCAGATATCTTTACTCCGTATGGCAGAAATATTGTGGAAACCCAGTGGAATTTCTCAAATGCATTATATGATGCCATGGAAGCAGAAGAGTATGATGCGCAGGAGATTGCCCAATGTGCCAGAGAGGAGCATTGTACGTATGTGGTACTATCTTCTATAAAATCTATGAAGGGAAGCATGGAAGAACAGAATTACATTTATAAGGGTCTGGTAAGCGGCTACTATATTTATATGGATTATAATTATTATGAGGTACTTCGGGATCAGGATTTGCTGGATGAAGAAGATATTCTGCCTGAGGACGGGTCAAGATAATGAACATGTGCATGATTTGTGTCCAAGTGCATTTATTGCAAAAACGATGTGTTAAAAGAATGTGTATAGAAATGTGCATAGAAATGTGGATAGTGTGATCAGAAAGGTCATGGTTATATGAAAAATGTGAAATGGAAAAATATATTGCAGCTGCAGGCTGTAGTAATTATATATACAATATCAAGCGTTATGGCAAAAGCAGCGTCTGGACACAAAAAAGAATACTTGTTATTTTTGCTCTTTTTCGGATTGGAATTTATACTATTGGGAATTTATGCATTGCTATGGCAGCAAATGATTAAGAAATTCGAATTGTCAGTTGCATATGCCAATCGTGCAATGGCAATTCTGTGGTCAATGATCTGGGCTGTTCTGTTCTTCCATGACAGGATAACGATAAGGAATATAGTGGGAGTAGCTATTGTACTGGTGGGTATTGTACTGGTCAATACAGATAAGGAGGCAGAACAATGATCAATCCGTATTTGGCAGCAATGTTCCTTAGTGTTACTGTGGCTTCCTTTTCCCAGATATTGTTGAAGAAAAGTGCAGTGAAGACATATGAGTCACCGATTCGTGAGTATTTGAACATATGGGTCATCAGTGGATATGGGCTTTTGGTCTGTTCTATGTTGATCAGCCTGTGGGCATACGGTGGAGTGGAGTATAAGAATGGACCTGTGATAGAGTCCTTGGGCAATGTGTTAGTACCGCTTCTGAGCTTTGGCTTTTTCAAAGAGAAACTGACGAAGAGAAGAATAGCGGGCATTGTATGTATTATGGCAGGCATTGCGGTGTTTTATTCCTAGAGAAGAATCTGGCAATAAGTGGTTAATTTGTGTTTTTTATTGTATTCAATTATGCAATTTGCTATACTAAAGGGTATGTATAGCATAAAGAACAGGAGGGTGTCCAAGGACGAACAAGGCATGAAGAAAAAGAAGACATTTGGATTATTTGGCACGAATAAAAGAAAACCTGCCCGCAAGGGTAATAAAAGAATAAAAGAATATGATGATTATTATGAAGAGGAAGAATACGAGGATCAGGAGTATGCACCGGAAGATGATGAAGGGGCATATTATGAAGATGGCGATTATATAGAAGAAGATTACGAGTATGCAGATGAAGCACAATATGCGGATGAAGAAGGATATGAGGATGATGCAGAGTACTCAGATGAGGCATATTATGAGAATGAATCTGAATACATGGATGAAGCCGGGAATGATGAGTATGCTCAAGGATATGAAGAAGATGTAGAATACACATCTGAATATGATGCTGAGGTAGAAAATACAGAGCAGCAGGCAATGGCTTCTGGTTATACTGAGGAATCTGGATATAATGAAGAAAATCAATATACAGAGGAAGTTGAATATATAGAAGAAACAGAATATGAGGATCAGTCTGCGTATGATGACAATACGATAGCATTTACAGATGCGGAAGATGAGTATGAAGATTATTATGAAGAAGAGTCCTATGAAGAGGAAGAATGGGACGAGGATGCATATGATACCGGTTATGCACCAACGGATGCAGCAGCTGGTGGACATCATCCAAAGAACCATCATAATAAGAATAAGTCTCATGGCAGAAAGTCTTTTGACTGGTCGGCTACGACAGAAGTGATTCGGGAGTTTGTACATAACCTGACACCGTTTGATGTAATCCTTGTCTGTACGGGGGTAGTATTGCTGATTGGTGCTATTGTAGCGGGCAGTATGGTGCTTGCAAGCAAGAATATAGATGAGCAGATCCAGGCAATCGTTCCTGTAGGAACAGAACTGAGCAGGGTCGGCATTGTTGGCGAGAGTGGCTTGCTGGCAATGGCAGATGCAAGATTGAATGCAGCAGAAGACAGTTCTATGGAGATAGAGGACGTAGTATACACCACAGAATCGTCCGATGAAGAAAATGTACAGGTCAGTGTAAATTTTGAATCTGTTGAAAAGGACTTGAAGATCCGATTCACCAATGCGGCTACAGGACAGCTGATTACAGGAACTGCATTTGAAGTAACCCTGACAAGTTCCCAGGGAAAGAAGCTGGTGCTGGTAGATGAGGACATGGATGGTATTATCTATGCGGATAATATCAAGGCTGGTAAATTCGAGGCGGTCATCACATCTACAGATAAGTATAAGTTCCCGGCTACGGCACAACAGGTTACGGTCAAGGACAAAGTAGAATTCGTAGTTATCAATGTGCAGGATGAAGTAAAATCTGAAGCACAGGTCAATGTGGCAGCAGAAGATACGCAGAAGGCAGATGCTGCGAAAGAAGAAGTAAAGCTGACAGATACAGTAGAGTGGGTAGAGTCTTCCAAGACCTTGATTGGTGGAACGGAGAGCTATCTGCCTGTGGATAAGTCATTGATTCAGGATCCGTCTACATCCTCCAGACTGGGAACGGGCATTTATCTTTTTGATGGACTGAGCGTGACCTTGAATAAGGGCAGCATAGACAGTCTCTATGTGGGAAGCAGCGAGACTCTGACAGGAACGTCTTTTACAGATTCCAAGGAAGAAAAAGACAATGTTACAAAGGAGTATACCTATACTACGGAGTGGGAATCTTCTGATCCGAATATAGCAACAGTAGATGGTGGCAAGGTCACTGCCAAATCAGCAGGAACAGTAACGATTAAGTATACGGTGACGAGAAAGACAGTTACCACTACGAAGACACCACAGGAACCGATTGAGGAGACTAAGACAGAAAAATACACACAGGAAGAGTATGAAAAATTAGAACAGGATTCTCCAGAGAAGGCAGCTAAATGCGAAAAAACTACAGATGAATCCGGAGAAACAGTGTATGTATACAAAGAAACAGTAAAGAAAGAACAGGATTCTAAGGTGGAATCCACTGAGACAACCGACACAGGTTCTGCAACCTGTACAGTTCAGGTTAAAGCGGTTGCAATTTCATCAGGTACACTGGAAATCACAAGATCAGCAGATGCTTGTAGTGTAGGTCAGACGTTGACAGTAAAGCCCTCCAAGCTTGTATATACCATGAACAATGGTGGCACAGAGACTAAGACAGATGGTTTCCCTACGATAAGCTGGAGCAGCTCTGATAAGGCGATTGCTACAGTAGATAACAATGGTACAGTAACTGGTGTGAAGGCTGGTAAAGTAACTATTACCGGTCAGATTACCGGGGTACAGGATGCAAATAAAAAAGATTTGACGATCAAGGCTTCTACAGAAATCACGATCAATGCAGCAGCTGCACTTACTCTTGCGCTCGATAGGACAGAAGCATGGATTGGTGTGAACAAGAATACAACGCTGGCAGCGACTGTGACCAATTATAAGTCGGACAGTGGCGTGACTTGGACAACATCTGATAAGACAGTCGCTACTGTTGATGAAAAGGGCGTCGTTACCGGAGTAAAGGCAGGTAGTGCGAAGATTACAGCCACAACCAAGGAAAAAGATGCATCAGGCAAGAACCTGACTGCAACCTGTGTTGTAACGGTCAACAGTGATGCTATGAATGATACGACAACGAAGCTGAAGGACAAAAACGGCAATCAGCTCTACGTAAAGAATGCAGATGGTTCCTACAGAGAAGCTGTTTATGCAGATTATTTCACAGCCAGTGAATTTTATATGAAGACTGAGGGACAATATGCGTATACAGGATGGCAGACTATCAACGGTAAGACTTACTTCTATGATAAGAGCGGTAAGGCGGTAACAGGAACACAGATCATACAGGGTGTTACTTACAATTTTGGCAGTGATGGTGCAATTCAGACATCTGTTAATGGTTCCAAGTTCGGTATTGATATTTCAAGACATAATGGTAAGATTGACTGGAATGCAGTAAAGAGCTCCGGTGTAGATTATGTCATTATCCGTTGTGGATATCGTGGTTCTTCATCCGGTGCACTGATTACGGATCAGAACTTCCAAAGCAATATTAAGGGTGCGACCGCAGCCGGACTGAAAGTCGGTATCTATGTCTTTTCGCAGGCAGTCAATGAAGTGGAGGCAGTCAAGGAAGCTTCCCTGGCAGTCAGTCTCGCTAAGGGATACAAGCTGACTTATCCTATCTTCATTGATACAGAGTCCAGTGGAGGCAGAGCAGATAAGATAGATGTGGCTACCAGAACCGCAGTTGTCAATGCCTTCTGCCAGACCGTACAGAGTGCAGGCTATCAGGCAGGTATCTATGCCTCCAAGACTTGGTTTGAAACAAAGCTTAGTATGGGTTCTGTGGGTAATTACAGGATATGGCTTGCACAGTATGCAGCAGCACCTACGTACAGTGGCAGATATGATATGTGGCAGTATTCCAGCAAGGGTACAATCAGCGGAATCAATGGTAAAGTAGACTTGAATTTAAGCTATCTTGCCTATTAGCTTGCAATTTTTTCCTTTTCGGGATAAAATGGGCGTTAGTATATAGTAAATTTACGGAGGAAAATTCTGAATGAAAACTTATTTGGTAACAGGCGGTGCGGGATTCATCGGTTCTAATTACATCCACTATATGTTCAAAAAGTATGGGGATGACATCAGGATCATCAATGTGGATGCACTGACTTATGCAGGTAATCTGGAGAATTTGAAGGATATTGAGAGCAGAAGCAATTATACTTTTATTAAAGCAGATATCACAGATAAAGAAGCAATCGCTAAGATTTTCGCAGAGAATGATATAGACAGAGTGGTACATTTCGCAGCAGAGAGCCATGTAGACAGAAGTATCAGAAACCCGGAAGTATTCGTACAGACCAATGTACTGGGAACCGCAGTTATGCTTAACTGCGCAAAGGCTGCATGGGAGCAGCCTGATGGTACTTTCAAGGAAGGCAAGAAGTTCTTACATGTTTCTACTGATGAAGTATATGGTTCACTGGAGAATGATGGAGAATATTTCTATGAGACAACACCTTATGCGCCTCATAGCCCATATTCAGCAAGCAAGGCATCCTCAGATATGCTGGTAAAGGCATACATGGATACCTACAAATTCCCGGCGAATATTACGAACTGTTCCAACAACTATGGACCTTATCAGTTCCCTGAGAAGCTGATTCCATTGATTATCAACAATGCACTTCATGGCAAGAAGCTTCCGGTATATGGGGATGGCAAGAATGTCCGTGACTGGCTCTATGTGGAAGATCATGCCAAGGCCATTGATATGGTACAGGAGAAGGGAAGACTCTTCGAGACCTACAATGTAGGCGGACATAATGAGAAACAGAATATTGAGATTATCGAAATCATCATCGAGACCTTACAGGAAATGCTTCCGGATTCTGACCCAAGAAAGAAGCTGGTATCCAAGGATCTGATTACTTATGTGGCAGACCGTAAGGGACACGACAGAAGATATGCCATTGCACCGGACAAGATCAAGGCGGAGATTGGCTGGGAGCCGGAGACCATGTTCAAAGACGGTATCAGACAGACAATCAAATGGTATTTTGACCATGAAGACTGGATGGAACATGTAACCAGCGGTGACTATCAGAAGTATTACGCAGAAATGTATCAATAAAGCATGAGGATGACGGGGACGTGAATGTTGTTTCAGTTACAACAGCGCGTTCCCATTTGACGTGTCCGGAGTTACTGAAAAAAGAGTGAAAAGCAACAAATAACAGGGAGGATGAACAATGAAAGGTATTATTTTAGCAGGTGGTTCAGGAACCAGACTGTACCCTTTGACCAAAGCTATTTCCAAACAGATCATGCCGGTATATGATAAGCCTATGATCTATTATCCATTATCGACACTGATGTTAGCAGGAATCAGAGATATTCTGATTATCTCTACACCAAGAGATCTGCCGGTATTCCAGGAATTATTCGGAACTGGTGAGCAGCTTGGACTCCATATAGAGTATGCAGTACAGGAGCAGCCAAGAGGATTGGCAGATGCCTTTATCATTGGAGAGAAGTTTATTGGAACAGACAGCGTGGCGCTGGTACTGGGAGATAATATTTTCTATGGACAGAGCTTCTCCAGGTTACTTCGTAAAGTAGCTGCCAAGGAGAGCGGCGCTACAATCTTTGGTTACTATGTAAGAGATCCAAGAGAGTACGGTGTTGTAGAATTTGATGAGAACGGTAAGGCTATTTCCATCGAGGAAAAGCCAGAGCATCCAAAGAGCAACTATGCAGTTCCTGGTTTATACTTCTACGACAATGATGTAGTGGAAATTGCCAAGAATGTAAAACCATCTGCAAGAGGAGAAATCGAGATTACCAGCATTAACAATGAGTATTTAAGAAGAGGTACTCTGACTGTAGAGACCATGGGAAGAGGCTTTGCATGGCTGGATACAGGTAATCATGATGCGCTTCTGGATGCAGCAGATTTCGTATGTGCTTTCCAGAAGAGACAGGGATTATATATTTCCTGTATTGAAGAGATTGCATTCAAGTGCGGTTATATTTCCAAAGAGCAGTTACTGGAACTGGCTAAACCACTGATGAAGACAGAATATGGCAAATACTTGGTAGAGGTTGCGAATGGACTCTAAAATCAAGAGACTTACAATACTGGCGATGCTGGGAAGCATGGTTCTTGTGGCAGCTGTTATTGTAGTGTTCAATTATGAGCGTTTTGTATCGACTGGCAGTACAGCCAAGCAGGAGCAGACGACAGAAACTGAAGGGGCGCTGGAAGAAGACGGCATGGTAAAAGGCGCTGATTTGTCAGCCTTTTTACAGGATGAAACGTTCTTTGATCATGAAAAAAATACATATGAGAAAGCAATGGAAGATGGAACACAGACCGAGAGTGATACAGATGTGACATTGTTGGCTACTTCTGTGGAAAAAGACATACGTATCAAGGTAGTGGATGCTGAAGGTAAGACGGTAGAAGGATATCCGTTTGTCTTATCCGTAGGTGATCTGGGAAACTATCAGGATACAGATGAAGATGGTATGATCTATATATCAGGTGTACGTCCGGGAGAATATGAGATCACTCTGGCTGATGCAGGAGAATACACCTGTACTTCCCCATCGCTGGATGTGCGTGTAAAAGCAATGGTTTCCTATATGCCAATAGAGGATATTTCTTATCTGATTCGCTCTGAGTCAGAGGTAGATGCTTCTATAGAAGATACAGAATCTGATGAAGTAGATGGAGACGACAGCCAGTATACAGCACTTCTGGATACGGACAGTCAGGACAAGCCGATAGAGCTTGGAATTGATGTGTCCAAATGGAATGGCGGGATTGACTGGGATGTGGTGAAAGCAGAGGGCGTAGATTATGCAATCATCCGTTGTGGCTACCGTGGTTCCAGCTCAGGCTGGCTGATTGAAGACCCTTATTTCTGGCAGAATCTGCAGAATGCAAAGAAAGCCGGTGTTAAGGTAGGTATCTATTTCTTTACACAGGCTACGACTATGGTAGAAGCAGTGGAAGAAGCCAGTATGGTAGTTACTTTGCTTGGCGGTGAGACACTGGACTATCCGGTATTTATTGATACAGAAGGCGCAGGCGGCAATGGACGTGCGGATGGACTGGATGCAGATACCAGAACCATGGTGTGCGAATCTTTCTGTAGAACCATCGAGAATGCGGGCTATCAGGCTGGTGTATATGCAAGCTGTAACTGGTATAGAAACAATCTGCATGCAGAAGATCTGGATGCATATAAAATATGGCTTGCTGAATATCGTCAGACCCCACAGTACGAAGGACGCTACGATATGTGGCAGTATACCTCAAGTGGCAGTGTAGCAGGTATCGAAGGACGGGTAGACTTAAACGTGAGTTATATTCAGAGCTATGCAAATTGAGGCTGATATGTGTGTTTACAGGCATATCAGACGCAATTTATATAGCGAGGTAACCACATGAGCAAAAGGAAAGCTGCGAAGCAGGACAAAATGAGAATAAAAATAGGAGAAGAATCATGGGAAAGATTACAGTTGAAACATGTGAAATAGAAGGATTAAAGATTATCACCCCTACCGTTTTCGGGGATAACAGAGGTTATTTCATGGAAACCTATAATTACAACGATTTCAAGGAAGCAGGAATTGACCAGGTATTCGTACAGGACAATCAGTCAGCCTCCAAGAAAGGCGTACTGCGTGGATTACATTTCCAGAAGCAGTTCCCACAGGACAAGCTGGTTCGTGTGATCAAGGGCGAAGTATATGATGTTGCTGTTGATTTAAGAGAAGGCTCCAAGACTTACGGTAAGTGGTTCGGTGTGCTCCTTTCTGAAGAGAACAAGAAGCAGTTCTTTATTCCAAAGAATTTTGCACATGGTTTTCTGGTATTATCCGACTATGCTGAATTCTGCTATAAGTGCACAGATTTCTATCATCCAAATGATGAGGGCGGACTTCTCTGGAGCGATCCTGATATCGGTGTAGAATGGCCAATCCCGGAAGGAATGGAGCTTACACTGTCTGATAAGGATACCAAGTGGGGCGGTATCAAAGAGTTCAAGAGATAGGTAGCATTACATGAAGACAAGAAATTCCAAGACAAGAAATCCTAAGACGAGAAATATCATAGTGGTAACGCTGGTGGCTCTGATTATGATGGTGATTCTGGTCGTGCATCACAATCCACTGGCTGATCCGCATGAGGAAAATGTAAAAAAAATCATAGCCTGTGTTGTTATCGTGGCAGCAATGCTGGTATTTTATCGTTTCTATGACAGATTGGTAACATTGCCGGTAGAACTGTGGCAGTCCAGGAAGCTGATCTGGAAGCTGGCTAAGAACGACTTTAAGACCAGATACGCAGGTTCTTATTTTGGACGCATCTGGGCATTTGTACAGCCTGTTGTTACGGTGCTTCTGTACTGGTTCGTATTTGACTACATCATGTCCAGCAAGATTGAACTGATGGCAGGCACTTTGCAGGTGCCCTATGTAATCTGGCTGACCGCAGGACTTGTGCCTTGGTTCTATTTCACAGAAGCGATTAATAATGGAACAACAGCGTTATTGGAATATGCCTATCTGGTGAAAAAGGTAGTATTTAAGATTAGTATCATTCCTATCATTAAGATCATTGGCGCAACATTTACGCACTGCTTCTTTGTATGTTTCATGCTGGTCGTGTATTTTGCGATGGGATACAGCCCTAGCATCTATCTGATTCAGATTATATATTACAGCTTCAGTCTGTTTATGTTCGTATTGGCAGTCAGTTATTCTACCTGTGCGATTGTCATATTCTTCAGGGATCTGACACAGCTTATCAATATTGCATTGCAGGTTGGTATGTGGGCAACCCCGATCCTGTGGCAGATTGAATCCGTGCCGGAAATTGTACAGCAGATATTGAAGATCAATCCTCTTTTCTATATTGTAAATGGATACAGAAGTGCTATGTTTGAACATCAGTGGTTCTGGGAAGATTTCTATTCTACGATGTATTTCTGGATTGTGACAGCCGTATTCTTTGGTATCGGTGCGCTGATATTCAGACGCCTGAAAGTACATTTCGCAGATGTATTATAGTCACCTATTACCATTAATTTAGTGAGGGATAGAATGGAACAGAAACAGGAAGAAATTGCAATAGCAGTTGACCATATCAGTAAAGTATATAAGCTCTATGACAAGCCAATGGACCGAATGGTAGAGGCGCTTGGTTTGACGAAAAAGAAGAAATACCGGGAACATTTTGCACTTTCCGATGTTTCTTTTCAGGTAAAAAAAGGAGAATGCGTGGGAATTATCGGTACGAATGGCTCCGGTAAATCCACGATTCTAAAGATTATAACAGGTGTATTGAATCCGACAGGAGGTACGCTTACAGTAAACGGCAGAATCCAGGCATTACTGGAGCTTGGAGCCGGATTTAACATGGAATATACAGGTATTGAAAATATCTACCTTAATGGCACCATGAACGGTTTCACAGAACAGGAGATAGCGGGCAGAATGCAGGATATTCTGGATTTTGCAGATATCGGCGATTATGTGAAACAGCCGGTGAAGACCTATTCCAGCGGTATGTTCGTGCGTCTGGCTTTCTCCGTAGCGATTAATATTGATCCGGAGATCCTGATTGTTGACGAGGCATTGTCCGTAGGAGATGTATTCTTCCAGGCAAAATGCTATCATAAATTTGAAGAGTTCAAGAAGATGGGCAAGACCATCATCTTCGTAAGCCATGATTTGAGCAGCGTATCAAAATATTGTGACAGAGTAGTGCTTCTCAATCAGGGCGTTAAGCTGGGAGAAGGCTCTCCCAAAGAAATGATAGATGATTACAAGCGTGTACTGGTAGGACAGTATGAATTGCCGGAGTCCAAGTCAGAGAGCAGCCTGCTCAATGATGAACAGATTCAGGTAGCCGTGCAGAAAAAGGCTGCCAAACAGGACACCTCCAAGTTATTGGAATATGGTACAAAGGAAGCAGTCATTGAACAGTTCTACATGACAGATGACCGTGGTACAGAGTCCAAATCCATTATCAAGGGTTCGGAGTTTACGATTCACATGAAAGTGCGCTTCATGGCAGATCTGCCTGCACCAATCTTTGCTTTTTCCATCAAGACAGTAAAAGGCACAGAAATCACCGGCACAAACACCATGTTTGAAAAAGCCTTTCTGGAACCCGTAAAAGCAGGCGCAGTAAAAGACATCACCTTTACCCAGAAAATGTCCCTGCAAGGCGGAGAATACCTGCTGTCCTTCGGTGTCACAGGCTACGACGGCAACGACTTCCAGGTATACCACAGACTCTACGATGCCCTTGACCTGACCGTTATCTCCGACAAGAACACAGTCGGATTCTACGACATGGATTCCAAAGTCATGGTAAAGGATGCTGAGTAAGTCCGCACAATTCGTCCCACTCACCAACCCCCACTTTTACAGGAATCATCAAATGCAAAGGAGAGTTCCATGACAGAGAAAATAGGAAATGTTGTATTGGATATGACATACTATCCCGGAGAAGACCATTACTCCGATGGAGATATAGAAGATGAGCTGCTTCAGGTTGCCATGGAGCATGAGGAGGAAGAATTCCCCAAAATCATCGAAGAGAGAAAGAGCTGGCCATTCTTCTACCACCTCTCACCTTTTCGGACTAATATCATAGACTGGCTGCCCTTTAAGAAGACAGATAGAGTACTGGAGATCGGTTCAGGCTGTGGCGCTATCACAGGTGCATTGGCGAAACGTGTAGGCAGTGTGACTTGTATTGACCTGTCAAAGAAGAGAAGCCTGGTCAATGCATACCGTAATAAGAAGCAGGATAACATTACCATTATGGTAGGTAACTTTAAGGACATTGAGCCACACCTGCCCTGCGACTATGATTATGTCCTGCTGATTGGTGTATTTGAATATGGACGTGCCTATATAGGTGGAGAGACACCCTATGAGGATTTCATGAGTATCTGTAACCGCCATAGAAAAGACAGCGGCAGACTGGTTATTGCTATTGAAAACAAATTTGGGCTGAAATACTGGGCAGGCTGCAGAGAAGATCATCTGGGAACCTATTTTACAGGAATTGAAGGATATCATACAGGCGGCGTTGCCAGAACCTTTACCAGAAGAGGTCTGGAAGAGATTCTGCACAAGACAGGAATCAGTGAGTATGCCTTTTATTATCCATATCCGGATTATAAATTCCCGACAACGGTTTATTCAGATGAATATATGCCAAAGAAGGGCGAGCTGTCTAACAATCTTCGTAATTTTGACAGAGACAGAGTATTGCTTTTCGATGAGAAACAGGTATTTGACCAGGTAATAGAGGAAGGGGAATTTCCTTTATTCTCCAATTCTTATCTTTTGTTAATCGGTAAGAAACCGCAGACTGTCTATGCCAAGTTCTCTAATGACAGGGCGAAAGCCTGGGCAATCAGAACCCTGATTCACAAGAGTGCGGCGGGTACATTCCTGGTGGAGAAGCAGCCAAATGATAAGGAAGCCAATGCCCATATTGTGCATACCTATCAGGCGTATGAAGCACTGTCCAAACGATATGAGGGAACGAAGATCCGGATGAATGAATGTAAGAGAACTCCGCAGAGCATCGTTTTCCCATTCTGTCAGGGTAAGACACTGGAAGAATTGCTGGATGAGAGACTGGATGAACAGGACGCAGAAGGTTTTCGCAAACTAATTGAAGAATATATGCATTGGCTGTCATATAATGAAGAGGCTAATGTCAGCAATATTGATTTTATTTTCCCGAATATTCTGGTGGATGGAGACACATGGCATGTCATCGACTATGAATGGACTTTTGACAGAACAGTTCCAGCAAAAGACATTGCATTCCGTGCCTTTTATAATTATCTGCTAGGTGGAGAGGGCAGAAAAGCCTGTGAAGAACTTCTGATGCAGGATGTCCTGCATTTAACGGAAGAAGAGAAGCAGCAGGCGATTCAGGATGAGCAGGATTTCCAGCATTATGTGACAGGTGACAGAGCATCCGTCAGCGCCATGCGTGAGCTGATTGGCTTCAAGGCGTATGAACTATCGGGAATGGAAGCATATTGTGTATATGCAGCTGCAAAATATGTGTCTCAGGTTTTCTATGACTATGGGGAAGGCTTCAGTCAGGAGAATTCCATACTGATCCATGATTGCTTTACAGAGGAAAAGGATGTGCATTTCACAGTAGATGTGCCTAAGGGAGTAAAGCAGATCAGAATTGATCCATGTTCCTACCGCTGTGCAGTTACAGTAAAAGACATTGCAGCAGGAGAGCAGCATTTTGCAAAGGACAACATAACAGTAAATGGCGTCTGGGCAAATGAGAACTGTGTCATATTTGACACAGAAGACCCGAATCTGGTCTTTGCCTGTGAAGGTGCAGACAGACTGGATGTGACACTGGAGGTTGTAGAACTTCCTGCAAGCCTTACAGCAAGACTGATTGAGGCAGTAACACCGAAGGAAAACGGATTGAAACGTTTCTTCCACTAGTATAGCGTTTTCTAAATAACTGAACCATTTACGCAGAATATTTTTCAGAAAGTGCATGTCAAAAAACGTAGGCGTAGCGGGCTACGCTGAGGATTTTTGGCATGTGCTATCGGGAAAATAGGCAAGTAATATGGTTTAGTTAATTTAAAAACGCTATACTAGGATAATAGATGGGAGATTGATTTGAGAAGGAGTCTGATATGATCAACAGAATCAAGAAAGCAATACAGGACAAATTATATCAGGACTGCATAGAGGAATACCGCAATGCACTGCATTGTCAGACAGATCCGTATCTTATGTGGATTCGGGAGACAGAGCGTACGGATTCTAAGGATGAAGAATCGTATCCGTCACTGTCAGTAGTTTATTTTGAACAGTGTGGGGAAGATTTCTCGCTGGATGATCTGAAGAAAGATATTATTCTGTTCGTATCTGGTGATGGTAAGATCTCACCCCATGCGTTTCGTGAGGTCATAGAGTATTTTGACAGTCATCAGGATATCAATGTGGTATATGGAGATGAGGATATCTGGTATTTACCGGAGGGAGAAGATGCCGAGCCGGATAATGAACTCAAGCATCGTATGGCTCCCTGGGTGAAACCCATGTGGTCGCCGGATACGCTGTTCTCTTACCTGTATTTTGGTAATGTGTTTGCTGTCAGAAGAACGGCTTTTGCAGAGCTGAAATGGCTCGGTATGGATGATTACAGGCTCAATATTTATGATTTTGTGCTGAAAGTCACAGAGCAGGGCAAGAGAGCCGGACACATAGAGAAGATTCTTTTCCATAAATTCTGGAAAGGAACAGATAGAGATACTGTGGAAGCACAGGTTATGAGTACGCTTGATTTGATCGGCGTGGGAACTGAGTATGATTTCATACGTGAGCTGGCGATGGAGAGACGGGGCTTACAGGGCAGGATGGCCATAAATGACAAGACAGGAATCTCATATCCTGTTTATGAAGTACAGCAATCACCCTTAGTCAGTATCATTATTCCATCTAAGGATAATGTGGAGATATTGAAGCAGTGTATCCGTTCTGTATATGAGCATACTACGTATCCTAATTATGAAATTATTGTAGTAGATAATGGCAGTTCAGCACAGGCTCGAATGGCATTACAGAATTTCCAGGAGGAATGTGCTTTCACTTATCTGTATGAACCGCTGGATTTCAACTTCTCTGTGATGTGTAATCTCGGCGCGAAAAAAGCCAGTGGAGAATATCTGTTGCTGTTAAATGATGACATGGAAGTACTGGCAGACTGTGCGGACTGGCTGGATAGAATGGTAGGACAGGCTTCTCTGCGCCATGTAGGGGCAGTAGGGGCGAAGCTTCTGTATCCGAATTCTACGCTGATCCAGCATGCAGGTGTGACCAATACCATATCTGGACCGGGGCATAAGCTCAAGGGATTGGATGACACGCAGTCCTATTATTATGGCAGAAATAAGCTGGTCTACGATATGATCGGTGTGACAGCGGCATGCCTTCTGATACGGACTAAGGTATATAGAGCATTAGGCGGTCTCTACGAAGGACTCAGAGTTGCCTATAATGATGTAGACTTATGCTTCCGGTTGTGTGAAAAAGGCTTATGTAACGTACAGCGTAATGATGTGGTGCTGTATCATCATGAATCACTCAGTCGTGGTGATGATATGCAGGATGAGGGTAAATTCAAGCGTCTCATGGAGGAGAAGGATGTTCTGTACAGGAGACATCCAAGACTCTATGCCCAGGACCCATATAATGGAACAATCCGTAATACAGGCGCACCAGAGTATGAGATACGCTGGCTGGAGGGCTATGAATTTGCAGATCTTACCGGTTATCGTGATGAGGTAAAAGAAGGCAGTTCCCTGCCGAATATGAAGCGTGTTAATCAGGCAATTATGATCGTGGTAGAGGATTGTGGCAAAGAGAAATTCCTGCGTGCCGGTAATCAGGGTAAGGAATATTATCTGATCAAAGGCTGGGCTTACATACCAGGCGCGGACAATGCGAGATATAAGATGAAGCTGCTGCTGGTAAATGAAAAGGGCAAAGTATGGGAAATGCCGATTATGAAGCGGTATCGTAAGGATGTTGCGGCAATTCTGCCGGATGAGACCAACGTGGAAATGACTGGCTTCTGCTGTTGGATTTATGAGGGCTCTCTGCCATCAGGCACGTATGATCTGTGGCTGACGGCAAAAGATAGCTGTTCCAGACAGAGAATGTATCGAAGTGCTGAGAAGCAGCTGGTAATCGAGTAATGAGTTGAGTCTCAGAATGGAAAACAGGACATAAGGACGGAAATCATGGAAGAGAAATCTTACGAAGCTTTGTGTGAAGAGCAGCGAAGACCTTATCTGCAATGGCTGAAGAAGCAGGAGCAGGAATTGCATACAGAATGTGACATGGAGAAAGGGAAGCAGGTAGTGCGGCTTCCCTTTTTGTCCTGCGAGGAATCCTGGACAGAGTGTCTTGAAAGAGGTGGCATCACAGGTACTGGTCAAACGGCAGCTTCTGATGTTGGAGGCAAGGCAGATGATACAGACAGTGAGTTATGGCTTTTTATAAGAGATGACGGCATCACAGATGACAGAACAGAGGCAGTCTTTGCATATTATCAGAGAAATGGGGCAGATATTCTGTATGCGGATGAAGATTATTTTGAAACGCGCATTCTGGAGGAAGACAGCGAGATTTCAGGAGATGTGATGGAACTTCGCTGCCAGCCCTGGTTCAAACCGGAATATTCACCGGATACGCTTAGGGGCTTCTTTTATTATGGAAGTATCTTCGCAGTCAGAGCCGGTTGGGCACGCAGGATGTGGAAGCAGCTGTGTTGGGAGACAGGACAAAAAAATGACACAAGTGTCAGTATTTATGAATTTATGGTATATGCCTCAGGACAGAGCCAGAATATCTGCCGCATTCCCAGAGTACTTTATACCAATGGCAACCCTGAGAGGATAGAAGAACTGCCGGGATGGCATATGGAATGGAAACGAATCCGCAACACGAATTGGTGGAGACAGTTCCATGGCAAAGAAATAACGAAAGAAGCGCTGGTATCTATCATCATTCCCAGTAAGGACAATGTGCAGGTGCTGTTGCGCTGTCTGCATACGTTACTGGAAAAGACACAATATCCCCAGTATGAGCTGGTAATTGTGGACAATGGAAGCACAGAAGAGAACAGGCAGTGGATAACTTCTAAAATAAATGAGCTACAGGAGAAGCATGGAATACAGCTTCATTATCTGTATCGCCCACAGCCTTTTAATTTCTCAGCAATGTGTAATCAGGGAGCAGAAGAGGCAAAGGGAAAATATCTGTTATTTCTCAATGATGATGTAGAGATTATCGAGGGAAAATGGCTGAATCAGATGATGGAGCTGGCGATACAGTTCCATATCGGTGCTGTGGGAGCCAGGCTTTTGTATCCTCAGGCTGAGGGTGAATCCGGGAACCGAATCCAGCATGCAGGCATTACCAATATGGGAATTGGTCCAGCACATAAGCTGGCTGGTCTTATGGATGAAGGCAACCTGTATCATGGACATAATCTGGTGAATTATAATATGATAGCAGTCACGGGAGCATGTCTTTTGCTGAACAGAGAGAAGTTCAGACAGATACAGGGCTTTGACGAAGAGCTTGCAGTAGCTTATAATGATGTGGAGCTGTGCTTCCAGTTATATGAGCGGGGTTATCTGCAGGTAGTGTGCAATGAAGCTGTGCTGTTGCATTATGAATCAGTGAGCAGAGGACAGGATGATACACTGGCAAAGAAGCAGCGTCTTGCGCAGGAGCTGGATCGGCTCTATCAGAAGCATCCGGATTTGCTTCATCAGGACCCATTCTACAGCCCGAATCTGGTACAGTGGAAGAAGAATGTGGAATACTCCTGTGAATATCGTTTTCCCTGTGATTACATGGTAACGCCACAGCTAAGCCGGAAGCTTCCCAAAGCACATGAGAATCGTTGGATTCGTAAGCTGACAGGTGAGAACCAGTCCATGCTGCAGATAGACAGCGTGGAAGTGACAACGGATGTCATAGAGATAGAGGGCTGGTATGTGTTAAGAGAACACGATAATGCATTACTGACCAGATGGCTTTTGCTAAAGCATGAGGAAAGCGGAGAAGTATATCAGGTGTCGCTTTATCCGAAATTGAGAGAGGATGTAGAGTCACTGTTTGCACAGGATGCACGGACGAAGAGAGTCGCACTGTGTGGCATACATGCGCTGATTGAGAAAGAGAAGCTGCCCAGGGGTTCCTATACCATAGGTATATTGGCACAGATGCAGGCAGCAGGAGGATTAGAAAATCATGGAAAAAGAATACAATACGCCCCAGAAGGAGGCTTCTTACTATAAGGAAGCATACGAACAGGAAAAGGCAAGAAGTGCTTCTCTGGCAGGAAGACTGGCAGATGCCAAGAATGAAGCAGATACGCTGCAGTTCCAGTTGGACAGAATCAAGAATAACCCTATGTGGAAAGCAAGCAAACCTCTGCGTCAGACGATGCACTGGGGACTGCGCAATTATCGCAGGCTCCGTAACCTGGGAGGTCCTAAGGGAATTGCCAGAAAGCTTCGGCAGAAGAAAAGAGAGCAGGAGGCAAGAAAGCTCCACGGAACAGCAAGCTTTCCGACACCAGAGGAGGCTGCAAGACAGCGTGATACGAAGTTTGACCGCATGGTGAAGATCAGCATTCTTGTGCCTTTGTATAATACCCCACTGCAATTCCTGAATGAGATGATAGAGTCTGTGCTGAATCAGACTTATCAGAACTGGGAGCTGTGTCTGGCAGATGGTTCTGATGATGAGCACACAGAAGTAGGAGCACGTTGTCAGGAGTATGCTGCAAAGGACAAAAGAATTGTATATCACAAGCTTGTAAAGAATGAGGGTATTGCCGGCAATACTAATGAATGTTATAAGCTGGCGACAGGCGAATACATTGGTCTGTTCGATCATGATGATATCCTGCATCCGTCAGTTTTATTCGAGTATGTGAAGGTTATCAACGAGCAGGGTGCAGACTATATTTACTGCGATGAAACGACTTTCAAGGGCGACAGCATCGACAATATGATCACACTGCATTTTAAGCCTGATTTCTCCATTGATAATCTGCGTGCCAATAATTATATCTGCCATTTCAGCGTCTTTTCCAGAGAATTGCTGGAAGGAACAGAGCTGTTTCGAAGCGGGTTTGACGGCAGCCAGGATCATGATATGATACTGCGTCTGACTTCCAATGCCAAGTGCATCGTGCATGTGCCGAAGCTTATGTATTACTGGAGATCCCATAAGGGCAGCGTAGCAAGCGATATCAGTGCGAAGCCCTATGCAATTGCAGCTGCCAAGGGAGCTGTGGCGGATCACCTGACTCGTTGTGGCTTTAAGAATTTTGAGATTAAGAGCACCAGGGCATTTGAAACGATATTTGAGATCAAATATGAGATATTAAAGGAAGACAAGATATCCATTCTGATTCCCAATAAAGACCATCTGGATGATCTGCGCAGATGTATCCAGTCAATTCAGGAGCGCTCTACGTATGACAATTATGAGATCATTATCATAGAAAATAACAGCAGTGAGCAGCAGACTTTTGATTATTATAAGACACTGGAGGGCAACGACAGAATCAAAGTCGTTACCTATGAAGGGGATTTCAATTATTCCAGAATCAATAATTATGGAGCGAAGTTTGCAGCTGGCGAGTATCTGCTTCTTTTGAATAATGATACACAGGTCATTACGATGAACTGGATGGAGAATATGCTGATGTATGCACAGCGTCCGGATGTGGGGGCTGTTGGAGCCAAGCTCTATTATGGAGATCTGACCATACAGCATGCAGGAATCGTCATTGGACTGGGAGCGCACAGGACAGCCGGTCATACCCACTATAAGATCAACCATGATAATCTGGGGTATATGGGCAGACTCTGCTATGCACAGAATGTATCTGCAGTTACAGGCGCCTGCCTTATGGTAAGAAAGAGTCTGTATGAGGAACTGGGCGGGCTGGATGAGAGCTTTAAGGTCGCACTTAATGATGTGGATTTCTGCCTTCGTTTGAGAGAACAGGGCTATCTGAATGTATTTACGCCTTTTGCGGAGCTGTATCATTATGAATCGGCATCAAGAGGCAGTGACATTGAGGATGCTGCCAAGGCACAGCGGTATAATGAAGAAGCTGAGCATTTCAGAACGAAATGGAAGGAAGTCATAGACAGGGGAGACCCGTATTACAACCCGAATTTCTCTTTGAATTACAGCGATTATTCCTTAAAAACGCCGGATGAGATAGAATTGAACAATGAAAAATAGATTAAATTTGATTAAATTACTACATTTCCTTGAAAAATTACTATAATTTTGATTTAATTATCATAGGCTTGGAAAAATATTTTTTTCACAATCCAGAATCCGGTATGTGCCAAGGTGCATGCTGGAATGAGAGAATATGGAGGTAAACTGAAATGAGCTACATGGATGAATTTAACTTCTGGTTGAATGACGATTATTTCGATCAGGCAACGAAGGATGAGCTTCTCGCCATTCGTAACAATGAAGGAGAGATTGAAGAACGTTTCTATAAAGAACTGGAATTTGGTACAGGCGGTCTGAGAGGTGTCATAGGCGCAGGAACTAACCGTATGAATATTTATACAGTCAGAAAGGCATCCCAGGGTCTTGCCAATTATATTATCAAGGCAAACGGACAGAAGAAGGGCATTGCAATTGCATATGATTCCCGTTTCATGTCTCCTGAATTTGCTGACGAAGCTGCACTGTGTATGGCTGCTAACGGCATTAAGGCATATGTATTTGAATCACTGAGACCTACTCCTGAATTGTCCTTTGCATTGAGAACATTAGGTTGTATCTCTGGTATTGTCATTACAGCAAGCCACAATCCACCTGAATACAATGGTTACAAGGTATACTGGGAGGACGGCGCACAGATCACAGCTCCTAAGGATAAGGAAATCATTGCTGAAGTTAAGAATGTAACAGATTATCATACAGTAAAGACCATGGACAAGCAGGAAGCTATCAATGCAGGCTTATATCAGGTAATCGGCAAAGAGATCGATGATGCTTACATGGTAGAGCTTAAAAAGCAGATCATTCATCCTGATGTCATCAAGGAAGTGGCAGATGATATCAAGATCGTTTATACACCATTATGCGGTACAGGTAACAAGCCCGTCAGAAGAATCCTTTCTGAGCTTGGCTTCAAGAACGTATACGTAGTACCTGAGCAGGAGAATCCTGATCCTAAGTTCACAACTCTGGATTATCCTAACCCTGAAGATCCTAAGGCATTTACATATGCATTGAAGCTTGCAAAGGAGAAGAATGCAGATATCGTTCTGGCTACAGATCCTGATGCAGACAGACTTGGTGTATATGCATTAGATACAGCAAGCGGCGAGTACAAGTCCTTTACAGGTAACATGTCAGGTATGCTCATTGCAGAATATATTTTAAGAGAAAGAACTGCAACAGGTACAATGCCTGAGAATCCTGCACTTGTAACAACTATCGTTACAACTAATATGACAGCGCCTATCACAGAAGCTTATGGTGTAAAGAGAATCGAGGTACTGACAGGATTCAAATATATCGGCGAGCAGATCAAGCTGTTCGAGCAGACAGGCTCCAACAACTATGTATTTGGTCTGGAAGAGAGCTATGGCTGTCTGGCTGGTACTCACGCAAGGGACAAGGATGCAGTTGTCGCAGTTATGTGCCTGTGTGAAGTAGCTGCATGGTGCAAGAAGCATGGTAAGACATTATATGATATGATGCTTGAGATCTATGAGAAGTATGGCTACTATAAGGAAACACAGTATGCCATCACTTTAAAGGGCATTGATGGTTCCAAGCAGATCGCAGCAATCATGGACAAGCTTAGAAGCAATCCTCCTAAGAAGTTCGGCGAGCTGGATGTAGTCAGAGTACGTGACTATGAGAAGGATGTGATCACAGAGCTTGCAACAGGCAAGACATATCCTACAGGACTTCCTAAGTCCAACGTTCTCTACTTTGATCTGACCAACGATTCCTGGTGCTGCGCAAGACCTTCAGGAACAGAGCCTAAGATTAAGTTCTACATGGGCGTTAAGGGCACAAGCCTGGAAGATGCACAGAATAAGGTAGAAGCATTAACAGCAGAAGTAAAGGCTGTATTAGACTAAAGAATAGAGGCATAATAAGAGAAAAGACCAGATGGAATCGGAAGGTTTGACTTTCCGATTCCATCTTGATATGGGAAAGGCTTAGGTTTACGCTTATGAAGAAACTGATAGAGCAGATGTTAAAATTTGGAGTGGTAGGCTTTGTCTGCTTTTTTATTGACTATCTGATTGGCATTATTGTATTGAATATTATTCTGCATACAGCCGGAGAACAGTTCTTTGAACTGGCTTCCATGGCTGGATCAGCTTTAGGCTTCACAATCTCCGTTATTGTGAACTATATATTGAGTTTTAAATTTGTATTTGAACGAAAAGAGGATATGAACCGTAAGGCAGAGTTCGTGATCTTTATCATATTAAGTATCATTGGACTGGGACTGAATCAGCTGATTATCTGGATATGCGTAGGACCTGTTTATGGTAATGTGGCATGGCTGCAGAGGCTGTTGAATTATAATCTGGCTTATACGGCTGCCAAGGTAGTTGCGACTGCCATTGTTATGGTATACAATTTCGTTACCAGAAAAATATTCCTGGAGAAAAAGGATTAACAAATGTCAATTGTACAGAATATTAAGAAAACAATCAATTACAGCAAAAAGAACGGTTACAAGGAGGCTGCCCTTGCAGCCTGGGAGCGAATGACTGCAAGATATTATGCAGACTATACGTATGAGACTCCAAAAGAAGAGGAATTGAAGCGCCAAAGAGAAGACAGAACTCTGGAACCAATCAGTTTTTCCCTTATTGTACCGGCTTTTGAGACGCATAGAAATCATCTGACAGATCTGATTGAGAGCTGCCTGGCACAGACCTATGGCAACTGGGAGCTGATCCTTGCGGATGGCAGTGAAACGCAGGAGGTCTCTGCTGTGATGTCACAGTATGAGGATTCCAGAATCCATTATGTCAGACTACAGGAGAATGGTGGTATCTCAGAGAATACCAATCAGGCGCTTGCCTATGCCACAGGTGATTACTGTGGACTGGTGGATCATGATGACATACTGACACCGGATGCACTTTATGAGATGGCAAGGGCGATTACGGAAGCTGTCAGTGAGGGGAAAGAGAAGCCCGTACTGCTTTATTCTGATGAAGATAAATGCGACGCACAGGGCAATCATTTCTATGATCCCCATATTAAGCAGGACTTTAATCTTGACCTGCTTCTGACCAATAATTATATCTGCCATTTATGCGTGGTCGAGACAGCCTGGATTCAGAAATTGCAGATTCGTAAGCAGTATGACGGCGCACAGGATTATGATCTGGTGCTTCGTATTGTGAGCAGTCTGATGCTGAAAGAAAAAGAGAATTCCAATTCTGGAAGAGTAGAGGATTATATCTGTCATGTTCCTAAGGTATTGTATCACTGGAGATGCCATGAAGGCTCAACGGCGGATAATCCACAGAGCAAGATGTATGCGTATGAGGCAGGCAGAAAGGCACTGGCTGATTTTACCTTCCGCATGGGCTGGAAGGCAGATATCAGACATAATAAGCATCTGGGATTTTATCGCATTGCCTACCGCAATGATGTGCTGATTCACAGAGAAGACCTTGCAGCAGTGGGAGGCTTCGTTGTACATGCGGGCAAGATTGCCAGTGGATGCTACAGGGGACAGCCAAGGGTATATGCGGGCTATATGAACCGTATGGATCTGTATCAGAATGTGGCCTATCTGGATATTCGTAATCTTGAGGTCAATAAGGCATATTTTGACGTATATGAGGAAGTGACAGGGCATCCGTATGAATGTACTTTTACAGCGCATACATCGGCCCCGCTTCCACAGTGGATCAGGGAGCTGACACCGGAGCAGCTGGAGCGGCTCAACAAGAAGCTCAGTCATAAATTACAGGCAAAAGGAGCAAGGCTTCTGCTGGATCCGGAGGCGGTACGCAAGATCTGATGGGAGGAGCCGATATGATGAAATCGACCGTGGTGATTCCTAATTACAATGGAATCCGTTATATCGAAGACTGTCTGGACAGCCTGTATGCAGGAACGCAGACGCAGTTTGAGGTCATTATGGTGGACAATGCTTCCACGGATGGCAGCAGGGAGCTTGTGCAGGAGAAATTTCCACAGGTGAAGCTGATCTGCAATGAAACAAATACCGGATTCAGTGAAGCTGTGAATCAGGGAATACAGGCAAGTACAACACCTTATGTAATATTATTGAATAATGATACGAGAGCTGACAAGGCATTCATTCATGAGCTGGAAAAGGCAATAGAAAAGGATGTACGGATTTTCTCTGCCAGCGCCAAGCTGATATCACTTCATGATATGACGAAGCTGGATGATGCAGGTGATTACTACTGTGCGCTTGGATGGGCTTTTGCCAGAGGAAAAGGCAAAGACCCGGCGTTGTACGAGAAGGAAGATCGTATCTTTGCGGCATGTGGTGGCGCTGCAATCTACAGAAGAGAATATTTTGAGAGAGTGGGATTATTTGATGTGAACCATTTCGCATATCTGGAAGACATTGATGTAGGATATCGTGCGCAGTTATGCGGGTATCAGAACCGTTTTGCTCCGGCAGCGATCGTGTATCATGCAGGAAGTGCAACCTCCGGTTCCAGATATAATGCGTTCAAGACCAAACTGGCAGCCAGGAACAGTATCTATCTGGTCTATAAGAATATGCCATTATTGCAGATTCTTATAAATCTGCCGTTTCTGCTGGCGGGCTGCCTGGTCAAATGGCTTTTCTTCATACGAAAAGGAATGGGCAGGGAATACGCAGCCGGTGTGGCAGAAGGCTTTAAGCTGTCTGCAAGTGCCAAAGGACGCAGCCAGAAGGTGCATTTTGCCCCATCAAGGCTCATGGCATATATACGGATTCAATGTGCGTTATGGTGCAATATAATCCGCATGATTCGAAAATAAAGTTGTACTTTTACAGGAAATAATGTAGAATATGGATTTAGTAGTGCAAAAGCGAGTCAAAAGGTGATATAATTGATAAAGGACAATCAAAAATATTTTAATAGATTGCTTGTACTTCTGGATGCACTGGTCATTACGGTATCCTATCTGCTGGCGTGGTTTCTGTGGCTTGGCGGATCTGTTGTGGAGATGAAGCCGGGTACCGGTGTCCTGGCAAGGGAGATTTACTTCTCGGTATTGTTTGTTGTAATACCTGGGTATCTGATCCTGTATAATGTCTTTGACATGTATACACCCAAGAGAACGGCGAAGACCAAGTATGAGGTTTTTAATATCATCAAGGCCAATACCGTGGGGCTTTTTGCCATCATGGTGCTTCTCTATGCGGTGAAGCTGCCGGACTTCTCCAGAGGTATGATTGCAGTATTCTTTGGAATTAATATTGTTCTGGAGATATTCATGCGTAAGTGCGTACGTTTTGCGCTGCGCTATATTAGAAAAAAAGGATATAATATCAAGCATATTCTACTGGTGGGATATTCCCGTGCAGGAGAGGAGTATATTGATAAAATCAGAGAAAATCCGGAATGGGGTTATGTGGTATGCGGCATTCTGGATGACAGGATTCCTAAGGGAACCAAATATAAAGGTGTGGAAGTAATAGGTGAGATTGACCAGCTTTCTGCCATACTTGCGGATAACAACATGGATGAGATTGGTATTACCCTGGCTCTGGAGGATTATGACAGGCTGGAGGATATTGTTAATATATGTGAGAAATCCGGTGTGCATACCAAGTTCATTCCCGATTATAACAGAGTCATTCCCAGCAGCCCGTATCTGGAAGATCTGGGAGGACTGGCAGTCATTAATATACGACGTGTCCCTTTGACCAATACTGCAAATATGCTGATGAAGCGTATTGTGGATGTGTTCGGGGCAATTGTGGCAATTATTCTCTTTTCCCCATTGATGCTGATCGCTGCCATTGGAATCAAGTTGACCAGTAGAGGACCTCTTATCTATAAGCAGGAGAGAGTGGGGCTTCATAACAGACCATTCCAGATGTACAAGTTCCGTACTATGGAAGTGCAGAAGGAAGAGGAAGAGAAGAAGGGCTGGACGACCAAGAATGATCCAAGAGTCACTCCTATCGGCAGAATACTGCGCAAGACCAGTATTGACGAGATGCCGCAGTTTTTTAATGTACTAAAGGGAGACATGAGTCTGATCGGTCCAAGACCTGAGAGACCTCTATGGGTAGAGAAGTTCAAGGAAGAAATACCAAGATATATGATAAAGCATCAGGTTCGTCCGGGACTGACCGGATGGGCACAGGTAAATGGATACAGAGGAGATACCTCGATTCGTAAACGTATTGAATATGATTTGTACTATATTGAGAATTGGACAATGGGATTTGATATGAAGATCCTGTTTCTGACCTTTTTCAAAGGATTTGTAAATAAGAACGCATATTAGGAGAAAATACGGAATGGAAGATAATCGTTATCAGGATAGCAACCGAAGACCTGCCGGCAGACAGGGTTCAGCACAGGGGGATGGCAGACGTGTGTCATCCAATACAGCACATCGTCAGGCATCCAATACAGGAACAACCCGGCGTACTGCGCAGACGGGCAATACAGGTACGTCCCGCAGAAGTTACCAGGCAGGAGCACCGTCAGGAAGCCGCAGAACGCCGCAGACAACAGCACAGCCGGGTACTCGCAGGCCTTCTCGGGCAGGGACACAGGGCACAACCCGCCGTACCACCCAGCCCCAGACAGGATATCGTTCAGAAGCTGGTCAGGGTACACGCAGAATGACGGAGAACGAGATGGGAAGGTCACAGCACAGTACATCAGCCGGTAACAGAAGACCGGCATCTTCCAAGGGCAAGCCAAAGAAAAACCATAAGCCGGTGAACCCGCAGAAAGCTGCCAAGAAGAAGCGCAGGAAGATTGTTTTGTTTATTATAGAGATTTTTGTCCTGCTGATTCTGTTAGTTGTATTCTGGGGAGTAATGAAGGCGCGCCAGATTCAGATTGTTACCATTGATGACCAGGATGTAGAGATTAATGAACAGGTCAAGGAAGCAACGGAGACCGGTGCCATGAAGGGCTATCGTAATATTGCACTTTTCGGTGTGGACTCCCGTGATGGAGAGCTGGATAAGAGTACCAGAACGGATACGATCATCATTGCTTCCATTAATCAGGATACGAAGGAAGTCAAGATGATATCAGTGCTTCGTGATACGTATCTGAATTTAAGTACAGATACCTATAATAAGGCAAACTCTGCTTATGCAAAGGGCGGCCCGAAACAGGCGATTGCCATGCTGAATATGAATCTGGATATGAATATTACTGATTTTGTAACCATTGGTTTTGATGGACTGATTGATGTAATTGATGCAGTCGGCGGTATCGAGATTGATGTGCAGGAGAATGAGATTCCACACCTGAACAGCTATCAGATCAGTATGGTAGGTAAGCAGGATGGTACACTCAATGCAAAGGGTGAACCGAACTATGTGGCAACAGAAGGTGTTGATTATATTCCGGTAACTACAGCAGGTCTTCAGAAGCTGAATGGTCTGCAGGCAACAGCTTATTGCCGTATCCGTTATGTGGGTAATGATTTTGCCCGTACACAGAGACAGCGTACTGTTATTGAGAAGGTAGCCAAGAAGGCAATGACATTGAATCCTGCTACCCTGAACAATATTGCAAATGCAGTATTCCCGAAGATTGCAACATCTCTTGATCTGTCAGAGATCATTGAGCTTCTGGGTGGTATTACAGGTTATTCCATTGGTGAGACTGCGTCCTTCCCATTTGATGGAAGTGTACAGACAGGACGTGTACGTAAGATGAGCGTTGTTATTCCACAGGATTTGGAATACAATGTAAAACTGCTTCACCAGATGTTCTTTGATGAGCAGGATTATGAGCCATCCAGTACAGTAAAGACCTGTAGCAGCAAGATTGCAAGCGATACAGGGGTATATTATTCGGGGCAATAAAGTAAAGAATAAAGGAGTCGCTTATACGACTCCCTTTTTCGGATTTAAGGAGAGATATCATGCAGCATACAGTAGACGTGATTGTATTGACCTATAAGCCTCCCAAGGGAGTGCTGCAGCTGATCGAGATGATAGAGAAGCAGGACTATCCCATACAGAAGCTGATTCTCATGAACACAGAGGAGAAATATTTCGACGAGCGCTTCTATGGCACCGGCTTTCTTGAAAAATACAACAATATAGAAGTGCACCATATCTCAGGCAAGGAATTCGACCATGGCAGGACCAGAAACCGTGCAACAGCATATTCTAATGCCGATATCTTCGTCTGTATGACACAGGATGCGATCCCGGCGGATACAGCGCTGATTGGGCATCTGGTAGAGGCACTGCAGCAGCCCAAGGTCGCAGCAGCCTATGCAAGGCAGCTCCCGCTTCCGGATTGCAGGGAGATAGAGAAATATACAAGAAGCTTTAACTATCCGGAAGAATCACGTATAAAATCAAAGGACGACATTGCCGAGCTTGGAATTAAGACCTTTTTCTGCTCGAATGTATGCGCAGCATATAACCGTAATATCTTCGATATGCTGGGTGGATTTGAGAAAAGGGCGATCTTTAATGAAGATATGATATATGCAGGGCATGCTGTGGAGGCAGGCTATCGCATTGCATATCAGGCGCAGGCGCAGGTCTATCATTCCCATAATTACAGCTGTATGCAGCAGTTTAGAAGAAATTTTGATCTTGGTGTATCACAGGCAGAACACCCTGAAGTATTCGCAGGAGTGTCCTCTAAGAGTGAGGGAGTACAGTTAGTAAAGAAGACTGCCAGACACTTGGCAGAGGCTGGTATGAGAAAGCAGATTCCGTATCTGATCGTACAGAGTGGTTTTAAATATATAGGATATCAGATGGGAATACATTATAAATCACTGGGGCAGGGTATGATCATGAAATGTACCGGCAACAGGAATTATTGGAAACAGCAATAGATAACAGGAGGAAAATAAACGATGTGTGGAATTGTTGGATATATTGGTAAGCAGCAGGCAGCGCCTGTGATTCTGGAAGGTCTGGCGAAGCTGGAATACAGAGGCTATGACTCAGCAGGTATGGCTGTTTTTGATGGTGAGAAGATTCAGATCACCAAGGCTGTAGGAAGACTGAAGGTATTGGAAGAACTGACACATGCGGGAGCAACTATGCCTGGTACAGTAGGTATTGGACATACAAGATGGGCAACTCATGGTGCACCAAGTGATGTGAATTCCCATCCTCACTATAATGAACAGGGAACGATTGCCGTTGTACATAACGGTATTATAGAAAATTATCTGCCATTGAAAGCCAAGCTGGAGTCTAAGGGATATCATTTTGTCTCTGATACAGATACAGAAGTAGTGGCACATCTGATTGATTATTATTATAAAGGCAACCCATTAGAGGCGATTCTTAAAGTTATGCACAGAGTACAGGGCTCTTATGCACTGGGTATTATGTTTACGGAACATCCGGATGAGATATTTGCAGTACGTAAAGACAGTCCTTTAATCGTTGGCCAGAACGAAGATGGCTGTTTCATTGCATCTGATGTACCGGCGATTCTCAAATATACAAGGAAAGTATACTTTATCGAGAATCAGGAGATTGTGCGTCTTCGTGCAGATGGTATGCAGTTCTATACAATTGATGAAGAAGAGATCACCAAAGAGCCTGTTACGATTGAGTGGGATGCTGACGCAGCAGAAAAAGGCGGCTATGAGCACTTCATGTTAAAGGAAATGTATGAACAGCCAAAGACTGTAACAGATACCTTAATGCCAAGAATTAAAGATGGAGATATTGTTATTGACGAGTTAAATATGTCAGATGAAGAGATCAAGGCAATCCGCAAAATCTTTATTGTTGCCTGTGGTTCTGCATATCATACAGGTGTGACAGCCAAGTATGTGATAGAAGGTCTGGCAAGAATCCCGGTAGAAGTGGATGTTGCAAGTGAGTTCCGTTATCGTAATCCGATTCTGGAAGAAGGTACTATGGTCATCGTTATCAGCCAGTCCGGGGAGACTGCTGATACATTGGCAGCACTTCGTGAGTCTCAGAAGCTGGGACATAAGGTACTGGGTATTGTAAATGTAGTAGGAAGCTCCATTGCCAGGGAAGCCGACAATGTCATGTATACATGGGCAGGCCCTGAAATCGCAGTAGCAACTACCAAGGCATACAGTGCACAGCTGATTGCGCTATATCTGCTGGCTATGAAGTTTGCCAAAGTAAAAGGCAGGCTGGATGAGACAACTTTCCATGAGCTTCTGGAAGATCTGAAACGTCTGCCTGCACAGATTGAGATGCTTTTATCTAATAAAGAGAGAATCCAGAGATTTGCCAACCGTTATGTGGGAGCGAAGGATGTATTCTTCATCGGAAGAGGCATTGATTATGCAATTTCCATGGAAGGCTCTCTGAAATTAAAGGAAATTTCCTATATTCATTCAGAAGCATATGCAGCAGGTGAGTTGAAGCATGGTACAATTTCCCTGATTGAAGAGGGAACACTGGTAGCAGCAGTTGCCACACAGGATGCCCTTTTCCAGAAGACACTGAGCAATATGGTTGAGGTTAAGGCGAGAGGTGCTTTCGTACTGGCAGTTACAACAGAAGGTAACACAGAGATTGAGAAAGCAGCAGACTATGTGATCTACATTCCAAAAACCAATGCATATTTTGCAAATTCACTGGCGATTATTCCTCTTCAGCTGTTTGGATATTATGTAGCAGTAGGAAAAGGCTGCGATGTAGATAAGCCAAGAAACCTGGCAAAATCCGTAACTGTGGAGTAAGGGGATTGTTGCGAAACGTGAGGTTGTGGCAAGGGACGAATTGTGCCTGCGTTGCATTATGAAGGCAGGTACAATTCTGTTACTTGAAATGGGCGTTTCGCAGGAAAATGAATTTTTTGATCTCTTAGATTCGGGAACTGACGAAGATTCTAAGTGTGAAGTGTATGGGAACTCTAAGGAGGAAACAAAGCTATGGAAGAGAACGAGAACAGACAGGATGGAAGTGTATACAGTGATGGAGCTGCATCGGTGGATGGTCAGCTGGAAAATTTGCAACAGCAGGGGAATGGGCAACAGCAGCAGGCAGAGCCGGTCTATGCAAGGATAGAGCAGTATAGTAATCTGTATGGAGGCCCGGCAAATCAGACTGTGAACTATGGTAAGGTGAAGCCAGCTAAGGTAAAGAAGAAGCATCCTGTATTCAAGAGAATGGTGCTTAGTATTGTAAGCGGTATTGTATTTGGTCTGTTTGCAGGGCTTGGTGTGTATGTAGTATATGAATTGTCTGGACTGGATGTGAATCAGGCAAAGATTGCTTCTGTCAAGGAACAGATGGATGATCTGGCTTCACAGATGGAAGATATGCAGGCAAGTGTGGGTAAGACACAGTCAACAGAAAGTGCTTCACAGAGCAGTGAATCATCAGGAATTGAGCCAAAGTCCAGAGATATTGATATAGAGGGAACCAACGAGGTAACACAGATTCCACAGATGGAGCCACAGACAGTGACCGCAGTTGTAACTGATGTGACAGAAGTGGTGAAGACAGCGATGCCTTGTGTTGTATCTATCACGAATCTGTATTCAGGTACAGACTGGTATGGTGAGACTACACAGGAGGAAGCCAGCGGTTCCGGTATTATTGTCGGTGAGACGGATGATGAGTTACTGATTGTAACGAATTATCATGTAATTGAAGATTGTGATGAACTGAGTGTGCAGTTTATTGACGATCATGAAGTGCTTGCTTATGTAAAAGGCACCGATTTCAGCAATGACCTGGCTGTAATCACTGTATTTCTGGATGATATTGAAGAGAGCACCAGAGGACAGATCGCGATTGCAACATTGGGCGATTCTGATGCTTTACAGGTAGGAGAACCGGCGATTGCCATTGGTAATTCCCTTGGATATGGACAATCTGTTACTACAGGTGTCATCAGTGCATTGAACAGAGAGGTAGTAATAGATGATAACACCAGTTATTTAATTCAGACTGATGCAGCGATTAACCCTGGTAATTCAGGTGGTGCGCTTCTGAATGTCAAGGGAGAGGTCATTGGTATTAATTCGAATAAAATAGCAAATTATGTGATAGAGGGTATGGGTTATGCAATTCCCATAACCACAGCAAAACCTGTAATTGAAGAACTGATGCAGCATGAGACGAAGAGAAAGGTATCCGACAATGAACGTTCCTTCCTTGGAATCTCTGGAACGGATGTGACCAGCGACGTATCAGCTACGTATGATATGCCTAAGGGTGTCTATGTAGCGCAGGTATTGGAGAACTCGGCAGCTGAGAGTGCAGGAATTCTCAAGGGCGATATTATTGTTGCCTTTGAAGGGGAGACAATCACTACCATGTCTCAGTTACAGGGCGTGCTGGAATATTATGCAGCAGGTTCTACGGTAGATGTAACCGTAATGCGCCAGAGTACAGGCAGCTACCAGGAAAAGACATTGAGTGTCACACTGGGGGCAAAAAATCAATAGAAAGGCATGGGTATTTATATGTCAGATCAGGATAGAAAAGATGATTTGGATATTTTAGATATATCAGAAGAGGACGAAACTTCCAAAGAATCGTCTGATGAAACATCCGACGAAAAGACAAAGGATGAGAAAACAACAGAGGAAGGCTACGATAAGGACACAGAATATGAAGATGTGTGCTTCATCTGTAGAAGACCGGAGAGTAAGGCAGGCAGAATGTTCAAGCTGCCTAATCATATCTCCGTATGTTCAGACTGTATGCACAAGACAATGGATACAGTCAGTCAGTTCGATTATCAGGGACTCTTGAACAGTACCAGTAATATGAATAATGATAAGAAGGAAAGCAAGCGCTTCCCGAATATCAGCTTTGTAAATATTGCAGATTTACAGGGCGATGGTGGCATTCCAAACCGTCAGAAGTTAAAGAGAAAGAAGCATAAGGAAAATGCAGATGCAGTCTTTGATGTAAAGAATCTGCCTGCACCACATCGTATCAAGGCGCAGCTGGATGACTATGTGGTAGGACAGGATTATGCCAAGAAGGTAATTTCCGTGGCAGTATACAATCACTATAAGAGAGTTGCAACAGGAACAATGGATGATATCGAAATCGAGAAATCCAATATTTTGCTCCTGGGTCCTACTGGTTGTGGTAAGACTTATCTGGTAAAGACACTTGCCAAGTTATTAGATGTACCTCTTGCCATTGCAGATGCTACTTCTTTGACAGAGGCAGGCTATATTGGTGATGATATCGAATCTGTAATCTCCAAGCTGCTGGCTGCTGCTGATAACGATGTAGACCGTGCAGAGCGGGGCATTGTATTTATTGATGAGATTGATAAGATTGCCAAGAAGAAGAATACAACTTCAAGAGATGTCAGTGGTGAATCCGTACAGCAGGGTATGCTCAAGCTTCTGGAGGGTGCGGACGTGGAAGTACCCGTAGGTGCGAACAGTAAGAATGCCATGGTGCCTTTGACGACTATTAATACCAGAAATATTCTTTTTATCTGTGGTGGTGCTTTCCCGGATCTGGAAGAAATCATCAAGCAGAGGCTGAGCAAACAGACCTCGATCGGTTTCAATGCCCAGTTAAAAGACAGCATGGACGAAGAGAAGGATATTTTGAAGAAAGTTACGGTAGAGGATATTAAGAAGTTTGGTATGATTCCTGAATTTGTTGGCCGTCTGCCAATTATTTGTCCAATGGACAGCCTGACTAAGGAAAGCTATATCAAGATTTTAAAAGAGCCTAAGAATGCTATTTTAAAGCAGTATCAGAAGCTGTTGGCTCTGGATGAGGTGAAGCTTAACTTTGAAGACAGTGCACTGGAAGCTATTGCCGAGAAAGCAATGGAGAGAGACACCGGAGCCAGAGCGCTTCGTGCTATTATAGAAGAATTCATGCTGGATATTATGTATGAGATTCCCAAGGATGACAATATTGGTGAAGTAACGATTACAGGTGATTATATTAACGGAACCGGCGGTCCTCTTATTCAGATCAGAACAGAGTCCGTACATCCAAAGGCGATAGAGAAGGAAGAAGAGACGAAGGCAGAGCCGGAGCAAAAGGCACAAGAACCACAGAAACCAGAGCCTCAGAATTTCTATGAGGTATAACAGCGGAAAGGCATAGGAATCAGTATGAGGATTTTGGTAGTAAATGATGATGGTATTGAGGCAGCAGGGATTATCAGACTGGCTGCCCTGGCGAAAGAATTCGGTGAGGTATGGGTTGTTGCACCGGATGCACAGTGCAGCGCCATGTCACAGAGAATCACGGTCAGGGGAGAATTACAGCTTCGGAAACGTAAGGACTTCCCTGTAGAAGGTGTGGAAGCCTACAGTCTGAGTGGTACACCGGCTGACTGTGTGAAGGTTGCAGTGGAATATCTGATGAAAGACCAATTACCGGATATTGTCTTTTCCGGTATTAATAAGGGATATAATGTAGGATATGAGATCGCTTATTCAGGAACAGTAGGCGCTACCTGGGAAGCAATCAGCAAAGGCATCAGAGCCATTGCCTTTTCCGTGGATATGGAAGAAGATTATGCAGTGACGCAGGCGCACTGGAGCGAGGTGACCAGAGAACTTCTGACTAAAGACATTACATCCCATGAGATATGGAATGTGAATTTCCCAGGCTGTAGCCTGGAAGATTATAAAGGTATTCAGTGGGATGCAGTTCCTGCCAAAACGCAGTATTTTCTGGATCACTATGATGCAGAAGAGATATCAGAGGATTGCAGACGCCTGACTCTTGCAGGCATTCCCATTACTGAAGCGCCAGCGGGTACAGATATCAGTGCCCTTATGGATGGTTACATATCAGTCAGCAAAATACAGAGTACAATATACAAGACATCGAACCATTAAGCAGGTTCGATGTTTTTTGTAACTATTCAAAGCCATGCAAATGTAACTACATGAACAAAAGTAAAGCATCGTAGACGCGATTTTGGAAATGTGGGTTGAATAGTTACTGCTCTTTAATGAAGTTGAGAAACTCTTCTGCTACGTGAGAAAGCTGGCGGTACTTATTCCAGATGAGGATATAGGAGGCAGTATTGGAGGGTTCTACGATTTCTTTGATGCAGACGTCAGTCAGATTGGCAATATCCCCTGCCGATGCAGGATAAATCGTAATTCCAACACCAAGTCTGGTCAGTTCATAGGCACTGAGCAGATGGGCGATACGTCCACGGACAATGGGTTTGGCATCCGGACCAAACCATTTGCTGATCTCTTCAAGTCGGGAAGTTCTGGAGGGAATAAACAGCTCGTAGGGCAGTAATTCACAGGCACGAATGGTAGGTGATGGAGTCTGGCTCAGGGGATTCGATGTGGGAATCATGGCAACCCATGGCTCCTGATAGACAGGAAGAGATTCTACACCTTCTGCGTTGTGTGGCTCTATAATAATAGCCAGATCACACAGCCCATTCATGACACGATGCACGACATCATCCGAATTCCCATTCCACAGACTGTACTGGACATGGGGATTCTTCTTGTGAAAAGCCGCAATCCATTGGGCATACAGACGTGGTGCATGTCCTTCTACCGAAGCGAGGTAGAGGGTACCCTGTAGACCGTGATTGCGTTCTCTGATATCCTCTGTGGATTTGTTCACCAGGTTAATCACCTGCGTTGCATATTCCTTGAAAATCATGCCCTCTTCTGTCAGACGCAGGGCATGGGGACGGCGCTCAAAAAGCTTTACCCCCAGTTCTTCTTCCAGCTCCTGAATCTGACGGCTTAGAGGTGGCTGGGCAATGCACAGCTTCTGGGCTGCTCTCGTGAAATTCATTTCTGAAGCAACAGCCAGAAAATAACGGATATGTCTGAGTTCCATAGTATCTTCCCTTTCTATGTTTTTTGCCTTTGCGATACTTGTAAGGTATAGTTGTACATTTATTATATATATTTCACATAGTAAAAACAATATGCTATATTAAAATCAACAAAAGGAAATAACATACAACCACTAAAGGAGGTAAACATTATGAAGGCATTGATGACATTAAAGGAACTGTTAGAAGAGTACTATACAAGCTTTAAGGTAGGTTACACAAGATAACATGATATCATTAATAGAACAGTTCGAGTAGAGGGATACTGCAGATGACAGATGCGGTATCCCTTTTTGGTGTCTGTTATTTACGAACATATATTAAATTCCCTGATAACTATAAAACATATAAAATAACCTTCATTAAAACATAAACACTTCGTAAAAGCTATTGTAATTCCTGAAAAAATAGAATATTTTGGTTAGCACAGTCAGATCTCGCGGCGATCAAGAAAAAGTATAGGATTATGAGGAATGAAAAGAGAACAAAAAGAAACAATACGAAGAATTATGTGTATACTGACGGCAGCCACACTTTTGGCAGGATGTATACCGATGAAGGTAACAGCGGTGGAAGAGGGGAATCTTCCACATTATTTAGATGAATCGAACCGATTGGATCAGGAGATTTCAGGTGAGGACGGTTTGCAGGAAGATGACTCAGATCAAGGAGATTCTACAAAGGACGATTCAGATGGAGATGATTTAAAAGAAGACATTACAGATGAAAATGAGTTTGAGAAAAACGACTCCGATACAAATGACTCAGGAGCAGATGGCTCGGCAGAAGATGACTCCAATGAGGAACCAGCGAGACCAGAGCCGCCTCGCTATGTTCTTGGTGGGGATGAGAGAATTGAACTGACTCTGATAGATCGGCAATATCAATCAGAACAAAATAGCATAACATATCAAGCACAGTATCAGATTTTTCTGGAAGGATTTTACAGGGAAGAAGTCAATGACAATCAGGAATTACAGGTGGAGATTTGGGTAGACGGTCAGGATGAAGCACAGACAGAGCGTTATATTTTTACAGAAGATGGAAATGTAGAACAGAAATTTCCTTTTCATGTAAGTAGTCCAGGAGAATATTCAATAACAACTGTTATGTATGGATGTATATGGGATGAGGAAACAGAAGAATGGCAGGAGCGTGAAATAAAGCAGCAATTTCAAGTCGAGGTAGAGAAGCTTTCCCAGGAGCTACAGGATGTTCGGGAGAAGCTTACACTGCGATATGGTGATACATTGGATGTAGCTGAATATGTTGCCAGCCATTTACAGATAGAGAATGTGCTTTATACTGAGCATTTGGAAGTCATGAATGATGCGTCTGATAAACTACGATTAACAGATACACAGATACGTGCCATCGGTATAGCGAAAGAGGATGCTCCGGCAGTGATAAGAGTCAGATATGGTGGGAGTGAATGGTTCACAGAGTCAGAGGAAGCAGCGGTTCCTGTCGTAATTACCCAGGCGGCACCTGGTATTACGCTTAGACTGGATGAGGAGCGGGATTGGCAGACCAGTAAGACGATACCGATTCATGGAGAGCTTGCACTACATGCACAGATTCGTCAGGAAGATGGTGCTTCCTATGAGGATTTGCTACAGAAGGATGATAAGCTGAAATTGCAGTACCGTATCATTCATGAGGGCAGTGGTACAGCCAAAGAGTACACACTGCCTTTTGGCTGGAACAAGGAGACTGGAGAGAAGACGTATCATGCGGTATTGCCAATAGGCTGGCGCTATTTCACCAAACTGCATAAGGGTGAGCAGTATCGTCTGGAAATGGCAGTGCTGTATAACGGAACAGACTGTCCCTATGAACTGCTGCCAAAGCAGAGCTGTCAATTGACGCTGCAGGCAGCTAATGCTTATATCAAGCCGGAACATCCCAGCGTGGAACTGGAATATCGCAAGGCATGGAATCAGGATTATCAGATGCCTTTTATCCTGATGCATAAGGGGATATTAAAGGATACACAGGTTATGGATGAGGAAGAACTGTCACAGATACAATATGAGCTTTGCACTTCTGATCCGGCAGTTGCATCTGTAGAGAAAAAGCCACTACAGCAAGAAGACATAGCATCCGGGCTGCCTTATACGATAACCGGCGTGGGTGAGACTTCTATTGGAATCAAGGCGGTGAAAAGTCCTACTTATGATGTGGAGAGTGGTGCAGTTCAGATTCAGGTAAAGAACAGCAGCATCAGAGAAGAGGATTATAGTATTCATTACAGCGGGGATGGCAGGGAACAGGTCTATACACTGACACAGTGGCAGGAGTATTTAAAGCAGCACAATTCCTGGTTAAAGGCACCAGTGACCATATCACTTACAGATGCTGGTGCAAAATACTATGATACATTGCACTGTCAGGAGCAGAACAGGGGTAATGTAGCCAGCAAAAAAGAGAAAATCCTGTATACGGCAGACCAACCGGTGACAGAGCATGTTTTGTGGATGACACATAAGGACAGGAATGCATCAACAAAAGGCGTTGGTGAGATGCCTGCCTTTTCCATGGGAATCGACCAGAAGAAGCCACAGTTGATTGCAGTAGAGGATAATGGCAGGAGGCGTTATCAGGAGACTTCTACGGATGATATATGGTATATGGGTGAATATTATGAGATTAGGGCAGCATATGAGGATACGATGAGTGGCATTTCACTTGTAGAATATACCACAGATGCAGGACGGACGTGGCATGCTTTTCCTTTGACAAAAGACAACACTAATACAAAGGTGCAGGAATGCAGGCTGACGCTAAAGAATGGTACCTATCAGGGAATCGGGCTGCGGGCAGTGGATGCCGCCGGCAACATCAGCGAAGAGTATCATCTTGCCAACCAGCATAAGCAGTATATACAGCTGGTGGTGGATAACAGGATTCCAAAGCTTGACCTTCAGGTGACTAAGAACAGTAAGGAGAATCAACAGCAGGGAGTGGAGAACTGGACGAATCTGGCGCTGCATTATAAGATACAGCAGCGTCAGGATAATCCTGCAATTTATAAGCTGTATTATCAGTATGTTCCCATTCATCAGGTTCAGGAAGCGATACAGAAAGGACAGAAGCCATATGCAGAGAAACAATGGCAGGAGATGGATGCGACAGGCTTTGGAGTAGGTGCATACAGTCAGGAAGAAGTGGCAGTGAACCGAAATGGCACGTATTACTTTAAGATAATATCCATGTGTGGGCTGGAATCGGAGATAGCCAGCAGAGAAATCCGCTTACAGCAGACTTTGCCGGAAGCCATGAAGCCGGTCATTGCCAACGATCAGGGAGAAGAGTGGTATCATGCCGGCTCATTACCGGCAAGTATTGCAATAGACTGTAAGGCTTATTTACAGGTATGTGTGCAAAAGGAAGAGTATGAAGCACCCATTACCATTCATACAAGACTGATTTCTTCATCTGGTCAGGAAGATAAGACTGTCACAGTCGGCTTTGAGACAACAGAAGAATATCTGGCGTATTGTAAGGATAAAACACCCTATTCCTATGAAAGTTATCAGAAGCAGCTGCAGGCGCTGAGGATTGATTTCGCACAGAAGCCGGATGATATATACCGGTTCAGCTACTGGATCGAGGATGCGGCGGGGAATCGGAGTGATGTCTACGAGCATGCCTTTTATATTGATACGACACCACCTGAACAGTTGCAGGTCTGGCTGGAGGGAAAAGAGTTCCCGACAGGTGAGCTGGATAGAATTGTATATGATACGTTTAGTCAGACTGCATTACAGGGTGAGGTAACAGCACAGGATGCACTGAGTGGGATTGATCATATACAGATCATACAGGCGAAGAAGTATGGAGAGTGGACAGAGGGTGCAGGGCAGGTTGGCGACAGCTTCAGAATTGAGCCTTCTACCCGATGCTTCCTATATGTGGTGGCAAAAGATGTAGCAGGCAATGAGACAATGGGATGGACCAATGGAATCGTAGTGGACGATCAGGCACCATCAGGGCAGAATTACCAGCAGCTTATCACAGAGCCTGCCGGAGCAAATGAAAATGGCTTTTACAAGGAAGACATAACTGTTCATATCGCAGTACAGGACAAGCCGGATGACGATAATTACGCCGCTTTGGAATCAGTCAGTTATCAGATCACGTCAGGTCAGGTGCAGGAGTATAAGGAACTGTATCATACTTCCAAGACAGGTATCAGCGAAGACGAGCTGCGGCAATCGGCATCTTTTTCGGCGGAGGAGCTGATTGATGCTGCCAAGTTCGAGGGAAATGAAGCCAGTATAGAAGTGACAGCACTGGACAGGGCGGGCAATAAGACGACATCGACACAGATTATGAAGATTGATGTCACAGCTCCCGAAATAGAGATAACCTTTGACCAGGAAGAACCTGTAGGAGACAGATTCTTCACAACAGACAGAATGGCTGCCATAACCGTAACGGAGAAGAATTTTGATGCCGGTCTGGTGGAATGGGAAATGACCAGGGATGGAGAACCTTATCATATACCGGTTTCCGGGTGGAGCAGTGAGGGCGACAGACATCAGGCAACCATGCTTTTTACAGAGGATGGGGAATATACACTGACAGTCACATGCAAGGACTTGGCGGACAATGAGGCAGAACCGGTCAGCGCAGAGCCGTTTTGTATGGATCAGACCAAGCCAGTGATTGAGATAGGATATGATGGGGCACAGCCACACCGTGACAATTATTACAGGGAAGCAAGGACTGCGGTAGTTACGATACAGGAGCATAATTTTACCCCGGATACTTTTCATATAGAAACGGCACAGCCATATCAGATGCTTGGGTGGAGTCACGAAGGAGATACGCACAGACTCAGGATCTGTTTTCAGGAGGATGCGTATTATCAATGGAATTGCCAATATACGGATATGGCAGGTAATGAAGCGGAACAATTGGAACAGCAGGAATTCTATATAGATTCAATAGCACCTGTTATAGAAATAACGGGAGTCATAAATGATAGTGCCAATGCAGGAGAGGTGCAGCCTGTTGTTACAGTGCTGGAAGAACATTTTAATGCAGAAGAGACCAGAATCAGTCTGGTAAATGGAAAGGGAGAGCAGATAGAAATACCGGCGCAGGTACAGCAGGTCAATGGAGGGTATTCCTATATACTTTACAATGTAAATGAGAAGCCGGATCAGGTTTATTATTTACATGTAAACAGTCTGGACATGGCGGGAAATGAAGCAGAGCTTACGTATCGTTTCTCGCTGAATCGTAATGGTTCTGTATATGATATGAGTCTTGCAAGGCAAGCCACGGAAGGAACATATTATCAGTCACGGGTAATGAAAGATTTGCAGATGATTGAGATGAATGTAGATGAAGTAGAGCAGTTTGCAGTGTATGTATCCAGAAATGGCGTACTGATTCCAACTGTGATGTCAGATGTATATCATCCAATGACAGAGGATGTGGTACTTTACAACATGGAGCGTCAGGGGAATGAGGAGCTGGGATATGTATATACCTATACGCTTTTTGGGGAGAACTTTGACAAAGAAGGTACATATCAGGTTGCCTTATATTCCAAAGATGCGGCTGGTAATGAAGTGAGCAGCACCCTGAAAGATAAAGACGCCGGTCTGCATTTTATCATAGATAATACCCCGCCACAGATTGTCATGGATGGGATTGAGGCAGGTGGAATCTATGATGCATCGCAGAAAAAGGTGAATGTCATGTTCTCGGATAATGGTATGCTTACAGAAGCCAGATTGTCCCTGCATAATGACAAAGGTGAGGAAATCAGCAGTTGGGATTATATGGAGCTGGCGACAGCAGAGGAACCACTGATGCTGGAAATCGCAGAATACGGCGGAGGTCAGAGATTTCTGTACCGTGCGGTGGATGCAGCAGGAAATGAGCTGCTTGCAGAGAGTATGGAATCAGGAAGTGCGGATTTTGTAATTACGACTAATCCGTGGATTCGTCTGGTTAAATCACGAAAAAATATCGTAACAGCCTGTGGCATTGCGGCAGCAGGAGTTGGAATATCAGGTGTGGCGGCAGGTTTATATTATCGCAGAAGAAAGAGAGGGCGGTATGCTTAAAGTAGGAGACCTCATAGACGGAAAATACAAGATACTGAACGAAATCGGAAGAGGCGGCATGAGCACGGTCTATCTGGCTATCAATGAAAAAGCCAATAAACCATGGGCAGTGAAGGAGGTGCGCAAGAACGGCATCAGCAACAGGGAGCTGGTAAAGCAAAGTCTTATGGTAGAGATTAACCTTTTGAAGAAGTTAAAGCATAAGGGACTGCCGAGTATTGTTGATATTATAGACCAGCAGGACAATTATCTGATTGTCATGGATTATATAGAAGGGATTACTCTGGAAAATATCATGCAGGAAGAGGGTGTGCAGCCACAGGAAAAGGTGGTGGACTGGGCAATTCAGCTATGTGACGTATTACAGTATCTGCACACAAGAAAGCCGGCTATTATTTACAGGGATATGAAGCCTTCTAATATTATGCTCCGATCAGATGGCAGTGTGGTTTTGATTGATTTTGGCACTGCCAGAGAATTTAAGGAGAGACATGTTGAAGATACGACTTGCCTTGGCACACAGGGGTATGCGGCACCGGAGCAGTTCGGTGGAATGGGACAGACGGATGAGAGAACGGATATCTATTCACTGGGGGCAACGATGTATCGTCTGGTGACTGGGCATAATCCATCCGAGCCACCTTATGAGATGTACCCGATCACACACTGGAATCCAAGGCTTTCCACAGGACTGGAGGGAATCATTGCAAAGTGTACCTCCAAGGACCCGAAGAGTCGGTATCAGTCAGTGCAGGAGGTCAGATATGCACTGGAGCATTACCGGGATCTGGATCTGGACAGTATCCGCAGATATCGACGTAATCTGCGGATTTTACTGGCAGCAGGAGGAATGACAGTCATGCTTTTTGGCGCATCAGGAGTCAGTTATGCAGCGGCAGACCATATGCAGAAGGATGAGTATGCCTATAATCTGGAGGCTGGCAGGCGAAGTCCCAATAAGCAGGACAGTATTGCTTTTTATCAAAAGGCGATTCAGACAGATTGTGCAGGCGAAGAGGCGTATGACCAGCTGTTGACATTATTTACACAGGATGGTGTGCTGGACGAGCAGGAGGAAAAAGTACTTTTGCAGTTGTCTATCAGTGTTGATAAATATCTGGAACGGTATAAAATGCAGAACCCGGACGGATATGCAGGACTGTGTTACCGGATTGGCAGCAGTTACTGGTATTATTATGAGCATGAAGAGAAGAGACAGGCTGGCGCAGTTGCATGGTTTGAGAGCGCAAAGGCAGGTTTTGCAGGCAATCCTGAGAAAGAACAGGAGTGGAAAAGGGCAAGCACTTATGTGGAAATCGGTAATTTCTATCAACGCATAGTTCCTGCCCAGATCAGTGGAACAGACCAGGGAATGTATGGGGAATACTGGAATAATCTGCGGCGGCTGAAGGAATGGAATGATGAAGCACCGGACAGGGATCTGGTGACATTGCGTTTGTATCGTGAGATTGTGACCAAAACACTGGAATATGCAGGATATCTGCAAGAAGACGGTGTGCCGCCGCAAGAAATGGAGGATTTGCTGAATGAAATCAGCCAGCAGACAGAGAATATGAAGACAGGAGCAGGTCAAGTCCTCATGGAAGAGATACAGGAATTAGAGCAGGCATTAAAAGGCGCACAGCAGATGCTTGCCTCCTGTAAATGGAAAGGAGGTGTGTCATGAGCATAAACGGATATTTGATGGCAGGAAGAATAAACTTTATAGCAGCCATATTTGGAGTCATTCTCACAGGAATCCTATACTGGAAACTCGATATACGAAAAGCCTGCTCCATGCTGTACGACTTGCCCATAAAACCTAAACCAGCCAAGCCACCAAGACAACCAGATACGAGAAAAGAAAAAATAGGTATTGTGACTGTCAAATGTGAAGAAGAACCAAAAACCGAACTCCTCAATAGATACGAAACCGTATGCCTCTATAAACAAACCTTTATCCACACCTCAAATATAATCGAGTAACTTTCATATTAGAACTTACTATTATGTGAAACTGTTATTGCAAGATACAGAAGTGGTACACTTCGTCCTTTTCTCCAATTCCCTATTTGTTTAGTCAGGAACCCAAATAGAACTTCCTGGATAGAATAATAAGAATAATGGTTTATAGAGGAGACTGCCGTGACTTGTCAGGAAATGATATTATCCAATGACTATGCGGATATCATAGTAGATTTTAAGATGCCGGAGCAGCTTCCGCATAAGACACCCACAGATATCTGCTATCATAACGTAGAGGGCGATTTAGGAATAGTATATGTAAAACGCAGTGAACTGTCCCCAATTACACTATCTTCCCTGAGCTATTCTTTTCTGCCAAAATGCTATGGACTGATGCAGATGGATGAAGTGACAGGAGGCGTGCAGGAATTTGATACAACGTCACTCATTGAAGCAGGCATTCTTCAGTCACAGGGGCAGCCACTGGAACTGACAGGCAGACGTGTCACAATTGGTTTTATAGATACAGGAATCCGCTACGAGAATGAAGTGTTTCGAACCGCCGGTGGGCAGAGCAGGATCACAGCCATATGGGATCAGACCATTCAGAGTGGTGAGCCGCCAGCTGGATTTGAATATGGGACAGAATACACCAGAGAGCAGATTGATGAAGCACTTGCCAGTGATAATCCTTTGCAGATTGTTCCAAGTACAGACACCATCGGGCATGGAACGGCGATAGCAAGTGTGGCAGCAGGCAGCAGATTAAGCGGTAACAGAAGATTTATCGGAGCAGCACCAGATTGTAACATTGTAGTGGTTAAGCTAAAGCCAATTAAACAGTATCTGCGGGAATATTATCTCATACCGGAAGATGTGCCATGTTATCAGGAGACAGACCTGATTCAGGCAATTCAGTATTTACAGAAATTTGCAGTTAGTCTGTATAGTCCCTTGGTAATCTGTCTGGGAGTTGGCACGAATCTGGGAGATCATTCAGGAGTCTCTGTGTTTGCCAGATATCTGGATCTGGTCATGGGGCGTAAGAGCAGGGCAGCTGTTACCTGCGCAGGAAATGAAGGAAATGCTGCACATCACTATCATGGAGAACTGACCAGGCAGCAGCCGTCTCAGAACGTGGAAATACGTGTGGGTGGGGAAATGGGAGGTTTTGTTATGGATTTCTGGGGCGGAGTCCCCTATATCTATACAGTTACAATACGTTCCCCAGGGGGAGAAAGTATCCAATGGATCAATTCACAATTGCGCAAGCCGCAGGAATTTACGTTTATTTTTGAAAGGACACGGATTATTGTAGAATATCTGGTGGTGGAACAGAATTCAGGTGCGGAGCTGGTGCGTTTTCGCATGGAGAGACCAACCCCCGGCATATGGACAATAAGTGTAAGAACCGAGGTGGATGTGGTCAATGGAAGCTTCGATATGTGGCTGCCCATTACGCAGTTTCTGGAATCGGAAGTCATTTTTCTGGAGCCTACTCCATATACGACCATTACAGAACCAGGATACGTGCACAGAAGTATTACAGCAACTGCCTATAATGATGCCAATAGAAGCTTCTACGCAAATTCCGGAAGAGGATATGCAAGAGATGGTTATGTGAAGCCGGATATAGCAGCGCCGGGGGTAAATGTATCAACAATTATGGGTTCCATGACGGGAACCAGCATGGCAGCAGCGATTACAGCAGGTGGCGTGGCACAGATCATGCAGTGGGCAGTTGTGGATGGTAATAATGTTCTGGCAGATTCTTTTACCATGCGTAATTATCTGATCAGAGGAGCAATAAGAGAGGCAGGGATGTCATATCCTAACCGGGAGTGGGGGTATGGGCGGCTCAATATTGAGGGGGTATTTCGATTCCTTGCCGGGTCTTAATGTGAAAAAATATAACATGACGTATATTACTGACAAAATGTGTAAAACTATTTAAGGAATATATGTACTCTCAGAGTCTTCTAAATGAAGCAGTATATTGAAAATATAGCCAGAATGCTTCGTTAGAAGAAGATTCCGAAAGCGCATAACATATGGGAGGAATCAATGATATGAAAAAGAAAGTAGTTATTACAGTATTATGCGTCATGAGCTGCTTTATGCTGGCATCCTGTGGAAAGAAAGGCAATGAGGGTAAAGATCCTCTTACCGGAGAAGAACAGAATCAGGCAGAGGAAAGCAGCAGTACAGAAGAATCACAGACAGGTGATAACAGAGATTTTGATACAGTACTTTCAGAAGCATCTCAGCCAATGGAGATTATGGATTATCTTAATACAAATCTGCCCAATGCATCCAATGAAGATACGAACCGTTACCTTGGGGGATTGCTGAGCTTTGGAAATGATGTAAGAGATATTGATTTCACACAGCTGGAAGACAGCAGACAGTATATGCCTGAAGATATGATTGCCTTTATGGATCTGATGAAGCTGGAAGCAGAGACACCGTCTATGGTCATGTCTACAGAAGAAAATCGTAAGGTGATCGGTATGACCTTGTCAGAGATGCTGGAGAGAGCATTGCTTTTTGAGCAGCATTTGGAGAAATATCCTGATAACGTTACAACACAGGCTGCATATAAGCTATATGAAGAGATTGCACTGAATGCTATTTCAGGAGGCTATGACAGGGAAAATGGAATAGATAATTATTATCAGGGTGAGAATGCAGATGAAGTAGATCAGCGTTCACTGGAATATTACCAGAAGTTTGCCGAGGCTAACCCCGATAGCAGATTAGGTCAGGTAGTGTCTGAATATATTGCACTGTTACAGTCCAAGAATTTCAGAATTGATGAAGATATGGAGCAGTTCTATCGCAGTATTCCTTTGAAGCTCCGCCAGCAGACAGACCAGACGGAAGGTATGACAGAAGCTGCTGGTGAGACACAAGGCGCTGCAAATACTACGGCAGGTACAACACAAAATGTAACTCCGTAATTGGCAGATAAGAAAATTCGCTGTATAATGTAACTATTCAGAGCCATGTAAATTGAGACGGATATAGTTCTGAATAGTTATATATAAAAGGTATGGGATGGATATGAAGAACATTTATACAGCGATAGCTGCCCTGTTATGTGGGGCGGATAGTCTTATCAAGTATGCGATAGAGAGAAATCACCCTGATGGGGAGTTAAGACCTGCCCTGCATGGGAAGATTATAATCAGAAAATTTCACAACAAGGGTGCCATGCTGAATCTGGGTGCTTCCAGACAACAGACAATGGCAGTGCTCTCAGTGATTTTTACCGTGTTCATGACGGGGGTATATGTGGGGACTCTGGGAACCAGAGGCAGGCATATGCTCAAGACCGGATTGTCATTGATACTGGGAGGAGCCTACAGTAATACGTATGACAGACTGTTCCGTAAGTATGTAGTAGATTATGTGTCTTTTGAGGTGCGTAATCCCAGATTGCGTAATATTGTATTCAATCTGTCAGATTTTGGAATTATGATAGGTTCCTGTCTGCTGGTCATTTCACAGATGAGGGAGTAAAATAATACAGGGAGCAGAACTTTAATGATGGTTCTGCCCCCTGTAATTATTTCGAGGTTGTAATTATTTGGTAATGACTGTGCCGACTTTTTCATTGATGGCATCTGCTGTCTTGTTCAGGGAAGTGATAATGACTTTACCGCCAGGAACCTTCTCCAGATAAGAAATAGCAGCCTGGATCTTTGGAAGCATATCAGTCTCTCCGAACTGTCCTTCCTTGATGTAATCAGAAGCCTCTGCTACTGTCATGGAAGTAATAGGACGCTGGCTGTCTTTGCCATAATCCAGATATACATAGTCAACGCTTGTCAGGATCAGCAGTTCATCAGCAGTCAAATCACTTGCCAATTTACCTGCAATGCTGTCTTTTTCAATGACTGCGGAAGCACCCTTGAGGATGTGCTGCTGTTCGATGACAGGGATTCCACCACCGCCACAGGCGATGACAACCTGATCTGCATCAGCCAGAGTCTTAATCGCTTCAATCTCAACGATATCAATGGGCTTAGGGGCAGCTACTACTCTGCGGTATCCTTCTGCTTCGTGGATAACATAGTTGCCTTTATTCACTTCAAGGTCTGCATCTTCCTTGGACATGTATCTGCCGATGGCTTTCTTGGGTTCATAGAAAGCATCATCATAAGGGTCAACCGTCACCTGGGTCAGGATGGTGCTGACCGGCTTGGAGATACCACGGCTAAGAAGCTCTGATTTCAGGGAATTCTGGATATCATAGCCTACATAACCCTGGCTCATGGCAGAGCATACACACATAGGAGCCGGTGTATAATCAATGTAGATACGTCTTAATTCGGTCATTGCCTTGTGGATCATGCTGACCTGGGGACCATTGCTGTGGGTAATGGTAAGCTGGTAATCTGCTTCAACCAGGTCTGCCAGTGCTTTTGCTGTATTTTTCACGGCATCCAGCTGTTCAACAATGGTGGAACCAAGTGCTTCATGACCTAATGCAACGACAACTTTTTTCTTGCTCATATAGTAAAACCTCCGTTGTTTGATTTTCAATACTTATGACAACATTATAGCAAACTGAAGACCTTTTGTATATGGATGAAAAGAAATAATTGACGCAAAGCAGACCGGATGTTATATTGAGTGAAAAAAGGGGAGGATATATCATGACAAACAGAGAAGCGCAGATTTTTCAATGGATCAGTGAGAATCCGATGATATCGCAGGAAGAGCTGGCAGCCAAGGCAGGAATCAAGAGATCTTCTGTGGCTGTGCATATTTCCAATCTGATGCGTAAGGGATATATTAAGGGGAAAGGTTATATTACTAACGAGCCATCTTATTGCACGGTGGTAGGTGCTGCCAATATTGATATAGGAGGCGTGGCAGCAGACAATCTGGTGCCGCACGACTCTAACCCGGGTAAGGTCAGACTGACGCATGGCGGGGTAGGCAGAAATATTGCCCATAATATGCGTCTGCTGGGAATCGGGGCGAAGCTCATTACAGCACTGGGGGACGATCTGTATGCCCACAGAATCATGGAAGGCTGCAATACCTTGGGAATTGATATCTCAGATGCACTCCGTTGTCCTGAGGAGTCCACATCTATCTGTGTCTATATCTCGGAGAAAAATACACAGATGGCAGTGGCTATCTCGGATATGGATATTTATAAAAGAATGACACCTGAATTCATGGAACAAAAGATAGATGCGATCAATCATGGCAGGCTGGTCATTCTGGACAGCAATATTCCCTATGATACGCTGGAGCTGATTGCTGAGAAGTGCAAGGTACCTATCTATGCAGATCCGATCAATGCGAAGAAGGCAGTAAGGTTATCCCATATTCTTGACAGGCTGCATACGCTGGTTATGAACTGGAAAGAATCAGAGGTTCTGTGTGGGATTGAAGTAACAGATGAGGCAACAGCTGCCAGGGCAGCGCAGGTAATGCTGGAGCGTGGAGTGAAGCATGTATATGTGATTCTGCAGAATCAGGGTGTCTATGCTGCGGCAAATGGGGAAGCGGTGATGATAGAGCCAAGGGCGAAGCATATCGTGAATATAGAGGGAGCCAGAGAAGCTTTCATGGCAGGGCTGGTACTTGCTTATACGAGGCATCTGCAGCTGCGTGAGACTGCAATCGTTGGGCTGGAAGCGGCAGGCATTGCAATGGAGAGCGCAGATATCGTGAATTCAGCACTGACAATGGAAGATATAGCTGTAAGAGCAGGGTTGGAGATGTAATCAATTAAAATAAAAAGGCGGGCCACGGGGGAATTGTGGTCCGCCTTTTTAGGGGGGAGCGCCTTACGGCGCACTGCATCTTTTGATGCAATTTATTCAAGAGGTAGAAAAGTAATTAGATAATGTCTTGATTAAGGCATCTGCTGGGAGAATGGCCAGAAGAAGTTATAGGAAGACTGTCCCTGTTCATTGCCATTTGGCTGACTCTCAGAAGATTCACTGCTCTGAGTCTGGTCGGAGGTATTGTCATCACTGCCAAAGACATCCTTGGAAGCCAGTGTCAGAGAGAAGGTCTGCTCTGTATAACCATTGCTGCCCGGAACCATAGCTGTTACATTAATTGTCTCACCGGCTTTATAGTAAGTAAGCAGAGTCTTTAATTCGCTCATGCTCTTAACTGTCTGTCCATCAAATTTTGTGATGATATCGCCTTTGGTCAGACCGGCTGTTCCGGCAGGTGAGTTATCATAAATTGTGTTGATATAAATACCTACAGGCATATCATAAGTAGAAGAGATATCACTTGTGACATCCGTACCACCGATACCTAAATAACCCTGTTCGGATTCATCAACAACATCTCTTGTTTCTTTTAACATCAGCTCTTCGATAATAGACTGTACATCGGAAATAGGGATTGCATAGCCCATACCTTCTACAGAACTGGAAGCTACCTTGACGGAGTTGATACCAATCAGTTCACCGTTCATGTTCAGAAGCGCACCACCTGAGTTACCGGGGTTAATGGCTGCATCTGTCTGGATCAGTTTGTTCGTAATGGACGTACCATCATCGTTGGTAACACTGACCTCTCTGTTGAGGGCACTGATGATACCTGTTGTAACGGACTGGCCATAGCCAAGTGCGTTACCAATGGCAACAACCTCCTGACCAAGCTGCAGGCTGGAAGAATCGCCAATTGTAGCAACCTTGATCTGTGATTTCATCTCATCTGTGATATCACTCAGTGCAACGGAGATAACAGCCAGATCCTTATCGGAATCATAGCCTTTTAACTTGGCACTGACTAAGGAAGGATTATCACTGTCTTCATCATAGCTGAAGACTACACTTAATTCATTGCTGCCGGATACTACATGATAGTTGGTAACAATCAGAAGCTCTGTATCATTCTCACCAATGATGATACCGGAACCACTGCTCTCTGTATCCTGCTGGTAAGTACCAAACATGGTTCTTACCTCGGATACACCTTTGTTCGTAATAGATACGACACTTGGCAGACAACTTGCTGCAATAGCAGATACATCAGCAGAAGCAGTGCTGTTAGAATTGCTGGTCGTCAGTGAGCTTGTTGTTGTAGACAGGGTAGGAGTAGAAGCTGCTGCTTCGCTCTGTGCCTGCTCTAACTGTGCTTTGGTCTGTAACAACTGTTTATTTGTCATATAAGTAGGTACGCTGAATGCTGTACCGGCTGTGACTCCAAACAGTGCACCCAGGCAGACAAAAGATACTGCCTTTTTCGCAAATGGATGCTGTTTCTTAGGCTTGCGTGCCGGTGTGCTGTTGTTCTGGTAATTCTGACTGCCTGTGCTGTAATAATATTCCTGCGGATGACCATTATTGGTATATCCGTTGTTCTGTTCATTGTTATTGTTTTCGTTATACATATAAAAGACTCCTTTCACAAAATCTTTTTGATTTATCATTTCTTCGTTTCTATGCCTTATACTTTACAGACAATTTGTGATGCAATTGTTATCCAATTGTGTTTATTCTGTGAACTTCATAAAGAGATTATAAAGTTATAAAAAGAGCAATAATTGAAGAATAAATGACAATACATAAACAGATAATCCGTGGGAGCTGGTATACAATGAATCTATGATGACAGTATATTATAGAAAGGCAGGATAGTGGTATGAAAAATACTTGGAGAAAAGGCACTTTAACAGTAACGGCGCTGGATTATCCTGACCCGGATATCATCAGAGTGGAAGATACATACTATATGGTAAGCACGACCATGCATTTTATGCCCGGGTGTGAAATACTGCGCTCTTATGATCTGGTGAACTGGGAGCATGCAGCTTTCGTATATGACAGGCTGGATAGCACACCGGCACAGGCTCTGGCGGATGAACACAATATCTATGGAAAAGGCATGTGGGCGGCGTCTTTGCGCTATCATAAAGGGATTTTTTATATCTGCTTTGTAGCCAATGATACGCATAAGACTTATCTGTATCGGTCTGATTCCATAGAAGGTCCATGGCATAAAAGTCAGATAGAGGGATTTTATCATGATTGCTCCCTGTTTTTTGAAGAGGATGACAGTGCATACATCATCTATGGAAATAATCACATTTATCTGACACAGTTAAAGGCAGATTTAAGTGGTCCGTTGGAAGGTGGACTTCACAGAGAACTTATTAATGATGAGGGCAATCCTTTCCTTGGGTACGAGGGTTCACATTTCTATAAAATTCATGGAAAGTATTATCTTTTTCTGATTCATTCATTAAGAGATCGCTGGAAAAGGACGCAAGCCTGTTTCGTGTCGGACTCGCTGACAGGAGAGTTCACAGGAGGCGATATATTCAATGATGATATGGGGTATCACGGGCAAGGCGTAGCACAGGGGGGAATTGTGGATACACCTGATGGGCAGTGGTATGGTATGCTCTTTCAGGATAGAGGGGCAGTAGGGCGGATTCCTGTGCTGGTTCCGGTGAAATGGGAGCATGCATATCCTGTTATGGGAGAGCATGGCAGGATGCCAAAGCAGATACTGCTTCCGGAGGAAAAGACAGGCTATAAGTGTCATCCGCTGGTAGAAAGTGATGATTTCAAGGTTTCGAAGGACGCGGATGAGAGATTCTACAGTTCTTATGGGTTTAAGAGCTGCTGGCAGTTCAATCATGAACCTGATGTGAGATATATTACACATGATTGTGAAGCAGGCCGGGTGACAATGACCCATCAGAAGCTGTGCAGAAATCTGCTGCAGGCTTCTAATATGCTGACGCAGAGGATGAAATATCCCAAATGTGCAGCAGAAGTGACGGTCTATGCCGATAAGCTTAAAAATGGTGATTATGCAGGGCTGTGCGCCTTCCAGGGAAGCTATGGAATGGCAGCTGTCACCAGAGAAAATGATAACTGGTATCTGGTCATGAATGCGATGGAAGAAGGTATGGAAGACCAGAAGCAGCGAATCCCCTGGAAGCCTTTAGGGGGTGAAGCGACTTCGATTCGTTTCAGAATGGAAGCGGACTTTACGGACATGAAAGATACAGCTGTCTTTTATTATGAAAAAGACGGGAAATGGCTGCAGATTGGGACAGAAAAGAAACTGTACTTCGGGCTTGACCATTTCTGCGGCTGCCGGTTTGGACTGTTCTCCTATGCAACGATGGAAACCGGTGGCAGCAGTATTTTTGCAGATTTCAGATACGAATGATTTTAAGCAGGAAAGAGAGGAAAACTATGTCAGTAACAGCAACTAACCCGATATTGCCGGGATTTTATCCTGATCCATCCATATGCGCAGTAGGAGATGACTTCTATCTGGTGAACTCCAGCTTTGCGTATTTTCCGGGAATTCCCATCATGCACAGCAAAGATCTGGCTCATTGGGAGCAGATAGGTAATGCCTGTGACAGAGAAAGCCAGTTACCACTGGGGGATACAGGACATTCCAGAGGCTTGTTCGCACCGACAATCCGTTATCATGAAGGAACATTTTATATCATATGCACCAATGTATCTTACGGTGGTAATTTCATTATTACAGCCCAAAATCCAGCTGGACCGTGGTCTGAGCCGCATTACATTGAAGGAGCGGATGGAATAGACCCCAGCCTGTTCTTTGATGAGGATGGAACCTGCTATTATATTGGAACACACCCCAATCCGGCGGGATGCCAGTATGATGGTGACTGGTATATCTGGATTCAGGAGCTGGATATTGAGAACATGAAGCTGGTAGGAGAAGTGCATAATGTATGGAACGGTGCCATGAGAAATATTATCTGGCCGGAGGGACCGCATCTGTATAAAATCGGGGAATACTATTATATCATGCATGCAGAGGGAGGCACCGGTCCGGATCACGCAGTTACTGTATGCCGCAGTAAGAATGTATACGGACCATATGAAAATAACTTCTGTAATCCAATCCTGACACATAGACACCTGGGCAGGAAATATCCAATCCGTTATGTGGGCCATGCTGATCTGGTGAAGACGATAAATGACGAGTGGTATATGGTCATGCTGGCGGTCAGACCTTTGGAAGGGTATACCACCATGGGGCGTGAGACTTTCCTTGCCAGAGTGGAGTGGGAGAATGACTGGCCTGTAGTGAATCCGGGAGTGGGCAGACTGACAGATACCGTGGAGATTAATCTGCCAAAGTGGACGGCATATACAGCAGAAAGCAATGAATATGTATTCTCTACCATGGGACAGCTGCCGCCGGAATTTATGGTACTTCGCAATGCGGATAAGTCCCACTATTCTTTGGAAAAGGGCAAAGGACTGTTGATGCTTTTTGATACCCATACGCTGAAAGAACAGGCAAGCCCATCTTATCTGGCATTTAGACAGAAACATCATCATTTCATAGCAAAGGCATTATTGGATGTATCAAATCTGAGTGAGGATAAAAGGGCAGGAATTGCGTATGTACAGAATAATCTCTACAACTTGCGAGTAGAAGTCAATGGTAAAATGGCAGAAGTGATATTATGTGAAAAAGGAACTGACAGACGTGTCATTTCTATGCCGTTACAAGGCTCTAATCCATTAGAAGTCTCATTAGAAGTGGATGGGCTGTCTGCTGCTGTTATTATAGAGGGGCAGAAATCACCCGAAGTTGATATACGAACCCTGTCAACAGAAGCAGCCGGCGGCTTCACCGGCTGTACAGTAGGACTTTATGCAGTCGCTGATACCGAAAACACTGACTGCGCCTGCTTTAAACGCTTCTCATATTCAGAAGTTTTGTAAATCGAAAATTTCGTATTATTGCCAGAAAACAGAATTGTGCCGCCTTCCTAATGCATTAGGAAGGCGGCACAATTCGTCCCTTTCTTAATATTCTATAACCTATACCCTTACACATTCACCTTGCTTCGATACTCACTCGGTGTACACTTCTTCTGCTGCTTGAAGATACGGTTAAATGTGGAGATGCTGGAGAAACCGGACTGCAGAGCCACTTCTGTAATAGACAGCTCCTGCCTTGACAGTAACAGCTCAGCAGCCTTGATTCTTCGATAGCATAAGTAGTCACAGAAAGTAAATCCCGTATACTGCTTAAAAAGCCTTGAAAAATGATATTTACTGAATCCGATGCAGTCTGCAATCTCTTCCAGATTCAGTTCTTCTGTATAGTGCTTGTCTATATAATCCAGCAGATCATTGAATTTCTTAACATATTCCTTTTGCTTATAGGATCTCACATTAGGGAAGAGATCTTGCGTCTGAATATGGTTGTAACCAAATTTCACGAAAAGATTGATTAAAAGAGCATAAATGGTAAGCTCGGCATATTCGTTCTTGCGGAAATATTCATTGCGCATTCTGGCAAGAAGATCATACACATCCTCATAGATATGGGAATAGGATTCTTTCGTCACGAATAAAGGAGCGGTAAGCAGCGATTTAATACCAGAGAAGCCTTTTAATCCTTCCAGGCAGCTGATATCCAGCAGATAAATAAAGCGGCTGCCGCTTGATGGCGCAGTCAGCTGATGGAGCTTACCGGGTGGAATGATCAGGATTTCATCAGGTCTGAGATGGTAAGAGATACCTTCCACTTCAACGTCATAATAATTATCAATGGGGATGATGATCTCCAACGCATTGTGCCAGTGAGTAGCAAAATTGGATGTTAAATCATTATACCAGATGCGGATAGAAGAACTGTTGCGAAAATCCACATCTTCACGTCTGTTCTCATCTAATTCCCAAAGTCCCGGAAAGTCGCTGTTGACATCATAATATTCTGAACGTAAATCAACGATTGCGGCAGGTTCCATATGTAATCACTCCCTTGTTTTATGCACTCCCGGAATGCTTCATTTAGAAGACTCCGAGAGTATTTTTTTGAAATAAGTAACTGCTCAAAATTACTTTCCACTTTAATTCACATGTTTTTGAATGAATACAACATGCACAATAAAAAGTAAACTATACAACATAAAAAATAAACAATGCACAAAAGAAAATCAAGTTAAAAGAAAAAATAGAGTAATATATGAGGAGAAAATGGAAATATATGAGAAAAATGCTGGACAATCAGTATAATGGCGCTATTTATGACAACAGCAGTAACAGCATCCATGCTGACAGGATGTGGCGGGGGAGCTTCCACAGCAACTGACAGCAGTGCATCAGGAACAGGAAGCACAGAAACAGGCAGTGAAAGTGCAGATGGTGATATCACAGATTTTACGATGTTCATTGCAATGCCGGGTTCTGAAATTAATGATGGCAACGAGATTCAGGAGCTGATCGCTCAGAAGACCGGAGTCAGAGTTAAGGAAACCTGGCTGACAGGACAGACCGCAGAAGAAGCAATTGGAACAATTATTGCAGGTGGCGAATATCCAGATTTCATTGATGGTGGAGATGGAACAATGTCTCTTCTGGATGCAGGTGCACTGCTTCCTCTGGATGATTATATTGAGAAATATCCTAATATCAAGGAAATGTATTCTGATGCAGAGTGGGAGAAGTTCCGTCAGGAAGATGGACATATCTACTGGATCAACGTATTCCAGAACAGCTATGGTGAAGATAAGACCACAACACACAATGATGAAGCATTCTGGATTCAGTGCAAGGTACTGGAGTGGGCTGGATATCCACAGATCAACACTCTGGATGAATACTTCCAGTTATTAGAGGACTATACAGCAGCCAATCCGACAATGGAAGACGGAACAGCATATATTCCTTATACCATGTTGTGTGATGACTGGAGATACTTCTGTATTGAGAATGCAGGACAGTTCCTGGATGGATATCCGAATGATGGTTCTGTTATCGTAGATACCGATAATATGAAGATCGTAGATTACAATACAACAGAGACTACTAAGAGATATTTCCAGAAGCTCAATGAAGAATATCAGAAGGGTATCATTGATACAGAATTTGCAACACAGATCTATGATGAATATATCTCCAAGCTCTCTACAGGACGTGTACTTGGTATGTGCGACCAGTGGTGGGATTTTGCATATACAGTAAATGATGTATTCAAACAGCAGGGACTGGATCTTCAGGGATGTAACTATGTACCTCTTGGTCTGACTATTGACGAAGGTATGGAGAATCAGTGGCATACATATGGTGATACATTGAACCAGTCCAGCGGCGTATCTATTACAACAAGCTGTAAAGATCCTGATAAAGCAGCCAAATTCCTCAATGATGTACTGGATCAGGAAATCCATAACCTGAGATTCTGGGGTGTGGAAGGTGTTGACTATCTGGTAGATGATGATGGTATGTTCTATCGTACAGATGAGATGAGGGCACAGGCAGCAGATACAGATTATAAGGCTAATCATATGTGTGGTTATACTTATCTGCCTCAGTGGCTTGGAACCAGCAAGGACGGCAAGAATGCAATGCAGCCAAGCCAGCAGACATCCGAGTTCTTTAATGGGCTTGCAGAGCCTCTTGTTAACACATTCAAGGCTTACAATGCAGACTCCTATGTAGATATGCTTCACTCTGCAAAGAAAGAAATGGGTTCATGGTTCCCTATGTATTCTTATTCCAACAGCATGACAACAGCGACTCCTGGTGGTGTTGCATGGACCAAGATGGGTGAGATTAAGCATGAATGGCTTCCTAAGGTAGTTATGTCAGGTGATTTTGAAAGTACATGGGACGAATATATGACAGCATATGAAGGCTGCGATCCTCAGAGTTTCCTGGATGAAATGCAGGCAGAACTGGACAGAAGAGCAGCATTGGCTGAATAGTCCTTTATGGGAAGAGGCAGGGCTTCTGCCTCTTTCCTTTGAAAAAGGCAAAGATGGAAAGGGATGGTTATTCATATGGCTAAGAAAGAAAAAGAAACCAAGGTCAAGATTACGTGGAAAGAAATAAAACGCCAGAAATTTCTTTTGATCTGTTCAGCCTTGTTCGTTATTTATGGAATTATGTTCTATTATCTGCCCTTGGGCGGCTGGATCATGGCATTCCAGAACTATAAACCCAAGGATGGCTTGCTTCATTCAGCTTTTGTAGGATTGGATAAGTTCAAATTTTTATTTACAGATGCTGTTTTTCTGCGGGTAATCCGCAACACACTGGCAATGGGTGTATTGAACCTTGTGACCAGTTTTATTATGGCGATCGTATTCGCAATTCTTTTAAATGAGATTACATCCAGAATATGGAAGAAGTCTGTGCAGACCATATCATATCTGCCACACTTCCTGTCCTGGATCATTGTTACAGGTATTATGCATGATGCGCTGTCTACAACAGGTATCATCAATGAAATTTTAATGAAATTACATCTGATTAATACAGAAATCAATTTCTTTGCACATCAGAAATATTTCTGGCCAATTGTGGCTTTTGCTAATCTGTGGAAGGAGACAGGCTGGAATGCTATCATCTATCTGGCGGCGATTACAGCCATTGATCCGTGTCTGTATGAGGCAGCGTCCATAGATGGTGCAGGAAGATGGGCGAAGATTCGATATATTACGCTTCCGGGTATTAAATCTACGATCATGATTCTTCTTCTGATGAATGTAGGTAACGTTCTGAATGCAGGCTTTGAAGTACAGTATCTGCTTGGTAATGGTCTGGTTCAGAATGTATCCCAGACTATCGACATTTACGTATTGAAATGGGGTATCAGCCAAAATGATTATTCTCTGGGTACGGCAGCAGGTATCTTTAAGAGTGTGGTCAGCATTATTCTGATCGTTATAGCGAACCAGCTGGCTAAGGGTGCCGGAGAAGAAAGGTTATTTTAGGTGATCATTATGAAGAAAAAGAAATCCACAGCAGACATTATTTTCACAGTGTGCAATACGATATTCATGGTGGCTTTTGTAATCATCACACTGTATCCTGTATTGAACACTCTGGCGATTTCTCTTAACGACGGTATCGACACTGTCCGCGGAGGAATTCACCTATTGCCTCGTAAATTCACATGGAAGAATTACACAACAGTAATACATAAACAGAATATTATGACGGGCGCTTATATCACGGTGCTCAGAACCATAATCGGTACACTGGTTTCTCTTGTAGCCAATGCATTGCTGGCATTTATCGTAAGCCGCAAGAGATTCCTGTTCCGTTCCCAGTTATCTCTGTTCTGGGTTATCACGATGTATGTCAATGGCGGTATGATTCCCACATTCCTGGTATACAGAGGCTTCCACCTGACTGGTACTTTCTGGGTATATATTGTGCCCGGTGCAGTCAGTGCCTTTAATATGCTGGTCATGAGGACTTATATGCTGGGGCTGCCGGATTCTCTGGAAGAATCTGCCCAGCTTGATGGAGCCGGATATCTTACCATTTTTACAAGAATTATTTCACCATTATGTAAACCAGTATATGCAACGGTTGCACTGTTCGTGGCAGTTGGCCAGTGGAATTCCTGGTTCGATGCTATGCTTTATAACAGGATGAAGCCTGAATATACCACCTTACAGTATGAATTGATGAAGCTGCTTTCCTCTGTTATGCAGCAGAGCGGCAGTGCAGATTCCATGAAAAATGCAGCAGCAGAGGCGATTACCCCGGTATCTATCCGTGCTGCAGCGACTATGGTCACCATGCTTCCTATCGTATGTATTTACCCATTCCTGCAAAGATATTTCGTAACAGGTCTTACGATTGGCGGTGTCAAAGAATAAAATATACAGCATTCTAAAAAAAACACACCTTTTGCAAAAAAAGGTGTATTTTTTTGCCTTTTTCCATTGCCTATAATAAAGCCATACAAAGCAAACAAAGTAAAAAATAACGGGTATAGTTAAAAAGCTTTGGGAAAAAAGGAGGAAACAATATGAAATTAAGAAAGGTAATGGCACTGACATTAGCAGGAACAATGGCACTGGCAGCTGTAGGCTGTGGATCAGATGCATCTACAACAAATGATGCACCGGCAGCAAGTACTGCAACAGAAACCAAAACGGAGACTAAGACAGAAACAGCAACAGAGACAGCACAGGCACAGGAAACATCTCTGGAAGATGTTAAGAATTTAAACGATGGCAAGCTGGTCATCTGGACACTGGCAAATGACCTGATTGATTTCGGTGAGAGATTCCAGGAAAAGACAGGCGTAGAAGTAGAAACAGTAGTTATCGAGCCTGCTAACTATCCTACGAAAGTACAGACAGCGCTTCTTGGTGGTGAGTCAGAACCGGATATCATTGTTGGTGAGCCTAAGATGCTGGAAGATTTCTATGACGCCGGATTCTTTGAAGACCTGGATGCCTTTGGTGCACAGGATTATGCAGATGAAATCGTAGATTATGTATGGGAAGTTGGTCAGGATGCAGATGGCATTCAGAGAGCAATCTCCTATCAGATCACACCGGCAGGCATTTACTATAGAAGAGACATTGCCAAGGAAGTATTCGGCACAGATGATCCTGATGAGATCGGTAAGAAGTTCGCTGATTATCCCACAATTCTTGAAACCGCTCAGGAATTGAAGGATGCAGGCTACAGAATCTTCTCATCAGATGCTGAAATGAACGTATTCTCAGGAGATTCCGCATGGGTACTTGATGATACTCTGAATGTAGATCAGGCAAGACTTGATTACATGGATCTGTGTGTAGAGTTATATCAGAATGACCTGACAGCATACGCAAACCAGTGGTCAACACCATGGTATCAGGCTATGGCTGGTGAAGTTCCTATTCTGACAGCAGACATTCAGTCTTATGCAGATGATTCGGTCAATGTATGGGATGCAGACCAGTTCGCAGAGGCAACAGCAAGTCTTGATAAGACAGAAGTATTTGCATTTGGTCTTCCTGCATGGGGCGTTCTGACCATGAGAGATAACGTAGGCGATACATCTGGTAAATGGGGCGTTTGCTCAGGTCCTGCTTACGGATTTGATGGTGGTACATATATCGGTATTTCTTCTCAGTCCAAGAGAAAAGAGACAGCATGGGAATTCGTAAAGTTCTGTACTCTCAATGAAGATACAGCTGACTGGTGGATTGATTACTCACAGGGTGATACCGTATCCTTAAAGTCTGCATTAGAGAAGCATAAAGATGATGAGAATGCAATCTATGGCGGTGAGAAGCTGTACCAGTTCTGGTTAAAGCAGGCAGAAGGCATTGATACTTCCAAGGTTACAAGATATGACCAGGCAATTGGTGATGCATTCGGCAATGCAATCTCTTCTGTAAAGACAGGAGAGAAGACGAAAGAGGATGCACTCAATGATTTCTATGATGTCATTGAATCTACCTATCCTGAAATTAAAGTAGTTAGATAAGCTGCTTGAAAAATATGAAACCGTGTCTTGGTCTGCCTTTGGGCAGACCGCGCGGTATAGGAAAGAGGAGGACATGGTTTTATGAAGAAAAAGAGCATCAAAAACTATAACAGGGCGGGGTATTTATTTGTATTGCCTTTTGTAATCGTATTTCTGATCTTTAATGTATACCCGGTATTGAGAACTCTGTATTTAAGCTTTACGAATGCAAAGATAGCAGGAGTAGGCAAGATACAGTGGGTATGGTTTGACAATTATATAAGAGTTATTACAGACAAATTTTTCTGGCGTGCCCTTGGTAATACTTTAAGAATCTGGGGCGTCAATATTGTATTACAGCTGGGGCTTGCGTTCCTTTTGACTATCATATTCAGCGATATCAAATATAAGATAAAAGGATTGGGCATCTTCAGAGTCATTTATTATCTGCCTAACCTGATTGCAGCGACTTCTGTAGCATTCCTTTTTAAAACATTACTGGATTGGCGTTATGGTACGTTCAACCAGATCATTTATCAGGCATTCAAGTTCTTTGGTAAAAGCTATAATCCCATTGACTGGCTGGGAACAGCAGCACATGCAGGCAGTACGATAGCAGTAATCAGTGCCTGGATGTGGTTCGGTAATTCCTTTATTATGCTGATGGCAGGTGTGCAGGGCATATCAAAGGATTATTTTGAAGCGGCTGCAATAGATGGAGCCGGAAGATGGACAGTATTTGGAAAAATCACATTACCTCTGTTAAAACCGATTCTGCTTTATGTGGCAATCACATCACTGATTGGTGGTTTACAGATGTTCGACCTTCCTTATCTGATGGCTGATAAGGCAAGTGCATCCTATAATTCAGTACAGACAGCGGTAATGTATCTCTATAAATTCGGTTTTGAAACTGGTACGACACAGACAGGCTATGCATCTGCAATTGCCTATATCCTGTTCCTGATCATTCTGACAGTATCTGTTGTACAGTTCAAATTATTTAATAAGGAGGATTAGACTATGAGCATCGGTGATAAGATCAAAAAAGGTATTCTCTATGTTCTTTTAATCCTGTTGGGTGCAGCGTGTCTGTTCCCGTTCCTGCTGATGATCGTAAATGCAACGAGAAGCGGTGTGGAGATCACAAGATCCTTTACCCTGATTCCAAGCAACCATATCAAGGAGAACTGGGAAGTCGTATTCAGTTACTTTAACCTGTTCAAAGGTATGTGGAACAGCTTACTGGTAGCCGTACCGGCAACTCTCTTCACAGCATATTTTTCAGCACTGACAGCATATGGTCTGGCGATGTATCAGTTCAAAGGCAACAAATTGATATTTACTACTATTCTGGTATTTATGATGATTCCAGGACAATTGGGGTTGATCGGCTTCTACAATCTGTGTACGAAGTTACATCTTGTTAATTCCTATATCCCTTTGGTTATTCCGGCAATCGCAGCACCGGGAACCGTATTCTTCCTAAGACAATATGTGTTGTCGGTGCTCCCTCCCTCATTGATAGAGGCAGCAAGAATTGATGGCGCAGGAGAGTTATATTCTTTCCACAGAATCGTACTTCCTGTTATGTCACCGGGTATCGCAACCATGTCCATCATGGCATTCATTGGTAACTGGAATTCCTATCTCACACCAATGATTATCCTGAATAAGAACGATAAATTCACGTTACCTGTTATGATGGCTACACTGAGAGCTTCTACAGATATTCAGTCCAATCAGGGTGCAATCTATCTGGCAGTTGCAATATCAGTTATTCCAATTCTGATCGTATTCTGCTTCTGCTCCAAGTATATCATCAGCAGTATTTCTGCTGGAAGTGTGAAAGAGTAAATGCTTATGAACAAAGGGTATGAGTATATAGATCAATATGGAAGCTTCCGTATGGAAGATCCACAGAAATACAGCTATTTGTATTTCCCGATTGCAAATGATGCAGGAATGAAGAGTTCGCTGACACCGGTTCTTGGCGGAGATGCCAAGACCGGTCAGAACACATTTCTCTTACAGCCGGTCAGCGCTGAAGAACTGCATAATAATAAGAGTACCAGAAATTTCTGGTGCAGAATAAATGACACAGATGTCATTTCACTGACAGGAGCAGGAGCTTCGGATGAAGTCAGAAAATATGAGAAAAAAAACGATGAAGAACAGAAACCGACTACTACATTAGAGGCCGGTTTCATGTGGCATAAGATTTATCACGAGCTGCCCATGGAAGGACTTTCCAGCGAGATACTTTCCTTCGTACCATGTACAGATGATACCGTAGAGCTTATGATGGTGACATTGCATAATAACAGTAAGGAAGCAGTGAAAGTACAGCCGTGGCAGCGATTCCCATATATGGCAGAAGCGCAGATAATCTGAGAGATCACAGACATGTGACCAGTCTTCTGCACCGTATCTACACACTGGAAGAAGGCGTAGCCGTAAATCCTGTACTGACTTTTGATGAAAGAGGTCATAAGAAGAACCGTGTACAGTATTATGCACTGGGAGCGGAAGGCGATGGCACCAAGCCTGTCGGCTTTTATCCCGTGGTGGAAGACTTTATAGGAGAAGGAGGCAGCCTGGCAGCGCCTGGAGCCTTATATGAAGGGCTGATCCCGCAAAAGGCAGGAATAGAGATTGATGGATATGAAGCACTGGGCGGTATTGTCTATGCAGATAAGAAGATAGAGGTGGGAGAAAGTGCTTCCTGGATCATTATGATGGGGATTCAGGAGAGTGATAATGTGGAAGCAGACAGCGTATGGATGACTTCCCTGCAGCAGATATATTCCAGATATGCGTCATTAAATAACCTCAATCAGGAATATGAACAGACAAAACAGACCTGGCGTGAACGTGTAAAAGCATCTTATCAGTCCGGGGATCATGAGTTTGACCAGTTCATGAACTGGGTAAGCTTCCAGCCGATTCTTAGAAGAATCTATGGCTGCTCTTTCCTGCCGCATCATGATTATGGAAAGGGCGGCAGAGGCTGGCGTGATCTGTGGCAGGACTGTCTGGCGCTGCTGATGATGAATCCTGAGGGAGTCCGCAAGATGCTTGTCGATAATTATGGCGGTGTTCGTGTAGATGGAACCAATGCAACGATTATCGGAACGAAGCCGGGAGAATTTATTGCAGATAGAAATCATATTACCCGTGTATGGATGGATCATGGGATGTGGCCGCTTCTGACGACTGCATTCTATATTGACCAGACAGGAGATCTCTCCATATTGCTGGAAAAGGCACCTTATTTCAAGGATGCACAGATCATACGAGGAACAGCTAAGGATGCTAACTGGAATGAGACACAGGGATGCTGGCAGAGAGATGCACAGGGCGATATTGTGCAGGGCAGCATTCTGGAACATATTCTGGTTCAGCATCTGACAGCCTTCTATGAAGTGGGTGAACATAACCACATGAGGCTGCGGGATGCCGATTGGAATGATGCACTGGATATGGCAAATGAGTGTGGAGAGAGTGTTGCCTTTACGGCAGCATATGCAGGCAATCTGAGGACTCTTGCAGAGCTGCTTGCGGCACTGGAACAGCGGATGCATGTACAGGAAGTAGAGCTTCTGGCAGAGCTGGAACCACTGTGGAAGCAGGCTTCTGCAGTGTATGAGAATATTGCAGCCAAACAGATGAGCCTGAATGAGTATTGTAGAAGCTGTTCGCATCAGGTAAGTGGAAGACGTAAGAAGGTTGCAATAAAGATAATCGCAGACAAACTGACACACATGTCAGAATGGATCATGAACCATATCAGAGAGACAGAATGGATAGAAGACAAGAATCAGGGATGGTTCAACAGCTATTATGATAATCATGCCAGAGCAGTAGAAGGACATTTTGACAGCGGCGTACGCATGATGCTGACAGGACAGGTATTTGCCATTATGTCTGGCACTGCACAAGAGGAACAGATCAGACAGATTGTAAAGGCGGCAGATGCCTATTTGTATGATGCAAAAGCAGGTGGATATCGTCTGAATACGGATTTCCATGAGCGTAAGGATGATCTGGGCAGAATGTTTGGCTTTGCCTATGGTCATAAAGAAAATGGAGCTGTGTTCTCCCATATGACGACCATGTATGCCAATGCATTGTATCAGAGAGGCTTTGCAAGGGAAGGCTATAAGGCTTTGCATACACTGTATGAACAGGCTGCTAATTTTGAAGTGAGCAGGATTTATCCTGGAATCCCGGAGTATTTCAATGACAGGGGAAGAGGAATGTATCATTATCTCACAGGAGCAGCCAGCTGGTATATGATGACGGTTGTAACACAGATGTATGGAGTCCGTGGCAGGCTGGGAGATCTGTGTCTGTCACCAAAGCTTCTGGCAGAGCAGTTTGATGAGGAACACAGGGCGGCAGTCAATGTGGAGTTCGCAGGAGTACCGATAGAGGTGGTGTATCACAATGACGGGCTATGTGACTATGGAGCATACAGAATAGATCAGGTAAGGTTGGATGAGGCAGAGATAGAGATTACACCGGATAGGGAAGTGAGCATTCCAAAGAATAAAGTGACACGGCTGTCACATGACAGGACACACAGAATAGATGTCCGGTTAGTTCCGATAGAAAGTAGTTCCAATAGAAAGGTAAGGTAGAGCAAATGATTGATGCGAAGGGAAGATTCATCATAGATAATTACGGGAGAAAGCCGGCATTTGCCAGCTTCCTTCCAGGCATCAGCGGTATCAGCGGGATTCCCCTCTGGTGTTATTATGTAAACAGGGGGCAGTGCATCTCCTGCTTTGGATCAGAGGATAAGGATCATTCTATTATGGAATTCGTTCCTGCACATCAGGCATATCTGCATACCGGCAGGATGGGGTATCGTACTTTTCTGAAGGTGAATGGTGTGTTCTATGAAGCTTTTGCCGATACGGACAGGCAGCAGACCATGTGTATTGACCAGAATGTGCTTCGCATTGAGGAAAAGGCACGTGATAAGGGAATTGTGACCAGAGTGACCTATTATACGCTTCCCGAAGAGAAGCTGGGGGCACTTGTACGTAAGGTGGAATTGCAGAATATAACTAACCAGCCTGTTGAAGTGGAATACCTGGACGGTGCTCCTGCAATCGTACCATATGGTGTGAATCAGGACAGCATGAAGAATATGACACAGACTGCCAAGGCATGGATGCAGGTCGAGGATGTTTGTGCGGGCAGACCGTATTTCGGAGTGCGCGCCAGTATGGCAGATTCCACACAGGTCGTAGCAATCGAGGGGGGCAATTTCAGTATTGCCATTGGGCATGATGGCAGCAGATTAAGCCCAGTTGTAGACGCGGAAGCGGTATTTGCCTATGATACGGCATATGAACATCCACACATTTTCCTGGAAAAGGGCATAGACGGGGTGCTGTCTTCCAGACAGATGACGATGAACCGTATTCCCTGCTGCTTCTATGGGGAAAAGGTTGTCATCGAGCCGGGAGAGTCCTGTGTCTTTTATGAAATGACAGGGCAGGTGGCAAGGAAAGAATTATTGGATGAATATTTACAGAAAAAACTGGATGCTGCATATTTTGAGAGCAAGCTTGTAAGAGCAGAGGAATTGACAAGGCAGATCACGGAGTGCATGGACACCAGAACTGCCAATCCTGCTTTTGATGCTTATTGCAGACAGGATTTCCTGGATAATGTACTCAGAGGCGGCATGCCGATTCATCTGGGCGAGAAAGAAATATTCTATGTGTATGCCCGCAAGCATGGAGATATGGAACGTGATTATAATTATTTCCGTCTTTTGCCGGAGTTCTATTCTCAGGGAAATGGTAATTTCCGCGACATCAATCAGAACAGACGGTGTGATGTTGCCTTTTTCCCACAGGTGGGAGATAAAAATATTCACATGTTCTACGACTTCATCCAGTTAGACGGATATAACCCTCTTGGGGTAGAAAAGACCACGTATAGCCTGCCTGAGGAGAGAGTGGGTGAGGCAGCGCAGATACTGGGAATACATGAAGAAGAGGCAAAGCAGCTCACACATCCATATACCCCCGGTATGGTGGCTTCTCTGTTGGAGAGCAGGGGTGATTATGGGGAAAAGGAATTGACGGAAATGATTGGCAGCATAGTAGATATGTCTGAGAGTCTGGTCACTTCGGATTTCCTGGAGGGCTACTGGTGCGACCACTGGACCTACAATCTGGATCTGATCGAGAATTATTGCAGCATTTATCCTGAAAGAGAGCATCAGCTTCTCTATGAGGATGGAAGCTACGTATATATGAAGCCGGGAGCAGGTGTATACCCGAGGAAACAGCGTTATGTAGAGACAGAAGAAGGTATTCGTCAATATCATGCTGTATATCCCATAAAATATAAGGGAAATGAAGGAAAGCGTTTAACTGATACAAAAGGGCGCATTCTTCATACTACACTGCTGGAGAAGCTGATACTGCTCAATACGTTGAAATTCGCAACCCTTGATCCTTATGGTTGCGGTATTGAGATGGAGGGCGGCAAGCCTGGCTGGTATGATGCGCTGAATGGCTTACCGGGACTGATGGGTTCCTCTATGGCTGAGACCTGTGAGCTTGCCAGAAATCTGGAATATACTATAGATATCCTTCGTAAATATCAACAGGGTACAGATATCCTAAGAGAACTGTATGAGTTCATGAAGGCTGCCTATGAGATCATAAATATGCAAAAGGCAGAGGCAGGAGAAGCTTATTTCCCTGTATGGAACAGAATCAATGATATCAAAGAAGCGTATCGGGACAAGATCTATGCAGGAGTAGAAGGAACTTATGTCAACTGCACGGCACAGGAACTGCTGACCGTAATGGAAGCCTTTTATAGAATCGTTATGGAGGGAATCGCACATGCAGTCACGTTGGGGGATGGGCTGATTCCTACGTATTTTACCTATGAAATAACAGAGTATGTCAAAGAGGAAGATGGAGTCAGAGCAGTTGCATTCAGACAACATGTACTGCCGCATTTCCTGGAAGGTCCTGTTCGCTATCTGAAGCTGTGGCTTCCGGCGGAGACCAAAAGAGAGGTATATGAGAAGGTAAGGAGCAGTCAACTATATGATAGTGAATTATCCATGTATAAGGTTAATGAGCCATTAGCGAAGGAATCCTATGAGCTTGGCAGATGCAGGGCGTTTACACCGGGATGGCTGGAAAATGAGTCTATCTGGCTGCATATGGAATACAAGTATCTGCTGGAACTTCTTAAATCAGGTCTGTATCAGCAATATATCGGGGACTTGTACAAGGCAGCGATTCCTTTCCAGGATGAAGAAAGATACGGCAGAAGTATTCTTGAGAATTCTTCTTTCCTTGCAAGCAGTGCCAACCCGGATGAGAGTATTCATGGCAGGGGATTCGTAGCAAGACTGAGTGGTTCTACAGTAGAATTCATGGATATGTGGCAGAGGATGATGTTTGGACATACGCCTTTTAGAGAAGAGGATGACAAACTGGTATTCGCATTGCAGCCTGTGATTCCTTCCTATCTGCTGGATCAGGAGAGAAGAGTAGAAGCAGTATTTCTTGGAAAAGTACGTATTGTTTACCATGTGGATGCAGAAGACGCAGATTATATACCGGAAAATTATGAGGTTGTGCAGTACTGCCTGACAGGAGAAAAAGACAAAGAAAACCATATATATCAGAATCAGATCATGGGAGAAGAAGCGGAAAATATCAGAGCCGGAAAATACACACAGATAGAGGTCTGGATAAAAAAATAGGAAAGATTTCAAATGCATATTTCTCTCAAGGAAGGAGAAACACAGGCTGGTTTCCACATGGAAACAGAAGAGATCATGACTATTATATTATAAGAAAAATCATACGCCAAAGCATGTGTATTCATTTGCTTTGGCGTATATATTTATGTATACTATAGGGGAGGAAGAGGGGGAATACTATGAGAAAAAGAATGGCTTTTGCCTTGATTATAACAATGTTGCTGCTGGGGGGATGCAGCCTGCAAAAAGGTGAGCAGCAGACCGCATCGCAGACGCAGCAGGAAGACGTTACTACACTTCAATGGTATATCAATTATTCCTGGTTTACGGCGGACTGGGGAGAGAATCTGGTGTCCAGGACGATTACGGATAAGACAGGAGTAAATATAGATTTCGTTGTGCCAAGCGGTGATGAGAGTGAGATGTTGAATTCGCTCATCAGTGCGGATAGTCTGCCGGATATTCTGACGATTGGCTGGTGGGAAGATGAAGTGGGAGAAATGATTCAGAAAGGAATGGTCTATCCACTGGATGAGCTGGCACAGGAATATGATGCCTGTTTTATGCAGGTTGTAGACCCGGATGTTGCCAGCTGGTATACCTCCAAAGACGGACATATCTATCAGTATCCCAATTCAGCCTATACGCTCAGTGATTATGAGCAATATGACACCATAGCTTCCAATGAGACTTTTCTGGTAAGAAAGGATATATACGAGGCGATAGGCTCACCGGATATGACAACACCGCAGGGATTTCATGATGCAGTGGTGAAAGCGGCACAGATGTACCCGGAAGTGAACGGTGAGGAGCTGATTCCCATAGGAGCACATGTATTTACCAAGGAGGGATGTGATTCCTTTGATAATTATCTGTTTGATTTTCTGGCGGTGCCATATCTGGATGAACAGGGCAACGCCTATGACAGATATACGGATGAAAGCTTTCTTACATGGTTGAAGACTTATCGGAAATTGCGCGAGGAAGGGTATCTGAAGGATGATATCTTTCTGGATAACAGAACCCAGATGGAGGAAAAGATAGCAAACGGCAGATATTTCTGCATGCTGTATCAGAGAACGGATATGGCAGATCAGCAGAAGATTCTGTATGCGAAGAATCCGGGGCAGATTTATATTGCCGTGGATGGACCAAAGAACCTGTCTGGAGATGATTACAGGCTGCCCGGTTCCGGAATTAACGGATGGACAGTGACGTTTATCAGTAAGAAATGCAAGAACGCTGAGAAAGCAATTAAGCTGATATCCTATCTCATCAGTGATGAAGGACAGCTGATGACCTGGTATGGTGTGGAAGGAATCACATGGGAATATGATGAGAATGGCAAACCTAAAATGTATCCTGAGATAGAGCATTTGTTGAATACGGATCGCATGACCTATGACAGGATATATGGTGCAGATTCCTGTTACTGGATGCTTCAGGATAATGTAAGGGCTGATGAGTGGGGCAGGGTATTGCCACAGCCTCTTGGACAGCTTCAGGAATGGACATTCCCTTATACGGTATATACAGCACCGTATGATGTGGTATTTGATGCACAGGAACAGGAGAATCAGATTTATACGAAGATCAAGAATCTCTGGGGAGTGACCCTGCCTAAATTGCTGCTGGCAGAATCAGATGAGGAATTTGACCAGATCATGGAGGACTTCAAAAAGCAGAGAGAGGATATTGGATTTGAACAGGTGCAAAAGGCTTCTACTGTGCAGATACATGATAACATGGAGAAACTGGGAATAGAACAGTAGGAGGCGGCACATATGAAGATAAGGCGTAATAACAGTCTCAGCTGCAAGATCGTACTGACAATTGTGGCTTTTGTCAGTATCTGTATTGTGGTGGCTGCGCTCATGCTGACCAACAATATGAAAGAGAGTATGATCAAAAGTACGATCAGAGATGAACAGGCAAGGCTTGAGCAGGTCACACAGGCAATTGATAAGACCAATGAAGTGTGCAATCTGGCGTCAGAGATCATAAAGCAGTCAGTCAAGATCAATCAGTATATGGAATTGCTTTGCAATGGTAAGGATATGGAGATCATGGAGAAGCTGGACTTCTATCAGAAGGAGCTGATTTCGATTGAAAATATGACCAATTCCAATCCCTATCTGTATCAGGTCAGAATCTATGTGAACAGTGAAAAGGCATCAGAGAAAGCTCCAAGCATCTATCGCTATCAGAGAATGAACAACATGAGCTGGGCAAAAGAGTATCATGACGGAGAATGGAAACTGGATTATACAGATACGGTATTCCCGGAGTACATAGCGACAGGACCAAAGCATCTGGCGGGACTGATAAGCGTAGTTACACAGGCAGGCGGACAGGAGATGTACACCATAGAGTGCATAACTTATATGACTAATCTGTTCCCTGATCTGTATGAGGACAGTGATACTTCCTGGAGCGCTTTCTTTGGTGATGATGGCAATTTGTATTATAAAGCAAGTAACAGCAATACCTGGAATCAGGCTATTGAAGAGATACAGGAAAAAACAGGAAGTGACACCAATGTCATATATACTGAAATAGATGGAAAACATGTGATACTGGCATATCAGTATGTACCACTGCTGGAAGGCACTTATGTACATCTGGTATCTATGGAAGAAGCGTTTTCGGAGTTCTATCGCAGTCTGATTCCTTATGGAATTATACTGATACTGATTCTTATGGCTTTTGTAATATTCAGTATTGTGGCAGTGCGTGTAATCATGCAGCGTTTCTATAGAATGTATGATGTCATGACAAGGATTCAGGGTGGTGAGCTTGACTTGACTTTGCCGGAAGAGGGCAATGATGAGATTACGAAGCTTTCCAGTGAGATTAACCGAATGCTTGCCAGGATTCAGGAGCTGAATCAGGATAATCTGGACAGACAGCTTCTTGCAAAGAATGCGCAGATTAAATCCCTGCAGAATCAGATCAATGCACATTTCATGTATAATGTACTGGAGTCCATCAAAATGATGGCAGAGATAGAGGAAAAATACGACATATCCGATGCCATCACATCTCTTGGCAAAATGCTTCGTTACAGTATGAAATGGATGACAGGAACCGTTACAGTAGAGGAAGAAATCACATATATCAGCAATTATCTAAAGCTCCTCAATCTGCGGTTTGATTATGAGATTTATCTGTCACTGAATATTCCGGAGGAAATCTCACACATGCAGATTCCAAAGATGCTGCTGCAGCCACTGGTAGAGAATGCAGTATACCATGGAATAGAAGAGATGGCAGAAGACACGAACATTTATATAAAAGGAATATTGGCAGATGAGGAGAACTGCACCATAGAAGTATCAGATGCAGGACGAGGGATGGATGAAAAGGCACTGGAAGAATTAAGAAGCAAAATATATTCACAGACCCGTTCTACAGAAGAGAGCGGTCATGGAATTGGCTTAAAGAATGTGCAGGACAGAGTACAGTTATACTTTGGGGAACAGTATGGTATCGAGATCTTTTCCAAAGAGGGATGTTATACGAAGGTACTGATTCATTTACCAAGAAAGGACAGTAAGATATGAACACAGTGTTGATCGTGGAAGATGAGAAGATGATCCGCCAGGGTATTAAGAGCATGATACAGCGATCAGGAGTACCCGTTCAGACCATCATAGAATGCAGTAACGGACAGATGGCATTGGAGGTATTGCAGAGCCAGCAGATAGATGTGATGTTTACTGATATCAGAATGCCCAAGATGGATGGCATCACGCTGGTACAGGAGATGCAGAAATTCCAAAGACGTCCGCTTACGGTAGTGATCAGCGGCTATGATGATTTCTCCTATGCTGTGGAAATGCTGCGTATGGGGGTAAAGGAATATATTCTAAAGCCCATTGACAGAGAGCAGATCATGTCAATCATGCACAAAATGGAGGATGAACTGACGCATATAAAAGAAGAACAGGATACACTAAGACAGGCGGGATATCAGCAGCTCAGGTTTCTGTGTACCTCCGAGAAGGTATCTGCGGAAGATGAAGAGCTGACCGGCAGATATTATCAAGATAGTTTCCTACAGGGGGAATACGAGGTATGCTGTTGCAGCTACGATGGGGAAGAGGAAGAACAGGGGAATTCCTACCTGTATCTGCACAATGTAGGCGGCTATGACCTTTTCCTGATTGGCTGTGAGAATAAAGAGTTCCTGATCAGAAATGAATTGCGTAATTGCTATGCGGGCTTCAGTCAGCCTGTCAGTGGAATCTCTTCTTTGAAAAAGGCATATGAGCAGGCGGTTTTGGGGCGCCATGAAGCCTTTGCCAGAGCTATAAAAGTAGTGGATTGTAACGAAAGCTGCATGAAGAAACAGACCGAACATCCCAAAATGGCAGAAGAAGAGAACAGGAGACTTGAGAGCGCGGTACATATTCTTGGAACAGAGCGTGTTGAAGAGGCGGTGGAGCTGATACAGGATTATGGCAGACAGGTACAGAATGGAGCTATGGACACAGACGAGTTTGCCCAGAGGATGCATCTTATGCTGGAGAGAATCGCAGTGAATTATGAGAATGCCCTGAAAGTACGTAAGGAAAGTATTCTGGAGTTGCAGGATATTTATCGGTATCAGACCATTACGGAGTATGTGAATACTTTAACAGACTGGATGAGAAGATTCCATGACCTGATCAGTGAGGAATTTGATGATTACAAGAATAAGCAGAAGATACAGCAGGCGGTCAGCTATATTCATGAGAATTATAATAAAGATCTGAATATGGCAGTGGTGTCTAATTATATCTCCATGAATTATTCGCTGTTTTCCTATGCTTTTAAACAGTATACAGGCACGAATTTTGTGAATTTCTTAAAGGATCTGCGTATGCAGGAAGCCAAGCGCCTGCTGGAGACCTCTGATATGCGTGTCAACGAGATCAGTCAGGCGGTAGGCTATGAGAATGAGAAACATTTCATGAAGATATTCAAGGTGACGCTGGGAGTATCGCCGACAGAATACCGTAAGAGCATACAGCTTAAAGGAGAGTAGAGGGATTCTGCTCCAGCTGCTGCATGCAGCTGTGAAGTAGCCCGTCCAGGTCTTCGATACAGGTAATAGAGGCGCTGTCACAGGCATATCTGGTATGAATCTGATATTTTTTGTGATGCAGTCTGGCATAATTGGTAAGATACTGGCAGATGTGAGAGATATATTCTTTTGCGTCTGCCTTTTCCAGTCCGGGAAGCAGTATACTGAATTCATCATCACCGGTTCTGGCAAGTATAACATCCTCTTCAAGGGTAGTCTTCAGGGCACTTGAGAATACTTGAAGTGCAAAATCTCCTTCCTCATGTCCCCAATCCTTATTGATGTCTTTTAGATGCTCTATGTCAAAGGATATCATCAGCAAAGGTGCGCCGGTAACAATCATATCATCAACAATCATGGATGCCATTGCGCGAAATCCATGGTAATTATACAGCCCGGTCAGTTCATCCTTCATATAAATATCTTCCAGACGTGCAGCCAGTAAGGACATATGATGATTGTCTGCAACACGCTTGAGCATACGGGATATGTTGTTAATCCAGGAAGTCACATGAAAATCATAATGCAGCCTGTTGTTCTCAAAGGCAAGGACAACATATCCATATTGTTTATCCTCAAAATACAGGGGCACACAAATATAGCTGCTTTGGGAATCCTTTACAATATGGGGAGGCAGAATGTCCTGGTGTGCAAAACTGCAGGGAGGGATTTCTGATCCTCGTTGCCAGCCAAAACATAGATTGACGATATTTTTATCAGTATCCTCATCCATATTGTCCTCTTCCTGCATACCGAACTGTTCTATGGCAGCCAGCATACGGATATGTCTGGGAGCACTGTCCCAATTCTCATAGAGACAGACATATAATTCACTGCAATGGGCAATATCCTTGACGTAATCATTTATTTTCTCCATGCCTTCTTCCAGATCGGTAATCCCGTGAAGGATAGCGGACATATGAATATCCTGAAAAATGCGACGTTCCTTACGCTCTATTTCATGCATCTGCGTGATTGCATAATAAGGAGCTTCGCTGACACGATAATGACAGCCACAGGAGCAGCCGATCACAGGGGCAGCCTTGATAACAGAGGGAGCATCATCCAGGATGCCGTCTGTCATGCGCAGCAGTTTATGTACGGCTTCCTGTCCAATTTCATAGGTTGGAAAAGTAACCGTAGTCAGAGTAGGCGTGATGTTTCTGCCAAGCTCGCTGTTATCGCAGCCACTGATGGCGATATCATCAGGAATACGAAGACCCCTCTCATTTGCAGCCAGCATCATATCCAGAGCCATACGGTCGTTATAACACAGGATGGCATCAGGAATACCATCCTTACAGAAATAGGTAAGTGCCTCTCTTGCATACTCCATACCAAAAGAGGTCTGAAATACATTCTCATCAGGGCAGGGAATGTTATGCTTTGCAAGTGTTTCTTTATAAAGTACATAACGTGTATCGGAAGGCTGGGATTCTGTGCGGCAGCCAAGATAGCAGATTCTTGCAGCGTGATGTACGGTAATGAAATGCTCTGTCAGATCTGCAAAGGGGGCATTGTTGTCCAAAATGACATAATTGGAAGCATGGGCTTCCTGATTGATGACAAGAACCGGACAGGAGCAGTGTTGTGTGACCTGTTTATAAATGGCATCAGCGAGTCTGTATTCAGGGTAAGTTCCGTTTGCGAAGATAATACCGTCAAAATCCTGATAAGAAGGAATTGTAAGAATCCCCTCTTCTCCTGCAAGGGTGTTTGGGGTCTCGCCATCTGTAGATGCAAAAATCTCCACAAGATAACCATATTCTTTTGCTGTGTCCAGAATGCCCTGACACAGATTGTGCTGATATTCACCGAAAAGGTGGGAAATGAATACACCGATTTTCCTGGAATGATACATAGCTGCCTCCCTGACTTTTGTTGTTTCAGATTGTATGGTTATATTTTATCAACGGTTTTTCATATTGCCAATATCTTTTGGAAAAATTGCCGGATAGTATGCAAGATACATGTAAACGATTACATAAATATTTTGAAACAGAGTTTTAAAGAAAAGACTGGAAATTTTGCCTGACGCATGATACACTGTTTGTGATAATGCAAAGGATATATTTGTAAGGGCTTACATACCCTATTATGCGTTTAAGGAGAGCTTACATTATGATGATGAAAAGAAGAGATTTTGACTTGTTGGCACTTGGTGAGATTCTGCTTCGTCTGTCACCGCCCGTAAATGAGCGTCTGACCCGTGGGGAGGTATTTCAGAAGCAGGCTGGCGGAGCGGAACTGAATGTGGTATCCGGTGTATCGCTCCTTGGACTCAGGACCGGTATTATTTCCAAGATTCCGGCGAATGACCTGGGCAACTTCATTCAGAACAGAGTCCGTTTCTGTGGTGTCAGCGATGACTACCTGGTTTATGATAAGACGAAGGATTCCAGACTGGGTATTTACTATTATGAATATGGCGCACACCCCAGAAAACCTAATGTTATCTATGATAGGAAGAACACTGCCTTTTCCGAGGTCAGCATTGATGATTTCCCGGAAGAGATGTACCGTTCCACAAGATGCTTCCATACAACGGGCATTACGCTGGCGCTGGGACAGAAGACCAGGGAGACTGCAATAGAGATGATCAAGCGCTTTAAGGAAAATGGCACTCTGATTTCCTTTGATGTAAACTTCCGTGCGAATCTGTGGACCGGTCAGGAAGCTAAGGAATGTATAGAACAGATTCTTCCTTATGTAGATGTATTCTTCTGCTCAGAAGACACAGCCAGACTTACCTTTGGCAAGGAAGGCACAGTGCAGGATATGATGAGAAGCTTTACAAAAGACTATCCGATTAGTGTAGTGGCAGCTACGCAGCGTGTCGTACATTCTCCGAAGATTCATTCCTTCGGTTCCTGCATCTATGATGCGATTGCAGACCGTTTCGTACAGGAGCCTGCTTATGAGAATATTGATGTAGTAGACCGTATCGGCAGTGGTGATGCTTATATCTCCGGTGCCCTGTATGGCTTGCTGGCACATAATATGGACTGCCAGAAGGCAATGGAATACGGCAATGCAACTGCAGCCGTTAAGAATACGATTCCGGGCGATCTGCCATCCTCGAATCTCCGCGAGATCGATTCCATTATTGCAAATCATCATTCTACAGGCCCACAGCTTGAAATGAATCGATAAATCCAATATAATAAGAGGGATTGGTGTTTTACATCAATCCCTTTTTGGTATTTGAGAGGGACGAATTGTACGGCTTTCCCAATGCCTGCTTATGCATTGGGAAAGCTGTACAATTCTGTAACTGGTCAAATTATATAAATAGATTGGAATCAGGGAAAGGAAAACAAGGAGTTATGTATACAACCGTTTTGTGGGATATAGATATGACGTTGCTGGATTTTCTGGCAGCGGAGAAGTATGCGATTGGGGAGTGTTTCCGGATATTTGGGCTGGGAGTATGCTCAGATGAGATGTTAGAGAGGTATTCTGCAATCAATAGGAAGTATTGGGAGAGGCTGGAGCGTGGAGAGATCACGAAGCAGGAGACTCTGGAGGGGCGTTTCAGGGAATTCTTTGCATCAGAGGGGCTTCCTGTGGAGAAGGCAGAGGCTTTTAATGCAGAATATCAGGAGAGGCTTGGAGATGTGGCAATCTATTGTCCTCATGGCAGAGAGGTCATTGACTATTTACAGCAGCAGGGGATTCGCCAGTATGCAGTGACTAATGGTACACAGACTGCACAGAGACGCAAGCTTGCCAATTCAGGTCTGGATCAGATTTTTGTCAAGGCATTTATTTCTGATGAAATCGGTTATGAGAAACCGGATGTGAGATTCTTTGAACCAGTTTTGCAGGAGTTGAAGGATTGCAGAAAAGAAGAGATTCTTCTGATTGGGGATTCCCTGACCAGTGATATGAGAGGGGCTGACAATGCCGGACTGGCATGCTGCTGGTATAATCCTAAGAAGACAATAAATGACAAGGGTGTCAGAATTGATCATGAGATACAGGATCTGCTGGAAATAGAACAAATAGTAGGAAAGAGAGTATAAAGATGGGGATGATCACATGTGATAACTGCGGTGCGCAGTATGATGAGGAAGCAGACAAGTGTCCATATTGCGGCAGTGATAACTTTGGAAAAGCCGTGCAGGAGCACGAAGATATCATAAACGGTCTGAACCGGGAGAAGGAGCATCTGGAACAGCTGCCACAGAAGGCTGCTAAAAAGGGCAAGAGTCTTGTGACGAAACTGTTGATAGGACTGATTGTGCTGGTAATTGTTGTAGCAGCGTATGAAGGCATATCTGCCATTGTAAACAGGAAAGTGTCCTATCATGCAAAGCAGCGCCACAGCCAGAAGATGGAGACGATGTATCAGGAGGGTGACTATGCAGGAATCCTTCACTACATGGAGAAGAAGAACCTGATGTATACCAGCGGTTATGAAAAATACAGTGACATAGCGGATATGGAGCGCTATTTTGAACGGTATCTGGACCCGATGGATGATGATTACCGTAGATGGATCGTGGAGAATAAGGAGTGGGATTCCATCTATGATGTGAAATATATTATGTACATACTGGCAAACTGTCAGTACTCACAGGACCACCGATATAAGTATGATGAGGAAGCTTCCGTTACCTATTACAGAGAGAAGGCATATGAATATCTTCTGGAGAATTATGGTATAACGAAAGAAGAGACAGACCAGCTCATAGAAGCAGCCGGAGGCTTTGATGAGGATGATTACGACAGACTCCGGCAGATACAGGAAGATATGCAGAAGATGGCCTTTGAGAGGCTTAAAGAGGAGTAGTCAGAATGAAATGCAAGAGATGTGGCGCACAGTATTCAGCCAAGGAGTTGAAATGTCCATATTGTGGAGAACCCAATTCACTGGGAATGCATTGGAAGAACACAGAGGAAAATGCCAAAAATGAAACAGAAAACACAAGAAAGAGAGTACGGCATTCGGCTCCTTTATATGTGATTGACCAGATATGGAATGTGGTCATTGTCTGTATTGTATTGATGGCAGCCCTGACCATAGCAATCGCAGTGGTGGGGGGAGTGTTCGAGACCTTACATGACAGATATGTGAGGAGTACGGCTTCTGTTGCGGAAGCAGATGCAATACTGGAGACAGAGGATACGGAAGTACTGGTTCAGTATGTAAAAGAACATTCCCTGTTTTGGGAGGATGGCTATGATAAGTACACGGAAAGGGTGCAGATATATCAATCCTACCGCAATTTGCTGGAGATGATGGCATATTTCCGGCAGAATGAGGACTGGAACCATGGAGAGACTCCCAGTATGTACCGTATTGGCTCAGCCTTATATAACGGACAGTATATGCTTAAGGAATTTAACCGTACCTATGGAAGCGGTCTGGAATATCCGGAGAACCAGAGATATCTGGAGAAAGCACAGCAGAATACAGTAGCTTTTCTGGAAGGAACCTTTAAAATGACACAGGAAGATATCACCAGACTGGTGGATGCCAATTTGTATTCAGATGAAGAGCAGGATTTCATAAAGCTGGTCTGTGAAAGAAGAGGGTGGGAATATGAAGAGAATTAAGTTTCATGATGAGAGTGGGCAGTATGAAGTGCATATCATCCCTTTTATTTTCAAGACGATTTTTTGCGTGTTCGGCCTGATCGTGATGATCGGTATTGCAATCGAACTGCCGTCTTCTATCCGATATGACCTGAAATATTCCGGTAAAGAATATAATCTGACGAATTGTGAACGTGATTACATTAACAGAAGGTATGACCAATTATATGCCACATTGTACATATACGACCTGTATGATAATGACATCTATGGGAAGTATTGGGAGATTGTAAAGGGCTATCAGGACTACTGCATGTATGTCAATTATAAGAATATGCTGGAACAGGGCACAGAGCAGGTGCAGCTGGATATACCTGAAAATGAGGAAGAGTACAGAGGCGCAGTACAGGTGGAATTTGACGTTTCCCAAATGTGCGAGAAATACCGCAAGAAAGTACTACAGGATGCAGCAGACTGCCAATATCCAGAGAACGAACGATACTTTGAAGAGATTACAGCACATATAGATTAGATAGTTACAATATAAAGCAAGTGCCTGCTAATGCATTTGTTAAGTCTGTACAATTCTGTATCTGAATAGTTACATTATATAAAAGTAGTAGAGGAGAATAAGTGTGAATCAGAAAAAGGAGCGATGGGGCAGCGTATTATATATGCTGGTCACATTGTCAATTCCTACAATTATAGAAGAGGTGCTTGCGACACTGATCCAATATGTGGATACAGCTATGGTAGGACAGCTTGGAGAGCAGGCAACAGCATCGGTCAGTGTCAGCACGACAGTTACATGGCTGGTGAACAGTGTACCCCATGCTATAGGAATCGGTGTATTGGCGCTGATTGCCAAGGCGGTAGGAAGCGGGGATAAGAATCTGGTAAGGAGAATCTCCAGCCAGGCAGTATGGATGGTCATTGGGTGCAGCATTGTGCTTGGAGGAATCTCCTTGCTGCTAAGCCCGTATATTCCCATCTGGATGGGCGCAGAAGCATCCATTCAGGGTGCGGCAGGGGAGTATTTCTTTATCATCAGCCTGCCTATGCTGTTTCGTGTATCCAGCATTGTGTTTGGTGCAGCCATCCGTGCGACGAAGGACACGAAGACTCCCATGCTCATCAGCCTGGGTGCGAATATTATCAATGCAGTGCTGAATTATGCACTGATCTATGGTGTAGATATGGGAGTGAGAGGCGCTGCCATTGCATCTGCCATTTCCTATGTGCTGTCAGGCGTTCTGATGTATGTGGCATATCGCAGGAATGAATGGCTGCATTGGGAGCTTCGAGAGATCAGACCGGATACAGCGATTCTGGAACAGTGTGGTAAGGTCGCATTTCCGGTACTAGGAACCAGTATTACCTCATGCCTTGGTTATACAGTCTTTGCAGGGCTGGTATCAGGTATGGGAACGACCATATTTGCAGCACATTCCATTGCCGTAACGGCAGAAGAGATATTCTATATTCCGGGTTATGGATTTCGTACCGCAACCTCTACACTGGTCGGTAATTCCCTTGGGGAACAGGACAGGGATAAGTTTAGAAAAGTCAGTATTATCAGCGTCATTGTAACGGTTGCCATGATGTGTGTTAATGGTGTGATTCTGTATCTGAGCGCCAATATACTTATGAGCTTCTTTACACCAAGTCAGGCAGTCGTTGACCTGGGAGCAGATATGCTCAGACTGGTGGCTTTTTCAGAGCCGTTCTTTGGAATCATGATTGTCATGGAGGGTATCTTCTACGGACTAGGTAACACCCGCTATGCATTTATTGTAGAGACCTTCAGTATGTGGGGCATCCGCATCCTGCTGACATTTCTGTGTGTGAAGGTATGGGGACTGGATCTGCGGGCAGTATGGTTATGCATGATTGCAGATAATGTCTGCAAGGCGGTGCTTTTTGCCATACCGGTCATGACCCCAAAAGGCAGAAGTAAGTTATTCCCACAGTTTTAAAATATTTTGAGAGAACTAAAGAAGTATTGGACAATAGTGTGGTATACTATATTCAAGTTGGTTATAACTTTAAAATGAATTGGGGTGAGTCAATGAATTATGCAATTGGAGAAATATTAAAGGATTTTACAAAACGAATCGAAGAATATTTTGGAGAATCACTAATTAAGGTATTGCTTTATGGCTCTTATGCCAGAGGAGATAATAAAGAAAACTCAGATATTGATATTATGATATTGACCACTCTTTCAGATAAAGAGATTACGGAAATAGAAAATGATATATATGATATCGCTTATGATTTCCTTATGGATTACGGTGTAGATATTTCTGTAATCATTAAGAATGAAGATATATTTAAGTATTGGCTGGGAACATTACCCTTTTATAACAATGTTGAAAAAGAAGGAGTAGTTTTAAGTGGAAAATAAGAAAATTGAATTAAGCCAATATAGAATGAATCAGGCAAAAGAAACATTAACTGTTGCCAGAGATTGTGTTGAAGGGAATCATTATAAAGATTCCATAAATCGTTCATATTATGCTGCTTTTTATGCAATTAAGGCAGTACTGGCATTAAGCGAGATTGACTTTAAAAGGCATAAAGATGTAATAGCGCATTTTAATAAGAATTATGTTGCACAGGGTGAATTTAACCGGGAAATTGGAAAACGTATTGCCAGATTGCAACAAAAACGTGAAAAAAGTGATTATGATGATTTTTATATTGCTTCAAAGGATGAAGCCTTTGAACAGATAGAAACAGCAGAAATGATAATAAATGCAGTTGAGGTATATTTAACTTCAAAAAATAAGAGTGATTCAATATAAAAGACGGATACAAATAGGAAAGTCTTATATATTGACATCCTAAAATGGATGTACCATCATCTAAATGGATGTAGGTACATCTATTTCGTGTAGGAGGTTTCATATGGACGAGACGGGTAGAAAGATTACAAAGATTGCAAGAGAAGTCAATAAGCTCACAGTGCAGACGATGAAGGAAGATGGAATTGGAACAGCGGAGTTTGACTTCATTCATCTGATTCGGCACAATCCGGGGATTACCCAGGCGGGAGTGCGTGAGCAGTTAAAGATTGATAAGGGAGCAGCAGCAAGGAGAGCCGCCAGTCTGGAGGCGAAGGGCTATCTGATACGCAAGCCCAATCCTGATGATGGGCGCAGCCAGATGCTGTATGCCACACAGAAAGCAGAGAAGTTGAAGAATTCTAAGGCTTACATAGAGGGTGTCTTCTATGAATGGCTTCTGGCAGAGCTGCCAGAGGAGGAGAAAGAGGCATTTTGTAAGACTCTGGATACGTTATATTGGCGTTCCAAGAGACAGAGCCGGGCAGGATTCCCGGATGTATCGGCATTGATTGATAAGGGAGGCGAAGGACGTGAAGAATAAAGCAGCATTCAGGGCTGACCGCATTCTTTCTTATTTTCAGGAAGAATGGGTTGTGCTTCTGGCAGTAACCATATCAGGGCTGATCTATAACCTGGGACTCCTGGCAGGACCGTGGTTCGAGGGTAAAATGACAGGGTATCTGGTAGATATTCTGGGTGGTACCAAGGTCTTCTCGGATATGCTTGTACTGGTCATCTGCTATGTGGCAGCCATTGCAGTGGTACAGGTATCACGTTATATCAAGCGATTCTATGTCAGACGTTTTGCCAACAACGTGAACCGCAGGATGAAGCGCATCCTGTATGGCAGTCTGATCCATAAGAGCAGGACAGAACTAGAAGAAGAAGGAACCGGCAACGTACTGACCAAGGCAATTCTTGATGTGGATGACTGCGTGGAGGGAATGCGTAAGTTCACCACAGAGATCTTTGATACAGGTGTGGCGCTGGCAGCCTATGCAGGTATGCTGTTATGGTATGACTGGAGACTGGCACTTCTGTGCATGCTTTTCCCACCGATTTCGTTTATTGTAGCGGAGAAGATGAAAGTCCAGGTACAGAAAGGCGGAGCAGCATATAAAGAGCAGTCAGGAATATTAAGTGCTGCGACATTGGACAGAGCAAGCAATGCCATCACTTACAGAGTATTTGGCTGTGAGGAAGAGAGAAGAGATGCCTACGAACAGAATCTGAATGATTATGAGAAGAGTGCTGTCCGTGCTAATATCTGGAACAATGTGATGCCTCCCATATACCGTATTATTTCCATGGCAGGAGTATTCTTTATCCTGTATTTTGGCGGCAGGAATGTATTGGGAATCGGATGGACGAAGTGGGATGTGGCAGCCTTTGCAACGTTTCTTGCATGTTTTACCAAATTATCAGTGAAATCCTCCAGTGCAGCCAAGCTGTTCAACGCAGTGCATAAGGCACAGGTATCCTGGAAGAGAATCCGCCCTTTAATGAAGCTGGTAGAAGAAGAGGAACCCTGCAAGGTGCAGCAGGCAGGAGAATTACAGGTGTCACATGTTGATTTTGCCTACCCGACTGGTGGACGCATTCTGGAAAATGTGTCATTTACGGCGAAGCCCGGACAGATTATAGGAATTACAGGTCCTGTGGCATGTGGTAAATCTACACTTGGTAAGGTTTTTCTATGCGAATATCCTTATGAGGGCAGCATCCGTTTCAAGAATCAGGAATTAGGCAGGCTGGACGACAGAGAACGTATAGGCATCATTGGATATCTGGGGCATGACCCGGAGCTGTTCAATGACAGTATTGAGAATAATATCCTTATGGGAGAGGATGAAGATATTGAGAAACTTTTGAAAATGGTGTGCTTTGACAAGGAAGTTGCCCAGATGGAAGAGGGTATTCATACCCATGTCGGGAGCGGCGGCGTCAGACTTTCCGGTGGACAGGCGCAGAGACTGGCACTGGCAAGGACATTGTGTCATAAGAAGCCGGTATTGATTCTGGATGATCCGTTCTCGGCACTGGATAGAAGGACAGAAGAGCAGATATTTGCAAATTTGAAGAATTTGACAAAAGACAGCATTGTATTACTGATTTCTCACAGATTATATTTATTCCCACAGATGGATCAGGTGCTTTGGATGGAGAATGGACGTGTAACGGCTGGAACACATGAAGAACTGATGAGTAAGGAGCCAGAATATGCGACAATTTACCGTGCACAGGAAGGAGGCGAGGCAGATGAGCAGAAATAAAGAAACAGCAGGTAGTATAGTCATGCATACAGCCTGGGAGAAGAAATGGCTTTCTCTTGGAATTCTGGTTGCGGTCTGCACTGCCATTGTAACTGCACTTCTGCCACCATTGATTCTGGGAGACGTGGTTGATTCCCTGGCACAGGGGCAGCAGGTGAATATAGGAATAATCGTACTGTATTTTGGACTGCTGGTACTGACGGGCATTATGGAATCGGCAAGAGAAGGACTTCTGACAGTCTTTGGACAAAAGATCACACATACACTGAGAAGCCGTCTGATGGCGAAATTCATACGCCTGTCAGCAGATTCGATCAATCATCAGGAGCCTGGCTCACTGGTATCAAGATTCGTAGGGGATGTGGATACGGTGGAGAATCTGTTCACATCAGGTATTATCAGTATGTTTGCAGATGCCTGCAAGATCATCAGTATTCTTGCTGTCATATGGTTTCATAATAAGGGACTGGCGCTTGTGCTTATTGTATTGCTGCCTTTTCTCTTCTGGTTTACGAGACATGTACAGAAGAATATGCTGGCAGCGCAGATTGAGAATAGAAGGGCAGTAAGCCGTGTATCCGGGCATGTACCACAGACATTGCACAATATCCGTACCATTCACAGCCTTGGCAAGGAAGCGTATATGGAGAAGCGATATGACCCGTATATCGAAGAGAGCTATCAGGCAATGGAAAAGACGAACTTCTATGATGCGGTATACTCACCGGTCATTCTGATCCTGAATGCCATCGTAGTAGCTGTAGTCATGCTGTTCTCAGCCTCCGGCAATCAGCAGGTGCTTGTACTGTTTGGTATGTCAGCGGGAACCGCAGTGGCAGTTATTAACTATATTTCACAGATATTTACACCTATCGAAAGCCTTGGTATGGAGATTCAGACCATTCAGTCAGCCATTGCAGGTGTCAGCAGAATCAATGAATTTCTGACTCTGCCTGAGGTTAGGAACAATGAATCCCGGTCAGAGGGAACGTACACACAGAATATGCCTTTTGTAGAGTTAAAGGATGTCACATTTGGCTATGACGATCATATGGTGCTGGAACATCTCAATATTCAGGTACAGGAGGGAGAACAGGTGACACTCTCCGGCAGGACCGGCGCCGGCAAGAGCACGATATTCAAGCTGCTTCTTGGACTGTATGAACCGGTAAAAGGCGAGATTCTGATACAGGGGAAAAAGACAGCAGATATTTCAGCCAATGAGCGCCGCAGGCTTTTTGGCTATGTAGAGCAGTCATTTCATATGGTTCCTGGAACTGTGAAAGAGCAGATCACACTTTATGATGATGCAATAACCATGGAGCAGGTAATAAAGGCAGCGAAACTGACAGGGTTACATGATACCATTATGAATCTGGAGCATGGCTACGATACGATATGTACGCCGGAACTCTTTTCTCAGGGACAATGGCAGCTGTTATCCATTGCCCGTGCGGCAGCGGCAGAACCGAAGCTATTACTGCTCGATGAGATCACGGCAAATCTGGATGCTGATACGGAGAGGGCAGTCTTGCAGGCTTTGAAGAGAGTCAGCGAGAACAGAACTGTTATCTCTATCTCACACAGAGTCATGGCAGAGACAGGAAGGATAATAAGACTTGACACAGCCGAATGTTGATGGCAGATCTGATCGACTATGGTGTAACCAATGCAGATCAGTCCTATTCTTTTGTGCGTGGCGAATATGAAGTGGAGAAGTTTCAGAATGTGAATGATAATCTGAAATCAGAATCAGAGAGGGCTTTTGGAATATCTGTACTGAATATGCCGGCTATGCAGTTTGTCATCTGCTGACCTATCTGGGGCATTACAAGTGGGCATTTGCCCTGGTGGCAGTGATGGAATCATGGAGGGCAGAACGGTATTTGTCATTGCCCACAGACTCTCTACGGTCAGAAACTCCAATGCAATCATGGTATTGGAAAAGGGTGAGATCATGGAAAGAGGCGACCATGAAGAACTTTTGGAACAGAAAGGCAGATAGGGTGCTGGAGATATTCCAGATGACGGACGAAATTATGAAAGCCGGTATGACCAGTTTTTTTTTACATAAAAATCTATTGACGGATGCCATTTTGCTTGTTATGATAATTTTACAAAGCGCAAACGGTTGCGCATAAAAATATTTAGATATAACCGACAGAAAGGTACAGGTAACAGGATGTTAGAATATATCAAGGGCATGGATGTATCATCAATGGACGAGATTGAGCAGTTAGGTGCAGTCTTTTATGATGAAGGCAAGCAGGGAGATTTGCTGGAGATATTGAAGAAATATGGCTCCAATTATATCAGGCTCAGACTGTGGAATGATCCCAGATCAGAGGATGGTAAGCCCTATGGGGCAGGTAACACTGATTATGAAGTAACACTCCGTATGGCGAAGCGTGTCAAGGCAGCAGGCATGAAATTCCTGCTGGATTTCCATTACAGTGACTTCTGGGCAGATCCGGGCAAACAGCGCAAGCCCAAGGCATGGGTCGGCTACAATGCAGAACAGCTGGAACAGGCTGTATATGATTTTACCAAAGAGAATATGCGCAAATTCATTGCAGAGGGTGTACGTCCTGATATGGTACAGGTTGGTAACGAACTGTCTAATGGTCTTCTCTGGCCGGAAGGACAGGTGCCTAATTATGATAACATAGCCCGTTTCGTCAGTGCGGGTATCCGTGCAGTGAGAGAGACAAGTCCTGAGACGAAGATCATGATCCATCTGGATAATGGCGGCAACAATGCCCTTTACCGTGAATGGTTCGATAACTATACGAAGCGAGGGGAAGATTTCGATATCATTGGTTTATCCTACTATCCATTCTGGCATGGGAATCTGGACGCCCTTAAGAATAACATGAACGATATCGCAGTGCGTTACGGCAAGGATCTGGTGATTGCAGAAGTATCCATGGGTTATACGGTAGAGGATTATGCTTCTTATGAGAAGCTGGCGCCGGAGGATAGAAAAGGCATGGCGACCAAGCCTGCTTTATGTGAGAAAGTACCTTTCCCTATGACGAAGGAAGGACAGTGCAAATTCCTAAAGGCTTTTCTGGAGGTATTGGAGCAGGTCCCGGAGAACAGAGGACGTGGTTTCTTCTATTGGGAGCCGGCATGGCTGCCTGTTGCAGGAAGCGGCTGGGCAACACCGGAGTCACTGGAATATATCAAGGAAGCAGGTCCATGTGGTAATGAATGGGCGAATCAGGCACTCTTTGACTATGATGGCAATGCACTTCCATCACTGAAGGTCATCAGAGACTATCAGCCTAAATAAGAGATTAATTTTAAACTAACATAAAACTATAAAACAAATTGGAGGAACGAAAATGAAACAGGAACTGTTAAAGAAATTTGAGGAAGTATTTGGAGATTCTAAGGGAGCTGGCGTTTATTTCGCACCAGGCCGTGTGAACCTGATCGGTGAGCACACAGATTATAATGGTGGACACGTATTTCCCTGCGCACTGACAATCGGTACATATGCAGTTGCAAGACTTCGTGATGATGACAAGTTATGCCTTTTCTCCATGAACTTTGAAGAAGATGGAGTAGGTGAGAGCAGACTTGCTGATATCGAGACTAAGAAAGATGGAGACTGGAGAAATTATCCAAAGGGAATCGTATGGGCTTTTGGCAAGAAGGGCTATAAGGTAGATAAGGGACTGGATATTCTGTATTTTGGTAATATTCCAAATGGTTCAGGTCTTTCTTCATCAGCATCCATCGAAGTCCTGACAGGCTTTATCCTGAAAGAGTTATTCGGCTTTGATGTAACCAATCAGGATCTGGCACTGATCGGACAGTTCTCTGAGAACCAGTACAACGGCGTAAACTGTGGTATTATGGATCAGTTTGCAATTGCCATGGGTAAGAAGGACTGTGCAATCTTCCTGGATACTGCTGACCTTTCCTATGAATATGCACCTATCGTATTAAAGGGCGCCAAGATTGTTATTCTTAACACTAACAAGAAGCGTGGTCTGGGTGATTCCAAGTACAATGAGAGAAGAAGTGAGTGTGAAGCAGCACTTGCAGCATTACAGACAAAGCTCTCCATCAAGTCTCTTGGTGAGCTGACAGAAGAGGAATTTGAAGCAAATAAGGAACTCATCGGTGATCCTGTAAAGATTAAGAGGGCTAAGCATGCTGTATACGAGAACCAGAGGACTATCAAGGCTGTTAAGGCATTAAAGGACAATGACCTGGAGCTGTTTGGCAAGCTTATGATTGCTTCCCATGACTCTCTGCGTGATGACTATGAAGTAACAGGTATCGAGCTGGATACACTGGTAGCAGAAGCATTAAAGCAGCAGGGCGTAATCGGTGCACGTATGACCGGTGCAGGCTTTGGCGGCTGTGCAGTCAGCATTGTAAAAGAAGAAGCAGTACCTGCCTTCATTGAGAATGTAGGCAAGGCATACAAAGAGAAGATTGGTTATGCGGCAGATTTCTATGTAGTAGAGATTGGCGATGGCCCATCCGTACTGTAATAAAACTACAGAGACTTTGAAAAGAAATAGAAGAAAGGCAGGCATTGTGCCATGATTACACAGAATATTACAGACCTTGTCCGTTATGGGGTATCCAGCGGACTGGTAGATGAAGCAGACATTATTTATACAGTGAACAAATTGCTGGAATTATTCGAGCTGGAAGAATATGACAGAGAATTTACTCCTGAGAATTTTACCAAAGTAGAGGATGTGACCACATTCCCACTGGAAGAGACTTTGAAGGAAATGCTGGATTATGCACAGGATAAAGGCTTATTAAAAGGCGAGGGCGTTGTATACAGAGATTTATTTGATACTAAGATCATGGGAAGCTTAGTACCAAGACCATCAGATGTTATCTATACCTTCCGCAGACTGTATGAGGAAAAAGGCGCCAAGGCGGCAACAGACTGGTATTATGCATTCAGCCAGAATACAGATTATATCAGAAGATACCGTATCAGGAAGGATATGAAGTGGAAGGCTGATACAGAGTATGGAGAAATGGACATTACCATTAACCTGTCCAAGCCTGAGAAAGATCCAAAGGCAATCGCAGCAGCCAAGCTTGCCAAGCAGAGCGGTTATCCAAAGTGTCAGCTCTGTATCGAGAATGAAGGCTATGCAGGCAGAGTAAATCATCCTGCAAGACAGAATCACAGAATCATTCCTATTGAAATATGCGGTATGAAGTGGGGATTCCAGTATTCTCCTTATGTATATTACAATGAGCACTGCATCGTATTTAACAGCCAGCATATTCCAATGAAGATTGAGCATAAGACCTTTGAGAAGCTGTTTTCTTTTGTAGAGCAGTTCCCTCATTACTTCGTAGGCTCCAATGCAGATCTGCCTATTGTTGGCGGTTCTATCCTCAGCCATGACCATTTCCAGGGCGGAAACTATGAATTTGCCATGGCGAAAGCACCGGTAGAGAGAACCTTTACTGTAAAAGGCTATGAAGATATCCAGTCAGGTATCGTTAAGTGGCCTATGTCAGTTATCAGACTGTCTCACAAGGATTATCACAGAATCATTGAGCTTGCGGATGTAATTCTTGCAAAATGGCGTGGTTATACAGATGAGGCGGCATTTATCTATGCTGAGACAGATGGAGAACCTCATAATACCATTACACCGATTGCCAGAAAGCGCGGTGATAATTATGAGCTTGATCTGGTACTTCGCAACAACATTACAACCGAGGAACATCCTCTGGGTGTATATCATCCCCATGCAGAGCTTCATCACATCAAGAAAGAGAATATCGGTCTGATCGAAGTCATGGGACTTGCCGTACTTCCTTCCCGTCTCAAGGGGGAGCTGGAACAGCTTGCCAGGGCGATTGTTACAGGCGAAGATATCCGCAAGGATGAAGTGATTGAGAAGCATGCAGACTGGGTAGACGAATTCCTTCCTAAATATGCAGGTCAGGTAAATGAAGATACTATTATGGACATTCTGCAGAAGGAAGTCGGTATTGTATTTGGTAAGGTATTAGAGCATGCCGGTGTATATAAGCGTAACGCAGAAGGCGCAGCAGCATTTGACAGATTTATAAACGCTCTTGATGAGCGTAATTGATAATTACTTCACAAATGATTACAGTCAGGTTACTGAAAGGCATGGAAAAAGACAATGGAGATATTCCACAATGACAGAGCGGACAACAGGAAAATCACAATAGCAGATGTAGCAGAGGCTCTTTCAGTCTCCAAAACTACGGTGTCACGGGCGATATCAGGCAAGGGACGCATTAGTGAGGAGACCAGAGCCAGAGTACTGGAATACATAGAGCAGAATGATTATAAGCCGAATGTAATTGCCAAGGGGTTAGCGCAGCAGAAGACTTATAATATTGCTCTGGTGATTCCAGGCGACTGTAATCTTGTGGATATGCCTTTCTTCCAGAACAGTATGCAGGGCATCTGTGAGGAGGCTTCCAGACAGGATTATGATGTGATGCTTGTAACAACGTTAGGCAGCCATTTGACCAATCTGGAACGCATGGCTGCCAATCATAAAGTAGATGGTGTCATATTGAGCCGTTCTGTGGTGAAGGACAGGGCTGCGCTTTTCTTAAAGGAACAGCAGATTCCCTTTGTGCTGATGGGAACCAGCAAGGATGAGGATATCCTGCAGGTAGACAATGACCATAAGGCAGCCTGCTGCGAGCTGGTCATGGGGATTCTTGAGAAGGGGATGAACCGGATCGGACTGATAGGAGGCAGCCATGATTATGTAGTCAACAGAACGAGACTGCAGGGGTATAAAGATGCTTTTCGCAATATGAAGCTTCCTCTGGAAGAAAATCTTATTTATGACGACTGCATCACACCTGAGCAGATAGAGCAGGTAGTGCATAATCTGGTCAGGAGGGGAACACAGTGTATTGTCTGTATGGATGATATGATCTGCTCTATTGTATTACAGATATTAGATAAAGAACATGTTAAAGTACCGGAACAGATGAAGGTGGCTTCTTTCTATGACAGTACGTTACTGCGAAATCATGAACCGGCAGTTACTTCGCTGATTTTTGATGACAGGGCATTGGGAACGCTTACGTGCTCCGTATTGCTGGACTTTATCAATGGCAAGGAAGTCAAGGGCAGGAACTTATCAGGTTATGAAGTAGTGTACAGGGAATCCACACGATAAATACATGTGTGGGAAATGAGGATTACTATGGCAAAAAAGAAAAAGCAGCCGGCAGAATTCAGATTCTATGAATTGCCACAGGATGAGCCTGTATTGGCGCTCATGGGCAATAAATGGATTCAGGTCTATGGGGAGAATATTGATAATCAGCATTTTCATAACCTTCTGGAGATAGGATTATGCCATTATGGGGAAGGAGATCTGGTACTGGAAGAAGATTTCTACCGGTTTGCACCGGGAATGATATCCTGCATTCCGGCGAATTTCCTTCATGTGACCAGAAGTGACCAGGGAGTTCCGGCTTTCTGGGAATATCTGTATCTGGACCCGGAGGAGATTATCGGGATCAATGGCAGAAAGAATGCACCAGAGACCAGAGAGCTTATAGAAGCAATCAATAGAAATGCCTTTTTTATCAAGGTGGAAGATAATCCTATACTGGTAACACTGGTCAGAACGATTTTTGAAGAAATGGAGAACAAGGCGCAGTATCATCAGGAATGCGTAAAGGGAATGGCATATGCCCTGCTTCATGAAATCGCGCGTTTCAATGGAAAAAGCAGCGTGAACAGCAATATCAAGGCAAGCGGGCTTCAGCTGGAAAATGCCATTGACTATGTAGAGCAGCATTATCAGGATGATTTCAAGATTGCCGATCTGGCGCAGCAGTGTCATATGAGCGAGACACATTTCAGGCGTATTTTCCAGGAGAAAATGAATATGACTCCTATCGAGTATGTGAACTTTGCCCGGGTGAAGAAAGCATGCGAGCTGATTGATAAAACGGATATCAGCATGGAAGAGGTAGCTGAGAAGGTGGGATTTATCACACAGTCTACGTTTAACCGCAATTTCCGTAAGATCATAGGCACATCGCCTTATCAGTGGAAGAAGAGGCCGGACAACCACGAAGGGAAGCTGCAGGAATACAGGATATCGGCTCTGAAGGGATGGTAGCACAAAAAGAACTTCTAAATGCTCAGAGCAAAGGCTCTTTCGCATAGAAATTCTAAGTTTTGTGCGGAATGGTTGAAAATGCACATTTTACAAGTGTATATAGAAACAATGAACTGGGTATGGGTGTTATAATCAGATCAGTTAGGAAAGTAGTGATTATAAGACCTCAAAGCATAATTGGGGGTATGGTACGAAATGAAATTTGACTACGGTAAAATTAAAGATCCGGCTTTTTTTGCACAAAATCGCGTAAAGGCACATTCGGATCATCATTATTATAAAAATCATAGAGAACTGGCAGAAAAGAATGAAAGTTTCCGACAGAATCTGAACGGCTTATGGAAATTCCAGTATGCCAGAAATCTTGCAGAAGCACCAGCTGGATTTGAAGCAGAGGACTTTGACTGTAAGGGCTGGGAAGACATTCGTGTTCCGGCACATATTCAGATGGAGGGCTACGACAAGCCTCAGTATGTGAATGTGCAGTATCCCTGGGATGGACATGAGGCGATTGAACCGGGGGAGATTCCTACACAGTTCAATCCTGTTGCAAGCTATGTGAAATATTTCACAGTTCCTGAAAACATGCAGGGCAAAAGGCTTTTTGTGTCTTTTCAGGGTGTAGAGAGTGGATTTGCACTCTGGTGTAATGGCAGCTATGTAGGCTACAGTGAAGATACTTTTACTCCTTCCGAGTTCGAGTTGACCTCTTATCTGAAAGAGGGAGAGAACAAGCTGGCTGTTCAGGTATTTAAGTGGACATCCGGCAGTTGGTGTGAGGATCAGGATTTCTTCCGTTTCTCAGGTATTTTCAGAGATGTGTATCTGTACAGCATTCCTGACACGCATGTCAGTGATATCAGAATCAAGACGATATTAAACGATACTTATGATAGAGGAAATCTGGAGATCGTACTGGAAGCAATTGGTAATGGCAAGGTCGAACTGATTCTTACCAGACAGGGTGAGGAAGCAGCGAGAACAGAGGTAGAGATTATGGACGGACAAAGCACTGTTGTAGAGCTGACAATAGAACAGCCTGCTTTATGGAGTGCAGAACAGCCCAATCTGTACAATCTGATGATTCAGGTAACAGATGATCAGGAGCAGTTGCAGGAATTGATTCCCCAGAGAGTGGGATTTCGCAGATTTGCCATTGAAGATGGTATCATGAAGCTCAATGGCAAGCGTATTGTCTTCAAGGGCGTTGACCGTCATGAATTCAGTTCCAGAAGAGGTCGTGTGCCGAATCATGATGAGCTTTTACGGGATATTGTTACAATGAAGCGCAACAATATCAATGCTATCAGAACCAGCCATTATCCGAATGATTCAGCATTATATGCCCTTTGTGATGAATATGGACTGTATCTGATCGACGAGTGTAACATGGAAACACATGGTATGTGGGATATGGTAGGCAGAGGTGTGTGGCCTATCGAGAAAGCATTACCCGGTGACAGACAGGAATGGAAGGATTTACTGCTTGACCGTGTAAATTCCATGTATCAGAGAGACAAGAATCATCCAAGCATCATCATCTGGTCCTGCGGTAATGAATCCTTTGGTGGTTCTGTTATCTATGAAATGTCCAAGCTTTTCCATGCATTAGATGATACAAGACTGGTACATTATGAAGGCGTATGCAATGACCGCAGATATAATGATACTTCTGATATGGAGAGCCGTATGTATCCAAGTGCTGCATATGTGAAGGATTTCCTGCAAAAAGACAGAAGCAAGCCATATCTTCTGTGTGAATATACACATGCTATGGGTAATTCCTGCGGTGGTATGCATAAATACACAGACCTGACGGATGAAGAACCTTTATTCCAGGGTGGCTTTATCTGGGATTACATTGACCAGTCTATCTATCATAAGGACAGATACGGTAAGGAAGTACTGGGATATGGCGGTGATTTTGATGATCGTCCCTGCGATTATAATTTCAGTGGAAATGGTATTGCTTACGGCGGTGAGCGTATGCCTTCTCCGAAGATGCAGGAAGTGAAATTCAACTATCAGAATATCTCAATCCAGATTCAGGATGACCAGTTTACTGTTATCAATAAGAATCTTTTCACAAATACAGACGTGTACGATTGTAAGATCAGTCTGACACTTGATGGCAGGCAGATTGCAGATACAAAGGTGGATATCGGAGTAGAACCGTTGAGTCAGCAGACTTATCAGCTTCCTCGTTGGAGATATCTGACACCATGGAGCAAGGAAGAACCCTGGATGGCAACAGATGCCGGAGAATATGTTGTAACAGTTTCCTTTGTATTAAAGGAAGATACACTCTGGGCACAGCGTGGCCATGAGGTAGCTTTCGGACAGGGTATCTATGAGATAGAAGCACCCCAGCAGAGAAAACCCCAGTCCTATATGAAGGTTACAGATGGTACTTACAACTTAGGTATTAAGGGTGAACATTTTGAAGTGCTCTTTGATAAAGGTGGAAAAGGACTGGTTTCCTATGTATATGGAGGCAGAGAAATGATCAAGGCTATCCCGAAGCCTAACTTCTGGAGAGCACCGACAGATAATGATAACGGCAATCAGATGCCTTTCCGTTATGCACAGTGGAAGCTGGCAAGTATGTATCAGCTAAACGGCATACCTGGTTCAAAGGAGCCAAATCCGGTGATTGTGCAGGAGACAGATAAGGTAACAGTAACTTACACATATTATCTGCCGACAACACCTGAGTCATCTTGTGAAGTGACATACACTGTTACAGGAGACGGCACTGTACACACTGCGTTAAGTTATGATCCGCCTAAGGGAATACATGATATGCCTGAATTTGGTATGTTATTTAAGTTTGATGCAGATTATGAGAACCTGACCTGGTATGGATATGGACCGGCAGAGACTTACTGTGACCGTGAAAGAGGCGGTAAGCTTGGCATCTATCAGAATAAGGTTGCTGATAATATCGCACAGTATCTGGTTCCACAGGAATGTGGCAATCATACCCACGTAAGACGTGCCAGCGTCACGGATAATCTCGGCAGAGGCATAGAATTTAGCGGTAAGGAATTGAGCTTTAGCGCACTTCCCTATACACCACATGAGCTGGAGAATGCAATGCACAGCTATGAACTGCCGCCTGTCTACTATACAGTAGTCAGAGTTGCCTTACAGCAGATGGGTGTAGCCGGTGATGACAGCTGGGGAGCAAGGACTCATGAGGAATATCTGATTGATGTGACCAGACCGCTTAAACTGGAATTTGATTTTAAGGGCATCTGATGCTCTTTAAAATATAGAAGAAGTAATCAACGCCGCAACAGCGGCACCACATAAAAGGAGGTAGAACAGTGGATAAATTTGTAGTAAACATTATTCATCGTCCGGAGATGGTTCCTGAGTATGCAGAGAAGGTAACCGGACACGGCAAAGCAGAGGACATTGGAAGAAAGGCACTTTTAACAGAAAGTCTTGATATTTTCAAGACACAGCAGGAATGTGCGCATAAGAACGGTCTGAAGACAACCATTCAGATGACATATGCCAGCCTTTTCAATGATGAAGCTGTAGAAATCGCTAAGGAACATCATGAGAAGTACGGTGATGAGATCGCTCTTACTTTATTAGGTCTTCCTTGTACAGAGTTCCGTGAGAAGTATAAGACCAAGGATTTCTGTATCTGGATGTTCTCTATGGAAGACAAGATGTCTATCGTGGATGATGTATTCGGCAAATTCTATGAGAGATTCGGCTTCTATCCGGAATCAACAGGTTCCTACTATATGGATGCTGATCTGACTAACTATATTAAGAGTAAATATCCTATGGTAAAATGTGCAGTTGCTACATGTTGGGAAGAAGGACCTAAGGCTTATCATACCTGTAACAACTCCTGGTATACCTTCATGGATGGCGGCCCATGGGCTCCATGGATTCCTTCCAAGCAGAATACACATGCACCTGCTGCCAATGAAGCAGAAGATTCCGGTATTGTAGCAATCCCTCATCTGTCAAGAGACCTGATCGCATGCTATGATGGTAATGGATCTAACTTTGGTACACATCCACAGAACGTACTTCGTGGTATGATCTATGATTCCAAGACCTGGGATTTCCCATATCTCTATAACCTGATCGACCAGTACAGAGATCTGGAGAAGTACAACAACGGTTATGCATATAACATGATGTTCGTTGGACCAGGCTGGATGAATAAGATGGGACGTTGGGAAGCTCCTTATGAGTTACTGCTCAAGTCTTATGAAGAAGGCTGCGAATATTATGGTAAGCTCAAGAAGGAAGGCAAGCTCGTTGATATGACAATGTCCGAGTTCGCTGATTACTACAGAGAGAAGAAGGGCGTTAATAAGAAGATCTACACAGAGCCTGAATGTGCTCTTTGGAGAGATATTTTATACGGATCAGACAAGCAGTTATTCTGGTACTGCGATCCATTCATGCGTGCATGTGTCAATATGGATCAGGGCGGCGCTATCGTTGACCTTCGTCCTTATGCTGCCAAGCTTGAGTGGAAGACAGGTATCGGCACAGACCATGTATGGGATGCTTCCTATCCTTTCCTGATTCAGGAGAAGTACAGAGCCGGTTACTTCACACATTATGCAGGTGAAGGTACTGTCCGTAGTGCCAAGGTATGCTACAATGGCGAAGAGGTTGACCTGTGCTTATGCCGTACTAAGGCTCACTTCTCAGAAGTTGAGAACGAGAACGGAGTGGGCAAGACACGTATCCTGACACTTGATCCTGTAGATATCGAATTCTATGACCTGACAGTGAAGTTACAGACCAAGATATACTTCGTAGAAGGCAGCCAGGAGATCAAGATTGAAAGAAATATTCTGGAAATGAGCAATCCTGATGCAGAAGTTACCATTAATGAGTATATGGTTGCATGCTATGGTACAACAGAATATTCTGAGAATATGAATGGTATCACTCTCAAGTGCGTAGGCGATACAGAGACTAAGGAAATCGAATATGCTTATAAGTGCAGAGAAGCAGAAGTAGCCGGAGCAAAAGAAGTATATGCAGTAATTCCTCCTGTAGATACCAAGGTATCTTTAACTGCAGAGGGCAAGAACTATACAGGCTATGTAAAGGAAGGCTATGCATTCTCACCAATGTTAACATTAGGTTATACAACAACTCTTAAAAATAAGGAGGTATTTGCAACATGTCTCAAGGTAGAAAAGGCAAATTAAACTATAGATGTCCCTCTTGCTTTATGAGAGACCTGGATATTGATATGTTCTATGATAAGGAAAAGGATGAATTCTATTGCATGCGTTGTCAGTACACCGGCAATGAGCAGGATGTATTGGAGAAGAACGAAATGGTAAGATTCCGTTACCGTGCAATGGCGAAGAGATTCACCAAATTTGATTTTGACTAAACAGGAGAGGCCGGCAGCTTTTTAGCTGCCGGCTTTTATCGTTGTCATTTTCTTTAAAATCCGTTATAGTAGTGGTATAGTGTATTTTAGAAGGGAGAGCATCTATGGGACGTTTTTTAAATCCTGATTACAGTGCATTCAAGGATGTACTTGATTCGAAGATATATGTAGATAAAACAGAACTTTTGGAATACACAAACAGTGTGATCAATACAACATCCAAATTTATCTGTAATAGCCGTCCACGAAGATTCGGGAAATCTATTACAGCAAACATGATGACAGCCTATTACAGTAAGGGCTGTGATTCCAGGCAGATGTTTTCCAAATTGAAGATCAGTGAAAAGGATTCTTATGAGGAAAATCTGAATAAATATGACGTGATACATTTTGATGTACAATGGTGTATTGAACCTGCGGGCAGTGTAGAAAAGGTAGTCTCGTTTATCACGGAGAATGTGATAAATGAGTTAAGAGTAACCTTTACTGATATTTGTCCAAAGGAAAATATTACATTGCCTGATATGCTTTCACGAATTTATGATGCAACGGGCAGAAAATTTATTGTCATTATTGATGAATGGGATGTTCTTATTCGAGATGAAGCAAACAATCAACGTGTACAGGAAGAATATATTAAATTTCTACGGGGGATGTTCAAGGGAGTCGAGCCTACAAAATATATAGCCTTGGCATACTTAACAGGTATATTACCGATAAAAAAACTCAAAACACAGTCAGCATTAAACAATTTTACCCAGTTTACTATGTTAAGTTCATCAGTACTTGCACCATATGTAGGATTTACGCAAGAGGAAGTAATCAGCCTGTGTGAAAGATTTGGACATAATTATGAAGAAGTCAAAAAGTGGTATGATGGTTATAGGCTTGGACAGTATCATATCTATAATCCGAACGCAGTTGTAAACCTTATGCTGTTAGGGGAATTTCAAAGTTACTGGTCACAGACAGGCACATATGAATCTATTATACCTCTTATCAATAAAAACTTTGATGGACTTAAAACCGCAGTGATAGCTATGATTTCAGGTGATGAGGTGAATGTAAGAACTGCCACTTTCCAAAATGACATGATTACATTCAGAAATAAGGATGATGTACTTACTTTGCTTGTCCATTTGGGATATCTGGCATATAATCAGAGCAGACAGACTGCATATATTCCCAATGAAGAAATACGTATGGAATTTATAGATGCTGAGTGCGTGATTGAAACGTATGAGAAGATATAGTTAGTGAAATAAAGGATTTAAAATAAGTCAGGATGAAAGCGAAATTATTATATACAGTGTTTCCCTGTCTTTTGCTGGCACTGACCTGTGATATGGGGCTGGTGGCTCGTTCACAGGAGCAGGATATGACAGTGGCACAGGAGGAACAGCAGACAGATGAACAACAGATAAGCTATACAGCGGGTGTAGCGCAGTTAAATGATGAGATAGCTCTGGAGAAAGAGGCACAGACAGTGAGTCTGGCAGCCGGAGAAGCAGAGATTGCACAGGATATCATAGACTGTGATGCAGCAGTACTGGAGAGCTATGCACAGGAGCAGCGCCAGTCGCAGGAGGCCGAGGCTGTCAGTGAGGCTTCGCATGGCGAGTCAGAGAATGAATACAGCAATCTTGCGATAGCGGATGTGAACAATTATGTAAACGTCAGAAGCACTCCCAATACAGAGGGCGAGATCGTTGGTAAGATGTATGATGGTTCTGTAGCACAGGTGCAGAGCATCACAACGGAGAGTGACGGGGACTGGTTCCAGGTCATATCAGGTGAAGTGGAAGGCTATATTAAGGCAGAATTCTTCATCTATGGAGACGCAGCGGCAGAGGTAATAGACAATTACGTGACCCATTATGCAGTAGTACAGGCAGACCGTCTGAATGTACGGCAGGAGCCGGATACTTCTGCATCCAGAATCGGCTACATCGATCATGGGGAAAAGGCGCAGATCATAGAGTATGGTGAGGAATGGGCGAAGATCCGCTATACAGAGGATACGGAAGGCTATGTTGCCAGCGAGTTCATTACTGTGGAGGAGGAGTTTATCTATGCGAAATCCATAGCAGAGGAACAGGCCGAGCTGGCTGCCCTGCTGGAGTTACAACAGAGAGCTGCCCAGACAGAACAGACAGCCCCTGAGAATACCACGGTAGTTGTGACACCTCCTGCTACAAATTATACAACAAATACAGAGCTTCGGAGTGCTATTGTACAATATGCAATGCAGTATCTTGGAACACCCTATGTGCATGGCGGCAGAAGCCTTGCATCAGGTACGGACTGCTCCGGCTTTACCAGCTATATCTATGCGGAGTTCGGTTATTCGCTGAGCCGTACACCGCAGGGACAGTGGGGTGGAAACGGCAGAAGCATCAGCGTATCCGAGATTCAGCCGGGAGATATCGTATGCTATTCTTCCAATGGTTCCAAATGCACCCATGTAGGAATCTATATCGGTAATGGACAGATCGTACATGAAGCCAATTCAAGAAAGGGTACTATAGTCAGCGACATATATTATGACAGTACTTTTATTGGTGTGAAGAATGTAATAGATTAGTATATAAAATACAAAGACGCTGTACTCTCTAATCTGAGAGTACAGCGTCTTTTGTTAATACCCAGTCTCCAAAGGTTTCAGTGCTCCACTGCTGTAAGTCACTTAGAGAGAAGGAGATACCGCCATAGGAGATGATACCGTGGCTGGAAGCCAGCTCCTGCGTATAATCCTCCAAAGGATAGATATTCTGAATACGGACAGGACTGCTGGTATAGTGGCATACCAGAGGGATAACGCCCGTCTTATCTTGACGAAGTGAGATGCCGTCCTGATCTACATGATAGGTGACCCATGCCATACCCTCCAGCATACTTCTGCCGTTTTGCTGTGTCGATACGTAGTTGCCAAGGGAGTAGTAGCAGATGGAGCTGTTGCCATTGTCAGTCTGAATCTGTTCAATTGGCTGTACTACGTGTGGATGGGCGCCAATGATTAAGTCAGCTCCCGCTTCTGTCATTTGTCTGGCAAATTTCTGCTGATAAGAGGAAGGGGAGGTCTGATATTCAGTTCCCCAGTGAGGACATACCACTACGATATCTGCCAGTTCCTTTGCTGTTTTGATGTCTTCCAGAACCTGAGGATTGATCGTGGTATAGTCCATGGCTCCGGTCTGTTCATTACGTGCGCATAGAAGCTCCATGCGGGAAGCCAGTTTATTGGATACGATCTCGTAGTTAGGCCCGTAGGTATAGTTCAGGATAGCAAAGGTAACATCTTTTATAGTAAGGGTAGGAATCGTTCGGTTATCAGGCTCATGCAATCCTGTCAGGAGAACTTCAGGATGACTTCTCCAGAAACTGACACAGCTGTCAATTCCATCAATGCCCTGATCGGCAGAATGGTTCGTTGCCTGTAAAACCACATTAAATCCGGCATTGGCAATGGCATCTCCCACTTCCGTAGGAGAATTAAAATGCGGGAATCCATGAAAACCAAGCTGATTGCCAGCCATGATCGTTTCCTGATTGATGATCTTCACATCTGCTTTATTTAGAAAATCTGTAATTCCCTGAAACAGAAAAGAGAAATCGAAAGAACCATCATTTTGTTTGCCAGTATAGACAACACCCATATGAATCAGATCATCCCCCACAGCCATAAGAGTGATATCATATTCCTGAAAGGCGGGGGTACTTTCTTCTTCCGGCATTTCTGTTACAGTAAAACCGTCTGGTGTTTCCGTGATAGAGAGTCTGTCCGAAGCTATGGGCGTGTTGGAAGCCGCCGGAGTGCTCTCAGACTCAATGTCAGTGAATTCATCAAAGGATACAACCTCTGATACAGGCGATGAAGAAGCGCAGCCTGACAGCAGAAGTGTTATCATAAGTAAAGCAAATATTTTTCGATGATGTAACATAGGTTATCCTTTCCTGGAATTATGAGTTACATTGCTGAACAATGTAACTATTTACAACTCCATGCGCAAAATCTCTGTTTTATAGCATTCCGCTTATTGGGGTACATTGCCATATAAGTTGAGTCAAATATATTTTGAACAAGCATATTTTACCTCAGTCTGCATGGCTCTGAATAGTTACACACATTATAGAATTTTGCCTATATCTTGTCAAATTCGGGAAAAGTTATGACAGCTATGATTGTGCAGGAATAAAATATAGGCTATAATGGGCGCATACGTAAATTTGTATGAAAGGCATGGTTATTAAATGGCAATTGAAAATGTAAGAAAATATATGCAGCAATTTGGGATAGAGGATCGTATCATGGAATTTGATGTGTCAAGCGCTACCGTAGAGCTGGCAGCACAGGCGCTTCACTGTGAGCCGGGACGCATCGCCAAGACATTGTCCTTTATGGTGGAGGATCAACCGATTCTGATCGTAACAGCAGGTGATATGAAAATAGACAATCATAAGTATAAGACATATTTTGGGAAAAAAGCAAAAATGCTGGTATGATACGGTATTTCCAGCCTGCGGAAGCAGTAATAGTGCCATTGAACTGACAATAGAAGAAATGGAGAAATACACACCATATACAGAATGGGTAGATGTATGTAAGGAGTCCGTTTAGTACATATTTTTAATGTAAGGAAAGGAATACGATATGTTGCCGACAAGAGAAGAAGCTATTGCATTGGTCAGGGATGGGTTAGCATGTAACCCTGGACCCTGGGGAAGACATTGCCTGACAGCAGCGCATTGTGCAGAGAAGATTGCCAGTGCATGTGGAGATATGGATTCTGAGAAAGCCTATATATTAGGATTATTGCATGATATAGGCAGAAAGTTTGGAACGAGACACCTGGGACATGTTTCAGATGGTTATACATATATGAAATCATTAGGTTATGATGAAGTAGCCAAAATCTGTCTGACACATTCGTTCAACAATCACACTGTAGATGAATATATAGGAAAATTTGACGTTTCACAAGAAGAACTGACACTTATAAAAAACAAACTGGTTGAAACTGTATATGATGAATATGACCTGCTGATTCAATTATGCGACAGCCTGGCGGGAGCAGATGGAGTCCTCGATATTGAAGAGAGAATGAACGATGTAAAGAGAAGATATGGTTCCTACCCACAAGATAAATGGGATTCCAACATTGAGTTAATGCATTACTTTGAAAAGAGAATGAATCAGAATATTTATCTGGTATGCGAGAAAGATACCTTTGTACCGGAAGAACTGGCATGAAAGGAATAGTAATTAAAATGGGAAAAGTTGTAGTCAGTGCATGCTTATTGGGGCGTAATTGTAAGTACAGCGGTGGCAATAATTACAGTGAGAAACTTCATAAGTGGTTAGAGGGAAAAGAGGTCATAGAAGTCTGTCCAGAAGTCGCAGGAGGATTGCAAACACCCAGAACCCCTGTAGAACTGGTCAATGGTGTCGCAACAGACAGGGATGGAATCAGCAGGGATACAGAGTTTCATCGGGGCAGTAGTTTAATTCTAAAAGAACTTGCAGGAGAAGAGATAGAGTGTGTCATTTTGCAATCCAGAAGCCCTTCCTGTGGTGTAAAGCAGATCTATGATGGTACATTTTCCGGGCAGCTTATCCCCGGACAGGGAATTTTTGCCAGGGACTTGATAGAGCAAGGGTATAAAGTCGTGGATGTGGAGGATATTCTTTAAAGAATATCAGGAAAAACTGTAATCTGCTCGGTTGGTGTTGGATAACAGCATGAATGCACAAAAAGGATTGACATATGTGAAGTATGTACAATAATTTTTGCGCATATTGTGAAAATATGAAATAATATTTTAAATACAAAAGCTATTCGCAATAGCCTAGATATAGGTAATTGCGAAACAGGTATAAAGAATGGGATGAATTGTGCAGGTTTAACAATGCAACACAGACCCGCTCCCACTACACTCGTAGCAGTACATAAGACGCTAAATTACAGCGTCTAAGTACTGACGGCTGCACAGTGTCTGTTTATGAATTTGTTAAATCTGTACAATTTTGTATTCAAAATATTGTGTTTCTCAAACACCTAGCAGAAATATCTTTAGGAGATAATAATGTTGCAACGGTTACTACTCCGGAGGCTAATAAGTTATATAGCATATATTTATTAAAAGATGGTGCTATATGGTATCATGAGGAAGCTAAATCAAGTGCTGATAAACAAATCTCTTCTGCTACTGAAAATATCTTTTTTAAGGCACGAATGATTCCAAAGGATGCATCTAAGAATGCATTAAGTGATTATTCAGAGGCTTCTGTTAAATTACCTGTAGCAGGAATTTTTAATACTGGCTCCAACTCTGGAGGTTCATCTGCTTCAGGTTCATCAGATTCCACTGGTTCATCTGATTCCTCTTCGGACAGCAGCAGCTCATCAACAGGTTCGGCTTCAAGTGCAACTACAGTTAATGTAAAGCCGGCAGAGGGTGTATCTGTTGACAAGGCAGCAGCAGGAGAAAAAGTCAATGAAGCCAGTGTTGCGGTTAGTCTGGTGGATGCGAATGGCAACCTGTTCATTGCGTGGGCATAGGATATAGGCTATAATAAGAAGTAGAGCAATGAATACAGAAAGGTATGGTCATTCAGTATGGGGAGAACCAGAAGTATGAAACGGCGTTGATAACAAGAGGAATACCCAAAGGGTGGATTTATAAATAAGGATTTGCATTTGAAGGGAAGAATGTTTTAATCGGGGAATAAATACAAGGAGAATGACGATGAAAATATTTCATATTTCAGATCTGCATATAGGCAAACACTTACATTTCTACAGTCTGGCGCAGGAGCAGCGGGCAATTCTGAATCAGATCGTGGAAAAGACGAAGGAGTATAGACCTGATGTAATTGTAATTGCAGGTGATATTTATGATAAATCGGTACCATCAGGAGAGGCATACCGCATCTTTGATGATTTCCTTGTGCAGCTGTCGGAGATAACGCCATCAATCCCGGTATTGATTATAGCAGGTAATCATGACAGCCCGGAAAGACTGCAATACGCGGCTTCTTTTCTGGAGAAGCATCATATCTATATCGCGACTATGCCACCAAGAAATGAGGAAGAGCATCTTCGCAGGGTTACATTACAGGACGAGGCAGGAGAAGTGGATTTCTACTTATTTCCTTTTACAAAGCCCGGATATGTGCGTCAGTTATTCCCGGAGGGGACAGAATTGAACTATGAAAAGGCTTTTGCTGGGGTACTAGCGAGAGAAGAGATAGACTGGGACAGACGAAATGTACTTGTGGCACATCAGTTCTTTACAACAAATGGACAGCAGCCCCAGATGTGTGATTCAGAGACAACTGGTGTCGTAGTTGGTGGACTGGATGCAATTGACACGAGTGTCATTTCAGGATTTGATTATGTGGCATTAGGTCATATTCATGGACCACAGACGATAGGGAATGGAAGAATCAGATATTGCGGCACACCTCTGAAATACTCTGTCAGTGAGGAGCATCATAACAAATCCATTACCATGGTAACATTAGAAGAAAAGGGCAATGAACCTGTAATAGAGACAATTCCTCTAAATTGTGACAGAGATGTCAGAAAAATAAAAGGTACTTTGCAGGAATTATTGCAGGCAGGAAATGAACAGAATTGTCATGATTATGTAAGCATTACCCTGACGGATGAGAAAGAACCCTATCGCCCTAAGGATACGCTGGAAGAGGTATATGATCATATTCTGGAGATTACCGTGGATAATATGAGAACCAGAGCCTTGCTGTCTGGACAGGAGGGGGAGATAGAGACTCTTCCCAGTCCTATGGAAGCTTTTCGGGAATTTTATCAGATCATGCAGCAGCAGCCTCTATCGGAAGAAGAGGAAGCAGTTATGCAGGAGATACTGGTGAAAATAGGGGGTGAGACAGAGTGAAACCGATCAAATTAGTGATGTCTGCTTTTGGCTCTTATGCAGGGGAGGCAACAGTTGACTTTGGCATGGATGCACATGGTATTTTCCTGATTACCGGTGATACAGGTGCGGGTAAGACCACGATTTTTGATGCCATATGCTATGCCCTTTACGACAGAACCAGTGGCGGCGCCAGAGAGGGCAGTGACATGCGCAGCCAGTATGCAAGTCCTGATGTGGCTACCTTTGTAGAATTTACCTTTTCCTATGGAGAGCAGATATATAGCATTCATCGTAACCCCAGGTATACCCGGATCAGTAAACGTAAGGACAAGGATGGTAATTACAAGGAAACCACAGAGCAGCCTGGAGTAGAGCTGATTTTGCCGGATGGCAGTGCATTTGTAGGAAAATTGCGTGAAACTAACGATAAGATTATTGAGATTATAGGTCTGGATGCAGATCAGTTCACGCAGATTGCCATGATCGCCCAGGGTGAGTTCATGCGCCTTTTGCAGGCTCCATCCAATAAAAGAAAAGAGATATTTGGCAGGATATTCAATACCAGAATCTATTGGCAGATACAGGATGCATTACATGAACGTGCGAAAAAGTGTTATGGAGAATTACAAGATAACCGTAAATTCTGTGAAATGCAATTATCTGGCGTGCGGGCAATCCATAAGGAAGATGAGATATCCCTGCAATTCTCAGAATATGACGTACAGCCCCTTATGGATGAGCTGGAACAACTCAGACAGGCGGGAAAAGATGAAGAGAGTCTGATTGGTCAGCAGATGGAAGAGAATACAAAACGCAGAGAGCAGATCAGAGAAGAGAGTGTACGGGGAGAACATATCAACGACCTGTTCAGGCATCTGGAGCAGGTAAGGACGACACAGAAGAAGCTGGAGGCTGAGAGTGCGCTCTATGAGCAGAGAAGCAATCAGTTGAAGCTTGGTAAGAAGGCGGCACTGATATACCCGGAAGAGAATCGGGCAAACAGCTGCAGAAAATTACTGGAAGAGAGCAATGAACGTCTGACACAATATGAAACGACACTTCCAAGAGCACGTCAGGCGTTGGCTCAGTGGGAAGAGCAGCAGGAGCTTGGTAAAAAGGCGCAGCAGGAACAGGAGCCGAAGCTACAGGCGCAGATTGCAGCATTGAAAGAAGCCCTGCCCAAGTATGAACAGGCACAAGAATATTACAGAACTGCGATACGACAAGAGCAAAAGACAGGACAGGTTCAAAACCAGCTTACCAAACAACAGCAGAAGGTGGAAGAACTACAGAAGCAGCTTCTGCAGATGCATGAAAAGGCAGTTCAGGCATTGCATCTGTATGAACAGACTAATGACAGCTTTATTGCACAACAGGCTGGAATCATGGCAGCACAGCTGGAAGAGGGAAGTCCCTGTCCTGTATGTGGTTCCACTTCTCACCCTCATAAGGCGCCCTTATCTGATTCTCCTGTAACACAGGATATAGTAAAAAAGGCAAAACAAAGCTGGGAAAAGGCAGAGAAGGAAGAAACGAAGAGTAATGAAGAGCTTGCTGCCCAGAAGGAAGAACTCCTTCAGAAACAGGAAGAGCTTCATAAAGAACAGAACAGCTATGAAACTGCCCAAGCCCAGTATGAGCTGTTGAAGGGACAACTGGAATTACAGAATGAGGATGAGGCGAAAGAGCAGATCCACCAATTAGAAGAACGGTTAAAGGACTTACAGGATAAGCTTGCAAGGGTGCAGCAGAAGTGGCAGCAGGCGAGGGATGCACTGACACAGATCGTTTCAGCAAAACAGACAGAAGAAGAGCAGAATCAGCGTTTGCAGCAAACCTGGAAAGAGGCACAGAATGCTTTTGAGCAGGCAATAAAGGCGCAGCAGTTCCAGTCTGTAGAAGAGTACAGTAAGGTCAGACTTTCCACAGAACAGATACAACGGCTGGAACAGGAGATTACCGAGTATCATGACATGTGTGTCAGAAATAAGGAAGCCCTTCTCCAATATGAAAGCCAGGTAGAGGGCAAAGAACCTGTAGATGTAGAGACACTGCACAGGCAGCAGACAGAGCTGGAGAATGCAGGTAAACAGCTGGAAGCCAGAAAGCAGGAGCTATATGGTATTAATCACCGCAATCAGGAAGCTTATGAGAAATTGCAGGGATTATTTCAAAGAAGGCAGATTCTCAAGCAGGAGTATGAATTGTACAGTAATCTGGATAAAACTGCCAATGGAAATCTGTCTGGCAGTGCAAAGCTGGATTTTCAGACTTATATCCAGAGAAAGTATTTTGAGACCATTGTCCGTGAAGCCAATAAGCGTCTGGTAAAAATGTCGGGCAATCAGTTCATCCTACAATGTAGAAGTCTGGATAAACTGGGAAGCCAGGGCGCAGTGGGACTTGACCTGGATGTATACAGTCTCGTCAACGATAAGACAAGGGATGTTAAGACATTGTCGGGCGGTGAGTCCTTTATGGCGGCTCTGTCTATGGCTCTTGGAATGGCAGATGTGATACAGAACACGGCAGGTAAAGTAAGAATGGATACCATGTTCGTAGATGAGGGATTTGGTTCGCTGGATGATGAATCCAGAGAAGAAGCCATTAAGATTCTCAATGAACTGGCAGGGGACAGGCGCCTGGTCGGCATTATCTCCCATGTTACTGAATTAAAGGAACAAATAGACCGTAAGCTTGTGGTTGCCAAGGATGAAAAAGGCAGCAAAGTCTATTGGGCAGAATAACCAAAAAAGATGTTATAAAATCTCAATAGAAAAATTCAGAAAATAGATACAAAATATAAAAATTATGGTACAATTACTATATCAACCGAATAACTATTCAGAAATTAATATAGTTACTGGAATCTGTTATTGAGGGGCAGACTTTGGAAAAGGAATTCGAAGTTCACTGATTATGGAAAGGTATGGTGATGGGGATGAGTGAATCTATCTACAGAAAGTTGGAAGCATTGGTATTGATTTTGCTTTTACTGCTTATGCTGTTTTGGGCAAAAGCGCAGGCAGGTGCACTACAGACTGAGATTTCAGCAGCACCGGTATATGAAGTACAAAATGTAATGGATCATGCAGTAAATATGTAAGATGTGGGAAGCCTGGTGGCTTCCCATTTTTATGCCTGAAAGCAAAACTTTTGTTCGAATGGATATAGAAAATTTGTTCAGGGTATGCTATTCTAAAGAAAAGATTCTATAAAAGGAGGCATACGAAAATGACAAAGGAACATATTTATATTGCAATAGATCTGAAATCTTTCTATGCCTCCGTGGAGTGTAAGGAACGAGGTCTGGATCCGCTTACCACGAATCTGGTGGTAGCAGATCCAAGCAGGACAGCGAAGACCATATGTCTGGCAGTGTCTCCTTCCCTGAAAGCATATGGAATTCCTGGCAGAGCCAGATTATTTGAGGTAGTTCAGAGAGTCAGAGAGGTCAATGCAGAGAGAAGACAGCATGCACCGGGGAGGACTTTGCATGGCTTTTCCAGCGATGCGACAGAGATTGCCAATTCACCTGATCTGGGAGTGGGATATGTGACCGCTCCGCCCAGAATGGCATTATATATGGAATACAGTACGAGAATCTACAATGTGTATCTGAAGTATGTAGCGCCGGAGGATATACATGTCTATTCCATAGATGAAGTCTTTATTGATGCAACACCGTATCTGGAGACATATAAGCTGACGCCTCAGGCATTCGCTTCCCGGATGATTCAGGATGTGTATGCAGCTACAGGAATTACGGCAGCGGCGGGGATTGGTACGAATCTGTATCTGTGTAAGATTGCTATGGATATCGAAGCGAAGCATGCCAGTCCTGATGAATATGGAGTGAGAGTGGCGCAGCTGGATGAGATGTCATACAGGAAGCTATTGTGGGGGCATAAGCCGATTACGGATTTCTGGAGAGTGGGCAGAGGCTATGCGAAGAAGCTGGAACAGATAGGGCTGTATACCATGGGAGATATTGCCCGATGTTCTCTTGGAAAAGCCAATGAATATTATAATGAAGACTTGCTATACAAAATATTTGGAATCAATGCAGAGCTTCTGATAGACCATGCATGGGGCTGGGAGCCGTGTACAATTGCAGATATCAAAGCTTATAAACCAGAGACAAACAGCATCGGTTCCGGGCAAGTCCTTCACTGTGCCTATGATTATGACAAGACAAGACTGGTCGTGCGGGAAATGACAGATATTCTGGTGCTGGATCTGGTGGATAAGGGACTGGTGACGGATCAGGTGGTATTGACTGTCGGGTATGATATTGATAATCTGACCAATCCTGACATTCGAAGGAAATACAAAGGAGAAGTTACAACTGACCGCTATGGGAGACAGGTGCCAAAGCATGCGCATGGCACTGCGAACCTGAGCAGAGCTACTTCTTCGACCAGACTGATTACAGAGGCAGTCATGGAGCTATATGACAGAATTGTTAATCCGAACCTGCTCATCAGACGTCTGAATCTGACAGCGAATCATGTCGTATCAGAGCAGTCAGCGCAGAAGAAAGAGACATATGAGCAGCTCACTCTTTTTACCGACTATGAGGCCAGAGAGCAGCAGCGCAGGGCTGAGGAGACAGAGCTTGAAAAAGAGAAAAAAATGCAGCAGGCGGTATTGGATATTAAGAAGAAATTCGGCAAGAATGCCATTTTAAAGGGTATGAATTTTGAAGAAGGTGCTACAACGATACAGCGCAACAGCCAGATAGGAGGACACAGGGCATGACCAGATATGACGATATCATCAATCTGCCACATCATGTATCAGCCACACATACGCCGATGCCCATTGCCGACAGAGCTGCGCAGTTCTCGCCTTTTGCTGCGCTGACAGGCTATGAGGATGCCATTGATGAAACGGGCAGACTGACACAACAGTGGATAGAGCTGGATGAGAATGAGAAGGAGCGGCTTGATGAGAAGCTGCAGATGATCAGAGATCAGCTTCCCACTCATCCACAGGTGAGCTTCACCTATTTTGAACCGGATAAGAAGAAGCAGGGCGGAGCATACCTTACAATAGAAGGCAGGGCTAGGAAGCTGGATGAACCAAAGCATGCCTTCATTATGGAAGATGGCAGAGAGATACTGATAGAACGCATTGTGAAGGTGGAACTCCCCAAAGTATAATAATTGTGAACAAAACGGAGCAGTACCCATGCGCAGAAAGTATCAAACTTTTCCCGCAAAGGCAGAAAATCCTTACAGAAAGAGTAAAAACGGTATTTCAAGCTGGCAGAGGATAAGCTCTACAGCGAGCTGGCTTTCGCACTTGGAAAAGACAAGTCAGATATGAGACAGCTCATCACAGAATCCATGAAGAACTGAAAGAAAAACGGGGTACTCACAGACAATAACTGATGTGGGTATCCCGTTTTCAATTTAGCTGCAATTAGTTGCAAAATTAAATATATTATTTTTTGATGGTATTCTGTTAATATCTTGTTTGCATTTACCATACACCTAAGTAAAATGCAACGACTTTGTTCCATCTGTGAGAACATTAATTGCGTCTTTCATTCCACACACCTAAGTAAAATGCAACATATCAGCTTTCCAATGACGGTTCTGTTTAGATCAACTGTGAAAGGGGAACGAAGGTGTAGCCTTTATTATCAGGGTACCCAGAGCCTGTGCAGTGTATTTTGCGCCATTGTGGCACAGGATGATGGAATCATTCCACAGCCGACTGTCATGAAGAAGGTCACTTAACCATTGTGTTTTTCAGTATTTCCATGATTTCCTTCGTATCCTCGTTGCCCAACGCTGAGGTGCAATTAGGACTTTTGATAAGAATAATCTCAATGCTTGTTTTCATAAACAAGACATATTAATAAAAAAACTCCATTTTCGGAATTGTGTCCCTATGGGAAATGAGCTTATAAATGTACATTGCAAACAGCAGACATCTATTTTATAACCAAATATAAAAATATGCATTTTACTTAGAATTTTAAGTAATGGGAACACTATTCCGAAAAGGGAGTAAAAAAATTAATAATTTTTCCCGGTGGGAGCAATGATTTGTAAAATCGCTGCTTTAGCGGTATAATGAATAGATACGGAAGGGAGTGAAGACAGGGAATGGTAGCGACTTACAAGGTAAAAGATTCAACCGGGAAAACAGCAGGCTTCATTATTAATGACACATTTTATACGGATGATTACATTAAGAATAATATAAACTATGTTGATAATTTAGTATTAACTGAAAATGGAGTCATAAAGGCAACAAAAGAACTTCCTGAAGTAGATTACAGAACTTATGTAAATGAAAAAGAATACAGTAATATAATAAAAGATAACCCTTTTGTCAGGGATATACAGAATGATTTAATGAAGTGGAAAAAAGACCCATCACATAAGGTCTTACAGTTAGAGGGGTCTAGGCAGATAGGGAAAACAACGGAATTAAAAAAATTTGCATATAAGAATTATGAGTATGTTATAATGGTTGATTTAACAGCCGATACTTATAATTTTATAGATGTTATTAATAATGGGTGTAATCCCATAGAATTTGAAAAATACTGTAGGAGAGCATCATTACCACACTTTGTAGACAATAGTAATACGATATTGATTATAGATGAAATTCAGAGTAGCAGTATGGTTTATAATTCAATTCGTAAATTACATGATAGTATCAAATGTGACATTGTTGTAACAGGAAGTTACCTTGGAAGAATATTAGGAGACAAGAAATTTTTCCATCCAGCAGGCACAATTAGTTATGCACATATGTTTACATTGAGTTTTGCTGAATTTTGCAGGGTGTTTCAGTGTGAAGAATTGTTAAAGACCATAAATCTTTATGGGGAGGATACAGAAGCTAATTATGTCAAGCTTGAGGAATTATATAATATTTATTTAAAAATTGGCGGATATCCGGAGGTTATAAAGAAATATGTAAAAACGGGAGATATCAATGAATGTTATGGAATCATTGATAAATTATTGGAAACATTCAAAGATGAATCCAGAGCATATTTTCATGAAGCAAGAGAGGTAGAGATTTTTGATAATGTATATCGAGAAGCATTAAAACAGATGTGTAATCGAGAGGATAGTGATAGAAAGAACGTTTTAGAAACACTTACTACATTAGTAAAAAATAATACAAAGTTAATTGTGAATAAGGGTGAAGTAGTCAATGCGATTACATGGCTTAAATATGCAGGAATCTTGTCTACATGCAATTTAGCAGTAGATGGGGATATGAGAAACATAAGTGAGAGTAGGAAGGCTTACTTTTCAGATTGTGGGATAGTATCTTATCTGGCAGATAAAAGTCTGATAAAGCAATCATCATTAACAGGTGTGATTACAGAAACTTTTGTATACAATGAATTGCATAGGCTGTTTAAAGTACCATATACAGACTTAAAGGTAATAGAAAGTGAAGTATGTTATTCAACGTATGGGAATTATGAGTTAGACTTTATGTTAGCAGATAGGAATAAAACTGTATATGGGATAGAGGTAAAAACTAAAGATGGAGAACCAAAGTCACTAAAAGTATACATTGATAAAAATTTTGTAGACCGTGGCATAGTAGTAAAGCCTACAAAAGGTGGACATGGGGATAAATTTGATACAATACCGATTTATACAGTAGGCTGCAGATTCCCGTATAATTAATCAATGAGGATACCGTCAAAAATGATGTGATTAATCATGAAATGGGCACTTGTTTGTAAGTGCCCATTTTTAGAGTCAATTGTCTGAAATCTGTCGCCCTTCGTGATTCATATGGTAATTGTCACGATAGATCAGCTGTGAAAGAGGAACAAAGGTGTAGCCCTTATCCTGCAGGGTTGTTATCAGGGTATCCAGAGCCTGTGCAGTGTATTTGGCACCATTGTGGCACAGGATGATGGAGCCGTTTCCCAGATGCTTGTGCTCTGTAACAGTTTTGATGATGGAATCAACACCATAGTCCTTCCAGTCAAGAGAGTCCACATCCCATTGAATCGTGTAATATCCGCATTTTTTGGCTGTTTTTACAACAGCATTATCATAATCCCCATAAGGAGGGCGGAACAGGAACATTTCATAACCTGTCAGGTTTTTGACTTTTTCGTGGACTTTCATCAATTCGGTTTCTTTTTCACTGTCGGCGAGCTGGCTCATATTCTTGTGATTCTCACTGTGGTTTCCAAGGTCGTGTCCTTCAGCCAGAATCATTTTCACATCATCAGGGTAATGTTCTACCCATCCACCCGTCATAAAGAAGGTTACTTTGACATTATGTTTCTTGAGAATCTCCATGATCTTCTGGGTATCTTCATTGCCCCAGGCTGCATCAAAAGTCAGAGCTATTTTGGGTTCCTGAGTTTCCACACAATAGATGGGCAGTTCTCTGTCTCCCACAGTGGAGCTTGTAGGGATACTCTGTCGGATTCCCACAAGACCGGTCAGGACGAGAAGTGCAGCAGCCATCGTGATGACTTTACCACTAATTTTTTTCTCACGAATCGTATCTATGATATCGTTCCATTTTAACATAGGCTACCTGTAGTATATTTTTGATATCATTATATTAGGCTGCTGTGGAATTTATGTATAGCTTGATATTTTACATGAATTTACATATAATAAATATGAAATGACATTATTTTATCATAATTATGATAAGGAGGCGGCATATGATACAAATTAGACCAGTATCTGATTTAAGAAATAAATTTACAGAAATAGAAAGTACAGTAAAGGCAGGTTCACCAGTTTATTTGACAAAGAATGGATATGGATCGATGATAGTAATGAGTATTGAAACATATTCAAGACTTACAGAGTCAGCAGAAGATGCATTGGATATAGCAGATAAAGTTGCAGAAGAAACTAAAAACCATACGCATTAGACAGTAAATTTATTCTATGCGTGTGGTTTTTAGTTATTTCATATATGTATATACACTTTATCGGTTCTTGACAGGGATTTTAGAATACGGTTAAGGGTAAAAAAATAAGATAAACAGTATATAACAGTTGACAACATATCTACACTGTTATATACTGTTTATTACTTGAAGGACTACACAACGAGAAATGGAGATAAGAATAGATGCATCTGATTATCAACAACTCATCCATGCAGCCGATTTATGAACAAATTGTAGGGCAGATCAAGGAGAAAATCCAGCATGGAGAATTACAACAGGAGGAAGCACTTCCTTCGGTGCGCACACTTTCCAGGGAGCTTAGAATCAGCGCCTTGACTGTGAAGAAAGCATATGATGCCTTAGAACAGGAAGGATTTATTGTTACTGTGCATGGAAAAGGCAGTTTCGTTGCCGCAATCAACAATAATGTTGCACTGGAAGAACAGCGAAGAGAAGTGGAAGCGGCTTTTGAGGAAGCCATCAGGAAGGCGAGAAGCTGTGGCATGACGAAGGAAGAGATCAGTCAATTATTGGATATTATGATGGAGGATTAGAACATTGGTAGAGAAGAAGTTAATCCAGTTGCAGGATGTGATCAAGAGTTATCCGCAATTTAAGCTGCATTGTTCGATGGAATTAAAGGAAGGATATATTACAGGTCTGATAGGTCTAAATGGCGCAGGCAAGAGTACGACTTTTAAGACAATACTGGGGCTGATTACACCTGATAGCGGAGTAGTTACCGTATTTGGACATGAACCAGGGAAGCTTACGCAACAAGATAGAGAGAATATGGGTGTCGTACTGGCGGATTCTGGATTCAGTGGCTGGCTTACCGTAGCGGATATTTTGGCAATTCAGGTTGCTATGTATCATCATTTTGATCAAAATAGTTTTAAAGAGAAGTGTGAACAGTTCCGGATTCCCCTCAATAAACAAATTAAGGAATTTTCCACGGGAATGAGAGCAAAGCTAAAGCTTCTGGTCGCACTGTCCCATGATGCAAAGCTGCTGATACTGGATGAGCCTACAGCAGGGCTTGATGTGGTTGCCAGAGATGAACTGCTGGATATGCTGCGTGATTATATGGAGACACCTGATCGGGGGATTCTCATCAGCTCCCATATTGCAGAGGATTTGGAAGGCTTGTGTGATGATATCTATATGCTGGAACAAGGCGAAGTGATTCTCCATGAGGATACGGATGTGCTTTTGCATGAATATGGCATACTCAAGGTGACAGAGGAGCAATATGCTGATATGGATAAGAGCTATATTGTACGGCAGAAGAAAGAGGTCTGGGGATGGCAGCTTCTGACTGACCAGAAGCAGTACTATCAGGAGAATGCCAGAGATCTTACGATTGAAAAAGGCGGCATTGATGAGGTGATTCTGATGCTGACGAAGGGAGAGCAATTATGAGGGGATTATTGATCAAGGATTACAGATTGTTATGGAATCAGCGCAGAACGCTTGGGATTATGATGTTAATCTGGGCGATTGTGGTATTCACCAATACCAATCCTGCCTTTGCAGTAAGTTATCTAATATTCAGCTGTAGCATTCTGGCAATTAACACTGTCAGTTACGATCAGCATGAGAATGGAATTATTTTCCTGTTGTCACTTCCAATCAGCAGGAAACAGTATGCGCAGGAGAAGTATCTGCTTTTACTGATTAACTTAATGGCAGCAGTATTGATTTCTGTGCTGTTTATATGGCTTCCAGGAAATATTGAGGGGATTGAAGTGATGTTTCTGATCGGTGTGGCAGTCCTGATAATATCAGTGATGCTGCCGGTTTCACTGATATTTGGTGCGGAGAAGGGCAGGCTGGTAATTATAGCATTTGGTGCGGTGATTTGTATTGTTGGTGTTTGGAGTGAGAAGCTAGCGCAAATGACAGGGATTGATATAGAGCATATGCTGGATGTCTTTTTCTCACAGAAAGCAATATATCTGAATCTGGAATGTATACTTGTATGTATCTGCGCGTTGGTAATCTCCTATGGAATCGCCAGCACACACATGGTCAGAAAAGAGTATTAAAAAACATATTGAAAACCTTTATTTTAATGGTTATGATAGAAATATTGAATATTCAAATAAAGGAGTTTCCGAATGTTAAGAGAATGTAATCTGGATGAAATATCTGATGGAAAAAAATACAGTATCAATGATATGGTGAAGGCTGACTGCGATGATTGCAAAGGGTGCAGTGCCTGTTGTCATGGGATGGGAAGCTCCATTGTGCTTGATCCGCTTGACGTGCATCGTCTGATGAGCCATTTCCATACCAGATTCGAGGTACTGCTGGAGGATAAGATAGAGCTGAATATTGTAGATGGAGTCATTCTGCCCAATCTCAAGATGAACACGCAGGCAGAAGGAGAACCCTGCGTATTTCTGGATGCGGAGGGCAGATGCAGCATTCATGAGGACAGACCGGGAATCTGCCGTATTTTCCCATTAGGCAGAGTCTATGAGGATAACAGTTTTTCCTATATTTTACAGATACATGAATGTCAGAAGGAGAATCGTTCCAAGGTAAAAGTCAGCAAGTGGATTGATACGCCGGATTTGAAGAAGAATCAGCAGTTTATCACTGACTGGCATTATTTCTTGAAAGCAGTGCAGGCTAGGCTTGCAGCCAGTGGGGACGAAGAACAGATTAAACGCACTGCCATGCAGATTCTGCAATATTTCTATATAGAGCCGTATCATACAGACTGCGATTTCTATGAGCAGTTTGATAAGAGACTGATTCAGATGAAGAAATTAGTAGGGATAGATTAAAGAGAAGAGGTTCAACTCACCCTTGACGTTAATGCTTTTTAATGCTATGCTTGAACAAGATAAACCGTTGAATGAGAGTAGTAGTTATCCGAAGATTTGCAGAGAGCCATGCATAAGCTGCAAGCATGGTATTTTGGAGGATAAGGAATGGACTCATGAGGGCAATCCAAACACAGCAGAGACTGTCAGTAGGCATTGACGGAAGCCTTACCGTTATGAAGGAAGCATATGATAGTATGTATACAAGGTGGCTATAAGACATTGCGGCTCTTATCCTGTATGGGATAAGAGCCTTTTTAGTTATTTAAGGAGGCATATTGAAATGGGGAAAATTATTTTAACAGGTGACAGACCAACAGGAAGACTGCATGTAGGACATTATGCAGGATCTTTAAAGCGAAGAGTGGAGCTGCAGAATTCGGGACAGTATGATAAGACCTTTATCATGATTGCAGATGCACAGGCACTGACAGACAATGCAGATAACCCTGAGAAAGTCAGACAGAACATAATTGAAGTAGCGCTTGATTACCTGGCATGCGGCCTTGATCCAGACAAGGCAACTTTATTTATCCAGTCACAGATCTCGGAATTATGTGAACTGACATTTTATTATATGGATCTTGTTACAGTATCCAGATTACAGAGAAATCCGACTGTAAAATCAGAAATCCAGATGCGTAACTTTGAAACCAGCATTCCTGTAGGCTTCTTTACCTATCCTATCAGCCAGGCAGCAGATATTACTGCATTCAAGGCTACTACAGTCCCTGTAGGTGAAGACCAGCTGCCTATGATTGAGCAGACAAAAGAAATCGTACACAAGTTCAATTCTGTATATGCACCTGTACTGGTGGAGCCGGAAGTGCTTCTGCCGGACAATAAGGCATGTATGAGACTGCCCGGCATTGATGGCAAGGCTAAGATGAGCAAGTCCCTTGGCAACTGTATCTATCTTTCTGATACCGCAGATGAAGTAAGAACCAAGGTTATGAGCATGTATACTGACCCTGAGCATTTGCAGGTAAGTGATCCCGGACATATCGAGGGCAATACAGTATTCACTTATCTGGATGCATTCAGCAGACCAGAGCATTTCGAGAGATATCTGCCTGATTATGCGAACCTGGATGAATTAAAGGCACATTATCAGAGAGGTGGACTTGGTGATGTGAAGGTGAAAAAATTCCTCAATAATGTATTACAGGAGGAATTGGAGCCAATCCGCAGCAGAAGAGCAGAGTTTGCCAAGGATATCCCTGAGATCTATAATATCCTCAAGAAGGGCAGCGATGCTGCAAGAGAAGTAGCAGCACAGACACTTTCTGAGGTAAAGAGCGCTATGAAGATCAATTACTTCGAGGATATGGATCTGATCAAGGCACAGAGTGAGAAATATGCGAAGTAAAATATAGAATATACTTACAGAAGACACAGGCTGATTGATTCATACAGTCTGTGTCTTTTAGCGTAAGAAGCTTGAAATAAATACCCGGATATATTATACTACATAGTGCGTATGAAGTGGTTTACCATAACCATTCGGATCAGGTACGATGAGAACGGGGAAAGTTATCGCAGGGAAAAGGCGGTAATGTGGGAGAAGTAAGTGTGAAGACGAAGCAGGTCATATATTATCACGATGAATTGACGGATGAGTTTTCGACAGCACAGATCAAGGCAAGGAAGATTGATGAGAATTATTGTTATGATAATAATACATTAGCCGGGAAGGCTGCTCATATATTCTGGTATCGCATCCTTGCAAGACCTCTTGCGTGGGTTTATCTGAAAGTGGCATATCGTCATAAGATTGTGAATAAGAAGGCTTTGAAGAAAGAGAAGGGACATGGTTTCTTTTTATATGGAAATCATACACATCCAGTTGCAGATGCCTTCATGCCTAGCATGGTAAGTTATCCGGTGGACGCCTATGTGATTGTTCATCCCAATAATGTATCTATGCCTGTGCTGGGGCGGGTGACTCCAAGTCTTGGAGCCATACCTTTGCCGGATGATATCGGGGCTGCGAAGAATTTTGTCAAAGTAATCAAAGCAAGGATTGCAGCGGGAAAGTGCGTAGCAATTTACCCGGAAGCACATATATGGCCGTATTATACGGGAATCAGACCTTTCCCGGATACCTCATTTCGATATCCGGTTCAATGTGGTGCGCCTGTATATTGTTTTACAGACACGTATCAGAAACGAAGATTCAGTTCCAGACCCAGAATCGTAACCTATGTAGATGGACCTTTTTATCCTGATGCACACAGGACTGCCAAAGAACAGAAGGAGCAGCTGCGTCAGGAAGTGTATGCAACGATGAAGCTGCGCAGTGAAAATAACAGCGTAGAGCGAATAAAATATATCAAATCAGGGGAAACAAATGATTAATATCTTATTTTCAGGAAACGAAAAGGTTTTTGATGGCATGCTGACCTGTATGTTGTCGATATTTAAGAGAACGCAGACTACGGAACCCTTTCATTTTTATATTCTGACCATGGATGTGTCGCATATCAAGCCAGAATATACGGCGGTTACACCCAGACAGGCTCTTTATCTGGAACAGGTGGCAAAAGAATATCATCCGGATAACTGTGTTACCAGATGTGATGTTTCTTCTTTATATGAAGAGGAATTTGCCAATTGCCCAAATGAACAGTGTTATTGCTCTCCTTATACGTTACTTCGCCTTTTTGCAGATAAGATGCCTCAGATACCGGATAAGCTGCTGTATCTGGATGTAGATATTCTGTTCAACCGTGATATCACACTGTTATATGATATGGATATAGAGGGCTATGAATATGCAGCAGCCAGAGATCATTACGGTAAATATCTGGTGTATTTTAATTATATCAATGCCGGCGTGCTCCTTCTTAATATGAGAGAGATACGCCGTACAGGGTTATTTGAGAAGGCAAGAGAGCTTATTAAGACGAAGAAGCTGCCTTTTGCAGATCAGAGTGCGATATTCAGAAGCACTACAAGAAAGAAGATGCTGCCGCAGCGATTCAACGATCAGAAGTTTCTGCATAAGCATACGGTAGTAAGGCATTTTTCCAGAAGATTATTCTATCTGCCGTATCCACATACTGCCAATATCAAGCAGTGGGATGTGACCAAAGTACACACAGTTTTTCACTATGAACAGTTTGATGATGTTTTATATGAATATATATATTTGAAGAGAAAGTTCGAGAGAGAAAATGAAATTGGAGAAAGTCAAGGAGGTTACCAATGAATAGGAATACGATCATACCGGTTTTCTTTGCCTGTGACAATCAATATACAAAGTACACCATGGTGGCAATGAAATCCATGATAGAGAATGCATCCAAGGAGTATACGTACCATATGCATATTCTTCACACAGATGTCAGTGCAGCTATGCAGGAAAGGGTCAAGGAGCTGGAAAATGCCAATACCCGGATTTATTTTGATGATGTGACAGAGAGACTGGCTAAACTGGATGGAGAATTACCGGTCAGAGATTATTATTCACATACTACGTATTATCGTCTTTTTATCCCGGATATGTATCCACAGTATGACAAGGCTATTTATATTGACAGTGATACCATTACAATAGGAGATATCTCCAAATTATATGAGCAGAATGTTGACGGATATTATGTAGCAGGAGTCAGAGATCAGGTAGTTATTCAGGATGAGACCTTTGGAGAATATGTAGAGAAGGTGCTGGGGCTTGACAGGCATGCCTATTTCAATGCGGGAATGCTGTTGATAAATTGTAAGGTTTTCCGCGAGGAGAATTTATTACAGAAATTTATTCAGCTTCTGAATACCTATACTTTCGTAGTGGCGCAGGATCAGGACTATCTTAATATCATCTGTAAGGATCAGGTATTATGGCTGGATGCATCATGGAATACAGAAGTATTTGGTGAGCTGCCCTGTAAGGAAGAGGATATTCAGATTCTTCATTATAATATGGCATCCAAGCCATGGCATTATGAAGGCTTCCGCTTATCCGAGCATTTCTGGAAATATGCACAGATGACTTCCTTCTATGAACAGATCAGACAGGAGCTTGTTGACTATACAGAGGAAGATAAGGCAAAAGACAGATATTCAGGAGAACACCTGCTGGAGCTGGCATTACGTGAGATTCAGAATGAGAATAACTATCTGAATATGATGAAAAAGAGCAATCAGCAGTCAGCTGAGAGACTTGAGATTCTGGAGCGGATTGCAAGACTGGAGAGAGAAGGCCATTTTGACATTGATGTAGAGAACGACCCGCCTTCAAGGACCCTGATGCCGGAAGAAGTGGAATATATTCATAAGACGCTGGGAGCGAAGCTTCGTAACCGCTACGCACATAAGATGGGGCGCTGGTTCATGAACATGCTCATCCGCAGGAAACAGATGATCATTAAGGATGTCGTTGGAATCGAGAATTTTAAGAATCTGGAACAGGGTGCGATTATCACCTGTAATCATTTCAATGCCTTTGACAGCTTTGCAATCCAGGTGGCATATGACAGATCAGAGCATAAAGAGAGAAAGTTCTACCGTGTTATCAAAGAAGGCAATTATACAAGCTTTCCAGGCTTCTTTGGATATTTAATGCGCAACTGCAATACCTTGCCATTAAGTTCCAATTTTGCTACGATGAAGAAGTTTGTTAAGGCAGTAGATGAACTGTTGCAGGAAGGCAATTTTGTCCTTTTCTACCCGGAACAGAGTATGTGGTGGAATTACCGTAAGCCCAAGCCCTTAAAGAAGGGAGCTTATACCTTTGCAGTGAATAATCAGGTGCCGGTGCTGCCTTGTTTCATTACCATGCAGGACAGTAACCTTCTGGATCAGGATGGATTCCCTATTCAGGAATACACCATCCACATCAGCAAACCGATATATCCTGATGCATCCCTGAAGCATTCTGAGAATGTGGAATCAATGCGCAGGGCAAATTATGAAGTATGGAAAGAAATCTATGAGAAGACCTATGGTATTCCTCTGGAATACACCTGTGGCCCTGTAGATGAGAACGGACATCCGATCAATACCATCATGCAGTCGTGTGATGAGCAGGAATACGCTAAAAAAGCAGAATAAGATTCACACAATCCGTCTAAACTATGGATAACAACCAACATAAGGAGGCGGATATATGGCAGTGAATCAGACAATGGGCAGGGCTAGCATATCTTATGGCAGCCCTGTTTTTATTAAGGCAAGTGGTTCTGTTGTAGGGCAGATGGAATCGGAAGGACCCTTGGGCAGTTATTTTGATAAAGTAGGAACGGATAAGGATGATCTGTTTGGCGCAGATTCCTGGGAAAAAGCAGAGAGTGCCCTGCAGAAGGAAGCAGTCGGCATAACGCTGCAAAAGGCAGGCATAAAAGCCGAAGATATCAGGTATTTATTTGCAGGTGATCTGCTGGGGCAGAATATTGCCAGCTCTTTTGGCGTTATGGACTATGAGATTCCCCTGTTTGGACTGTATGGAGCATGTTCGACCTGCGGCGAGTCCCTGTGTCTTGGCAGTATGGCAGTGGCAGCAGGGTACGCATCTTCAGTCATGTGTCTGACATCCAGTCATTATGCCAGCGCACAGAAGGAATTTCGCTATCCTTTGGAATATGGAGGACAAAGACCCCTGTACGCAACGTGGACTGTTACGGGAAGTGCTGCTTTTATTCTACAGCCTCAGGGGCTTCCAAAAGAGGAAGAGATAGCATCTGCATATTCGAGAAAAATTGCAATCACCGGGATTACTCCTGGTAAGATCATGGACTATGGTATCAGGGATTCTTTCAATATGGGATGTGCCATGGCACCGGCGGCCTGCGATACAATTCTGACAAATCTGCGTGACTTTAACAGACAGTCCAGGGATTATGATGCAATTATTACAGGAGATCTTGGAAATGTGGGCAAGGATGCCCTTTTTAAACTGCTGGAAGAACAGAAGGTGGATATCAGCGACAGATACTATGATTGTGGAATGTTAATGTATGATACGCAGAAGCAGGATGTTCACGCAGGAGGAAGCGGCTGCGGCTGCTCCGCCACAGTGCTGTCAGCATATTTGCTGCATAAGATAGAAGCGGGAGAATGGAACCGGATTCTATTTGTCCCCACCGGGGCGTTATTGAATAAGACATCTTTTAACGAAGGACAGAATGTTCCCGGCATCGCCCATGGAGTTGTCATAGAGGCAATCGCATAAAGAAAAGCACAGTCAGAGGCTCCGGAGGCTTGACTGTGCTTTTTATATTCATTGAAAAAACAGACTCTGTTATGTGGAAAGCACATACAGTCATTTGTTTTGGGAAGCTGTATGCATAAAAAAGCAGGGGTTACGCATATATGGTTATGTTAACTGCAGGTGCTTTCTGTAAGCGGCTTGAACCAGGCTGCATGGAAGGGTGGTCGCAGAGGCACAAACCTGCATCAGAAGAACTGTTTCCATACAATGATTACTGATCAGCTGTATAAGGATACGTGGTATTTGGTGGTACGAAAGATTTTATATGCAATCGTTCCAATCAAAGACACTACAATATACAGAGTGGATAAAGCACCTACGCTTCCACCGATAATAATCAATAATAACAAGCCGATATTCATTTTAATCTATCTCCTTCATTCGTTCTATTGTCAGAATCCTGACCATGATTCTCAAGCCACCAGACCCAGATGCCGGCAGCAGCTGCGATAATTGCCATAACGGCAAATGCAATATTTTCAAACATAATATAGTATCCTTTCTGCTATGATTCTGAAAAAAGGGTACAAAAACCAAAGGGTAGTCAATGTACCCTTAAAAATATACGTTTGAATTATGCCGCTGCTTTCTTGCCATCTTTGTGATGGATGTAGTCAACAATCACGGAAGTGCTGTGTGATGCAGAACCGTAGATAGGTGACAAAACAATAGAAGTATGTGGAAATGTCTGCAGCAGAATGTCTGCAGATAACAGGCTGACATCAGTTCCTCTGCCTGTTCTGGAATTGTTACGACGTGCATTCAGCTGAATACTGTTACCGACAGGCCTGCCTATGGATTCTTCCATATAAATCTGTCTGGATAAGGATGTATTCTGTGAAGAACGTAACGTGGAATCTGCCTGTGAGACTAACTGGTACGCCAAAGAGGAATCTGCTTCAATATTCTCAAAGCACATCCCAAGGAACAGCATGGATAGAATTAGGATAAAGCATATGCTTTTATGCTGCTTTCTACTGTTCATAGCACACCTCTTATGTAACACACTACAAATTCTATTTTGCATTGTAGCAGATGCTTTTATAATTTACAAGCGTTGTTTTAACAATGCAATTGGGAAGTAACCGGATTTCTGCTTTTTTCCTTGACAAGATATAAAAAATGCGTTATCCTATCCATAGCTAATTTAATGGTTTAAAGCGTTGAATCACGAAAAACGCAGATGGGAGGAAAAAATAATGGGTCGTGACAGACAGGGAACGTTGGTATCTTACCGTCCCGATATCAAAGTTTTGGATTGTACATTAAGAGATGGTGGTCTGGTGAATAATTTCGCCTTTTCTGATGAATTTGTAAGAGATCTGTATCTTGCTAACATCAAGGCAGGCGTTGACTATATGGAATTTGGATATAAGGCATCTAAGGAGATCTTTGACCCGGAGAAGTTCGGCAAGTGGAAGTTCTGTGATGAGAAGGACATCCGCAATATTGTTGGAGATAACAAGACAGACATGAAGATATCTGTAATGGCAGATGTCGGAAGGACAGATTTTAAGAAGGATATCCTGAACAGAAAAGACAGCGTAATCGACCTGGTACGTGTTGCTACATACATCAACACAATCCCGGCAGCGATTGAAATGCTGGAAGATGCCAAGAAAAAAGGGTACGAGACTACAGTTAATATCATGGCAGTATCAAAGGTCAATGAGGATGATTTGGAGACAGGACTGGAATTACTGGCACAGAGCAGTGTTGATGTCATTTATCTGGTAGACAGCTTCGGTGCTTTTTATCCGGAACAGATTGAAAGGCTCAGTGATAAATACCTTAATATAGCAGCTAAGTACAATAAGAAGGTAGGTATTCATGCCCATAATAATCAGCAGCTTGCTTTTGCCAACACGATAGAAGCGCTGTCCAGGGGTGTAAGCTATCTGGATGCGACAGTCAGCGGTATGGGAAGAGGAGCCGGTAACTGCTACATGGAGCTTCTTCTGAGCTTCCTTAGAAATCCAAGATACAACAAGCTGGCAGTCATGAGCTTCGTAGAGAAGCATATGCTTAAGTTAAAAGAGGAAGGTGCAGTATGGGGATATGATATTCCATATCTTCTGACAGGGACGCTTAACAGCCATCCTTCTTCTGCGATTAACTTTATCAAAGAGAACAGAACGGATTATGCAATGTTCTATCAGGAGCTGATTGATAATACGTTATAAATTTGCAGGATTGCGAAAAGGGATGAATTATGAAATTTACAAAAATGCAGGGTTGTGGGAATGATTATGTATATGTAAATGGTATGGAGGAGAAGATTCCACCAGAGAAGAAGCCGGAGCTGGTAAGAAGGCTTAGCGACAGGCATTTCGGTATCGGCGGCGATGGTGTTATTTTTATCAATGCATCTGTTCATGCTGATTTTGAGATGGAGATGTACAATGCAGATGGAACAAGAGCGCAGATGTGTGGAAATGGCATCCGCTGCGTTGCCAAATATGTGTATGATAATCATTTAACAGATAAGACCAATCTGAGTATTGAGAGCTTTGGCAAGATAAAATACATAGACCTGACGCTGGGAGAAGATGGTAAGGTATCTATGGTGAAGGTCAACATGGGAGCACCGATTCTGAAGGCGGCAGAAGTTCCTGTGATATCTGACAATGAGCAGGTTGTGGATGAAGAGATAGAGGTAGAAGGCAAAATCTACCGAATGACCTGCGTATCCATGGGCAATCCACATGCGGTAGTATTTATGGATGATGTGGCTCATCTGGATATAGAGAAGATTGGTCCTTATTTTGAGAATCATAAGAGATTCCCAGAGAGAACGAATACAGAATTTGTCCATGTAATTGATGACAGTCATGTGGAAATGCGTGTATGGGAGAGAGGGACAGGCGAAACACTGGCATGTGGAACCGGCTGCTGTGCGACTACCGTAGCGTGCGTGATAAATGGTTTGACGAAACACACAGTTGCTGTTAAACTATTAGGTGGCGAATTGTCATGCGAATGGGATACAGAAGCGAATCTTGTTTATATGACGGGTCCGGCTGTTTCCGTATTCAATGGCGAAATTGAGATTTAAATCAGGAAAGAGTCTTGTATAAAGGCTCTTTTTTAGTTTGGAGGATGTTATGCTTTTCCCGAGTGAAGTATTTTTGTTTGTATTTCTGCCGGTGGTATTGGGAGTATATTATCTGCTTCTGCGCAAAACGAAGCATTTGAAGAATATATTCCTGTTAGCAGCCAGCTTATTCTTCTATGCATGGGGAGAACCCCAGAATGTATGGCTGATGGTAGGTGTGATTCTGTTCAACTGGTTCTTCGGAATCCTTGTGGACAAGGTCAGAGATCATAAAGTTCCTGTAAGGATATTGATGACTGTTATGGTATTGACCAATGTTGGAATACTTGGCTGGTATAAATACAGTGAGTTTGTCATGTTACAGGTGAACCGTTTCCTGCACACGGAGTTTACCGTGCCGGATGTTACACTGCCTATCGGTATCTCTTTCTTTACTTTCCAGGCGATGTCCTATGTGATTGATGTATACAGGGGACATGGCAAGGTGCAGAAGAATCCGTTGCAGGTAGGTCTGTATATATCCCTGTTCCCACAGTTGATCGCAGGTCCTATTGTCCGTTATGAGACAATTGCAGACCAGATCGAGAACAGAGTAGAGAATCTGGCTGATTTTAATGCCGGTGTGACCCGTTTCTGTATCGGTCTTGGCAAGAAAGTATTGATTGCCAACAATATGGCGTTGATTGCGGATAATGCATTTGGACTGATTATTAATAATGAATTCCAGGCATCAGTAGGCATGGCATGGTTAGGTGCTATCGCTTACACATTACAGATTTTCTTTGATTTCAGCGGATATTCTGATATGGCGATTGGTTTAGGTCAGATGTTTGGGTTCCATTTCGAAGAGAACTTCAAGTATCCATATATATCTGCCACAGTATCTGAATTCTGGAGAAGATGGCATATCTCGCTGCAGACATGGTTCAGGGATTATGTATATTTCCCATTGGGAGGCAGCAGAGTGTCCAAGCCCCGTCTGGTGCTGAATCTGTTCGTTGTATGGGCGCTGACCGGTATCTGGCATGGTGCGAACTGGACATTCCTGGCATGGGGATTGTTATATTTTGTATTGTTGACTTTTGAGAAATTATCAGGACTTGGCAAGAAGAATTACTGGTGGGGACATATCTATACTATGGTATTTGTCATCATTGGATGGGTTATCTTCCGCTCTACAGGCATGGGAACAGCGATGCTCTATATCAAGGCAATGTTTGGCATCGGAGCAAAAGGCTTTATGGACAAGGCAGTGTGGGCATATATCGCCCAGAACTGGATCTGGTTTGTCTTTGCCCTGATAGGCTGTGCACCAATCATGCCAAGGATTGATGAGAAGCTTGGTAAATATAAGGCATGGAACATCGTATATGCAGTCGGTATTGTGGTCATTCTTGTGGTGTCGGTTTCCTTTATCAGCAACAATGCTTACAATCCGTTCATTTATTTTAATTTCTAGGAAAGGGTATGGACACAGGCTATGAAGAATCGTGATAAATGGATAGCAGTTATTTTCATGTTATTTATTTTTACTCTGCCTATTGTTACGGTAGTCAGGGGCTTCCTGCCACAGTCACAGGAAGAGACCCTTACCCAAGAACAGCAGGAGCTTTTGGATAAAAATGGTACGATGCAGGGTGGAAGCCACGGAGATAATACAGAGGGCTCCACAGAGAGCGCAGGTGAGCAGACAGCAGAACCGGTCAAAACACCATGGTTTACTTCATTGCAGAATACTTTGAACAGTTTTACAGAGAGATTATGTGCAAGAAATAAGCTGATTGCGTTCAACTCTGAGCTGACCTCTCTGCTTACAGGTGGTACTTATATGGAGTCTACCCAGGTATTACTTGGTAAGGATAACTGGCTTTTCTATAAGACAGAATTGGATGGACATCCGCTGTGGGACTATATGGGTATCAACCATTTCACAGATGAGGAACTGGCAGCGATAGCAGCCAATCTGGTGAGCATGAGGGATGGCTTCAATGCATTGGGCGTGGATTTCTATGTGACAGCACTTCCTAACAAGGAGATCATTTATGAAGAGTATATGCCGGATACGGTGGCAAGAGTAGATGAAGTCTCCAGAGCAGAACAGCTGGCAGATTATATCTGGGATAATACCGACCTGGTCTATGTATACCCAAAGCAGGCGCTGCTGGATGCCAAGGCAGAGGGACAGATCTACTATCAGACAGATACACACTGGAATCAGAAGGGTGCTTTCGTAGGAATGCAGCAACTGATGCACGAGGCATATGGCGTAGATGCAAAAGACCTGGATTCTGTGTCTTTTGACATTACTTCCCATGATCTGGCAGGTGACCTGGCAGTCATCGGTGGTGTAGCAGACAAGTACAACATCGACACGACCTATGTGTTTGACGCAGATACTGCAGATAAGGCACAGTACAGAGATGAGGTAGCGCTGGTAGTCGGAGATTCCTTCTCAGGATTCCTCTCTACGATTGCCAAGGGTTATTATAAAGAAGTTCACTGGATCTACACCAAGGACTTCACTATGAGTATGCTGGATGAATACGATGCAGATGTCGTAATCTGGGAAAGTGTAGAAAGATACATGGAGACCTTCCTGAATGTGAATCTGTTGATGCAGTAATGGAAAGCGTGATTGCTGATTAATCGCTATAACGGTCACTGTGAACGTTATATATGGTATACTTCATAAAAAAATAAAATAATGTAATTTACTACTTGAAATCGATAAAGACGTGTGCTATTATGATTGCAAGTTTTTGAATAATTATGCAACTGAAATGCTATGAAGGAGACTCTTGTTAAGGGATACGACAGGAAGACGGCGTCACCGACTGAGAGCGCTGTACGTGGAAGCTGACACAGGGAACACTCCGGAGCAGATCATCTGAACGGTTGACTATTAGGGTGATACGTGATCATGCGTTAAATGAGAAGAGAGGTCAGAGCGAGGACACATCTTGATGGAGATGTCGGTCTGGCAATGCGGGTGGTACCGCGGATACAGAATTTGTTTATCCGTCCCGGAATGCTAATATAAGGCATTCCGGGACTTTTTGTTTATACGGAATGCCTCACACAGTAGGAGGTATAACATGTATAGAAACATCACTATGAAGGAAATCGGTGAACAGCACATTGGTCAGTCTCTGCAGGTGGCAGGCTGGGTAGAGAATATCCGTGATCACGGCGGCGTGTCTTTTATTGATTTAAGAGATATGTATGGTGTACTGCAGGTAGTCATCCGCAAGACAGAATTGTTAAAAGGCATTGTTAAAGAGATGTGCCTTTCTATTGAAGGACCTGTTGAGAAAAGAGATGAAGAAACTTACAATCCCAAGATTCCTACAGGAACTATCGAACTGGAAGCACAGCAGATCACTGTACTTGGCAAGATATACAGCCAGCTTCCTTTTGAAATCATGACATCCAAGGAGACAAGAGAAGATATCCGTCTGAAATACCGTTATCTTGACCTGAGGAATGCCAAGGTTAAGGATAACATTATCTTCCGTTCCCAGGTAATCAGCTTCTTACGCCAGAAGATGACAGAGATGGGATTTCTGGAGATTCAGACCCCTATCCTGTGTGCCTCCTCTCCTGAGGGTGCGAGAGATTATATCGTGCCATCCAGAAAGTATAAGGGTAAGTTCTATGCATTGCCCCAGGCTCCACAGCAGTATAAGCAGCTGCTGATGGTATCCGGTTTTGACAAATATTTCCAGGTAGCACCGTGTTTTCGAGATGAAGATGCAAGAGCAGACCGTTCACCGGGAGAGTTCTATCAGCTTGATTTCGAGATGAGCTTCGCCACACAGGAGGATGTATTCAGGGTAGGTGAAGAAGTCTTATCTGCAGCATTTGAGAAATTTGCACCGGAAGGATATGCCGTAACACAGGCTCCTTATCCGATTATCAGCTATAAGCAGGCTATGCTGGAGTTTGGCTGTGATAAGCCGGATCTTCGTAACCCGCTTCGTATTATAGATGTGACAGATTTCTTCCAGAAATGTACTTTTAAGCCCTTTGTTGGAAGAACAGTCAGAGCAATCAAGGTACATGCAGAGATGTCCAAGGGCTTCCATGAGAAGCTCCTGAAATTTGCCACCGATATGGGAATGGGCGGCTTAGGTTATCTGGAAGTAGCCGACGATATGACTTATAAGGGACCGATTGACAAATTCATTCCTGAAGAATTAAAGGGCCAGCTTGCCCAGATTGCAGCCCTGGAAGCAGGAGACACCATCTTCTTTATTGCTGATAAGGAAGAAAGAGCCAATTATTATGCAGGCCAGCTGCGTAATGAATTAGGTGATAAACTGGACCTGTGCGAGAAGAATGCATACCGTTTCTGCTATGTAAATGATTTCCCGATGTATGAAATCGACCCTGAGACAAAGCAGCTTGGCTTTACCCACAATCCATTCTCCATGCCGCAGGGCGGTCTGGAAGCATTGGAGACTAAGAATCCGCTGGATGTTCTGGCTTACCAGTACGATATTGTATGCAACGGTGTGGAGCTTTCTTCCGGTGCAGTCAGAAACCACGATATGCAGATCATGGTAAAGGCTTTTGAAATTGCAGGATATGATGAAGAGACATTAAAGAGCAAGTTTGGAGCACTCTATCAGGCATTCCAGTTCGGAGCACCACCACACGCAGGTATGGCACCTGGTATAGACCGAATGATCATGCTTCTTCGCAATGAAGAGAATATCCGTGAAGTTATTGCATTCCCGATGAGCGGTTCAGCGCAGGATCTGATGTGTGGAGCGCCTAATGATGTGACAGAGCAGCAGCTCCGTGAGGTTCACATCAAGGTAAGGGATTAGAAAGGCAGGAATCAGGTATGGCAAATATAATCAGTGATGAGACAATAGAATATGTCGGTATCTTATCCAAGCTGGAGCTTTCCCCGGAAGAGAAGGAACAGGCAAAGAAGGATATGGGAAGTATGCTTGACTATATTGATAAGTTAAATGAGCTGGATACGACAGGGATTGAACCAATGTCACATGTATTCCCCGTACAGAATGTATTTCGTGAAGATGTGGTGACAAACGGTGATGAAAGTGAGAAGACTTTAAAGAATGCGCCGGGTGAGAAGGATAACATGTTCATGGTACCGAGAACATTTGACTAGGATGGAGGTTAAGCAATGGATATTTTAGCATATAGTGCAGTGGAGCTGGCACAGGCAATCAAGGCTGGTGAAACCACTGCTGTAGAAGCCATGAAGGCAGTATTGGACAGGATTGATGCATCCGAGGAATCCATTCATGCCTATGTGACCATAGACAGGGAAGCTGCGCTTGCAAAAGCAGAAGCTGTACAGAAGCAGATCGAAGCAGGAGAATTGACAGGACCTTTAGCCGGTGTTCCTGTGGCAATCAAGGACAATATGTGTACAGAAGGCGTTCTGACAACCTGTTCTTCCAGGATATTGGGCAATTTTATCCCGACTTTTACCGCAGAAGCAGTGAAGAATCTGGAAAAGGCAGGTGCAGTGATGATTGGTAAGACCAACATGGATGAGTTCGCCATGGGCTCTACAACAGAGACTTCTGCCTATGGAGTTACCAGAAATCCATGGAATACAGAGCATGTACCAGGCGGTTCTTCCGGTGGTTCTGCAGCAGCCGTGGCAGCAGAGGAATGTTTCTTCGCACTGGGGTCTGATACGGGTGGTTCTATCCGTCAGCCAGCATCCTTCTGCGGTGTCGTTGGTATGAAGCCTACGTATGGAACAGTATCACGATATGGTCTGATTGCATATGGTTCCTCTCTGGATCAGATAGGACCTTTGACCAAGGATGTAACAGACTGCGCGACCGTTATGGAAGCAATTGCATCCCATGATACCAAGGATTCTACTTCCATTGACAGAACTGCGATTGGAAAAGACACAGACTTTACATCAGCTTTAATAGAGGATGTGAAAGGCATGAAGATTGGTATTCCAAGAGATTATTTCGGAGACGGTCTGGACAGCGAGGTAAAAGAGGCAGTTCTTGCAGCTGCTAAGGCACTGGAAGCAAAAGGCGCTATTGTAGAAGAATTTGACCTGAGTCTGGTAGAATATGCGATTCCTACTTACTATACTATTGCAGCAGCAGAAGCAAGCTCTAACCTGGAGCGTTTTGACGGTATCAAGTATGGCTATCGTACTTCTGAGTATGAAGGACTCCACAACATGTACAAGAAGACACGTTCTGAAGGTTTCGGAGCGGAAGTAAAGCGTAGAATCATGCTTGGCTCCTTTGTATTAAGCTCCGGTTATTATGATGCTTATTATCTGAAGGCACTTCGTGTAAAAGCCATGATACGTAAGGCTTTTGATGATGCCTTTTCCAAATATGACCTGATTCTTGGACCTGTTGCGCCGACTACGGCACCGAAGCTTGGAGAGAGCTTATCTGATCCGTTGAAGATGTATCTGGGAGATATCTATACAATCTCTGTCAATCTGGCAGGATTACCGGGAATTTCCGTACCATGCGGCGTGGACAGTCAGGGATTACCGATTGGTATGCAGCTTCTTGCAGACAGCTTCGAGGAAAAGAAACTGATACAGGCTGCATATACGTATGAGAAAATCCGTGGTGAGTTTGGTAAGAAGGAGGGCAGATAGTTATGTCAAAGCAATATGAAACAGTCATCGGTCTAGAAGTTCATGTAGAGCTTGCAACCAAGACCAAGATATTCTGTGGATGCTCTACCGCTTTTGGCGGTGCGCCTAATACACATACCTGCCCTGTATGTACAGGTATGCCGGGTTCTTTGCCCGTATTGAATAAACAGGTCGTTGAATATGCGGTAGCTGTAGGTCTTGCTACGAACTGTCAGATCACGCAGTACTGCAAATTTGACCGAAAGAATTATTTCTATCCGGATAATCCACAGAACTATCAGATCAGTCAGCTGTATCTGCCTATCTGCCGCAATGGACATGTAGATATTGAGACAGAGCAGGGAACGAAATCTATTGGTATTCATGAGATTCATATGGAAGAGGATGCCGGTAAGCTGATCCATGATGAATGGGAAGACTGCTCACTGGTAGATTATAACCGTTCTGGTGTGCCTTTGATTGAAATTGTATCAGAGCCTGATATGCGCAGTGCGCAAGAGGTCATTGCCTATCTGGAGAAGCTTCGTATGACAGTACAGTACCTGGGGGCATCTGACTGTAAATTAAATGAAGGCTCCATGAGGGCAGATGTGAACCTGTCTGTCAGAGAAGTAGGTGCAAAGGAATTCGGAACCAGAACAGAAATGAAGAATCTCAACTCTTTCAAGGCAATCACACATGCAATTGAGGGAGAGCGTGAGAGACAGATTGAACTGTTGGAGTCAGGTAAGGAAGTTGTACAGGAAACAAGGCGCTGGGATGATGCAAAGGAATATTCCTATGCAATGCGTTCCAAAGAGGATGCACAGGACTATCGTTATTTCCCTGATCCTGACCTTGTACCGGTCTATATCAGTGATGAATGGCTGGAGCAGATCCGCTTGAGACAGCCGGAATTCCGTGAAGCGAAGATGGCGCGTTACAAGGAAGAATTCGATATACCGGAATATGATATTGGAATCATTACAGATTCCAAGCATATGGCAGATCTCTTTGAAGAGACGGTTGCTATCTGCAAGCAGCCCAAGAAAGTGTCCAACTGGCTTATGGGAGAGACACTGCGTCTTTTGAAGGAGAAGAATATGGACCCGGAGGATATCAGGTTCGCGCCTGGGAATCTGGCGAAGCTCATTGGTCTTGTAGATGCCAAGGCAATTAATTCTTCCGTGGCAAAAGAAGTATTCGAAGTCATGTTTGAAGAGGATGTGGACCCTGAGAAGTATGTAGAGGAAAAGGGCTTAAAGACTGTCAATGACGAAGGGGCACTCAGAAAGACCATCGAAGAGATCATTGCTGCAAATCCACAGTCAGTAGAGGATTACCACAATGGAAAAGACCGTGCAATCGGCTTCTTGGTGGGTCAGACTATGAAGGCTATGAAGGGGAAAGCAGACCCGGCAATGGTTAATCAGATATTGAAGGAACTTCTGTAAAGAAAAGGCGGCTGATGCTTCAGTCGCCTTTTAAAATATATTATTTCATTAATTCATCCATTTCATCAAGAAGGCTATTGAACAGAGCAAGTGCCTGCTCTACAGGTTTCTTGGTGGACATATCTACTCCGGCATCCTTTAAGATAGATACAGGATCTTTGGAGCAGCCGGCACTTAAAAATTTCTCCTTATATGCCTTAACTGCAGGTTCCCCTTCAGACAGAATCTTCTGTGACAGTGCGATAGCGGCAGAGAAGCCGGTAGCATACTGATATACATAGAAGTTGTAATAGAAGTGAGGGATTCTAGCCCATTCCAGATCAATATATTCATCGTGAATGATATCAGGGCCAAAGTATAGATCAATCAGGTCATGATAAACCTTAGTCGCAGTCTCGGCATTGACGCTTTCACCTTTTGCAGTCAGCTCACTCATCTTTAATTCAAACTCTGCAAACATTGTCTGACGATACAGAGTAGTTCTGAACTGCTCCAGGAAATAATTGATCAGGTATGCACGCTGCTTCTTATCGGATGTCTTTTTCAGAAGATGCTGCATTAACAGTGCTTCGTTACAGGTGGAAGCGACCTCGGCTACGAAGATTACATAATCTGAATCTACAACAGGCTGGTTGGCAGTTGAAAGATAGGAATGAAGTGCATGACCCATTTCGTGTGCCAGTGTAAATTCTGTATTCAGGTCGTTGTTGTGATTTAACAGTACGTAAGGATGCTTACGAGTACCGGCTGAGTAAGCACCGCTGCGCTTTCCGACGTTCTCATATACATCAATCCAACGGTTGTTGAAGCCTTCCTTCAGAATAGCTACATAATCCTCGCCCATGACTGCAAGCGCATCCAGGACATTGGCTTTTGCATCCTCAAAGGAGATATAGCTGTCAACATCTGATACGATAGGAGTATACAGATCATACATATGAAGCTCTTCCACGCCCAGAAGCTTCTTGCGGAGACGAACATATTTGTACATGGCATCCATGTTCTCGTGTACAGCTTCAATCAGGTTGTAGTATACAGCAGTATCTACGTTGTTGTTATCGAGAGCCGCAGCCAGTGCAGAGTCATAATGACGCATATCCGCATTGAACTGTAACTGCTTCATCTGTGCTGCAAGCAGAGCTGCTGAAGTGTTTTTCAGGGAATCATAGCTGCTGTAAAGGGATTCAAAAGCAGCCTTTCTTACCTTCACATCAGAATTCTGGAGCAGTGGAATAAAACTTCCGTGAGTCACATGTAACTGCTTGCCATTGCTGTCAGTGATATCGGGGAAAGTCATATCTGCATTGTTGAGAAGTCCATAGATCTCGTCTGGAGCCTGTGCCATTTCACCGGCAGCAGCCATGATCTTCTCTTCTGCATTACTCAGGATATGAGCCTTCTTACGACGGATATCGTGGATATAGCGCTTGTATACGGACAATTCAGCCTGTTCCTGATAGAACTGCTCCAGAGTCTCATCCGGGATGGAGAGAATCTCAGGTTCAGCAAAAGACAAAGCACCAGACAGGGCAACGATCAAAGAATTGGTCTGGCTCTTAAATCCCTGATATGTGGTATTTCTGGTATCTTCATCAGCCTTGCGGAAAGAATAGTTGGCAAAGTCTGTCAGAACGACATTGATATCATCCTGTAATTTCAGGAAAGCCAGTAACTGTGCACTGCTCTGGCTTAATTTGCCCTGGTATCCGCAAGCCTGCTGCATCATGGATTTGAGACGTTGCATGTCTGCTTTCCAGTCATCATCTGTAGCATAGAGGTCTTCCAAAGCCCAGGTATTCTCAACGGCTACTTCACTTCTTAAAGGTATTTTATTTTCTGTATCACCCATTGTGACACCTCCTGTATTTAAAATATTCAGGTAAGTGCGAATTTACTGTGCGAGTGACGAATTGTGTTGTTTTCACAATGCAACACAATTCTGTATCTGGGGTAGTGTGTTTCGCAAATACCTGCATGAGTGTTAGTTGGAACAAACTCTTGGTTCATAACTAACGACAAGCATGTATTTAGACTATCATTTTTGAAGCATTTATGCAATAAATCTTTCTGTTTTTAGGGCGATAAGGCATATGGAAGATATCATATGGATGACAGCCGTTTGCTGTTGGGTATTATGAGAAATTACCAAATGAAGCAGGTTGTTTTTGGCATTCCATATATAATAAAATAAGGGGAAATGATACGTGATTTGATAAAAGTGTTATCCATCTGCCACGGTACTCCAGTTTTACTATAATGCATACCTTTGCAGACTGGGGCAGAGTACGGCATAATAGGGCGGAAAACCTTGGAATTACTACGGTTTAGACTACTAAGGCTCATGGCTGCAAGTGGGATAAAGGCAAAGGTGTTGGGAGGATTCCTTAGTAGTAAGGGACTACTTACAGGCAATGTAGTAGAGCTTGTGCCGATGAAAATACGGAAAAAATATAAAAAAACCATTGCAATTTTTCTGAGTTTTGAATATACTATATGTAACAGAGTTGCCCGAAGTCTGTTGGACATTGGGGACCAAGCTGAGTCGTGTGCTCAGCTTTTTTACGTTAAGGAGAGATTTTATGGATTTGAAAAAACCATTGACCTTTGATGAACAGTTAGATAAGTTAATAGCTCACGGGATGATTGTTGCTGATAGAGAAAAAGCAAAAGATATATTAAAAAGAGTAAATTATTATCGTTTTACGGGGTATGCTTTGCAATTCAGACAAGAGCCTTCTGGTAGTGACTATCTTGAAGGAACTACTTTTGAAACGGTGTATCATTTATATAAAGTAGATGAAATATTGCGTGATACATTTCGGCGGTATATCGAAAAGGCAGAAGTATATTATAGGACTCAGATAGCATATGGATTTTCAATAGCCAAATGTACGGAAACCCCATATGATCAGCATTACGATGAAAATAATTTCTATAACAAAAAGGGTTACAAGGAAGTTATGGAAAATTTCAGCAGGGAGAAAAATTATTACAAAGATAGTCTGATTGTGAAACATCACAAGATAAAATATTCCAGCAGAATGCCGTTGTGGGTTATTGTAGAATTAATGTCTTTTTCTAATATGTCTAAGTTATACAGTTCTATGTATTATTCAGAAAAAGATGCTATCGCTCGTATGGTTGGTGTTGGAAAGGATACATTAGAAAATCATCTTCATTGTTTGTCGGTATTACGAAATAAATGTGCACATGCAGCAAGGATGTATAACACGGATTTCAATCCACCAGCAAAATTTACAACATCATTTTTGAAAAAGCATCCGGAGATAAAGAATAACTCATTATTTGCATATACGCTTGTTTTACTGAAAAGACTTCCAGATGAAAGCAGTAAAAAATCTTTGATCCAAACAGTGGAAACTGTGATAGATGAGTATAGGGATGACATTGATTTGAATCTGATTGGATTTCCGGAGAATTATTTGGAAATTATGAAGAATAATTTGTGAGATGATAATATACAGCCACTTTTCGTTAGCGTTAATTTGCGGCGAAGAGTGGCTGTTTGCGTGTTGCTCCGTGGAGAATTGTATTGTAAATGTTGCACACGAATGATATAATTTTGAGCATAGGAGGGATTGTAAATGAACAAAACAATTTCTATGAGTATTAGGGTTAGCGAAGAAGAATTGGATAAATTAAAGCGAGCCGCAATTATTGAGAAGTATGCTTCGTATAGTGAGTTTATAAGGCGAACAGCGTTAAAGGAAGCAGATAGAGTAATTTTATTTTCGGAGAAAAAATACAGTGGCGAGAGGATGGTATAATGAATCGACAATTGATAAAGAACTATATCGATGCACAACCTATTAAAGTTGTAAAAGCGCTTGATCTAGCAACGAATAGGATTGAATATGATAAAATTAAACAAATTAGTAGAGTGGTTACAGATTGCTCGGATGATGAAGAAATAACACGAGCTTTTATTTTGACGAAATTAGTTAACGAATTAGGATATTTGCCGGATAGAATAGAGATCGAACATGAATATAAGTCTGGAAGACCAAAACTCACAAAACCTCGAATAGATATTGTTGTTCGTGATGCCGAAGGTGATGCATTTTATTTATCGAAGCTAAGAATCCAGACGAGTATGCAAAAATAGATAAGGATGAGACGATAAGAGATCAATTATACAGTTTGGCTTTTATGGATATGGCAGATGGGCATAAAGTTAAGTATCTTGTTTTATATACGCATGCAGAAAAAGCAATATCTATTATGGATGAATGCATGATTATTGATATGGAACAATATCCAACCTTTGCAGATTGGGAAGTGGGAAGAAGTTGTGCTAATAATATTCCGGCCAGATATGGTAAAGCACAGCATAAACCATATATTAAAGATTCTGATAAAGATCTGGAAAGTGAATTTTCAGAGGAGATGTTATCTCAGTTACAAGTAGATTTGCATAATGTTTTATGGGGGGGTGGAGGAACTGATGATAATGAGGTTTTTGCATCGTTAACAAATCTTATTCTTGCAAAAATCCAAGACGAAGGAACAACAGAAAGTGGTGAAGCATATAAATTTCAATCTCTGATGTACGAAAAAGCTGGTGATGAAGAATTTGAAACCAATGAGCAATTGTTTGAAAGAATCAATCAATTATATAGAGAGGCTTTAAAGTCTAAATTACATATTTTAGATGAAAAAGAATTAAAGAAATCATATGTTATTGATAGCAAAAAATTTTCATTGTCCAAATTGAAATATGCAGTTCAAAAATTAGAAGGATTGTCATTTGTTAAAGGAAAAAATAGTTTAAGCGGGAAAGACATATTAGGTGAATTTTTTGAAGGAATTATTAGGAGTGGGTTTAAGCAAAGTAAAGGACAGTTTTTTACACCAATAAATATTGTTAAGTTTATGTTATGGGGAATTCAAGCAGACTTATTAGCCATTTCTAGAATAAAAAATGACAAAGAAATTCCATATATGATTGATCCATCGGCAGGCAGTGGAACGTTTTTGATAGAGTATATGAAATTTATTACAGAGAATATGAAATATCGATTTAGAAGTAAGCTTGGTACTTCAATAGATGTAATAGATAAAATAGAGTCTGACTGGTTTTATCCAGACAATAGAGAAAATAAATGGGCACAGACCTATATTTATGGTGTGGAGTCAAATTTCAACCTGGGTACCTCTACAAAAGTTAATATGATTTTACACGGGGATGGTTCAACAAATATATTTGTAAAAGATGGATTGCTTCCATTTGCACAATATGAAAAGGAACAGGCTCCAAATGTGTTGCATGATAGTACATCAGATCCTAATTACGCTAGTAAGGATGTTAATGATAATTTTGATATTATTTTAACGAATCCTCCTTTTTCTGTTGAATTGGATAATGATACTAAAAAAACATTAAAGAAAAATTTCGTTTTTGGTGACAAGAAAAATTCAGAGAATTTATTTATTGAAAGATGGTATCAATTATTAAGAGAAAATGGTAGATTAGCTGCTGTTTTGCCCGATAATGTATTTGATACTACAGAGAATAAGTATATACGTTTGTTTATCTACAAATATTTTAAAGTAAAGGCGATTGTATCTTTACCACAATTGACTTTTCAACCATATACATCAACGAAAACAAGTATTTTATTTGCACAAAAGAAGACAAAAGAAGAACTCAAGCAATGGAATGATGCGTGGAATTCAGCAGCAAAAAAATATGCTAAGCTGAAGACAAGGGTTGAAAATTTGATTGCCGTATATGATGGAAAGAAAGAAAAAAGTAAGTTGCCTTCAATAAAATCATTGACGAATGATGAAGAACGGGATTGCATTATCCAATTATTGAAGGATTATTTACTAGCAGATGATGTACTTCTGTCAACAACGGAGCTAATCGAAAAATATAGAGACGAGCTTATGGAGTTGTGTAAATATGATAAGGGAACGGTTGATTCTTTTGGTCATGTAAATACATGGTGGGTATTTAGTGAAATATCGGCATTAGTTAGCAATGATGTATTTATGGCAGAAGTTGAAAATGTTGGGTATAAACGGACTAATCGTGGAGAAAATGAAATGCCAAATGAGCTGTTTACATTAGAGTATGCTCCGCAAAAGCTTGATTTAAGTAGAGTGATGCAGGATTTCTCTGATAAGATTTCTTCAATCGAAAAAGAGATAGCAGAATTAGAGGTAAAGAAAAAAGCGGAAAGAGATGGCGGAAAGATTAGTCGATTACAGAAAAGACTTGATGGTTACAAGGAGGATAAAAGAAAAGTTGAAGATGATATAAAGGAAATAGAGATATTTTTATCAACATATTATGATACGGACGGAACACTTTTAGAAAAATATAGTGAGCGAACAGACGAAAAACTAATTAATGAATTTAGAAGTGGAAGACTTGAAAAATATAAAAGCACCTATGTTGCATTACATCAAATAACGACGGATTATGTATTGGATTATATGAGAAAAATAAGTTGGGATTGAGGTGAAGTGCATGAAAATATATAAAAGTGACGTGGCGTCATTTACAAAATCTCCAACTGCAAGAATGGGAATTGCATTTGTGAAGGAGAGAGAGGCTCTTTTCTTAACGCGCTATTTTGATAATTGTATATTTAGAATAAAAGACGTTTGCTATGTGGCAAAAGGCACTGCTATAACTGAAAAGGAAACATGTGAGGGGGCAATTCCCGTTGTTGCTGGCGGAAAGGATGCAGCATACTATCATAATTGTAACAATAGAGATGCAGGTGTAATTACTGTGAGTGCATCTGGTGCTAGTGCCGGGCATGTAAATTATTGGAATGTACCTATATGGGCTTCGGATTGTACAACAGTACAATCAAAGGATGAAACTAAATATTTAACAAAGTTTATATATTATTTGTTGAAATTAGTACAAACAGATATGTATTTATTGCAAAAGGGACCAGATCAACCCCATGTTTATCCAGACGATATTGCACGCATAATGCTACCAAGTATAGACATAATTAGCCAAAAAAAATTTATTGCATCAGCTAAATTAATAGAGGATGAAATTGATAAATTATTATCTGGAGCTGGTTCAAATACTCAGGAGATAATAGATGAAGTATTTAGACAAAAATTCTTATTCAATTACGATGAGTTTAAACGTTTGAAAGAAGGTAAAAAATACGAGTGCTCACAAAAGAAGTTTTCAAATAATCCAGATTTGAGATTTAGTGTTAAATTTCATAGACCCGCAGGCGAATTTGTAAAAAGGCAATTATTTGGAATCACAGATAAACGAATAAAAAATTATTTGTCAGAGCCAATAGTATTAGGAGCAAGTATATCTCCTAAAGACTATGATGAAGGAGGCACTAACCATTATTTGTCTATGGCAACAATAAGAACATGGAGTTATGATAGGGATAGTGCAGCGTTAGTAAGCAAAGGGTATTACGACGGTAAGGAGTCTAAGTTGATTTGTAAAGGCGATATTATTATGGCGAGATCTGGTGAGGGTACAATTGGAAAAGTCGCAGAAATAATGGAAGATTATAATGATATCTTTGCAGATTTTACCATGAGAATAAGGCTGAAAAATTATAATACAACATTTGCATATTTCTATTTTAGAACAACATATTTTCAGTATTTGGTTGAGATTAATAAAAAAGGTCTTGGCAATAATACAAATATTTTCCCTAATATTGTACAGGAATTTCCAATTCCAGATATTGATATTGATGAGCAAGAAAAAATAGTTGGGGAAATAGAAAGTAAACTTGAGATTCAGAAAAGGAATGTAGCAAAAATTGAAATGTTGGAAAAATCAATTGAACAATTGCTAATTTCGACCTTGGCAAATGTAACGGGGGATGAATAATCTCTACAACCTTTCTGGCTGAAGACCGATGGCCCCCTTCGTGCGAATTTTCGCAGAATTAAACAGGGGGGATACCCGTCAAGGTCGGTTGATGTGAAAATATCCGCTGAATGTCATCGCTAAAGCCGATTTTGTTTTGCCGGATAATACCAAAATACGCAGAAAAAACGTGTAAAAACGACATAAAAAGCACAGTTTTTCTGCGTACATTTTGGCAGAAATATAATTCGAATTGTCTTGCTATTCTGTGCCGTCAGAGTGATATATGTACTACCGAATAAAGAAAGGCGGGTACATATTATGAAGAATGAAATTAGATTTACATTGAAATCGAGGCAGAGACCGAAGCTGGCACAGGAGATTGGAAACATACTTGGGACAGCACCGCATTATGAACGGGTACCAAGCTGCGCATATGATATTGCAGGATACCGACTGGATAAAGAGGGTGTACTGCATATCCCGGAGGGAACAGAAGAAACAACGAAAGACCTGATTCTGCAGTTACGAGAGCGTGGGTTTCAGGACGATGCGGAAATAACGGAAGAAGTGCCAGTGCAGCAGGACAAACTGACAATAGTGATTCCGAGAGAAAGCCTTACAGATATAGCATTGGAAAATTTACAGAAAATCACAGCAAATAAGCAGACACTTTTTCAACGTGCATTTCGGACGGACAACACAGAAATTGAGATTACCGAGGAAAAAATAGACTTTACATGGTTTTCATACACAGTAGATGGAGATGTGATCGCGGCCTATACGCAATTTATTTTAAGGCTGTGTGATATGGCAAGAGATGCAAAAAGGGTATCATCAAAGCCGACCGAAACGGACAATGACAAATATGCTTTCCGCTGTTTTCTGCTCAGACTTGGCTTTATCGGAAAAGAGTATAAGACAGCGAGAAAGATTCTGCTTAGAAATCTTACGGGAAATTCAGCATTCCGCTGCGGAGAATAAGGATAAAATGACATGGGGTGTCGGTGCAGACCGATGCCCTTTTTCTATGGAAAAACAGTTGGGGCAACTTGTGGCAGATGATTTAGGTTATTCTTATAGAGCCTATATAGAAAATAACCTATATTACTTGCCACATCTTGCCCCAGTGTGAAAACAGCCGTGGTCACGCCCAGCGGTTATCATTTTCTTCCTGTATCTTTCTGCGATAAGCAGTGCGGGATTTTCTACGGTTTCGTTCTTTTTTACATTCTGGATTGTCACAGTATTTCTGGCGGTTCCCGTTTTTGATGAACAGACGGCCGCAACACTCACAGGTGGCAACGCCCACACGGTCGGCATAAGCAATGGGGTAATCCGTAGGGATAGATACATATTGCGACAGAGCGAATCGGGCAGCATCAAAAACAGAATGGAAATCCGGCATGACCTTCAATTCTCCATTTTCATCCAGTCCCAACTTCATGGTTACGCCACTCATTTTATTTAGGTAAGCTGATATTTTACCGAGATGTTTCTGCATAGGAAACGAATTAAAATCTGCAAATTCATTCGTCCATGTGATCTGCGCAAGATCCGTGGAAACGTCAAGCCGTTCCAGACATTTTTTGAACATCAGGATGACAAGGGTATCCCGGTACAGGCTTTCGAGATCTTTCCGCATGGTGTGAACATCAAAAGTGAAATTACCAAGAATGTTAGTGGAAAAATCCCAGTATTCCGTATCCTTTTCAATATCCCAACGATATTCTTCGATGTCCTCAGAGGCATAGTAGGGGTGTGCGTACTGCTGACACCAAGAAATGATATCATCGGCAGCAGTGTTGTCATTTTTTCCACGGATACTCTGGTACAGGTTATTCAGCGAAAGCCAGAGCTCATTTCCGTCCAAGCCGTATCCACGGTTGAGTCTTGGGACATCGCCCTCGCCCAGACAGGCAGTGATTATGATTTCTCCATTCTGTTCTGTTTTTTCATAGTATTTGAAAGTTGCGGTCAGCCGTGCATCCGCACTCATTTTCCCCAAACTGAAATCTTCGTTCATAGTCTACCTCCATTCTTACCGATAGAACTTGCTTTCGGTACGAGTTCTTACCAATAGAAAATAGCCTTTGGTAACATTATAAAGTATACTGTGATAGAAAACAAGAGCAATTCATGTTTGGAATGCAGAGAGGAGGATGGCTATGGATAAAGTCACGATGAGCGTACAGGAAATGGCAATGCAGATGGGAATCAGCCTGAGCAAAGCGTATGCACTGACCAGAGAAGCGGATTTTCCAATCGTCCGTGTAGGCAAGCGGGTATTGGTTCCTGTTTCCGAATTTAAGGTGTGGTTATCGGCAAGAGCCACGGAGAAATGATACGTCAGAAAATAAGCGGGGAAGGAGGAGCACAGAATGTATGAGAAACTCCCGGAACAGTTGAAAAAAGACGGACGGTTCTGTCTGTGGAAATATGAAGAAAGAAACGGACGCATGACAAAAGTGCCGTATCAGACAAATGGCAGAAAAGCGAGCAGTGCCGATAAAAATACCTTTTCGGATTTTCGATTGGCAGTCAATGCAATGGATGGTTATGACGGAATCGGTATGGGTGCATTTGATGATTTCTGCATGGTAGATATCGACCATTGCGTGTTTGGTGGAAAGCTGACGCAGATGGCAGAAGACATCGTGGAGAGAATGGACTCCTATACAGAATTCAGCCCCTCCGGCACGGGAGTCCGCATAGTATGTAAGGCATCTTCCCTGTCTTATGATACGGGCAGATATTACATCAATAATCAGAAACTTGGTCTGGAAATCTATGCAGCAGGTGTGACAAAGAAATTCTGTACTCTGACAGGAAATGTGATCCGCAACCGTGGTGTTGAGGAGCGAAACACTGAAATTGGGGAAATACTGGAAACTTATATGCTCCGTCCGATTTCTAAGAAAAAGAACGATGTACAGGATATTCCCGGCAGTTATCTGTCCGATGATTCCGTGGTCCGCCTAGCATCGGATTCCAGACAGGGCGAAAAGTTCAAAGCCTTGTGGAATGGAGAAATTCCGGAAGGAAAATCCCACAGCGATGCGGATATGTCGCTTGCAAGTATCCTTGCATTCTGGTGTGGCGGTGACACAGAGCAGATGGACAGGCTGTTCCGAAGATCGGGATTGATGCGGAGCAAGTGGGACCGTGTGCAGAGTGGATCAACCTACGGTGCATTGACGCTGGAAAAGGCAGTGGCACAGGCACTGGATTTCTACAGGCCTTATGCAAGGACATCAGCGGAGAGCGATTTCGATGATATGCTGCAGAAGCTGATAGAACTGAACGTGTCGGATAACAGCAGATACCCGTGGAATGACAACGGCTCAGGCAGATTGTTTGCGGATGTGTATAAAGATATCGCAAGGTATGTGCCGGAAAGGAAAAAGTGGTATGTGTATGACGGAACCCGGTGGATTCCGGACATTGGCGGATTGAAAACAATGGAGCTTGCAAAATCCCTTGCGGACAGTCTGGTCAGATATGCCCTGACAATTACTGATGAACGTATAAGAAAGGACTATCTGGAATATTCTGCGAAATGGCAGAGCCGGAATTACCGTAACACGTATATCAGTGATGCCCAGAGCGTGTATCCGATTGCAATGTCTGAGTTTGACCGCAATGTTTATTACCTGAACTGTCAGAACGGAACACTGGATCTGCAGACGGGAGAGTTCCATCCGCATACACCACAGGACAAGCTGACCAAGATTGCAGGGGCGGCCTATGATCCGAATGCAAAGAATCCACGTTTTACCAGATTTGTTTCAGAGGTGATGAGTGGGGATACGGAGAAAGCAAGGTTCATGCAGAAAAGCCTTGGTTATGGTCTGACAGGTGATACCCGCTATGAATGTATGTTTTTCTACTACGGTGCAACCACCAGAAATGGGAAAGGGACTCTGATGGAAAGCACACTTCATGTGATGGGAGATTACGGTTTGACTGTCCGACCGGAAACGATTGCTGCAAAGCCGTCTGCCAACAGCCAGAACCCGACAGAGGATATTGCACGTCTTGCCGGAGTGCGGTTCGCCAATATCTCAGAGCCAAGGCGGGGATTGGTGCTGAATGAAGCACAGATCAAAAGCATGACGGGAAATGATACATTGAATGCCAGATTCCTGCATGAAAACAGTTTTGATTTTAAACCACAGTTCAAGTTGTATGTAAATACAAATTATCTTCCGGCTATTACGGATATGACACTGTTTTCGAGCGGACGTATCGTAATCATTCCCTTTGACAGACATTTTGAGGAATGGGAGCAGGAACAGAATCTGAAAGCAGAATTTTCCAGGCCGGAGGCAGCAAGTGCCATCTTAAACTGGCTGATTGAAGGCTACACCATCTTGAAAGAAGAAGGTTTCGCTCAGCCAAAAGCAGTAAAAGATGCCACCATGTCCTATCAGCATGACAGCGATAAGATGGAACTTTTTGTGGAAGAATTTCTGGAACAGGAGAAGGATGCGGAATGCCGGACATCGGCAGTGTATCAGGCATACCGAAACTGGTGCAATGACAATGGATATTTTGCGGAGAACAGCCGGAATTTTAATCAGGCACTCCGCACAATCGGTACGATAGTCCGCAGGCGCCCAAGGGATGGCGGAGAAAAGACTACACTTTTAACTGGATATCGGCTCTTGTGCAGAGATTTCTTCTGTTAAGAAAAAAGGAGGTACACATGGGAAAACAGAAAGCAGCACCACCGATGCGGTTTGAGCCATCGGATTTTTCAACAGACAAGTACAGATGTGTGGATGTCATCAATTTAAGGGACAGATGCCCGGTCATTATCATGGCAAGCGAATCCTGTGACCCGCCTTATTACCGTGTGGTTGACGGGTCATTGGAGATGTTTTATCTGTCCTATTCTGAAGCAGTGGATTATTGCAGACAGAGTGGTTATATGACACAAAAATAATTTTTCAGGAGGTTTATTATGATTAACAGTACAGCTTATTATAACGATTTTTGGAACGAAATGAGAGGAAAACAGGCAGTTACGGACAACCTTTATAACAACCGTGAAAGCAAGACAAATGCGTACCATCTGCCCGGAGAATCAAATAAAAAATATACGGCAGTACTACAGAAAGAAAGTGCAGTCCGTCAGCTGGCAACCATTGTGAATGCGACCAGAAGTGACAGCCGTCTTTGGACATTTGACTGTGAAGGTCAGGCTGAATGGGGCGATATGGTCAATCTGGAGGGCATGGATAACGAGGACGATTTTCAGAGATTTGAAGTACAGGCATACCGATTGTCCGAGCTTGTCAGACTTGGATTGGAGTTCGCTTCTGACCAGTCCTTTGCCATAGAGGATTATGTAATCGGGAAAATGGCACGTTGTTTTGGCACAAGCGAAGAACAGGCGTTTATCAACGGAACAGGGGAAAATCAGCCGACAGGTATTCTGCACGCCACTGACGGAGTAGAAACGGGTGTGACGGCAGAGAGTGATTCTGTTATCAGCTATGATGAAATCATCAAACTGTATCTGTCCGTGGATAAGAAATACCGTAAACATGGTACATGGCTTATGAATGACGAAACGGCTCTGGCACTCCGTACCCTCAAAGATTCAGCCGGAAACTATCTGTGGAAGGAAAGTGATGAAACGATTTTCTCAAAACCTGTGCAGATTGTTGATTCCATGCCGTCTATCGGAAAGGGGCAGAAAGTAATCGCATTTGGAGATTTCAGCAATTACTGGCTCGTTCAGCGTTTCCCACTGACTATCCGCACACTGAAAGAAAAGTTTGCCATGCGTGGACAGGTAGGGTATCTGGGATGTGAGTATCTGGACGGAAAACTGATCCGTAAGGATGCAGTCAAGGTACTTCAGATGGCAGCAGACTAAGCAGTTGGGGCTGTGGAAATACTGCAGCCCGTATGGAAGGAGGATTGCACATGGCAATAGAAAAACATGATACTACGGAAAATACACTTGTCCCTGTGAGTGAAAAGTACACACTGACAATCAAAGAAGCAGCATCGTATTTTAATATCGGGACAAAGAAAATGCGTAGACTGGCAGAAGATAACAGAGGAAGATTTGCGGTATTCAGCGGAAACAGGTATCTGATTATCCGCCCGCAGTTTGAAAAATTTATCAGTGCTTCTTCGGAGATATAATTCCGTTTGTCTGCCGAAAGTAGTTGATATTATCAGCGTTCAGAGTGATATATAGTATGACCTCGAAAACCTGTGAAAACAGCCACTTTTGGCAGAAAGGAAGTACTTTTATGGCAAGACCAAGTTTAGCAGAAAAAGATATTTTAAATCCTTCTGAGGCAATTGAATATTTTGTTCTGAGCCGGAGAAAATTTTATGATTTATTGAATAATACGGATGGGGAAGATTTTCTAGCATATTACGGAGAACGCAAGCTGATTCTTCGTGTAGCCTTTGAAAGGTATCTGCGTAACCATCCAGAACTAAGGAGGCGGTTATAATGGCAAAGGCAGGAAGAGGACAGACAAGGCGGGACACCAAACGCAGAGTATTAAGACCGGGAGAAAGCATAAGAGCAGACGGAAAATATCAATATAAATATCATATTGATGGAAAACCACATTTTGTATACAGTTGGAAACTGGAGCCTACGGATAAACTTCCAAAGGGCAAAAAGCCATGCCTTTCCCTTCGTGAGTTGGAAAAACAGG